>OGJP01000019.1_pt1 | contig 205939 bp, 173 predicted proteins | sample 1572311 | NCBI WGS metagenome assembly OGJP01 (sample SAMEA2582093, study PRJEB24529) | metagenome | biome: Human gut stool | place: China | collected 2011
TCCATTCAGCAAGCGTGTACTAATAGGTCGAGGGCTTGACCACAATTCGCTTGAGTATCTCAAGTCAACGAGAAGTAGCAGTGATTATTCAGTTTTGAAGGCACGTCCTTCAAGAAATACTGGACAAACAGTAGACCTTATGGTATACTGAACCAGTCATATGGTCGGTGACGATGACGGTGAGGTTCCACCTGTTCCCATTCCGAACACAGCAGTTAAGCTCACTCGTGCCCAAGATAGTTAGCTGGAAACGGCTTGTGAAAATAGGTAGCCGCCGACTTGATCAAAACGCTCTAAGAGAGATCTTGGAGCGTTTTCTTTTTGCTTTTTTCGTCCAAAGCTCTTGCATCTGGTCGGCGGGTGCGGTATGCTTAACCAATAGGACGCTTGGGAGAGGGAGGGCAGAGACATGGACAGAGAAGAAATCCGCTATCTGCTGGGCAGCACGATTTATGCACGGGCCAAGGCATACGAGAACAGGGTGCAGGATCTGGAATGTGAGACGGCGGAGAACGGCGTGCGCCATCTGAGCGCCAATGTGCGGGGCAGCGGCCGGAACCTCTACCGGACCCAGGCGTGGCTGCGCCAGAACGGCAGTTTCGTCAGCGCCAGCTGTACCTGCCCTTTCAATGAAAACGGCGAAGGTCCCTGCTGCAAGCACATTGGTGCGCTGCTGCTGCATGAGGTGGATGAGCCGGAAGAAAAGATGGAACCAAAGCCAGAGAAGAAGGCACTGCTGGACATCCCGGGCGTGCAGCGCGGGACAGAATTTGCTAAAGAAGCCGCAGCCCGGAAGGATAGCTACGTCTCCGGTCTCGAGATGCTGTTCGGCAGGAAATGGCGAGGCGATGAACCTGTCTCGGATGTGCAGGCGCAGGAACTTCTTCGAGCTTATCAGGAGGACGCGCTGGCCGAGGTGGAGAGTCTGACGGCCTCGGACGGCCAGCAGCGAGGCTTCGCGGAACTGGAACCGGAGCTCATCCTGGACTACTCCGGACAGCCGCCGCTGCTGCGCCTCCGCATTTCGGACGGCGGGCGGCAGTATGTCGTAAAAAGCATCCCGGAACTGCTGACGGCCATTGAGAAAGAGCGGAGCGTCAGCTACGGCAAAACGCTGGCCTTTGTCCACCGGTGGGACGCCTTTACCTCCGAGGCACAGAAAATTCTGACGCTGCTCCGCCGCCAGCAGGACACGGTAAAGAGCGTGGAAGCCGCCACAGGCCGCCCGACCCGCAGCATCGCAAATGGCCCCGCTGGAAGTGTGCCGCTGTCGGGTGAGCTGCTGGATGAACTGGTGGTATTATATGAGCCGAGGGGCGAGGTGGGCGGTTACGCCTTGCGAAAGGGTCTGCCCGCGCTGACGCTGCGGGTCGAGAAGAAGAGGGGCGGCGTACACATTGTGGTGGAGCCCAGTCTGTACACATTGCAGGGCCTCGACTACAGCTACCTTTATAATGAAGACACCATCTGGAAGCTGGAACGAGCCGAAGCGGCCCGTCTGCTGCCCGCGTTGAACGCCCTCTGCGGCAGCGGACTCTTTTTCACCAGCAAGGATGCCGTGTCGTTTTGCAGCTTCGTGCTGCCGGAGCTGGGCCGGAAGATCACCATCGACGACCCTGACCGGCTGCTTTTGAATCAGATCCCGCTGGAGCCGGTGGTGCAATTTTATCTGGATGCGCCCCACATGGGGGCCGTCCGCGTCCACCCGGAATTTTTGTATGGGGAAGACAGGGTGACGCCTTTTGCGGCCCCGGTCGATTTATTGAGGGACGCCCGCGCAGAGCGTCGGGCCGGGCGGCTGCTCCAAACTTATCTGACCCAGCAGACCGACACCAGCCCCGCCGAATATGGCACAGACGACGAGGATACCCTTGTTACTTTCCTTGAAGAGGGTGTGCCTGCCCTGCTGGCGGAGGGCGAAGTCTACCTCAGCGATGCATTCCGCGACTTGCAGGCTGCGCCGCCGAAGATCTCGGTGGGTGTGTCGGTACAGGGCAGTGTGCTTGATTTGGAGGTGGACACTGGCGAATTCCCGGTGAGCGAGCTGAAAGCTCTGCTCAAGTCGCTCCACCAGAAAAAGCGCTACCACCGCCTGCGGGATGGCCGATTGCTGCGGCTGGATGACTCGCTGGAAGTGCTGGACGAACTGAACGAAACGCTGGAACTCTCCGGCGCAAAGCTGGGCCAGAATCATGCGCAGCTTCCGCTTTACCGTGCGCCCAGCCTCGACTGGGCGCTGTCAGGCCAGACCGGTGTGCGCTTCAACCGGGATGATGCCTTCCGGCGCATCAGCCGGAGCTTCCACGCCGTCAAGGACAGCGAGTATGCCCCGCCTGCCTCCCTGCAAAAGACTCTGCGCAAATATCAGCGGGACGGCTACCGCTGGCTGCGGACGCTGGACGGTTACGGTATGGGCGGCATCCTCGCCGACGATATGGGCCTGGGCAAGACGGTGCAGGTGCTGAGCTACCTGCTGGCCATGAAGCAGAACGGCCAGACTCTGCCCAGCCTCATCGTCTGCCCGGCCTCGCTGGTGCTGAACTGGGCCGAGGAGTGTCAGAAATTCACGCCCGAACTCTCCTGCGTGGTGGTGGACGGCGACGCTGCCCACCGTGCTGAACTGGCTGAGAGCTGGCCCGCCGCCGACCTCGTGGTGACCAGCTACGATTTGCTGCGGCGTGACGAGACGCTTTACGAGGGGCAGGAGTTTTATGCCTGCATCCTCGACGAGGCGCAGGCCATCAAGAACCACACCACCCAGAAATACAAGGCCGTCTGCAAAGTGCGCAGCCGGGTGCGATTCGCCCTCACCGGTACGCCGGTGGAGAACCGGCTGGGCGAGCTGTGGAGCATCTTCTCCTTCCTGATGCCGGGCTATCTGCCGCCCTACAAGAGCTTTTGCAGCCGGTTCGAGAAGCCCATCGTGCAGGAGGAAGACCAGACCGCCGTGCGGCGTCTCAATCAGCTGACCGGCCCCTTCATCCTCCGCCGCATGAAGTCGGATGTGCTCAAGGAGCTGCCGCCCAAGACCGAGAATGTCTACCGCATCGAGCTGGAAGAGGAGCAGCGCAAGCTCTATCTGGCCGCTGTGGTGGACGCCCGGGAGAAGCTGCAGGCCGCAAAGCCCGAGGACAAGATGGCGGTGTTCGCCGTCCTCATGCGGCTGCGGGAGATCTGCTGCGACCCGCGCCTTATCGCAGACAACTGGGAGGGCGGCAGCGCCAAGTTGGACGCCTGCGTGGAGCTTGTCTCTAGCGCCGTGGAGGGCGGCCACCGCATCCTGCTGTTCAGCCAGTTCACCTCGATGCTCGAGCTGCTGGCAAAGCGTCTGGACGCCGAGGGCATCAGCCACTTTACGCTGCAGGGCTCGACGCCGAAGCCCGTCCGGGCGGAGCTGGTCCGGCGGTTCAACGGGGGAGAGGTGAGCGTTTTCCTCATCTCGCTGCGGGCCGGCGGCACTGGCCTTAACCTGACGGCGGCGGACATCGTCATCCACTACGACCCATGGTGGAACGTCGCCGCCCAGAATCAGGCCACCGACCGCGCCTACCGCATCGGCCAGCAGAACCCGGTGCAGGTGTATAAGCTCATTGCACAGGATACCATTGAAGAAAAAATCGTGGAATTGCAGCAGGCCAAGCAGTCGCTGGCCGACACCGTGACCGGCACCGCCGATGGTGCCATCCTCTCGATGCGGCCGGATGAGCTGCTGCAGCTGCTGGAGGGGAGCGAACCATGAAATACGCATTGTTTTCGGTGCCGGTAGGCACCATTTACGACCTGCCCCAGACCATCAAAGAGGGCGAGGCGGGTCTTGTCTCCACAATCGGAGATGAGGGCCTGTATGGGCAGGCCTGTCAGGTGCGAACTGCGCCCGGCAGCGTGACCGCTGCGGGCGTCCAGCTGCCGCCCGATGTGGCCGAAGTGGTCAGCTTTTACGGGTACCATGGCTATGTGAATCAGCGGGAATTGCAGTTTGTCCGCGAGGAGGAGCTGTGGGAGTATCTGGGGGCAGACCTCGTTCTCGTGGGCCGCGCTACGGATGTCCTCAGCCTGCCCAAGGTGCAGGGCGTCCGGATGATGGAATTGGAGCGGGGAGGTGTTCTCCGTCGCCAGCCTGAGACCGCCGAAGAGGTCGAGGTCCACAAGGGCTGGGCGAAAGTCCTGCTGACGGATGGCCGGACGGGCTATGTCCGGGATGTGGCGCTGGAGCCGGTGAAATATGAGATGACGGCGGTCTTCTCCCAGAGAGAGGGCCTTGCCTTCAATGACGCGCTGGCCGAGACGCTGGACACGACGGCGGAAAGGCTCGTGCCGGAAGCTGTGGCACGCTGGTACGGCGGCAGCGAAGAAGCCTTCCGCGCCGCTGTCTGTGAGCAGGCAAAAAAGTATATGGATACCGAGTACCGCTGGGGCGGCAAGTCGGGCCGGGGCATCGACTGCTCGGGCCTCGTCAGCAGTGCCTACATGCAGTGCGGTGTGCTCATCTACCGCGACGCAAAGATCATCGAGGGCTGGCCGATGCATGAGGTGGCTTTCGAGAACAAAAAGCCCGGCGATGCTCTCTTCTTCCCCGGCCATGTGGCGCTTTATCTGGGCGAAGGGCGGTATATCCACTCCACCGGTGCCGCCGTCAGCGGCGGTGTGGTCATCAACAGCCTTGAGTCGAGCGACCCGCTGTATCGGGAGGATCTGGTGAAGTGTTTGTATGCGGTGGGGAGCGTGTTCTGATTTAATTTAAGTGGGATCGCGCGCCGGTGGCGCGGGGCTGGTTTTTTCTTTTGGTCAAGTGGCTTGCGCTCCGCGCGGGCCAGAGATAGGGAGGGGTGTTTCGAATCCCCCCTCCCTACCTCTGGACTCCACTCTCCCCGCAACGAGTTAAGGGCTGCACGCCCTTAACAATTCCAAAGAAGTGGGCTCCAACTCAAAATGCTGGAGATTCACGCCATTCGGCGTGAAGATCTCTTAACCGCATTTTGAGCCTCCGCCGTTTTACGGCTTCGCCGAAGATTTCAGGCTTTAGCAGAACTTTACCGTCAGCAGAGAGGTAACACCAGCTGCGGAGCAGCAAATCGGAGAAGTGAGAAAAATGCGTTTAGCGAAGCGGCTAGCATTTTTCCACTTCGACTTCTCCTTCGGGGTCTGAAAGGGGCGAGCAGCCCCTTTCTCGTGGATCCAGCGCGTCGAAATCGCTGGTGCTTTTCTGGTTCTCTTTTGGCACGCAAAAGAGAACGTAGCTTAAAGGAAGAAGAACCTTCCCTTTATCAAAGGAGAACCAAAAATGAAAGTCTTTGATCTACATTGTGACACCCTGAGTGAGCTGCGCTACGCCGAAAAGGCGGGTACGCCCAAGAGCTTTGCGCAGAATGATCTGCATATCGACTTGCAGAAACTGAAAAAGGGCGACTATATGCTGCAGTGCTTCGCCGCCTTTGTCAATCTGGGCGACAAGACCCCCGGTGCCGACCCGCTGGTGATGGCGCTGGAAGAAATTGACGTCTTCAAACGCATCATGGAAAAATACCCGGAGGATATTGCACCGGTATATCAACCCTCTGACATCCGAAAAAACGCCGCCGAGGGCAAGATCAGCGGAATGCTCACCATCGAAGAGGGCGGCTGCTGCAAGGGCAGCATCGGCGTGCTGCGCCGGATGTACGAGCTGGGCGTCCGCATGATGACCCTGACCTGGAACCACGAGAACGAGCTTGCCAGCCCCAACGTCGTCCCCGGCGGGGGCCACAACATCTGGCCCTGCACCCCCAACACCGAGACGGGCTTGAAAGAAAAGGGCTTCGAGTTCCTGGCTGAGATGGAGCGTCTGCACATCATCGCAGATGTGAGCCACCTGTCCGACAAGGGCTTCTGGGACATTGTGGAGCACTCCACCCGCCCCTTTGCGGCCAGCCACTCCAACTGCCGCGCCCTCGCACCCCACTGCCGCAACCTCACCGACGAGATGATCCGCGCCCTCGCCAACAAGGGCGGCCTCGTGGGTCTGAACTACTGCAGCGGCTTCCTCGACAACCAGCCCGAAGAAAAGCTCTGCCGCAGCACCACGGCCCTGATGGCAAAGCACGCGGCCCACTTCAAGCAGGTGGGCGGGATTGAGATCATCGGTCTGGGCAGTGACTTCGACGGCATCGGCGGCAAGCTGGAAATGGACAACTGTTCCAAGCTCCCGCTGCTGGCCGACGCACTCCGCCGCGAGGGCTTCACCGAGGACGAGGTAGAGGCCATTTTCTATCGCAACGCCCGGCGGTTCTTCGAAGAAAACCTCTAAATAATGTATAAAACGACAGGGAGATTCCAAAATGGATAAAAACATGACGCTGGAAAAGCGTATTGCCGCCGAGCTGTATTCCTATCAGGGCAAGATGAGCGTCTTTGTGGACGATTTGCACGGCCACACGGTCGAAATCGGCGCTGACGAGGAATTTGAGACGGCTTCCACCATCAAGGCATATATCCTCGCAGCCCTGTATCTGCAGGCCAGCCGGGGCAAAGCCAGCCTCGAGGAAAAAATCACTTACAAGCCCGAGCACTTTGTGGACGGTTCCGGTATGCTCCGGGCGCTGGGCGTGGGCGCAAGTCTGAAAGTTAAAGACGCCGCCACCATGATGATCATCTGCTCCGACAACATCGCTACCAACATGGTCATCGACTATCTGGGGCTGGACACCATCAACGCCTGCATCCGGGAGATGGGCTTTGCCCACACCGTCCTGCACAACCCGCTCCACTTTGATATTTACGACGACCTCGGCACCACGACGCCCCGGGACTACGCCTCGCTGTTTGCGCAGGTGGCAAAGGGAACGCTCGTCAGCGCTGAGGCCAGCGCTGAGATGCTGGCCATCTTCCGTCAGCAGCACTACAACACCATGCTGACCCACGACTTCCCTCAGTTCTATCTCGACTGCGAGGAGACCGGCGAGCCGGAGCTTATCTGGGTGGCCAGCAAGAGCGGCAGCATGAACGCCTGCCGCAACGACGGCGGCATCGTCCACACCCCCTACGGCGAGTATGTCATCGTCCTGATGAACAAGGACTTCCACGACATCATCGAGTACAATGACCATCCCTCCATGGTCTACGGCGCCCGGGTGTCCCGGATGATACTCGACCAGATTTTGGCCTGCGAGGGTGAGCTGTACAAGTAAAATCGTGGAAGAAATAGGAATATTAAGGGGAATCATAACAATGGGTATTCAAATCAGCCTGCCGATGATGGCATTTCTGGTGTTCATGACCGGCTTTGCGGGTTTTGTCGATTCGGCAGCGGGCGGCGGCGGGCTCATCAGCCTGCCGGCCTATCTCTTCGCGGGCCTGCCGCCTCACTATACTTACGCCACCAACAAATTCAGCGCCGCCTGCGGCACGACGTTCGCCACGGCCAGTTTCTTCAAGAACGGCGCGATGAACCTCAAGGTCGGCATCCTCGCCGCCATCGGAAGCTTTGCGGGCAGTGCCTTGGGCGCACACATCGTCCTGATGCTCAGCGATGAGGTGCTGCAGATGATGATGTTCATCATCCTGCCCATCGCGGCAGTCGTCATCCTGTGGCGTCGCAACCTCCCGGACGAGAACCGGGACGACGGCTCCCTGAATTTGAAAAAGGCCCTGCTGGCCCTGGGCATCGGCTTTGGCATCGGTCTGTACGACGGCATGGTGGGGCCTGGCACCGGGACCTTTGCCATCATCGCTTTCACCAGCCTGATGGGCTTTGACCTGCGCACAGCCAACGGCAACGCCAAAGTGCTCAACCTCGCCAGCAACTACGCCAGCCTCTTCACCTATCTGAGCAGCGGGCTGGTGGTCTTTCCGGTGGGCATCCCCTGCGCCATCAGCAACATCGTCGGCAACATCATCGGCTCTCACTTCGCCCTGAAAAAGGGCGCAAAGTTCATCCGCCCCATGATGCTCGTGGTGCTGGTGCTCCTGCTGGGCAAGCTCATCACGGATATGCTGTAAGTAAAAACGAAAAAGGCTGCTGTGCGTCTGCACAGCAGCCTTTTATCATATCCTATCAGTCGATGACTAGCCCGTTATCGAAGAAGGCCAGACCAAACGCACCGGGACCGGCGTGGGTGCCGATGACGCAGCCGATCTGGCGCACCAGCGGCTCGGAAAGGCCGAGATTGTCCACCAGATAGGTCTGGATGGGGTTCACCTCGCGGGTGCTGATGGTGTAACCGGCCAGAGAGGGGAAACGGGGATTGACGCCGCCCAGCTCCTCTATCTTCTTGAAGAGGGCGACGTATGCGCCGGGCAGACCCCGGGCCTTGCCGGCCATGGCGACTTTGCCCTCCTTGATGGTGATGAGGGGCTTGATGCCCAGCATCCCGCCGGCCACGGCGACGGCGGCGGGCAGACGGCCGCCCTTGCGCAGATACTTCAGGTCGTCGATGGCGGCGACGAGGTGCAGGTGCTCCTTGGCGTGCTCGAGGGTGGCGGCGATTTGGACGGCAGACTTGCCTTCATCCCGCAGGTGTGCGGCCAGACGCACCAGCAGACCCTCGCCGAGGCAGACATTGGTGCTGTCCACGAAGAGGACGTTGTCCACGTTGGCCAGGTCTGCGGCCAGCTTCGCACACTGATAGGTGCCGGACAGCTCATGGGACAGGAAGATGCCCACGACCTCGTCTCCGGCGGCAGCAGCCTCGGCGTAGAACTTTTCGAACAGCTCAGGGCTGGGCTGGCTGGTGGTGGGCAGCTTTTTGCAGCCGGCCATGTGCTCATAGTACTCGCTGGGAGTCAGGTCCACGCCGTCCCGGATGACGGTGCCGTCCTCGAGGGTGACGTTGAGGGGGATGACGTCCACACCCAGCTGCGCGGCCTCGGCGGGCAGGATGTCGGATGCGGAATCGGTAAGAATGCGTATCATATAGTTCGTACCTCCATGGGTGCGTTCATCGTGTGTCTTTGGTAAAACGACAAATCTATAAAAAAGTCGTACAAAGTATACCAGAACGCCGGGCGGAATGTCAATCTTTTGAGTGAAATTTCTTCGAATGAACGAAGAACTGCTTGCAAAACGGGGCGGCAGTATGGTACAATGTCCGCCGACAGGAGGGTGCGCCGTGAAAAGACTGATAAGGGAAACGGAAAAGCCGTCTTTTCCGGCTCAGTGCCGGGTCCTGGCCGAGGCGGCCGTGCTCTGGGGGCTGCTGGCGGCGGGAGCACAGCTGCTGCTCCCGGCGGAAAAGACGGCTCTGCCCGAGGGCGCGGCCCTCGCGTGGGCTGCGCTGCGCATCTGCCTTGTGACCCCTCTGGCAGAAGAGCTTGCCTTTCGGGGCGGGGCGCTCTATCTTTTGCAGCCGCTGGGCGGCGCGGGGGCTGTGGTAGTGCAGGCGGTGATTTTTGCGGCTCTGCACGGCAGCTGGACGGCCCGGGCCTATGCGCTGGGCATGGGGCTCATCTTCGGCTGGGCGGCCCAGAAAGCGAAAAGCGTATGGCCCGGCAGCGCGTTACATATTATAAATAACTGCCTCGTGTTTGCCACACGGCTGGCAGAAAGGGGAATGGGATGACCGATTTTGAGCTGATGGGTGCGGCGCTGGAAGAGGCCCGGAAGGCCGCTGCGCTGGGCGAAGTGCCGGTGGGCGCGGTAGTGGCGAAGGACGGAGAGATCATCTCTGCCGCCCACAACACCCGCGAGACGGAGAAAAACGCCCTCCACCACGCTGAGCTGCTGGCCATCGACGCGGCCTGCAAAAAGCTGGGCGGCTGGCGGCTGTGGCAGTGTGAGCTGTTCGTGACGCTGGAACCCTGCCCCATGTGCAGCGGCGCCATCATCAACAGCCGCATCAAGCGGGTGGTGTACGGTGCCGCCGACGTCAAGGCGGGCTGCTGCGGCTCGGTGACAGACCTCTTCGCCCAGCCCTTCAACCATCACCCCGTCATCGAGAAGGGACTGCGGGCCGATGAGGCACAGCAGCTTTTGCAGGAATTTTTCGTTTCACTGCGGGCCAGGCGGGCCGCAAAGCCCCGCTGGAAGCCGCCCGTGAATCCCTGAATCTGTGAAAAAAGTGGGAACTGCGTGAAAAAATCACCGGTGACCACTTTATTTTTTCGCCCGATTGTGCTATATTATTCAATGGAAACTTGTCGAAACCACACAAATGCCGCCGGGCGCGCCGCAGAGCCGGCCTAGACCGGAAAAAGTGAGCAGAGCGCAGCTCCGGCGGGGTGGGGGAAGCTGTTTCCTTTCCCGCCGCAGAGGCTTTGACACGAAGAGGCGCTGCGGCCGAAAATAGTGGACAGGAGGGTTTGACTCTTGTACAACGACGAATTTGAGCTGACATTTGACCTTGCAGACGCCGGGCCGAAGAAAGAACAGCGCAGGCCGACCCTGCCCGAGCCGGAAGAAGCGGCTGTGGCCGCACCGCCGGTGCAGGAAACGAGGGAAACGCCGGTCAGCGCTGCGCCGGAGAACACGCCGGCATCGGAGCCGGAACGCGAGCCGGAACCTGCGGCAGAGCCCCAGAGCACTGCCCCGGCGGCGAAGGACCGCACCGTCCTCATCTCGGGCGGTGACCGGGGCATCGGCGCAGCAGCAGCCCGCGCATTCTATGCGGCGGGCTACCGGGTGGCAGTGTTCTACCACACCAACGCCGAGGCCGCCGCGGCCCTGCAAAAAGAGCTGCCGGGCGTACTGGCCGTCCAGTGTGACGTGGCCAGCCGGGCCAGCTGTGAGCTGGCCTTCCGCGCCGCCGAGCAGGCGCTGGGCCGGGTGGATGTGCTGGTGAGCAACGCGGGTATCGCCCAGCAGAAGCTGTTCACCGACATCACGCCGGAAGAGTGGCAGCGGATGCTGGACGTCAACCTGACCGGTGCGTTCAACCTCTGCCAGCTGGCCCTGCCCGGGATGATACGCCGCAAAGCGGGCCGTATCCTCACCGTGAGCAGCATGTGGGGCCAGACCGGCGGCAGCTGCGAGGTACACTATTCCGCCGCCAAGGCGGGCCTCATCGGCCTGACCAAGGCACTGGCAAAAGAAGAAGGTCCCAGCGGCATTACCGTGAACTGCGTGGCCCCCGGCGTCATCGACACCGATATGATGGCTTCGTTCACTGCTGAGGACAAAGCGGCATTGGCCGAAGAGACCCCTGTGGGCCGTCTCGGCACCGCCGAAGAGGTGGCAAAGCTTCTGCTGTACCTCGCCGGAGAAGACGCCGGCTACATCACCGGCCAGGTGTTCGGCGTCAACGGAGGTCTTGTGATCTAAGAAGCTGTTTTCACAGCCATTGCACACCGTCTGGCCGGCATTTTTGTCTGCATACTGCGTTGCTTTCCCTTGCAATCCGTCAGGATTGCTGCGGAAAATCGCCTTGTCTGCGGGCAAAAATCTACGGCCATCCGGCACACTCTGGCCATGAAAACAACTTCTATGCATCAAGGCCGAAACTATGAGACAAGTTCACTTGCGGGGCGCTTCCCCCGCGGTGAGAAGGAGAGAGCGAAATGGGCATGACTTTGAAGGAACTGTTGACGAAAGGCGAAGGCACCCTGTCGGCACAGGAGGCCAAAACTTTGGCCGCACAGTGCAGGATGGATGTGGAAACGCTCTATACGCTCCTTGAAGAGCGCGGCATCAAGATTATCGAGGATGAGGCCGACGCCGATGTGAATCTGGACGTGGACAGCATCATCGCCGAGGTGGAGAACGCCGAGAACAACAGCGACGAGCTGGGTCTGGGCGGCGACGACGAGGAAGAGGCCGCCGAGGAGAACCCTGCCGACCTGAAGGCTGCGATGGATGAGCTGCTGGACGACCCCGTCAAGAACTACCTCAAGCAGATCGGCCAGATCCCTCTGCTGAGCGCGGAACAGGAAGTTGATCTGAGCAAGCGCATCCACGCCGGTGCCGAGGCTGCCCACATCCTGCAGGCCGACCGCCAGAAGTACGGTGCGACCGAGTACATCAAGAAGAACAGCGCCCGCTTCTCGTTCGAGGAGGATGAGAACAGCCGCAGCTACACCGAGGATATTGACGAAGAGGGCAACGAGAAGCCCAGCGAGGACGCCGAGGAAAAGGCTGCTGAGGAAGAGGCCATGGAGGCTGTGGAGAACGGTCCCCTGACCGAGGAGCGCCGTCAAGAGCTGCTGAAGATCCGCCGCGACGGCCTGAACGCCCGCCGCAGCCTGAGCGAAGCGAACCTCCGTCTGGTGGTCTCCATCGCCAAGAAGCATGTGGGCCACAATCTGGCCTTCCTCGATCTCATCCAGGAGGGCAACATCGGCCTCATCAAGGCGGCTGAGAAGTTCGACTGCGACCGCGGCTTCCGCTTCTCCACCTATGCGACCTGGTGGATCCGTCAGGCCATCACCCGCGCCATCGCCGACCAGGCCCGTACCATCCGTATCCCGGTGCATATGGTCGAGACCATCAACCGGATGCGTCAGGCCACTAACCAGCTGGTCTACCAGAACGGCCACGAGCCCACCCCGGAAGAGCTGGCAAAGGCCATGGACATGAGCGTCGAGCGTGTGCGTGAGATCCAGCGCATGGCACAGGAGCCCGCCAGCCTTGAGAGCCCCGTGGGCGAGGAAGAGGATTCCTCTCTGGGCGATTTCGTCGCCGACGAGAATGCCGAGGCTCCCGGCAAGGCTGCTGACCGCGCTATGGTGGCCCAGCAGATCAATCAGGCTCTCAAGAGCCTGACCCCCCGTGAAGAGAAGGTCATCCGTCTCCGCTTTGGTCTGGACGATGGCCGTCCCCGCACGCTGGAAGAGGTGGGCCGCGACTTCGGCGTCACCCGTGAGCGCGTCCGCCAGATCGAGGCAAAGGCCATCCGCAAGCTGCACAGCCGCAAGTGCCTGGCCCTGCTGAACGGCCTTATCGAGTGATATTTTCAACAATGCAGACGGCTGCCGTGGAAAACGGCAGCCGCTTTTCTGTATCTGGGCAGAAAAAACGCAAAATGCCAGATTTTTTTGCAAAAAACGCTTGCAATGCGGCAGAGTTTATGGTATTATAATTGAGCTGTGATTGTGCTGCTATAGCTCAGTTGGTAGAGCGCATCCTTGGTAAGGATGAGGTCTCCAGTTCGAATCTGGATAGCAGCTCCAGCTCAGAACACCTTGAGGTTGAAAAACTTCAAGGTGTTCTTTTGTTGTAATTTGTGATTTTGCCTGCCTGGGTTGATTTTTTGCGCTGAATGAAGTATTATATCTCTATAATCCAGACGGGATTTAACCGATTGCTATTTACGAGAACTATTTCCTCCAATAGATAAACCGCGCCGCAGGTTCGAACATTACCTGCGGCGCGGTTTTTGTTTTTGGCAGAGCGCTCTGCCGGGGAGAACCTCTCAGTCAAAGCCTGTCGGCTTTGCCAGCTCCCCTGATAGGGGAGCCCTTGGCAGGCTGGGTCACTTTGAGCTGACTGCCAAAAGTCCAATATGGCGCAAAAGTGCGGGCTCCGCTGCAAAGGTCAGCTGCTTCTGGACAGCGCACTTTGTCAAGCTGCCGCGGCTCTCTGTAGCGGAGCACTACAGTCCACGAAATAAATAAGCTTTACTCGTTCAGGGGAAACTTGGCCGACATGCCAAAGCCTCCCCTCGTTAGGAGCAACGGCGACGACCGCCGCCAGCGGCGGAAACAGGGAGGAGCTGTTGGGGCCGCGGCCAGCAGGATGCGAGCGACAGCGAAGCAGACGCTGGGAGCCGCAACCCGGGCAGTGGCACGCCGCAGGCGTGACGGAGAGGTTCTATCATGGGCCGGTGCTCGACAGTTACAACTGTCGATGCAAACAAAAAACCACCTGAATCTCAAGGATCCAAGTGATTTTCTTTTAATGGAGCTGCTATCCAGATTCGAACTGGAGACCTCATCCTTACCAAGGATGCGCTCTACCAACTGAGCTATAGCAGCAAATGGCGACCCGGATCGGGCTCGAACCGACGACCCCCAGCGTGACAGGCTGGTGCTCTAACCAACTGAGCTACCGGGCCATGATCGCTCAAGTGCATCGTTTCTGGCGGTTGACCGCCGGAACGTGTGTTATTATACCTGAGAAACGCGCTGTTGTCAAGCATGAATTTCAGAAAACGTCAAAAAAGTTTGGGAAAGTCCGACATTCAGGGAAAAATACAAAAACAAAACGCACAGAGTACTCTCTGTGCGCTTGTGGCAGGGGTAGTAAGTCTCGAACTCACGGCACGCGGTTTTGGAGACCGCTGCTCTACCAACTGAGCTATACCCCTATCTATCTGTCGCATTCGCTGAATGCTTGATTATTATATAAGATTCTGTGCGGAATGTCAAGCATGAATTTCGCCTTTTTTGCAAAAAGCGGGAGACAGGGAAAGCTTTTTCGCAAAACGACGCCGAAAACAGGTGGAACTTCGGCTTTCCACCTTGAAGGAAAGCGGGAAATAGTGTATTATAAGGGGTATCAAAAGTGTAATTCCGGGCTTGCTATGCCCTGACAGGGGGAACGCCACTATGGCAGATAAAAACTTTTTGACTGAGATCATTGACGCCGACCTCGCCGAAGGCAAAATCAGCGAGATCCATACCCGCTTCCCGCCGGAGCCCAATGGCTACCTGCACATCGGCAGCGCCAAGGCGATCTATATCAACTGGTCCATCGCAAACCAGTACGGCGGCAAGTTCAACCTCCGCCTCGACGACACCAACCCCGCCCGCGAAGGGGAGGAGTATGTCAACAGCATCATCGAGGACCTGCACTGGCTGGGTGCCGACCCCAACGGCGGCATCTTCTACGGCAGCGACTACTTCGACAAGTGCTATGAGTATGCCGAAAAGCTCATCCTCGAGGGCAAGGCATATGTCGATGACCTGACCCGCGACGAGATGCGCGAGTACCGCGGCAGCGACGCAGGCAAGCCCTCTCGTCCCTCTCCGTGGCGCGACCGCACCCCGGAAGAGAACCTCGACCTCTTCCGCCGGATGCGTGCAGGCGAGTTCAAGGAGGGCGAAAAGACCCTCCGCGCTAAAATCGACCTCGCCAGCCCCAACATGAATATGCGTGACCCGGCCATCTACCGTATCAAGTACGCCGAGCATCACCGTCAGGGCAATAAGTGGTGCATCTACCCGATGTACGACTTTGCCCACCCCATCCAGGACGCCATCGAGGGCATCACCCACAGCATGTGCAGCCTCGAGTTCGAGAACCACCGCCCCCTGTACAACTGGGTCATCGAGAACATTTTTGGCACCGAGTTCCCCAAGCAGCGCGAGTTTGCCCGCCTGAACATGACCAACACCGTCATGAGCAAGCGCTATCTGCGTGAGCTGGTGGAGATGGGCATCGTGGACGGCTGGGATGACCCCCGTATGCCCACCCTGTGCGGTCTGCGCCGCCGCGGTTACACCGCTTCTTCTATCTTCACCTTCGTGCGCGAGGCCGGCATCTCCAAGTCCGACAACCTCATTGATATGCGCCAGCTGGAAGCCTGCATCCGCAGCGAGCTGGACCTGACTGCACAGCGCCGCATCGCCGTGCTGGACCCCGTCAAGCTGGTGGTGGACAACTACCCCGCCGACAAGACCGAGTATTTCGACATCGCCAACAACCCCAACCGTGAAGCCAACGACACCACTACCCGCAAGGTCGCCTTCACCAGGGAGCTGTGGATCGAGAACGAGGACTTCGCCGAGGTGCCGCCTCCGAAGTTCAAGCGCCTGACCGTCGGCGGCGAAGTCCGTCTGATGGGCGGCTATATCGTCAAGTGCGAGAGCGTCGAGAAGAACCCCGACGGCAGCATCGCTGTCATCCACTGCACTGCCGACCTCGAGACCGGCAACGGCAACCCTGCCGATGGCCGCAAGGTCAAGGGTACCATCCACTGGGTGAGCGCCGCCCACGCCGTGGATGCCGAGGTACGCCTGTACGACAAGCTCTTCACCGAGGCGAACATGAATGCCATCCCCGAGGGCAGCGACTACAAGGATTATCTGAATCCCGACAGCGTTGTCGTCCGCAAGGGCTGCAAGCTGGAAGAGGCTCTGGCCGACGCAAAGCCCGGCGATAAGTTCCAGTTCGTGCGCACCGGTTTCTTCACTCCCGACTCGAAGAACCCCGGCGTGTACAATCGTGTCGTGACCCTGCGCGACAGCTTCAAGCCCGCAAAGTAACGGGCGGACCCCAAACATCGCAAAAGGAGCACTTCACAGACCATGAAAAAACACATGACCCGCAACATTATCCTCATGCTGGTGCTGGACGTCGTCCTCGGCATCGTGCTGGCCCTTTATATCTCGAGCACCGGCACCGTGCCTGCTGCCGATAATGCTGACACCTACACCGACGGCACCTACACCGCCAGTGCGCAGGGCTGTCTGAGCGAGGTGGGCGTTACCGTGACCATCACCGGCGGCAAGGTGACGAATGTTGTGATAGACGCTTCCGGCGAGACGCCGGAGCTGGGCGGCAAGGCGGCAGAGACGCTGTCGGCCTCCCTGCTGGCGGCTGGCTCGACCGTTGGAGTGGATGCTGTCTCCGGCAGCACCATGACCAGCGACGCGGTATTTGCGGCAATGAACGATTGCCTTGCACAGGCCGCACAGTGATGAAGTTTTGAACGGAGCTGCTGCACGGCGTGTCTGTGCGGCAGCTTTTTTGTGAGCGAGGTTCTTATGATACTGGATATTCTGCCGCTGGCGGGCGGCACGGCCCGCCTTGTGCGGGTGTACGGCGGTGAGCCCTGCGTAAAGCTGCCTGGGGCTGTTTCTGCGCCGGAAGGGGAGGGCCAGTGGCCCATCACCGAACTGGGAGATTACTGTTTTTCCGAAAAGCCCCGGGGGCTGCCCGGGCCGGAAAAGATCTGCCGCTATGAGCAGGCCGAGGACGGCAAGCTCTGTCTGACCCGTGCTTTTGGCCGGGATGTGAGCGGCAAAGAGCGGTACAGCTTTGACTTCGACGCCCCCGCCGCCCCGGCGCAGGACGACGAGCTCCACCCCATCTGCGGGAACTTCCTCGAAGAAGTCACCCTGCCGGATAGTCTGCGGGTCATCGGCAGCTGCACATTCTACAACTGCCGCAGGCTGCGCCGCCTGACTGCCGGGACAGGAGAGCTGACCATGGGCAGCGATGTCTTCCTCAACTGCTTTGCGCTGGAAGACCTCATCATCCGAGCTACGCCCGAGCAGGCCACCGGCCTGTTCGCCCTCGTGGGCAGCATCACCGAGGCCGTGCGGGCGCTGTTCTGGCCGGTGGGGGAGGCCGCACCCCGGGCGGGGCTGTGGTATCCCGCCTACTGGGAGGACATCGAGGAGACGCCCGCCCACATCCTGCTCCACACCTTTTCGGGGCAGGGCTACCACTACCGGCAGTGCTTTCTCGAAAATAAGCTTCTCCCGGCGGAGTACGACGCCATTTTCCCGCAGGGCCACGACGCCGACGACGCTTCCGTGATGGCGATGCTCTGCTTCGACCGCCTGCGCTGGCCGTGGCAGCTGAGCGATGCCGCCCGGGATGCATACCGGGACTTCCTCAAGACCAACACCGGGCGGGTGCTGACCCGTCTGCTCAAGGCGCAGGACACCGAGGGCGTCAAAGCCCTGCTGGCGCTGGATGTGATGGATACTGATGCCTTTGCCGAGGGTGCGGCCCTCGCGGCCAAGGCCGACAATGCCGAAGCTGCCGCCCTGCTGGCCGACGCAGAGCACAAAAAGCGTGCCGCTGCGCCCCAAAAGAAGAGGTATGATTTTGATTTCTGAGAAGGAAAAGTTTTTTGACCCCCGCAAGCCCTTCCAGTCGGCCCGGCCCGAGACTCACGAAGAGTGGCAGGCCCGGATGGGCGGTGAAGTGCTGGCCGTGGTGCGCAGCGGGCTGTATCTGGACTTCCGCTTTTTAGACCAGGCCCTCTCGGCCCTGACGCCCACCGCCGACGAGCGGTGCGGCGTGCTGGCGACGGATGGGACCATCCTCTGCTACCAGCCAAGCGCCCTGTTGCAGCTCTACCAGAAGAACCCCAAATATCTTAACCGGCTCTATCTCCACACGGTGTTCCACTGCATCTTCCGCCATCTCTGGCTGCGCGGCAAGCGGGACAAACGCCTGTGGGACCTTGCGTGTGACATTGCGGTGGAGAACGTCATCGACGGTCTTGGCCGCAAGAGCGTCCAGCGCCCCCTGACGTGGGTGCGCCAACACGCCTATGAGGAGATCATCGCGCAGGAAAAAGTGGCTGCTGCAGCGCCCATCTACCGCTGGCTGGTGCGGCAGACTCCCGGTGTTCTCCGCCAGCTGGAAAAAGAATTCTACACCGACGACCACCGCCTCTGGCCCAAAGATGCCCCCGAACAGCCTCAGCAGATGCCTGCGCCGCTGCCCCAGAAGACATGGCAAAAAATCGGCGAGCGGATGCAGACAGAGCTGGAACTCCGGGACAAAGAGGCCGGTGAGGGCGCGGATGCCATGCGGGAGCAGATCAAAGCCGCAAACCGCAGCCGCCGCAGCTACGGCGACTTCCTGCGCCGGTTCTGTGTCACCCGGGAGGAAGTCCACCTCGACCCGGACGAGTTCGATCTGAACTTTTACACCTATGGCCTGTCGGTCTACGGCAACCTGCCCCTCATCGAGCCGCTGGAGACCCGGGAGAGCAAGAAGATAGAAGAGCTGGCCCTCGTCATCGACACCAGCTACTCCACCTCGGGTGAGCTGGTGCGGGCCTTTCTGGCCGAGACGTACACTCTGCTGAAGGGCAGGGAGAATTTCTTCCATCGGATGAATCTCCACCTCATCCAGGCCGACAACGCGGTGCGGCAGGATATTCCCGTCAAAAACGAAGACGACCTCATCCGTGCCATGAACCACTTCGAGCTGCGGGGCGGCGGCGGCACCGATTTCCGGCCCGCCTTCGAGTACGTCAGCCAGCTCTGCGCCGAGAAGAAGTTCTCGAACCTCCGGGGTCTGCTCTATTTTACCGACGGTATGGGGACTTACCCGGCCCGACGCCCGGCTTACGACACGGCATTTCTATTTCTGGGCGACCGCTTCGACGACGCCAATGTGCCGCCCTGGGCGATGAAAGTGGTGCTGGACGAAGAAGAATTTACCGGTGAGGCAGCCCGCAGCGCCTCGGCCCTGTCCGAAGCGCTGGCGGAGGAAGACGACCTCTACCGTGACCTCAACAATTCGTGATAACGAGGGAAAGAATATGAACATCAAACGAGCCAAAGAAGAGATCGAGCATACCGTCAAAGCGTACCTCGCCAAAGATGCTCTGGGCGAATACGCCATCCCGGCCATCCGCCAGCGCCCTATCCTGCTGATGGGGCCTCCGGGCATCGGCAAGACCCAGGTCATGGAGCAGGCGGCGCGGGAGTGCGGCGTGGCGCTGGTGGCCTATACCATCACCCATCACACCCGCCAGAGCGCCGTGGGCCTGCCCTTCATCCGTCAGCGCAACTACGGCGGCCGGGACGTCTCTGTGACGGAGTACACCATGAGCGAGATCATCGCCAGTGTCTACGCCAAGATGGAGGCCACCGGCCTGAAAGAGGGCATCCTCTTCATCGACGAGATCAACTGTGTCTCCGAGACGCTGGCCCCCACCATGCTGCAGTTTCTGCAGTGCAAGACCTTCGGCAATCAGGCTGTGCCTGCGGGCTGGGTCATCGTGGCGGCAGGCAACCCGCCGGAGTACAATAAATCCGTCCGCGATTTCGACATCGTCACCCTCGACCGCGTCCGCCGGATGGACATTGAGCCGGATCTGCCGGTCTGGAAGGACTACGCCCGTGCAGCCCACATCCACAGCGCTATCCTGAGCTACCTCGAACTGCACCCCCAGAACTTCTACCAGATAAACGCCGACGTGGACGGCACCCAGTTCGTCACCGCCCGCGGTTGGGAAGACCTCTCCAACCTGCTCAATACCTATGAGTCGCTGGGCCTGCAGGCCGATGAAGAACTCATCCGCCAGTATATCCAGCACCAGAAGATCGCCGAGGACTTCTCGGCCTACCTCGACCTCTACTACAAGTACCGTGACGACTACGGCGTGGAGGACATTCTGGCCGGTCAGGCCAAGCCTGCCGCTTTTGCGCGGCTGCTGCAGGCCCCCTTCGACGAGAAGCTGAGCCTCGTGAGCCTGATCCTGTCCGGCCTCGAGACGCGCTTCTCTGCCTCCCGGCGGGCAGACGCTGTGGCCGACAGCTGCTATGCCTTCCTGCGGGAGACGAAGAAAGCCTTTGCCGAGATGCCCGCAGAGCTGGCACAGGAGCCGAACTGCTGGGCGCAGCTCTTTGACCAGATGACCGCCGACTACGAGGCCGAGACCCAGAAAAAGCGCACCGCCGGTCTGCTGGATAAGCCCACGCTGGAAGCCCGCTTGCAGACCGCCAAGACCCTGCGCAGCTGGGAGAAAGAGCTTCTGCGCGCCGCCGCGCCGGACGCGGACGCTGCTTTCAAGGTGCTGCGCACCCAGTTCGGCACCCTGTCGGATGTCCGGGACACCGCCCAGCAGACGGCCAGCGCCGCGCTGGAAGCGGCCTTCGACTTTATGGAGCAGGCATTCGCCGAGAGTCAGGAGATGGTGGTCTTCGTCACCGAACTGACCCTCTCGCCCGCCGCCCATGCGTTCATTGCCGAAAACGGCTGTGAGCGGTATTTCCAGTACAACAAAGACCTCCTGCTCGACCACCGCAAGGCGGCCCTGAATCAGGAGCTGGAAGCCGAACAGCGTCGGCACGGGATGCTGTAAAAGATATAAACGCAAACGAGAGGCCGCACAGCTGTGCGGCCTCTCGTTTTGTATGCAAAAAAGAAAAAGCATCTTGATAAAATCAAGATGCTTGGTGGTTGCGGGGGCCGGATTTGAACCAACGACCTTCGGGTTATGAGCCCGACGAGCTACCAGACTGCTCCACCCCGCGATATTTACTTTTTGCTGTCGGCCTCTCGCTGACTGCTCAAGTATAATACCACAAGGCGGGGGACTTGTCAAGCGTTTTTTCAAAAAGAATATGACTTTTTCGAAAAGGCCGCTGCCGGAAACAAAAAGCGCCCCATTCCGGGGCGCTTCGACAGAGCGAACATCACTTGCGGGTGCGGCGGCGCACGAAGCGGACGATGAGGGCGGCTGCGGCCAGAATGACCAGCACGGGCCAGACGCCCACGACCCAGACCGTCAGCTGCTGGATGCCGGAGACGAAGCCCGTCCAGCCATTGCGGAGGGCGCTGGACAACTGGGAGAGGTAGGATTCCTCAGTGGGGGTGTATTCCTTCACCTCGTCCAGCGAGAGGTAGACCGTGGAGCAGGACACCTGCTGGCTGTACCAGTCCAGCTGCGACTGCCAGCTCTCGATCTGGTACTGGACGTCGCTGAGGGAAGATTCGATCTCCAGCAGATCGGAGAGGTTTTCGGCGCTGGCCTGAAGCTCCTGCAAACGTGTGCGCTGGGCCGTCAGGTTGGAGAGCCGGGCCTCGATGTCCATATACTGGGTGGTGACGTCCTGCACCTGCTCGCTCTTGTCCACGAGGTTGCCCGCCTGCGCGGCGGCTTCGAGGAAGCTCGCGTAGTTGTCCTGCGGGACGCGGATGGTGAGGGAGAGGGTGCGGCTCGAGCCGGTGTAAGAGGATTCATTGCTGGATTCCAGATAGCCTCCGGCGGCGCTCACGGCGTCGGTGAGCGCGGTGCGGGCGGCATCAAAGTCCTTGCTCTCGATGGTGAGGTTGGCCGTGTAGATGAGCTTTGTGCTCGTCTGCGCTGCCTCGGCGCTGAGGGTGCCGGTGCCGCCTGCATCGCGGGCGCTCATGGTATCGGCGCTTCCACCGGCCTGGACGGCCATCTTGGGTGCGGCAAGGGCGCTGTTCACGTCGTCCATCGAGTAGGCAGCGTAGGAGGCCGTCTCAGCGGCAGAGCTGAGGGCCGCGCCGCCCGCAGGCAGCAGGCTGATGGGGGAGTGGACTGCCGCATACAGACCAACGCCGCAGAGCAGGCCGCAGGCGGCGATGCTCAGAGCCTTGCGGGGAAAGTGGATGGCTTTTTTGGGCTTTTTGGCGGGTTTCGGAGCCTCTTCTGCCGGCTGCATGGCGAGGAGCTTTGCTTTCAAATCGTCCGAAGCGTGAAGGTCGTCTACCTCCATCTTGTACTCATACCACCTCATCTTCGATTTCCTCCTTCAGCATCGTATGTAACTGTGCGCGGGCGCGGCGAAGCCAGCTGAGCACCGTGTTGGTGGGTGCGCCCAGCATCCGGCCCACCTCGGCGGCGGTGTACCCCTCGTAGTAGTGGAGGTAGACCGCATTGCGGTAGTTCTCGGGCAGGGCGCGCACGGCGTCCAGCACGCTGCCGTCTTCCATCTGGTCCGGAGCGGGAAGATTCTCGTCCAGCTCGGTGTCCTTCTGGCGGGCGGCGCGGGTCAGGTCGTGGCAGCGGTTGATGGTCACACGCAGCAGCCAGGCTTTCAGGTGTTCCTCGCTCTCGAAGCGGCCATTGTAGCACAGCAGCTTTTCGAAAACATCCTGCACCACATCTTCCGCATCGGCGGTGCAGCTGCAGTTGTGCATGGCGGCTCGGAACACCGTGTCACTGTATCGCTGCACGGCCAGCGCAAAAATCTCGTTTTTGGTCAGCTGTCCCATAGTTCTATGCTCCTTTGATGTCCTGTGTACAGCAGGACTCGGTGGAAAAATTATCTCTTATTGGGGACATTCACCCTGTATACGGATGAGCGACCCCGATTATTGCAGTTTATGGTGCAGAGCGGAAAAATCTTCCGCCCGGCATCGCACAAGGTATCCAAAGTATAACATGAATACGCCCAAAACAAAAGGGCCATTTGCCGCCATGTTTTGGCAAATGACCCTGAGAGCTTCTGTTCAGTTATCGGTAGAGCCGCTGGAAGAGGGCTACCCGCTCGGAGAGATACGTCTCGGCCCGGGGGTGGTGGAGCCAGCGTTTGCCCGCCTTGTCGCAGGCGAGACGGTGGCCCAGCGCGGCGGGGCAGGCGTCTATCTCTTCCACGTCCCGCATGGTGAGGGTGAGGCTCAGCGCCGCCGGAGCGTCCGGCAGGGGCGGGAGCGGGTCTTCCCAGACGAAGGGCGGCAGCAGCTGGACGGCGTATACCGTCCGGGTGCATTCTTCGGTGAGCAGCAGCGCGGCGGGCGCACCATCCGGCATGACATGCAGAGAGGAATAGAGCAGCTGCAGCTGCGCCGGAGCCAGCAGACGGGCAGAACCTGCCTCTTCGTCGGGGGAGAGGGTGAGAAAATCCGCCGCCTCGTCGGCGTAGATGCGCCGGGCCGGAGCGCGGAACTGCGCATACAGCGAGGGCAGGGCAAACACGCCCTCCCGGTCTAAGGCCCGCTGCAACAGGCAGTAAAACTCCGTCAGCGGGTGGGCCGGGTCGGGCTGCGGCATCCCGAAATCGGGGCGCGAAACGTGTCCTCCGCCCATCAGCCGTTATAGCCCAGCGTGGCCGCCATGACAGCCTTGATGGTGTGCATCCGGTTCTCGGCCTCGTCGAAAACGATGCTCTGGGGGCCTTCGAAGACTTCGTCGGTGACTTCCATCGCGTCGCGGCCAAAGCGCTCGCCCATCTCCCTGCCCACGGTGGTTTTGTGGTCGTGGTAGGCGGGCAGACAGTGCATGAACACGGCCTTGGGGCCGGCGATATTCATCAGGTTCTGGTTGATCTGATATGCGGCCAGGTCGTTGATGCGCTCGGCCCAGACCTCGACCGGCTCGCCCATGGACACCCAGACGTCGGTGTAGAGGACGTCTGCGCCCTTTGCGGCCTTGGCAGGGTCTTCCTCGAAGGAGATGGCCGCACCCGTCTCGGCGGCGATGGCCCTGCACTGCTCCACCAGCGCGGCGTCCGGCTGGTACTTTTTGGGGGCGCAGGCGGTGAAGTTGAGGCCCATCTTGGCGCAGCCCACCATCAGGCTGTTGCCCATGTTGTAGCGGGCGTCGCCGAAGTAAACGAAGTTGATGCCCTTGAGGCGGCCGAAGTGCTCCCGGATGGTGAGGAAGTCGGCGAGGATCTGGGTGGGGTGGAACTCGTTGGTCAGGCCGTTCCACACCGGCACACCGGCGTAGTGGGCCAGATCTTCCACGATGCTCTGGCCGTAGCCGCGGTACTCGATGCCATCGAACATCCGGCCCAGCACCCGGGCGGTGTCGGCGATGGACTCCTTTTTGCCGATCTGGCTGCCCGACGGGTCGAGGTAGGTGACTTCCATGCCCAGGTCGTGGGCAGCGACCTCAAAGCTGCAGCGGGTGCGGGTGGAGGTCTTCTCGAAGATAAGGGCAATGTTCTTGCCGCGCAGAGCATCGTGGCGGATACCGGCCTTTTTCTTTGCCTTCAGGTCGGCGGCGAGGTCAAGCAGACCTTCGATCTCTTCGGGAGTATAATCGAGAAGCTTCAAAAAGCTGCGGTTCGTAAGATTCATTGTATATATTCCTCTCTATGCGCCAAGATTTGAATATTTATACTTTCGCAGACCCTATTATAATACAGAGCAAAGGTGGGGTCAAGAGGAAGCGGTTGACGCACCTGTCAAAATTGAGATCCAATGCAAAAGTCAAGGTGCTATGAAAAAATTTAACATCTTACAACTCCAGCTCCATTTTCCGCCCGCTGGGCTGATAGGGGGTGAGCCGGACGCCGGCCTTTTTGAACATGAACCGGGCGGCCACGCTGGAATCGGTGTCGTGGTACTTGTCGCTGTAGTAGACGACCTCGGCGATGCCGGACTGGATGATGGCTTTGGTACACTCGTTGCAGGGGAAGAGGGTGACATACACCCGCGCGCCCTTGAGGTTGTTGTGGGCGCTGTTGAGGATGGCGTTCAGCTCGGCGTGGCAGACGTACATATATTTCGTATTCAGCGGCTCACCCTCCCGCTCCCACGGCATGGCGTCGTCGTCGCAGCCGATGGGCATGCCGTTGTAGCCCAGAGAGAGGATCTTGTTTTCCGGGCTGACGATGCAGGCGCCCACCTGACTGCTGGGGTCCTTGGAGCGCATGGCCGTGAGCAGGGCAATGCCCATGAAGTATTCGTCCCAGTTGATGTAATCCGTGCGTTTCATCGTGTGGTGCTCCTTGTTCTGCATAAAAATTGGGTTCGGTGGCCCTATTATAGCGTGCTACGGCAGCTTTTACAATAAAATATTTGCCCTCAAGGCAAAATGCACAAAACAAAGCCGGGAAGTTTGGCAGGGTAAAAGCCGGAAATTTCAAATGAAATATTCAAAAATCACTTGAAGTGTGGTATTATCTTTGTAAAATATGCCACAAAAACAGAGAGAATGCTCTGTGCGGCGGAAATGAGGGAAAAACCGATATGAAATACGCAAGCAACAACATCCGTAATATCTTGATCGCAGGCCATGCCGGCAGCGGCAAAACGACGCTGACCGAGGCATTGGTCTATTTTTCGGGCGCTGCCGAGCGTATGGGCCGGGTCGAGGACGGCACCACGATTTCGGACTTTGACCCCGAGGAAGCAAAGCGGAAGGCCAGCCTGTCGGCATCGGTCGTGCCGGTGGAGTATGAGGGCATCAAGTACAACCTTATCGACGCTCCGGGCCTGTTCGACTTTGAGGCAGGCGAGTACGAGGGCATCCGTGCAGCCGAGAGTGTGCTGGTGTGCGTGTCGGGCCGCAGCGGCGTGACCGTCGGTGCGGAAAAAGCGTTCCAGCTGGCCCGCAAGAACGGCAAGGCAACGATGGTCTTCGTCTCGAAGTGCGATTTGGAGAACGCGAACTACTTCAAAATTCTCGAGGACATGAAGATAAAGTTCGGCTCCACCGTCTGCCCCTGCGTCGTCCCGGCGAAGCTCGACGACGGCACCCCCGTGTACATCAATCTGTTCAGCCAGAAGGCCTTCAAGTATGAGGGCGGCAAGCAGGTGCAGGTGGATCTGCCTAACATCGGCCACCGCTTCCAGGGCCTTATCGAGGCTATGAGCGAGGCTATCGCCGAGACCGACGACGAGCTGATGGAGAAGTTCTTCGGCGGCGAGGCATTCACCACCGAAGAGATCGTCGAGGGTATGCGCAAGGGCGTCAAGGATGGCCTCATCACCCCTGTGTTCTGCGGCAGCGCTGTCAACCAGCAGGCTCTGGATATGCTGCTGTACAATATGCATAAGCTGCTGCCCAGCCCGGAGCACAACAGCGTTCTGGCTGAGGATGCCAACGGCGAACCCGTCGAGCTGACCTGTGCAGAGAGCGAGCCTACCGCTGCCTATGTCTTCAAGACTGTGGCCGACCCCTTCGTGGGCAAGCTGAGCTATCTGCGCGTCGTCAGCGGCAAGATCACCGCAGGCGCTTCTCTCGTCAACGCCCGCACCGGTGAGACCGAGAAGATGGGCAAGCCCCTCACTGTTATGGGCAAGAAGCAGACTGAGGCCGAGAGCATCGGTGCCGGTGACATCGGCGCTGTGGCAAAGCTGGTCAGCGCAAAGACCGGCGACACCCTCTGCGACGCTTCCCGCGTGGTCAAGCTGCCCGCACCCGTCTTCCCGAAGCCCAGCCTGTTCATGGCTGTCACCGTCGCCAAGAAGGGCGACGAGGGCAAGATCAGCAGCGCTTTGGCCCGTCTGATGGAAGAAGACCCCACCCTGAGCTACCTCAACAACGCCGAGACCCATCAGCAGATCATTGGCGGCCTGGGCGAGCAGCACCTCGATGTGGTCAAGGCCAAGCTGAAGAATAAGTTCGGCGTGGAAATTGGCCTCGAGGCTCCGCGTATCGCTTACCGCGAGTCCATCCGCAAGGCCTGCCAGAAGCAGGGCCGTCATAAGAAGCAGACCGGCGGCCACGGCCAGTTCGGCGATGTCGTCATCAACTTCGAGCCCTGCGACAGCGAGCAGGTCGTCTTCGAAGAGAAGGTGTTCGGCGGCAGCGTGCCGAAGAACTTCTTCCCGGCTGTTGAAAAGGGCGTTCGCCTTGCCGCTGAGAAGGGCGTGCTGGCCGGTTATCCCGTGGTCGGCCTGAAAGCCACCCTGCTGGACGGCAGCTACCACCCCGTGGACAGCTCCGAAATGGCCTTTATCATGGCTGCAAAGCTGGCTTATAAGGCCGCAATGCCCGAGGCCGGCCCTGTCATCCTCGAGCCGATCCACACCCTGAAAGCTCATGTTCCCAACGACAATACCGGCGACATCATGGGCGACGTCACCAAGCGCCGCGGCCGCGTGTTGGGCATGGAGCCCGACGAGGACGGTCTGCAGACCATCATCGCCGAAGTGCCTCTGGCTGAGCTGGCCAACTTCACCACCTTCATCCGTCAGACCACCCAGGGCCGCGGCTGGTTCACTACCGAGTTCGCCCGCTACGAGATCCTGCCTGAGATGCTGGTTCCCGCTGTGGTCGAGCAGGCCAGGAAGCTGGGCAATCTGGACGAGTCCGCAGACGACTAAATAAGACATTTTCCAAGCCCTGTCGGCACTTCCCTCTGTCGGCGGGGCTTTTTTGCGGCCTTTTTGGCCCGCAGGGCGGCAGTTTTTATTGACAAGGCCGCAGCTTGCTATTATAATGAATAAGTCAAAATGGCATTCGTGTGCGGTTTTATGTTTTATGACACTCTGCCGTACCCCAAAAAATAGATAAGGAGATTTCCAAATGGCACAAGAGATCAAGATGTCCGCTGCTGGCCTGAAGGCAATGCAGGAGGAACTGGAATACCTGAAGACTGTCCGCCGCAAGGAGCTGGCAGAAGAGATCAAGGAAGCCCGCAGCCACGGCGACCTGTCCGAGAACAGCGAGTACGATGAGGCCAAGAACACCCAGGGTCTGGTCGAGAACCGCATCACCGAGCTGGAGCAGATGGTCAAGAACGCTGTCGTCATCGACGAGAGCGAGCTGAGCGTTGAGAACGTCTCTGTCGGTACCCACGTCACCATCCAGATGGAGGGCGAGGACGAGACCGAGGAGTACGACATCGTGGGCCGCACCGAGGCTGACCCCCTGAACGGCAAGATCAGCGACGAGAGCCCCGTGGGGCACGCCCTGCTAGAGAAGGCTGTCGGCGACACCGCTGAAGTCCTGCTGCCCACCGGCCATACCGTCAACTACAAGGTGCTGGGCATCACCCACGCTGCAAACTGAGCCAAGCGGGAGGAAATCATGGAAGAACAGAAGAAGAACCCCGCACAGGGCCTGTCTGAGAGCGAGCAGGTGCAGGTGCGCCGCCAGAAGCTGGCAGACCTGCAGGCTGCAGGCCACGACCCCTTTACCCTGACCAAGTTCCCTCAGGATGCTTACTCTGCTGACCTGAAGGAAGAGTTCAAGGAGCTGCCCAACGAGACCGACAGCGGTAAGAAGGTCGCACTGGCTGGCCGTCTGATGTCCAAGCGCGTCATGGGCAAGGCAAGCTTTGCCCATCTGCGCGACGATAAGGGCGACATCCAGCTCTACGTCCGCCGTGACGAGCTGGGCGACGACGCTTACGCTGCTTTCAAGAAGCTGGACGTGGGCGACATCATCGGCGTCAAGGGCGAGGTGTTCCGCACCAAGACCGGCGAGCTGAGCGCCCGCGCTGAGGAGATCACCCTGCTGGCCAAGAGCCTGCGCCCCCTGCCCGAGAAGTTCCACGGCCTGACCGATACCGAGATGCGCTATCGTCAGCGCTATGTTGACCTCATCGCAAACCCCGAGGTCAAGGAGACCTTTGTCAAGCGCAGCCAGATCCTGAAGGAGATCCGTGCTTATCTGGACGAGAAGGGCTTCCTGGAGGTCGATACCCCCATCCTGACCCCGTTCGAGATCGGTGCGTCCGCACGTCCCTTCTACACCCATCACAACAGCCTGAACATGGACATGGTGCTCCGCATCGAGACCGAGTTGTACCTGAAGCGCCTCATCGTGGGCGGCATGGACCGTGTGTACGAGGTGGGCCGCATCTTCCGCAACGAGGGCATGGACCCCAAGCACAACCCCGAGTTCACCAGCATCGAGCTGTATCAGGCATTCACCGATTTCCACGGCATGATGGACCTGGTGGAGGAGCTGTATAAGCGCCTCGCTCAGAAGATCTGCGGCAGCCTGGTCATCCCCTATCAGGGCAAGCAGATCGACATGGGCCACTGGGAGCGTCTGACCATGATCGAGGCCGTCAAGAAGTATTCCGGCGTTGACTTCAACGACTGGAAGACCGATGAGGACGCCATCGCCGCTGCCAAGGAGCACCATGTGGAGCTGCCCGAGGTTCCCACCAAGGGCGCCATCCTGGCCGAGTTCTTCGACGCTTTCGTCGAGGACAAGCTCATCCAGCCCACCTTCATCTATGATTACCCCGTCGAGATCAGCCCGCTGGCCAAGCGCAAGCCGGATGATCCCGCTTTCACCGAGCGTTTTGAGTACTTCATCGACTGCACCGAGTACGGCAACGCTTTCAGCGAGCTGAACGACCCCATCGACCAGAAGGGCCGCTTCGAGCGTCAGGTCGCCGAGCGCAAGGCCATCGAGCCCGACTGCAAGGCACAGGTCGATTACGACTACGTCAACGCTCTGGAGTACGGTCTGCCTCCCACGGGCGGCCTCGGCTTCGGTGTTGACCGTCTGGTCATGCTGCTGACGGACAGCGCTTCTATCCGTGACGTGCTGCTGTTCCCCACGATGAAGCCCATTGAGCAGTAAAATGCGAAATTAAGGCGCAGATACGATGAAATTCTGAACGAATTTCAAGCGGTATCTGCGGTACTACACTACAACTACACCAATTTTGGGACGTTTTTCCGAAAAGGAGCCTTACAAAGCGGTGTGGTGTAACAAGTGAATAGGTGGATTGGTGTAGTAGGTACACCGAACCCCAAACGCAAAAATGCGGCAGCTATGTTGTGAAAATACAACGTAGCTGCCGCTTTTTGTTTCGTATAGAGATTTTATGCTGACAGGCAACTTCTCCTGTGGTTAAATCAATTTGTCGTTGGCAAGTGTCAAACACTCCTGATTTGGCATACGCCAAAATTTACGCCAATTTAGCGCAGTTCCTCAAGCAATGCCGTGCAGCCTTCCAGTATATCCTGCCATGTGGTTTCAAAATCTCCCGTGAACCATGGGTCTGCCACTTCACGGGGATGATCCGTATGCGCCATCAGCAGCGAGACTTTATGCTGTGGGTCTCCGCCGACAAGCCGCAGGATGTCGCACAGATTGCTTTCATCCATGCCAATCAGATGATCATACCGTGCATAATCCAGCCGGGTCATCTGCCGGGCGGTCTTGCCGTTGCAGTCGATGCCATGTTCTGTCAGCTTCTGCCGTGCAGGAGGATAGACCGGATTTCCGATTTCCCATGCACTGGTGGCGGCTGATGCGATTTCAAATTGCTCGGATAGTCCTGCCTTGGACGTAAGGTCTTTCATAACATACTCCGCCATCGGGCTTCGGCAGATATTTCCGAGACAAATAAATAAGATCCTGGTCATGCCGGGTCGTTCTCCTTTTGGCTTACAAAAGCATAGCCGCCGTGGGTAGTGCGGATAAAGCTACCGCAGCCGGCCAGCTTCTTTCGCAGATTGGAAACGGTATTTGCCACGACCTTTAAGGTGTCGTCACAGTTTTGTCCCCACACAGCACGGAAAAGCTCTTCTTTTGAGAAGATTTGTCCTTCGTGGGAGGCAAGCATCAGCAGCAAATCGAACTCCAGTCGTGTAAGGGAGACTTTTCTGCCGTTGCACGACACTTCGTGGGTCATTCCGTCCAGTGTAAGCCCCGGAAGAACCAACTTCTCCCATGAATCAATGGATATTTGCTCTGCCTCGATGTGCTCTCGTTCCAGAAGCATCCGGATCTTCTGCTCCAATTCCGGGTCAGGCTGTCGGGTTTTTATAACAATCATGGCAAACTCCTGCGTGTATTTTACTCTGCGGCGGTATCCATTTCCCGGAGCAGGTTTACCATCTCGATGGCACTGACCGCGCAGTCATAGCCTTTATTACCTGCTTTGGTGCCTGCCCGCTCGATGGCCTGCTCGATGTTTTCGGTGGTCAGAACACCAAAGAGGACGGGAACCCCGCTTTCCAGCGAGACCGTGGCAATGCCTTTGGAAACCTCATTGCACACATAGTCGTAATGGCTGGTAGAACCGCGAATCACTGCACCAAGGCAGATCACAGCATCGTACTTTCCGCTTTTTGCCATTTTAGAGGCAACCAGTGGGATTTCAAAAGCACCCGGAACCCATGCAACATGAACATCAGCGTCCTGCACATCGTGCCGGAGCAGGCCGTCCATTGCTCCGCTCAGAAGTTTGGACGTGATAAATTCATTGAATCGGGCAGCTACGATACCGACCTTGATATTCTGAGAAACCAGCTTGCCTTCAAATGTTTTCATTTTTAAATACCTCTTTCGTTGTTAATATTCCAGAAGATGTCCCATCCGTGCCTGCTTTGTTTTCAGGTAAAACAGGTCATACGGGGTCGCCGTCATCTGAATGGGTACGCGCTGGGAGATCTCCAACCCAAACTCGGAGAGCTGATATACTTTATCCGGGTTATTGGTAAGCAGACGCAGACTTTTTACGCCAAGTTCCCGGAGGATCTGTGCGCCGAGATAATACTCCCGTTCATCTCCATGGAACCCCAGAGCGAGATTGGCTTCCAGCGTATCCATGCCCTGCTCCTGAAGTTCATAGGCACGCAGTTTGTTGATCAGACCGATGCCCCGGCCTTCCTGCCGCATATAAAGCAGGATGCCCCGGCCTTCTTTTTCGATCTGTGTCATGGCGGCGGCCAGCTGCTGGCCGCAGTCGCAACGCAAAGAACCAAATGTATCTCCTGTCAGGCATTCCGAGTGGACGCGGCACAGAATATTCTTTCCATCGCCAATGTCACCTTTTACCAGTGCAATGTGATGTTCTCCGTTCAGGCGGCTCACAAAACCATAAGCTCTGAAGGTGCCATACTTGGTGGGCAGGTTCACCGCCGTCACCTGATCGACCAGTTTATCGTGACACTTGCGGTACTCCTGTAAATCACGGATGGTGATGAATTTGATCTGGAAACGCTCTGCCAGCTTTGCCAGTTCAGCGGTGCGCATCATCGTGCCATCCTCCCGCATGATCTCGCAGCACAGGCCGCATTCTTTCAGCCCTGCCAGACGGCACAGGTCAACGGTTGCTTCCGTGTGGCCGTTGCGCTCCAGTACACCGTTCTTTTTTGCCAGAAGAGGGAACATATGGCCCGGTCTGCGGAAATCTTCTGCTTTTGCGTGGTCGTCCACACAAGCCATCGCCGTAATGGAACGCTCTGCGGCAGAAATGCCCGTAGAAGTAGAAACGTGGTCGATGGACACCGTAAATGCCGTTTCATGGTTGTCGGTGTTATGCTGCACCATCTGCGGAAATTGCAGCTTCTGGACGAAAGCCTCGGACATCGGCATACAGATCAGACCTTTGCCGTGGGTCGCCATAAAGTTGATGTTTTCAGTGGTGGCAAATTCGGCAGCACAGATGAAGTCCCCCTCGTTTTCACGGTCGGGGTCATCCGTTACCAGAATGATTTTTCCTTGTTTCAGGTCTTGTAAAGCTTCGGGAATGGTATTGAAGTTCATCCTAAACTCTCCTTAAAAGCCGCAGCGCAGCAGTATTTCTTTTGTGAGCGTGTTTTGCTTCGGTGCTTCTGATGGAAGCAGCTTCTCGATATATTTTCCGATAACATCGGTTTCTAGATTGACAAAATCCCCTTTGTGCCGTTGGTTCAGGTTCGTCTGACAGACGGTGTGCGGTATCGTGGACACGGAAAAGCCCGTAGGTTCCACCGCAGCCACGGTCAGGCTGATACCGTCTATTGTGATAGAGCCTTTTTCAACGACATAGCGAAGAATCGCAGAATCTGCATGAATGGTGTACCAGATGGCCGTATCGTCTTTTCGGATATTAGCAATGCGTCCGACGCCATCCACATGGCCTGCTACGATGTGTCCGCCAAAACGTCCGTTGGCCGGCATGGCACGTTCCAGATTGACAGCACTTCCAACGGTGAGCTGCGCAAGCGCAGAGCGGTTCAAGGTCTCGTGCATGACATCCGCAGCAAAGCTATCCGGGAAGAGCTGCCTGACGGTCAGGCAGATGCCGTTGACGGCGATGCTGTCGCCGATCCTGGTTTCTTCCAGAACCGTTTTTGCACGAACAGTCAGTACGGCGGAATGCTGTCCCCGATTGATGGATTTTATTGTTCCGACTTCTTCCACGATTCCGGTAAACACGGGTACTCCACCTCACTTTCGATCAGGAAATCTTCGCCAAGCTGTTCCAATCGGCTGTTCTTCAGGCGGAATGCAGCATCCGGAAACAAAACACCTGCACCCTCAATGGGTGCTTTGGCATTCCTACCTCCGAACAGCTTCGGGGCGATGTAAGCCTGTACCTGCTGCACGATGCCGCTTTCCAGTGCAGACCAGTTCAATGTTCCGCCGCCTTCCAGCAGAATGCTGTCGATCTGCTCCTGCCCCAGCTGTTCCATCAGTTGCGGAAGATTCACATGACCGCATTGCTCTTCCAGACAAAGGACTCGGCACCCGGTCTGTTGATATGCCGCCTGCTTCTCTGGGTCGCCGCAGCAGGTCGCAAGAATGGTGGGGACCTGTTTGGCGGTCGTGACTACCTGTGATTGCAGCGGTGTCCGCAAATGTGTATCACAGATGATCCGGACGGGATCACGGCCACCCTCTATCCGGCAGGTCAGCAGCGGGTCATCTGCTAGGATGGTTCCGACTCCCACCATAATGCCGCGGAATCGGTGTCGCTGCCGTTGAACATGATTCCGGGCAATTTCCCCGGTGATCCATTTGGAAGCGCCTGTGTATGTGGCGATTTTTCCGTCCATCGTCATGGCGTATTTCATGGAAACGAAGGGGCGTTTTGTGGTGATATAGTGGAAGAACACCTTGTTCAGCGCATCGCATTCCTTTTGCAGAACATTTTCGGCCACATCTATGCCGTGTGCGCGCAGGATTGCAATTCCTTTTCCAGCCACCAGCGGATTCGGGTCAGCAGAACCCACGACCACCCGGTGAATGCCCGCGTCCAGAATCGCATCCACGCAGGGCGGCTGCTTTCCGTAATGGCAGCACGGCTCCAATGTCACATACAGGGTCGCTCCCTGCGGATCTTCGGTGCAGGATGCCAGCGCATTGCGCTCCGCATGAGCCTGACCGTATCTCTGGTGCCAGCCCTGTCCGATGGTCCTGCCCTCTTTTACGACCACGGCACCCACCATCGGGTTGGGAGATGTCCATCCGCAACCCTTTTTTGCAAGCTGCAAAGCCAGACGCATATAATCTTCGTCGTTCATCGTGTCGCCTCCAAAAGAAAAAGCCCTGAACAAAAACGTTCAGGGCAAGCCGAAAAGACACAAGGGACTCTTGTGCAAAAAAGAAAGCTCCAGAATGCAAACGCATCCCAGAGCAGCCTCCACAAGCACAGAACCGTGCGGGCTCTGCGCTTGGTATCTTCTTTCATCCAGACTGTACTGTCGGCTTCGGAGTTTCACCGAATCATGCCTTACGGCTCGTGGGCTGTACCACCGGTAGGGAATCACACCCTGCCCTGAAGATTTCTGATTCAATTACAGCGGCATTATAGCACGGCTCCTTTCGGATTGCAAGGGCATTCTGCAAACCGGGACGAAACCGGGATGAAGATGGTTTGAGGGTGGGAATGAAACTTTTTGGCTGTTGTTGCCTTGTCAAGAGGGCTGGCACTGTCCAGCCCTCTCTCTTTTTTCCAAAGTTTTCATTGTTTTTTCTTGCAAGCTGCCGAAAGTGACGTGTTCTCAAAAGTTTTTGTTGACACGGCTCGATTTTTGTGGTAATCTATCCCAATAATTAAATATAACATATTTTTACATATTCGTTCAGACCCTGCGGGGCTGAACATTTTGGCTTTCAGCCGTTACATAACCGACTAGCATGACCTTCCAGAAAAAGCGAAGGCAGGGCTGGTCTGTTTTGTGACGGCTTTTTTGTTGCCGTTTTGCCCGTTGGACCTTGAAAACCACATGACCGTCTGCATGGGATACCCGGCGATGACCCTGAGAAGGAGAGCCGGAAAACGCCGCCGGAAGGGGGCAGGAAAGCCATGCAGGGAGAACGGCAGGACATTGATTCCCCAGTTGCGGAGAAAAACGATGTGGTCAAATTGACCACATCGTTTTCCGTAGCGCCAACGAAAGGATGGAATGCCTATGAGTAATTTTACCCCCGCATGGTTCAAGAAGGGCTTTTTCAACGAATCCCTGTTCTGTGACGATTTCCTGAGCAGCCATCAGCTGCTTTATTCGAATGGCGCGTTTTTCACCCCGGATGGCAGAATGGTGGACCCCATGCCCCTGCGCTGTGAAATTTTCGAGATGATGCGTGAATACGTCGGGGCAAACCTTGCCAAGAAGGTCACCAATGTGGTGGATGTGCTGAAGCTGGCGGCACAGGTGGAGGACTTCCCGCCTGTCACTGACCGCATCGCACTGGCAAACGGCACCCTGTATCTGGACGGCACCTTTCAGGAGGGCAAGCCGGAGATCGTCCGCAATCGGCTCCCGGTCAGGTATGACCCGAAAGCCCCACAGCCCACCCATTGGTTGTGGTTCCTGTCCGACCTGCTCTACCCGGAGGACATTCCCACCGTGCAGGAGTTCATCGGCTACTGCCTGATCCACAGCAACAAGGGCCAGCGCATGATGGTCATCAAGGGCAGCGGCGGCGAGGGCAAGTCGCAGATCGGTGTGGTGCTGTCCCGGCTGTTCGGCTGCAACATGAAGGATGGCAGCATCGGCAAAATTTCGGAGAACCGCTTTGCCCGTGCCGATCTGGAGCACACCCTGCTCTGCGTGGACGATGATATGCGGATGGAAGCCCTGCGTCAGACCAACTATGTCAAGTCCATCGTGACCACACAGGGGCAGATGGACTTGGAGCGCAAGGGCAAGCAGAGTTATCAGGGCTGGATGTACGCCCGCCTGCTGGCGTTCAGCAACGGTGACTTGCAGGCTCTGTATGACCGCTCGGACGGTTTCTATCGCCGTCAGCTCATCCTGACCACCAAAGACAAGCCCCTGTCTCGTGTGGACGACCCGGACATTGCCGAGAAGATGGCGGCAGAGGTTGAGGGCATCCAGCTGTGGGCATTTGAGGGCTTGTAGCGGCTGGTGAAGAATGGCTTCCAGTTCACCGAGAGTGACCGTGCCAAGCGCAACCGGGAACTGGTGAAGCGGGACAACAACAATGTGTTTGATTTCCTTGAATCCGAGGGCTACATCCGCCTGAAGGCGGATGCCTGCACCAGCTCGAAAGAGCTGTATGAGGTCTATCGAATGTGGTGTGAGGAGAACAGCCTGAATGCGATCAAGGCACGAGGGTTCAGCGATGCGCTGATTGCCAACCAGCGCAGGTATAATCTGGAATCCACCAACAACATCGTCAACTCGTCCGGGCGGCGTGTCCGGGGCTTTGTGGGCATCGAAGCCCTTGTGCAGCCCGACCTTACTCCCAACAGTTGGCGAGTATGACCCCCTATAAAGGAGAATTTGGGTGTTTTGCTGCGTACGTGCGTACGCAGCAGTCGGCTTTCTCTGTACGCACGTACGCAGCGATTGACCGAAAACTCGCCATATAAGGGGCTTTGGTTGGTGGTCAAAACGACCACCAACCAACCCCATAGCGTTAAGTGCCGGAAAGCGGCACTTGCCAGCATCCACCCAAATCCCCAAAATGGGAATCAGGGTGAGATGGCCGTTATCAGACCGTCTATCTGCCTGTTACCATTTTGGGAACAGGCAAAATCAGTGGGTCAAAATGACCCACTGAAAAAGCCGGACGAGTTGCGGGCAGGGATTCGCAAATCGTTGCCTGTCAGCTTGCCCGGTGCAGGAGTGCAGAGGATGCAGTCCTTTGCCCCAGTGATATGATGCTGTGCGTCATATCCTACTGGGTATTATCTGGCGCAAAACGGCGGCAGATCCAGCAGCTTCGCTGCTGCATTCTCCCCACCAAGCTGTTGAAACGGAGGGATGTCTATCTGAAATTAACACGACACAACGGACGAGCCGGGACCCACGGCACCTATAACCCCAAGCACAATGACCGGAGTTTCAACCTTGCCAACAGTGAGCACATCGACCCGGAACGAGCCAAGGGCAACATCTACGGGGACTGCTTCCACGGTTTCCGTTCGGCTCTCGCTCCATCCGACCCGGACGATCTGGCGGCAACCTTCTCGGACGTAGAACGGCAGTTCTACGAGAGCCGGTACACGGCCTTCGTTGAAAGTCAGAACGAGCGTAACGCCAAGATCCGACACACGGAACGCAACCGCTCCATTCCCGACCTGTTGTCCAGCCGCAAGACCTGCCCAGAGGAAACTATCTACCAGCTTGGGACGCTGGATGAACACGCTTCCGCAGAGGACTTGCTGAACATCGTCACGGAGTTCATTGAGGTGTTCAAGACCAAGTTTGGCGAACACGTTCATGTGCTGGACTGGGCGTTGCATCTGGATGAAAGCACAACCCACATCCATGAGCGTCATGTGTTCGACTGCGAAAACAAGTACGGTGAGATCGCTCCTCAGCAGGAAAAGGCACTGGAAGCGTTGGGCTTCGACCTGCCCGACCCGGACAAGCCCCTCAGCCGCCGCAACAACCGCAAAATCACCTTTGATACCGCCTGTCGGAAGATGCTGTTTGAAATTACCAAGCGGCACGGGCTGGAATTGGAGGAAGAAGCAGAATACGGCAACCGGCAGTATCTCGAAAAGCAGGACTATATCCTTGCCAAGCAGAAGGAGCAGCTTGCTGCCCAGCAGAGCAAGCTGGACGAACTGACCCTCAGGGTCAGCGACATGGAAACGCTGATCGACGAAGTTTCGGCTGCGGCCTACGACAAGGCGGTGGAGGTAGTGGCGGACGTGGTACGCACCGAGACCCGAAAGGAAGATATGCGGATGATCGAGGATACGAAAAAGTGGGTGTTGTCCCCGGAACGCAAGGCTCCGCAGTCCACACGGGAGTACACCGCAAAACATCTGGATAGCGTGCTGGACAAGTTCCTCAAGACCATGCAGACCACCGCTGCACGCTTGCAGGAGAAGCTCTTGAAGCCGGAAGTCCGGCAGAAAGGCAAGGAGCAGGTCAAGGAGAAAGCACGGGATTCCGTTCTGCAACTGTTGAGCCGTTTGCAGGCAGAACAGGCACAAAACAAACCAACGACACAACCCCGCACACAGGAGGGGCACTCGGAAATCTGAACCTCATCGGGAGCGTTCGGGGCAGAAAGCTGGCACCTTCTGCCCCGGCACCCGGTTACAAGGATATGGAGGTGCAAGTGAAGGAAGTTCCGATTTGGCAAAAGAGTAATCTGACCTTGGAGGAAGCGGCGGCTTACTCCGGGATCGGTATCAATAAACTGCGGTCGATGACCGATAGCGATGAATGCAAGTTCGTCCTTTGGAACGGAACCAAACGGCTGATCAAACGCCGTAAGCTGGACGAATATCTGGACAAGGCATTCTCGATCTGATGCGGTTCAAAAATTGACTGTTTGATGTTGCAGGGAGTCTTGCGTCATGGTATACTCATGGCGTAAGGCTCCTTTTCAACATTCTGTGAATGAAAAGGAGAGTTTATATGCAAAGACGTAAAGATAATAAAGGCCGTGTTTTGAAGGATGGCGAGGTTTACCGCAAGAGCGACGGGCTATATATGTACCGTTGGACTGCTAAAAACGGAAAACGCCATACCATCTATGATGCAACCTTGGAGGGGCTGCGGGAAAAGGAAGAAAAAATCCAGCATGACTTGGCAGAGGGCATCCGTATGCCGGAGTGCAATTTGACCCTGAACGATCTGTTTGAACTGTGGCGTAAAAACAAGGTGGGCTTGAAAGAGCACACCTTCGCCAATTACGTTTATATGTACAATCGGTTTGTTCGGGATGAAATCGGCATGATGAAGCTCAAGGACATTCGCAAGTCGGATATCCGCAGCTACTACAATGGCATCGTCCGCAACGGCAAGATGGCGTTGAACACGCTGGAAACCGTCCAGAATGTTCTTCATCAGGTCTTTGCGGTGGCGGTGGACGATGAGTACATCCGTGTGAATCCCACGGATGGTGTCCTGACGGCTATAAAAGCCGCCCACCAGTACGAAACGCCCAAACGCCACGCTCTGACCCTGCCCCAGCAGCAGGCGTTTCTGAATTTCATCAAGAAAACGCCGAAGTTCCAGCATTGGCTCCCGATGTTCACCTTCATGCTGGGTACCGGATGCCGCATCTCGGAAACGGTTGGCCTGTGCTGGGGTGACATCGACTTCGAGAGTGGGTTTATCACCATCCAGCACAATCTGGTGTACCATGACCACGAGGTCGGTGGCTGCTATTTCACCATGTCTACCCCCAAGACTGCCGCCGGTAAGCGGGCAATTCCCATATTGCCTGAAGTTCGAAAAGCGTTGGAGCAGGAACGAACCAATCAGCAGGAACTGGAACTGGTGTGTGAGTACGAAATCGATGGTATCTCGGACTTTGTGTTCCTGAACCGCTTCGGTCAGCCGCAGAACCCGCAGACGGTCAACCGCGCCATCAAGCGCATCAGCGTGGCATACAACGAAGCCGAACTGGAAAAGGCCGAAAAGGAAAAGCGGGAGCCGCAGCTGTTGCCGCCTTTCTCCTGCCATAATCTCCGGCACACATTCTGCACCCGGCTGTGTGAAAATGAAACCAACCTGAAGATCATTCAGGACATCATGGGACACAAGGACATCAGCACCACGATGGAGATTTACGCGGAAGCCACCAAGGAAGCCAAAGCCCATTCCTTTGCAAATCTGAACGGTAAACTGGGCATTTCGGTCTGAAATCCACTACACCAACTACTACACCACTTTTACACCAAATTGCCGGTGAGTTGTGGAGAGTTGCGTAGGGTGACGTACGGGAGCAGGAAAAAGGAAGCCGCATGGATAGGCTTATAAAGGAAAATAAAGCCATTTGTGAGCCTTCCTTGACCTGTCCCCACGATGAAGCCGATTGAGCAGTAAATTTCCAATTTAAACAAAATAAAGCCTGAAACTTCTTGATAAAACGAGAAGTTTCAGGCTTTTTCCTTTTGCGAATTTCCAGCGGAAACTACGCCATACGCCAATTTTACGCCAAACGATGTAGGATTTTGTGCAGAGCAAAAAGAGCGTTGTTCCAGTTTGGCAGTAGAAACGGCTGTGTAGTAGGCGGGTGTAAGTACTGCAATAGAAACACCTTTTTCGTTCATACCATCAAGGCAAATGAAAGGAGAGGTCAAGGTGGCAAGTTTTTTCTTCATGCTTTCATCAGGTGTATTGGCAGAAATATTATCAAGTGCCGCGAAGGCCACAGATTTGTAACCATTTGGGGGAGTACAGTACACAAGCATGGCAGAAGTGTCCAGCTTAAAATCATAATTTCGGCCCATATGAACCTGATTCTGGTTATCTGTCATTGTAAACGCAGTGCATTTCAGAGATCCCGAAGTCCGGAAAATGTTGAAATATCTGGTGAATCATACCAGAAAGAGATAAAGACCCCTTTGTACTTCTCTTTTCTGCATCAAAAAGCGCCCCGGCTCCCTCACTGCACGAGGGAGCCGGGGCGCTTTCTTGCGCGATACGGTCTTTCTTACTTCCGTGCGATCATCTCGGTATAGGCCAGCACCAGCGGGCCGACGCCCTTTGCGTCGTTGCAGACCACTGGCTCACTGAAATAGTAAGCCAGCGAGCCGTCGCGGTGGTCCTTGCCGCCGAGGCCGGCCACGAGGCAGATGCCATCCAGCTGCAGGCTGCCGTCCGGGTTCTTGCTCAGATACTTGTCACAGGTGCCGTAGAAGGCTTTCTCGGCCCATGCGGCCATCCGCTTGGGCAGGTAGCCGAGACGCACGCCCTTGAGCACGGCGTAGGCGAAGAGGGCCGTGCCGCTTGTCTCGAGGTAGTTGCCCTCGACGCCGGGGTGGTCCATCACCTGCCAGAACATGCCAGTCTCCTCGTCCTGGAACTTGTGGACGTCCTCAATGGTCTGCTTGAACATCGCCATGATGCCGCGGTACTCGTTGTACAGCTGCTCATCCATCCGCTCCAGCACGTCCACCATCGCCACCATGAACCAGCCCATGGCCCGCAGCCAGAAGTTGGGGCTGCAGCCGGTGACGGGGTCGGCCCAGTACATCTGGCGGCTCTCGTCGTAGCCGTGGTAGTACAGACCGGTCTTCTCATCCCGCATGTGTTTCTGGATGTTCATGAACTGCTTGTAGCTGTCGATGCAGCCCTGCATCTTGTTGTAACGGGTCTCGTACTCCATATAGAAGGGCTGGGCCATGTAGGTGCCGTCCAGCCAGACCTGCCACGGATAAATGTCCTTGTGCCAGAAGTTGCCCTCCTTGGTGCGGGGCTGGGTGAGCAGCTGGCTGCGGATGGTGTCGATGGCCTTGCGGTACTTCTCGTCGCCGAAGATGTCGTAGAGGATGAACAGGTTTTTGCCCTGATTCACGTTGTCGAGGTTGTACTCCTTCGGGTCGTAGGTCTTGATGGAGCCGTCTTCCTGCACGAACCAGTCGATGAAATCCTTGGAAAATTTCAGATACTTTTCGTCGCCGGTAGTCTTATACAGGCTCAGGCAGGCGGTGATCATGCAGCCGTCGATGTAGTTCCACTTGTTGGGCTTGCCGCTGCGGACCTTCTCGATGTTCCACATGGGTGCCTCGGCGCTGGAATTGGCGATGAGGTAGTCCACATAATCGCCCAGCATGGACAAAATCTCTTCATGAGTCATGGCTTAGTCCTCCTCAAAATGGCCGACGTTGGCAAAGCGCAGGCGCTCGCCCTCGTAGCCCTCGATCTTGACGTTGTGAAGCTCGATGTTCTTGACGTTTTCGGCGTAGATGGCCAGCTTCTTGACCAGCGGGCGGTTGTCGGCCATGGCAGCCTGACCCTCCTTTGCGTCGGGGTCGAAGGTGATGGTGACGTTCTTCATGGAGACGCCCTCGATGGGCTGCTCGGGCAGGCCGTCAAAGTAGCAGCCCGCAAACTGTGCGTCGGTGGCCACGATGTCTTCCATGGTCAGGGTGCCGAGCTTCGGGGTGTACTCGTCCACGGGCAGAGCTTCGCGGCACTGGACATAGGGGCCGTGGCCGTCCGGGTCGCAGAAGTAGAACATATTGATGACGAAGGGAGCCTTGACGCCCTGCATCTCCACGTTGCGGAACACCAGACCGTCGATGACGGCGGTGTTGCCGCGGCCGCGGCGGGTCTTGACGCGGAGGCCGCGGTCGGTGTGGTCCATGAGGCACTGGGTGACCACCATGTCCTTGACGCCGCCGCTCATCTCGCTGCCGATGACGATGCCGCCGTGGCCCTTGTCCAGCAGGCAGTTGCGGATGACGGTGTGCTCGCAGCTCTTCTTGAGCTTCATGCCGAGGAAGACCTTGCTGGCCTTCATGGCGATGCAGTCGTCACCGACGTGGATGTTCACGCCGATGATGCGGGTGTACTCGCAGCTCTCGGGGTCGATGCCGTCGGTGTTGGGGGCGTTGTAGGGGTTGTTGATGTTGAAGTTCAGCAGGTCGAGGTGTTTAACGAAGATGGGGTGGATGGTCCAGGAGTAGCTGTTCTGCACGGTAATGCCGTGGAGGCAGACGTTCTCGCTGTCCACCATCGCCACGGCGCGGGGACGCCATGCGATGCGCTTGACCTTGGGATCGACCCACCAGTCGCCGTTCTGGGCGTCGCAGTCCAGTGTGCCTTCACCGGTGACGACGACGTCATGCACCTGGGTGATGTTCAGCAGGCCCGCAAAGCTGTTCAGCGGGTTGCCCTCCCAGCCGGTGAGGTAGTATTCGTCCACTTCGTTCTCGCTGGGGATGACGCCGGGCAGGATGGGGTAGTGGGTGCGGTCATTGTCGCCCAGCAGCACAGCGCCCTTCTCGAGGTAGAGGGTGGTGCAGCTCTTCATGAAGAGGCTGGCGGTGCGGTAGCGGCCAGCAGGGACATATACCGTGCCGCCCCTGGGGCAGGTGGAAAGAGCAGCCTGCAGCTTGCCGGTGTTGTCGGTCTCGCCATCGGCGACGAGGCCGTAGCGGGATGCGTCCACAAAGAAGCTCTCGGCCTCGGTGGTGAAATCCAGTTTCAGGTGCTCACCCTCGGTGTCTACCTCCACGGTGTAGGCGGTGGACGGAGTCAGAGAGAAGAGGGAGAACACGTTGGTGTTGCAGCTTTCGTAAATGGTCTTGCCGTTCAGAGCCACGGGGAAGGGATGCTCCGGGCGGAAGCACTTGCCATTTTCCAGCTCGAAGACGGCGCTGCGGGTCATAGAACGGATGAGAGACAGATTCATTTTTACAGCCTCCTGAGTTATTTGCGTAGATTTGCGGCTTGCCCGCAGAGGGCGGACATGGTACACTGGGGATAAGAATATCAGAGCACTGCCCCAGCGGGGCAGGCATAGCAAGAAGGGGGAAGGGCGGATGCGCGCCGAACGGGAAAAACTCAACGCGAAGATCACGGCGGGAGCGCTCAAGCTGTCCGGCGGGCGGCTCGAGCTGCCTGCCGAGATGTGCCATATCGTTCTGTTTTCAGGCGGCAGCTGCACAGTCCAGTGCGGGGACATGTCGCTCCTGGTCAGCCCCGGCTGCGCATTGCTGCTGGGGCCGGGGGCGTGGGTGGTATCGCAGGCAGGCCACACCCAGCCGGAAATGCTGGGGTGCGAGTTCCCGCTGGCAGTGCTCCACGAGATGAAGAACGCCACCGGCGAAGATTTCCTCCGCCTTTTTGCACCGGGCAGCCAGATGGCCCTTTACGGCAGCGTCCAGTGGGCCAGTCGTCTGCGGACGCTGCTGGAGATGATGCGGGGCGCCATGGGCGAGCCGGAGTATCCCGGCGGGCTGTATCTGGCACTGACGCTCCACTATGTGGAGCAGGAGCACCGGGCGCAGAGCGCCGCCGACGCCCGCCCCCGCAACGAGACGGTGGAGCAGATATGCGCCTACCTTGCGGCAAACTACCAGCAGAAGCTTTCCCTCACCGAGGTGGCAGCGCGGTTCTACATCTCGCCCTACTATCTGAGCCGGCTGTTCCGGCGGGTGACGGGGCAGTCCATCGTGGACTACATCAACGCCCGCCGCATCGAGGCGGCACAGAAGCTTCTGGAAACGACAGAGCTGAGCATCGGCAGCGTGGCCGAGCAGACCGGTTTCGCCTCTGCGGCCCACTTCCGCCGCGTTTTTCGGGAGACGATGGGCGTCGGGCCGCTGCAATATAGAAAAAGTAGGAAATAAACCTCTCCGTCACGCCTGACGGCGTGCCACCTCTCCTATCGAGGAGAGGCCTTGGCATTTCATAAAGCTTCACCTCTTCGCCAGAGGCTCCCCTCGGTAGGGGAGCTGTCGAGCGATAGCGAGACTGAGAGGTTGATACCTCCGCAAAAAATGCCCCCTGCGTCCTCTCTACGGGAAGAGGCACAGGGGGCATTCATGTTTGTCGGGATTATCCGAGCGGCGGGGGCTTCAGCTTAGCCCTTGACAGCACCGGCGGAGATACCTTCGACGAACTGATCCTGTGCGCAGAAGAACACGATGAGCTGCGGCAGGATAGAGATCAGGGACAGGGCCAGAATACGGTTCCAGGCAAAGCCCGTATCACCGTCCATGGACAGCTTGACGAACAGGGACATGGGGTACTTTGCAGGGGTCTGGACGTAAAGCAGGGGACCCATGAAGTCGTTGCAGCTCCACATGAACTGGAACAGTGCGCAGGACACCAGAGCGGGCATCAGCATCGGGACGATGACCTTGTACAGGGTCTGGAAGGAGGAGCAGCCGTCGATGGCGGCAGCCTCGTCCAGGTCGCGGGGGACGTTGCGCATGAACTGCACCAGCTGGTAGACGAAGTAGGTCTCAGTTGCGAATGCGCAGTGGACCCAGATGGCCAGATAGAACGGGCTGTTGACCCAGCCGAACTTGGTGTACAGCAGGAACTGAGGCACGTTCAGGACGACCTGAGGCAGGAACAGGGTGGCCAGCATGATGCTGAACAGGATCTTCCGGCCCGGGAAGTCGAAGCGGCCAAAGCCGTAAGCTGCAATGCAGGAGGAGACCACGGTGCAGATGACCTTGGGCAGGACGTAGCTGTAAGTGTTCAGCATGGCCTGCAGGATGTTGATGGAACCGCCGAAGTTGTTCAGCGCGTTCTTGTAGCCCTCCAGAGTGGGGTTCTTGATCCACAGGCCGATGCCTGCAAAGATCTCGCTGTTGTCCTTAAAGGTGGCGCTGATCATCCACAGCAGGGGATAGATCATGATGAGGCCCACCAGGATCAGGACGAAGTACTTGAAAAACGTCGCGATGGCGTTAGAAGCTTTCATTCCCATACTGTCACACCTTACCTTTCATCCGAGTAGTAGACCCACTTCTTCTGGCTGGTGAAGGCGATGATCGTCAGGATGCAGACGATGACGAACATGATCCATGCCAGTGCGGAAGCCATGCCCATCTGGTTGGACTTGAATGCGTAGTTGTAGACCAGAATGGAGATGAGGGTGGTGGAACCGCGGGGACCGCCGTTGGTGATGATGAACGGGCCATTGAACTCCTGGAAAGCCTGGCAGATCTGAGTGACCAGGTTGTAGAAGATGATGGGGGTGATCATCGGGACGGTGATGGAGAAGAACTGACGCCACTTGCCTGCGCCGTCGATGGTGGCGGCCTCGTACAGGTCGGCCGGCACGCCCTTCAGAGCGGCGAGGAACAGCACCATGGCGGAGCCGAACTGCCAGATACGCAGGAAGCAGATGATCCACAGTGCGTAGCTGGGGTCGCTCAGCCAGGAGGGACCCTGGAAGTGGCCGAAGGTCAGCATACGGATGAGGGTGTTGACCAGACCGTCATCACGGAACACGGCCTTCCACAGCACGGCGATAGCAACAGAGCCGCCGAGGATGGAGGGAATGTAGTAGACGGTGCGGAACACGTTCACGCAGGCGATCTTGAAGTTCAGGATGTAGGCGATGAACAGTGCGAAGACCAGCTTCAGAGGCACAGTGATGAAGCTGTACTTGAAGGTGGTGATGAGCGCCTTGGTGATCTTGGGAGTGGAGAAGGCGTCCACATAGTTCATGATGCCATACTGATGGATGCCGTTGAAGAAGTCCATATCCGTAAAGCTGTAGTACAGAGACTGGCCGAACGGAATGGCCTTGAAGACGACGAAGCCGATGATCCAGGGGATCAGGTAGAACAGGCCCTGCCATTTGTCAAAAAACTTCTGGGCCGGGGTACGCCCGAGAGAGGGCGCTTTGCTTTCTTTCATCCGGGAATCCTCCTTTTATAAGGATATGTCTCGTACGCCGCACAATAGTTTGGACACATTTTTGTCAAAAAAATGTCATCACCGTCTTGCAAAAAAGGGGCATCCGTCCGTAGGTGGAAGGGATGCCCCTTGCAAGACTCCTTTATGCGGGGCGGCCCGTGTCAACACCGCGCGTGTGCAGGCCGCAAAAAGTCCATGAGGCGGAAATTAGACGGTGTAGCCGACAGACTCCATGCCGTCCAGCAGGGTATCGACCAGGTCAGCGCCGGAAGCATTGTCGTAATCCAGAGTGTCGAACACTTCCTGATAGATGCCGGTGCCGGTAGCCTTCAGGTCGTTGGACTCGAACAGGGGGTCCAGCTGGTTGGAAACGAAGGCCATGACCTTGCCGTTTGCCTCAGCGACCAGCTCCTTGACAGCGCCGGCGCTCTGAGCAGCAGCCAGACCAGCCTTGGAGGCGGGGATGCCGCACTCAGAACCCATGATGGAAGCGCCCTTCTCCTCGTTCAGCAGGAAGTTGATGAGGGTAGCTGCCTCTGCGGGATGCTCGCAGGTCTTGGTGATGGCCAGACCCATGGAGACCTTGGAGAAGCCGCCGTTGTAATCGCCGAACTTGATCTCCTCGCCGACGGTGAAGCCAGCCTTGTTCTCCTCGTCCAGAGCGTCAGCGTACTTGGTAGCGGAGGAGTCCCACTCAAAGCAGCCGGCCAGCTTGCCGGTGATCCACTCGGTGGACTGGTGAGCGGCGTTGTCGCCGTTGGAGCCATAGTAGGTGGGCAGGCTCATGATGACGTGGCCCTCGACCAGGCTCTTGATGAAGTCGATGCCCTCAGCGATCTGGTCGGCATCGTAGTTCAGGGTGGAGGTGGTGGGGTCTGCCCAGTCCTTGCCGTACTTGCTCTCGAGGTAGAACACCATCAGGATCATACGGTCGTATGCGCCCAGGTGCAGGGGATAGTAGTCATCGCCCAGCTTCTCCTGGAAGGTCTTGCCGGCAGCCATCAGCTCGTCCAGAGTGGTGGGGAAGGAGATGCCGGCCTTGTCGAAGGTGGTCTTGTTCCAGTAGAAGATACGGCCGGTCATGGAGACAGGCACGCACTGCTGGGCGTTGGCCACGTTGCAGGCAGCCAGCTTGGCCTCGTCCCACTGGGTCAGGTCCAGATAGTCGGAGACGCTGTTCAGGTCGATGAAGGTCTGGCCGTTCTTGGAGTAGTTGTACAGCCAGTTCCAGTTGATCTGGCAGACATCCTCAGCGACGCCGCCTGCGAACTTGGTGGACATGGTGTCCTCCCAGCCGGACCATGCAGCGAAGGTGGGGTTGACGGTGATGGTGCTGTGCTCAGCAGAGAAAGCCTTGATGGCCTCCTGGTAAGCGTTGTGACGGGACTCGCCGCCCCACCAGCTCATGGTCAGGGTGACGGGGTCGGAAGACAGACCGGCCACGGAAGCTGCGGCGGAAGAAGCAGCGGTGGAAGTGGCGGTAGAACCAGCGTTGCTGGAGCCGCCGCAGGCGGCCAGCAGGCCGGCAGCACCCACAGCGCCAGAGACCTTCAGAAAGTCACGACGAGAAATTGCCTTGCTCATTTTCGTTCTCCTCCTATGTAGAAAACATCTTCTTGCACGGACGCCTCTGCAAAGCATCCGTTGTATACAAATATAATACCAAAGGGCAGAAAAAAAAGAAAGATGCAAATTGTAGTGATAGCGGCAGAAAACGTACAAATATTGCGCTTATTTTTTGCCCGCTTTTGACGTCATTGCCATAATGAATAAACTTGGACCGAAAAACTGTGCAACTTGTATACTTCAACGATTTGCATAGAAAACTGGGATGCAACAGGAGAAGATTGGCCTGAATTGCAAGAATTTTGTAGCCGAGGCAGAATTTGTTGAAAGAACGTTGTATACATCAAAAGCGACGATAACAGAAAGTTCCGACCCTGAGCTGATATATCAATAGTGCAAAAAACGCGCGAATCAGGCCCCGACTGATATATCACGGATGCAGAAAAGATACAAAAATGCCGTCCGGCGTGCGGACGGCATAAAATCAGGAAAAAGAGTCACCGGCGGGCGGCGTAGAAGGCGCTGCGCTCCCGGAAATAGCACTGGGGACACATGCTGACGTACTGGACGTCGTTCTCAAGGTCGATGGCTACCTGTTCGCCCTCAAAGACGAAGCGGCCGTTGACCTTGCGGCAGTTGCAGGTGGCCTTGCGGCCGCAGGTGCAGATGGTCTTCATCTCCTCGATGGTGTGGGCCAGCTCCAGAAGCCGGGTGGAGCCGGGGAAGCCCTTGAGGGAGAAGTCGGAGCGCAGGCCGTAGCAGATGACGGGGATGTTCAGCTCTACCGTCACCATGAACAGCTGTTCGGCCTGCTCTGCGGTGAGGAACTGGCTCTCGTCACAGAGCACACAGGCCAGAGGCCGGCCCTCGCTGCTGGCGGCCCGGACGGCCTCCACCAGGTCCATGTCCGGCGGCACCAGCAGGTCGGCGGGGCGGCGGACGCCCAGACGGCTCACGAGGTCGCCGCTGCCCTTGGTGTCCACCTTCGGCTTGAGGATGAGCACCCGCATCCCCTGCTCCTCGTAGTTGTGGGCCACCTGCATCAGCGCGGTGCTCTTGCCGCTGTTCATTGCGCCGTAACGGAAATAAAGCTTTGCCATGTCGAAAAAGTCTCCTCATGAAAGGACTCTCTCAGCCAAAGCCTGACGGAGAGGGCCTGTATTATTGATAGTATGTACTCAGTCCTGATTGCGCAGCCGGTAGCCCAGGCTCATCAGGCTGTCGCCGAGGTGGACGTTCTCCACCACCACGTCGGGGTAGGAGACAGACAGATCGTAGTGGGAGAAGTTCCAGAAGCCCTGAATGCCCAGAGCCACCAGACGGCCGCTGATCTCCTCTGCGCCGCTGCGGGGCAGACAGAGTACAGCCACCTCGGGGTGGTGCTCGGCGCAGAAAGCTTCCAGCTCATCAATGTGTAAAATCTGGATGCCGTTGATCTCTTTGCCCACCTCGTCGGGGGCATTGTCGAAGGCGGCGATGAGCTTGTAGCCGTTGGTGTCGGTGGTGATGAAGCGGCTCACAGCCTTGCCCAGACGGCCGCATCCAATAAGGATGGTGGGCAGAAGGTCGCCGTTGCCAAAGAGCAGATGCTCAAGGATGCTCAGCAGGTTTTCTACCGAGTAGCCGATGCCCTGACGGCCATTCACGTCGCCGATGCAGTTGAAGTCCTGCCGCACCTGAGAGGCAGTGGTACCCATCTGGGCGGCCAGCTCACGGGACGAGATGCTGGTGATGCCGTCGTTCTTCAGGGTGCGCAGGTAGCGATAGTATTTTGGCAGGCGCTTGATGACGGGCAGAGAAGCTTTGCCGGGAGTGTTCATAGGGGGGTCTCCTTTCTTTTTATCCGCAGCATTGCCGGGGAGAAGTGCGCAGCGGCAGGGTGCTCCGGCAAAAGATTTGTACTTTCTTGTACAATAATGATACATATTTGACAATCTTATCTCTAGTATAAAGTATACAGCGCGAAGACAGAATGTCAAACCATTTGGCACATTTTTTTGAGAAAGAAAAGAAATCTTTGCCGAAGTATAACCGGCAGGAATGCCGGACAAGCTGAAATGAAGCAAAAAGGAGGATACGCAGAATGTCACAGGAAGAGAAGAACATCCCCGTGGAGCAGCAGCGGCTGGAAAAAGAGCAGATCGAGGATATGGGCAGCGTTTACCGCACCCGGGGAGCTCACGCCATCCACTGCCTGACTGTCATCGGGCAGGTGGAGGGCCATGTGGAAGCGCCCCAGGGCCAGAAGACCACAAAATATGAGCACGTCATCCCCCAGCTGGTGGCCGTGCAGGAAGACCCCGCCATTGAGGGCCTGCTGGTCCTGCTCAATACGGTGGGCGGGGATGTGGAGGCGGGGCTTGCGCTGGCGGAGCTCATCGCCAGCATCTCCAAGCCCAGTGCGGCGGTGGTGCTGGGCGGCGGCCACTCCATCGGCATCCCGCTGGCCGTCAGCGCCCAGCGGAGCTTCATCGTGCCTACTGCCACCATGACGGTCCACCCCGTCCGCCATTCCGGCATGATACTGGGCGTGCCGCAGACTATGCGCTGGTTCGAGCAGATGCAGGAGCGCATCACCGGCTTCGTGGCGTCCCACAGCGGCATCTCGGAGAAGCGTTATACTGAGCTGATGATGCGCACGGGCGAGCTGGTCATGGACGTCGGCACCGTGCTGGATGGCCGAAAAGCCGTGCGGGAAAAGCTCATCGACGAGCTGGGCGGGCTGTCGGATGCGCTGGCATGGCTCTACCGAGAAATCGAGGGGAAATAAATTGCCATTTGACTTTTCCCGTGGTACAATGAAAGAATCGAGTAGTATCGAAATTCTTCCATCGTCACCGACAGAGCCGCCCTGAGCGCGCCCTGCTTCATGATATAAAATAAGGAACGGGTTTTAGGAAACATGGCAAAGAGAAAACGCAAGACCTCCGGGCGCAGCACAGCCTCGCGCCGCAAGAACCGGACACAGGACCGGATGCCCGCGGGGCTCATCACCCTGTTTGCGGGGCTGGTGCTCATGGCGCTGGCTTTCGTGCCGGGCAGTTCGGCCTGGCGCACGATGCACGATGTCCTGTTCGGCGTGTTCGGCTGCGGAAGCTTCGTGCTGGGCGCAGCGCTGTGCTATCTGGCTATCCTCTACACCCGGGGCGAAGACCTGCTGCCCCATATCGCCAAGCTTGCGCTGGGGCTCATCTTCGCCAGCGGCACGGTCATCGTCTTTTCTGACATCCCCACTGACCAGACCGCCGCGCAGATGACCGCTGCCTGTTATCATAATGGTATGAGCGCATGGCTCTCGGGCGGTGCGCTGGGCGCTGTGCTGGGCGGGACGCTCCTGCTGCTTTGCGGCAGACCCGCCGCCAATCTGGTCATGGCGGCGCTGGCGGCCTGCGCCAGCCTGTACATTTTCGACGTTACGCCCGCCGAGTGCTGGCAGTGGCTCTGCAATGTGGGCGGCAGCGTCCACGAAAAGGGCCTTGCCGTCCACGAGCAGAATGCCGCCCGCCGGGCTGAGCGTCTGGCAGAACGCGCCGCCGAGGAGGCCGAGGCGGAGGAATACGAGGCCTATGACGACGACCTGCCGGAAGACGAAGTGAGCGAGGACTGCTGCGGCGGCGAAGAGCCTGCCGCGCCCGCCTTCCATATCCAGCCTCCCGGCTGGCTGGCTGGCGTCTTCCACTGGGGTCATCAGGTGATGCAGGGCGGCGAACAGGCGGAGCCTGCCCCTGCGCCCGCACCGGAAGCGCAGACCCCGCCTCAGCCCGAGCCTGCCCCCGTACAGGTGGAAAAGTCCCGGCCTCGTGCGCCCTTTGATATTGATTTAGGCCCTGACCATACCACCGTCACCGAGGGCGGCAGTGAGCCTATCGAGCCCATCATCCTCGGCCCCGGCGGCACCTTCGGCATGGATCCGCTCCGCCGTGCGCCCATCCGCGCCACCGTGACGCCCATCGTCCCGGACGCTGTGGATACTGCCGCTGAGGACTTCTTCACGGCCCAGCCCGAGCCGACGGTGACACCTACCGTTGCGCCCGCTGCCCCGGCAGAAGAGCCGGAACAGCAGCCTGCGCCTGAGCCGCCGCTCTCCTTCGGCATCCCGCTCTATGATCTGACCCCGACTCCGGAACCGGCCCCGCAGCCGGTCAGCGCCGAGAATGCTGTGGCGTTCCGCTCTGAGCCGGATGAGGACGGCTGGATCAGCATCACCAGCGACCCGGTGGAGGAAAAAGACCTCAACACGCTGGTGGCAGCCGCCATGGAAAAGCCTGCTGTCTCCGAGGAGCAGGCTGCGAACGCCCCCGCCGAAGAGGCCGAGACGGAGGAGAGTTTCCAGTATCAGTACCCGTCCATCGAGCTGTTCGAGCGCGCCCCGGAGGAAAGCGACTCCGGAGCAGAAGACGAGCTGAAAGCCAACGCCCAGAAGCTGGTGGATACGCTGGAAAGCTTCGGCGTCCGCACCCGTGTGCTGGATATTTCCCGCGGCCCGTCGGTCACTCGGTATGAAGTCCAGCCCATGGCGGGCGTCAAGATAAGCCGCATCACTTCGCTGGCGGACGACATCGCCCTGAACCTGGCGGTGGCCGATGTCCGCATGGAGGCTCCCATCCCCGGCAAGCCTGCCGTGGGCATCGAGGTGCCGAACCATAAGAAAACGCCGGTCTACATCCGAAGCGTCTTCGAGAGCCAGAGCTTTTTGCGGATGACCTCGCCGATGGGCATTGCGCTGGGCAAGGACATCGCCGGCGTGGCCCAGGTGGCCGACCTGTGCAAGATGCCCCATCTGCTCATCGCGGGCAGCACCGGCAGCGGTAAATCGGTCTGCGTCAACAGCATCATCATGAGCCTGCTGTTCCGCTCCAGCCCCGAGGACGTCAAGCTCCTGCTCATCGACCCCAAGGTCGTCGAGCTGGCTGAGTACAACGGCATCCCCCACCTGCTGATGCCCGTCGTCACCGAGCCCCGCAAGGCGGCCGGCGCACTGGGCGGCGCAGTGCAGGAGATGGAGCGCCGCTACCACCTCTTCGCGGAGAACAACGTCCGCGACATCAAGTCCTTCAATAAGCTGGCTGCAACGGACCCGAACCTCGAGAAGATGCCCTATATCGCCATCATCATCGACGAGCTGGCCGATCTGATGATGGTCGTCGGCAAGGATGTCGAAGACTCCATCTGCCGCATCGCCCAGAAGGCCCGCGCCGCCGGTATGCACCTCATCGTGGCGACCCAGCGCCCCAGCGTGGACGTCATCACCGGCCTCATCAAGGCCAACATCCCCAGCCGCATCGCCTTCGCCGTGTCCAGTCAGGTGGACAGCCGCACCATCCTCGACGGTGCCGGTGCCGAAAAGCTGCTGGGCATGGGCGATATGCTCTTCATGCCCGTAGGCGCACCCAAGCCCACCCGTATCCAGGGTACCTTTGTGCGGGATGAGGAGATCAGCCGTGTGCTGGACTTCATCAAGAAGAGCGCCACCGTCCAGTACGACGAAGCCATGATCGAGGCCATGGAAAAACACGCCATCCAGGACGGCAAGAAGGGCAGCAGTTCTGCCGACTCCGACGAGGAGGGCGGCAGTGACCCGATGCTCAAGCAGGCCGTGGAGGTGGTCATCGACGCCGGTCAGGCGTCCACCAGCCTTTTGCAGCGCCGCTGCAAGCTGGGTTATGCCCGCGCCGCCCGCATCATGGACGAGATGGAAGAAAAGGGCATCATCGGCCCCTACGAAGGCGCAAAGCCCCGCGCTGTCCTCATCAGCCGCCAGCAGTGGCTGGAAATGCAGATGAATCAGCCGGATGAATAACCTCTCAGTCAAAGCCGGACGGCTTTGCTGGCTCCCCTACCAGGGAAGCCACTGGCGTACCGGACAGGCTCACGCTGGATGAATAGAATTTTTGATTTCGGAAGCGATAGAGTCCTGCTGTATAGGGCAGGCATAATGAAAGAAAAAGGATAACTATGGAACATTACACCGAATTTCTCCCCATCAGCCGGGCCGACATGGAGGCCCGGGGATGGGACCAGCTGGACTTCGTGGTGGTGGGCGGCGACGCCTATGTGGACCACCCCAGCTTTGGCACCGCCATCATCAGCCGCCTGCTGGAAGCCGAGGGCTACAAGGTGGGCGTGCTGGCCCAGCCCCGCTACACCGACTGCGAGGACTTCAAGCGGTTCGGAAAGCCGAAGTACGGCTTCTTCATCGGCGGCGGCAATGTGGACAGCATGGTGAGTCACTATTCCGTCGCAAAGATCCCCCGCGCGGAGGACGAGTATTCGCCCGGCGGCAAGGGCGGCGCACGGCCCGACCGCAGCGCCACCGTCTACACCAGACTTGCCAAGCAGGCATACCCTGACCTGCCCGTCATTCTGGGCGGTCTGGAAGCATCGCTCCGCCGTTTTGCCCACTACGACTACTGGCTGGACACCGTCCTGCCCAGCATCGCCGAGGACTCTGGCGCGGACATCATCAGCTTCGGCATGGGGGAACACCAGACCGTGGAAATTGCCCGCCGTCTGGCGGCAGGGGAGCCGGTGGAGAGCATCACCGATGTGGACGGCACCTGCTACCTGACCGACTTCGACCACCTGCCCGAGCGGTATGTGGAGTGCGCGGGCTTCAAGAAGGTCGCCTCCGATAAGGTGGCTTATGCGAAAGCCTGCCGCATCCAGATGGACAATCAGGACGTCGTCAGCGGCCAAATCATCGTCCAGAAGCAGAGCGAGAAGTACCTCGTGCAGAACATCCCCGCAAAGCCCCTTGTCCGCTGGGAGCTGGATAAGGTCTACGCCCTGCCTTACACCCGCCGCTACCACCCGATCTACGAGGCCATGGGCGGTGTGCCTGCCATCCGCGAGGTGCAGTTCTCCATCATCCAGAACCGCGGCTGCTTCGGCGGCTGCAATTTCTGCGCCATCCAGCTGCATCAGGGCCGACGCGTCACCAGCCGCAGCGCCGACAGCATCGTGGCCGAAGCAGAGCGGATGACCCACGAGCCGGATTTCAAGGGCTACATCCACGACATCGGCGGCCCCACCGCCAACTTCCGTTTCCCATCCTGCCGCGAGCAGATGCTGCGGGGTATGTGCAACGGCGGCAAGCACTGCCTCGCCCCCACCACCTGTTCCCACATGATCGTGGATCACAGCGATTACCTGAAAATCCTCCGCCGCGTCCGGGAGCTGCCCGGCGTCAAGAAGGTGTTCATCCGCAGCGGCATCCGCTTCGATTACCTGATGGCCGACCCCGATGACACTTTCTTTAAGGAGCTGGTGGAGTACCACGTTTCCGGCCAGCTGAAAGTTGCGCCGGAGCACTGCGCCCCCAACACCCTCGCCTACATGGGCAAGCCGCCGATCGAGACCTTCAACAAGTTTAAGGATAAGTTCTACGAGCTGAGCAGGAAGGCGGGCAAAAAGCAGTACCTCGTGCCGTACCTCATGTCCAGTCACCCTGGCAGCACCCTCAAGGATGCCGTCTATCTGGCCGAATACCTCTACAAGAACCATATGCGTCCCGAGCAGGTGCAGGATTTTTATCCCACGCCCGGCACCGTGAGCACCTGTATGTTCTACACCGGCCTCGACCCCTACACTTTGAAGCCGGTGTTTGTGGAAAAGACCGCTGAGGGCAAGGCACTTCAGCGCGCCCTGCTCCAGTATTATGAGCCCCGCAACGCCGAAAAGGTCATCAAGGCGCTGAAAATGACCCACCGCGAAGACCTCATCCCCCTGCTGGTTCCCGCTGAGGGCCGCATTGCGGTCCAGCGTTCGGCCCGCAGAGCCGAGGCCGCCGATGTGACCATCCACGGCGACGGCACCTACACCGTCCGGCCCAGAGGCAAGGGCGGCAAGCCCCAGAGCCGCTCCACCGCCCCGGCGGGCCGCAGCCCGGCAGGCCGTCAGCCCAGTCCCGGCGCACGTTTTGCGCCCCATTCGGCTCCTGCGCATAAACCGAAAAGCAATCAACAGAAAGAGAATACATCGTGGAAAACTTCAAAAAAGAAAAAGTGACCGCTCAAACGCTCATGAGCCGCCTCGCTGCGCTGGCACTGGCCGCAGCTCTTGCGCTGGGCCTCGTGGGCTGTGACACCTCTTCCATCGTCCCGGGAGGCAGCGGCGGCGTCATGCCGGACCCGGCAGTTTCTCAGACCGAAACGATGCCTTCCGACGGGCAGGACGCCGCCTTCCAGATGCACTTCATCGACGTGGGGCAGGCGCTGAGCGTGCTGGTGGAGTGTGACGGACAGTTCATGCTCTATGACGGCGGCAATGTGGACGACGGCAGTCTGGTAGTCTCCTACTTGCAGAGTCAGGGTGTCGAGCAGCTGGAGTATGTCTTCTGCTCCCATGCTCACGAAGACCATGTGGGCGGTCTGGCCGCTGCGCTGGCCTATTTCCCGGCCTACCACGTTTACAGCCCCGTGACGGAAGCCTCCACCAAGTGCTTCAAGGATTTCGTCAAGTACACCCAGCAGCAGAACTTACAGGTCGAAGTGCCTGCCGTAGGCACCCAGTGGGCGCTGGGCAGCGCCACTGTGACCATGCTTGGCCCTGTGGCGCAGTACGATGACACCAACGATACCTCCATCGTCCTGCGCATCGACTACGGCGCGACGAGCTTCCTGCTCACCGGTGATATGGAGGCCGACGCCGAGCGCGACCTCGTGAACAGCGGCGCGAACCTCAAGGTGGATGTCTTACAGGTGGGCCACCACGGCTCCAGCACCTCGACGAGCTACGTCTTCCTGAACGCTGTCCTGCCCGAGATGGGCATCATCTCCTGCGGGGCCAACAACAAGTACGGCCACCCCCACGAGGAGACCCTGAGCATCCTGCGGGACGCCGGTGTGGGCGTCTACCGCACCGACCTGCTGGGGACGATCACCGTTTCCAGTGACGGCCAGAACTACACGGTGGCAACGGAACACTTCGCTACCGACGCTGAGCTGAACCCCACCGCCCCGGCAGCGTCCAGCGCGGCCCAGCAGGCGTACATCGGCAACGTGAACAGCAAAAAGTTCCATCTGCCCAGCTGCGCCAACCTCCCGGCAGAGAAGAACCAGATTTTGTTCTCGAGCTATGATGAAGCTGTGGCCGCTGGCTACAGCCCCTGCTCGAGCTGCATCAAATAAAATGACCGCTCAGTCTCACTGCCGCCCGACAAGGCCAGACGGAGAGGTCAAAGCAAAAAGCACCATGTTTCGAATCGAAGCATGGTGCTTTTTGTGCGTCGTTTCAGCAGTGATACAAAACTCCCCGCCGGGAGCATGCAGAATGCTTCCGGCGGGGAGGAGTTAGGAGGAGGCTGAAAAAATTATTTGTTGGAGAAGTCGGAGATGCGCTCCACGATGCGGATCAGATCTTCCAGAGTGGTCTTTTCCTTGGGCAGGTAGCTGTTGCCGGTCTTGGCGGTGATAAAGCCGAAGTAGGCGCTGGCACCCACGTTGGACTTGTACACGGACTCGATCTGGCTGGCGTCGTCGAACTTCGGCTGAGTGCCCAGAGTCTCGTTATAAGGCACGCCGCAGGACAGCAGAGCGATGTGGCCCATCTCGTCGCGGTCGATGGTGGCATCGGGCAGGAAAGCAGTGCGCTTGGAGCTTTCAGAGCTGGTGACACCGGCGTTGTACAGAGTGCCCTGTGCGATGGCGCTGGTGGGGTCTTTCAGCTCGATCATGCCGGCTTCGACCACAGCGGCGATGACGCCGTAATCCGGGTCGCTTGCGGGGACGTCGGAGATCGTGACCGGTGCAGACGGAGCGGTCAGATTCCACAGCTTGCCCAGCATCTTGGCGCACTCGCGCTTGGTGATGGGACGGTTCAGGTCGAGTGCGTCGTTCTCGTCGATGTAACCCTTGGAGGCGGCACGCAGCAGCTCGGCATCATTGGTGGTACCGGCGATCTCGGCGCTCCGCAGCACCTTGTAGGGGATGCTGGTGTCCTGATTGCCGCTCCGGTCGGTGGAGACGAACTTGATGTACTTTCCGGCCAGATAAGAGGGAACAGCATAGCTGCGGCGGATGCGGAAGAAATGGTAATCGCCGTCGGCGCTGTCCGAGATCAGCCACTTGCTGCTCAGGTCGGTATCTTCGCCGCCCAGCAGGGTGGAGCTGCCCTCAATGCGCTGGCCCGGGACAGGAACGCCGAGGATCTTGGTTTCCACGGGGCGGGGGTAGGTCTTGCCGTTGATGGTCACGTTCTCCATGACGGGGGCTTCCCAGTTCAGAGCGCGGATGTCGGTGCCGACGTTGGAGATGTTCACATTGCGGAACACCAGACCGGTGATGGGAACTTCCTCAAAGGCCTCCATGAAGATGCCGTACTCGCCGCCGCTGCTGGTCAGGTTCTCGATGGTGATGTTTTTGAACTGAGGCAGATAGGAACCGTCACGGCCCACATCGTACAGCATGGTGGCATGGACGACGGCGTTGCCGACAGATTTGACCTTGGAGTTGCGCAGATAGATGTTCTCCACAGCGCCGCCGCGCTCTGCATTGGTCTTGAAGCGCAGGGCGTAGTTCAGAGTGGGGCTGTCGAAGGTGTTGTTGTCTGCGAACAGGTTCTTGATGCCGCCGCTCATCTCACTGCCGCAGGCGATGCCGCCGTGGCCGTCTGCGAAGGTGTTGTTGCGGATGATGAGGTTCTGGGTGGGATAACCAGCTTCGCCCAGCTCACGGCCATCGCGGTTGCGGCCGGCCTTGACGGCGATGCAGTCGTCGCCGGTGTTGAAGAAGCAGTTCTCGATCAGGACGTAGTTGCAGTTTTCGGGGTCACAGCCGTCGTTGTTGTAGCCGTGGGTGTCGATGGTGACGCCGCGGGCGGTGAAGTTGGTGCAGAGGACGGGATTCAGCTCCCACATGGGAGAGTTGGCGATGGTGACGCCCTCGACCAGGACATTGGTACATTCGATGGGCTGGTAGAAGTTGGGGCGCAGATAGTGGCCTTCGCCGAAGATACGCTCCTCTGCGGGGGTGCCGTTGTCGGTCATCTTGCGCAGCAGCTTGGCATCGGCGCTGCTGGGCTTGGTGACGCTGCCATCCGGGTTGACGGTGCGGGACCAGTTCCACCAGTTGTTCTTATCGGACTGACCATCGAGGGTGCCCTTTCCGGTCAGAGCGATGTTCTCCTGCTGATAAGCGTAGATCAGCGGACTCCAGTTGTACAGCTTGGAGCCTTCGTAGTGGGCGAACACCAGCGGGTAGTTGGCCGGGGTGATGTCCCGGGTGAAGCGCAGGACGGTGTCCTTGCTTTCCAGATGCAGGTTGACGTTGCTTTTGAGGGTGATGGCACCGACGTCATACACACCGGAAGGGATGACGACCGTGCCGCCGCCGTGGGCACTGGTCTCGTCGATGGCGCGCTGGATGGCTGCGGTGTCCAGTTTGCCGTCGTTGGGGACGGCGCCGTAGTCCAGAACATTGACCGTGTAGGCAGGGAATACGGGGTCAGAAATGTGGGTCAGGATCTCCTCGGCCATATCCCAGGACAGGTCGTTGGAGTTGGTGGCAGCAGGAGTGACCTTGCGCAGGCAATTCTCGTCTGCGGCTGCTGCATGAGGCAGGCTGGAAAGGAGCAGTGCGGCAGAGGTCGCACCGGCAGAGGTGAGAAACTGACGACGAGTGATTTTTTTCATGATACGATACTCCCTACACTTCGTGCGGGTTGAAGGACGCATCCCTTCGCAGGCGGTGCGCTCCGTAAGATGGCTAAAGTATAGTAAAGATTTTACAAAATTTCAACAGAAAATAAAAAAATCCTAGTTTTTTTAAGAATGTATTGAAATATATCAGTTATTTTGCATAAAATCTCGAAGGGCATGGTTTCGTAGGGATGGAAGGGCGGAGAAGGAAAAGGCAAAAAATAACACCAGCGCGGCAGATGTGATACGAAATCGCATCTGCCGCGCTGGTGGCCCGATTCAAAATCAAAAAATGTTCAGCGTCCGCGTCCGGCTCCGCCGCCGTGGCTGCTGCCGCCGCCCATGCCGCCGAAGCTGCCGCCACCGCGCCCGGCTCCGCCAAAACCGGAGCCGCCGCCCATACCGCCAAAGCCGCTTCCACCGAAGCCGCCGCCGCGGGGAGGACGAGGCCCGCGGGGAGGACGAGGTCCACGAGGGCCGCCGTAGAAACCGCCGGGGCCGAAGTCATCGTAAGGGCCGCGGGGAGGGCGCGGGCCTCTGTGCCAACGCCGTGCGCCGAACCAGCCAAACGGCCCCCAGAACCAGCCGAAGGAGTGGCCGAGAGGGGTGATAAAGATAAAGAAAACTGCGATAAACAGGATGATATAAGCAAGCATGGAGAAAATGCCGCCGATAAAGCTTTCCCAGATGGAGTAGTGCTTCTGGGGCGGGACAGGCTCGACAGAGGGCTGGGTGGTCTGGGTGTCAGAGCCGTCGGAATAGATGGTCCCGCCGCTCAGAGTGACCCCATACACCTCTGCGATGGTATTGGCCACATTGGTGGCGCAGGTGAGGACGGCGGCGTCGTACTTCTTGGCGGCGAAATCGTCCTCCATGGTCTGCACGAGGGAGCTTGCCTGGTCGGCCAGCATGGTGCTGCGGAAGCCGTCGCCGTAGGTTAGATAGTAGTCGCCGTCGGCGTACTGGTCCGACTGCATCACCAGCAGGATGAGTACGCCGTTGTTCTTGCTGGAACTGCCGATGCCCCAGGTGTTGAAGGCTTCAGTGGCGTAGTCCTCGGTGGTGGCGCTGCCGGTGTAGTCCACGGTCAGCACGCCGATCTGTGCGCCGTCGCAGCTGGAAGAGAGCTGTGCGTTGAGGGTCTCGAGCTCTGAGGTGGTGCTGTCGCTCAGCACACCGGCGTCGTCCACCACGCATTGATCTTTCGGCAGGCTGGGCAGCTGGATGCTGGAGGCCGAAGCTGCCGGGGCTAGCGCCGTGATGCCGACGGTCACGACAAGAAGCAGTGCCGCAATGCGGCGGGAGAATGTTTTCATCGTCTTCATGCGAAAAGTTCCACCTCCTGTATGCCGAACAGCTTGCCCAGCACGCTGGCCGGGAAGCCGCCGACGTCTTTCTGGTAGCTCTGGACTGCATCGTTATAATGCAGGTTGCTGATGATGGTCTGCGCACTGTTGAACTGGCTGTACTGCCCCTGCACCGCACCCATCTTCATGGGGTCTGCGGCCTGCTCCTGCAATTTTGCGTAGAGCTGGCCGATGGCTGTGCCAAGCGTCTCGTTCGACTGGTAGAGCATATGCATCCTGCCGCCGGTGTAAACACTCAGAGAGTCCGGTGCGTGAATCTTGCCATCGGACTGCACCGCCCCGAGGCAGGCGGAAAAAGAGTCCAGCGCAGCCTGTGTCGTCTGCACTTCGGTGCTGTCTGTACCCAGTGTGTTGGACGCGGTGGTGATGATGTTGGCGGCCGTGTTGAGCCGTGTGGTCAACTCCTCATTCAGGGTATAGCCGCTGTCTGCGGCCACGCCAGTGGTAAACCCGTTCTTCACCGTGTCGTACTTTGCCCGGAGCTTCGCCCCGCCAAAGCCGACAAAGCAGGCCAGCATCACCACGATGCAAAGCGCCACGGCCACGGCCTGCTTGCTCAGCGCGGCAGGCAGGGCCTTTTCGAGGCCTGCCAGCTTCTGCTGGAAGGGTGTCAGCCGCACTTCCTCCTCGGCGGGCGCTGCGGCGCGATAGCTGGAAGCGTCAAAGCCGCCGGTGGGTCGATTCTGTTGTCTGGAAAAATCTGCGTTTGCCATTTCAGCTCCGGATCTCCATCATCTTCTGTTTCAGCTCGTCTTCGATGCGGGTGAGCTCCTGCTCGGCAGCGGCACGCTTTGCGCGGCCCTCGCTCTGGATCTTGTTCAGCTCGTCCAGCGTCTCGATAAGGCTCTTGTTGGTCTGCTGCAGGGTCTCGATGTCCACGACACCGCGCTGAGACTCTTTGGCCGTCTCGATGGTGCCCATTTTGAGGGCGTCGGCGTTCTTTTTCAGCAGCTCGTTGGTCATGTCGGTGACGGCACGTTCGGCCTGCATGGCCTGCTGGCTGTGGGCCAGACCCAGTGCCAGCACCATCTGGTTTTTCCACAGGGGGATGGTGTTGACGATGGTGGACTGTATCTTCTCGGCCATCATGGAGTTATTGTTCTGCAAAAGCCGGATCTGAGGACCCATCTGCAGGCTGATGGTGCGGGTCAGCTCAAGGTCGTAGAGCTTTTTCTCAAAGCGCTCGCACTGGTCGGCCAGATCGCGTGCGGCCTGTGCGTCCTCAGGCAGGCCGGAAGCCTTTGCCTTGTCCATCGCCTGCTGCAGCTCGTGGGCGCGGAAGTCGGCCAGCTTCTTCTTGCCCGCGAGGATATACATGCTCAGCTCTTTGAAATAGGCCATGTTCAGCTCATACATCTTGTCCAGCATCGCAATATCCTTGAGCAGCTGCACCTGATGCTTTTCGAGGGCGGACTGGATGGTCTCGACGTTCGTTTCCGCTTTGCTGTACTTGGTCTTCATGTTGTCGAGCTGGTTGCCCTTTTTCCTGAAGAAGCCGAGGATGCCCTTTTCCTCTTCGGCGGCGTCAAAGTTCTTCAACTCCCCGATAAGGTCGGTGATCATGCCGCCCACCTCGCCAAGGTCTTTGGTGGACACTTTGGAAAGTGCCGCCTCGGAGAAGTCACCGATCTTCTTCTGGCAGGCGGAGCCGTACTGCAGCACCTGCTGGCTGTTGGTGATGTCGATCTTCTGAGCGAAGGCGTCCACCATCGCCTGCTCCTCGGGGCTGAGCTTGACCTGTTCGGCCTCGGGGGCCGCAGCGGGTTCGGGCTGCTTTTCCTCGGCGGCAGGTGCTTCCACCGGGTCGAGGGTCAGGGTGGGAACAGCGGGTGCGTCTAAGTCAAAATTGAACGTATTATCAGCCATGAGAGATTCCTTCCTTTCCAAATCAGGCGTTTAGCCTAAGCCTTGTCCTTTGAGCATATTCTGCAATACCGTCAGATCCGCCGAGAGGTCCATGCTTTCAGCGGCATACAGTGCATCCAGCTGGTTTTCGAATGCAGTGGCGATGGAAGCCGCGTTCCGCTCCACCTCTGCCCGGATCGAAGCGGCATTTTCGCCCCGCACGCCCTGGCGGGCGAGTTTTGCGTACTGCTCCAGTACGTTCACTGCGTCAGGCAGATAGTAGTTCGCAAAGCGGCGTACCTGCTTTGCCTTGGCGGGACTGGCCTCCACCGTCTCCACGATGGAGCGGCCTGCCTTTTCCATCCGGGTCATGGCGGCGGAAAGCTCCGGGTCGGGCAGGGCCTCGTTCAGCGCGTGGAGGGCATCCAGCTTCTGCTGGATGTCGGCCAGCATCTCGTCCACATCGCCGCTGCCGGTGTGGAAAGGCACTTCATGCTCCACCACCCGGGGCGGGCAGACCTTCTTTGCCGCGCCGAACATCACGGCTGCGCCGCCCAGCGCTAGCAGCAGCGCCCACAGCTTATATGCTGGCAGTGCCGCGCACAGCACCGCGAACACCAGCGCCGCCGCATACCACGGCAGGACGCTGGGCTTTTGGGTGCGGATGATCTTGCTCATGCATTTTCTCCTTTCCCGAAGGGGCGCACCGCCCCTTGTACTCTTCCATAATAAATCCTTTTATCCACAAAACGCAAGTGTTTCATGAATAATTTACAGGTTGGAAACGGTTATATAATCTTTGAGGGCCTCGCCCCAGACCTCGCGCAGGGTTTCGGGGCGGCAGGCGGCGTTGGCGGGACTGGTGCTGGGCAGCTTGACCGCCGGGATGCCGGACACCGGCAGCAGATACTTTGTATAGATGCGGTAGGCCGTGGCCCCGTTGCAGAACACTGCCTCAATGGGTGCTTTTGCTAAAAGAGATGCAATGTCGTTCGGCACCACGTCCCGGATAGAGGCGTCCGACGCGCCGGTGATGGTGCAGCTTTCCAGTGTGTCCCACAGGGCGAGGCCATGGCGGAGGATGATGCCCTTTTTGGCCTCGATGTCCTCCCGGGCGGGGACAGGCTCTCCGGTGAGAGCTGCCATCATGGGCCAGAAACGGTTCTGCGGGTGGCCGTAGTAGAAGGCCATCTCCCGGCTTTTGGGGCTGGGCCATGTGCCGAGGATGAGGGCGCGGCTGTTTTCAGAGTAAACGGGTGCGAAGCTCATCGTTCCATCGTCTCCCATGCAGAGCCGAAGCTGCGGTCGGAGGGCTCCGCCTTCGGGCCGTCGAACCACAGCTCTTCAATGAGGGCAGCAAGTCCGTCTTCCCGCACATCGCCGATGACGCGGTCAGCGGCAGCTTTGGCTTCGTCGGTGCCGTTGGACATGCAGCAGCCGAGGCCGGCTACTTTCAGCATCCCGAGATCGTTGGCGGAGTCGCCTGCCGCCACGGCCTCGGCGAGGGAGAGGCCCATCTTTTCGCAAAGGTCTGCGAGGCCCGCGCCCTTGTCGATCCCGCCCCGCACGATGTCGTAGAAGTGGGAGCCGTCGGGCAGCTGGCCGCCCGTCTGCATGAAGTGAAGGCCGAGGTGGCCGTACTTTTCGTTGAACCGCTCCAGCGCCCCCTCGGGGAAGAGGCAGAACGCCGCGTGAGGCATATCGATGAGGTGGCGGTCCTGGTCTTCGCCGTCCACGCAGTCCAGACCGACGCTGTTCATCTGATCGTAGTGCTTGTGGAGGATGTCATACTCGCAGTAAACGTAGTATGCATCCTTGAAGTTAAATTGCAGGGGGTAGTTGTAGTCCTCACAGAAATCCACCAGCGCGTACATCTCTTCACTGGTCATGGGGTGCTCTGCCACGATGGCACCGTTCTTGTCCACGACGCAGGCACCGTTGCAGGTGATGGCATAGTCGAACCGGATGCCGCCCAGCTGACCTTTCCGGTTGATGGCTGACCAGGCCCGGCCTGTGCTGAGCACGAATTTTCCCCCGGCGGCCTGAAGCTTCTTCACGGCCTTGACCATGGCCGGACGGGGCTGGCTCTCCCCGAAGGGGACGAGGGTGTTGTCGTAATCGCTTGCGAGAATTTTATATTGCATGGTGTTCTCCTTATATCTATATATAAGTTGAGTATATCACAAAATAGAGGCTTTGTCTCCAAAATAAAAAGCACCTGCACGCTTCTCCGAAGAAAAGGTGCAGGTGCTTTGCAAATACTCAGGCGATGAAGGCCACCACGATTTGGATGCCCACGCCCACAGCGGCGCCGCAGGCCCAGGTCAGGCCGGTGATGAAGAGGTTCTGCTTCCAGGAGGGATTCACCCGCCACAGCACGGCGAGACCCACGCCCGCGCCGGTGCAGAGACCGGCCACGAGGCTCGAGAAGCGGAGTGCGCCCTCGACGTAGAGCTGGGTCATCAGGACGCTGGCGGCACAGTTGGGGACAAGGCCCACCAGTGCGGCCACCACCGGCTGGAAGAAGCCCATCTGGCCCAGCACCGAGGCAAAGACATCCTCGCCTACGCCCTCGACGATGAGGCCGAACACGAGGCTGAACACGAAGATAAAGACAAAAATCTCGAGGGTGTGGCGGAGCGCGGCCTTCCAGATGGGCTGGGGGTGGCCCTCTTCGTCGCTGTGCTCCTCGTGGCAGTCCACCTCGTCGGCGTGGCCGGTGTAGCCGCCGCGCAGGCTGCGGGGCAGGGCCTTGCGGAGGACGAAGTCCAGCATAAAGCCCACGAAGACAGCGTACACGACCTTGATGACCATCAGCAGGATCAGCTTATCCCAGTAGGCGGGCATGGACACCAGCAGGGGGATAGCCTCGTCGCTGGTGGCGAGATAGACGGCCATCAGCGTACCCAGCGTGATGACGCGGGAGGCGTAGAAGTTGGAGGCGATAGCCGAGAAGCCGCACTGCGGCACACAGCCCAGCACCGCGCCCGGCACCGCACCCCAGCGGCCGCCGCCCGCCAGCAGGGCCTCGATGCGCTCACCGTGGCGGGTCTCGACATATTCAATAAAGAGATAGGCTAAAAACAGGAAGGGGAGCATCTTGGCGGTGTCCACCAGAGTTTCGCTCAGTACATCCAGAAAAAGTTCCATTGTTTGATACCTCGTATATAAGGGTTGGATTGTTTTTTGCAGGGATAAGTTCTCTTTTGCGTGCCAAAAGAGAACCAGAAAAGCACCCGCGATTGAGAGGCTCGGCGGTGGCGAAGCCATGAAAGCCCCAGTGGGGCTTTCAAGCCGACAGTCCGGTTTGCGAAGCAAATGCCGCGTGTTTAGCGCGGCAAGGACAGGGAGGCACGAACTAGGGGCTACTCGCCCCTAGTAACCCCGAAGAGGAAGTCAAAGCGGAAAAATGCTAGCCGCTTCGCTAAGACGGGTTGCGGTGCCCAGCGTCCACTTCGTGCCTTGGGCGGCACTCGTGTCCTGCTGACCGCGGCCCCAACAGCTCCTCCCTGTTTCCGCCGCAGGCGGCGGTCGTCGCTGTTGCACTTTTTTCTCACTTCTCCGATTTGCTACTTCGCAGCAGATGTTACTTCATTGCTATAAATTGCAAATAGGTTGCGTTTTAGGTGCAGGGAAGAGTATACACGGATTCTGTGTGAAATGCAAGACCAAAATGCAATCTTTTTGCATTTTTCTCAAAAGAATGACTCTTAAAACCTTTTTTGGAAGAAATTTGATTAAACCTATTGACAATATGGGTATGAGGGAATATAATGCAGGCAACAAAACCACACGCCTTGTAGGTAAGTGGGAATTTCGGAAAGGAGGGTACTCAAATGACGCTGATTTGGAAAAGTCTTCTGCACGCCAACTTTCGCTGCGGGCGAATGTACAGCGCCCGGGCCGAGAAACAAACTCTGAGCCATAGCTGTACGGTGCCCTCTATGCCGCGAATGCGCGAGCGAATGTGACGCCCGAGACAGACAAAAGGCTCTGAGCTGAAAACGATTTCTTTGCTCGGCAGACGAAAGGTGAAACTCCCCACGCTGCCGGGCATTTTTATGAGTAAAAATAATACTTTGAGTACAGATAGAGAGGGAAAATACTATGTCTAACTATAAATTTGAGACCCTGCAGCTTCACGTTGGCCAGGAGCAGGCCGATCCCGCTACCGATTCCCGTGCTGTGCCTATCTACCAGACCACTTCCTATGTCTTCCGCAACAGCCAGCACGCCGCTGACCGCTTTGGTCTGGCCGACGCCGGCAACATCTATGGCCGTCTGACCAACTCCACCCAGGATGTGTTCGAGAAGCGCATTGCCGCTCTGGAAGGCGGCGTGGCTGCTCTGGCTACTGCTTCCGGTGCAGCTGCCATCACCTACACCATCGAGGCGCTGGCTCAGGCCGGCGACCACATCGTAGCTCAGAAGACTATCTACGGCGGTAGTTACAATCTGCTGGAGCACACCCTGACCCAGTTCGGCGTTACCACCACCTTTGTGGACGCTCACGATCTGGAAGAGGTCGAGAACGCTATCCAGCCCAACACCAAGGCTGTCTACCTCGAGACTCTGGGCAACCCCAACAGTGATATTCCTGATATTGATGCCATCGCAGCCATCGCTCACAAGCATGGTCTGCCGCTGGTCATTGATAACACCTTCGGCACCCCGTACCTGATCCGTCCCATCGAGCATGGCGCTGACATCGTCGTCCACTCCGCTACCAAGTTCATCGGCGGCCACGGCACCACGCTGGGCGGCATCATCGTGGATAGCGGCAAGTTCGACTGGAAGGCCAGCGGCAAGTACGGCAACATCGCCGCCCCCAACCCCAGCTACCACGGCGTGTCCTTCGCTGACGCAGCCGGCCCCGCCGCTTTCGTCACCTACATCCGCGCCATCCTGCTGCGTGATACCGGCGCTGCCATCTCTCCGTTCAACGCCTTCCTGCTGCTGCAGGGTACCGAGACTCTGAGCCTGCGCATTGAGCGCCATGTGGAGAACACCAAGAAGGTCGTCGAGTTCCTGGCCAACCATCCCCAGGTCGAGAAGGTCAACCATCCCTCTCTGCCGGATCACCCCGACCACGCCCTGTATGAGAAGTACTTCCCCAACGGCGGCGCTTCCATCTTCACCTTCAATATCAAGGGCGGCCGTGAGGAAGCATTCAAGTTCATCGACAACCTGAAGGTCTTCTCTCTGCTGGCAAATGTGGCCGACGTCAAGAGTCTGGTCATCCATCCGGCTTCCACCACTCACAGCCAGCTGACCGATGAGGAGCTGGCCGAGCAGCAGATCTACCAGAACACCATCCGCCTGTCCATCGGCACCGAGCACATCGACGACATCATCGCCGACCTCGAGGCAGGCTTCGCAGCTGTCCGCGGCGAGTGATTCTCCGGCAAACCTTCCGTCCCCCGGAAGCATAAAAACGCTATTCTCTCTTCCATTCTCCTGAATTGCATAATATAGCAGCCAGCCGCCCTGTTACCTTGCAGGGCGGCTGGCTTGCTGTTTGCGGAATGACCGTCTGGCTCAGTGCTCTGCTGCCTCAAAGACGCTGGTCTGCTCCACGCCGGTGGCCTCCATCAGGCCGTCGTGGTAGAGCTGGCTGAGGATGTAGGCCGTGGTGTCGTCCAGCTCCTGCTGTACCAGCTCATCGCAGAAAACGCCGTCCAGCTCCCTGGCCGTCATGGGCTTGAGGGTGCCGGGGTTCAGCAGGGGAGCGGGTTTGTTTTTCATATCGGCCCGCACATTGTACCATGCGGTGGGCAGCTTCGATTCTTCCAGATAAAAGCGGAAAAAAACGAAGTCGTACTACTGCCTGAAACCTGTGCGAGAGGGATGAACACCAGCCGCCCTCGGGGGCTGTACGCCGCCCCTGCCATGCAGCCGTAGAGAAAAAAGAGCATCACCGCCACTGCTGCCGCCAGAAGCAGCAGCCCCCGGTGGTGGAACGACCAAATGCGATGCCCGGGCCGCTGACGCTGCATACAAGACCCCTCCTTTTGTGGTTTGGGCCATCTTATGCCTGTCAGGGTGCGGCTGTGCGATTGTGCCGGGCCGAAGAGTGTGGTACACTATAGCCATCGAGATTTTTTGTGATACGGAGAAACTTTATGCTGACCATTACACTGCTGGGTACAGCGGCCACCATGCCCCTGCCCGACCGCGCCCTCACGGCGGCGGTGGCCGAATGCGGAGGACACAGCCTCCTGTTCGACTGCGGCGAGGGGACCCAGACTGCCGCCCGCCGGGCCGGAGTCAACCTGATGAAGATGGACGCCGTCTGCCTGACCCATTACCACGGCGACCACATCTTCGGCCTGCCGGGGCTGCTGCAGACGCTGGGCTGTCAGGGCCGCACCCGCCCGCTGGCGCTGTACGGGCCGAAGGGGCTCGGCGAAGTCTGGGCGGCACTGCGGGTGCTGACGGGGCCTCTGCCGTACCCGGTTTATGCTGAGGTGCTGGACGCCCCGGCGGCGCTCTGCGAAAAATTCGGCGGCTGGCCCCAGGGCGCGAAACTCACGCCGGTGCCGACCCGCCACCGTGTCGTCAGTCAGGGTTACCGACTCGATCTGCCCCGGGCCGGACGGTTCTCACCCGAACAGGCGCGGGCATTGGGCGTACCGGTAAAGCAGTGGAAGACGCTCCAGCACGGCGAGAGTATCACGCTGGACGGTGGACGTGTCATCCAGCCGGAAGCCGTCCTCGGCCCGGCCCGGCAGGGGCTGAGCTTTGTCTTCTCGGGCGACACCGCCCCCTGTCCGGCGCTGGAAAAGGCCGCAGCGGGTGCGGACCTTCTGCTCTGCGACTCCACCTATGCTCTGCCGGAGCAGGCCGCGCAGGCCAAACAGTACGGCCACAGCACCTTCGGGCAGAGCGCAGCCCTCGCCGCCAAAGCGGGCGCAAAGCGGCTCTGGCTCGTCCACTATTCGCCCATGATCACCGACCCGGAAGAAGAGCTGGCCCAGGCGCAGAGCCTCTTCCCGGCGGCAGAGTGCGGCTATGACGGCAAGAGCATCACCCTGCAATATGAGGAGGCCGAAGAATGAACATCGTCCTGGAACCCGGCGCCTCCGCCCTGCTGGACGCGCTGCACCGGGCAGGTTTTGCGGCCTACGCCGTGGGCGGCTGTGTCCGGGACAGTCTGCTGGGCCTTGCGCCCCACGACTGGGACCTCTGCACCGCCGCCCGCCCGGAGCAGGTGATGGAGCTGTTCGGAGAAAAGCAGTGCATCCCCACCGGATTGCAGCATGGTACTGTGACTGTGAAGCGGGACGGCAGGCTCTACGAGATCACGACCTTTCGCACCGAGGGCAGTTATTCCGATGGCCGCCACCCCGACAGCGTGACCTTTGTACCCGACGTCCGGGAGGACCTGGCCCGGCGGGACTTCACCATCAACGCCATGGCCTACAGCGCCGAAGAGGGCTTGTGCGACCCCTTTGGCGGGCAGGAAGATCTGGCCCGGGGCGTGGTGCGGGCCGTCGGTGAGCCGCTGCGCCGCTTTGAAGAAGACGCTCTGCGCATCCTGCGTCTCTACCGCTTTGCGGCCCGGTTCGGTTTTGTTATCGACGAGGCCACCGAAGCGGCGGCGAAGCAGCTGGCCGCCCACCTCGACTGCGTGTCGGTGGAGCGCATCGAAGAAGAGCTGAACAAGCTTCTGTCTGCCCCGAAGCCGGGGGCGTATCTGGAGCCGGAAGTGCTGGCCTTCGTCCTGCCGAAACTGCCGCCCGACGATCTGTCGGAAGCCCGTGAGATCATAGATGCCCTTCCGGCAGGAGCAGAGGAAGTGACCACCCGTTGGGCGGCGCTGCTTCTGCCGCTGGGGGAGGATGGAACACGAAAGGCGTTGAAACGCTTGAAATGCTCCAATGCTGTGGTAGATGGAGTATCAACACTTGTGAAGGAGAAAGCTCCCCGCACTCCTGCGCTGTCGCTTCAAGCCAAACGACTTCTTGGCAAATACGACCTCCACACCGTGCAGCAGTTGACTGCCCTTTGGAGCGCTCTTCAACCGGAAAGAAAAGATGAATTTACCGCCCTGCAAAAAGAGGCCGAGACGCTGACCGCCCAAAGCGCCTGCTGCCGCGTCTCCCAGCTGGCCGTGAATGGCCGCGATCTGATGGCGGCGGGCGTCGCGCCCGGGCCGGGCCTGCGCCGCGCACTGGAAGCGCTGCTGGAAGAGGTCATCACCGGGCGGCTGCCCAACAAAAAAGCAGAACTTCTGGCCTTTGCGGCCAAATTTTCTGCGTCTTGACAAGAGAAAGAAGCTGCGGTAGTATTATACTACTGTTTTAGTATGTTATAACAGAAGAGGAACAGAATGACAGAAACACAGAATACTTCCCGCCGCCCCGGGGCGCTCATCGCCATGAGCGGCGGTGTGGACAGCTCGGTGGCGGCATGGCTCATGCAGAGGGACGGTTTCGACTGCACCGGCGTCACCATGCGCCTCACCCGTAACGAGGCCGTGAACACCGAGGGTCTGCACACCTGCTGCTCGGAGCGGGACATTGAGGACGCCGCCGAGGTGGCCTATGCGATGGATATTCCCTACGAGGTGCTGGATTTTACGGCAGACTTTCAGGAAAAGATCATCGACAAATTCATCCGGGTCTACGAGGCCGGCGGTACGCCCAATCCCTGCATCGACTGCAACAAATATATGAAGTTCGATCACCTGCTTCGCTGGGCAGAAGCGCACGGACTGGATCATGTGGTCACGGGCCATTATGCCCGGGTGGAGCAGGACGAGGCCACGGGCCGCTGGCTGCTCAAAAAGGGTCTGGACGAGAACAAAGACCAGAGCTATGTGCTCTACAACCTCACGCAGGAGCAGCTGGCTCATGTCCGTCTGCCGCTGGGTGGTCTGCACAAGAGCGAAGTGCGCGCCATTGCTGAGCAGCAGCACTTCGTGAACGCCCGCAAGCACGACAGTCAGGACATCTGCTTCGTGCCGGACGGCGACTACGCCCGCTTTATGGAGGATTTCACCGGCAAGCACTACCCGGCGGGCGATTTCCTCGACGTCGGCGGCAGAAAGGTAGGCACCCACAGCGGCGCTGTGCGGTACACCATCGGCCAGCGGAAGGGCCTGGGCCTCGCCATGGGCGCACCGGTCTACGTCTGCGCCAAGGATATGCAGGCCAACACCGTCACGGTCGGCCCGGAGTCGGAGCTGTTCGATACCATCGTCTATGCGAACGAAGTGAACTGGATCGCCATCCCGGAGCTGAAAGGCCCCCTGCGGGTGACGGCCCGCACCCGTTATCATCAGACCGAACAGCCTGCCACCGTCTACCCGGCAGGGCCGGACAGCTTCCGTCTGGAATTTGACCAGCCTCAGCGCGCCCCCACCCCGGGGCAGGCCGTCGTGCTGTATCAGGGCGATGTCGTCCTCGGAGGCGGCACCATTACACAGGTGGCGAAGGGATAAGGGCAAGCCCGTGAATGTAAAAAGCAGAACCTAAAGGAGAAATGATATGCAAGACCAGTATTCCCGCACCCAGCTGCTGCTGGGCGCGGAAGCAATGACCAAACTGCACGATTCCCGCGTAGCCGTGTTCGGCGTGGGCGGCGTGGGCGGCTACACCGTCGAGGCGCTGGCCCGCAGCGGCGTGGGGGCTCTCGACCTTATCGACGACGACAAAGTCTGCCTTACCAACCTGAACCGCCAGATCATCGCCACCCGCAAGACGGTGGGCAGGTTCAAGGTGGATGTGGCCGAAGAGCGCGTCCACGACATCGACCCCAACATCAAGGTCACCACCTACAAGACCTTCTTTGGCCCTGAGACGCAGGACAGCTTCGATTTCAGCCAGTTCGACTACGTGGTGGACGCCATCGACACTGTCACCGGTAAAATTGCGCTGGTCATGAAGTGCAAGGAGGCTGGCGTCCCCATCATCTGCTCCATGGGTGCAGGCAACAAGATGGACCCTACCCGCTTCGAGGTCACGGATATTTATAAGACTTCCGTCTGCCCGCTGGCCAAGGTCATGCGCACCGAGTGCCGCAAGCGCCGCATCAAGCACCTGAAAGTCGTTTACTCCAGGGAGCCTGCCATGACTCCCATCGAGGATGACTCCATCAGCTGCAAAAACCACTGCATCTGCCCTCCGGGTACCCAGCGCAAGTGTACCATCCGCCGCTCTGTTCCCGGCTCGAACGCCTTTGTCCCGTCGGTCGTGGGCCTCATCATCGGCGGCGAGGTGGTGAAGGACCTCGTGGGCTTTGTCCCCATGAAGGGCTGAATTTGATAGAATAAGAAAACGGCAGGTTCACTGAACCTGCCGTTTTCTTCGTTATGAGCTGATTTTTACTGCTCAGGAGCAGCGAATGCGATGGGGGTAGCGCCAGCAGCTGCGTCCACGCTCTTCAGAGAGATGGGAGTGGTCTCGTAGTGCAGGGTCTCGAAGCTCTGGGTGCTGCCGTCCTCGGTGGTGAACTCGAGAACATAGGTCATGTCGCCCTGCTTGTCGGCCTCGACATCGCGGGTGATGACGACATTCTCGCCGTCGGCCAGACCAGCCTCGCCAGCCAGGTTCCCGCCCTTGTCCTCAGAGCCTGCCTCGTACAGGTACAGCTCGGAGACGGTAGAACCGGTGGTGTTGTAAACGGTGTACTCTGCGCTCTCAGCAGCAGCCTCAGAAGATGCAGCCTCAGAAGATGCAGCAACGGAGGAAGCGGCCTCAGAAGAGGCAGTGCTGGAAGCAGCAGTGGAAGCAGAGCCGCCGCAGGCGGTCAGAGCAACAGCCAGTGCCAGAACGGCAGAGGCAGCACAGATCTTGTTCAGTTTCATGAAAAATGTACTCCTTGATTTTTGAATCAGACTGTCCGTGATGGACGGCCAACAGAAGCTTATTATACATTGCTTTGCCTAAAAAATCAAGAGATTTGTGCGCAAAATGCACAATGAAGTAAGAACTGTTACCAAAATGAAATAAAACATTCACAAGGTCATCCGCGGTTCAGCCGCCGCTGCGCCAGCGCAAAGCCGACGGCACTTGTCGCAAAGACGGCGTAATAGCTGGCCAGCCGGTAGAACATCAGCAGGCTCATGGACGAAGCATCGGGGAGGAAGCTGCTGTACACTAGCAGGAAGGCCGTCTCCACCGAGCCCATGCCCGCCACGTTGGGCAGGGCGTTGGAGACAAAGAGGGTCAGCGACGTCAGGAGCTGCACCTGCCAGAAGGTGAGGCCGGTATCCAGCCCCATGAACCGCAGCCCCATCCACGGCAGGCAGAAGAGCAGGAACAGCTTTACGAGATGCACGCCCAGAATGGCGGCACAGCGGGGCTTGTCTGCCAGCAGATGGCGGCTCTCGGTGCTCAGGGTGTCCAGCTGCTTGAGCCAGCTTTCCCGGCGCTCGGCCCAGCGGCCCGTGTCGGGCAGAAAATGCAGCAGCCAGCGGGCCAGACGCTGCACCACCGGCAGGGCGCAGAGGGCGATGAGCCCCACGATGACGCCCGCCACGACAGCGTAGGCCCCGGGCAGATACCGCAGCACGCCGTCGGAGTGGGCCGCCATCCAGGGGCGGCCCGCCAGAAGCAGCACGGTGGCGTAAAGCAGGACGGCTGTCTTGTGGAAGACGTATTGCAGGGTCATCAGCCCTACGCCGGGGCCGACGTCCAGCCCGCGCCGGTGGAGATACCACGTCTGAAACGGCACCGACCCTGCGCCGAGGCCCACCACATTGCCGAAGGTTCCCATCCATGCATTGTCGATACCCTGCCGCAGCGGGAAATGGGGCAGGCGGCTGCGGACGATGAGCCAGCTGGATACGCCCTCAAGAAGCGGGTAGCTCAGGCCCACGGCCAGCGCCAGAATCCCCTGCCCGAGGGTGAGCCGGCTCAGCGCCTCGGAGATCTCGGTCCAGTGCTCCCGGAAGATGAACACCACGATGCCGGTCAGCAGGGCCAGAACGCCCAGCGAGAGCAGGGTCTTTCGGCGCGAAGGAGCGGGGGAGGTGGACGAACTCATGCGGGGACTCCTTTCGAATTTCAACAAAAACGGACTGGGATAAACTCTTAGGAGAGTATATCACAGTCCGGAGGTGTGTTTGTGAACAACTGCCAAATTTTTTGCCTCAGTTTCGGCAGAATGGTAAAGAACGGGGAGCTTACTCGCCGGTGAGCTCCTTTACAGCCTGTTGTAAACTGTCGGAAAACGCCTGTTTGGAGTAATGGCTCTCGTAAAGCTCACGGCAGGCGGGGCGCATGGCAGCCAGCTTTTCCGGGTGCTCGATGGCCCAGGCCAGCCGCTCGGCCAGCTTTTCGGGGTCATCGTCCTCGTAGACGAAACCGTCCACGCCCTCGGTGATGAGCCCGGCGGTGCCGGTGTGCTCCGACACGATGGCGGGCTTGCCGAAGATGAGGCCCTCAGTGACGAAAGTAGGCATGGGGTCGTCGCGGGAGGCGCAGACGAGGCAGGTACACTGGGCCATCAGGCTCTTGATCTCGTCGCGGGTGAGCCGCTTGACGTAAAAGACGTTGTCAGGGCAGTCAGCGGTCAGGCTCCGCACGGCGTCCATCATCTCAGCCTCTGCGGCCTTGCCCACGAAGAGGAAGGATGCCTTCTTCATGGTCTCAGGCGGCAGCAGTCGGATGGCCTTGCAGAAGATGTCCTGGCCTTTCCGGTTCTCGAAGGAACCCACGGTGGCGAACAGAGGCCGCCCGCCCGCATAGCTCAAATCGTAGTGGGAGAACTTCTCGGCGGCGTAGTCCGGCAGGCCGTAGATGAGGGGCCGGATGTTGAACTCCGGCCGCACCGAGTGCATGGCGTTGGCGGCGTGGCTGCCGACGGAGTAGAGCCGGATATTTTCGCCCAGCTTTCTGGGGATCTGGTGGGCGATGTGGGGGTAGCCTGCAAAGGCATCGTGGAGCCACCAGAGCACCGGCACCCGCGCACCGCTCAGGGCGCGGACGGCCCGGGCCTCCACGACGGTGTTGGCCAGAACGAGGTCGGCGCAGAGGGCCAGCCCCCAGAGCAGGGGAGACTGAACACAGCCCTTGCGGGTGATGACGGTAGCTCCCGCCTCGAGGAAGAGCGGCATGGAGCCGCCGTCCTCAGGGCCGAGGACGACCACTTCGTAGCCCATGCTGCGCAGCACCGGCACGGCGCTCACCAGCACGATGGGCGCACCGGTCATGTCCAGCAGGTGGCTCATGATAAAGACGCGCTTCCCCTTTACAGACCAGACGTCTTCAGCGCAGATGTCCCGCTCATAGTGGGCCAGCGCCAGCGGGAGGCAGACGTGGCTGCGGCTGAGCTTCGCCGCCAGCGTCAGCAGTTCGACGGGATTTTCCGGGTCGCGGGCTTCCGCCTGACAGCGGCGCAGCAGCTCCCGGGAGACGAGGGCGCAGCCCGGGCAGGCTGCAAAGCCCTGACTGTGGTAGAGGGTGGTGACGCCTGAGTAGCCGAAGACGGCGTCGCTGGTGACGTAGTCTGCGCCGCTGCGCAGTGCGTCCGCAAAGCAGGACAGAGCCGTGGGCATCAGGAAAAGGTCTTCCCTGACCAGAAGCACACCGACGGCGCTGCCGAGGGCTTCGGGGCGGAGGCTGTCCGTCAATAAAAATTTGCGGTGGAGCTGGTCCTGCAGGGAAGCTTTCAGGGCGGCGTTCCGCCCCGGCGCATAGACGCCGAGAAAAACTTCCTGGGTGTCGAGATATTCCTGTTTGGCGAGCTGAGCCCGCTGCAGAGTGGTATAACTGCTGTACATCGTATCCTCCTCTCCGCAGGCAGGCTCAATGGCTGCGATGGAACAGCCCCAGCAGGCGGCGCAGGGGCAGCGTGAGTTTCCAGCTGCTGGAAGAGAGGATGTTTTCCAGCGAGCTTTCGTAGGCTTTGCTCCGGGCGCTCAGCTCGGCGTTGGCCTGATGCAGCTCGGAGAGATTCTTCTGCAGGGCCTCGATGGTCTGCTTCTGGTCAGCCGTAGTTTTTTCCAGCTGGTCGAGGTGCTTCTGCTCGCAGACGCGGGTCTTCTGGAAATACTGTACGCCCTCGAGAACGGCGGCGAACAATGGGTCGTCAGCCAGCGGCTCCAGCGGGAAGTAGCAGTAGCTCACGCCCAGCTTCATCCCGGCGGGGAAACGGTTCAGACCTTCCAGCATGAAATTCGGGTCGTTGTTGAGGAACAGGATGCCGTCGCCATGGAGCGGCACACCGTTCACCGGGCGGCAGAGGATGCGGTCATCCGAGAAGACGAAATCGGTGATGCAGCAAGGCAGTTCACCGGGGTCGAGACGGAGATTGAACGCGGCCTCCGGCAGCTCGAAGGTCGCTGTCACCATGCCGTTCAGCTCGTCGTATTCGTAGTCCGGGGCCTTGACGGTGTCTTTCTGGGAAAAGCCGAACCCGGCATCATAGTAAAGCAGCGGCTGCACCAGAGCAGGCGAGTCGGTCTGCCTCTCTTTCTGGGGGTGGGCAGCATAGAAGGTCTGCAGCTGCTTTTCCAGCTCAAGGCAGCGCTGGGCCAGCCGCGAAGTGCCTTCGTCTGCAAGTTTGAGCTGTTGTTCAAGGTCCGCAATGCGGCTGCGCAGAGCCGCTTCAGGAGTTTCGTTCATCATTACCGGGGCCTCCTCCAATTTATCGCAAGGCGTACAACCCGCGCTGCAAGCCCATGCATCAAAAGTAACTATAGTCTACCCTCAAAATGGATGGATACCAAAGCGCAGGAATTTCAGTGTTTTGCCGCATAGCGGCGGGTCTTGCTCCGCTGCCGGGGCTTGTCCGCAGGCTTGCCGCCCCGAAGCTTCCGGCCAAGCTCTTTGCGGCGCATCAGAAGTTCGGTGACGGCGAAGATGGACACAAGCGAGAACACGAACTGCAGCAGCATCCCCTGCACCGGATGGTCAGCATACTTTGCAGCCATCAGATACCACGGGATGGCCGTCAGCTCCACAGTGTGGATGCAGAAGATGAAGAGCGAGCGCCGGCCCACCCACTCGATGGCATGGGAGATGGGGCCGTCCACTCGGCGCTGCCATTTCAAAAAGAGCCGGATGATGCCGTAGCCCACTGCGCCATCCAGCAGGATGCTCAGCGGCCCCATCGTCCACTCACCCAGCGAAACGCAGTCGGTGCTCTGGGTCAGCAAAACGCCCGCGACGACGCCCAGCGCGGACGCGATAAGTCCAGCTTTGGCTCTGCCAGAAAGGGGAGTTTCAAAAAGACGGCGCTTCTTGGCCAGATAGCCGATGTAAAGGTAGGGCAGCGACACCATGCCCTGTGCGATGCAGAAAGGAGCCTCCCACACCAGCGTGACGCCCCAGCCAAGCAGGGTGACGCCGACGACTGCGGGGGTTATGTACCGCTCGGGGAAAATCTCGAGCAGCACGTCCAGAAGCACCCACGCCAGCATCAGAGCCACTAAGTACCACATGGGTCCGCAGGAGAAAAACTGCTGCCCGAAGTAAGTGGCCGTGTGGGGCAGGCCTAACAGGAAACCGCCTAAGACCTTGGCCGATTCTGAGATGGCAGCATCCCACGAGCCGAAAGCTGCATGGTGAATGAAAGCGTGGAGCACCGTGGTGGCCAGTGCAGTATAAAGGTAAGGCTTGAGCAGGGTCTTGAGCTGCTGCTCGATGCATTTGCGGATGGAGCGCTTGCGGAAGCCGTAGCCGCTGGCAATAAAAAAGGCGGCCATCAGCGCTTCGCGGTAAGCGAACAGCGCGAACGCGAAAGGGGTGACGTCGTTGGTGCCGAGGGGGTAAAGCTCTGCCGTGTGGGCAAAGACGATGGCCAGCATTCCGATGCCTTTCAGCAGGTCGAACATGCCAAGGCTGCTTACAGTGCGGGGCTTGGTGCCTTCCATGAAAAGGGTCCTCCTTGTGCGCCATTCGTCCCGGAGGCCCCGGAAGGCCGTGTTTTAGGCGCGATAAATAAAAATATGAAGCTCGGCGGGGAGCTTTTTTGCTAAATAATATAAACAGTATAATGCTTTTTGGGCTTGCTGTCAATTTGATAAGGACTCGACCTCCGGGCGAAGTTTCGTCCTGACGAAAAAAAGTGTATCACAGCTTTTCGCACATCGCAACAAAAGGAAAGAATTACATCTGCCTGCACAAATTGAACGCAAGCTCAAGTTGCATATTTGTGCAATTAAATCTTGCGTTTACGCTCTGCTTGCGGTATACTGTTGCCATGAGGAGTCGTGCCAAAGTTTTCCTCGAACTGCCAGAGATTCGGAATGACTCTGGAAAGTAAATAAAAAGTACAGAACTGAAAATTTGACAAAAAAGGAGAAAGACCGATGGCTGAATACATCAAAGTACCTGCAGGCGTATACGACATGGTGACCCGCTGCATGGAACAGGAGTTCCCCGATCATGTGGCCATCCGCTATGTGGCCGAGGACGGCAAGACCGTCGTGGAGAAGAAGTATCGCGAGTATGCGCAGGACATCCGCCGGATGGTGGCCTATCTCAAGGCCGAAGTGCCGGACATCAAGGGCCAGCGCATCGTTCTGCTGAGCCGGAACTGCTATGAATTCTGCGTGGCGTCCTACGGCATCATCCTCGCCGGCGGCGTTCTCGTGACTCTGAACCAGAAAAAGACCTGGGAGGAGCTGGAATATGAGCTGGGCCTCGTGGAGCCTACCCTCATCCTGAACGACGGCATCGACTACGGCTGCCGCGCCGAGCTGGAAGCCGCCTACGGCCCGAAGCTCCGCCCCATGGACTGCTATAAAGAGACTGCCCCTGGCGAGCTGACCAACTGCGTGGGCCACGATGATTTGATGATGCTGATGTTCACCTCCGGCACCACCGGCCGCAGCAAGGGCGTCATGCTCTCGGAGCGGAATATGTGCGCCAGCCTGCACACCTATTCGGAGGTGGCAGAGAACTGGATCACCAACCGCCTCCCGGCAGGCCAGAAGCTGCCGCTGAGCCATATGACCCTGCTGCCTCTCTTCCACATGGCCTGCTTCGTCTGCGTTATGTCCTACCCGCCTGCCGGATGGGCTCTGAACCTCTGCGGCGACATCCGCGACTTCTACCGCGACCTGGGCCTGATGCACAGCGACGTCATGGCCTCGGCCCCCATGCTGGTGGAGACCATCTACAATGACATGAAGCGTGGCCGCGTCAGCCGTCTGAACGGCCTGTGGGACCTGTGCTGCTCTTCCGCTGCCCTCGACCCCAAGATGCTGATGGAGCTGGCCCAGAACGGCTTCGTCGTCAACCAGTGCTACGGTATGACCGAGACCTTCGGCGACGGCATCCTGAACTTCACGCAGGTCGAAAAGCACATGAGTGCCGTGGGCAAGCCCGACGACCACGTTCAGTATAAGCTGGACGAGACCGGCGAGATCTGCATCAAGGGCGACTGCGTGATGCTGGGCTACTACAAGGACCCCGAGGCCACGGCAGAGGTCATCGACGCCGACGGCTGGTTCCACACCGGCGACCTGGCCCGGATGGATGAGGAAGGCTTCTATTACATCACCGGCCGCAAGAAGAACCTTATCATCCTCGCCAGCGGCGAGAACGTCAGCCCCGAAGAGCTGGAAAAGAAGCTGGCCCTCTGCCCGGCCATCACCGAGTGCATCGTGAAGGAGAAGGGCCACAAAATTTGTGCCGTCATCTACTGCCCTGAGGATAAGCAGGAAGAGGTCAGAGCCTTCGTCATCGAGGTGAACCGCAGCCTGCCGCTGTATAAGCGCATCAGTGCCGTGGAGTTCACCGCTGAGCCCCTGCCCCGCAACGCTCTGGGTAAGCTGCTGCGCAAGTAACAAGTAAGAAGAAACAGTGAAAAGGATACGCCGCGTAGTTGCATTTCTCTGCCGAAACAGGTATTATTACTCTGAGGCAGAATATGTCAAATGCCGGCGTTTCGCTGCAATAAAGAAAAACAGCAAGGAGCGACAAAAATGATAAATACTGTATATGAGCTCATCACGAACGTTATGGCGAAGCAGTACCCCGACCGAGTGGCTTTCCGCTATGTGGCCGCCGATGGCAAGACTGTGGTGGAAAAGACCTACGCCCAGTATGTGCAGGACATCCGCAGGGCCGTTACTTATTTTAAGGAGAATATCCCCGACATCAAGGGCAAGCGTGTCGGCATCATGAGCCGCAACTGCTATGAGTACGGTGTCAACAGCTTCGGCGCGATCCTCGCCGGGGCCGTCGTCGTGACCATCAACCAGAAAAAGACCTGGCCCGAGCTGGAATATGAGCTGGGCCTTGCCGAGCCTTCCCTCATCGTCAACGACGGCATCGACTATGGCTGCCGCCCCGACATCGAGGCCGCCTACGGCGATAAACTCCGCCCGATGGACGCCTTCAAGGACAGCGCGCCTGCAGAGCTTGTTGACTGCGTGGGCCATGATGATTTGATGGTGCTGATGTTCACTTCCGGCACCACCGGCCGCAGCAAGGCCGTCATGCTCTCGGAGCGTAACTTTTTTACCACTGTGGAGTGCCAGGTCAAATTCGGCGACGCCATGCTGGACTATAAGCACGAGCATATGCCCGAGGACAAAAACGACGTCCTGAGCAACTTCGCCATCCTGCCCCTGTTCCATCTGGGTACGTTCATCTGCCTCTTCGTTTGGGCCTGCAAGGGCTGGGCGCTGAACCTCTCCGCCGACATCCGCGACTTCTACCGCGACCTCGGCCTGATGCACAGCGATGCCATCGCTGTGGCTCCCATGCTGATGGAGGCCATCTACAAAGACGTCAAGCGGGGCCGCCGCGCCCGCCTGAACGGCGTCTGGAACCCCTGCGGCTCCTCTGCCATGTTTGACGGCGCCATGCTGGCCGAGCTGGCACAGCAGGGCATGATGATCACTCAGGTGTACGGCATGACCGAGACCTGCGGCGACGGCATCATCAACTACGAGCAGGACGAAAAGCACATCCGCGCCGTGGGCAAGCCCGACGACCACGCCGAGTACAAGCTGGACGAGACGGGCGAAATCTGCATCCGCGGCGGCTGCGTCATGCTGGGCTATTACAAGGACCCCGAGGCCACCGCAGAAGTCCTCGACGCCGACGGCTGGTTCCACACCGGAGACCTGGCCCGTGTGGACGAGGACGGCTTCTATTACATCACCGGACGCAAGAAGAATATCATCATCCTCGACAACGGTGAGAACGTCAGCCCCGAAGAACTGGAAAATCTGCTGTCCAAGTGCGAGGCCGTCAAGGAATGCATCGTCAGGGAGAAGGGCAAGAAGATCTGTGCCGTCATCTACTGCGGCGAGGCCGACCAGCAGACCGTCCGCGACTTCATCACCGAGACCAACCGCACCCTGCCGCTCTACAAGCGGATGAGCGCCGTGGAGTTCAGCACCGAGCCTCTGCCCCGCACCGGCACCGGCAAGCTGCTGCGCAAGTAAGAATAAACCGGGCAGGCTGCGGAATACTGGAAAAGAGCCGCAGCCGCCTTTAATGGAATTACGAAAGGAAGATTCAAACTATGGAAAGAACCGAGATCGTGTCCCAGATCCTTGCAATTCTGGAAGATGTTGCAGAAATTTCCCCCGATGATGTCAACGAGAACAGCGTCTTGATGGACGATCTGGACCTGTCGTCCATGGAGATCCTGACCGTCGTCGCCGACCTGGAGGAGACTTTCGGCCTGCGCATCCCCGAAAAGGAGCTGCGCAACTTCGTCACCGTCAGCGATTTGGCCGACTATCTGGCCGCACACGCGGGGGAATAAGGAATGGATGCCGAACAGCGCTCTGTTTTTCAGGGTATCGTTTACTATTACCGCGAAAACATGGTCAACTGCCGCTATCAGGTCACGCTGAAAGATGCCGTGGACGGTGCGCTTTTGCAGCAGGCTCTGGATGCGGCCCGGGCAAAGGCTCCCTACTATTTCCAGAAGCCGGTGTGGGAGAAAAAGCTGCTCCACCTCGAGCCGTCGGACGCCCCCTGCCCGGTGCGGCAGGGCAGCGCAAAGCCCGAATTTCCGGACGAGAACGGCTTTACTGTTGCCCTGAGCTATGAGGGGAAAGTCGTCTACTTTGACTGGTTCCACTTTCTGGCCGATGGCCGGGGCATAGCACCCTTCATGACCATGGTGCTGCAGTTCTACTGCAACCTGCAGTACGGTACGGCTTTCGATGGCCAGACCCTTGAGACGGACCCTGCCTACGACATCGAGGACATCCTTGCAAAGTACCCCGAGAGTCAGGTGGCAAACGATATGCAGCGCCCCGTGGTGCAGACCTTTGAAGAGACGCCCACCTGCTGCCGCGTCCGGCTGGAAAAGGCGGGGCTTGTGGACGCCGCCCTCCGCTGCGGCGTCAAGCCTTTCAGTACCCTCACGGCCCTGCTCTGTAAGGCGGTGCGGGCGTATCTGGACAAGGACGAGGTGCTCTACAGCTACTCGACAGACGCCCGCGACGCGCTGGGTGCGCCGAACGCCCTCTACAACTGCGTGGCATCCTTCCAGCGCAAGCTGCCGCTGACGGCAGATGCCCCGCTGGCCGAAGTGGCCGTGGGCGTGGACGCTGACCTGAAAGAGAACCTTTCCGCTGAGCGAAAACTGTTCCGTATTGCGGAGCAGATGGGCTGGGTCTACCGGGTCTACCAGCAGAAAGCCAGCCTCAGCATCAAAAAGCGCATCTTCCAGATGGGCGAGTACATCAGCGGCTTCCCGGCGGACTTCTGGGTGAGCTATCTGGGCGACCCCTTCGCTCCGTCCAGCCCGGAGCTGACCCGGTACATCGAGGACTTCCAGACCTGGGTGCCGGCAGACGGCGCTTCCATCGGTTTGGAATGCACCAGCCTGCATGGCATCATCACCCTCTGCGTCAAGAACAAGGTGCCGCGTCCCGGCTTTGCCGAGGCTTTGCGCGCCGCGTTCGAGGCCGAAGGCATCAAGGTGCTGGAAGCCGCAGAGCTGGGCGCAGACAATACATAAGATCAAAACTCTCCGTCACGCCGTAGGCGTGACGGAGAGTTTTTTTTGCCTTTTTATCCAAAATGTAATTTTTACATTAAATTTTCATGTGTCATACTTTTGAGAAAAAATTGCCTGAAAAGCCGATTTTTCCCTTGAATCCAACAGTTTGCCGTGGTAGGATAGGTCGAATGTGAACGAAACACACTGGGAAATGGACAAAAGTGAGGAAAATCGTATGGAAAAAAATAAGAACAGCGGCTCGGCACTGGCAAGAAAGATGGCAGTGTCTCTGGTTTGCGGTCTGGCGGCAGGCTTTGCCTTTATGATGCTACGCGAAAAGCTCGTGGCTTCCGGCAACAGCGGCATCTGGCAGACCATCAACGACCTGCTCTTCCAGGACATCACCGTAGAGGGCGCAGAGCGTGCGCTCGGCATCTTCTACATCATCGGCCAGCTCTTCATCAAAGCACTGCAGCTGGTCATCATCCCGATGGTCTTCACCTCCATCGCGCTGGCCATCGGCAGCATTGCCGATACCCGTACCATGGGCCGCATCTCGGCCAAGACCCTCTTCTGGTTCCTGCTCTGCTCCTTTATGGCGCTGGCACTGGCCGGATGCGTGGGCTACGCCACCTATTCCATGGGCCTCTTCAACGCTCACATCGAGGGCCTGACGGAAGCCGCCGGCTCCACCGGTTCCAACCCCCTGAACGTGGTGCTGAATGTCATCCCCTCCAACATCGTCACGGCCTTCGGCAGCAACAACGCTGTCCTTTCCTCCGTCTTCCTCGCGGTGGCTGTGGGCCTGAGCATGAATGTGCTGGGTGAGAGCCGTACTGCCACCCTCCGCCGCCTGCTGGGCGAGGTGAACGACGTGGTGGTGGTCTTCCTGAACTTCATCGTCACAAACTTCGCGCCCTTTGCAGTCTTCGTGCTGCTGACCCGCACCTTCGCCATCTACGGCATTGATTATCTCAAGCCTGCTCTGGTGTATGTGGTGGTCACGGTGGCCCTGCTCTTCGTCTTCCTGCTGGTGGCCTATCCTCTGGTGGTGGCGCTGGGCGCAAAGCAGAACCCCCTCACCTTCATTAAGAAGATCGCCAACGTGGCCGTTTTCGGCTTCTCCACCTCTTCCAGCGCAGCCACTCTCCCCCTGAACATCAGGGTCTGCACCGAGGATTTCGGCGTCGATGAGTCCATCGCCTCCTTCGTCCTGCCTCTGGGCATGACCATCAACATGGACGGCACTGCCATCATGCAGGTGGTGGCCACTGTCTTCATCGCAGGCTGCGCCGGTTACACCGTTACTCCCGCCCAGCTGGTCGTGGTCGCTCTGCTGGCTCTGCTGGCCTCGGTGGGTACGCCTGCCGCCCCCGGCGCAGGAGCCGTCATCCTCTTCACCATCCTGTCCGGTGCGGGCTTTGTGAATGACAGCGCCCTGCTGGCCTACTCCCTCATCCTCGCCATCAACCGCCCCATCGAGATGCTCGTCACCTCCCTGAATGTTGTGGGCGACGCTGTCGCCAGCATCTGCGTGGCCAAGAGCGAGGGTCTGCTGAACGAGGAAACGTTCAACGCATAATTGACCTGTAACATACAAAAGCGCCTCTCCGTTTTACCGGAGGGGCGCTTTTTGCGCAGCAGAAGTCTTCTTTTTTACAGACGGCCCAAAGCCGCCGCCGGGGTTTTACGCCGATTTTGCGTCCGCATGGTTTCGGGCCGGGCGGCTGCACAGGCTTTCCTGTGTTCACAGGTGGATGGTGCAGCCGCGGCCCAGCATCTGGGCCAGCAGCATAAGAGTCGAGACGCCGAAGCACCCACCCATCATCAGCAGGCAGAGCACCACCGAGCCGAAGTCGCACCGGCATGCGCCGGGCCGGGCCGAGTAGTAGAGTACCTCGCACCCCAGCAGGATGAGCCCCGCCGCCGGCAGCACCTGCCAGATGACCAGCCACGGCAGGCCGGGCAGGAAGCGGGCCAGCAGGAAGAGCGTGCCCGCCGCGATGAGGCAGACGCCCAGCGTCAGGGTGCCCACCCGACGCAGGGGTTTATTCGTCGTGTTCTGTTCCATCATCCGTCACCTCGTTTTCATTCACCACAGGAGAGGAGAGCAGAGCGGCGTTGTCCGGCTCGTCGGCGTGATACTCGCAGAAATCGGCATCCTCGGGGACATCCTTGGAAGCATCCGGCTTTTTGGCCGGATGGGGGCCTTTCACCAGCCAGACGCCGCAGACGATGAGGACCACACAGACAACCACATCCGGCAGGCTGGCCATGACGAGATAGAGGGCGCGGAAAACGGGGGAGGAGTGGCCCCAGCGGTAGACGAGGTCGCCGAGAATGTTCATGATGAGGTTCTGGTAGGCGATGAGCGCACCGAAGGCGATGAGCAGCCAGCCTACCAGCTTGTGGCTGTCCAGCAGAGCCCGGGCCAGCCGCTTGTCGCGGGGGTCGAAGTGGACAAGGTAGTCGTCCTCCGGCGCGGTGTCCGCAATGATCTGCGCCCGGAGGTTGAAGGTGTCAAAAAAGCTGTACATCCACACCACCACCAGCAGGAGCATCACCGGGTTGAGCAGTGAGCTCACCATTCCGATGAGGCAGGCCGTGAGGATGAGGGAGAGGCCCCGCTTCATGTAACCCTGATACATCTGGCCTGCGCCGGGGATAAACGCGCAGCAGAAGGTCAAAAATCCGTTTTTCAGCATAACGATCTCCTTGTTTTATGATTTTATGTTTTCTGCCGCGTTCAGCAGGCTTTCCAGCACAGAGGAAACGCGGGTATAGATGTTCTCGCCGGGGCGGGAAGTCACGGGCCTGCCCAGCTTTTCGGGCAGGATCTTCGGGGGCTGTTTTTCCGGCAGGGTGACCTGGACTGTGGGCAGGAGAGCCTGCAGGTCGCTGCCGTGGTCGGTGACGAAGGTCAGCGCTCCGGTACGCCACATGGTCAGCGCCAGCACGGCGGCGACGCCCGCCACCGCAGCCCGGCCATAGGTGCTCTGCATCAGCCGCACCCAGATGGTGCTCATCACGGTACGGCGGACATCCCGGGGCGGGTCGGTGAGGGCGTCGGCGGTCAGAAGTGCGGTGTAACGGTCGGTGCATTTGTCGCAGTAGGCGAGATGTTCGGCGGCTTCCAGCCGTCCCAGCTCGTCCAGCTGCCCGGCGGTGAGGGCGTGCAGCCCTTCGTCGCTCAGACAGCCGTCTTCACGGAACAATTCCATTTTAAAAGCCCTCCTTTCCGGCGGCGCTCAGCTGCGCGGCCAGCATCTTTTTTGCCCGGAAGACCTGCGCCTCCACTGTTTTCTGGGGCCTGCCGCAGAGCCGGGCGGCTTCGGCGGCGGTGTGCTGTTCCAGCAGCATGAGGCAGCAGGGCGTCTTGTAGGGTTCCCGCAGAGCGAGGATGCGCTGCGTCAGCTCCTCTTCGCCCAGAGCTTCCAGCACCTGCGCTTCCGGCTCGCTGCCGGGCGGTGCGCCCTCAAGTGCAAGTACATCGTCGCCGGGGGTGTTCACCCGGCGCGCCCAGGCGCTGCGTAAGTAATCCTTGGCTTTGTTGGAGGCGATGCGGGCCAGCCATTGCTTTTCGTATCCGGCAGGACAGCGGTCTATGCTCCGCCATGCAGAGAGAAAAGTTTCCTGCGTCAGATCCTGCGCATAGCCCTCATCTGCCACCAGCTGACGGCAGATGGTATAGACGAGGGACTGGTACTTCTGTACCAGCCTGTCAAATTCCAGTGCATTCAATGGCTGCTCTCCGCCTCCTTTCTGCCCGGCATTTCGAGCGCTCTGTCTATCCATACGAACAAGCAGGGCCAAAACCTGCAAAATCGTGGGAAAAATTTTGAAAATGTGGTAAAATGGCCTTATCAAACCTCACAAAGGAGAAAACACGATGGCCTCTGCCACAAAACAGGCACTTCTGGCGGCGCTCTCCGCCGCCCAGGGCGAATGCATCTCCGGCCAGCAGCTGGCGCAGCAGCTGGGTGTGAGCCGCGCTGCTGTCCATAAGGCTGCGGCCGCGCTGGCGGCTCAGGGCTATGCGCTGGAAGCCGCCCCCCGGCGGGGCTATCGGCTGGCGGGCGGCGACCCCTTCTGCGCCGAGGCGGTGGGGGAGTACGACGCCCCCATCTACCTCTACGACAAGCTGGAAAGTTCCAACCGCACGGCCAAGACGCTGGCCCTCGAGGGTACGCCCCACGGCACGATGGTGCTGACAAGTCAGCAGACGGCGGGCCGGGGCCGGCTGGGGCGGCGGTTCGAGAGCCCGGCGGGGAAAGGCATTTATCTCTCGCTGGTGCTGCGGCCCGGCCTGCCCATGACCGAGGCGCAGGCCGTCACCGTCAGCGCGGCGGTGGCCGTCTGCCGGGCTGTGAAGCGGCTCTGCGGGCTGGACTTGGGCATCAAGTGGGTCAACGACCTCTATTATAACGGCAAGAAGGTCTGCGGTATCCTGACGGAAGCCGGGGCCGACATCGAGAGCGGCCAGCTGGAATGGCTGGTGGTGGGCATCGGCCTGAACCTGATCTCCCGCCCGGAGGACTGGCCCGAGGAGCTGCGGCCCATCGCGGGCAGTCTCTACCCCGGCGGGCCTGCACCGGTGAGCCGGGCGGCACTGGCTGGGGCCATCGCCCGGGAACTGCTGGGTCTCTGCCCGGACTTCGACTGTCTGGACGAGTACCGCGCCCGGTGCTTTGTGCCGGGCCACTGGGTCACGGTCTGCACCGGGACGGAGAGCTACGCCGCAAAGGCGGTGGCCATCGACGACGCCGGGCGGCTCATCGTGCAGCGGGAAGGGGGCCGCACCGAGGCGCTCTGCCACGGAGAAGTGAGTATAAGGCCGTCGCCGCTGGCGGTAAAATAATAAAAACCTCTCCGTCATCGCTGGCGCGATGTCACCTCCCCTATCGAGGGGAGGCTTTGGCATAGACGGGAGGTTTTCTTTTCGCCAGAGCGGAGCGAGACTGAGTGGTTAGAAAATGCCGAAGCACACCAGCCCCAGCACCGCCGCGATGCCGATGACCTTCGGCACACTGAGCTTGAACTTCTGGAGCAGCACAAAGCAGAGGATGCCGATGGCGATGCCCGGCAGGCTGATGCCGCCTGCTTCGGTGATGTAGGTCTGGCGGCAGAGGCCCACCAGAACACCCAGCACCATGCCGATGCAGACAGGCTTGACGATTTTCATGATGTAGCTCATGACCTTGCTGGTGCGGAACTTCTGGAAGAACGCCGCCGCCAGAAGCGTCAGCGTCAGGGTGGGGCTGAGGACGCCCAGGACCGCGAAGACGCCGCCCGGCATCCCGGCGGTCTTGGTGCCTGCAAAGGTGGCGGCATTGACGCCCAGAGAGCCGGGTGTCATCTCGGCGATGGCGATGAGGTTCGTCAAATCGGCGTCTGTCATCCAGCCGTGGGAGGACATTTCATCCATGATGAGGGGGATCATGGAGGTGCCGCCGAAGCTGGTGAAGCCGATCTTCGCAAACGCGGCGAAGAGCTGAACGAGGGTCTCAAGCATGGCCATGTTCGCTCACCCCCATCCAGACCAGCGCGATGACCACACCGGCCACCACCAGCGTCAGATTGCTGATGGACGTAAAGTAACAGAGCACAAAGGCGACGGCACAGATGATGATGGGCATCGCGCTGGTCAGAGCATCTTTGCCGAGGGAGATGGCCGCGCCGCCGATGATGGGGGCCACGGCGCACTGGACGCCCTTGAGGGCCGACCAAACCCAGTAGTTATCTTTAATGGCGTCGTAGATGGCCGTCACGATGGTAAGGGTGACGACGGCGGGGATGCACAGGCCGATGGCCGCGCAGATGCCGCCCAGCACCCCGGCCATCTGATAGCCGAAGAGCAGAGTGATGTTCGCCACCATGATGCCGGGCAGGCTCTTGCCCACGGCGATGAGCTCCAGCAGATCGCTCTTGGTCATCCAGCCGCGCTCGTCCACGAACTCCCGCTCCATCTGGGCAATGATGCTCCATCCACTGCCAAAGGTGAACGCGCCGATTTTGATAAAGTAAAGAAGCATCAGCAGGGCCATTCGTGCGCCAGTGGGGCGCTGCTGTGCGGTTTCGGGTTTTGTTGTCTGCATGAATCCTCCTGAGATACCGGGTTTGCTGTTCTTTTACCTATAAGATACCACAGACGTCCCCAAAAGGCGAATGGAAAAATGGAATGGTTCCCGGTTCCTGTCAGGAATGCTCGTAAGTCATCCAGCTGCCTTTCCATGCGTAGAGGGCCATCAGCACGGCACCCAGCGCCCACGACACCGGGTAGAGGACGAATACGCCCTCGATGCCCGTGAAGAAAGGGAGGGCGAACTGGATCCACACCACACGGAAGAGGCAGAGCGAGATGAGCAGCACCACCATCGGCGGCACGCTGCGGCCGGTGCCGCGCACTGCGCCCGCCATGCCGTGGAGGATGGCCAGCAGGAAGTAGAAGGGGCAGAAGTAGTGCATGGCGCTGCACCCGAAGGCCACCACCGTCTCGTCGGAGGTGAACAGGTGCATGATGGGATCCTGGAACGCCAGCAGCAGAGCACCGGTGCAGAGGGTGTAGAGCACGCCCATGCCCAGCGTGACCCACATGCCATTCTTCACTCGTTTGAGGTTGCCTGCGCCATAGTTCTGGCCCACGAAGGTTGTCGCCGCCATGCTGAAACTGGTGACGGGCAGGATGTTGAAGCCGTCGATCTTCATATAGGCCGCAAAGCCTGCCATGGCGGCGGCACCGTAGCTGTTGACGCTGGACTGCACCAGCACGTTCGAGAAAGAGATGACCATGTTCTGGATGCCGGTGGGAAGGCCGATGCGGATGATGCGGGAGGTCATCCGCTTATCGGGCCAGATGGCGGAAAGCTCCACCTTGTAGTCGGCGTCCACCTTCATCAGAAAGCGGAGGCTCAGCACACAGGAGACCAGCTGGCTGATGTCGGTGGCGATGGCCGCACCCGCCACGCCCATCTTCAGCCCGGCGATGAGTACGAGGTCGAGGATGATGTTGGTGATGGAAGCGCAGGCGAGGTAGATGACCGAGCGGCGGGAGTTGCCCGCCGCGTTGAGGATGCCGGCTGCCATGTTGTAGACGACGCTGAACAGCACACCGCCGAAGTAGAGCTTCATGTAAGTCACGGCGTCGCCGAGGACTTCTTCGGGGGTGTTCATCCAGACCAGCAGGCTGCGGCTGACGGCGATGCCGCCCACCGTCAGGATGAGGCCGAGGATGACCGCGATGGCCAGCGAGGTGTGGACGGCGATGCGCGTTTCCTTTTTATCTTTTGCGCCGAGGTACTGGCTCACGACGACGCCGGCGCCGACGGCCACGCCCTGACTGAAACCGATGAGCAGGTAGATGGGCGAGCCGCTGGAACCCACAGCGGCCAGCGCGTTGCTGCCCAGAAAGTTGCCGACGATGATGGAGTCGGCGGTGTTGTAAAGCTGCTGGAGCAGGTTGCCCAGGATGAGCGGCACCGAGAAGAGCAGGATGCTTTTCCAGATGCTGCCCTCGGTCATGAGCAGGGTCTTTTCCTGCTGCGGCTGTGCCGGTGCGGCCATAGTGTCTCCTCCCTCAAAAATGCAGGAATTTCATAGGTATTTCACAATAAACTTAACAATACATCGTTCTGTGCCGAATGTCAAGCAGAACGAAAAAGAACGCCCTCAGACTTTCCACATCTTGTTTGCAGATTGTTCAAAACTAACTCAAAGAAACTCCATTTTTATCCGGTACAATAAAGGTGCAGTCGGGAAGACAAGAACGAGATCCCCCATCTCCGGCTTTTGACTTTCCATAAATGCCATGCAGGCAGGATTCATGCGCAGCCCCGCAGCGGGTGCCGCGCCCCTAAAAAATACTGTCCCCCACCTATGCGAGGCAATAGCCACGGCGGCGGACAGACTACCAACAACCTCCTAGCAGCCGCAAATGTTTAGGAGTTCTCATACACAGGCAGCGCCGCTTTCTCCTCCTTTCCACGGCGCTGCCTGTTTTTGTGTTGAAATATCTCTTTCCGCAGAGGCTCCCCTATTAGGGGAGCTGTCGAGCGAATGCGAGACTGAGAGGTTAAAAACAAAAACCGCCCTGAAAAGGGCGGTTTTTGTTGTCTTCAGCGCATATCATGCAGGCGCTCTGCCGGGAGGAAGGCTTGCAGCAGGCTCCATGCGGCGTCGAGGCTATCGTTCAGCAGATAGGCCTGATTCTGCTGGACATAGAGGTAAATGGCGTTGGGGGTGCGGTAGGCCAGATGCATATCGTGCCACGCATACTTGCGGCTTGCCTCAGGCTTGTCCTGCTCGCCGGCCATCCAGACCGACAGTCCGTCGTCGTCCAGCAGCAGCCGGTAGAAGGGGCGGGGCAGGCCCATCTTTTTGATTTGGAGGCTCAGGGAGTGGAAGAACGTCCAGAAATAGACGGCCGGAACGCCCAGCGCCACCACGGCCAGCACCACCGTGAGCAGGGCTGCGCCGTCTTTCTGGCCCACCTGCGACAGGCAGAAGCCGGCAGACACCAGCAAAATGGCCGTGAACGCCAGAGGCCGGTGCCACGCCTTGCGGTGGCGCAGCAGGTCGAAGGCGGCAAAATCGTGGAAGGATGCAGCATCCATCTGGACGGAAACGGAGATCGGCTGAGACATAAAAATACCCTCCTTTTTGGTCATAGTACCATATTATTTTCCAACAATCAAGGATGATATTGCGCAGATGCCCTAAAATGTGCTAAAATAGGACGAAAAAGAAAGTTTATGGAGCGTTCGCTCTGACGGTGGACAGGCCGGATAAGGCGGAAGATGCGCGGCAGAATATCACAGAGAAGGAGGATGGGTGCGTGGGGCGCAGGATGACCCTGAAAGGGCAGATCAGTCTTTGCCTGGCAGCGTTTTTTCTGGCGCTGGCGGGGCAGATATTCTTGAGCTTTTACCAGTCCGGCACCGTGCTGCGGGAACTGGACGACCAGATGGGCAACTTCAACGCCATCAGCCGCTTTCAGAACGGTGTGGAGCGGAGCCTTTCGGCCATGGAAGATTACCGCTGGGAGTATGGCGACGCCAAAGCGCTGACAGAGGAGCTCCACAGCGCCTTTTCCGTTACCAACGCATGGCTCTGGCGCATCGAGAGCGACCTTGGCACTGTGAGTGAAGAGCAGTATCTGCTTTACAATGCCGTTTCCACTACCTACGACAGCTACACCGCACTGGTGGACCAGCTGGAAGAAGCGGTGGCCGCCGGTCAGGACACGAAAGCCGCCCAGCTCTACTATAATAAAATCGTACCCTGCGGCGGCTATCTGCGCCAGTACACCCAGCAGCTGCTGAACACGGCCATCACCGACGCTCAGGGGTCTTACACCACCGTGTCGGCCCTCAGCGACCGGGTGAAATGGGCGCAGACCGTCGTGGTGGCGCTCTGCCTTGCGCTGGGCTGCGTCATGGCCTTCTCGGTGCTGACGCTGCTGACCCCGGTGCAGCAGATGATCGGCGCCTCCCGGGAGGTCACCCGGGGCGAGTTCGACTCGCCCGACCTGCCTGCGCCCCGTCAGCCGGAAATGGCCCAGCTGACCGAAGCCTTCAACCACATGAAGCATTCGATGGCCGAGCAGGTGACCACCCTGCGGGAAAAAAACGAGATGGAGCGGGAGCTCCACCGCCAGAAGACGGAAGCTCTGGAATTACAGAACCGGATGGAGCGCAGCCGTTTGCAGCAGCTGCGCAGCCAGATCGACCCCCATTTCCTTTTCAACACCCTGAACGTCATTTTACAGACCGCCGGACAGGAAAAAGCCTACCGCACGCAGGCCCTCATCACGGCTCTGTCGCACCTGCTGCGCTACAGCCTGATGAGCAACGACGAGCAGGTGCCGCTGGCCCGGGAAGTGCGCATCGTGGACGAGTATTACTCCATTTATCACGTCCGCTTCGGCGACCGGGTGAAGATGGTGTGGCGCATCTCCGACTCCCTCGATTTGACGGAGACGATGGTGCCGTCCTTCATCTTACAGCCCATCGTGGAGAATGCCTTCAAGCACGGCATCTCGCCCAAGGAAGAGGGCGGCGTGGTGCGCATCCGCATCAACCCGCTGCGGGATAAGGGACTGCTCTATATCAGCGTCTGCGACAACGGCGTGGGCATCCAGCCCGAACAGCTGGCCCAGCTGAAAGCCGCGCTGGCCCAGCCCGGGGAGCGCTGGGAGCATATCGGCGTCTATAACGTGGCCGCACGGCTGCGGCTTCTGGATAAACGGGGGCGGCTGGTCATCCGCTCTCACCCGGGCCGGGGAACGGCCATCAGTATGTACCTGCCCCTTGTAGAACTTTTGGAGGAGGATTTGGACGATGATACGCCTGTTGATCGCGGATGACGAAAAGCTGGAGCGGGAGGCGCTTGCAGAGCTGGTCCAGCGCCGTTTTGAGCGGGATGTGGTCCTGGAGGTGGCGGAAAATGGCCGCAAAGCTGCCGACACGGCGGTGCTGTGGGGCGCAGACCTCATCCTGATGGATATTGAGATGCCGGGCATGAGTGGTCTCGATGCTGCCCGCGCCGTGCTGGCCCAGCGGCCTTCCTGCCGGGTCATCTTCGTCACGGCCTACAGCCTGTTCCAGTATGCCCATGAGGCGGTGCATCTGGGGGCCTGCGACTATCTGCTCAAGCCGGTGGACCCCGACGAGCTGGAAGCCTCGGTGCGTCGGGCTATGCGGCAGATCGAGACGGAGCGGAAGCTGGAAGAGCTGGCCGCCGCCCAGCCCCAGCCGGAGCAGACGGAGACCGAAGCAGAGGCGGAAGACGCCCCCGAGGAGGGCGAGAACAGCCAGACGGCCCTCGTCATGGCCCACGTCCGCCGCTACCTCGAGGATAACTATATGTTCGATCTGTCGCTGGACAGCGTGGGCGAGATCCTGCACATCAGCCCGGCCTACCTGTCGGCGCAGTTCAAGAAGTACCAGAAGATGAACTTCCTCGACTGCCTCACCGAGCTGCGCATCAACGCGGCAAAGGAATTGCTGGCCGACCCCTTCCGCTCCTCGGCAGAGGTGGCGTCGATGGTGGGCTATGAGGACGCCAGCTACTTCGCCCGGGCGTTCAAGAAACGCACCGGCATGACTCCCACCCAGTACCGCCGTCAGGCCGGCCAGAAGGCAAAGGCCGACCCGGAGGCCGGACTGTGAGCGGGCGGATGATTTCCCGCCGCAGTGTGCTGACGCTGGCTGCCTGTACGGCGCTGGGCGCTGTGGGCTGCAGCAAGACGGAAGAGTACAACGGACCGGAACTCATCCTGCGCTACGCCGAGAACCAGCCCAAGGATTATCCCACTACTCAGGCCGCTCTGGCCTTCGCCGACCTCGTGGCCGAGCGGACGGAGGGGAGAGTCAAAGTCGTGGTCTACAGCGGCGGGGAGCTGGGGGCCGAACAGAGCGTCATCGAGCAGATGCAGTACGGCGGCATCGACTTTGCCCGCGTCTCTCTGAGCCAGCTGGCCGAGTATCTGCCGGCCCTGAGCGTATTGCAGCTACCTTTTCTCTATACCGACGCGCCCCAGATGTGGCGGGTGCTGGACGGTGAGATCGGCGATGAATTCCTCTCCGGCCTCGGCGCGATGGACCTCGTGGGCCTGTCGTGGTTCGACGCCGGTGTCCGCAGCTTCTACACCCGCGAAAAGGTGGAGACGCTGGCGGACCTCGCGGGGCTGACGCTCCGGGTGCAGGAGTCGGACATGATGAGCGAGATGATACTGGACCTCGGCGCAGAGCCGGCGCAGGTGGTCTACAGCCGGGTCTATGCAGCCCTGCACAACGCCGAGATAGACGGCGCGGAAAACAACTGGCCCAGCTATGAGGCCATGGGCCACTACGAGGTGGCCCCCTATTTCTTAAAGGATGAGCACACCCGTGTGCCGGAGTTGCAGCTGGCCAGCGAGGCTGCGATGGAAAAGCTGGCAGAGCTGGACGAGCACTTCCCGGACATCATCCGCACCTGCGGAAAGGAGAGCGCTCTGGCCGAACGCCGCCTCTGGGCGGAGCGGGAGGCCAGCGCCGAGAAGCATATGAGGGAATGGGGCGTGGAGGTGACGACCCTCTCTGCTGCCGAGAAAGCCCGCTTCCGGGCGGCAGTTGAGCCTATGTACGCGGCTTTTGAAGAGCAGAGCCGCCTCATCCAGCGCATCCGCGAAGCCTGAAAAGTGCAAGAGATATTACATTGTATTCATCTTGTTGGGCAGTATGCTGAATAAACTGCGCTATGGATTGTAGGAACTGCACAAAAGTGTTTCTCACATTTTTTTGAAAAACAGGACATTTTTCATAAGCCCTTGTTCTGACTTAAAATTTTTGCTAAAGTGTGTACAGTAAATGAACGGACGGTGTGCGACCCGTGCAGAGCGCACCGCCCTGAATGAGGAAAATCTAAGGAGGATTTTATCATGAAGAAGATTTCTCGTCGCAGCTTTCTGGCAGCAGCCGGTGTTTCCGCCGCTGCTCTGGCACTGACCGCCTGCGGTGGCTCCAGCAACAGCACTGCTGCTTCTACCGCTACCTCTGCTGCAGCTTCCACCGCTCCCGCCGGTGATGCCGCAGCTGCTGCTTCCGACCCGAAGGTGACTCTGGTCTACGCCGAGGTCAACCCGCTGGATACCATCGTCGGCCAGACCGGTTCTCACTTCAAGGAAAAGGTCGAGGAGCTGACCGGCGGCTCCGTCGTCATCGATGTGCAGGCTTCCGGCGTTCTGGGCTCTGAGAACGACGTTCTGGACGCTATCCTCGGCGGCTCCACCTCCATCGACATCAGCCGTATCTCCGCTTTCGCACTGACCAGCTACGGCTGCAACAAGTCCAAGCTGCTGTCCATCCCCTTCACCTTCGAGAACCGCGCACACTTCTGGAACTTCGCCAACAGCGAGCTGGCACCTGAGTTCCTGAACGAGCCCCAGGAGCTGGGCCTGCCCGTTCGTGGTATCTTCTACGGCGAGGAGGGCTTCCGTCACTTCTTCACTGTCAAGCCTGTTTCCGGCATCGCTGATTTCAAGGGCCTGAAGCTGCGCGTGTCCAACGACCCCGTCATGAACGGCATGGTCGAGGGTCTGGGCGCTAACCCCACCGTCGTCTCCTTCGGCGAGCTGTACAGCGCACTGCAGACCGGCGTTGTCGATGGCGCTGAGCAGCCCATCGCAAACTACAAGTCCAACGCCTTCCCCGAGGTCGCTAACAACCTGATCCTCGACGGCCATACTCTGGGCGCTGTGCAGGCTGTCATCACCGACAACGCCTGGAACAAGCTGACCGAGAACCAGCAGGCTGCCGTCATGGAGGCTGCTGCGGATACGCAGGCCTTCAACGCTGACCTGTCCGAGACCGCTGAGAACAAGGTCCTCGACGAGCTGAAGTCCTCTGGCTGCAACGTCGTCGATGTCCCCGATAAGGCTCCTTGGCAGGAGGCTTGCGCTAAGGTCATCAGCGAGAACACTTCCGATCAGGCTGAGCTGTATCAGCAGCTGCTGGATATGAAGGCCTGATAAAAGCGCCTTTATCCTGAAGTAGTACATAGCCCGGCGGGGGACTACGGGATACGCCCGCAGACCCGCCGGGCTTTTTATAAGAGTATGGAGGAGATCCTATGCCGAAAATCTTTACCACTCTGGATAAGATCAAGCCGGCGTACGACGTCACCTACAAAGTGGTCCTGTTTATCTGCAAGCTGCTGCTGATCGCAGATATTCTCATCACCACCATGTCGGTCATTGGTCGTTACGTCCCGTTCATCCCGGACCCCGCATGGACGGAAGAGGTCGTGCTGACCTGCATGAGCTATATGGCCGTGCTGAGTGCCGCTCTGGCCATCCGCCGCGGCGCACACATCCGCATGACCGCATTTGACGTCTATCTGCCCAAGATCGCCGTCAAGGTGCTGGACATCCTCGCCGATCTGGCGGTCTGCATCCTCGGCCTCATCATGCTGGTTGTGGGCTGGAACTACGCCACCACCCTGGGCGGCCGCGGCTTTTATGTCTCGATGCCCTGGCTGAGCCGTTTCTGGATGTACTTCCCGGTGCCTCTGGCCGGCATCGCCATGATCATCTTCGAGATCGAGGCGCTGTACAACCACATCAAGAGCTTTTTTGTAAAGGAGGAGAACTAATATGACAGTCCAGACACTGGCAATCGTTGTCCTTCTTGTCAGCTTCTTCGTCATGATCTTCCTGCGTTTCCCCATCGCATACGCCGTTGGCCTGTCCAGCGTGCTGTGCCTGATGGTGCAGGGTCAGGCGCTGACCGATGTCTGCCGTCTGATGGTCAAGGGCATCTCGTCCTTCAGCCTGATGGCCGTCCCCTTCTTCATCACCATGGGCGTCCTCATGGGCAGCGGCGGCATCTCCGAAAAGCTGATCGCTCTGGCTGATGCCTGCGTCGGCTGGATGCGCGGCGGCATGGCAATGGTCAACATCGTTGCTTCCTACTTCTTCGGCGGCATTTCCGGTTCTGCTTCTGCAGATACCGCCTCCATCGGCTCCATCATGATCCCCATGATGGTCGATCAGGGCTACGATGCCGACTTCTCCACCGCTGTCACCATCACCTCCTCCTGCGAGGGCCTGCTGGTCCCCCCGAGCCACAACATGGTCATCTACGCCACCACCGCTGGCGGCATCTCCGTGGGCAGCCTCTTCCTCGCCGGCTATCTGCCCGGCGCTCTGCTGGCCATCGTCCTGATGATCGGCTCCTACATCATCTCTGTTAAAGAGAATTATCCCAAGGGCTCTCCCTTCACCATCAAAGGCTTCATCAAGCAGCTGGGTACCTCTATCTGGGCTCTGGCCGCAGTCGTCATCGTCGTGTTCGGCGTTGTCGGCGGTGTGTTCACTGCTACCGAGTCCGCTGCTATCGCAGTTATCTACTCTCTGCTGGTCTCCGTCTTCGTCTACAAGGGCCTCGACTGGAAGGGCGTCTGGTACGCTCTGGACGAGTGCGTCAACACTCTGTCCATCGTCCTCATCCTGATCGCCACCTCTGCAGTGTTCGGCAACTGCCTGACCATGCTGCATGTGCCTGATCTGGCTGCAAACGCCATCACCAGCGTCACCAGCAACCCCTACATCATCGCACTGCTCATCGACCTCATCATCCTGGTGCTGGGCTGCATCATGGATATGGCTCCCATCATCCTGATCGCTACCCCCATCCTGCTGCCCATCGCCACCTCCATCGGCATCGACCCCATCCAGTTCGGTATCATCATGGTCCTGAACTGCGGCATCGGCCTGCTGACTCCCCCTGTCGGCGCGGTTCTGTTCATCGGCTCTGCCGTTGCGAAGCGCCCCATGGAGAAGGTCGTCAAGGCTACTCTCCCGTTCTATCTGTGCATGTTCATCGCTCTGCTGCTGCTGACCTATGTGCCTGACATCAGCCTTGCGATCCCGAAGCTGCTGGGCGGCTACGTCAGCCCCATCACCAACCCGCTTGGCCCGGTGTTCATTCACTGATCAGCTCATTCTCCTCCGGATGACAGAATAAACGGAAAGCCCCCGCCTGCAAAGGCGGGGGCTTTCCGGCGTTATAGAAGTGTCTGAAGTGCCGGAGCACTGCATTTCATGAGCTTTTTCAGGGTCAGCTCCTGCTGAGAGATTTGATACAGCAGCCGTGCGGACAGCTCTTCGGGCGGGGCGGAAAGCCCGGGCAGGAATGCGTGCGCCGCCCGGGTAAAGGCGTGGACGCCCTTTTCTGTCTCAAGCACCACCAGCTGCGTATGCCCCCGCAGCAGGGCAAACAGTCCGACCTGATACTCCCGGGTGTCCAGCAGAAGCTCCATCTCGTCGGCGGTGAGGACGAGGATGTCTGCGAAGGGGAGAAACTGCAGTACCGTGTCCCGCAGGGTCTTCTCGCCGGGCCAGAGGGCAGGGCGGAGAGAGGGAACAAAGCAGACCGGCACACCGGCGGTGCGGGCGGTGTCCAGCGCGGCAAGATGGGTGTAGCGGCAGGGGCTGTCCACGAGGCAGGCGCTGGAAAAGGCCAGCATTTCAGCATCTGCGGCCCAGTCAGCGCCCAGCTGTTCGGGTGCATAGAGCAGCTCCGAAGAACGGGTGCGGCAGCCTAGCTGTTCGCCGCCGCCGTCGAACAGCAGCGGCGTGGGGGCGCGGGAGGTGAAGCAGACCCGGCTGATGTCTACACCGGCAGTAGATAAAGCGTCCGCGATGCGGTGTCCGAAAGCATCCTCGCCAAGCTGCGTTAAAAGAGAGGCTCTGCCGCCCTGTGCGGCATAAGCCAGTGCCAGCGAGACGGCGCTTCCACCCATGCAGGGAGAAAACGTCTTTGCCGACGCCAGCGGCGCGGTGCTGTTCAATTCCAGCCACGCTTCGCCCAGACAGTATAAAGTCTTGCCCGGCATGATGCACCCTCCCTTCTGCCTGTTTTCAAAAACAAACTACAGTATACACCCATCCGGGCGTTTGTGCAAATGGAGAGCTTGACAGCTTCGGTCGGATTGTGATAAACTGACGCAATATGGCAGTATATCTAAAATTTGAATGATAAAAATGTGACATTTGACGAGGAGAACATGAGCCTTACCAAACAGTATTTCAAATACGTCAGCCAGAACATCTTCGGCCTGCTGGGTACGTCCTGCTACATCCTGGCCGATACCTATTTCATCTCGCAGGCGTCAGGCACCAGCGGTGTGGCTCTGCTGAACCTCTGTCTGCCCATCTACAACTTCATCTTCGCCATCGGCTCCATGCTGGGCCTTGGTGCGGCCACCCGCTACGCCATCCTCCGGGCGCAGGGCGACGAGCGCTCGGAGCGCTATTTCTCCAACGCCCTGCTCTGGGCGCTGGTGTTCGCCCTGCCCTTCATGCTGGCGGGAGTCTTCTGCCCCGAGGTGCTGCTGCGGTTCATGGGCGGCGACGCGGAAATCGTTGCACTGGGCGTGGGGTACGCCCGCATCTTCCTGCTGTTCACGCCCTTCTTCATGTGCAACTACATCGTCTCGGCTTTTGTCCGCAACGACGGCGACCCCTCACTGGCCATGGTGGCGACCCTCTGCGGAAGCCTCTTCAACGTGGTGTTCGATTACATCTTCATGTTCCCCATGGGCCTCGGCCTGCCCGGCGCGGCGCTGGCGACGGCAGTCTCGCCGGTGTTGAGCATTGCGATCTGCAGCCGCCACTTCTTCAAAAAGAGCAGCACCGTCCGCTTTGTGCGGCAGCTGCCCTCGCCGAAGCTGCTGGCCCAGAGCTGCCAGCTGGGCGTCTCGGGCTTCGTGGGAGAGATGTCCTCCGGCGTGACCACCACCGTCTTCAACCTGCTGCTCCTGCGTCTGGCGGGCAATGTGGCCGTGGCGGCTTACGGCGTCGTGGCGAACTACGCGCTGGTGGCGACCGCTATCTTCAACGGCGTGGCCCAGGGAGCACAGCCGCTGGTCAGCAGGTGCTACGGCAAAAACGATGCCGCCGGTGCCCGCAAGCTCCTGCTGCTGGGCAGCGGAACAGCGCTTGCGCTGGCGGCGGCACTGTATGCAGTTCTGTTCGGGTTCACCGGGCCGATCGTCGCGGTCTTCAACAGTGAGAACTCGGCCCTCATGGCGCAGTATGCCTTCAGCGGGATGCGCATCTACTTCCTCGGCTATTTCTTCGCGGGCTTCAATATCGTGGCCGCCGGCTATCTGGGCGCGGTGGACCGCCCCGCAGAGGCTTCTGCGACGTCGCTTTCCCGCGGCATCGTGGCCATCGTGGCCTGCTCTCTGGTGCTGAGCGCCCTCTTCGGGATGAACGGCGTCTGGGCCGCGTTCCCGGCCTCTGAGGCCATCACGGCCTGCCTGACCCTCTTCCTGCTGAAGCGGAAAAAGCGTTAAATAAACAATTCCTGTTCCAACCGCTGCTGCTCGGGCGAAAGCTCGGGCAGTGCGCTCCGACCGGCCATCGCCCGCCACTGCGTGGGAGATTGGCCGGTCGTTTTTTTGAAGACGCGGCAGAGGTAGTTGGCCCCCGAGAAACCGCAGAGGCTGGCGATGACGTCCAGCGTGTACTCCCGGTGGAGCAGCAGACGCATGGCGGCTTCTATGCGGACGTTGGTGAGGTACCGCCCCGGCGAGACGCCCAGCGCTGCCGTAAAGGCCCGGACGAGGTGGCTCTTGGAGACACCCAGCCGCTCGCTCAGCTCTTCCACGCCGTAGAGCCCGGCGTAGTTCCTGCGGATGTCCTCGATGGCGACGGCCACCAGCGGGGGCAGGGCAGGGGCGGCGCTGTCGGCGTCTGAGAGCTCGCACAGCAGCGCGAAGGCCAGCTGACTGCGCACCCGCTCCGAGGCGTCCCGCTCTTCGGCAAGGCGCCCCATCAGCTCTGCCGCCGCCGGGCAGGTCTCGCCCCGGGCAAGGAAGGGCATTTCGGAAAGCCCTGCGAGGAACTGTTCCGCTGCCTGCCCGGTGAGCTGGACGCAGAGCAGATGGCACTCGTTTTCCGGCACGAGGGTCAGCGGCCCCCGGCTCAGCACGAGATGGCCCGCTGCGGCATTCTGGGGCGGCAGCAACAGGGCAGAACCGGCCGGCATCAGTTCGGGATCGGACAGCGAGACGACACATTTTCCGCTGGAAATGAGGCAGACCCAGAGCCCTTCGCCCCGCAGGGTGAGGGGCTCTTCCGGCTGGGCATCCTCCACGATGCCGAGGGCGGCAGTCGTGCTGGGAGAGTAAATCAATATCTGACACCTCAAATCAATAAAATGCTATTTTATAACACAAAATAATCTGCTATTATAATAGCAATGAAACGGCTCATCGTCAAGCTGAGCCTTTGAGTGCAACAACATCAATGGAGGAAAAAGCTTTATGGCTTCTATCAGCTGCCAGCATATCTACAAGATCTACCCCGGTGCTACGGCTCCTTCCGTCACCGATTTCAACCTGGAGATCCAGGACAAGGAATTCATCATCTTCGTCGGCCCCTCTGGCTGTGGTAAGTCCACTACCCTGCGCATGATCGCCGGTTTGGAGGAAATCTCCAAGGGCGAGATGTACATCGGCGGCCGCCTCATCAACGACGTTCCCCCGAAGGACCGCGACATCGCCATGGTCTTCCAGAGCTACGCTCTGTACCCCCACATGACCGTCTACAAGAACATCGCTTTCGGTCTGGAACTGCGTAAGACCCCGAAGGACGAGATCGACCGCCGCGTCCACGAGGCTGCTAAGATCCTGGAGATCGAGCACCTGCTGGACCGCAAGCCCAAGGCTCTGTCCGGTGGTCAGCGCCAGCGTGTCGCTCTGGGCCGTGCAATGGTCCGTAACCCGGCAGTCTTCCTGCTGGACGAGCCTCTGTCCAACCTGGACGCTAAGCTGCGTACCTCCATGCGCACCGAGATCATCAAGCTGCACAAGAAGCTGGCTACCACCTTCATCTACGTTACCCACGACCAGACCGAGGCTATGACCATGGGCGACCGTATCGTTGTCATGAAGGACGGCATCATCCAGCAGGTCGATACCCCGCAGAACCTGTACGATATGCCCTGCAACATGTTCGTCGCAGGCTTCATCGGCAGCCCCCAGATGAACTTCCTGGACGGCACCATTGTCAAGAAGGGCGACCAGTACAGCGTCGATCTGGGCGGCGACCTCATCCCCCTGCCCAAGGAGAAGACCGCTGACGGCAAGCTGGATTCCTACGTCGGCAAGAAGGTCAAGATGGGCATCCGTCCCGAGGACATCGACGATGAGCCCGAGTTCATGGCAAAGCACACCGACTGCCAGCTGGATGCTCAGGTCGATGTCTCTGAGATGATGGGTGCTGAGATCTACCTGTACCTGGAGTACAAGGGCAACAAGATGACCGCCCGCGTTGCTCCCACCTCCAAGGCCCGCAACGGAGACACCGTCCGCGTTGCCTTCGATCCCCACAAGGTCCACCTGTTCGACGTCGAGACCGAGCAGACCATCCTGAACTGAATAAGATAGTCTACGATCATTTTTGATCCTCCTATCATAAGAAAAGCCGTCGGGCCGCAAGGCCCGGCGGCTTTTCCTGTGCCGGAAAAAGACATAATAAAAACCCACGCTGCGGCAAAGCAAAACGCAGCATGGGTGCGGAAATGGCTTATGAAGTCAGGGAACGCTTAGATCAGCGGGCCTTGACGTACTTGTGCAGGGTAGCGCGGACAGCGCCGGGGCCTGCGAACAGCTCCTTGACCATGGACTCGATCTTCTCGCCCAGACCGACGGCATACAGGTCCACGCCGAAGACGTCGGTGCGGCTGTACAGAGCCTTCAGGCAGGAGAAGTCCTGCTCACCGGCTTCCACCTTCAGGGGAGCCACGATGGCCTGCAGCTCAGCCAGCAGCGGGTCAGTGGAGATCTCGAAGGGCTGGCAGTTGTCGTCCAGACCGGTCAGGTAGCGGGCATAGCCTGCCAGCACCAGTGGGATCAGCACGAGATTGGACTTGTCCAGACCGCGCTCTTCGTAAGCCTTGATGGTCTCGCCGAAGCGGATCGCCAGCTTCTGGGAGGTATCGGTGGCGATACGCTGAGGAGCGTCGGGCATGAAGGGGTTGGGCAGACGGCGGTTGATGACAGCGCCGATGAACTCGTAGGGATTCAGAACGCCGGGGTCAACGACGACGGGCATCGCCTCGATGTAGCCGATCTTCTGGATGAAGCTGCGCAGGTCCTCATCAGCCATCTCGGCGGAGATGAGGGTGTAGCCCAGCATGCAGCCGTAGATGGACATGGCGGTGTGCAGGGGGTTGAGGCAGGTGCAGACCTTCATCTTCTCGATCTTATCGACGGTCTCGCGGTCGCAGTAGAGGACACCGCCCAGCTCCAGCGGAGGACGGCCATTGGTGTAGTGATCCTCGATGCAGAGGTACTGGGTCTCCTCGGCGTTGACGAAGGGAGCGGTGAAGGTGTGCTTCTCGGTGACGATGGTGTAGTTGTCCTCAAAACCGTCGTCAGCCAGCATCTTCTGGACCTTGGCATCCGGGCGGGGAGTGATCTTGTCGATCATGCTCCAGGGGAAGGTGATCTTGGTCTCGTCCTTGACGTAGGCCAGGAACTCGGCGGGGACCAGGCCCTGCTCGACCCACTTGGAAGCGTAGGCAAAGACTGCGGCCTTGACCTTATCGCCGTTGTGAGAGCAGTTGTCCATGCTCTGGACGGTCAGGGGCAGAGCACCGGCCTTGAAGCGCTCGTAGAGCAGAGCAGTGACCTTGCCCATGGCCAGAACGGGGGTCAGGCCGCGCTCAAGGTCAGCAGGAGCGACGCCGTAGCCCTTCTCGGTGATGGTGAAGGAAATCATCTGCAGGCTGGGTGCCTGGAAGATCTCGACCAGACGTGCCCAGTCAGCGCCGAAGGAGTAGTCAGCCTTCAGGCTCTCGGTGACGGAGGCGATGACCTTCTTCTCGATGTCGCCGGTGGACTTCAGGCAGACCAGCAGGCTCAGGTTGTCGTAGGGCTGATAAGCCTTGTCGATGATCTCGTAGTCGAAGCTCTCGGCCACGATGACGCCGCGGTCATACTTGCCGCTGTTCAGGGCGTCGTTCAGGATGGCAGCCGGGAATGCGCGGAAGATGTTGCCGGCACCGAAGTGGACCCAGGTGGGTTCTGCGTGGGTCTTGGCCTTGACGGCCTCAACGTCGAACTTGGGCAGCTCGTAGCCCTTTTCTGCCCACTCGGCGGACAGATTGCCGTTCTTAATATCAGTCAGCTTCATGATATATCAGCCCTTCTTCTTCTCTTCGTCCAGACGGTCCAGCAGGTCCCAGACGCCCAGCATATACTGGATGCCCAGCGCACGGTCATACTTGCCGTAGCCGGGGCGGCAGCTGCCGGGGCCTTCCTCCCACAGCTGACGGCCATGGTCGGGGCGGATGTAGCCCTCGAAGCCGCAGTCATGGTAGGCGCGCAGGATCTCGATGATGCCGGTCTCGCCGCAGCAGTCGCGGTGGGCAGCCTCGGAGAAGTCGCCGTTGGGGAAGTGATGGATGTTGCGGATGTGTGCGAATGCGATGCGGTCGCAGTGCTTGCGGACAATCTCAGCCACATTGTTGTTGGGGTTGGCGTTCAGGCTGCCGGAGCAGAGGGTCAGGCAGTTGTACTCGTCGTCCACCATGCTCAGGAAGCGGTCGATGCTTTCGGCATCCACCAGCAGGCGGGGCAGGCCGAAGATATCCCAAGGGGGGTCGTCCATGTGGATGGCCATCTTGATGTCGCACTCGCGGCAGGTGGGCATCAGGGCTTCGAGGAAGTACTTCAGGTTCTCCCAGAGCTTTTCCTTGGTGACAGGGGCGTAGGCCTTGAACAGCTCGTCCAGCTTTGCCATGCGCTCCGGCTCCCAGCCGGGGAAGGTCATGTTGTACTTCTCAGTGAAGGACATGATGTACTCGGCCATGGACTTGTAGTCGCCCTTGATCTTGTCCTTCTCGTAGAACAGTGCGGTGGATCCGTCGCCGACGGGGTGGAACAGGTCGGTGCGGGTCCAATCGAAGATGGGCATGAAGTTGTAGCAGATGACCTTGACACCGAACTTGGACAGGTTGCGGATGCACTGCTTGTAGTTCTCGATGTACTTATCGCGGGTGGGCAGGCCGATCTTGATGTCGTCGTGGACGTTGACAGACTCGACAACGTCCATGTCGAAGCCGTAAGCGTGAATCTGGTCTGCGACCTTCTGGATCTCGTCGATCTCCCAGATCTCGCCGGGCATCTTGTTGTGCAGCGCCCAGACGATGCTGGTCACGCCGGGGATCTGCTTGATGTCGCTGAGGGTGACGGGGTCGTTGCCCTCGCCATACCAGCGCCAACCCATTTTCATAGGCATAGTGGATGTCCTCCGTTAATATTGCTTTGCGTTTATGCGCGGCAGGAGTGCCTCGCTCTCTCACTTATATTCTAATATATCAGTTGAGAATTGGCAATAGTCGATTTGCTGAGTTTTGATGTTTTTTCTTGTATACTTTAGACAAAATGGCATGAAAATGACAAAAAAGAGCGCCAGCTCCGGCAAAGCCGGGACTGGCGCTCCTGTCGCAGAGTCTGAGTTAGCGCTTCACGTTGAAGGCAGCCATGCCGGGGTAGACGGCGCTGCCGCCCAGCTGTTCCTCGATGCGCAGCAGCTGGTTGTACTTCGCCACACGCTCGGTGCGGCTGGGGGCGCCGGTCTTGATCTGGCAGGTGTTCAGAGCCACGGCCAGGTCGGCGATGGTGGTGTCCTCAGTCTCGCCGGAGCGGTGAGAGCTGATGGCGGTATAGCCGGCCTTGTGAGCCATCTTGATGGCTTCCAGAGTCTCAGATACGGAGCCGATCTGGTTCAGCTTGATGAGGATGGCGTTGCCGGCACCCAGCTGGATGCCCTTGGCCAGACGCTCGGTGTTGGTGACGAACAGGTCGTCGCCAACCAGCTGGACCTTGCCGCCCAGCTCGCGGGTCATCTCCTGCCAGCCTTCCCAGTCCTCTTCGTCCAGACCGTCCTCGATGGAGATGATGGGGTACTTTTCCACCAGCTTCTTCCAGTGTGCGATGAGCTCACTGGAGGTGAACTCGGTGCCGGCCTTGGGCAGCTTGTAGAAGCCCTTGCCCTTGGGGCTCTTCCACTCGGAAGAGGCAGCGTCCATGGCCAGCATGAAGTCCTTGCCGGGAAGATAACCGGCCTTCTCGATGGCGGCCAGAATGGTCTCAATGGTCTCCTCGTCGCTGGACAGGTTGGGAGCGAAGCCGCCCTCGTCGCCGACGGAGGTGGCCAGACCCTTTGCCTTCAGGATGGAAGCCAGAGCGTGGAAGACCTCGGCGCACCAGCGCAGGCCCTCCTTAAAGGAAGGTGCGCCCACGGGCATGATCATGAACTCCTGAGTGTCCACGGTGTTGGTGGCGTGTGCGCCGCCGTTCAGGATGTTCATCATGGGGACGGGCAGGCGGTTGCCGTTCACACCGCCGAGGAAGCGGTAGAGGGGCATGTCCAGCGAAGTGGCAGCAGCGCGGCAGGCAGCGATGGAAACGGCCAGAATGGCGTTTGCGCCCAGCTTGGATTTGTCCTTGGTGCCGTCAGCGTCGATCATAGCCTTGTCGATGGCGTAGATGTCTGAAGCGTCCATGCCGATGACAGCATCAGCGATGACGGTGTTGATGTTCTCCACAGCCTTGGTGACGCCCTTGCCCAGATAGCGGCCCTTGTCGCCGTCGCGCAGCTCCAGCGCTTCGAACTCGCCGGTGGATGCGCCGGACGGTGCGCAGCCCCGGGCCACGGTGCCGTCGGCGAGAGTGATCTCAGCCTCAACAGTGGGGTTGCCGCGGGAGTCCAGGATCTCACGGCCCTGAACGTCTACGATCTCAAGATAGTTCATGATTTGTACCTCCATATATAATAGGAATGGATGCGCTCTTCTCATTTGGATAGTATATGCTAACTAACCGATATTATCCTACCATGATTCGGCCCGGGATGCAAGAGAATGCATGGATGTTAGCACAAACAAACTTCAGGGGAGGAAAGTTGTGTCATTTTTTTGTTACTTGTGAATCAATTTCATGTTCTGTTTTTCTCAGGTGAACAATTTGAAAAAGTAACCAAAAATCGACGCTTGGTTTTGTTAAAAATAGCAAGTTTTGCCTGAAACCCCTCCCAAACTATGGACGATTTGTGAATTGCGGACTTGCACCGAAGTGCTTATAATAAGACTCAAGGAAGCAGAGCTGCTTTGAGGGAAGAGAGAGCTGCTTCCTTAACAGCTTTTCGGGACACTGGCTCATGGGCCGTGCGCGAGGGCTGCAAATAACACGAATGCTTCCAAATAGCAGGAGGATATAGACTTATGAAAAACATGATCTCTCGTCGTAACTTTCTGGCTGCTGCCGGTGTCGTGGCTGCTGCCGGTGTTCTGACTGCCTGCGGCGGCTCTTCCAGCACCGCAGCTTCCGCTGCCGGTTCTACCGCAGCAGCTGCTTCCGGCGACACCATCAAGGTCGGCGTTATGGGTCCCCTGAGCGGCAACGTCTCCGTTTACGGTCAGGCTGTTGTCAACGGTGCTACCCTGTACCTGAAGCAGGTCAACGCCAACGGCGGCATCAACGGCAAGCAGATCGAGATCCTCACCGAGGACGAGCAGGGCGACGCTACGCAGGCTGTCAACTGCTTCACCAAGATGGTGGACGAGGGCATGACCGCTCTGATCGGCGATGTTACCACCACCCCGACTCTGGCAGTTGTTGCTGAGAGCGCAGACTACAATATGCCCATGGTCACCGCTTCCGCTACCGCTGAGGCTGTCACCTACGATGCCGAGACTGATACCGTGAACGCAAACGTCTTCCGCGCCACCTTCACCGACCCGTTCCAGGGCATCAAGATGGCTGACTACGCATACCAGAAGCTGGGCTACACCAAGGCAGCCGTCATCTTCAAGAAGGGCGCAGACTACAACGAGGGTTTGGCCGAGAACTTCGTCAACGAGTTCGAGTCTCTGGGCGGCATCATCGTCGATCAGGAGAGCTACTCTGAGGGCGATGTGGACTTCAAGACTCAGCTGACCACCATCCTCGGCAAGGACCCCGAGACTGTCTTCTGCCCCAACTACTACGAGGAAGTGGGCCAGATCCTGTCTCAGGCTGAGAGCGTCGGCCTGACCGTTCCGTTCCTGGGCGGCGACGGCTGGGATGGTCTGGAAGGCTACGCCACCAACGATCAGCTGAAGGACACTTACTTCTGCGCGAACTACGCAAAGGGCTCCAACTCCGAGTTTGAGGATGCCTACAAGGCAGAGTACGGTCAGGAGTACCCCAACGGCTTCTCTCCTCTGGGCTACGATGCAGCAAAGACCGTCGTCTACGGCCTGCAGGCTGCTGAGGATGCTGGTCTGGAAGCTGGCACCGACGATTACAAGCAGGCTGTCATCGATGCCATTGCCTCCGGCACCATCGACGGCATCACCGGCACATTCACCTTCGACGAGCATCACGACCCCGTCAAGCAGACTGCTATCCTGACCTATGTGGACGGCAAGCCGGTGCTGAAGGAAATGTTCTGATCCCAGCTTTCTTCCATCGACCGGTGATGGAAGCGCCGCTGAGATCAGAATGATCGTAAATTGACCCGACTGCGGAGAACGCCGGAACAGTATTGCCCCGGTGCTCTCCGCTTTTTTGGTAAAAAAGTGTATCCCCACATAAGGCGTGCAACAGCGCCGGAAAGAAAGGAAGTATCCATCCATGACAGTGTTTTTCAGCCAGCTCATCAACGGCTTGTCGCTGGGCAGCATCTATGCACTGATCGCACTGGGCTACAGCATGGTGTACGGCATCATCCTGCTGCTGAACTTTGCCCACGGCGACGTCATCATGGTGGGCGCGTACATGTCTTGGTTCGTCATGAACCAGCTGGGCCTCGGCCCGGTCACGGCGGTCTGTGCCACCATCCTCACCTGTACGCTGCTGGGCGTGGTCATCGAAAAGATCGCCTACACCCCGCTGCGCAGCGCACCCCGTATCTCTCTGCTCATCACAGCCATCGGCGTGTCGTTCTTCCTCGAGTACACGGCTGAGCTGGTCATGGGCTCGGGCGCAAAGGTCATCCCGTCTTACTACGACAACAAGACCTTCTATCTGGGCAAAGTGCCTCTGGGCCTGACCTCCATCATCACGCTGGTGGTCACCGTGCTGTCCATGCTGGTGCTGACCTTCCTCGTCCAGAAGACCAAGCTTGGCAAGGCCATGCGCGCCGTCTCTGAGGATATGGACGCTGCCCGCCTGATGGGCATCAACGTCAACAGCACCATTTCCTTTACCTTCGCGGTCGGCTCTGCACTGGCCGGCATCGGCTCGGTGCTGTACTGCTGCTCCTACCCGCAGGCCACTCCCACCATGGGCTCCATGCTGGGCCTGAAAGCCTTCGTCGCCGCCGTTCTGGGCGGCATCGGCTCCATCCCGGGCGCAATGGTCGGCGGCATCGTCATCGGCCTGTGCGAGTGCTTCGTTTCCGCCATCGGCCTGTCTGCCTGGAAGGACGCTGTCACGTTCGCCATCCTCATCATCGTGCTGCTGTTCAAGCCCACGGGCTTCCTTGGCCGCAAGGTGCAGGAAAAGGTGTAAGGAGGGCATGAAGATGAACAAGAATCGCAAAACGCTCAAAATGCCCGTGCGCTACCTCATGAACGCCGTGCTGGTGGTGCTGCTGTTCCTGGCCCTTTCCTACATGACCGGCAACATGCTCTCCACTTACCAGAACAAGGTGCTCATGACCGTGGGCATCAACATCATCCTGGCCGTGTCCCTGAACGTGGCCACCGGCTATCTGGGCCAGCTGCCGCTGGGCCACGCCGGTTTCATGGCCGTGGGTGCTTACACCTGCGCCCTCTTCACCAAGTACAGCCCTCTGCCCGATGGCGTTGCCTTTGCCATCGGCCTTGCACTGGGCGCTGTGATGGCCGGCCTGTTTGGCGTCCTCATCGGCGTCCCTGCCCTCCGTCTGACCGGTGACTATCTGGCCATCCTGACCCTGGGCTTCGGCGAGATCATCCGCATCACCCTGAACAACATCGACGATGTGCTGGGCTACAGCCTGTTCTACGGCTCCAAGGGCCTCAAGAACATCCCCAAGTACTCCAACTTCGCCAATGTCTTCCTCTGTGTGGTCATTACCTGCTTCCTCATCCATGCCATGATGAAGAGCCGCCACGGCCGTGCCGTCCTCGCCATCCGTGACAACGAGATCGCTGCCGAGAGCTGCGGCATCCAGACTACTTATTATAAGGTCATGGCCTTCGCTTTCTCCGCTGCCTTTGCCGGTCTGGCCGGTGGTCTGTACGCCTGCTACATCGGCGTTCTGAACCCCTCCACCTTCGGCTTCATGAAGTCCATCGAGATCCTGGTCATGGTGGTTCTGGGCGGCATGGGCTCCATGCTGGGTTCCATCCTCTCCGCTACCGTCCTGACCATCCTGCCCGAGGCTACCCGCAGCTTCGACAGCTACCGCATGGTCATCTACTCGCTGGTGCTCATCTTGATGATGATCTTCCGTCCGGGCGGACTGCTGGGCAGCTACGATTTCTCCATGAGCCGCATCGTGGAAAAGGTCATGAACGGCGAGCTGTTCCACAAGAAGAATGCTGACAAGGAGGGCGCAGACCATGAGTGAGTTCCAGACGAAGTTACACAGCGTCCCTTCCGGCGGCTTCTTGACTGACCGCGACAAGGATAAAAAGCCCATCCTCGACGTCCGTGAACTGGGCATCGACTTCGGCGGCCTGACCGCCGTGGACGGCTTCAACCTGATGATTGGCCGCAACGAGATCACCGGCCTCATCGGCCCCAACGGCGCCGGTAAGACCACCGTCTTCAACCTGCTGACCAACGTCTACCAGCCCACCCGCGGCTCCATCCTCATCGATGGGATGCCCACCGCCGGCAAAAAGACCTATCAGGTCAACCGGATGGGCGTGGCTCGTACTTTCCAGAATATCCGCCTGTTCAAGGACCTGTCCGTCATCGACAACATCAAGGTGGGCCTCCACGAGTCCATGAAGTACAATCTGGGCTCCTCTCTCATCCGCCTGCCCAACTACTGGAAGGAAGAGAAGCGCTGCACCGAACGTGCTTTCGAGCTGCTGGACATCTTCCACATGGCTGACCTCGCCGATGCACAGGCCGGCAGCCTGCCCTACGGCGCACAGCGCCGTCTGGAGATCATGCGCGCGCTGGCTACCAGCCCGAAGCTGCTGCTTCTGGACGAGCCGGCCGCCGGCATGAACCCCTCCGAGACCGCAGAGCTGACTGAGACCATCCGCCGCATCCGCGACGAGTTCAACATTGCTGTCCTGCTCATCGAGCATGATATGAGCCTCGTTATGGGCATCTGCGAGGGCATCGCCGTGCTGAATTTTGGCCGCATCATCGCCAAGGGTACGCCGGACGAGATCCGCAACAATCCCCAGGTCATCGAAGCCTACCTGGGCAAGAAGGAGGGCTGAACGATGGCACAGACTTTGCTGAAAGTTGATAACATCAACGTCTTTTATGGCAACATCCACGCAGTCAAGGATGTCTCCTTCGAGGTGAACGAGGGCGAGATCGTCACCCTCATCGGTGCCAACGGTGCCGGTAAATCCACCACCCTGAAGACCATCTCCGGCCTGCTCCACCCGAAGACCGGCGACGTCCTCTACAAGGGCAAGAGCATCAAGGGCGTCCGCGCTCATAAAATCGTCGAGGCCGGTCTGGCACAGGTGCCGGAAGGCCGTCATGTCTTCCTGCACATGACCGTGGAAGAGAATCTGGACATGGGCGCTTATACCCAGCCTGCTTCCACCATCGCTCCCAACAAGGAGAAGGTCTTTGAGCTCTTCCCCCGCCTGAAGGAGCGTCGCAAGCAGCTGGCCGGCACCATGTCCGGCGGCGAGCAGCAGATGCTGGCCATGGGCCGTGCTCTGATGAGCAACGCCTCCATGCTGATGCTGGACGAGCCCTCCATGGGTCTGTCGCCCCTGCTGGTGCAGGAGATCTTCGACATCATCCAGAACATCCACAAAGAGGGCATGACCATCCTGCTGGTCGAGCAGAATGCACAGATGGCCCTTTCCGTGGCAGACCGCGCCTACGTCCTTGAGACGGGCCGCGTGGTCATGGATGGCACCGGTGCTGAGCTGCTGACCAACGAGCGTGTCCGCAGCGCATATCTGGGCGGTTAATATTTTGGTAAATAATAGGACTCCATATAGTTAAGTTCTATATGGGGTCCTATTTTGTTATTTGGATATGGAGCAGACAAGGGAAAACTAAGTTGAAAATTTTGTGGCTTCATGGTATGATGATGGCAAGATAAATTTATATAATAAAGTTAGTGCTACGATAATGCGTGATAAAATAGGAGATAGCTGATGGAAAAACAGCAAAAAAGATGGAGGGCAATAAGTTTGTTTGCTGGGGCAGGCGGCTGTTCATTAGGCTTTAAGAACGCCGGAGTTGATATTATTGCGGCTTTTGAGAATGCGGAACCCGCCATCAATACATACAATATGAATTTTGGACCGGGTCAGTGCCGTAAAGTAGATTTGGGAATATGCGATTTTGGAGAATTACAGAAAGAACTGGGATTATATAGAGGGGAGATAGATCTAATTATTGGAGGACCGCCATGTCAAGGATTTACTACTGCAGGAAATCGATTTTGGAATGATCCTCGAAATAAATTGATTCAAAATTATGCACAAGCACTCGAAATTTTTTATCCACGATGGTTTATGATGGAAAATGTAGAGGGGATCTTGACAACAGCTAAGGGAAATTATATTGTTGAATGTATAAAAAAAATGATTGAAATCGGGTATACTGTTAATTTGAAGAAAGTCTATATGCAAGAATATGCTGTTCCTCAAAGAAGAAAACGGGTGATTATTGTTGGAAATAGAGAAGGAAAGGATTTTAATTTTCCCAATCCAATTGAGTATGCTTCCGGATGCATATATAAAAATTCCTCGTTTACATTAAAAGAAGCAATAAAAGATTTGGAAATGTGTGATATTCCTGAAATTGATCACATTAGAAAAAAGGAGGATGGAATACAGTTAGAACGAATGATGGCTTTGAAACAGGGACAATCAATGAAAGACTTACCGGAATATTTACAGCACGAATCATTTAAGCGAAGATCATCGAGAAGAGTGTGTGATGGGATGCCATCAGAAAAAAGAGGTGGAGCACCTTCTGGGTTGAAGAGATTGGTATACAGTGAACCCTCTCTGACGATAACGAGCGCGGCACTATCTGAGTTTGTTCATCCTATACAAAATAGAAATCTAACACTTCGTGAATGCGCAAGAATTCAGACTTTTCCGGATAGCTTTAAGTTTTGCGGGACGGAGGCACAAAAAATACTTCAAATAGGAAATGCGATTCCACCAGTATTTGCTGAGATAATGGCGAAACAGATTAAATTGTGTGACAGTAATCTCCCGGGAGAAACAATTCCATCACTAAAAAAATTTGATGTTACGAAATCGTCGGCAATGAGCCCCGCATTAAAAAGAACATATGCGATGTTAAATGAATTGCAGGCTAAAGAATATGAACAAACAAAAATGGAGGGATAAATATGACAGCAACCCGTCAACAAAGAACATTTTATAGAACCTTCTCACAACATGGAACGGGGAGCGCAATGGTTGAATTAGAACCAAAAGATGTGGCACTACTTGTTCATATTTCTTACTTAGATATTTTTGAGAAAGCGGCGGAATGGTTTGATGAAAGATTTTTTAATATCGCTCAAAGGGACTTTTATAAAATTGAGAGAAAAGATGTTGATGCTCTCCCGGAATTAACGGTTGATGGTGCTATACGTTATTTGCAACTTTCGGGAGTGACTGATACTGAAAATATTATATATTTATATATGAAAAATTTATCTGAACTGTGGCGGCGCAGATTCAAATTTTACAATATTTTGAAAACACAGTCATTTCCGACAACAGAGCAGATTGGGCCAAGGTGCTTATTGGAGTATGGCAACTGTGATGATAAATTGTTGTTTTCGTGGATGACTTGGAGAAAACTTATATACGATGTTGATAATCGAAGCGCACAGGAAACAGGATACTTGTTTGAACCTATTTTAGCTAGTTGTCTCGGTGGAGAACCGATGTCACATAGAAATTCACCAGTTAAACGAATTGATGCACAAGGAAATCGAACAAACGAAGGGCGTCAGGTTGATTGCTATATTGAAGAAGCAAAAGAAGTTTATGAATTGAAGTTAAGAGTAACAATCGCGGCGAGCGGACAGGGACGTTTTGGGGAGGAAATGAGTTTTCCATATGAAGCACGAAAGGCTGGTCTTACACCAATTTTAATAGTATTTGATCCAACACCTTCAGCACTCTTAGAAAAACTTAAATTAAAGTATCTTGAAGAAGGCGGTCGTTGTGCAATAGGAGAGGAGGCTTGGAAAATGCTTATAACTCGAGCGGGGAAGGAAATGGGAAAGTATATTGAAAAATATATCAAACCGCCAATCAGCAAAATGGAAGAAATGAATATAGTGAAGCCTCAAAATATACATCTTTCAACATCAAAAGAATCTATTATAATTAGTGACGAAGCGCACGAGCGATATATTATTCCGCGAAGTGTAATAATTGAATGATACAGTGTACTAATAATTATATGGTTATATAAATGCTGACCAACGAGCGTGTCCGCAGCGCATATCTGGGCGGTTAAATTACAAAAAGTAAAAGAGGCGTGACCTTGCGGTCACGCCTCTTTGTTTTATATCAGCTGATTTTGTCAGCCTGTATATTTGCTGACTTCCAGCAGCTCCTCGGCCCGCTTGACCTGTTCCGCCGTGGGCGGGACAGCATCGGGCAGGGGATAAGGGATGCCGAGCTTCTGCCACTTGAAGAGGCCCAGCGTGTGGTAGGGCAGTACCTCTACCCGCTGCACCGTCTTGAGGGACGAGATGAACTCTGCGGTCTTCCGCAGGCCGTCTTCGTCGTCCGTCAGGCCGGGGACGAGGACATGGCGTATCCAGAGCGGTACACCGAGGTCAGAAATGTGGCGCGCCATCGCAAGGATATTCGCGTTGTCCTTGCCGGTGAGCCTGCGGTGCTTCTCCGGATCGATCTCCTTCAAATCAAGGATGACGAGGCTGGTGGACTTCATCAGCCGGTCAAAATCGGCCAGATAAGCCGCATCGTCGGGGCGGAAGGGCTGACCGGCGGTGTCCAGAGCCGTATGCACGCCCTTGGAGCGCGCCAGCTCGAAGAATGCCGTCAGGAACTCCATCTGGCGCAGCGGCTCGCCGCCGCTGACCGTGATGCCGCCCTTTTTGCCCCAGTAGTTGCGGTAGCGCCACACCCGCTGGAAGAGCTTGTCCACCGTCCATTCCTCGCCGCCCTCAGCCCATGTCTCCGGGTTGTGGCAGTATTTGCACCGCAGGGCGCACCCCTGCAAAAAGACGACGAAGCGGACGCCGGGGCCGTCCACAGAACCGAAAGTCTCCAGCGAGTGGACGTATCCGATGGGGTTACAGAGCTGCATGGCAGGTACGGGAGATGACATCCATCTGCTGCTCGCGGGTCAGGTCGATGAACTTGACGGCGTAGCCGGAGACACGGATGGTGAAGTTTGCGTACTCCTCCTTCTCGGGGTGCTCCATAGCGTCGATGAGCTTCTCCTTGCCGAAGACATTGACGTTCAGGTGGTGTGCGCCCTGGTCGAAGTAGCCGTCCATGACCTGCACCAGATTCTCAACGCGCTCGCCCTCGCTGTGGCCCAGAGCGTCGGGGTTGATAGTCTGGGTGTTGGAGATGCCGTCCAGAGCCCAGTGGTAGGGCAGCTTGGCCACGGAGTTCAGAGAGGCCAGCAGGCCGTTCTGCTCTGCGCCGTAGCTGGGGTTGGCACCGGGTGCGAACGGGGTGAATGCGGCACGGCCATCGGGCAGAGCGCCGGTGTACTTGCCGTAGACCACGTTGGAGGTGATGGTCAGGATGGAGGTGGTAGCCTCGGAGTTGCGGTAGGTGTGGCGCTTCTTGATCATCTCAAGGAAGGTGCGCAGCAGCCAGACGCCGATCTCGTCGGCACGGTCATCGTCGTTGCCGTACTTCGGGAAGTCGCCCTCGACCTCGAAGCCGGTGGCAAGACCCATCTCGTCGCGCACGACCTTGACCTTGGCGTACTTGATGGCGCTCAGGGAGTCGATGACGTGGGAGAAGCCGGCGATACCGGTGGCAAAGGTGCGGCGGACATCGGTGTCGATGAGGGCCATCTCAGCCTCTTCGTAGTAGTACTTGTCGTGCATATACTGGATGAGGTTCAGCACGTTGACGTACAGGCCGGCCAGCCAGTCCAGCATCTGGACGTATTTGGGCAGAACCTCGTCGTAGTTCAGGTACTCGCCGGTGATGGGGGCGTAGTTGGGGCCGCACTGCTCGTGACTCTTCTCGTCCACACCGCCGTTGATGGCGTAGAGCAGGCACTTTGCCAGGTTGGCACGTGCGCCGAAGAACTGCATCTCCTTGCCGGTCTGGGTAGCAGACACGCAGCAGCAGATGGAGTAATCGTCGCCCCAGACGGGCTTCATGACGTCGTCGTTCTCGTACTGGACGGAACTGGTGTTGATGGACACCTTGGCGGCATACTTCTTGAAGTTCTCAGGCAGAGCAGAGGAGTACAGAACGGTCAGGTTCGGCTCCGGTGCAGGGCCCATGTTCTCGAGGGTATGCAGGAAGCGATAGCAGTTCTTGGTGACCATGCTGCGGCCGTCCATGCCGATGCCGCCCACTTCCAGCGTTGCCCAGACGGGGTCGCCGGAGAACAGCTGGTTGTAGCTGGGGATGCGGGCGAACTTGACCATGCGGAACTTCATGACCATGTGGTCGATGAGCTCCTGAGCCTCGCTCTCGGTCAGGATACCCTTGTCCAGATCGCGCTGGATATAAATATCGAGGAAGGTGGAGATGCGGCCCACGCTCATAGCGGCGCCGTTCTGGGTCTTGATGGCGGCCAGATAGCCGAAGTACAGCCACTGGCAGGCTTCCTTGGCGGTCTTAGCGGGCTGAGAGATGTCGTAGCCGTAAGCCTCGGCCATCTTCTTCATGCCCTTCAGGGCGTTGATCTGGCGTGCGATCTCTTCGCGCAGGCGGATGACGTCATCGGTCATGGTGCCGTCGCCGCAGTTGGCGAAGTCTTCCTGCTTGAACTTGATGAGGGCGTCGATGCCGTACAGTGCCACACGGCGGTAGTCGCCGACGATACGGCCACGGCCATAGGTGTCGGGCAGGCCGGTGATGATGTGGGTGTGGCGGGCGGTCTTCATCTCGGGGGTATAGGCATCGAACACAGCCTGATTGTGGGTGCGGGTGTAGTCGGTGAAGATCTTGTGCAGCTCTTCAGAGGGCTGGTAGCCGTAGGTGGTGCAGGCCTGCTCCGCCATCTTAATACCGCCGTAGGGCATGAATGCACGCTTCAGGGGCTTGTCGGTCTGCAGGCCGACGATCTGCTCAAACTCTTTCAGGCTCTCGTCGATGTAGCCGGGGCCGTACGCGGTCAGACCGCTGACGACCTCGGTCTCCATATCCAGCACGCCGCCCTTGGCACGCTCGGCCTTCTGCAGCTTCTGCAGTGCGCCCCAGAGCTTATCGGTGGCCTCGGTGGGGCCAGCCAGGAAAGACTCGTCGCCGTCATAAGGGGTGTAGTTCTTCTGGATAAAGTCGCGGACGTTGACTTCCTCTTTCCAGATGCGGCCCTCAAAGCCTTCCCACTGTTCAAAATCGATCATTGGAACCTCCTTGCTCCGTTCCTGACGCTCTAACCGATCTGCTTTGCAATAATTAGTTAGAGCAGTCTAACTGTTCCGTCTTAAAAAAGCCGCCGATTGCGGTTTCTGAAAGACAGGGTGGTACAGGGCGCAGAGGTATTTGGATGGCAACCCCTGCGCTGTTTATGAGCCGCTGCAGACAGGCAATCGAGTCCGACTGCAACGGCCTGACAATATAATAACAGTGATTCTCAGAAAAAGCAAGAGGGAACCTGTGGATTTTCTACAAGAGATGGCAGTTTTTGTTATGAAAAATGCTCATGGAGGCCGCCGGAGAAAAATTTTTTGAAAATTTGAAAAACAGGCTTGACAGTCATGACAAACTATGGTATCCTGTTGTCACAGCGAGGTTAGTTAAATCTAACCAAAGCTCCTCCGATTCACTGCAAAGGGATGCCTGCAACTCTCTTTGAGGCGATTCGGTTCCTCCATTCCATTCTCCTGATCATAGAGAAAGCGGCTTATGGTTTGCTCCGCTTTCCCTGCGCGCAGCGCGGAGCGCTCTGGTACGGCGGCCTGTGCAAAAAAAGAACAAAATGCGGGACACACAGACTTGACCACCTGTGCGCCCCGCTTTTTGTTGTGCCAAGGGAGAGGCAGAACGTCGGCAGGGCTGTCTCTTGACACCCCGGGTGAGTGTACTATAATAATGTGTGTCGGAAAAACGAGAAAAGTTGATTTTCTTCGGAACGATAAAATGGGAGGAAATGAATGAAAAAATTAGCGAGGGCCATCGTGAAGATGCGCAGGCTCATCCTCATCGTGGCGGTCCTGCTGCTCATCCCGGCGGCAGTGGGAGCCATCGCCACGCCCATCAACTACGACATCCTTTCTTACCTGCCTCAGGAACTGGACTCCCGTGTGGGCCAGCTGCTGCTGGAAACAGACTTCCATCTGGCCTCCACCAACATGATAACCGTGGAGGGGATGCCCACCAACGAGCTGCTGGCCATGAAGGCTGAGATCGACGAGGTGCCGGACGTGCTGAACACCTTCTGGCTCAGCGACGTGCTGGACCCGGCAGTGCCGACGGAGATGCTGCCAGCGGATGTCCAGCAGTTTATGTTCGGCAAGAACGACTCCACCATCCTCATCGTCCAGCTGGGCGGCTCGAGCGTCAGCGAGGAGACGATGCAGGCCGTGGCCCAAATCAAGAAGATACTCCGGAAGGACTGCTTCTTCGGCGGCATCAGCGTCATCCTGAGCGACACCAAAGAGCTGGTCATGGGCGAGATGCCCTGGTATGTGCTCTGCGCCGTGGGCGGCTGTCTGCTGGTGCTGTTCCTCTCGCTGGAAAGCTGGCTCACGCCGTTTTTGTTCATGCTGGGGCTGCTCTTCCCGCTGGTCTATAACTTTGGCACGAATATTTTCCTCGGTCAGGTCTGCTTTATCACCGCGTCGCTGGCGGCTGTTCTGCAGCTGGGCGTGACGATGGACTTCTCCATCTTCCTGCTCCACCGCTACGACGAGGAAAAGAAGCTCTGTGCCTCCAACGAAGAGGCCATGGAGAACGCCATCTGTAAGACCATGAGCTCCATCACGGCGTCCAGTCTGACGACCATCGCGGGCTTTCTGGCCCTCTGTGCCATGCAGCTGACGCTGGGCGCAGACCTCGGCATCGTCATGGCAAAGGGCGTGGCGCTGGGCGTCATCTGTACCATCGTCATCCTGCCCTCGCTCATTCTCTTCTTCGATAAGTGGGTGGAAAAATACCGCCACCGCACCTTTATGCCCAAGCTCACCCACCTGAGCCATTTTGTCTCAAAGCACCCGATGCCCGTTGTGGTGGTGTTCGTCCTGCTGATGATCCCCTTCGGGCTGGCCCAGAGCAAGACCGATATTTACTACAACATTTTTGCCGCTCTTCCGCAGGATATGCCCGGCATCGTAGGTACGAACAAGCTGGGCGAAGACTTCGGCATGATGACCAACCACTTCATCCTCGTCCGGGAGGAGCTGACCGCCTCTCAGATGTCCGCCCTCTGCGATGAGATAAAGGAGGTGGACGGCATCACCCAGGTGGTGAGCCTCGACTCCATCACCGGCCCGGGCTTTGAGACGGAACTTCTGCCCGACGAGCTGATGAACATCGTCCAGAACGGCGGCTGCAAGCTCATCCTCGCCAATGGCCGTTATAAGTCGGGCAGCGACGCGCTGAACGTGCAGGTGGACGAGCTGGTCCGTCTCGTCAAGGAGGCAGACCCCGAGGGCCTCGTCACCGGCGAGGGTGCCATGATGAAAGACCTTGTGGAGATCGCCGACGAGGACTTCAAAAATGTCAACATCTGGTCCATCGCGGCAGTGCTGGTCATCATCGCGCTGTCCTTCCGCAGCCTGTCGGTGCCGGTGCTGCTGGTGGCCAGCATCGAAGCGGCCATTGCTATCAACATGGGCATCCCGTACTTTATCGACGACTCGCTGCCCTTCATCGCCAGCATCGTCATCGGCACCATCCAGCTGGGCGCGACGGTGGACTACTCCATCCTCATGACCACCCGCTACCGCGAAGAGCGTCTGGCCCTCCGCTCGCCCAAGGCGGCGGCACAGCAGGCCCTCGAGCACTGCAGCCAGAGCATCCTGACAAGCGGCCTGACCTTCTTCGCGGCCACTTTCGGCGTCGCGGCCATCAGCAAGGTGGAGCTGCTGGAAAGTATCTGTATGCTCATCTCCCGAGGTGCGCTCATCAGTATGGTGGTCATCCTGCTGGTGCTGCCCGCCGGCCTGATGCTGCTGGACGGCCTCATCTGCCGCACCACCTACCACTGGCTCAACGCCCCCAACGCTGCAAAGGAGTGAATGCTATGAGAAAAACTCAGAATTTTCTGCGCCGCGCTGGCTCTGCGGCGCTTGCCCTGACCCTGACGGTCAGCCTCTGTCAGCCCGCCTTTGCGGCGACCAAGGCCCCCTTCTCGAAGGATGAGACGGTGTATGCCGTCATGGCAGCGGACGGCTCTGTCACCAAGACCACCGTCAGCGAGCATCTTTACAATGCCGACGGCCTCGCCGGTGTGGAGGACAGGTCCACCCTGAAAAACATCGTGAACACCGAGAGTTTTGCCGAGTACACCCGGAACGGCGATACGCTGGTCTGGAACACTGACGACACCGATGTCTACTACAAGGGCGACACGGACCGTCAGCTGCCCATCGCTGCCAAAGTGACCTACACGCTGGACGGCAAGACCGCCCCGCTCAGCGAGCTTCTGGGCCAGAGCGGCCACCTTGTGCTCACCATCGACCTGACCAACCATGAGACCGGCAAGGTGACCGTGAACGGCAAAGAGCGCACCATCGTCACCCCGCTGGTCACGGCGGTGGGCGTCGTGCTGGGCGATGACGCCAGCAACGTCAACGCTGTGAACGGCCTGCTGGAAAGTGCGGCCAAGAGCAGCGTCGCGGCCTTCGTCACCCTGCCGGGCGTGAAAGATTCCCTCGACGGCCTGCTTCCCGAGCAGGTGAACGGCTTCGCCGAGTACTTACAGGACAGTGTGACCGTGGAGGCCGACGTGGAGTCGCTGACGGCACCTCAAATCCTGCTGGCCTGTGCGGCGAGCGCCGAGGCACTGGGGCAGGGGGATGAGGTCTTCGACCTTGACAGCCTCAACGACTTGACCGACGGCATCGCGGCGCTGAATGATGCCATGAACCAGCTGCTGGACGGTGCGTCGCAGCTGAAAGCAGGCGCGGCACAACTTGCCGCCGGTTCACTGGCTCTGCTGGATGGGGCCAACCAGCTGGACAGCGGCCTCGGCCAGCTGACGGAAGGGCTGGACACCCTGACGTCCAACAACGCCGCCCTGACTTCCGGCGCACAGCAGGTGGCCGACGGCGTGCTGGACTCCGCCAACCAGACCCTCATGGAGAACGGCCTCATCGACACCCCCATGACGTGGGATACGTATGAAGCTGTCATTGACGACATCCTCTCGCTGGGCGACAAGACGCTGGCGGCGGGCCGCAAAAAGATGGTGCGCACCATCTGGGAGCAGGCTCCGCAGTTCAAGGCCAGCCAGCTGGACATCGCGCTCTACCTCGCGGCCACCAGGACCGACCACGACCTTGAGGCCGCCCTGCGCCTGATGCAGAGCTTCTCGCCCGATTTCATCATGGGCTGGCTGAAAAAACTCACCGACAGCGACGCCCAGCAGAAGGTCCACGACGAGCTGGTCTATCAGACCGCCAACAGCGAGGATATGGCCAGCGTCCGCGCCCTGAAAGAAAATCTGGGCCAGATACAGTTCTTCGTGTCCAGCGTCGGCCAGTACGCCGACGGCGTGGCTGCAGCCGCCGACGGCGCGCACACCGCCAAGGCCGGAAGCGCTCAGCTGGCCAGCGGCGCATCCGCCCTGTATGACGGCGTGCTCCAGCTCCAGAACGGCACCGACCAGCTCAGCGGCGGCCTCGTGCAGTTCAACGACGAGGGCATTTCTCAGCTCACCGGTGCGCTGGACGCCGACCAGCTCCACGCCCTGCAGACTGTGGTGGAAGAGATGACCAGCCGCCTCGCCGACTACACCAGCTTTGCCGGTGTACCCGAGGGTGCGTCCAGCCGGGTGAAGTTCATCTATAAGACCGCCGAGACGCCCGCCGAAACGGCTCCGGTGGAGACGGCGGCAGACAACGCTTCGGAGGGCAATTTCTTCCTCCGCCTGTGGCACCGCCTGCTGGCCCTGTTCGGGCTGTAAGAATAAAAAAATATAAAGGGAAAACCGCCCGGACGATGACCGTCCGGGCGGTTTTCTGCAAAGCAGAGGATGGAGGTTTTGAGAATGAGAAAATAGCTTAGTCGTTGAACTCGAGGTAGGCGCCCTTCATGGGGCTGACGGCGTGCTCACTGAACAGCCGCAGGGTGCCGCGCTTGTAACGGCGGGGCTTCGGCTTCCATGCAGCGCGGCGCTGGGCCAGCACGGCGTCGATCTCTTCGGGGGGCTTGCGCTCCCCCTTGATGCCGATGATGTTCAGCTTGCGGGCGGGGATGTCGATCTCGATGAGGTCGCCCTCTTCCACCAGAGCGATGGGGCCGCCGGTCTGGGCCTCAGGGCTGCAGTGGCCGATGACGGGGCCGGTGGATGCACCAGAGAAGCGGCCATCCGTGATGAGGGCGATGCTGCGGCCCAGCTCCTTGTCCGAGCTGATGGCCTCACTGGTGTAGAACATCTCCGGCATGCCGCTGCCCTGAGGGCCTTCGTAGCGGATGAAGACGGCGTCGCCCTTTTCCACCTTGTGGTGGAGCACGGCGTCCAGACACTCCTCTTCGCTGTCGAAGGGGCGGGCGCGGAGCACGGCCTGGAACATCTCCCTGGGGCAGGCGGTGTGTTTGATGACCGCGCCCTCCGGAGCCAGATTGCCGCGCAGGACGGCGATGCTGCCATCGGTGCCGATGGGGTCGGAAGCCGGGCGGATGATGTCGGCGCGGGTCAGCTTGATGCCGCAGCGGGCATTCGCCTCGTCCAGCAGCTGCTGGCAGTGCTCGTAGAAGCCGTTCGCCTTCAGCTCGTCCAGATTCTCGCCCAGCGTCTTGCCGGTGATGGTCATGGCGTCGAGATGGAGCACATCCCGGATCTCCTCCATGATGGCAGGCACGCCGCCGGCATAGTAGAAGAACTCTGCGGGCCAGCGGCCGGCCGGGCGGATGTCCAGCAGGTACTTTGCGCCGCGGTGGAGACGGTCAAAGGTGTCGCCGTCGATGGAGATGCCAAATTCATGGGCGATGGCAGGCAGATGGAGCAGGGCGTTGGTGGAGCCGGAGATGGCCGCGTGGACCATGATAGCGTTCTCGAAACTGTCCATCGTCACGATGTCGCTGGGGCGCAGGCCCTGTTTGGCGAGGACGACGGCCTGATAGCCGGCCCGGCGGGCGTACTCCACCAGGTCGGGGCTGGTGGCCGGCAGCAGGGCGCTGCCAGGCAGGGCCAGACCCAGAGCCTCAGCCATGATCTGCATGGTGGAGGCGGTGCCGATGAAGCTGCAGGCGCCGCAGCTGGGGCAGGCGTTCTGCTTGGCCCAGTTGAGCTTTGCTTCGTCGATCTCGCCGCGCTCATACTTTGCGCTGTACATACCCAGCTGCTCCAGCGTCAGCAGCTCCGGGCCTGCATGCATGGTGCCGCCGGTGACCACCACCGAGGGGATGTTCACCCGGGCCAGGCCCATGAGGTTCGCAGGCATACCCTTGTCGCAGCTGGAAATATAGACGCCGCCGTCAAAGGGGGTCGCGTTGGCGTGGATCTCGATCATGTTGGCGATCATCTCGCGGCTGGCGAGGCTGAAGTTGATGCCGTCGGTACCCTGACTCTCGCCGTCGCAGATGTCGGTGGCAAAATACCGGGCGCCGTGGCCGCCGGCCTCGGCTGCGCCCTTGCAGGCGGCGTTGACCAGCTTGTCAAGATGGCCGCTGCCGGGGTGGCTGTCGCCAAAGGTGCTTTCTACGATGATCTGAGGCTTGGAAAGTTCATCCGGCGTCCAGCCGGTACCCAGACGCAGCGGGTCCAGCTCGGGAGCAAGCCTACGCATTTTTTGACTAGTGAGTTCCATAACAAATTCCTGTATCTTCCATGATATTTGATGTGTGCAAATGATGCTTTAGACAAGGCCCACAGCGTGGAGGATGACCAGCACGATGAAAGCAACGATGCCGCCGAGGGCGTTGGTGGTGGTAAAGTACTTCAGACCCTGCTTGGTATCAAAGCCGTACAGGGAGGTGAAGATCCAGAAGCCGCTGTTGTTGACATGCCAGCCGACCATGGAGCCTGCACCGATGGCCAGAGTGGTGAGGACGGGGTCGAGGCCCAGAACGGTCATCAGGCCGCCCATCAGGCCTGCAGCGGTCATCGCAGCGGTGGTCATAGAGCCGCAGACGGTCATCAGGATAGCAGCCATCAGGAAGGGGACGAGCACAGCGGGGAAGCTGCTCTCGGCGATCATGCCGCCGATGGTGGCGATGGCTTCGTTCTCGCGGAGGATGCCGCCCATAGCACCACCCATAGCGGTGATGAGCAGAGCGCCGATGGCGATCTGGAGAGCACGGCCCACCCAGTTGTTCATGACGATCTCGAACCAGCTGCTCTTCTCAGTCAGCTTGCAGCCGGTGCCGTCAGCATTGGCTTTCTTGACGACCTTGTCCTTGCGGCCGAAGATCAGGCAGCCGACAGCGATGATTCCTATGAACAGAGCCAGAACGGTGTTGCCGAAGGTGTTGAAGAAGCTGTAGGCGGCGGAACCTTCTTCAGTGAACAGCTTGCCGATGGAGCCGATGGCGATCATGACAGCGGGCAGCAGCAGGGGCAGGAAGGAAGCGCCGGAGCTGGGGGTGTTGTCCTCTTTGATGAGCAGGGCGTTGACGTCGTTGGTGTCCTCCACAGCCTCGATGCCCTCGGTGTACTGGGGCAGCGGAGCAACATACTCGCCCTTGGCGTAGACGGGGCGCAGGCCGAGGTAGCAGACGGCAAAGGAGATGACGGAGCAGATGAGGCCGATGATGATGACGGTGCCGATGTCAGCGCCCAGCAGGATGGCCACTGCCAGGATGCCGGGGGTGGGAGGCACCAGACCGTGGGTCAGGGTCAGGCCGAGGTTAACGAAGGGAGCGACCTGCTGCATACCCAGCTTCTTGCGCTTGGCAAGGATGGCAGAAATGGGAGCATTGAGGATGATGGCAATGTCGCCGAAGACGGGGATGCTCATGATGAAGCCGGTCAGGGCCGGGGCCAGCTCGAGGCACTTGCCCTTGAACTTCTTGATGAAGAAGTTGACCATGCTGGTGGCAGCGCCGGTGTCATTGATGCCCGATGCAATGACTGCACCAAAAATAATCATAACACCAATGGAGCCTAAAGTCGAGCCGAAATACTTGGTGATGGAAGAAAAGGTGTCCACGAGGGTCTTGCCGGAGGCCAGACCACAGAAGGTGGCCGTCAGAAACAGAACCATGACCGGGTGCATCTTGAATTTCAGGGTCAGGACGGTCAGGATGATGATCGCAATGATCAGCATGATCACAAAATGTAGAGGTGACATAATATACTCCTTTTAAGGCTTAGAGGCACTGGTTCTTTTCCAGTGCGGCATAGGTCGTACGATAGGCATTCTCAATGACCCACTCAGGGGTCTTGGCCCAGTATTCGGGGCGGAAGGTCTCCACCGAGACCATGCCGTCGTAGCCGCAGCATTTCAGGGTCTGCAAAAAGCTGTCGGTGTTCACGGCGCCGGTGCCGGCAAAGCAGCGCTTGTCCTGCCCCATCTCGCTTTCGGGGACGTCGTCGGCGCTCATCAGGTGGATGGCAAAGATTTTTTCGGGCTGCACGTTTTTGATGGCGCTGAAATCGTTGCAGCGGCCGTTGAGGTAGATGTTGTAGGAGTCGAACACGAAGCCTGCGTTGTCCTCGCCCACGGCCCGCACGATGCGGTCGGCGGCCTCGATGCTGCGCACACAGCTCTTGCGCAGGCCAACCAGCTCGAAGCAGAGCTTCATGCCGTAGGGCCGGGCCAGCGCCGAGAGTTTTTTCAGGATGCGGATGCACTCCTGCTCTGCGGCGGCTGCATCACCGGTGAACACCCCGCTGGGGTCGAGGGGCGGCACGATGATGACGTAGCCGCTGCCGATGGCGCTGCCCACCTCACAGGCCAGCTTGAAGTCCTGCATGGCGGGGTCATCCCAGTCGGGCGTTTCGTCCGGCAACATCCCATGATGCAGGTAGACGGCGTTGATGGCGTGGGGCTTGAGCCGATGCGTTTCGAAAAATTCCTTGAGCTGCTCTACCGTGTGGTCCTTGAGCCAGCCTCGGAGCAGATCAAGTCGTATTTCGATGTAATCGAAGCCAGCTTTCTCGCAGAGGGCGAGATCTTTTTCCAGAGTAGAGCAGTCGCGGGCGCAGGCTTCATTATAAGAGGTTTTCATAAGCAGCAGTACTCCTTTTTGCCCATCTCAGCGGATGGGAAATTTGACGACGGAGTTGGTCTGGGTGCTGCGGTAGATGGCCTCGAACAGCTCCACGGTCTTGCGGCCGTCGCGGGCGTCCACCAAGGGCTTAGTGTGGGTCTCCACGGCGTGGAGGAAGTCCTTGATCTGCTCCTGATGGTAGTAGTACATGGAGTCCACGCTGTTGAAGAAGTCGCAGTCGCCCTTCTTCCAGTCCTCCAGATCGTCGGCCTCGCCCTCAACGGTCCACAGGTCGTTGTAGGGCGGCTCGGTGATGGTGGACATACCGGCGATGAACATTGCGCCGCCGTCGGTCTGGACGCCCACGCCTGCACCGTTCTCGCCGAAGACGTGTACCTTGCCGTAGAGGGCGGGGTTCTGGCTGTTGCTGACCACGATATTGCCCACGGCGCCGCTCTTGAATTTGACGACGGCCACGGCGGTATCTTCCACTTCAATGTAGGGGTGGTTCAGATTCTTCCAGACGCCGTATACTTCATCGACGTCGCCCATGTACCACAGCAGCAGGTCGAGCTGATGGGGTGCCTGGTTGACCAGAACGCCGCCGCCTTCGCCCTTCCAGGTGCCACGCCATGCGTCGCTGTCGTAGTAGGACTTATCACGCCAGCCCAGCATGGTGACCATGCCCAGCACCGGCTTGCCGATCTTGCCGGCCTCGATGGCCTCGTGGATGCGCATACAGGGGCGGTAGAAACGGCGCTGCACCATCGTGCCGATGGTGACGTGGTTCTTGTCGCCAGCCTCGATAATGCGGTCGCAGTCAGCGAGGCTGGAAGCCAGAGGCTTCTCGATGAGGACGTTGCAGCCGTTCTCCGCTGCGGTCACAGCGGGGTCGCAGTGGATGGGGTGCGGGGTGCAGACGCTGACGACGTCCAGATGTTCTTTCTGGATCATCTCCGCAATGTCCGAGTAGGCGTGGACATTGTATCGCTCTGCGAAGGCTTTTGCACGCTCCAGATCAGCGTCACACACGGCAGTGAACTCGCTGTTCTCCAGCTGGGCGTATGCCTTTGCATGGAAATCACCGACCTTTCCGCAGCCGATGATACCGGTTTTCAACTTCATTGTTTTCTCCTTTTCTTGATGCTTTGAACAGGAAAAATTGTCGCACGACTTTTTCTGGCTTCATGATACCACTTCTGGATTTTTACAGCAAGTTGTTTCCGGAGGCTTCTACTTTTCCCACATTACGCGATTTTTTGATTGTGCATTTTGCTCAAAAATGAAGGGGGATTTCGTCACGTGAACGAATCGAATCGAAAATGTAAACTTTTTTGCAAAATAAGTCAGACAACTTTTGCCGCGAAACAGCAGCCTGAAAATCAAAAAAAGAGGTGCCGTAGCACCTCTTTGCAGTGTCATTGTTCCTGATTTTCCAGCTCCCGGTTCCGTGCATCGTAGATCTCTTTGATGGCGGCCCGGTTATAGGAAATGTGCATCGTCATGGCGCTGCGCGCCCCTACGGGGTCGTGCTCGGCGATGGATTTTGTGATGGCGCGGTGGGTGATGATGGTCTCCTGCCGCAGGCGGCGGTGGGTCAGGTTCGCGAACATCAGCACCGCCGTCTCGATGATGGAGATGATCTGCTCCACCACCTTGTTTTTGCTGCACCGGGCGATGTAGGTGTGGAAATCGATGTCGTCCTGGATGTAATAGAGGTCATGCTCTATCTTATATTCCACAGTGTCACACAGGTCTTTCAGATGTTCGATCTCTTCGTTGGTGGCGTTGTAGGCTGCCAGCTCGGCGATGCCCGGCTCCAGGATGAGGCGCAGATCCACCAGATTCATGGCCAGAGTGACCTTGTCTTCTACGTTGCGCAGATTCAAAGGGTCGAGGTCAGTGGGGACGAGGTCTTTTACATAGGTGCCGGAGCCGCGCCGCGTCTCGAGGACATTCCGGGAGACCAGGAGCTTTACGGCTTCCCGCACTGTGCTGCGGCCTACCCCGAACATCTCCGCCAGTTTGAATTCGTTGGGCAGTTTGTCGCCTGCCTTCAGGGGCAGCTTTGTGATGTACTCGTACAGCTGCTCTTCTACCTGCTCGGCCAGCAGGGTGTTCTTGATGCCAGAAAACGATGACATATCTTTTTCCTCTTTTATTTTACACGAACCAGCGACCCGACCACCTCACAGTGTGTGCTGTGGGGGAACATATCCACTGGCGTGAAGCCTTCGGCGCGGTAGCCTTTCTGGGTCAGGAGAGCGAGGTCGCGGGCCATCGTCTCAGGGTTGCAGCTGACGTAGACGATGCGCTTGGGGGCCATGCGGGCCACGCTCTCGATGAAGGCGGGCGTCGAACCCTCCCGGGGCGGGTCCATGAAGACGACGTCGGCCTTCTGGCCCGCGTCGGCGGCTTCCCGTATCCATGCGGTGGCGTCAGCGGCAAAGAAGCGGGCGTTTTTTACGCCGTTGTGCTTTGCGTTGCCGATGGCGTCCCGGACGGCGTCCCGGTTCACTTCCACGCCCACCACCTGCCGGGTCTTGTCAGAGGCCGTCAGGCCGATGGTGCCGATGCCGCAGTAGGCGTCGAGGGCGACTTCTTTGCCGGTGAGGTGGGCGGCATCGACGGCCAGCCCGTAGAGCACGGCGGTCTGGACGGGGTTCACCTGATAGAAGCTGCGGGGGCTGAGGGCGTAGGTCTTGCCGCAGAGGGTGTCGAGGATGAAGCCCTTGCCGTAGAGGACTTTTTCGTCCTCGCCCAAAACGACGCTGGTGCGGCGGGGATTGTAGTTCTGTACGACGGTGGTGACGGGGACGCCCCGCTTTTCGGCCTCGGCCAGCAGGGCTTTCACGAAGTTCTTCGCGCCGGGCAGCACGGGCTGGGCCGTGACCAGCACCACCATCACCTGACCGGTGGCGACGCCCCGGCGGAGCAGGCAGTGGCGGAGCAGGCCGGTGCCTTTGTCCTCGTTGAAGGGCTGGTAGCGGCAGGCGTTGGCGGCGGCGCGGACGGCCAGCATCACCTTGTCCAGTACCTCGTCCTGCAAAAGGCAGCTCTCCACCGGCAGCACCTTGTGGGTGCGGGCCGCGTAGATGCCGGAGGTGAGTTTTCCACCGGCAGCGGGGGCAAAGGTGGAAATCACTTTATTGCGGTAGTGGTAGGGCGTTTCCATCCCCCGGATGGGGGCGACAGGGCCGTATTTGCCCAGCAGGGCGCGGACGTCGGCCTCTTTCTTTTTGAGCTGTGCGGCGTATTCGGTGGCCAGCATCGGGCAGCCGCCGCAGTTTTTGGCGCGAAGTTTGCAATCCATTATCATATCCTCCTGAAACCAGACCGCAGGGTCCATTGCCTTACGGATGGCAGTGCATTTTCATCCAGTACGAGTTGAGCGGCCTGCCAAGGGCTCCCCTAACAGGGAAGCCGGCGAGCGCAGCGAGACTGAGAGGTTTAACCGTACGGGTCATACAGGTCATATTCTTCCGATTCTGCGTGCTTTTCGTTCAGTACAGCGATGGCCTGTTCCAGCTCGCTCTGGGAGCAGCCGCTCTCGCTCACCAGCGCCCGCACGGCCTGTGCGAGGTCGCCGCCAAAGACGGTGTCCAGCCGCTGGCGCATGGTGTAGACGCCGTAGGCCCGGCGGGTGACGGTGGGGGCGTAGAGGTTGTGGTTCTGCTCTTTGGTGCAGGTGACCCAGCCCTTCTCTTCCAGCCGGTATAAAAAGTTCAGCACGGTGGCGGCGGCCCAGCCTTTTTCGGCCAGACGCGCACCGATGTCCCGCCGCGACACGGGCGGTTTGCAGTCCCACAGGGCCAGAAGCACCTGTTCCTCCGCCGCCGAAAGGGCTTTCAGCCTGTCCGGAATGCCATACATGGGGGCCATCTCTCCTTTTTGAGTAAAAAACTTAATTTTACATTTGTCTTAGATACTGACATTGTACCAAAAATCAGGAAAAAGAACAAGAGCAGAAAACCCAGCAGCCATGCGGCTCTCCACTATCTGTTTTACAAATGTCTTTGAAAATGTCCCCTGCACGAGGACATTTGTACGCTTCGTGCGCCCGCCCGGGCTTTAACGGCTCAACTTTGTGCAAAGATGCTCTTGTTTTGCACCCCTCAAAACCATTATACTACGGACAAATCCAGAGCACAACGCCCGAACGGGCCGTCAGATAGAGGAAAAGGAGAGGATCCGTCATGGCACGAGTTTATAATTTCAGCGCAGGTCCCAGCATGTTGCCCGAAAAGGTACTCAAGCAGGCTCAGGCAGAGCTGCTCGAATACGGCGACAGCGGCCAGAGCGTGATGGAGATGAGCCACCGCAGCAAGTGGTTCGACGCCATCATCACCGACACCGAAGCCACCCTGCGCCGGGTGATGAACATTCCCGATAATTATAAGGTCGGCTTCTTCCAGGGCGGTGCGACCCAGCAGTTCGCCATGGTGCCGCTGAACTTCATGACCACCGGCAAGGCCGACTACATCGTCACCGGCAACTTCTCCAACCTGGCCGCAAAGGAAGCTGCAAAGTTCGGCGAGGCCAAGATCGTCGCGTCCAGCAAGGATAAGAACTTCACCTACATCCCGGACGTGAACGCCATCGACTACGACAAGGATGCAAGCTACATCCACATCTGCCAGAACAACACCATCTTCGGCACCCAGTATGTCGAGGTGCCTCAGGTGGAGGGTGTGCCGCTGGTGGCGGATATGAGCTCCATGATCCTCTCCAAGCCCGTGGACGTCACCAAGTACGGCTGCATCTACTTCGGCGTCCAGAAGAACGTCGCCCCCGCCGGCATGGCCATCGCCATCGTCCGGGACGACCTGCTGGGCCATGCCGCCGACAATGTACCTACCATGATGAACTACACCACCCTGCTGGCCAAGGACAGCATGTACAATACGCCGCCCTGCTGGTGCATCTACATGACCGGTCTGGTGCTCAAGTATCTGGAAAACGACATCGGCGGCCTTGCCAATATGCAGAAGATCAACGAAGCCAAGGCCAAGGTCCTGTACGACTACCTCGATGGTCAGGACTTCTTCAATAATCCTGTGGAGCACCGCTACCGCAGCACCATGAACGTCACCTTCACCAGCCCTGACCCTGACCTCGACAAGAAGTTCTGCGCCGAGGCCGCAGACGCCGGTTTCGTCAACCTGAAGGGCCACCGCCTCGTGGGCGGTATGCGCGCCTCCATCTACAACGCAATGCCAGCCGAGGGCATCGACAAGCTGGTAGACTTCATGGAGAAGTTCCGCAAAGAAAATGCATGAGTTTTTGTGTATAGGAGATAGGAAAGTATGTTCACCATCAAAACCCTGAACGCCATCAGCCCGGTAGGTCTGGCAAAGCTGAACAAAAACCTGTTCGATGTCTCGGTGGACGCCGACGCCCCCGACGGCATCCTTGTCCGCAGCGCCGACCTGCTGAACACCACCTTCAATGACAACCTGCTGGCCATTGCCCGCGCCGGTGCCGGTGTCAACAATATTCCTCTTGACCGGTGCAGTGAGCAGGGCATCGTGGTGTTCAACACGCCCGGTGCCAACGCCAACGCTGTGGCGGAACTGGTCATCGGTATGCTCATCGCGGGCAGCCGCAATGTGGCTGCTGCCGCCCAGTGGACTCAGGGTCTTGCCGGCGACCCCGCCATGGCAAAGAGCGTGGAGAAGGGCAAAAAGCAGTTCGTGGGCAACGAGATCAAGGGCAAGACCCTCGGCGTCATCGGCCTGGGTGCCATCGGTTCCCGCGTTGCCAACTGCGCCATCGAGCTGGGGATGGAGGTGTACGGCTATGACCCCTATATCTCCATTGATGCTGCGTGGAACCTGAGCAGTCAGGTTCACCACTGCGTCAACCTGAATGATATGCTGCCCCTCTGCGACTACATCACCATCCATGTACCGTATCTGCCCACCACCAAGGACACCATCAATGCCCAGACGCTGGCCCTCTGCAAGGACGGTGTCAAGCTGCTGAATTACGCCCGCGGTGAGCTGGTGAACACCGACGCCCTGCTGGAAGCCCTTGACACCGGCAAAGTGTCCGGCTACATGACCGACTTCCCCACGGAAGCTCTGCTGGGTCGTCCGGGCGTCATCTGCACGCCTCATCTGGGCGCTTCTACCCCGGAGGCCGAGGACAACTGCGCGGTCATGGCCGCCCAGGAGCTCAACGACTACCTCAAGAACGGCAACATCACCCATTCGGTGAACATGCCCGAGGTGCATCAACCCCGCGCCGGCGGCAAGCGCATCTGCATCATCCACAAGAACGAGCCGGGCATGATCAGCCAGATCACCGCCCTGACCACGGAGGCGGGCCTGAACATCGAGAACATGGTGAACAAGAGCAAGAAGAACATGGCCTACACCATGCTGGACGCCACCGGTGCCGTGAATGATGCACTGGCCGCGAAGCTCTCGGCCATCCCCGCCGTCGTCCGGGTGCGCATCCTGTGATGCTGCGATAAAATTTTCTGAGGCCGCTGCCCTGCCGGGGCGGCGGTCTTTTCGTGAGCGGATACACTTGAATCCCGTCATTGACCACAGCAGGAATTTGCGGTAAAATCATACTAGCTGGAGTGTCAGCCTGTGCGGCCCGCCCGGCTGAAGATGATGAATACAGGAGGTTTGTCCATATGAAGGCCAAAAGAATGCTTTCGCTGCTTCTCACAGCAGCCCTCATGCTGAGCATGGTGACCCCGGTGCTGGCCGCCTCGGCAGAGACCGAATTGCCCCGCGCCTCTCAGACCCGGCTGGAAGAGACGAATGAAGTCGTCTCCATTCGTCTGCAGGCTGCCGGAAAGCTGGTCTATGGCTCCCCGTTCGAGCTGTCGGTGGTCACCCGCCCGGCGGACGCGCAGTATATCGGCGTGGTGCTGGGCGTCAAGGGCGAAGCCAAGGGCTACGTCACCCTCGTGCTCTCCGATAAGCTCCGCACCCTGCTCAAGATGATACCCCTGCCCCGCAAGATGTCCAAGACCCCTGATCAGGTAGAAGAGTTCAATGTCTACGCCTATGTCAAACAGCTCATCGACGGCAACGATGTCAGCGTGCTGCTGGGCGTGGCCGATGAGGTCGTCAAGGTGATGGATACCCTGAAATTCTATATCCCCACCCTGAAAGATATGTCCATGGGCCTGAAGCTCTCTCTCGAGCTCATCCGCCGCTACCTTCCCGAGGGTGCGTTCAGCCGTATCTATCTGGATGAACAGCCCGTGGATTCGGGCAGCTATGTCGCGGGTGCCGTGGCGCTGGAATCCGGCGATTTGAACACCGCCGGTGTGGCCATGTTCAAGATAAAGCCCAAGACCGAGGGCGTCCGCCTCTACTGGGCCGAAGACCTGCCCGCCGGGATGACGCTGGCCGAGGCTGAGGCACACAATGTCGGCGCTCTGCTGGAGTCGGACGGCATGGTGGTCGATAATGCCAAGGTCACCTGTACTTATAAAAAGAAGGGCCTGTTCAGCAGCAAGTCCACGGAGTTCCCGACGCAGCCGGGTATCTACACCCAGACGGCAACAGTCTCCGGCAACTATTCCTGCGAGAAGATCACACGGACTATCGTTATCAATTAACATCAAAAGAAAAAACCTCCTGTGCGTCAGCACGGGAGGTTTTTTTATCTTATTTACATCCGGAACCGCCAGCCCCAGCCGCCGCCACAGCAGCAGTTGCAGAGCAGATTGAGCAAGATCATGCTCCAGCACCAGCGCATCAGCCCGCCGGGCTGGGCGTAGGTGGTTTGGGTGCGGTAGGTCTGGCCGGGATTCTGCATCCGGCGCAGGTGCATCTGGTATTCGGTGTTATTGGGGTCCAGCTGAACGGCGCGGCGGGCGTCCTGCAGCGCGTCGATGCTGTTGCCGAGGCCCTGATTGGCCAGCGAGGAGAGGTAGTACCACCGCGCTGAGCGGCTGTTCATGCTGTCCAGCACCCGGCGGGCCTCAGCGTAGCGGCCATTGGCCACAAAGTTGCGGGCCGCCTGCATCTCGGGGGTGTCAGAGCCGGAGTAGCTGGCCCCGCTCTGCTGCTGGTAGCCGCCAAAACCAAATCCGAAACCAAACGGGTCGAACCCGAAGCCGAAATCGCCCTGCTGCCAGCCGTTCTGGCTGTAGCCCTGATCGTATCCCTGCTGGTAGCCGCCCTGATAATAACCCTGCTGGCCGTAGCCGTAACCGCCGCCGGGCTGTCCGCCCATCTGGGGGCCGGTGTCGCCCTTGGTGATGGCGTCGTAAGCTGCCTGCACCTCTTTGAAGTGCTCTTCGGCGGTGGGGTCGTTGGGGTTCAGGTCGGGGTGCCAGCGCTTGCACTTGGCACGGTAGGCTTTCTTTATCTCGTCGTCAGTTGCGCCGCGCTGGATGCCCAGCACCTCATAGGGATCTCTCATGGGTCTACTTCCTCACGTCTCTCAGGCCATGCGCGGCCTTTTCGTTCCATACAATATTACAGTCTACAGGACAGTGCCTGCAAAATCAAGACAAAATCCGCCTTTTGGGCGGAATTGGTTACTTTTTCTGGGCCTCTTTGGCCTGTTTGCAGTTGTATTTGAGCCACACGCCGGAATACAGGATGTTCCGCAGAAGGTCCGCGTCCTCTACGCAGGGCAGACGCTCGAAGCTTCTGGCGCACCGGGCCAACAGCAGCTCAAAAATTTCCCGCATCTCTTCCTCGTAGCCGGGCTGACGGCTGAGGGTGCGCAGCGGATTGTATGCGCCCTTTTTTTCGTCCCGTGCCAGGTCATCGTAGGCGTCCAGCAGGTAGATGAATTTGCCCAGATGGAAGCCGATGCTCCGCAGCTCCGGCGACCAGTGGTCCTGCTTGTAGTCGAACAGCTCGGCCATCAGTTCGCCGAAGCAGCCCGACACAGCGTCAAGGTCTTCGCTTCCCTCGGCTTCCAGCTGAGCCAGCCGGTCGAGGCAGGTGCGGATGGCATTGCACTGTCGGGGCCAGCGCTGTGCGGCGGTCTGAGCAGGGGAGTCCAGCAGCTTTTCGAAGCCGAGGCCCAGCAGGCTGTGGTCGTCGTTCCATTTATCGGCGGCGTTGTAGTAGTGGAGCGCCACGCTCATATCGGCGCAGTAGTCGGTGGGGCCGCTGTGCCGCCAATTTATCTTCCGGATAGGGTGGATGGGGCAGTGGCCGCTGCCGGTGACGCACTCGCTCTCACCCTCGTAGAGGCTGGAAAGCAACAGATCCAAGAACGTCAGATCGTAACTCAGCGTCAGACGACCCCGCAGGCCGTGGAGCGCACCGATGCGGCGGCAGAGGCCGCAGTAGGCCGTGCGGTAGCGGGCTTTGGCCTCGTCGTCCAGCGCGGCCTGATTCGGGATGACATATCCAAACATACGTTAGCTCTTCTTGATGAACTGGGTGCCGCAGCGGGGGCAGGAGATCTGGATGCGGCCCCGGCCCCGGGGAACGCGCAGCTTCTGGCGGCACTGGGGGCAGCGGTAATAGTGGTAGAGTTTGCGGTTGTCCCACTGGTCCTTCAGGCCGCTGAACTTATTGCGGATGCGGTCCTTCACGGCGTAGTATTTATAATTTTCTTCGGTGCGCCTGGAGATGTTGCGGCTGAACATCCGGTAGTAGCAGAAGCCCAGCAGCACCACGCCGACGTACAGCAGCAGCGGCAGACGGGTGAGGATATAGACCAGGATCAGCACGAGAGAGGCGATGTTCAAAAACTGGTTCAGACCATCGGTGCCGTAGCGGCCTATCATGAACTGGCGTATCTTTTCTTTCATAAACGTCCTTCCTCATAAAAGAGGGGCGGGTGCGCCGCCCCTCTGTGTTTTTCTGCTTTCAGGATACCATGCAACCATGAGAAAATTTTGAACAGAGTGCAAACCTATCGTAAAGAGACGGCATTTAAGGGCCGCTCACTCCTCCCGGCAGCGGATGGTGAGGGAAACTTCAGCGTCCAAAGCACCCTCCATCCGGCAGTGGAGCTTGGCCGGGCCGGCCTCGCCAGTGGTGGCGAGATAGGTGCCTGCCATGCCGCCCCGCAGAGGGACGACGCTGGGGCCGAGAATGCGCAGCGGCCCCTCTACGCTCAGCTGAACGGCCTCACCACAGTAGGGCAGGAGGTTGCCGTTCTGGTCGATGGCCCGCAGGCTCACGGCGGCACAGTCCCAGGTTGGGCCGTCGGTCAGGATGGGATTGTGGACGGTGCATTCCAGCCGGACGCTCTGCACCGGCTCCTTCACGACGGTGCGGACGGCCCGGCCATGCCACACGGCCTCGAAGCGGTAGACGGCGGCGGGGCTGCCCAGCACACCGATATATTTGTAGTAAAGCTGCACCAGCTCGTTCCAGCTCAGGCGCAGTGAGTACATCCGCGCCCGGGACAGGGGTGAAAGCTCCATAGAGTCCCGGCGCATCTCGTTGAGGATGGCGGCCACCTGCGGCGCGGCAGTGCGGTCGATGCCCTCGTATTTCTCCAGCAGCAGACCCACGAAATCGTGTATCTCGATGGGCGGGTGGGGCAGAGCCGCAAAACGGCCCCGGCGGTCGGGGGTGAACTCGGCTACGAAGTCGTTGTCCCGGTAGAGCCGCAGGCTCTCGGCGTTGGTGAACGCCCAGCACGCCCCCGCAAAGCCGCCCGGATGGTCGCCCAGCGCCATGCTGGATGAAATTTCGAGCACGATGTCGGAAGGGGAGCGGGGCGTCTTCTGGCTGGCGTAGACGGCGGCAGAAAGCTTCGGGTTGCGGAACATGTCCATCACACCCTGATAGCTGATGCGGTCGCCGCTGCCGAATTCGCGGTGGGTGTTGTAGTCGGTCATGCACCAGCCGAAGCTGCCCGCCACGCCCTGCTGAGCGATGGTGTCGTTGAGGACGGCGGCGTAGCGCAGGGCCTGCGCCAGGCGGTGGGGCTCGTCGTCGAAGGGCTTGGCCGGGAACTGGGCGCCCTCGAATTCGCTGATGAGATAGCCTTTCCGGGTGTCGGGGGTGACGGCGGTGCGGGCCTCGCACCCGACGCCGCGCCCGTGGTAGGAGTAGTCGGCATAGGCGTAAACATCTTCCAGAAGCTGGCTGCGGCGGGTGCTGCGGGTACCAGCCGTGGGGCGGGTGGGGTCGAGGCGGCGCACCGTCTCGTTGGTGCGCTTATAAAAGCTCTCGTCGTCGGCGCTGCCGCTGACCCGCACACCCCACAAAAAGATGCTGGGGTGGCTGCGGCACTGGCAGACCATCTCGCGGCAGTTCTGCAGAGCCTGCGCTTTCCAGATGTCGTCGCCGACGTGCTGCCAGCCGGGCATCTCCACAAAGACCAAAAGGCCCAGCTCGTCGCAGGCATCGAGGAAGGCGGGGCTGGGGGGAGTGGTGAGGCGCACGGCGTTGCAGCCCAGCTGCTTTTTCAGGAGCTGAGCGTCCAGACGCTGGATGCTGTCGGGCATGGCATAGCCCTGATAGGCGTAGCTCTGGCGGCGGTTGAGGCCCCGCAGCTCCACCCGCTGGCCGTTGAGGTAAAGCCCGCCCGCCACGAACTGCAGGGTGCGGAAGCCGAACCGGCAGCTTTTCTCGTCCAGCACCCGGTCGGGCAGGCCGCCGGTGCCGGGACGGATGAGCCGGACGGTCAGGGTGTAGAGGGTGGGGTGCTCGATGCTCCACGGATGGACGCTGTTCAGTGCGCCGGTGATGGGCAGCGACAGCTCGCCGGTGTAGAACGCCCGGCTGCCCGAGGGGCTGCGTATCTCGGCCTGTAACGTGCAGCCGACGGTCTCGCCCACGGTGGCCGTGTAGATGCGGAAACCGCCCTCGGCCTTCGTCTCGATGAAGACGTCCCGCAGGTAGGCGGGCTCTTTCACGTCGAGGCAGACGGCGCGGCAGATGCCGCCGTAGGTCAGAAAGTCCATCTGCCCGCCGAAGGGCGGGATGTTCAAATCTTCGCGGCTGTCGCAGCGGACAGCCACCACGTTCTTCTGACCCAGATGGAGAGCACTGGTCAAATCGACGGTAAAAGCGGTGTAGCCGCAGCTGTGGTGGAACACCCGCCGCCCGTTGCAGAACACCGTGGCGTCATGGGCCACGGCTCCGAAGGTGAGCAGAACGGTGCGGCCCTCCCATTCTTTGGGCGCAAAAAACTCCCGCCGGTAGCCCGAAAGCTTCTGGTAGTCGTTCTCGTTGCAGTAATTGTAGGGCAGTGCCTTGACCGTGTGGGGCAGGCGCACCGGCTCAAGGGTCAGCTCCGGGCATTCCGGCCGCACGATGGCGGGGTCAAAGACCGGGGTGAAAAGCCAGCCGTCGTTCCAATCGTAGTGTTCCATGGCAAATGTTCTCCGTGGCAAAATACTTTAGTTCCTATGCTACCACAAAGTTATGAACGAAAAAAGAATCCGCGCCGGATTTTATCGGTTTCTGAATAAAATTTCAGAAAGAAGGGGCCGCGTTCCCGGCGGGAAAGCGGCCCCTTGGAGAAAACCTCTCCGTCAGGCTTTGACTGAGAGGTTTAACGAATAAAATTCGTCATCGGCCGACGGGGATTCTCCGGGTGCTGGATGCCCGCGGCTTTGCCGGCCTCGATGCACCGGAGCAGCCAGGCCATGTTGCGGCCCAGCTCCTGCATGACGGCGCAGCCCTCGGCGTCCTGCAGCACCTGCTCGGGGTTCGAGCCGTGGACCATGGGCCAGTAGGAGCCGCTCACCAGCGGCATATGGAAGAACTCGGGGTACTTCACCAGCTGATCGAGGGCGCTGGTGGTGCCGGCGCGGCGGGCCGAACAGCAGATGGCGGCGGGCTTGTAGGCCAGATACCTGCCGCCCGCGTAGGCGAGACGGTCCATGAAGCTGGTCATGTTGCCGGAAGCGGAAGCGTAATGCACCGGCGTGCCGAAGACGAAGGCGTCGGCAGTCTTGGCTTTCTCGATGGCCTCGTTGACCACGCCGCCGAAGACGCAGCCCTTGCCGGCGGCACAGCCGCCGCAGCCGATGCAGCCGCCCACGAGCTTTGTGCCGACGTTCAAGATCTCCGTCTCGATGCCGGCGGCGTTCAGCTCCCCGGCGATGAGGCTCAGTGCGGTATAGGTGCAGCCCTTCTCGTGGGGGCTGCCGTTGATGAGCAGGACTTTCATGATAAATACTCTCCTTTTGTACGCCCGAAAAAGCGGCGTTCTGGTATGATTTTAGCACATTCATGACCGTAACGCAACGAATCATGACACTGCCCTTGACAAAGACCGGCGGTATGACGATAATATGAAGTTACGATAACAGGAAAGACCCGAAGGAGGCCAAAACCATGCGAGTCATTGCAGGAGAAGCCCGCGGCAGACGGCTGGAAGCGCTGCCCGGCACGGATATTACCCGCCCCACCCTCGATCAGGTGAAGGAGGCGATGTTCAGCATCGTCCAGTTCGACCTGCCCGGAGCCCGTGTGCTGGACCTGTACGCAGGCAGCGGCCAGCTGGGCATTGAGGCGCTGAGCCGGGGCGCTGCCCGGTGCGTGTTCCTGGACGAGAACCGTGAGGCCGTGAACATCGTCATGAAGAACTGCAAGAACTGCGGCGTCTTCGACCGCAGCCGCGTCAACATCGGCGAAGCGGCCCGCTTCCTCTCGGCCTGCCGGGAGCAGTTCGATCTGGTGCTGCTGGACCCGCCCTTCCACAACGGCACGCTGGAAAATATCCTCCCCATCGTGGATAAGTGCGTCGCCCCCGGCGGCATCGTCATCTGCGAGAGCGAGACGAAACTCGTCCTCCCCGCCGAAGTGGGCGGTTTACAGCTGAAGAAGCAGTATAAGTACGGCAAAGTCCTGCTCTGGAAATATGTGAGACCCATGGCAGACGCCGCAGAGGAAGAAGGAGAAGCGTGATGAACGTCAACGAGCTTTTGGATACCATCGAAGACCTGCTGGAAGAGAGTACCGGAATGCCCCTTTCGGGCGGCAAGCGCATCGTGGATGTGGAACAAATTCGGGACTATCTCGATGACATCCGCGCAAACCTCCCCGTGGAGCTGCGTCAGGCCCAGTCCATCGTCAGCGACCGCGCCCAGCTCATCGAGTCGGCCAACGCGCAGGCACAGGCCATCGTCAAGAAGGCAGAAGAGCGCGCCCGCATCCTCGTGAGCGAGGCCGAGATCGTCCGCGCCGCCCAGCAACGTGCGTCCGAGATCGTATCCGCTGCCCAGACCGAGGCCCGCACCGTCCGCCAGACGGTCACGGATTACTGCGATAATATGCTGAAAACCACCGAGGAGACGATGTCTGAGAACGCCGCCCAGGTGAAAAACGTCCGCGCGAACCTGCGCCAGACCCCCCGCCGCGGCGTGTGATGAGCCGCTCCTGACCTAAATCCAGTCCCCTGCGAGTAAAAATGACGATTCGCAGGGGCTTTTTTTGTAACATTTTGTAGGAAAAAAGCGCAGGAAAAAACTTGCATTCAGCGTTTCGATTTGCTACAATAAAATAGAGTCGTCAGGTATCATGACAGAGCAGAAAACGGGACAAACTCCCCGGGAGATGTCCGGCGTATCGGACGGCTCGAAACACGAAACGAAAGGAGGCTGGGCGCGGTGACTCAGACAGAAGATTTGGCACAGTTCGACCCGGCCTCGTTTGAGCATATCCCCGTGCTTCTGAACGAGTGCCTCGACGGACTGAACATCGACCCGGCAGGCACTTATCTCGACGGCACGGCGGGCGGCGCGGGACACTCCCGCCAGATCGCCCTCCGGCTGGACGGCGCAAAAGGCGGGCGGCTCGTCTCCCTCGACCAGGACCCCGACGCGGTGCAGACCGCCAGGGCGCGGCTGGCCGGGCTCCCAGCCACGGTAGTGCAGATAAACTTCCGCTACGCCGGACAAGCCCTCGAGAGCCTCGGCATCGAGAAGATAAACGGTGCGCTGCTGGACCTCGGCGTTTCCAGCCATCAGCTGGACGACGCGGCCCGGGGCTTTTCGTACCGGGCAGACGCCCCGCTGGATATGCGGATGAGCCAGCAGGGCGAGACGGCGGCAGACCTCGTGAACACTGCCAGCCGGGAAGAGATCTCCCGCATCCTGCGGGACTACGGCGAAGAGCCCTATGCCTGGCAGATCGCCGGCCACATCGTGGAGGCCCGCGAGACGGCCCCCATCGAGACGACGTTGCAGCTGGCCGACATCGTGGCCGGTGCCATGCCGCCTGCGGAGCGGCGCAAGAACAAGAATCCTTCGCGGCGCACGTTTCAGGCGCTGCGTATCGCGGTCAACCACGAGCTGGACGCTCTGGAGGAAGGTCTGGATACCATTTTCGACCACCTTGCCCCGGGCGGAAGGCTGTGTGTGATCACCTTCCATTCGCTGGAAGACCGGCTGGTGAAAAACAAGTTCCGCCGCTGGTCCACCGCCTGCACCTGCCCGCCGGAGTTCCCGGTCTGCGTCTGCGGCGGTAAGGCGAAGGCAAAGCTCATTACCCGGAAGCCCATCGAGGCCGACAAGCAGGAACTGGAGGAGAACCGGCGCAGCCGTTCTGCTCATCTGCGCGTTTTGGAGAAACTCTGAGCCGGATAAGATGCCGCTCAGTGTAAGAGGAGGAGATCAACTATGGGTCAGCCAGCTTATGATATGTCGTCTGAGGTGCGTCGCAGAAAAGCGCCTCAGACCCAGCGCAAGGTCGCACTGCGGGTGGAAAAAGGCGGCAAACGCCGTCTCAGCCCGTTCCAGGCGGCCATGCAGCACGCACTTCAACTGATCTCGATGGCGCTGCTGGCAGGCTTTGCGGTAAGTCTGCTGTGGAGCGAGGCCCAGCTGGTGGAGGTCAACGACCAGATCCAGAAGGCCAAAGCGGAACTCGTGAGCGAGCAGAGCCAGTACACCTACTATAACAGTGTCCTCAACAGCAAGACCAACATCACCAGCGTGGAAGAAGTGGCCGGGCGGCTGGGCCTCATGAAGATGGACCAGAGCCAGCTCACCTACATCCGCCTCGACAGCGACAGCGTACTGGTGCGCAGGGAGTCGGCTGTCCACCAGTGGACGGATTTTCTGCACGACGGTGCCATGACCATTCTGGCTTCCGTCCGCAGCGTAAAATAAGCAAACAGACAGAAAAGCGTGCGGCAGCGCACGCTTTTCTGGTTTCTGCAGGAGAATACCATGCAAAACAAGCCCTCCAACGACCAGCATAAGAACATCTACTACCGCCTCCGCCGCAGCGACCCGCACGAGCGCCTCAGTGCGCGGCTGCGGCATTTCAGCTTCGGCGCGGCGGTATTTTTTGTAGTGGCGGCTGCGGGCATCGTCACCCACAGCCTGTATAACATCCAGATAAAACAGGGCGCGACCTTCCGCCAGTATGCGGCCCAGCAGCAGCTGCTGGACAGCACCATCCAGGCCACCCGCGGCGAGATCTACGATGCCTCCGGCATCACGCTGGCGTCCACCAGCGTAGTATGGACCATCTGGGCCGACCCCAGCTACAGCACGGCCCTCTTCACCAGCCAGACCGTCGAGGAGACAGGCGAGGCTGTCAAGACCGTGGACGAGACGACGCTGGCCGATGTGAGCCGCCAGCTCACCCTGCGGCTGCTCTCCGGCGACGGCGAGAGTCTGGACAGCGTAGATACCTCTTCGGCAGAATATCAGACCCAGTACCAGACCGTCCACGACGCGCTGGCCAAGAACGGGTCGTCCTATCAGGTGCTGGCCACCAAGGTGAACAATGCCGTCAAGCTCTCCATCGAGAAATACATCAGCGAATATAATAAAGATCACGCCAAAGCCAAGACTCTGGAAGACGGCACCGTCATCAAGAAGGGCCGTGTCTCCGTCTCTTCGTCCAAGAGCTTCCAGCGCGATTACCCCTACGGTGCGTTCGCCGCATCGGTGCTGGGCTTCTGCAACAGCGACGGCGAGGGTTTCTACGGCCTCGAAAAATCCTACAATGACACCCTCGCGGGCGTCAATGGCCGCACCATCACCCTCCGCAATGCCTACGGCAACGCCATCGCCGACGCCAACGCCACCACTTACGCCGCCAAGGACGGCTCCAATCTGGTGCTGTCGCTGGACGTCAATGTGCAGGAGGTCGTGGAGCGCTACCTCAACGAGGCCATCTACGCCAACACGGTCGAGAACCGCGGCGCAGCCATCGTCATGAACGTCAAGACCGGTGCCATCCTTGCCATGGCCTCGAAGCCTGACTTCGACCCCAACGCTCCGCTGGATTTCAGCGAGAACCTGGCCTATCTGAATGAGCAGGTGAACGCCGAGCCGGAGATTTACACCATCTACAAGAAAGATGCCAATGGCAACTATCTCCGGGATGAGCAGGGCAAGAAGATACCGGAAGAAGACCCTGACTACACCGGCACCTACCGCGACATCCAGTGGAAGAACAAGACCATCACCGAGCTGTACTACCCCGGAAGCGTCTTCAAGGTCATCACGGCCGCCATGGGTGTGGACTCGGGCAAGGCCACCTATTACACCACCTTCAACTGCTCCGGTGCCTATGGCGTGGCAAAAGAGACGTATCACTGCGCCGGTAAGAAGGCCCACGGCGTCCAGAACCTCGCCGAGGCCCTCCGGAACAGCTGCAACATCTACTTCATCCAGCTGGGTCAGCGGCTGGGTTCCAGCGCCTTCTACGACTACTTCGACGCTTTCGGCTTCACCGAGCGCACCGGCGTGGACCTGCCCAACGAGACGGGCATGATGAAGTATTACACCAAGAGCCAGCTGGGCGAGGTCGAGCTTTCGTCTTCCTCCTTCGGTCAGGCAATGGCTGTGACCCCGCTGCAGGTGTGTACCGCCATCTCGGCAGCCGTCAACGGCGGCTACCTCGTCACCCCTCATGTGGTGGATAAGATAACCGACCAGAACGGCAACGTCGTCGAGGAGATCGGCGCGAACGTCCGCCGCCAGGTCATCAGCAAGAGCGCCAGCGAGACCATCCGCCAGATCATGGAGTATGAGGTGGGCGACGGCACCACCACCGGCGGCGGCTCCAACGCCTACGTCGCGGGCTACCGCATCGGTGGCAAGTCCGGTACGTCCGAGCAGCTGAACATGGAGCGCCGCGCCGACGGCGACTACAAGAAAGTCGCCTCCTTTGCCGCCGTCCTGCCCGCCAACGACCCGGAAATTCTGGTCTACGTCATGCTGGACGACCCCAACAACGCCCACACCGACTATTCGTCCATCCTGGCTGCGCCTGTGGTCGGCAACATCATCAGTGAGATAGCCCCCTATCTGGGCATTGCCACCGATGGCATCGACCGCAGCCAGAACACCGTCAAGGTGCCGAACCTCGTGGGCAAGGAGTGGAGCAATGCGCAGGTCTCCCTGAATACCAAGGGCCTCAAGCATCAGCTCGTGGAGAGCGAGAGCGACCAGACTGCCGCCGTCGTCACCTACCAGTACCCCCACGCGGGCGCAACGGTGGCCAGCGGAACCACCATCTATCTTTACACCGATACCTATTCCGGCAGCCACACGGAAGTGCCGGACGTCAGCGGCAAGAGTGCCGACTTTGCCCGCCAGATGCTGACCGCCGCCGGCCTGAACTGTCAGGTGGCGGGCGACAGCGCCGGTACCGTGCAGAGCCAGAGCGAGGCCGCCGGCTCCAGCGTCCAGAAAGGCACCGTCGTCACCATCACTTGCGGATAAGGAGATTTATTATGGAAAAAATCGCAGCAGACCTGCTTTTGAAAGGCCTTGCCCCCGAGGGCTTCGCCGACAGCCAGCCCATCGGCCTCGTGACCACCGACAGCCGCGAGGTCTGCCCCGGCTGCATCTTTGTGGCTTTCCCCGGTGAGCGCTTCGACGGCCACGATTTCGCGGCCAAGGCGCTGGAAGAGGGCGCGGCCTACGTTGTCCTCAATCATCCGGTGGAGGGCGTCCCGGCTGAACGGGCGGTTATCAGCCCCGACAGCTACCACGCCATGATGGTTATGGGCGCGAACTACCGCAGCCAGTTCCACCCGAAGGTGGTGGGCGTCACCGGCAGCGTGGGAAAGACCACCACCAAGCAGATGACCTACGCCGCCATCGCGGGCTTTGGCAATACCATCAAGACCGAGTGCAACCAGAACAATGAGCTGGGCCTGCCCCGCACCATGTTCCGCATCGGCAGGGATACGGAGTACGCTGTCGTGGAGATGGGCATGAGCCACGCCGGTGAGATCGAGCGTCTGGCAAAGTGCGCCCGCCCCGATGTGGGCATCATCACCTGCATCGGCGTGTCCCACATCGGCAATCTGGGCAGTCAGGAGAACATCTGCAAGGCGAAGCTGGAAATCTGCGCCGGCCTTGCCGAGGGTTCGCCCCTCGTGCTCAACGGCGACGACCCCTTCCTGCGCAAAGCCGCTCTGCCCGCCCATGTCCGGCCCGTGTGGTTCAGCCTCGGCGACGAGAACGCCGACGTCTGCGCCCTCGATGTCCGGCAGGAGGGCGACAGCATGGCCTTCACCCTCTGCGATAAAAATGCAGGCCGCTATGAGGTGACGATTCCTGCGATGGGACGTCACAATGTGGCGAACGCGCTGGCTGCTTACGCCGCCGCCACCCGTCTGGGCCTCGCGCCCGAGGGCGTCATCGCGGGTCTGGCCGATTTCGAGCAGACCGGTATGCGCCAGAAGGTCGTCCACGCAGGCAGCATGGACGTCATCGAGGACTGCTACAACGCCAACCCCGACAGCATGAAGGCTGCGCTGGCGATGTTCAAAGAGTACCCCTGCAAGCGCCGCTTCGCTCTGCTGGGCGATATGCTGGAACTGGGCGGGATGAGCGTGCCCGCTCATGAAGAGCTGGGCCGTCAGGCCGCAGAGGCCGGGCTGACCGCTCTTGTCACCTACGGCCCCGAGGCCGCACGGACGGCAAAGGCTGCAAAGGACGCGGGCCTCGCCGACGTCGTCCACGCCGAGGATTACCAGCAGGCCGCAGACGCTCTGCTGACCCGGATGGAGCCGGGCGACGCTCTGCTGGTGAAGGCCAGCCGGGGCATGGCACTGGAAAAGGCGCTGGCCCTGTTTTATCCCGTCTGCGCAAAGTAAAATACTTGGAGTATCGTTATTATGATTCGTTTTGCCTTGATCGTCGCCTCAACGCTGGGGTTCGTCCTCACGGCGGCGCTCGGGAATTTGATGGCGCCGCTGCTGCGGGCATTCCGCGTCCAGCAGGAGGAAAATGAGCCGCCCACGATGGGCGGGCTCTGCCTGATGGTGGGGACGCTGGCGGCGGTAGGCGTCGGCTGGACAGCGGCCTGTGTCGCCCAGCCGGAGCTGCTGGGGACCGAGAGCCTGCTGACCACACGGCTGCTCATCGCCCTGTTCGGGGCGCTCTGCTTCGGGGCCGTGGGCCTCGCGGACGATGTGGTCCGACTGCGGCATCGGTCGCCGCTGGGGCTGCGCCGCCCGGTGCGGCTGGCACTGGAAGCGGCCTCCGGCACGCTGGTGCTGGCCCTGCTGGGGCTGAACCACTGCCTGCCCGACGGGTTGGCAGTGCCGGGCGTCGGCTACTGCAACCTCGGGCCGCTGGCCCCGGTGGTCTGGTTGGCGATTTTAGTGGCGCTGGCCGAGAGCGCCCGCACGGCCGACGGCATGGACGGCACGGTCTGCGGCTGCGCCTTCATCGCCATGCTGGGTCTCATGACGGCTATGACCCTCCTGGGCTGGTTCCCGCTGGGCGTCCTCCCGGCGGCGCTGGCCGGGGCATTGATGGCCTTCCTGCTCTGGAATTTCTACCCCGCAAAGCTCCGCCCCGGTGCAGTGGGATGCCAGTTTTTAGCAGGTGCGCTGGGCTGTGTGCCGCTGAGCGTCGGCTGGCCCGGGCTGGCGCTCCCGCTGGCTCTGCCCTACTGGCTGGAGGGCGGCATGGTGGCTCTGCAGATCATCGTCTGGAAGGCCTCCGGCGGGCGGCGGCAGCTGTTCGGCACCGCACCGCTCCACCGCTGGCTGGAAAAGCGGGGCTTTGACCCGGTGAATATCTTTTATATTTTTGGAGTCCTGGCAATGCTGGGCCTTGCGCTGACCTTGCAGGCGGCGCGGGCCAGCTGAGCCGGGACCCGATAAGGAGGGAATGCGGATGGCGACCATCCGGAGAAAAAAGTCTGAGTCTTTTGCCATCTTGTCGAGCCCCGGCCCCTGGCCGCAGGTGCTCATCAACTGGCTGGCGACGCTGGCAGTCATCATCGTGTTCGGACTCATCATGCTGTTCAGTGCCAGCTACACCACGGGCTACCTACGGATGGGCGACAGCTTTTACTACATCAAGTCGCAGGTGTTCTGCCTGGGTCTGGGTCTCGCGGTCATGCTGCTCTTCTCCCGCATCGACCACCGCTTTCTGCGCAGGATGGTCTGGCCGGGCTATGTCGTCTGCATCGTGATGCTCATCGCGGTGCTGTTCAGTGCGCCCCTCAACGGCTGCCGCCGCTGGCTGCGCATCGGCTTTACCATTCAGGTATCGGAGATCGCAAAGTTCGAGATGATACTGCTCACGGCCCATCTGGCCGCGAAAGCGCCCCATCTGGAAAAGCTGGACCCCGCCTCCGGGCGGCGCGTCCCGGCAGGCCAGTGGCTCTATCAGCGCATCGTGCGGGAACTCATCGTCCCGCTGCTGCCCCTTATCCCGGTGGTCATCCTGCTCATGCTTGAGCCGCATATGTCCGGCATCGTCCTGACGACGGCCATCTGCGGCACCATCCTGCTGCTGGGCGGCAGCGGCGGCATCATCACCTGGGCGGGCGGCGCGTCCGCTATGCTGCTGCTCCGCACCGTGCTGGAGCACATCGACTCCATCCCGTACTTACAGAGCCGTCTGGACGGCTGGACCCACGACCTGAGCAAGATGACCGACCAGACCCTGCAGAGCCTCTACGCCATCGGCTCCGGCGGTGTCACAGGCCTCGGCCTCGGCAACAGCATCGAAAAACAGCTCTGGCTCCCCGAGAGCACCAACGACTTCATCTTCAGCGTCGTGTGCGAGGAGCTGGGCTTCGTGGGTGCCGTCATCGTCATCCTGCTCTTCGTGCTCTTCCTCGTGCAGGGGCTGTGGCTGGCCTTCCACGCCGAGAACCGCTACTGCACACTGGTGGGTATCGGCATCATGGCCCAAATTGCGTGGCAGGTGTTCTGCAACATCGCGGTCGTCACCAACACCCTGCCCAACACCGGCATCTCGCTGCCCTTCTTCTCCTCCGGCGGCACCAGCCTCATCCTGCTGCTGGCCGAGATGGGCGTGATGATAAACATCGGTCGGGGCGGCGAGCGCGCCCGCCTCGAGCGGGAGAATCTCCGCGCCCTGCGGGAACAGCGGGAAAAAGAAAAGTCCGATAACACCATCCGGCTCGACCCCAACATGGGATATTGAGCACATCCAAATAAGGAGGAAATCACCATGCGTGTACTGATCGCAGCCGGCGGAACTGCCGGACATATCAACCCGGCTCTGGCCATTGCGGGAGCCATCAAAAAGGCCGACCCGTCCGCCGAGATACACTTTGCAGGCCGGAAAGAGGGCATGGAATACCGCCTTGTGACCCAGGCAGGCTACCCCTTCCACCACATCGAGATCACCGGTTTCCAGCGTAAGCTCTCCCTGAACAACATCAAGCGGAACATCATCACCCTCTGGAACCTGGCCCTCTCCGGCCCGAAAGCCCGGGCCATGATGAAGGAAGTGCAGCCTGACCTCGTCATCGGCTGCGGCGGCTACGTCTCCGGCCCGGTGGTGCGCTGCGCTGCCAAGAAGGGCATCAAGACCGCCATCCATGAGCAGAACGCTTTCCCCGGCGTGACCAACAAGCTGCTGGCCCCGGACGTGGACATCGTGTTCGCCGCCGTGCCTGCCGCTGTGGAAAAGCTGGGTGCGCCCGAAAAGACGCAGGTCGTGGGCAACCCGGTGCGGCCTGAAGTGTTTGAGAAGGCAGGGGAGCGGGACGCCATCCGCGCCCAGCTGGGTGCCGGTGACCGCACCGTCATCCTCTCCTTCGGCGGAAGCCTCGGCGCCCGCCGCGTCAATGAGGTGGTGGCCGACCTCTGCGCATGGGAGCAGAAAGAGCACAAGCCTGTGCTCCACATCCACGCCACCGGACAGTACGGCGTGGAGCTGTTTCAAAATCTCGAAAAGGAAAAAGGCTTTGCTCCCGGCGAGAGCCTCGTGGTGAAGGAATATATCAACAATATGCCCGAGCTGCTGGCCGCTGCCGACCTCGTCATCAGCCGTGCCGGTGCGCTGACGCTGGCCGAACTGGAAGCCGAGGGCCGCGCCGCCATCCTCATCCCCAGCCCCAATGTGGCGGAGAACCACCAGTATTACAACGCCATGGAGCTGCAGAAGGCCGGTGCCGCTGTGGTCATCGAGGAAAAGAATCTGACCGGCGAGAAGCTGGTCTCGACCGTCTCCGGCCTGCTGGCCGAGCCGGGCAAGCTGGCTGTCATGGGCAAGAACGCCCGCACCCTTTCGGTGGACGACAGCCTCGACCGCATCGCCGACGCCCTGATGAAACTGGTCAAGACGCCGTGATTGATTCGGCAGCACTCTTGTGATAAAATAATCAGACGGAAAGGAGGCGACGCCGCACCATGCAGCAGGATCGGAACAACAGCCGACGCACCGGGCAGCAGAACAACGCCCGGCGGCAGGGAAAGCCCCGCAAAGCCTACGACTGGACGCAGGACCGGCGTCCCTCGAATCAGAACCGCCGCCGGACGCAGGGCTATCAGGAGCAGACGCTGGACTTCTCGGGCGGCAATGTGACGTTCGAAAACCACAGCTCGGGATATGCGGACAACAGCATCCAATTTCCCCAGCAGACGGCGCGACGGCCCAATAACCAGAACCAAAGCCGCCGTCAGGGCCAGCAGAGAAGCCAGCGGCCCCGTCAGAACACGACTGCCTACCCCACAAATGGGAGCCGCCCCCGCAATGGCCAGCGGCCCCAGAATGTCCAGAGCGCCCGGAGGCCCCAGAGCGGCGGGCGCTACCGCCCCACGGAGGCGAACCTCCGCAGCCCGGCCCGGCGGGAAGGCAGAAAAAAGCGCCGCCTGACTCGTGCCGCTGTCCGCCGCCGCAGGGCCATCCGCCGCCTGACGGCGCTGGCGCTGCTGCTCTGCGTCATCGGGGTGGGCGTCTACCTCACCGTGACCATGCTCTTCAAGATAAACACCTTGCAGGTGGCAGTCGATGGAGAGGTGGTGCAGGAGGTGGGCGGCTATTCCAGCGCTGAGATTCTGCAGGCGCTGGGCGTCCACGCGGAAGAGAACATCTTTAGCTTCGACCCCGCCGAAAAGGCCGCTGCGCTGGAAAAGCAGTTCCCGCTGCTGGAAAATATCCGGGTGGAGCGGGATTACCCTAACACCGTAGTGGTGCGGACCAACGCGGCCACTGCCGTCTACGCCATGCAGACGTCCAGCGGCTGGCTGAGCCTTTCTGCGGGGCTGAAGATACTGGATCAGGATTCGGCCCAGCCGGACCTTATCATCCTCTGCGGCGGCGAGCCGGTGTCCACGACGCCGGGCACACAGCTGGAATTTGAGACAGGACCGTCCGGCGCGTCTTCGGGCGGCGCAGCGTCTGACAGCGCCGCATCCAGCGAGGCCGGACCGCCCACGGATAAGCGGCTCGAGTCCCTGAACACTCTGCTGACCGCACTGGACAGCAGTGAGCTGGGGGCGGATGTCACCCGCATCGAGTTCGAGGACCCGGAGCAGATGGCGTTTTTGTATCAGGGCCGCATCAGCGTGCTTCTGGGTACCCTGAATGAGCTGGACTACAAACTCCGGCTGGCAAAGTATGTCCTGCTCAACGAGGACGGCAAGGGCTGCTCGCCCACCGACACCGGTATGCTGGATCTGAGCCACTTGAGCGCCTCTTCCAGCCGCAAATTCCGCTTTGCACAGGGTGAGCCGACCCTGCCCTCGGGCTGGACGGCCTCGGAAGAGCCTGCCGCCCCGGCGGAGGCAGAAGCCGAGAGCCAGCCGGAGGAAGCCTCCGGCACCGAACCCGATACTGAGGGCGCGGAAGCCGCGCCCGCCGAAGACCCTACTGCCGCAGCGGCAGAACAGCAATAAGGAGCATTTGAACGATGAAACTGGAACAACTGTTGGAGGGCGTGTCCTATACGCTGGTGCAGGGCAGCCTTGAACTTGACATCGAGGACATCATCTACGACAGCCGCAAGGCGGCTCCGGGCCGGCTTTTCGTCTGCATCGTGGGTACCCAGCGGGACAGCCACGACTACGCCGCCCAGTGCGTGGCCGACGGCGTGACGGCGCTGGTGGTTCAGCACGACATCGACCTTTCCACCGTCCCCGGTGCTGCCGTGCTGAAGGTGGAGAGCAGCCGCTATGCGCTGGCACTCATGAGCGGCAATCTGTTCGGCAACCCCTCCCGCCGGATGACCATGATCGGTGTCACCGGTACCAAGGGCAAGACCACCACCACCCACATGATAAAGAGCGTGCTGGAAGCCGCAGGCCGCAAAGTGGGCATGATCGGCACCAACGGCATCTACTTCCTCGGCCACCATCAGGAGACGGCCAACACCACCCCTGAGAGCTACGAGCTGCAGAAGACCTTCCGGGAGTTTCTGGACGCCGGCTGCGACACGGCGCTGATGGAGGTGTCCAGTCAGGGCCTCATGATGGACCGCGTGGCGGGCATCCATTACGACATCGGCGTCTTCACCAACCTCTCGCCCGACCACATCGGCCCCGGCGAGCACAAGACCTTTGAAGAATACCGCAGCTGGAAGGGTCAGCTTTTCAAGCGCTGCACCACCGGCGTCGTGAACATCGACGACGAGAACACCGAGGCCCTGCTGGAAGGCCACACCTGCAAGCTGGTGACATACGGCTGCAGCGAGAAGGCCGACTACCGCGCCGGTACTTACCAGCTGCTCCGCACCCATGACTTCCTCGGCGTCCAGTTCCATGTCTCCGGCAAGGATGATATGGACGTCAAGGTGAATATGCCCGGCGAGTTCAGCGTCTACAATGCGCTGGCCGCGCTCACTGTGGGCAAGGTGCTGGGCCTGCCCGATGAGGCCATCCACGAAGGTCTGGGCCGCTGTGTGGTCAAGGGCCGCGTGGAGCTGGTCCCCATCAGCAGGAAGTTCACCATCCTGTTGGACTACGCCCACAACGAAGTCTCCACCGAGAGCCTGCTCACGACTCTGCGGGCCTACGACCCCCACCGCCTCGTGGTGGTGTTCGGCTGCGGCGGCAACCGCTCCAAGCTGCGCCGCTACGGCATGGGCGAAATTTGTGCCAAGATGGCCGATTTCTCCATCCTCACTGAGGACAACAACCGCTTTGAGAAGGTGGAAGACATCATCGCCGACATCCGCGTGGGCATGAACAAGGGCAACCCGGACGCAAAGTTCGTGGAGATCCCCGACCGCCTCGACGCCCTGCATTATGCTGTTGACCACGCACAGGAGGGCGACCTCATCGCCGTCATCGGCAAGGGCCATGAGACCTACCGCGACCGCGAGGGCGTCAAGACCCCCTTCCTCGAGCGGGAACTGCTGGAAGAGTACGCCCAGCAGATCGGCCTTGAGTAATATCTGAACATAAAAATACCGGCTGTGTTGGATGCACAGCCGGTATTTTTGTAGTATTTGGACTTTAGTTCTTTTCCACCAGAGCCTTCTGAGCCTTTTCCTCAGGGATGAGGTTGGTCATGCTCTTGAGGCTGATGCCGATGGTGGAGAGGTTGTGCAGCATGGCAGAAGACGCAGGCTGCAGGATGCCCATTGCCCCCAGCGCGATGAGGGCAGAGTTGAAGGTCAGCACAAAGTGGTAGTTGGCGCTGACACGGCGCTGCAGGGAGTTGGCGATGGTCTTGAGGATGACCAGCTCCTCGAGGCTGTCGGCCTTGATGGTCACGTCTGCGATCTCGCGGGCGATGGCAGCGCCGGAGTTGATGGCGATGCCGACGTCAGCGGCAGAGAGGGCGGGGGAGTCGTTGATGCCGTCACCGATCATCACGACGGTGTGGCCCTCGCTCTTGGCCTTCTGGACGAAAGCAGCCTTGTCCTCGGGCAGGACTTCGGCGAAGAACTGGTCCACACCCACCTGCTTTGCGATGGCGGCGGCGGTGCGCTCGCTGTCACCGGTCATCATGACGGTGTTGGTGATGCCGAGGCCGCGCAGAGCGCGCAGCACGCGGGAAGCTTCCGGACGCAGCGGGTCGGCGATGCAGATGACGCCGGCCAGACGGCCCGAAGCGGCCAGATAGAGGTGAGAATACTCCGGCTCAAGATTATCGAACTTCTCGCGCTCGTCCTCGGGGATGGTGCAGTGCTCGTCCTCAAAGACGAAGTGGTGGCTGCCGATGACGACCCGCTCACCGCTGACGCGGCTGGCGATGCCGTGGGCCACGATATACTCCACCTCAGAGTGCATCTCCTCGTGGGAGATGCCGCGCTCCCTGGCCTCGCGGACGACGGCGTTGGCCATCGAGTGGGGGAAGTGCTCCTCGAGGCAGGCGGCCAGCTGCAAAACTTCGCTCTCGGTGCAGCCGGAGAAGGGGACGACCTTGACCACCTTGGGGGTAGCGCGGGTCAGGGTGCCGGTCTTGTCGAAGACGATGGTGTCGGCCTTGGACAGGGTCTCGAGGTACTTGCCGCCCTTGACGGTGATATGGCTTGCGCCGCACTCGCGCATGGCAGAAAGAACGGCCAGCGGCATGGAGAGCTTGAGGGCGCAAGAGAAATCGACCATCAGGCAGGAGATGGCGCGGGTGGCGTTCCGGGTCAGGGCGTAGGTGACGACGGTAGCACCGAGGCACCAGGGGACCAGACGGTCGGCCAGAGCCAGCGCACGGTTCTCGGTGCTGGACTTCAGCTTCTCGGACTCCTCGATCATGGCCACGATCTTGTCGTAGCGGTTTGCGCCGCCTTCGGCCCTGGTGGTCAGGACGCACTCGCCCTCTTCCACCACAGTGCCGGCGTAGACGGTGGCACCGATGGTCTTGCGCACCGGCATGGACTCGCCGGTCAGAGCAGCCTGGTTGACCATGGCTTCGCCCTCGATGACGGTGCCGTCCAGCGGGATCATGTTGCCGGAGCGAACGACGATCTCGTCGCCGGGGTGAACCTTGGTGAGCGGCATGAGCACTTCGGTACCCTGTGCGCGGACCCAGACCTTATCGACATTCAGGGCCATGCTGCGGGCCAGGTCGTCGAGGCTCTTCTTGCGGGTCCACTCCTCCAGCAGGGAGCCGACGTTGAGCAGGAACATGACGGAGCCAGCGGTGGCGAAATCGCCCCGCAGGATGGAGACGCCGATGCTCAAAGCATCCAGCACCTCGACTTCCAGTTTGCGGCGCCACAGGCAGCACACACCCTTCCAGAGGAACTCGATGGAGCGGAACACGGTGTAGGCGGCGTTGAGCGGGGCGGGCAGGAACAGCTTGCGCAGCACCCGGCCTGCCAAGAGGTTATACATCTTTTCCTGATATTCCTGATTGATGCGGCGGCTGTCGGCGCTGGTGACCAGTGCGTCCAGTTCGGGGTCATCGAAACGGTAGGTGCTCAGGGCGGCGACGGCGTCCTTGCGGGAGCCGGTGTAATACACCACCACATCGCCCGTCCGCTCGTAGACCTTGGCCTTGTTCACGGCGTCGTGGTGGTTCAGATAGGCTTCCAGCACATCGGCCCGGTGCAGGGTCATCCGCACATTGCAGACGTGTACCCGCAGGCGGCCGCGGCTCTCATGAAGAATAGTACATTTCATATCAGAATATCCTCTGCGTATTGCAAAAAATAACCATAAAAAGAGCCGCCCACAGGCGGCTCAGAGACTGCAAAATTACTCGTTGGTCTCGGTGGTCTCTGCCTCAGCAGCGTCCTCGATGACCTCAGCCTCAGCCTTGGCAGCGCGGGCCTCGTTGATGGCCTTTGCATCCTCGAGGATGTCACCGGCCTGCTCCTGGACCTTGCTGACGGTCTCCATGGTGGAGTCCTTCATGCGCAGGACAGCAGCGGTAGTCTGGGTGTAGAACTTCTTGGCGTCGCTGCTGGACAGCAGCTTGAAACCAGCGGAACCGAACAGGGTGCCGGCAGCGAACAGAGCAATCTTCTTAATATCGACCATAGTAGTATACCTTCCTTTTTATCGTATTCCCTCATGTACCCCAAAGGGCATGGAATAAGTGTTTCTGCGGATATTATAGCGCAGATTTCGGAATTTGCAAGGTTTTTTGACGATGTTAAGACGTATTAACTTTTTACGGGAAGTAGTTTGAAATGTCTATCTTTACGTGTTTTTTGCCGCAAACTACAGTTTGTATTTTCAAACAAACCGGGAATTTCGGAGAAATCTCGGCCAGAGTCTTGCGCAGGATGCTGCATCCGTTGTACAATAAACATCGTATGACCAAAAACAGCGACAGGGCCGGGACGTTCTGGCCTGTAAAAATAAGTGAGGCTGGGTATGGAAAAGAAAGATATTCGTGTGCTGGCGCTCGACCTCGACGGCACCCTGACCAATGACCAGAAGGTCGTTACCCCCGCCACCCGCGCAGCGCTGGATGCAGCTGCTGCCAAAGGTGTGACCATCGTGCTGGCCTCGGGCCGTCCCACGGCAGGCATCATGCCGCTGGCAAAGGAGCTGGGACTGGATAAAAAGGGCGGCTGCATCCTCTCGTATAACGGCGGTGCCATCATCGACTGTGCTACCGGCGAGACGCTCTACCGCAAGCAGCTGGATGCAAAGTATGTGCCTCAGCTCTGTGCCTTCGCCAGGGAGCAGGGCGTGGCCATCGTTACCTATAATAAACAGGGTGTCGTCACCGAAAGCCCCGAAGACGAGTGGGCGCTGAAGGAGTGCTTTACCTGCAAGCTGCCCATGCAGAAGGTGGAGGACCTCGCCGCCTATGTGGATTATCCCATCTGCAAGATGCTCATCACCCTCGCCCCCGCCCGCCGCGACGAGGTGCTGGAGGCAGGCCGGAAACAGTTTGCGGGCGAGATTGACCTCTACCCGTCCAGCCCCTTCTTCATCGAGGCTGTGCCGCTGGGTGTCGCCAAGGACGTGAGCCTCGGCAGTCTGCTGGAAAGCAGGGGTCTGACCCGCGACAACCTTATGGCCTGCGGCGACGGCCTCAATGACCGCTCTATGATACGCTTTGCCGGCGTGGGTGTGGCCATGCAGAATGCAGAGCCCCCCGTCAAGGAGGCGGCGGACTATGTAACTGTCGCCGACAACAACCATGACGGCGTGGCTGAGGCCATTGAGAAGTTCATTTTTTGAAAGGATACCAGACACAAATGCCGCGCAACTTAGTTTTATTCGATTTGGAGTGGAACATCGGCTATCAGCCGTTTATCTTTAATTATCACGGCGTCCAGCAGACGCTCCGAGGGGAGATCATTGAAATTGGCGCCGTCAAGATCGACGAGGACGCCAACGTGCTGGATACCTTCTCCATCCACCTGCGTCCCCGCATCTTCCGCTGCCTGCAGCACCACATCGCCAAAGTCACCGGTCTGACGCAGGAGGACCTCGACAAGGGTGAACCCATCATCCAGGGCCTCCGCCGTTTTATGAAGTGGTGCGGCCCGGACGCCGAGTTCGCCGAGTGGGGCATGGATGACGTGCCGGTGCTCAAGCAGAACCTTTTCCTCTGCAATCTCGACGAGAGCCGCCCGACGGTCTGGTACGACCTGCAGCAGCTCTTTCTGCGGGAGTACCCCCGCAAGGAAGGCGAGGGAATGAAGCTGGAAAATGTCGTCACCCGGATGGGCATCCCGCTGGAACGCCCCTTCCACGACGCTTTGTCCGACACCCTCTATACCGCCGACCTCTGCCGTATGCTCGACCTGCGGGCCGGACTGGCCGCTTACCCCAGCGAGGAGGACACCCTGCGCCAGAGCCTTTGCCCCACGCCGGGCGACTACCGGGACTTCAGGGTCTTCCAAGGCTATCTGGAACAGTCTATGTGGAAGCTGGACCCCGTCATCGGCACGATGGCCTGCCCGGTCTGTGGCACGGCCCTGCAGCCGGATGACGTCTGGCTGAAAAAAGGGAGCAGCGGCTGGTATACGCTGTCCCAATGTCCCGTCTGTAAGGGCCGGGGCGGCGAGGCAGGCCGGGGCGTGTTCCAGAAATACCGGATGTCGCGCCGGGACGGCCTGCACTGGGCCTTCGCCCGCTGCGTCCAGATGCCGGACGATGCAAGCCTGGTCCGCTGGAAAAAGCAGAAAGCCCAGTATCTGGAGCGTCAGCGCCTCAAGGCCGAAAGGCAGGCCGCCGAAGCAGAGGCCGCCCGGCACATCTTCTGAGGCAGAAGAATAAAATATCGTGCAGGAAAGAACAACGCTGTTTCATATTGTAAGGAGAGACAGGTTGTAAGGAGAGACAGGAAGAAAAAGGCAAAAATGCTCAGATTTTGTTCATATCCCGGTCATAGATGCTGGATATACTAAGAAGAAACATCAGGCAGAAACGAAAGGGATGGTACGAGCACGATGGAAACGACGCTCATCGACTGGCTCCGCCAGCTGGGTACGCTGGAATTCTGGGAGGCATTGTTAGAGGGCTTTGAAGGGCTGGGGCCGTTGGTCCCTATCCTGCTGGCGATGCTGGAATCCATTTTTCCGCCGCTGCCCCTCATCGCCATCGTGGCCCTCAATATCGCGGCCCACGGCGGATTTCTTGGCTTCGTCTACAGCTGGCTCGGTGTGGCCGCAGGCGGCACGGTGGTGTTTTTATTCTGGCGGCGGGTGGTCAAACGCTTTTTCTGGAAGCTGGCCTCTCGCTCCGAACAGCTGAAAAAGGCCCAGCAGTGGGTCAGCCATGTGGACACGGCCAGCCTCTTCATGCTGGCCGTCCTGCCCTTCACGCCCACGTCGTTCCTGCATCTGGCCTTTGGCATCTCGGATTTTGACGAGAAGCGCTATCTGCTCACCCTTCTGGTGGGCAAGGCCGTTATGGTGGCCATGATGGCTCTCTTCGGCCAGTCGCTGCTCAGCTCGCTGAAAAATCCGGTGTATCTCATCCTCGCCATCGCTATCTGGGCCGGGATGTACTGGGTGAGCAGGAAGTTCTGTAAGAAGCACGATTTGGATTGATATAACGCAAAGAGGCCCCGGCAGCAGCTGCCGGGGCCTCTTTGCGTTATTCTTTAGTTCTCGGCCAGATTGCCGGTATAGAGCTGGTAATACTTGCCCTTCTTGGCGATGAGCTCGTCATGGCTGCCGCGCTCGATGATGCGGCCCTGCTCCAGGACCACGATGCAGTCTGCGTTGCGGACAGTGGAGAGGCGGTGGGCGATGACGAAGCTGGTGCGGCCATACATCAGGCCGTCCATGCCGCGCTGCACCAGAGCCTCGGTGCGGGTGTCGATGGAGGAGGTGGCCTCGTCGAGGATGAGCACCGGCGGGTCAGCGACGGCTGCGCGGGCGATGGCCAGCAGCTGACGCTGGCCCTGCGACAGGTTCGCACCGTCGCCGGTCAGCATGGTGTTGTAGCCCTCGGGCAGGCGCTTGATGAAGCCGTCGGCGTTGGCCAGACGGGCTGCGGCGATGCACTCCTCGTCGGTGGCCTCCAGACGGCCATAGCGGATGTTCTCCATGACCGTGCCGGTGAACAGGTGGGTATCCTGCAGCACGATGCCCAGAGAGCGGCGGAGGTCGGCTTTCTTGATTTTATGGATGTTGATGCCGTCGTACCGGATCTTGCCGTCCTGGATGTCGTAGAAGCGGTTGATGAGGTTGGTGATGGTGGTTTTGCCGGCGCCGGTGGAGCCGACGAAGGCAATCTTCTGGCCCGGACGGCCATAGAGGTTGATGTCGTGCAGGACAGTCTTGCCCGGCACATAGCCGAAATCGACATCCGTAAAGGTGATGTCGCCTTCCAGCTTGTGGTAGGTGGTGGTGCCGTCGTGGTGGGGGTGCTTCCAGGCCCAGATGCCGGTGCGCTCGTTGGCCTCCACGAGGTTGTCGTCCTTGTCGTACTTGGCGTTGATGAGGGTGACATAGCCCTCATCGGTCTCGCTGGACTCATCCATCATCTTGAAGATGCGCTCTGCACCGGCCAGTGCCATGATAATGCTGTTGGCCTGCATGGACACCTGGCTGATGGGCATATTGAAGCTCTTGTTCAGGGACAGGAACGCCATGACAGTACCCAGCGTGACGCCGCCCATGCCGGTGACGGCCATGGCTGCACCCACCAGAGCGCAGATGGCGTAGCTGATATTGCCCAGCTGAGCGTTGACGGGCATCATGATGTTGGCGAAGCTGTTGGCCTGCTTGGCGCTGTCCTTGAGCTTGTCGTTCAGCTCGCGGAAGCCCTCGAGGGCCTTCTGCTCGTGGGTGAAGACCTTGACGACCTTCTGGCCTTCCATCATCTCTTCAATGTAGCCGTTCACTTTGCCGAGGTCGCGCTGCTGTGCGATGAAGTACTTGCCGCTCTGCTGGGTGATCTTCTTGGAGCAGAAGAGCATCAGGGCCACCATCAGCATGGTAACGATGGTGAGCTGCCAGCTCAGCATGCACATGCTGGCAAAGACGGAAACGATGGTGATGGCGCTGGATACCAGCTGCGGGATGCTCTGGCTGAGCATCTGGCGGAGGGTATCCACGTCGTTGGTGTAGACGGACATGATGTCGCCGTGCGGATGGGTGTCAAAGTAGCTGATGGGCAGGCTCTCCATGTGGGTAAAGAGCTGGGTGCGCAGGTTGCGCAGGGTACCCTGGGTGACGTTGACCATGATGCGGGCGTTGAGCCAGGCGGCGAGGATGCCCACCACATAGATGCAGCCGACGCGCACCAGCGCACCGGCCAGCGGTGCAAAGCTGGGGTCCTGCTGCTGGGTCATGGGGATGATATAGTCGTCGATAAGGGTCTGCAGGAACAGGCTTGCCTGCACATTGGCCAGCGCGCTGACCACGATGCAGATGAGCACGAGGATGCAGTGAGGCAGATAGTGCTGGAACACCTCTGCCATGATGCGCTTGAGCAGCTTGCCCGGGTTCTCGACCTTCGGACGCGGGCCTCCCATGCCGCGGGGGCCGGGGCCATGGACGACTTTTGCTTTCTGTTCTGCCATTACTGCTCACCTCCCTGCTTGTCGAAGTCGCCGCCGCCCTGAGTCTGGCTGTTGTAGACTTCCTGATAGATCGCGTTGTTCTTCAGCAGTTCCTCGTGGGTGCCGAGGCCGTTGATCTGGCCGTTGTCCAGCACGAGGATGCGGTCGGCATCCTGCACCGAGGAAATGCGCTGTGCAATGATGATCTTGGTGGTGCCGGGGATCTCCTCACGGAACGCCTTCCGGATCTTTGCGTCGGTGGCGGTATCCACGGCACTGGTGGAGTCGTCGAGGATGAGGACTTTCGGCTTACGCAGCAGGGCGCGGGCGATGGTCAGACGCTGTTTCTGGCCGCCGGACACGTTGGAGCCGCCCTGCTCGATCCAGGTGTTGTACTTGTCCGGGAAGCGCTCGATGAACTCATCGGCGCAGGCCAGCTTCGCCACACGGATGCACTCTTCCTCGCTGGCGTTCTCGCTGCCCCAGCGGAGGTTGTCGAGGATGGTGCCGGAGAACAGGACGTTCTTCTGGAGCACCATGGAGACCTCGTGGCGGAGGACGTCGAGATCGTAATCCCGGACATCCACGCCGCCCACGCTGACAGTGCCGGTCTCGGCGTCGTACAGGCGGGGGATGAGCTGCACCAGACTGGACTTTGCGCTGCCGGTGCCGCCGATGATGCCCAGTGTCTCGCCGGGCTTGATGTCAAAGGTGATGTCGTTCAGGACAGGCTGGCCGGAGCCGTGCTTGTACTTGAAGGTGACGTGGTCGAAGCGGATGCTGCCGTCCTTGACTTCCTGCACGGGAGCCTTGGCGGGGGGCAGGTCGGTCTTCTCGTCCAGGACTTCCACGATACGCTTTGCGGAAGCGGCGGACATGGAGATCATGACGAAAGCCATGCTCAGCATCATCAGAGCCATCAGGATGTTCATGATGTAGCCGAACAGGGCATTCAGCTGGCCGGTGGTCAGCGCGCCGTGCAGGATGTACTTTGCGCCGAACCAGCTCAGGGCAATGTTGCAGCCGTAAATAGCCGTCAGCATGGCGGGGTTGTTGAAGCTCAGACGGCTCTCTGCGTTGACGAACTGCTGATACAGACCCTCGCAGGCTTTGGTGTACTTCTCGTTCTCGAAGCCCTCGCGGACGAAGCTCTTGACCACGCGGATAGCGGAGACGTTCTCCTGCACCGAGGCGTTCAGGTTGTCGTAGTTCTTGAAGACCCGGTCAAAGATCTTGAAGGTGGGCACCATGATGCTGGCCAGCACGGCCAGCAGGAAGGCGATGGCTACCACGAAGATGAGGGCCAGAGGGCCGCCGATGCTGAGCGCCATGATGAGTGCGAACACCAGATGGACCGGGGCGCGCACACACATGCGCTCCATCATCTGGAAGGCGTTCTGCAGGTTGGTCACGTCGGTGGTCATACGGGTGACGAGGCCGGCGGTGGAGAATTTGTCGATATTGGAGAAGGAGTAATGCTGGATATTCTCATACATCGCATCGCGCAGGTTGCCGGCAAAGCCGGTGGACGCCTCGGCGGCGTACTTGCCGGCCAGAACGCCCAGCAGCAGGGCGATGGCCGCCACTGCGAAGGTGAGCAGGCCGTATTTGACGATGGCGTTCATATCGCCCTTTTCAATGCCGAGGTCGATGATGAACGCCATGATGGTGGGCAGCAGGATGTCCATGACTGCTTCCAGTGCGGAAAACATCGGCGTCAGGATAGCGGCGCGTTTGTATTCGCCCAGATGGGAAGCAAGCTTCTTTATCATACTTTGAGCCTCCTTTGAATGATTGTTTGGTACGGAACAATTTTATACAAAACAATTTTAATGTCAATGCTTTTTCCAAAGTTTCGGAAAAAGTTCATATTTGTTTCACTTTAGTCCCAGATACAGCTTATTCAGCAGCCGCAGCAGCTCGGTGTTTTCTTCTTCGGTGAGCAGACCGGCCACATATTCATCGGTCTGGTGGAAGGCCCGCATAGTGTCCTCGTGGAACTGGCGGCCTTTTTCGGTGAGGACCAGCTGCTTGAGGCGAGCGTCCTGCTCCACGCTCCGGCGGGCGATGTAGCCCTTGCGCTCCATGAGCTGTAAAATATTGGTAACGGTGGAGCGGGTGATGGAGAACTCCCGCTCGATGTCCCGCTGGAATACGGGGGTGTCGGAGTTCCGGTAGAGGTACTCCATGATCCAGCCGTGCATGGGGGTCACGGCCTCCACGCCATTGGTGCGGGCGATCTGGCCGATCTTGCGGAAAATAAGGTTGTTCACCCGGCGCAGCTGGGCCGGGATGACCTGCGGTGTCTCCCACGGCGGCGCGATGGGGGTGCAGGCGGGTTCAAAGGCTTGGTTCATAGTATCATCCTTCTGGTTTGGCTTTTGCTGTGAATGTTCGATCGTCGAACTGTTTCACATAAAACTGTTCGATACAGGACTATTATGCTCCGAAAAAAGAGGGCTGTCAACCCTCTTTGGATGATTCGTCCCACTGGCCCAGCCCGGTGAGGATAGCAACGGCCACCTCGGGCTTATTCGTGACCACAAGCTCCGGGTCCAGCCGAAACAGCTGGCGCAGGTCGTCCCGGCTGTCATTGCCCACCGGCCAGGGCGCGACCTTGAAGCCGTGGGCGTGGGCATTGGGGATAAGGTCTTTGTCCCGGAAAAAGGCGTGGTACTCCGGCCCGACGTAATCCACCGGGAAGCCGAACTGGGCCACATAGTTCACAAAATCCGTCTGATAATAATACTGCTGCAGAATTTCGGCCAGGTTCATGCCGGGGTAGATGGAGTAGAGAAAATCGAGACGGTCTTTCAGGTAGTAGATGAGGACGCTGTTCTCTTCGTCCAGACTGCTGGGATCTTCCAGCAGAGCGGACGCTTCGCTGAGGGCCTGGGGGCTGGAAAGCTTCTCCACGAGAGGGTCGGTCTTCTTGAGGCCCAGCTTCTCCCAGAAGGTGGCCGGCTGGCTGAGCTGGGATTCGGGGCTGAGGGTCATGGCGCAGGTGGCCATCTGGGGCATCCGCTCCTTCACCCGGCGGAGGGTGCCGTACTCGAAGGAGGTGAGCACGGCCTTTTCTTCCAGCCCGGCGTCAAGGACGGCGTCGATGACCCGGTCCACGATCTCTTCGTTCCGGTCAAAGTAGGGCTTTAACTCAATATGTATCATCCTGAAGTCCTGCGCGACTTCCAGAACCTCTTCGAGGGTGGGGATCTTTTCGCCCGCGAACTCCGGGCTTTTCCATTTTCCGAAATCCAGCTGGCGCAGGTCGTCAAAGTCCATATCCGGGATGTTGCCGTGGACGCCGGTCTTGAGGTCGGTGAGGTAGTCGTGGGCCACCACGAGGTGACGGTCTCGGGTGATTTGAACGTCACACTCGAAGCCGTCCGCACCCAGCGTCTTTGCCAGACGGAACGCGGTCAGCGTGTTTTCGGGGGCCAGATGGGACGCGCCGCGATGGGCGATGATGAGAGGGCGCATGGCATGGACCTCCTTAAAAGACAAAAGTTGAAAAATGCGATGCCGTTACCCATGATACACGTTTTCACAAATTTCGTCAATGACGGCGTTTCGGTCAGCAAGGCAGGCGAAAATGGGGCGAAAGTACGACTTTTACCGTCAAAACGACGAAAATTTAAGCTGGATTTTAGCACTTTTCACGAGAAAAAACCAAAAATCGGCCCATTTCTCTCCCATCTGTTTCTTCCCAACGGACAATTCCTATGGTAAGATTATAGTGTAAACGGTGAAACCTCTCCGTCACGCCTACGGCGTGCCACCTCCCCTATCGAGGGGAGGCTTTGGCATTCCGTAAAGCTTTATCTCTTCGCCAGAGGCTCCCCTCGCTAGGGGAGCTGTCGAGCGATAGAGAGACTGAGAGGTTGTTCCTACGCTGAAAGATACCTACGGAATAAGGGAAATGGAGAGTTTTGCTATGACTGAGTTCAAGCCCATCAAGGAAGGCAAGGTCCGCGAGATCTACGACAACGGCGACAGCCTCATCATGGTCGCCACCGACCGCATCTCTGCATTCGATGTTATCTTAAAGAATAAAGTCACCAACAAGGGCAAAGTGCTGACCCAGATGAGCAAGTTCTGGTTCGACTACACCCGTGACCTGCTGCCCAACCATATGCTGAGCGTGGACGTGAAGGAGATGCCCGAGTTCTTCCAGCAGCCCCAGTACGAGGGCCGCAGCATGATGTGCCGCAAGCTGACCATGCTGCCCGTCGAGTGCATCGTCCGCGGCTACATCACCGGAAGCGGCTGGGCCAGCTACCAGAAGACCGGCAAGGTCTGCGGCATCCAGCTGCCCGAGGGCCTGAAGGAGTCCGAGAAGCTGCCCGAGCCCATCTACACCCCCTCCACCAAGGCTGAGATCGGCGACCACGACGAGAACATCTCCTACGAGCAGAGCATCGACGTGCTGGAAAAGCTGTTCCCCGGCAAGGGTGAGGAGTACGCCACCAAGCTGCGTGACTACACCATCGCTCTGTATAAGAAGTGCGCTGAGTATGCCCTCTCCCGCGGCATCATCATCGCCGACACCAAGTTTGAGTTCGGTCTGGATGAGGAGGGCAATGTCATCCTCGGCGACGAGATGCTGACCCCCGATTCCTCCCGCTTCTGGCCGCTGGAGGGCTACGAGGCCGGCCACGGTCAGCCCTCCTTTGATAAGCAGTTCGTCCGCAACTGGCTGCTGGCCAACCCCGACAGTGATTACGACCTGCCGCAGGACGTCATCGACAAGACCATCGCCAAGTATGAGGAAGCTTATGAGATGCTGACCGGCAAGAAGCTGTAAGCACTTCCATAAATTCAACATCTGCCGCCCGCTTTGTGGAAAACGAAGCGGGCGGTTTTTGTGCGGAAAACTTTTTCCTCTTGAACGGCGCAGTGGGCAGTGTTACAATAACACAAGTAATGGGCAGAGAAACGGCCCTTCGTGTGAGAAGAGAGTGCCGCGCGGACGGCGAAAGGAAACAGTCAAATGGAGATCAGCACGCGGGAAAAGATCTTGCAGATCGTCAGTCGATACGTTATCATCACCCTGAGTATCAGCATCATGACCATCGGCGTATACTTCTTCAAATTCCCCAACAACTTCGTCTTCGGCGGCGTGACCGGCGGCGCGGCCCTTGTGGCAAAGCTCACGCCCCTGTCGGCCTCAGCTTTTTCGTCCTGTGCCAATATCCTCCTGCTCATTCTGGGCTGGATATTCCTCGGCAAGGATTTTGCCATCAGCACCGGCTGGGCCACTGTCGTCATGACGGCAGAGCTGGCTCTTTTTGAAAAGTATGTTCCCCTCAGCGGGCCCCTGTCCGACCAGCCCATGCTGGACCTGGTCTTCGCCATCGCCCTGCCCGCCATTGCGTCGGCTCTGCTCTTCAACGTGGGCGCGTCTTCCGGCGGCACCGATGTCGTCGCCCTCATCCTGAAAAAATACGCCCATATGAAGAACACCGGCGAGGCGCTTTTTATCACCGACCTCGTCATGGTGCTGGCAGCCTGCTTCGTCTTCGACCTCTACACCGCTCTCTACTCTTTCGTGGGTCTGACGGTCAAGAGCCTCGTCGTCGATGCCGTGCTGGAACAGATGAAGATGTGCAAGGCCATCCTCATCATCTGCGACGACAAAGACCCCATCTGCGATTTCGTCATGCGCAAGCTGGTGCGCGGTGCGACCTATACGCCCTGCTACGGTGCCTATACCGACCGGCCCCACTACATGATCTATACGACCCTCACCCACCGCGAGGCATTGCAGCTGCAGGCATTTATCCATAAGGAAAACCTCAACGCCTTTATCTCGATGCTCAGCACCACCGAGGTGTTCGGCAAGGGCTTCAATCACGCATAAACAGAATCGAACTTTACAGGGCACCTTCGTTGATCTGATTGGACGGCGAGGGTGTCTTTTTATCTGCGTTTTTGCCGCTCAGCTCTTCGCGGAGCAGTTTGGTCAGGGCCAGCGTCGCCTTGGAGCGGTAGTCGGTGGTGGGGGAGAGCAGGGCCAGCCGGAGGTAAAGCCCCTGCGACCCCAGCGAGAGATAGACGACATCCGGCTCTTCGACGATGCAGGAGCGGTAGGTGAAAGCCAGAGCAAGGCCAACCCGTGCCATGGATGCGGCAAATGCGGCGGTGATGTTGCCGTGCTTCGATTTCAGCCGCAGGCCGTAAGCTCCGAACGCACTTCGGATCAGGTGACCCAGCATGGTATCCTTGCCGCTGAGGATGCACTCATGGTGGGTGACTTCCTCCATCGAGACGCGGAGCCGCCCGGTCTCGTCCATGCGGGCCTGCTGTAAGATCGGGTGGTCTTTGGTGGCGACCAGCAGCACCTCGTCCCGGTAGAGGTATTCCATCTGGATGCCCTCGGTGCTGACGATGGGGTAGGCGGAGAGCGCAAGATCCAACTCGCCCTCCCGGATCTTCTCTACCAGATTCATGCTGTTGCCCTCGTAGATGTTGATGGTGGCCCGAGGGTTCTGGTCGTAGAATTTTTTCAGGATGGGCGGGATGACATAGCTGCCGCGAAAAGAGCTGACCCCGAAGAACACGGTGCCGCCGACGGTGTTCTCGTTGTCCCAGAACTCCTGCTGGGCCTGCTGGTACTCTTTTAAGATGTGCTTAGCGTGACTCAGAAAAACCTTGCCGGAAGGGGTGGGGCGGATACCCTTGTTGGTGCGCACGAAGATGGGGGAGCCAAGCTGCGCCTCGAACTGGCGCAGGAATTGGCTCAGGCTGGCCTGCGCGATGTACAGCCGCTCGGCGGCTTTCGAGATGCTTTGCTCTTCGGCAAGGGCGTTCAGATAGTATAGTTCGCGGAGATCCATGACAATTCCTCCAAAAACGACAGAAATTTCTTTTTTTCTATCGGTTTTGCCTATAGGGGCTATTATAAAAACAGGACTTTTCCAATCACAGAAATGATTATATACTAAAATCACCAGAACTTCAACTGCAGATGAGGATTCTTTTGTACAGGATCATGATGGAAAAGAGGTAAAACATGAGCGTATATCCAATGAAGGGCGTTATTGATATGCACGTCCACACCAATCCGGATCTTCGACTGAGAGCGTATGACGATCTGGAGCTGACGGATGCCGCGGTCAAGGTGGGCGCAAGAGCCATTGTCATCAAGACCCATCAGGGTACGACGATGGATCGGGCTTATCTGTGCAACCGTTATAACAAGATCGTCCATGGCGACAAGGACTTTACCATGTTCGGCAGCATCACCCTGAACCATCCGGTCGGCGGCCTGAATCCGGCGGCGCTCGAGGTCGCGCTGAAGCTGGGAGCCAAAGTGGTCTGGCTGCCGACCCAGCACGCCCAGAACCATCTGGCAAAGTTCGGCAAGAACCCGGACGATGGCGTGAAGGTGACCGAGAATGGAAAAATTGTTCCCGAGATGAAGGACATCTTCCAGCTGGTCAAGGATTATGACGCAGTACTCGGCACGGCGCATATCTCCCCCGAAGAGAGCTTCATCGTCTGCGATGCAGCCCGCGCTGCCGGTGTCAAGAAGCTGGTCGTCACCCATCCGGAATGGTGGGTCGTCGACATGAGCATCGAAGACCAGAAACGGATCGTCAAGGATTACGATGTTCTGCTGGAACGCTGCTATGCACAGAACATGGGCGGCGGCAAGTACAAGAGCAATCTGCCCGAAAACCTCGAGGTCATCCGTGAGGTCGGCTATAAGAACGTGCTCATCAGCACAGACGGCGGTCAGACCGAGAATCCTCACTGGGAGATCGCGATGCAGCAGTATCTCCAATATCTGTCGGATCATGGTGTGCCGGACGACCAGATTTACTACATGTCGCATACCATTGCGGCAGGCTTGCTCGGCATCGAGTAACGCCGAAGAAGTGGAATAAGGAGGATGTTCCATGCAAAGTGCTGTTATTATCGCTGCCATCGCACTGGCAGTCTTTCTTGGCTATAAAACCAAGATCAATACGGGTTTCTTCTGCATTGTATTTGCATATTTTATCGGCTGTTTCTGGCTGGATCTCAAGCCGAAAGCTCTGATTGCATTCTGGCCGACGAACACGATGTTCGTCATCATCTCCGTTTCGTTGTTCTATAATGTTGCAGCAGCCAATGGCACGCTGGAAAAGATTTCCCGCTCGCTGCTGTATGCCTGCCGTAAATTCCCGGGAATGCTGCCATATGCACTGTTCGCCGTTGCTGTCATCCTGTCGGTCATGGGTGCAGCATACTTCACGGTTCTGGCATTCCTCGCTCCCATCACGCTGCTCATCTGCGAAGAGTCCAAGATGGACAAGCTGACCGGTGCAGTCGCCATCAACTGCGGCGCATTGGCGGGCGGTGATTTCCCGACGGCTGCGCTTGGCGTTATCTTCCGTGGTCTGATGGACAGCTCCTATGAGGCAGCTCCCGAACTGGAAGCCATCGATTCTTTCGTGACCTGCCTGAAAATGTTCGGTCTGGCAGTCCTGTTCTCTCTGATCCTCATTACGATTTTCCGTTTTGCACTGCCTGCAAACCGCAACATCGGCAAAGATGTCAAGTTTGAAAAACCGGAAGTATACACCACCGCACAGAAGCAGACGCTCTATCTCATGGTCGCGATGATGGCAGTTGTTCTGGTTTTCCCGCTGCTCAAGCTGCTGATCCCCGGCAATGCGGTCATCAAGCTGGTTGCAGGAAAGATCGACGTCGGCTTGGTCGCATTCGTCTTCGCTGTCATTGCGCTGCTGATGAAGCTTGCTCCGCAGAAGGAGATCATCGCTCGTGTTCCTTGGAATACTATCCTGATGATCGCCGGAGCTGGTATGCTGATCGCCGTTGCAGTTGAGGCTGGAACCATTGACCTGCTGTCCAACTGGATCGGCAGCAACGTTCCGACCTTCCTGGTTCCGATCGCATTCAGTCTGGTCGGCGCAGTCATGAGCTTCTTCAGCTCTACCACCGGTGTTGTCTGCCCGGCTCTGTTCCCGCTGATTCCCGGTCTGTCCGCAACGACGGGTCTGGGCGCGGCCAATCTGTTCACCTGCACGGTTCTCGGTGCGCAGAGCAGTGCAATCAGCCCCTTCTCTTCCGGCGGTTCCCTGATTCTGGGTTCCTGTGGCAATGAGGAAGAGCGCAGCAGCCTGTTCAACCGTCTGCTGTTCGTCGCAACGCCTATCAGCATCGGTGTTGCAGCTATATTCAACCTCATCGTTTCTATGGTTCTGTAAAAGTCTGATTCACTCCGGGGAGGGGAGGCTCCCCTTTTCCGGAGTGCCTTTTTGAGAGAGTATAAGAACGCAAATGTGCGAAAAATGGAGAGTACCATGCTGAAATTATACGATAACGGTATCTACCTCGTAAACGGCGAGACCATCTGCTCCTGCCCTGAGGAAGTGGCCCAGAAGACCGGCCGCACCGTGGACGCAAAGGAAGCTGAGAAAGGCACTATGGCCTACGGTATCCTGCAGGCCCACAACAAGAGCGGTGATCCTGACCAGCTGCAACTGAAGTTCGACTCGATGACCAGCCACGACATCACCTATGTCGGCATCATCCAGACGGCCCGCGCTTCCGGCATGAAGCAGTTCCCGCTGCCCTACGTCCTGACCAACTGCCACAACAGCCTCTGCGCTGTCGGCGGCACCATCAACGAGGACGACCACAAATTCGCCCTGTCCGCCGCTCATAAATACGGCGGCATCTACGTTCCTACCAACATGGCAAACATCCACAGCTACAACCGTGAGACCATGGCCGGCGGCGGCAAGATGATCCTCGGCTCCGACTCCCACACCCGCTACGGTGCACTGGGCACCATGGCGGTCGGCGAGGGCGGCGGCGAGCTGGCCAAGCAGCTTCTGGGCCGCACCTATGACTTCGCTCGTCCGCAGGTCATTGCCATCTACCTGACCGGCAAGCCCCGCCCGGGCATCGGTCCCCACGACGTGGCTCTGAGCATCTGCGGTGCCGTCTATAAGAAGGGCTATGTCAAGAACAAGGTCATGGAGTTCGTCGGCCCCGGCATTGCCGGCCTGCCCATCGAGTATCGCAACGCCATCGATGTCATGACCACCGAAACCACCTGCTGGTCCTCCATCTGGGTCACCGATGAGGAGACCCAGCGTTACTACACTATCCACGGCCGTCCGCAGGACTTCAAGAAGCTGCAGCCTGCGGAGGTGGCCTACTACGATGGCTGCGTCTACATCGACCTGAGCACCATTGAGTCCACCATCGCTATGCCGATGCACCCCTCCAACACCTACACCATCCACGAGCTGCAGGCCAACGCTGCCGACATCCTGCACGCTGTACAGGAAGAGGCCAACAAGCAGATCAAGGGTGCCAAGATGAATCTGGACAGCAAGTTCCACGATGGTGCCATCTGGGTCGATCAGGGCGAGATCGCAGGCTGCGCCGGCGGCACCTTCGACAACATCTGCGCCGCTGCCGACATCCTGCGGGGTCAGAGCTGCGGCAACGGTGCTTTCACCCTGAGCATCTATCCCGGCTCCATGCCCGCTCTGGCAGAGCTCATCCGCAACGGCCGCGCTTCCGATCTGGTCGGCGCCGGCGCCATCATGCGCGAGTGCTTCTGCGGCCCCTGCTTCGGTGCAGGCGACTGCCCGGCCAACGGCGAGTTCTCCATCCGCCACACCACCCGCAACTTCCCCAACCGCGAAGGCTCCAAGCCGGGTGAGGGCCAGATGAGCAGTGTTGCCCTGATGGACGCACGTTCCATTGCTGCCACTGCAGCCAACGGCGGCAAGCTGACCGCAGCCACCGACCTGGACGTGGAGTATACGAACCCTGAGTACCACTACAACGCCTCCCTGTACGAGAAGCGCGTTTACAACGGCTGGGGCCATGCCGAACCGGATGCTGAGCTGCGCTTCGGCCCGAACATCAAGGACTGGCCCGAGATGCCTGCCCTGACCGACGATCTGCTGGTCAAGGTCTGCTCCTACATCACCGACCCCGTCACCACCACCGACGAGCTCATCCCCTCCGGCGAGACTTCTTCCTACCGCTCCAACCCTGAGCGTCTGTCTGAGTTCGCACTGAGCCGCCGTGACCCCCAGTACGTGGGCCGCAGCAAGGTCATGCGCCAGATCGAGCGCGACCGTGAGGCCGGCAAGGCTCTGCCCGAGGAGGTCATGAAGGTCTATGAGGCCCTGACCAAGGCCGGCGTCGCCAACGACCCTGCCAACACCGACATCGGCTCCACCATCTTCGCCAACATGCCCGGTGACGGCTCCGCTCGTGAGCAGGCTGCTTCCTGCCAGCGTGTCATGGGTGCATCCGCTAACTTTGCCAAGCAGTACGCCACCAAGCGTTACCGCTCCAACTGCATCAACTGGGGCATGACGCCCTTCCTCGTAGAGAACCCCGAGGTGTTTGAACTGGGTGATTACATCTTTGTGCCCGGCATCCGCGAGGCCGTTCTCGAGAACAAGGCCAGCTTTACTGCTTACGCCGTCAAACCGGACGGCACCGTGACCGCCTTCCCGGTCTCCACCGGTGCCCTCACCGAGCCGGAGCGTCAGATCATCGCCGACGGCTGCCTCATCAACTACTATCGGAACAACCAGTAAGCAACCATTCTCCCAGAGAATGGTTCAAGATTGGATCTGACGATTTTACAAACGTCCGGTCTTAAGGTATCATAGTTTCAGAGTCGGTCTGCTGCTCTCCGAAACCGGGGAACGGTGGATCGGCATTGTGGTGGCTCGGAAACTATGCCAAAATGGAATAAATCTTGTGTACAAGAGAAATTTTTGGCGATTCTTAACGAATATTAAGACTGACGCTATGCCTTTTGTAAGATTGTCCGATTATGATAGAATCATCAGGAGCGGCGCAGTGAGGTGCCGCCCCGCAAGTACGGTATAACGATTGAAGAAACCACCTGCCAAGGAGGAAAAAAGCATGGAGATCAAGAAAGCAGCCACGGCTGGCACTCTGGAATCCAGCGACTGCATGGTGACCGTCGAGCCGGGTGAGGGTAAGATCGATTTCTCCCTCGAAAGCTCTGTCATCCATCAGTACGGCAACCAGCTGCGCAAGGTCGCACTGGAGACCCTGAAGGATCTGGACATCGACAACGTCCGCATCACCATCGTGGACAAGGGCGCACTGGACTGCACCCTGAAGGCCCGCATCGAGGGCGCGGTGTTCCGCTCTGTTGACCAGTATGAGAATCTGCCTTGGGGAGGTGCTATTCGATGAACAATCCGAACAAGAAGCGCCTGCGCCGCACAATGATGTTCCTGAATGCGCAGAAGCCCGGCCTCATCAAAGACCCTTACATCTATAAGGCCGACTCCCTGATGCTGGACCTCGAGGACGCTGTCGCCGAGAACCAGAAGGATGTCGCCCGCTTCAGCCTGTATCACGCCCTGAAGACTGTGGATTACCGCGGTGCAGAGCGCGTCGTCCGTATCAACGGTCTGGACACTCCCTACTGGCGTGAAGACATCCGCGCCTGTGTGGCCGGCGGCTGCGACTCCATCCGCATCCCCAAGACCGAGCACGCTGAGGATGTCCACCGCGTGGCTGCTGCCATCGCCGAGGATGAGAAGACCTATGGCCGTCCTGAGGGCGAAGTCCTCATCATCGCCGCTCTGGAGTCTGCCCGCGGCGTCATGAACGCTTTGGAGATCTGCGAGAGCGATGAGCGCCTGTTCGGCATCGCATTGTCCGGCGGCGACTACACCAAGGATCTGCAGACCCACATCACCGGCACCGGCATTGAGCTGATGGGCGCCCGTCAGCAGATGATCATTGCAGCCCGCGCAGCAGGCGTGCAGTGCTTCGACACCGTCTTCACCGACCTGAAGGACATGGACGGCTTCCGCAAGGACGTCGAGAACATCCACCTGATGGGCTTCGATGGCAAGTCCATCATCAACCCCCGTCAGATCCCCATCGTCCACGAGATCTTTACGCCCACCCAGAAGGACATCATCTTCGCTGAGAAGGTCGTCAAGGAGATCGACTCCAAGAAGGCTCTGGGAATCGGCGTCTTCACCGTTGACGGCAAGATGATCGACATCGCCTTCTACGACGGTGCAAAGCGCACCATCGATCTGGCAAAGGCATCCGGCGTGTATAAGGGGGATTTGTAATTATGTTGAACGCAGTCGGCAGAGAAATTCCCGAAGAGATCCTCGAGCGCACCGGCAAAGAGGTCTTCCAGGGCAACAACTATAAGGACGGCAAGGCCTTCCAGAAGGCCAGCCCGAAGGTCACCCCCGTGATGCGCAACGACCACGATAAGATGGTCAAGGACATCCACGAGGCTCTAGTCAAGTGCAATGCCCACGACGGCATGACCGTCTCCTTCCACCACCACTTCCGCGAGGGCGATCTCGTGGTCTGCATGGTCATGGAAGAGATCCACAAGATGGGCTTCAAGAACATCACCCTGAGCGCAAGCTCTCTGGGCAAGGCTCATGACGCCCTCGTCCCCATGATCGAGGATGGCACCATCGTCAACATCGAGTCTTCCGGTGTCCGCGGCAAGATCGGCGATGCCATCTCCCACGGCAAGCTGAAGGGCCTGGCCACCATGCGCAGCCACGGCGGCCGTGTCCGCGCCATTGAGACCGGCGAGACCCATGTGGACATCGCCTTCATCGGCGCACCCTCCTGTGACGAGTACGGCAACTGCTCCGGTATGGGCGGCAAGACCAACTGCGGCGTCCTGAGCTATGCTTACGTGGACGCTGAGATGGCTGACTATGTCGTCGCTGTCACCGATTGCCTCGTGGACTACCCCAACTACCCCGCAGAGATCAACCAGACCAAGGTGGATTACGTCTGCGTCGTGGATCAGATCGGCATCCCCGAGAAGATCGCTACCGGCGCGGCCAAGCCCACCACCGATCAGCGCAAGATCCTGATGGCCGAGTACTGCACTCAGGTCGTTGCAAACACCCCGTACTTCAAGGACGGCTTCTCTTATCAGACCGGTGTCGGCGGCGCATCCATCGCCTCCACCATCTCTCTGTCCAAGATCATGGAAGAGAAGAACATCCATATGGGTCTGGGTGTCGGCGGCCTGACCAAGCCCATGTGCGAGCTGCTGGACCGTGGTCTGGCCCGCAAGCTGGTCGATACGCAGGACTTTGATCTGGACGCTGTCAACAACGTCCGCACCAACCCCAACCATTTCCCCATCTCTGCTGGCGAGTACGCAAGCCCGATGAACAAGGGCGCTTTCGTCAACAAGCTGGATTACGTCATCCTGGCCTCTCTGGAAGTCGATACCCACTTCAACTGCAACGTCGTCGTCGGCTCCGATGGCATCATCACCGGCGCACAGGGCGGCCATCCCGATACCGCACAGGGTGCAAAATGCACCATCGTCATCGCTCCTCTGCTGCAGGGCCGCATCCCGGCCATCTGCACCGACGTGACCACCGTCACTACCCCGGGCGAGAGCGTTGACATCGTCGTCACCGACTACGGCGTGGCCGTCAACCCCCGCCGTCCCGACCTACTGGAGGCTCTGAAGGCCGCTGACTGCGTGCCTCTGAAGACCATCGAGGAGCTGCGCGACATCGCCTACTCCATCGTCGGCGAGCCGGAGAAGGTCCAGTTCGGCGACCGCATCGTGGGCATCATCGAGGCCCGCGACGGCACTGTCATGGACGTCGTCCGCGAAGTCAAGCCTTTCTCTTTCCGCGAAGATTGAGTGATATAGCGTAAAAGCGGGAATGTGGCTTGCCAACCACGCTTCGGAATGGATTCACGGAGATTCCTTCGCTCTTCTCACCCCCGCTTTTGCGGCTGGATACGCACACAAGCTTCATGCGATTCTCCTTTTTCAAGGTTTTGTGTTTTATACCGGCATAAAACCAGAGAGCAGCCAACTGCACCGCGCGCAGTTGGCTGCTCTTCTTTGTTTCTATGAAAAAATAAATAACGCTCTTACGGCACGAAACGATAGCCGACGCCGCGGATGGTGATGATGTGCTGGGGCGTGCGGGCGTTGTCCTCTATCTTGCTGCGCAGACGGTTGATGTAGACCATGATGGCGTTGTCGTCCACAGCGATGAGGTTGCCCCATATCTGCTCGTAGATCATATCCTTGGTGAACACCTGCTGCGGGTGGCGCACGAAGAGCAGCAGCAGGCTGCGCTCTTTCTCGGAGAGGTTCAGCTCCACATTGTTTTTATAAAAGCGCATGGTGGTGGTGTCGCAGAGGAAAGGCCCGCAGCTGATCTGCTGGTTGTTCTCCTGCGAGAAGCTCTTGCTGCGGCGGATGAGGGCCTTGACCTTTGCGCCCAAAATCTGGGGACGGAAGGGCTTGGTGACATAGTCGTCGGCGCCCAGCGAGAGGCCGTACATGAAATCGTAGTCCTCGTTGCGGCCGCTGATGATGATGACCGGCGTGGTGACGCCGTTGCGCCGGATGGTCTGGATGACATCGAATCCCTCCATGTCGCCCAGCGTGATGTCCATCAGGATCATATCCAGCGTGCTGCTCTGCCGCGCGATGAGGTCCAGCGCCGCCGCGCCGCTGTTGACGACGAGAGGGTCCATCTCATTGCTTATCATAACTTTCGATAAAAGTTTGCAAATCGCTGGATCATCGTCTACAATAAGAACATGATACGACATGATAACTCCCTGCACTTTTCTGACCGGAAAATTTGTTTCACTTGTGATAAATAAAATTATAACATTTTTAGACAGGAAGAGCAAGACCGCCCCAAAGGAGGACTCGATATGAAGGAGAACGCCCCGAAAAAGACATGGTTCCAGACGCTGCGCACCCTGTGGGTGCCGCTGGCCATCGGCGTCGTCACGGTAGCCGCACTGGCTGTCGTGGTGGGTATGGTATGGAAGGACTACCGCACCGCCATGATGGACAGCCAGACGAGGCAGATGGAGCTGGTGGTGCAGAGCACCGCCGACAGCATCCGCGTCCTGCTGGAAGAATACGCCGACCGGCTGGACTCCATCGCAGAAAAAGCGGAGGCCAGCAAAGCGTTCCGCCCCACGGTGGCCCGGAGCGATACCATCCGGGACGTCTGGCTGGAAAACAGCAGCGGCGAGGTCATCTACAGCTGCTACGGCCTCAGCGCCGTCTGCGATGTCCTCATCACCCGGACGGAGAACATCTCCTACTGGCAGTACCACAGCGGCGGCGAGCACTATCTTGTGATGAAGAAGAAGGCCGGGGATGAGACAGTCTGTCTCGTGGTAGACTCCACGGTCATGTATCAGCAGCTCATCTCGGAGATCCATGTCGGCAGGAACGGCTACATCATGATAAAGAATGACGATAACCTTGTGGTCATGCACCCCGAAGCCGTTCAGTGGGGCATCAAGGTCGTGGAGGGCCGCCAGCGCATCTATCAGGGGAAGGAACTGGACATGAGCAGTCTGAGTGAGCTGCTGCGCGCTCAGCAGGAAGAGGAATCCGGTACGCTGGACTACTACTCCTACTGGTGGGCCGACCCGGATCTGCCCCGGGTGCATAAGATAAGCGCCTTTCGTCATCTGGACGTGGGGGGCAGTTTCTGGATCGTCAGCGCTGTGGTGGACTACGACGATTTCTACGAGCCGGTACAGCAGAGCTTCGTGAAGGTGGTCCTCATCTTCGGCGGAGTGGCGCTGGTGCTGGTGCTCTTCATGTTCCAGATGTTCCGGCTGCAGGAGCGTGACCGCCGCAGCGCGACCGAGATCAGCGATCTGAAAACTCTGAACCAGGCCCTCGAAGAGCTCCACCGCAGCGAAGAGTCGCTGGCCCACGGCCAGCGGCTGCAGATGATGGGGACCCTCACCGGCGGCATCGCTCATGAGTTCAATAACTTCCTGACCCCCATCACCGGCTATGCCGACCTCATCATGGCCGACGCCGACCCGGGCAGCGAGATCTATGACAACGCGATGGAGATCAGCGAGGCGGCCCAGAAGGCGCAGGAGGTCGTGAAACAGATCTCCTCCATGAGCCGGAAAAACGTGGAGACGGTCTACGACGCTGTGTTTGTGGAGGGACTGCTCCATCGGACCCGGAAGCTGGTGGAGACGAACTGCCCGAAGAACGTGGAGCTGAAGGAAGAAAATGAGCTGAGCGGCGAATGTGTTCTGGGCAACGCGACCCAGCTGCAGCAGGTGCTGCTGAACATCAGCATCAACGCCATCCACGCCATCGGCTCCGGGGGCGGAAAGCTGACCATCCGGGGCAGTGTCGTGCCGCGCAGTGAGCTGGCGGCGCTCTTCCCGGAAGAGAAGATCTCCGAAGAGTGGTCAAGCTACGTCTGCCTGAGCGTCACCGACACCGGCTGCGGCATGGACAAGGAGACGATGCAGCACATCTTCGAGCCCTTCTTCACCACAAAGAAGACCGGCGAAGGCACCGGTCTCGGCCTTGCTCTGGCGGACCAGATCATCCGCACCCACCGGGGCCGTATCCGGGCGGAGAGCACCATCGGCAGAGGCACGACCTTCTATGTCTATCTGCCGGTGCTGGAACAGCAGCAGGAGCGCGAACAGTTGCAGTGGGGCGTGGACAGCAAGCTGCGCATCCTGGCGGCGGACGACAACAACAAGGTCCTCGACCTGCTGGACAAAGACCTCAGCGCGCTGGGCCTGAGCGTGTCCACCTGCTCCCGCCGGGGCGAGCTGCGCCAGCTGCTGGAGCAGCAGCCCTTCGACGTCCTTGCCATCGACGAGAGCCTGATGAGCAGCAGCGGCGTGGATCTCTGCATGGCCATCCGGGGCCGCTACCCAGGCATGACCCGCATCGTGATGACCAATGCCCCCACAAGGGAGATCGTGGATGCCCGCAGCCACGGCGTCATCGACGGCTATGTGGTAAAACCTGTGTCGGCGTCTACGCTTCTGGCGCAGATAAGGAACAGCCGGAAAGAATAAACAACGCAAAAGGCGTCCGAAAGGACGCCTTTTGTGTTGCACTCTATTGTATCCAACCTTCCATACACAATCTTACAGGATATTAAGGAATTTCTTAACAAACCGTAACGAGAAGGGCTTTGGGCTGTAAGTTTGAGTCTGTATACTGGAACCATAACGAACGGGAATGATTCCGGAGGATAAAACGGAATGCATCCCCGGTATATGAAAAAAGGAAAGGAAGTACAAACCCATGAGTGATACGATCCTCGCTCTGCTCGGCTTTGCAACGGTGATTGCGGTCATCGTGCTGCTGCTGCGCAATGTCACGGTCCCTGCACTGGCATTCGTCAGCGTCTCGACCATCACCGCAGCCATTCTGGTGGCTACCGGTGCTTTCACCCTGGATGAAATGGCTGGCTTTATCAAGGAGGGCGTCAAGGGCGTCCACGGTACGGCTGTCCTGTTCATCTTCTCCGTCCTGTTCTTCGGCGTCATGACCGATGCAGGTATGTTCGACAAGATCATCGGTGCGCTGATGAAGAAGGTCGGAAACAATGTCGTCGGCGTTGCTCTGATGACCTGCCTCATCGCCATCATCGGCCATCTGGACGGCGGCGGCGCTTCCACCTTCCTCATCACCATCCCCGCCATGCTGCCCGTCTACAAGCGCCTGCATATGCGCCGTGAGACCCTGCTGCTCATCTGCGTCACCGCAATGGGCGTCATGAACCTGATGCCCTGGGGCGGCCCCACCATGCGCGCCGCAAGCGTCATCGAGATGGAGCCCAACGACCTGTGGTTCCAGCTCATGCCCATGCAGATCGTCGGCCTGGTGCTGGCTGTCGGCACCGCCATCTTCTGGGGCCTGCAGGAGAAGAAGCGCATCGCAAAGCTCGGCGATTCCATCGTTGCTGAGGACGCCGGCAAGTACGACGACTCCGACGACGGCAAGAAGGACGAGACTCTGGCTCGTCCCCAGAACTTCATCTTCAACGTCATCCTGACTCTGGCCGTCATCATCGTGCTGGTCCTGGACATCTTCCCCTCTTACTACGTCTTTATGGTCGGCTGCGCTCTGGGCATTCTGGTCAACTACCGTGGCAAGAAGCTGCACAACTCCATCATCAAGAGCCACGCTTCCGCTGGTCTGAGCATGGCTTCCACCATCCTGTGCGCCGGCGTCTTCCTCGGTGTCCTGAGCAAGAGCGGCATCATGGAGAAGATGGCAGTCGTCATGGCAAGCTTCATCCCGGCATCCATGGGCCGTTTCCTGCCTGTTATCATCGGCATCCTGAGCGTGCCTCTGGCTCTGCTGTTCGACACCGACTCCTACTTCTACGGCCTGCTGCCCGTTCTGGTCAGCGTTGGCAACCAGTTCGGCGTCAACCCGGCTCACATCGCCATCGCAATGGTCGTCTGCCGCAACTGCGCTACCTTCATCAGCCCGGTGGCTCCCGCTACCTATCTGGGCATCGGTCTGGCCGGTGTCGAGATCAAGGACCACATCAAGTACTGCTTCGGCTGGCAGTGGGGCGTTTCCATCGTCTGCCTCGTCGCTGGTCTGATCCTCGGCGTCATCCACTTCTGATAAACTGAGTTCCCGCCCGGCTGCCCTTCGTTGGACGGCCGGGCATTTTTGCAGAACGATTTTACTACTTTTTCCCAAGGAGGCTGCTGCAATGCGTGAGACCCCAGTCTGCACCGCGGCCGATGCCATCTACAAGCTGGCGGCGGGCAATCTGAAATACCTGAACGCGGAAAACGGGAGCGGCGATATTTCCCGCCGTATCCGGATGTCCACATGGGCGAAGGGCCAGTCGCCCTACGCCATCATCGTCACCTGTTCGGATTCCCGGGTCATCCCGGAGAACATCTTCTCGGCGGGCATCGGCGAGCTGTTCGTCATCCGGCTGGCGGGCAACATCATCGATGACCACCAGCTGGGCAGCATCGAGTACGCTGCCGGCCATCTGGGCTGTCGGCTGGTGGTGGTGCTGGGCCACACCCACTGCGGTGCAGTGGATGCCGCCATCAACCACGAGCCCTCTGGCTATATCCGCTACATCACGGACGAGATAAAGAAGGCCATCGGGGATGAAACAGACCCCTACAAGGCCAGCTGTCTCAATGTCCGGCACAGTGTGCAGGAGATCGAAAAGAGCCTGTGCATCCATAACATCGAGGAGGAAACGGGCCTGCGGGTCGTCGGTGCGATGTACCACATCGAAGACGGCAGCGTCGAATTCCTGTAAGGAACTCCCAGCATTGCGGCGAAACGGCCCTTTCCCAGACCGGGAAAGGGCCGTTTCCTCTGTTTGACAATCCGGCCTCGTTCGCTTATACTGACAGCGGAAAAAGAAACCGACGGAGGGACGGAATATGGTACAGGTAGACCTTATCACAGGATTTCTCGGGGCAGGGAAGACCACTTTCCTGCGCAGATACGCGGCATGGTGGGCCGGGCAGGACGTCAAAGTCTGTGTGCTGGAAAACGACTTCGGCGCGGTGAACGTGGACGCCATGCTGCTGCAGGACCTCGAGGCCCAGGGCGTGGAGCTGGAGACCATCAGCGGCGGCTGCGACTGCGACACCCACCAGCGCCGGATGCGGACAAAGCTCATCTCCATGGCCATGCGGGGCTTTGAGCGGGTCATCGTGGAGCCCAGCGGGATCTTTGATGTGGACGAGTTCTTCGACGTGCTGCGGGACGAGCCGCTAGATCACTGGTATCAGCTGGGCAATGTCATCGGCATCGTGGATGCCCTTCTGCCGGAAGAACTTTCCCCGCAGGCAGAATATATCCTCGCTTCCGAGAGTGCATGGGCGGGCAGTGTCCTCCTGAGCCGCTGTCAGCTGGCCTCTGACGCGCAGAAGCAGGGGGCAGAAGCCCATCTGGCCCGTGCGCTGGAAGCCTGCAAGTGCTCCCGGAAGTTTGGCCCGGAGGAGATCATTGCGAAGGACTGGGCCGATTTGACCGGCGACGATATGGCCCGCATCGCAAAGTGCGGCTACCGGCAGGCCAGCTGCGAAAAGCTCCGCTTCGACGCGCACGATGCTTTCACCTCGGCCTACTTCCTCGAGCTGGGCCTGCCCCGCGCTCAGCTGGAAAAGAACATCCCGTCCCTCTTCACTGACCCCGCCTGCGGAAATGTCCTCCGGGTGAAAGGCTTCGTGGAGGATGATGGCCAGTGGTATGAGCTGAATGCTGCCGCCGCCGGTCTGACGGCGGCCCCCATCCCGCAGGGACAGCAGGTGCTCATCGTCATCGGCGAGGGGCTGGACAAGGCCCGGCTGGAAGAAGACTTGAGACAATGAGTTTCCCACAATGAAACAGATAATTGTGCAATATTGATTGCGCCGACCCTCCTGCAGCGTTATAATAGAGAAAAATAGATCAGGAGGCCGTTTCATGAGCACTTCGACCACCCAAAAGCCGACTACCCGCCGCATCGTGGGCATGGTGGTGGGCATTGTCATTATTGGTCTGGGCATCGCCCTCTTCAAGCAGTCCCATCTCGGCAACGACTCCATCAGCGCGCTGAATATGCGCCTTGCCGAGCTGCTGGGCATCTCGCTGGGCGTGCAGAACGTCGCCACCAACATCCTCTTCTTTGCGCTGGAATTCTGGTTCGGGCGCAAGTACATCGGCCTTGGCACCTTCGTCAACGGCATCGGCATGGGGTTCATCATAACCTTCTTCTACGACCCCATTGCCGCGGCCTTCGGCCCGGCAGCGTCCCTGCCGGAACAGCTGGTGTGGGTGGTGCTGGCCGTCCTTGTGACGGCGCTGGGCGCGTCTCTCTACCAGACGGCTGACCTCGGCATTGCGCCCTACGATTACCTCTCGCTGGGTCTGCGGGACTACACGCACTTCCAGTACTTCGGCTGCCGCGTCTTCACCGACGCCTTCTGCGCCCTGCTCTGCTGGCTCTTGGGCGGTCTTGTGGGTCTGGGTACCCTCATCTGCGCGTTCTGCCTCGGACCCTTCATCCAGTTCTTCAACGGCCTCGTCTCCGAGCGGGTCCTGCAGTATAAGCCCGAAAAAGCATGAGCATAACGAAAAAGACATCTGCCTACGGCAGATGTCTTTTTGCATCTTCCTCAAATTTGAACAGCGGCGTGCCGGTGGAGACGATGCCGCCCGCAATGATATGGAGCTTTGGCAGGTCGTCGGCGTTGGTCACGATGACGGCGCTCTCGGTGGAGAGCCCGGCGGCGCGGATGGCGTCGAGGTCCACGTTCAGCAGGGGCGTTCCGGCTTTGACGGCCTGTCCTTCCCTGACCAGCGGGGTGAAGCTGCTGCCCCGCAGGGCGATGGTGTCCATCCCGATGTGGATGAGCAGCTCGATGCCCTCGGTGCTTTCCAGCCCCACAGCGTGGAGGGTGGGGACGATGGAAGTGACCTTCCCGTCGAAGGGAGCGTAGACCGTGCCGCCGGTGGGCTCGATGCCGCAGCCCGGGCCGAGGATGGCTGCGGCGAACGTCTCGTCCGGGAGCTGTTCCAGCGGGAGAACGATGCCGTCCATGGGAGCTTTGACGACCATCTTTTCACCGGGGAACCGCGTCTCTTCCGCAGTTTTTGCCCTGCCGCCGAAGAGCCTGTCAAAAAAGCCCATAGAGAAAACCTTCCTTCCACTCATGTTTCTTTCAAAGATAGCATACTGACGCCCCAAAAGCAACTGACGTTTCGCATAAAATGGAGGGAAAAGTTTTGGCAGTTACATCAGAGCGATGAGCTGCTCGATCTCTTCCATCTTAGTGGCCCAGCTGGTGGCGATGCGGACGACGGTGTGGCTGTCGTCGAACTTCTCCCAGAAGCCGAACTTTGCCTTGCCTTCCAGCGCGGCCAGCTGGGTGTTTTCCAGCACGACGAAGAGCTGGTTGGTGGGGGAGTCCATAAAGAAGCGGTAGCCCTTGGCGGCGAGGCCCTTCTTGAGGGCGTTGGCCGTCTCGATGGCATTGCGGCTGATGCGGGTGTAGAGGCCGTCGGTGAAGAGGACGTCGAACTGGATGCCCATGAGGCGGCCCTTAGCCAGCAGAGCGCCCTGCTGCTTGACCATCGTCATGAAGTGGGCCGGTGCGCCGTGGGGGAAGACCACGGCCTCGCCGCAGAGTGCGCCCACCTTGGTGCCGCCGATGTAAAAGATGTCGGTGAGCCTGGCGAGGTCGGCCAGGGTCACATCGGTGCCTTCGCTCACCAGCGCATAACCCAGACGTGCGCCGTCCACGAAGAGGGGCATATGGTAGGTGTGGCAGACGGCGGACAGGGCCTCGAGCTCAGCCTTGCTGTACAGGGTGCCGTACTCGGTGGGGTGGGAGATATACACCATGCCGGGGAAGACCATGTGGTCGTGGTTCGAGTCGGCGTAGAAGGTCTTGCAGAAATCCTCCACCGTGGCGGCATCCAGCTTGCCGTTCTTCTGGGGCAGGCCGATGACCTTGTGGCCGGTGAACTCGATGGCACCCGCCTCATGACCGGCCACATGGCCGGTGGCGGCGGCGATGACGCCTTCCCAGCGGCGGAGCGTGGAGGCGATGACGATGGAGTTGGCCTGGGTGCCGCCGGAGATGAAGAAGACGTCTGCCTCGGGGCAGGCGCAGGCGGTGCGTATCTTCTCTTTTGCGCTGGCGCAGTAGGGGTCGGTGCCGTAGCCGGACACCTTCTCGAAGTTCGTTTCCGTCAGCTTCTGCAGGATGGCGGGATGCGCACCCTCGCAGTAGTCGTTCTCAAAATACAGCATATTCTTTCCCTTTCCTTTATTACGATAAAGAAGATGATTCTATTGTGAGCCAGGAACGCACTTTTGTCAACCCTTTGGAACCACGGAAAAATGCCCACCCTTTGCTGTATCTTTAATTTATTTGTGGTATACTTTTACAGTGTAACCGAATATATATCGGGAGGGACAGCAAATGAAGCAGATGCTCCGGAAAAAGGACGTCTGGGTACTTTTGGCGGCGCTCATCGGGGCGTTCGCCTGTGTGACGCTCATCCAGTTCATCAGCGGCCGCATCGACGGTGTGGCCTCGATGGTGTTCCTGCTGGCGGTGTTTTTTGTTTCCATGTACACCGACGGCTACTGGTGGGGCGTGGCCGGTTCTGTCATCAGCGTGCTGGCGGTCAACTTCGCGTTCCGCACGCCCTACTTTGCCTTCAACTTCACCATCCCGGAGAACATCTTCTCCGGCGTGGTGATGCTGGTGGTCTCCTTCATGACGAGCACCCTGACCACCCGCGTCAAAAAGCAGGAGCAGCTGCGGATGGAGAGCGAGACGGAGAAGATGCGGGCCAACCTCCTGCGGGCTGTCTCCCACGACCTGCGCACTCCGCTGACGTCCATCTACGGGTCCTGCTCTACGGTCATCGACAACTACGACTCGCTGGGCCGGGAGCAGAAGATAAAGCTCCTTTCCGAGGCCTGTGCCGACGCCCAGTGGCTCAACCGGATGGTGGAGAATCTGCTCTCCGTCACCCGCATCGACGCTGACGGCGTCGCCATCCAGAAGACGCCCACCGTGCTGGAAGAGCTGGTGGATACGGTGCTGGTGCGGTTCCAGAAGCTCCACCCCGGCGTACCGGTGGAAGTAAAACTTCCGGATGACTTCATCGTCATCCCGATGGACTCCATGCTCATCCAGCAGGTGCTGACGAACCTTTTGGAAAACGCGGTGCTCCACGCCAAGGGGATGACCTGCCTGACGCTGCGGGTGTTCACGCTGGGGCAGCGGGCGGTGTTTGAAGTCATTGACAACGGCTGCGGCATCCCGAAAGAGCGGCTCAAGACCCTCTTCACCGGCACGACCCTGACGCAGGATACCTCGTCGGGCGGCAAGCACGGCATGGGCATCGGGCTGTCGGTGTGCGCGGCCATCATCAAAGCCCACGGCGGCGAGATAAAGGCCGAGAGCACGCCCGGCGAGGGTACGACCATCCGGTTCTGGCTGGAGACCGAAGAAGTGGATACGGAGGAAACAGAGGATGAGCAATAATAAATTCAAGGTACTTATCATCGAGGATGAGGCGAACATCTGCAGCTTCATCCAGACTCTGCTGGAGACCAACGGCTATCAGGCACTGGTGGCCCAGACCTGCGTGATGGGCATGACCATGTTCATCTCCTATAACCCGGACCTCGTCATCCTGGACCTCGGCCTGCCCGACCGGGACGGTCTGGACGCCATCCGCTCCATCCGGCAGAAGTATCTGACCCCCATCATCGTCCTGTCGGCCCGCACCACCGAGCAGGATAAGATCGAGGCCCTCGACCTTGGTGCCAACGACTATATCACCAAGCCCTTCGGTACCGGTGAGCTGCTGGCCCGGGTGCGGGCTGCGCTGCGGGTGAACCGCTATGGCGGCGGCAGTCTGCCCGGCGGGGTGTTCAGCGCACAGGGCCTCACCATCAACTACGAGCGCCGCAAGGTGTTCGTGGACGGGCAGGAGGTGCGCCTGACCCAGACGGAATACAACATCGTGGCCTTTTTGTCCGAGCACGCCGGGCGCGTGATGACCTATGCGGCCATCGTCCGGGCCATCTGGGGCGACACGGACGCCAGCAGCACCAAGAAGCTGCAGGTGAATATGGCCAATATCCGCAAAAAGCTGGGCAGCCGCCCGGGCAGCAATACTTATATCCTCAACGAGCTTGGCGTCGGCTATCGGATGATAGAAGAAGACGCAAAGCCCATGGAACCTGCGGAGGAGACGAAATGACACTGGCGCTGAGCCTGTTTGTCCTGTTTTATATCTTGATGCTGGCGGTGCAGCAGTACCGCCCCTGGGTCGCGCTGGGCGGGGCCGGGGCGTTCCTGCTGTTGGGAAAGCTGGGCGTGTACGATTTCACGCTGGCGGACGCCGCCCGGGCCGTAGACTTCAATGTCCTGCTGATGATGGCGGGAATGATGGGTACGGTCTTTCTTTTTATCCAGAGCAAGATGCCAGCCCGGCTGGCCGAAGAGCTCATTGCCCATGTGCCGGATGTCCGGTGGGCCGTGTCGGTGCTGGCTTTGCTGGCGGGGTTCATCAGTGCCTTTGTGGACAATGTGGCCACCGTGCTGATGGTGGCTCCGGTAGGGCTCGCCATCGCCCGGCGGCTGAAACTATCGCCGGTGCCGGTGCTCATCGCCATTGCGGTGTCGTCCAATTTACAGGGCGCGGCAACGCTGGTGGGGGACACCACGAGCATCCTGCTGGGCGGCTTTGCGGGGATGAATTTCTTCGATTTCTTCTGGATGGAGGGTCGACCCGGCATCTTCTGGAGCGTGGAGCTGGGAGCGCTGGCCTCGCTGGGGGTGCTGTTCTGGCTGTTCCGGGACCAGCGCCAGCCCGTCCATGTCACGGTGGAAACGGAGGTGGAGGACGACGTCCCCACGGCGCTTCTCCTGCTGACGGTAGGTCTGCTCATCGCGGCGTCCTTTCTGCCTGAGCCTTCTGGCGGCGTGCTGCATCTGCTCTATACCTTGCGCAGCGGACTCGTCTGCATGGGGTTGTGCCTCTTCGGTGCCGCCCGCGCCTGCTGGCGCAGCCGCTCCCTGAAGCCGCTGGCCGAGACGTTCCGGGCGCTGGACTATGACACCCTGCTGCTGCTCTTCAGCCTCTTTATTCTGCTGGAAGGAGTGAGCAGGGCGGGAGTCATCGACGCGGCGGCGCAGCTGTTCCACTCCGCAGCCGGAGACGAGCCGCTGCATCTTTATCTGCTGCTGGTGGCTGCGTCGGTGGGGCTGTCGGCCTTCATCGACAACATCCCCTATGTGGCGGCTATGCTGCCGGTGGTGCAGGGCGTCGCCGCCCTCATGAACGGCGGCGCGGGCATTGAGCCGGAGCTGTTCTACTTCGGTCTGCTTACCGGCGCGACGCTGGGCGGCAACCTGACCCCCATCGGCGCGTCGGCCAACATCGCGGCCATCGGCATTCTCCGCAAGAACGGCGAGACTGTCCGCACCCGGGACTTCCTGCGCATCGGCGTACCCTTCACGCTGGCGGCAGTTCTCGTGGGGGCAGGGAGCCTCTGGCTGTTCTGGGGTATCTGAGAAAATTCAGGAAAAACTGCAAAAGAAGAAGCGTGGTCTGGCAGGCATTTGCCCCGGAAGCAGGCATCACCGGGGCGGATGTCTGTGTTTTTGTGCGCAGGGACGCAAGATAAAATATGCGGAAAAGAATGCAAAAACTTTTTTGAAAAAACGCTTGACTTTCCCGTTTTCCGTGGTATAATAACTATCGTTCCGAGCCGAACGGCGGCGAACAAAACAGAATATGCGGATATGGCGGAATTGGCAGACGCGTTAGATTCAGGTTCTAATCGGGGCAACTCGGTGGAGGTTCAAGTCCTCTTATCCGCACCAAACAATGAAAATCCGAACCTTTTCTCGATAGGAGAAGGGTTCGGATTTTTCGTTTTCTTCGGGAATGACAATTCTGGCTCGTTCCAAACGGCTGTGTGTCCAAAACCTTATCAAAAAAGACGTATCACGAAAGTCACAACTGTAAAGGTGCCGTAAGGCAGAAAGGACACGAACATGAAGTACGATGCAAGAGCCTGCAAGTTTAACATGGACACCGGCTGTGTGGAGCTGCTGCTCCGGAATGGGAGAAAAATCTCTATTGACTGCACTGGGGTCGAGGATGCGCTGGATGTGACCATGGCACAGCAGACCGAACTGGACTACCTCATTTACAACGCCCCTCTGAGCTATGCGGATTTGATTTTGAATGGTGATCCGGAGGAATATTTGAAGAATGTGGCTGGAAGTCATGGGTTAGAAGATTGAGATAAGAGAAAGACGTGCCGCACAAAACGCAGCACGTCCTTCTCTTAATAGACAAAAATGCAAGAATCAGTAGCAAAAATGCACATGATTTGTTTTCATTTTTCTGTACATAATAAGATTTTTACTGAGATTTAGCTTTCTGATGAGATTTTCCTCGGAAAGTATGCCCTCAGTGTAAAGTTCATATATAAGAATCCACGAGCGAGCGTTTTCGGAAAGTATATGCTTTTGAGAATCTGATAGAATACCTTTTCTTAGTAACATTATTTGTGCAAGCTCATTCGAACTTGCAACGATCTTATCGATCAGAGAATTTCCGGTGGAGAGAGTTTGGGTCTCTAATAAAATATAGAGAATCCATATAACCTCCAGATCATATTCTTTAGAGAGACAGGCTAAAAGCATTGTTGATAATTGTTCTTTTTCGTGAGCGTCTAACGGTTCCGATTCAACGCTTTTAAGAATTAAAGAACAAGCTTTTGTAAGAGATCGGTCATTATTGGTAAGAATTGTAAACAAGTACGCTCGATACAATTTTTTATCCTGTTCCACCTGAAAGTGAATAGGAGCAGCTTCTATGCTTTTAAGAAGATAACGAATCGCACCTTTCGTTCCGGAGATTTCAAAATTAAAAAAGCTATTAAATAAACTCATTAAATCCGGAACACTAGATGTATCTGGTCTAACACTCAAAACTTCTCTATATGAAGATATGACCTTTTCTAGATTTTCACTTACATAGTATGGGAAATCGAGAATCTCGGTTTTTTCATAGTTCAGTGTGAAACCATATTTTTTTAATACACTTGCAAATTTACTAATGACCTGCTCTTCATCATCGGAGTGAAGATACACCTCATAATCATCGACATATCGAGAATAATTTAGCCCCAGTTCATGAAGGTCTTGATCTATCCTTGTCATCATGCCTTCTGCTATGATTTTCGAGGAAAGTGGTCCAACAAGAAGTCCGTTGGTTTGATTCAAATTTTGTCTACGATAAATTGAATCCAAGTCACTGTATGTTTTGTAAAGTTCGCTTGATTCTTCATTATTTTGGTGATGATGATATTGAATATTTGTCTCATCTAATCCCAAAATAATCACAGGAATCATATGAAGATAAAAACTTGAGAAAAAATTTGAAATATCAAGTTTTAAAACTTTTTTTGCGCCACTTGCTCTAATTATTTTCGTAGCAAGATTTGAAATATAGCTTGATGGAATTTGACCATTTTCTTCTCTCATCGCTCCAGCTAAACCATAGGACTGTTCATGACGCATAATCGAATTGTCTTCCCCTAAAATAGGAGAAAAAGAACAATCATTGCCTGCGGTAAATTCTACCAAATCTTTGATGATGTGGTGGTCTTTCATATAAGCGTGAGTCACTGCATATGCACCAATCTCTGGAATACTAATCGTTCGCCGAGCATCATTTTGATTAAAGCGGCTCATATTGAAATTGTATGGAGGAATCAAGTCGCATTTAGCCCCCGGCAAGTGATGAAAGACATCTGAATTTAGTTGAAAGCACGGTGGCAGATATTCCGAGAAAAAACCTGTGTCACGAATTTTCTTATCAAGATTGGCGTATTCTTCGGTAGATAAAGGCATTGATTGAATCACTCTCCTACTTTGTTTTGAAACGATAAGACTAATTTTATTAAATACTATCCAATCTCAAAGGTCAAGAAAAATGATAAACTTCTGACAAAGCAAAAAACAGGGTGCGCCCCTGAATAGGACGCACCCTGCCAAAAGCCACAGACAATAGCGATATGTACAGCAGGGAGTTCCCCAACGGGAACTTCCTGTTTTTCGTTGGTTGTATGATGAGCCTGTTCCGCCTGCCATGCGGCAAACTCCCGCTGACCTTCTTCGCTGTTCCAGCAGGCAAGGATGGCCGGGTAGAATGCCCGCGCCAGACGGTCGATGACTTCATCGGGATAAGGGGAAGTGTTTGTGGACTTTTTCTTTTTGTTCAAACGCACGCTCCTTTGATCATCCCACCGTGGCAAAGTCGGGCGAGAAAATCAAAGTTCCAATTTTTATCAGGCGCAAGGGCGCGGAAGTTTTCCACCCTGCACTTGCGGCTGGTGGCTCATTGATGGCTTACAAGTGCCTGTCGTTATGCCGTTTTTTCTTCTTCAAGGGCTTCTGCAAGAGCCTTTTCCAGATAGGTTTCGATTTCAGTCAGGTAGTTAGCAGGTCGCTGCATTGCGAAGCGGAGAACCTTCTGCTTTTCCGGGTCAGTGAAATAGCTGGGATTGTTTTTGAGCGTTTTCTTCCATGAGTTTTTCATCATTTCGGTCGCACGGCTCAAGGATTTGTAAACCTTCATAAACTCGTCCGGTACATGATAGCACCGGAATTCTTCTGTTTGTGGTGTGGGCATGGGAACGGGTTCTGCTTTTTCAGGTTCAAATTCTGCGCTGGCAGATTCCAACACTTCCAATGCTTCTGGATGCAGGATTTGAGCAAGGACATCTGAACGATGCTCGGCACTTGCCTGCACAAGCTTGGACATTTCTTCGTTGGTAAACTTCACTTCGCCGGAAAAGACTTTCTGCTTGATGCCGGGAGAGAGATTATCTGCGATGTCGATGCCTCGTGTATAGTGGCTGGCACGAAGAACGGAGGCACGGCTGACACCGTTTTCCTCTGCGATCCGGTCGCAGGTTTTCTTCCCGGAGTGGTGGTTATCACCGTGATCACCACCACTTTTCTTTGCTAAAGTGTACTGATTACCCCGAAAGATTTTTGCAGCTTTCTTCTCGGCTTCGTACTGCTTCCCAAGCAGATAGCGTTTCTGTTCAGGACTCAGGTTTCGCCGCCCCAACTGGTTCTTACAAATCCAAGCGAGGACTTCTTCTCTGCTTTCAAACGGGAGCGGCATGGTGGAAAAATAAATCTCAGGATGCTTCTGGAGAATGGCATAACGGTTGTGGCCATCAACAAGGGTGTTATTCCAAACGATCAAAGGAGAGAGCAGCTTGCCCTCTTTCAGGATATTTTCTTCAAGCTGCTTGAATTCATCATCGGTCAGAGGAGGAATCTGGGACTGGAACTCCGGGTCAATTTTCAGATTGATCATACGCACACTCCTTTATCTCTCCTGTTGCGCCTGTTCTTCCTCCCGGAAAAAGGACGCAACATTCTGCTTTGCGGTTTTCAGTTTGAGCAGTTCTTCCTTGGCTTCCTTGTACTGCTCGTAGAACTTTGCCTTTTCGGATGCCAGCTGCGCATACTCGGCTTCCAGTTTCTTCGGGCTGGGCAGCTTGGTGATATCATTTGCCTTGAAATAGGCTGCTGCCGCCCGGTACGCTGTCAGCTCTGCACGATGCTGTTCCTCAAAGACTGCGGGGCGCTTGGCGGTCTTTAACTGCTGGGCAACATTCTTGGTACTGGTGTAGGTTGCGACATGATAGCACAGTTCTTTGTTGGCCTTCATGCGACCTTCGAGGTCTTTCATCACTGCCAGTGTGTCGTGATACTTGGTTTCCAGTTCAGCGATGCGCTGGTTTAGAGCGTCCTCATCGGTCAAGCCCTTTTCCTGCAGAAGCTTCACGGTCTGTGCCATAACTTTGAGATTGTGTTTCGTGAGCCAACGCTTATAGCCAATGCCTTTGCCCTTGGTCATCCTCGACTGGATGTCGATCAGTTTCCCGATGGCATCCTGCTTGAACTGCACCTTGGGTTTGCGTTCGGCGTTTGCCTGCAACGTGGCAAGCACTGCTACCTTATCGAACTTGTCACCGAGATGTTTCGCTCGGATAAACTTCGTTCTGCCAGCGGGCAGATAGCTCAGACACCCACGGCTTTCCTTGACGGCAATACCATACTGCTGCAAGAGCCTGTCGGAAAATTCTTCAAAGCTCGTGGCACGGTGCAATACAGACGAAATCTGTCTCCGTAAAGTATCCTTCACAGTTTCAAACTTCTTCTGCCGGGGATGCTGTCCGGTTGCGGTAAGGGATGCGTTCTCGCGGTCAAGTTTCATCTGACCGCGCCTACGCGCCCAATACTCGGCTTCGCTCACGCGCTCCTTCGAGCCGTTGAGCAGGTCGATCTGGTACAGTCCGGCACCCTCGCACAGTTCCATGACCTCAACACGCAAGTGCCGCATGGTCTGGGCTGTGCTGGAGTGCTTCATGCCCTCGCACCAGTCGCGGGGCTTCTGCATATAGGGCTTGCGTTCCACCTCGCGCATTCGGACGCTGCCGATCACGATGTGGACGTGGATATTTCCCGAACGGTTATGCCCATCCGGGTGAGTGCAGACGATGGCGGGATGACCGGGGAAGTTTTCTTCGCAGAATTTCAGGCCAAGTGCCTGTGCCTTTTCCATGGTCAAGCCGTTGTCGGCTGCATCTCTGGGGTCAAAGCTGATGATATACTGGTGGCTTTTGATATCACCATGCTGGGTGTTCTTGCCATACTTGCGGTTTGCCAGCAGACAGGCCGTTGCAAACGAGAAATCGCCGCACTCAAGGGTGTCGAGCAGGTAGGATTCCCGCAGCTTCGGTCTGCCTTGTTCATCCAGAAGTTGCTTCCCGGTGAACGCATCGTGCTGGTAAACGAGGTACGCTTCGATGGCGGTGTAGTCCGAGTTTTTAGAGGCGATATGCTTGAGCGTTGCCATACAGTTCACCCAGAACTTTCTCGGCGTGCAGCCGAAATGCGGTCAGGTCTGCAAGTTCGTCAAGGATTTTCGCCCGAATCTGCTCGGTGTCCGCACCGCCGGAATTGAAGTGCCTTGCAAGCTGGTTGAGGTTGGTGCCCACCTTGCTGCACTGGGCAAGCAGGGTGGAAACAGCGGTCAGGGTTTCTTCTCCGCTGCCAGCAACGATGACCGTTTTCTCGATCTTGACGTTGTGGATGGCGCGGCGGATAAAAGTGGAGAGGGAGAGATTCAGGAGTTTGCAAGTGAGTTCCAGTGACGCTTTTTCCTCCGCTGTCACACGGAACTTGATGACGTGCGTTTTGTTGTTCGGCGTGTCGTGGTGCTGGGAATTGCTAGGGGTCGATTGAACATTCGTTTTGGTCATTGTACCTCCTGTCTGTTCGATAACTCCTCGGTGAAGTTATGTAAGCACGACACGCCGTTGCTGTTCGCACCGTCAGGTGCGAACCATGAGCAGGGTTTGGGGCAGGCACGCCCCAACAAGATCACTTCGTAAATGCAGACGCATTGCAGAAGTGAAGTCCCGGATGGACAGGAAATTTTCAAGAATTGAAAATTTGTGGCCACGGGACGGTTCTTGCCCTCTACCGCTGCGCTCAAAATCAACTTTCGACAAATGTTTCCGAATTGTTAAGGCGCAAAAAATAAGTAAAAGGTCTCTGCTCATGTATGGGAGTCACCGTTTGCTCCGAACGAAGTTCCTGCCCCTGTTTGTGCAGCGGCGTTGGCTAAAAAGCCGGTATCCCGTTCGGACGGCTCATGAAATTTTCAAGGTGCGTTTCCAGAAAAGAAAAATACCGCCCACGCAGTACAGGCGAAGGATTTTGTCGGGGTGAAACGGCGGCAAAATAATCGGGTGTGTTGCGGGGCGGTACGTTCTTTCTGGGCAATCATCCGCTGAAAGTGGTGGTTATCACGGCGAGAACCACCACTTTTGTCAGCAGGATTTGGAATAAAGGGTATCATGGAAGCGTGGGTGCGTCAATATGGTTTTGTAAATTTTATTGCGGTAAAGCGGTAGAAGTAGGACTTATAAAAGAAACCCCGACCATAGTACAGCAAGGAAAGAAAACTGTACTGGATCGGGGTTTGGTATGGGGAGGTCTTTACGGACGCTGCCCCATGCCGCCTTCAAGTGTCAAGGTTTCACCGGACATGAACTTGAAGTCCGGGCTGGCAAGCTGGACGCAAACCCGTCCGATTTCAGTTTCTGCATTTCCGTAGTGACCCATTGGAGGCATCTTCACATTCGCCTTGAACGCATCCGGGTAGGCTTGCTGAAATTGTTCCAGCTTAGCGGTCCATGCCAACGGACAGACGATGTTGACATTGATACCGTCCTTGCCCCATTCGGTGGCAGCGACACGGGACAAGCCGCGGATGCCTTCTTTGGCAGCAGCGTAGGCGCTCTGTCCGAAATTGCCGAACAGACCTGCGCCGGAAGCAAAATTGATCACGCTGCCATGCGATTCTTTCAGGTAGGGATAGCATGCTTTCATATAATAGAACGCTGCATAAAGGCCAGAGTAAAGGGCCAGATCAAACTGTTGCGTGGTGTGCTGTGCCAACGGTACTCCGGAAGCCGATGCCTGTGCGTTGTTGATAAGCACCTGAATCCCACCAAAAGCATCCACAGCCTGTCGGACAACATTTGCAACGACAGCTTCATTGTCCCCGCCTGCACAGACATCCGCCTGCACGGGCAGGACTTTGATTCCGTAGTTGCCTTCCAGCTCCTGCTTGGCATCTTCCAGCTTTTTCAGATTTCTACCAGTGATAACAAGGTTTGCACCCTCTTTGGCATAAGCTGTGGCGATTCCATAGCCGATGGAGCCGCAGCTTCCATCTTGCAGAACAGCACGTCCTGCACCTGTAATGATTGCAGTTTTTCCAGTTAAAAAGCCCATCGTATAAACCTCTCGTCAAATCAATTCAGAGCGTTTGAATTTTTTATGCCGAAGTTCAACACCATAGATTCAGTCGATATCCAGTATATTATTGGATATTTCCTGTTTCACGATAGCTTCGCCATACATTTTCAAAGAAATCATCATCCTCCGGGATAGAGCGCGGCTCTCTCCAGTCGGTTTTGCAAATACCATTTTCGTACCGCAATTCCTGAATCAGCGGTTGTTCGTTTTTATCCAGCGCGAACGTAAACGTATCTGGAAGATGTGCAAATGGCTTTGTTCCATTTTTCCTGTCGGTGTAAAGCGCACTGCCCCGACTTTTTCCACCATGTGCTCTGTAATCCACCATCGCTGTCAGGTAGGCTTGTTGACTCAGAAGCATATCGCGCAGCCGATACGCCATTGCGAGTTCTCCGCGATTGGAAACCCTCACGATCGTGTGAAAATTTTTCAGTTGCGTCTGTACGACCTTGCAGTATTCACGAATCTGTTCTTCATCACGGATTGCCGCTCCGCAGCGGCTCATAGCGGCAGAAGCCTGTTTCCATAATGTCCGCACATTGCCGGTTTCTGCCGTGCAGGAATTTGCCAGTTCACTCATTTCTTTCAGTGCCGACGCAGCTGCCGTATCAAAGCAGTCCGGAGCCTCTCCCTGACAACGCGCCGCAATATATTGCGCTGCACGGGTGCTGCCAACCTGTCCGGCATTCAATGCAGTGCCGCCCGGACGGTAAACGCCATGGCTGGCTGCCACTTCGCCTACGGCAAACAGACTTTTTACATTGGTCTGCCACCAGCAGTCGATTCCCAATCCGCCGTTGTTGTGCTGCGCACAGAGAGCGATTTCAAGCGGCTGAGTGTACAGATCCACGCCTTTATCCCGATAGAAGTCGATTGCAGGTTGGTTCATGTGTGCCAGACGTTCGATTGGTGTACCGAAACAGGCTCCCGCTTTTTCAAGATAAGCCCTTGCTTCTGGCAGCAGGGACTTATAATCGAATGCTCCACTCACAGGATTTGTACGGTAATCCAGAAAAACCCTGCGGCCCTTGCAGCTTTCAAGGTAAACCAGAATATCAATGATAGAACTTCCATCTGCCACTTTGCGAACATCAAACGGCCACTGATAGCCTTTCAAAAACAGTTTGCTGAGCATATCGTGGACATCGTTGAAGAAATCCATCAGAAATTCTTTTTCGTCACTGCCGTCTGATTCTGTGGAATAGACGCGCGGCAACACCTGCATATAAGTACCTGAAACATTCCAGCGCGGCGCAACAGAAGCAAGGCCATACTGCCATTCTGTCAGATTTTTTCCTTTTGCCCCCGCCTCTAATGCCAATCCTGTTGCACCGTATTGGCTGAACGGATATACACTGTCTGCATACATTCCTGCTGGGCCACCGGTCGCGTAGATCACATTTTTACAGCGGATCAGCACAAAGCGTTCAGCATCATCCTGCGCCGCAGCATTCAGGCAAAGCAGTCCGCAAACAGTATCATTCTCACTCAGCACACGAATGACCTGCATTTTGTCCAGTACAGGTACACCATCATTTTGTACGGCACGTTCCAGACATTCGGTCATCTGTTTGCTGGTGTACGGTCCAACACTGGTAGCACGGCGGCGTGGATCATGGTCCGTTTTATAGCCGATATATTCGCCATACCGATTCCGAGGAAACGGCACACCAAGTTCAACAAGTTTCAGGAAGCACTGTGTAGAAAGCGCAGCTTCGCACAATGCGATGTCACCATCTACACAGCGGCCCTCATAAAGCGTCTGTGCCATTTCACGCACACTGTCCGGGTCGCCGCCGGAAAGTGTCAGCTTGTAATAGGTCTGCTTGTCGCTTCCTGTGTTGCGGCTGGTACCACCGATCCGGTTTTCTGTAATCAGCAGAATATCGTGCTGTCCCAGTTTCCAAAGGCGGTCAGCTGCATTGAATCCTGCCGCACCGCTGCCGACAACAGCTGTATTGCAACGGTAAACCCTTGCAGTATCGTTACCAACGCGGAAAATTTCGTTTTCCATAGGATTCTCCTTTTTACAGGCGTTGAATATGGAAACCGCCGTCTACATCGATATAGTTGCCCGTAGTATACCGCAGACGGTCGCTGCACAGCAGACTGACCGCACCGGCTACATCCTCCGGTGTTCCCCAGCGCGCAATGGGGAAGGTTCCTTTTTCAATCAGATTGTCGTACTTACCCTGTACTTTGCTGGTCATGTCTGTGGCGATCACACCGGGGCGTACCTCGTTGACCAGAATTCCTTCGGCTGCCAGACGGTCTGCATACAGAGTCGTCAGCATCGAGATTCCAGCCTTGGACACGCAGTATTCACCACGATTGGTAGAAGATACGACCGAACTGCAACTGGATACGTTGACGATCACACCCTTGCGGCCATCCAAAGGTTCCTGTTGAATCATTTGTTTTGCAATCAACTGTGTCAGGAACATATTGCCCTTGGTATTGATTCCCACAACATAGTCAAAACTTTCTTCGCTCATGTCAAGCAGATCTGCCCGGACCTTCGGAGCTACGCCCGCATTGTTGACCAGTACATCCACGCGGCCAAATGCAGCCAGAGCACCATCCAGAATCTTCTGACGATCTTCCTGATTCCCGATATTTGCCTGCACATAGGCACAGGCAATGCCGAGGGCTTGCAACTCATCCAGAGCCGCCTGATTCTTTTCCTGCAACCCGGTAGCGACCATCACAATATTATATCCATCCATGCCCAGCTGTTTTGCAATCGCAAAACCAATGCCGCGGCTGGAACCTGTAACGACTGCGGTCTTTTTCATAAGAAGCATCCTTTCTCAGCCACGGAAATTTGCAGGCTGTGTCTTTTTGATTTCGAGAAATTCCTTGTAAAAGGGCATAAACGTCTTATTGTCGCGGATCACACAGCCGGTAGGCTTGTGGGCGCGGATTAAGTCTCCGCACTTTCCGCAGGTCAGGCAAACACGGTTGGGGTCGATGCGGCCTTTTTTGACGATTTCATTTGCAAAATCCGGATCGGCAAATGCCATGCGACCAAACAGCATACCATCACACAATCCCTGTTCAACTGCACCGGCAGTGAACAAGTCTGCATAGGCGCGCAGATAACTGGGAGCGGATGCCCAGACGGTCATTGCAGGAACAGCTTTTTTTACCTCACCGATGCCATGGATCATCCGGGAAAGACCCACAAAGGGGTGTTCATCCGGCTCATATTTGCCGAAATCAAAAGGGCGGGTAACATGCGTGGTGGCATAGGGATTTCCCATCGTCAAGTTGACCATGTCCAGGCCCAGTTCATCGTGCAACTCCCGCACGAGGCGGACAGGCTCCGTCAGGTCAGGTGTTTCACCGCTTTCCGGACTGACACCAAAGCCCCACGGGTAGGCATAACCGTCATAGATGCCAACGCGGGCAGTGACCATGAAGCTCTCGTCTTCGTGAACCTTTGCCGCGCGAATGCCATTTTTTAGCAGACGAAAACGATTTTCAAAGCATCCACCATATTCGCCGGGGCGATTATAAGCAGAGGAAAGCTCTGCCAGCAGGTAGCCATGGCAGCTCTTGATGTCGATTGCATCGAATCCTGCTTCTTTTGCAAGGGCAGATGCTTCACCAAACTTTTCTTCCAAGCTCTTCAGATAATCATCCGTTACGATGCAGGAATCATCCGCTGCGCGATATTGCTCAAGAATCGGGTGACGGTAAGCGATCATCGGGGCAGGCTTGTTATCGGGGTTAGAGTAACGACCGCTGTGATTTGCCTGCATGATTAGATAGGGTGCATAACCGTTGGCTTTTAATCCTGCTTCCTTCACAGCGGAGGTCATTTTTTTGAACTCATCCAGCGTATCGCGGGTCAGGAGCAGCTGCGTTTTGGATGAGCGGCCTTCTTCCACAATGGAGATAGCCTCAAACCAGATCACCGAACTTCCGCCAATTGCTTCATTGACATAACGGCGAATCGTATAATCAGACGGCGCACCTGCCGGTGTGGAATCGGCGCCTTCCATGGGAGCGATGCCCAGACGATTCGGGAATGTGATATCACGCACCTTCAACGGCTGTGCCAGAATTGTGGTGTCTTCGGCAAATGGAAGCGAAACACCCAGTTCCGAAGCCTTTTCTTTCACTTCAGCAAGCGATTTGTAGTGAAATCTTTCATGTGACATTTGTATGTTACCTCATAAATCTGGGCAGGCGGAAAGAGTTCCTGTACGTTGTTATTCTTCAGCTTCACCATGATCTGCGTACTCTTTGCGGTAATCTCTGGGTGTCATGTTGGTGGATTTCTTGAACTGCCGGGAAAAATAGGTAAAATCATCGTATCCACATTCTGCGGCAATCTGCGTGATACTTTTGTCTGTTTTCGTCAGAAGTATCTTTGCACGGTTGATGCGCAGAAGGATCGCATATCCGATCAGCGTGTGACCGGTTTCATCCTTGAACACATGAGCAATGTAGTTTTTGTTCAGAAATAGCTCTGCGGCAATTTTATCAACCGTGATTTCCTCAGTAAAATGATGGTTGATGTAATTCATAATGTTATATGCCACTGTAACGCTGTGTCCGACTTTCATTGCCATGATATCTGCACATTCACGGTAGATTATTATGAATATCCGGCGCAAATCGGCTCCTACATAAAGTTCCCAGTATTTTTTCTTGTTGTTGTACTCTCGTTCCATTTCCAGAACGATATCGTACAGATAATTCCAGATCGGCTCCGACACCGTGAGAAGATGAGAGAAATTAGGAGGCCTCTTGATAAACGCTGCAATCACTTCCGGATATTTTACTTCATTCTGGAAAAAGTCCGGCTGAACACGGATCAGGTAGCGCTCATAGGGATACTCCAACACCTCCAGCTCATGCTCTTCCAGTGTGCTCAATACAATCACACCGCCGCGACCAGTCTCGTAGGTTTTGTTCCCTACCCGATAGCGGATGCGACCATTTGTAATAAGCAGCATCTGGTAGACATTCTCATAATGGTTATCGAGTTTGAAATGAGACGCGTTATATCTGTGTTCAATCCGGACATCTTCCATAAGTATTTCTCCTTAACGTTGCAGTTTCTCTTTCTGTCTGCGGTTAAGTCTATTATACAATATTAAAGAACAATGTGGCGAGCAAAACATTTGCCAGAATCGCAAAAGGCTGTGCTGCGCCGTAACCTGCGGTGGGTTCCTCGGAGCCAGTGGCACTGATTGCAGCACCCAGTCCCGGTGCAGAAGTACAGCCGCCAGCAATCGCACCGCTAAGAATGATCCAGTTGATCTTAAAGACCTTGTGACCAATGATGAAAGCAATGAGCACCGCGATTGCTTCCACAAAGATTGCAACGATTGCCAACTGCAGACCCGAACCCATCAGGGAATTGACCACATCGTAACCGTAGCGCAGACCAACAACTGCCATAAAGAATGTCAGGCCAGTCTGATACAGCGTACCGAGTGCTTTCTGATCCATACGGAAGTTGACAGGACCGATTTTGCCAATATAGCTGAACACAAGCGCAGAGACCAGAATACCGCCCGCAGCACCAAGAGAAAACTCTCCAAAACTGCCAAGAGGGATTTTGATGTTGCCGATGAGAATACCGATCGCTGCGACAAAGGCAAGAACCATGAAATCCAGAGGACCGTCTTTCAGCTTTTTCTCGTTCGAGACATCTGACTGCAGCTCCAGCTCGTATGCGGCTTTCTCAGCGGCCACATCAATGCCGAAGAGCTTTGGCAGAAAAGAGATCATAATAACGATTACCAGAACGCCGATTGGGAATGCAACGGTATACCCAAGACTGATTGCAGACGAGGCTGCTTCCAGTGCTTCTCCGGAAACAACATGGCCAGCTGCATCCAGTGCTGTGCCGTAAGCGGGTGTGGAAGTCATAGCACCGGCAAACATACCGATGGTTTCAAATTCAGTAACAGAAGGACTTCCCTTCAGAACGAAATGATACGCAACCAGCGAGACGATCATCGAAATAACAGGGATCATCGCACCGATGATAACAAATTTGATGCCATATTTTTTGAAGATTGCACCAATTCCGCTGCCCACCTTCATGCCGATGGAGACAAGGAACAGCATCAGAAAGAATGTAAAGAACAGATTGCTGACAACACCAGTCTTAAGCACACTCGTTGCACTGGAGTAGCCAAGTTCGCCCTCCTGTACACCCTTTGCCCAAGTCTGAGCGATGAAGCCAATCACGATACCAGAAAAGATGCCGCCGGAAACGCCAAGAGAAAAATTTCCGATTTTGATTTTGCCCAGTGCCAAACCGAGCGCAATCGCCAAAAAGATCAGAAAGAATTGATTTGTAAGAACCGAAATCAACGTTGCCATATTTATTCCTCCTCACACATGGAATAACCGTTGTGCATTACCATGCAGAATTGCCGCTTTGTTTGCATCGTTCAGATTCAGTTCGTCAATGCACTTCAAGGTACGGTCAATGTAACCGGGACCCTGTTCCGGGTCAAAGGGCATGTCGGTAGCGAACACGATATGATCCACACCAAAGAAGTCAATACCAGCTCGGATGGCAGATGTGGATCCAAAGGAAGCAGTGTCCGCATAAAACTTACGAATCGTATCAATGGGTGCACCCTTCATTTTTGTGCGGGTCAGCTCATCCCTCAGCTCAGGCGCAGTGCGTCCACCATACATCTTCAGACCATTTTCGATACGCCCTTCGAGCATGGGAATCATTGCACCAACATGATGGGTCACGATTTTAATGTTGGGAAAGTCCTCAAAAATTCCAGAGAATGCCAGACGCATCATGGCAACCGTGGTCTGATAGGGCCAGCCAATTGTGAACCACAGCTCATATTTAGAACGTTCTTCCGTCGGAAACTCCGGAACCATCTGACCACCCACCGGGTGAATAAGGATCGGCAAATCGTACTTTTCACAGGCTTCATAAATCGGCCAATATTTTTCTGTGTCAATGGCTTCCCCATTCATATGAGTGTAAATCTGAATGCCCTTTGCACCCATATCTTTGACACGCTTGATTTCTTCAACCGATGCCTGCACGTTATTGAACGGGATTCCAGCGATGAAGCCTTCGTAGAATTCCGGGTTAGCCTCGACGATTTTTTTGATTTCATCATTGCCGATTGCTGCCAGCCTGGGGGACTTGTCCGGTCCAGCAAAAGTTTCAACCGGAGGCGACACGATGTTGGGAATCTGCTTGTAACCGGGGAATTCTTTCAGCACCTCATTCCGACTTTCCATGTTGGACATGGAAGGGACTTTCAGTGCACGGACAAACATATGCGATTTGTTGGGAGCTTCTGCCATACAGATCTTCGCATATTCAGGCGGCATCAGATGGCAAAATACGTCAATCGACTTCATAGTGCTTTCCTTTCATAAATTGGAATATCCTGTTTTCAAAGGCTCTGCTCTCCGGATAGCAGAATCTTTGTTCTGACACACCAATCTTATCATGAACGACTTCTCTTTTTCTCTGATTATTATGACATGGATTTGCACAAAACTGTATCCTCTGTGTTGCTCTATTTTTTATTGTTCACAATGCTCAATGAAGGAACGTTCTTTTTGCACACAATATCCAATGGCATGTATGAAAAAGCCGACCGTTATCCTGAGTTTTAGAATAGTTGACCAAATCCACCGTTAAAATTTTGTCCATCTTTACTTTTTACTTTGGAAAGGGATTTAATACTGGGACAAAACTGTTTTACATTTTCTGCGCGATTTTTGGACTTTCCTGTTTTATGGAAGGCTTTTGTATCCCAGAAAGTGTGCTGAGCTGAATCCGCTCTCGAATGTAAGTCTTTACAAATCTATAAATCTGTGGTATATACATTATACGAAACAATGCTTAGAATACAGACGAAAAAAATAGAGCAGTTTACCTAGAATTTAAGCTTTACTGTTACTCAAACAAGTGGCATTTTAACTCTCTACATATTGTTGGAATGAACTTCTGGATGCTGTATGTTATTTTGATCTTGGCAGGAAAGGAAGCGTTCGTGTTTATATTCTTGTGTTCACTTTGGCAACTACTGCAAAGGATTATGTATAATCAAGCGAATGATAGTAGTATTAAAATATGAATTATAAAATGTAGACAGAACGGACATAGCAACATTTCGCCAATCGCTCATGAACTATAAAATGTATATGGGTGATGCAGAATGGCGAAAATTGAGGACTGTCCCGGCTTTGAAACGTTCGGAGCGGATGCACATTTTCTGTGATGTGCCACTGGCTTCTGTCTACATAGTGGTTTCGCTTATCCCGGAAATGCTTCGTAGTCTTGAAGTTGACTACATCGCCGCAATACTCCTGCCGCGTAAGAATATGGGTCAGCGTGGCTTTGTTCCACTTGTAACGGTTATCCTCGTTGAGCGTCTTATTTTTACAAGTTCCCCGTCCGCGGTCTTTCATGTAGAAAGTGGGGGTTGGGATTTGCTCCTGTGTCAGATATACGGCGATTTGGTTTCGGTTTTTCCCGTCCAAAAACAGACGGAAAATAAGGCGTACAACCTCGGCGGCTTCCTCGTCGATTATCCAAAAGTCCTTGTTGTCCGGGGCTTTGATATAGCCGTAAGGGGCTTCGGTGGCAATCGGCTTTCCACTCATGCCTTTGGTCTTAATGCCCGTTTTCACTTTCTTGCTGATGTCCTTTGCGTACCACTCCGACATGATATTGATAAAGGGGGCAAACTCTAATGTGTCGGGGTTTTCGCTGTCTATGCCGTTGTTGACTGCGATAAAGCGCACATTGTTTCGTCTGAAAATCTCCATAGCGTTGCCAACTTGGAGATAGTCGCGCCCCCAGCGGGTAAGGTCTTTCATAATGCAGACACCGATTTTGCCGCTTTCCACATCTTCAATCATGCGGGAATAAGCAGAACGGTCAAAAAACCTGCCGCTTTCGTCGTCGTCAATGTAGTGCCGGATATTGGTTAGGTGCTGCCCTTTGGCGTAGTTCTCTAAAAAGATTTTTTGGTTCTGTATGCTGTTGCTCTCGCCGCCGTCCCTGTCCTCGTCGCCTACGGATAGGCGGGAGTAAAGGGCTGTGATTTTATTGTAATTGCTCATGTGCATATCCTCCTGCGTCCATAAAGTCGTTGTTTACAGTTAAGATTATGCACTCCACCGGGCAGAGCCGTATTCTTCACCCTTGCGGTACTTCTTGGCATTCTTGCCTTTGCTGTACTCAATGAGCCGGACGGCCAACGCACCAACAACGCCCACGCACAGGTCAAACGGGTGCAGGCTTGGCAGCGGATTTGCAAAGGCGGCAGAGATGCCGCCCGTCAGGTGGAGCAGCTTTGCCGAAGCATCCACGCCCGCCGCCAGACGGTATGCCTGCCCGCATTTGGCGAACAGGTACACGAACAGCAGATATGGCAGATTCAGCACCAGCAGCCTTTTCAGTTCAGGCTTCATCGTTCCAGCCCCCTTTGCTTGATTTTTTCCTTCGCACGTTTCGGCTGCTGGGCCGCTTTCTGCTTGGCTGCTGCCAGCACCTTGCGGATAGAGGGCCGCTGCTCCTTGGAGAGCGTTTTGGCGGTGAACTCCCGGAACGCCTGTTCCAAATTGTCCGCATCCTTGGCCTTGAAGATCACGATGTAGTGGGGCGGCTGGGTGGTCTTGTCCTTGCGCAGGGTAAAGTCCACGCCGTACTTCTTGGCGCAGGGCTTGAACGCCCCGACGTTCGCTTCCGTGACTTCAATGTTGGTCAGAGCCGCGCCGTGGGCTTTCAGCTGTTTCAGGCTTTGCTTGCCGTGGTGCAGCTTTGGCCCCTTGGCCCGGTGCTGCAAGTATTTTTTCAGGGCAGCTTGCAACGCTTGGGCGGTGAGTTTGCCTGTTTTCACGGACAGGGCAATGGTTTTCTGGGTGACTTCTTCCTGCAATATGAATCCCTCCTTGTTGCAGAAAATTCAGAGCGGCAACTAGGGTGGAACCACCAGCCGCCGCAGGTAAAGTGTTCTCATGGATGGGTACTCCTTTCGGTCAGGTGTTGGGCGGGCGGCCCCAATCGGGCTGCGCCATATCGTG
>OGJP01000020.1_pt1 | contig 191579 bp, 161 predicted proteins | sample 1572311 | NCBI WGS metagenome assembly OGJP01 (sample SAMEA2582093, study PRJEB24529) | metagenome | biome: Human gut stool | place: China | collected 2011
ATAATGAACTGAATGCAGAGATTGCTACCGTGCAGTTGGAAGAGTTCGGGATGAATGTAGAAAGAGCTGTGGATGGAAAGAATGCCGTTGAGATTTTCAGAAATCATCCGGAAGGCACATTTGATGTAATCCTGATGGATATCATGATGCCTGAAATGAATGGTTATGAAGCTGTAAAAGTAATCAGGGCAATGAATGACAGACCAGATGGAAAAAACATTCCTATTATAGCAATGACAGCTAATTCATTTGCAGAAGATGTTCAGGCATCACTGGATGCAGGAATGAACGCACATTTGTCAAAGCCGATTGTGATTGATGAAGTTATAAAAACGATTTTAAGGTATGTAGATACTTCCACTTTTGGAACAAGAAATAAGTAGTAGTTAGGAGATAGAGAATTGGTAAGACAATACAGCGATAACGATATAGACGCAGTGATGCAGATATGGCTTGATACGAATATTCAAGCACATCATTTCATACCGTCCGATTACTGGCGTACTAACTGCAATATGGTAAGAGAAATGCTTCCTCACGCAGAAATATATGTACATGAGGATGACTGTACAAAGCAGATAGATGGCTTCATTGGATTGAATGATGACTATATCGAAGGTGTTTTTGTAAAAGAAACAATGCAATCAAAAGGTATCGGAAAACAACTTCTAAATCATGCAAAGGAATTCAAATCAAAATTAAAATTAAGTGTCTATCAGGAAAATGAGAAAGCAATCAAATTTTATCTACGTGAGAAATTTAGTATTCAATCCGAAAGTGTAGACGATAACACAGGCGAAAAGGAATTTATAATGGTATGGAATCGGTAGATTCATATTTGTCTGACTCACAATAATTTAATAAAGTAAACCTCCAAACTGATGTAAGATAAAATTAATCAGTTTATTGGCCACATAACGGTTTACAGATGCATCAATAGCGCCAGCCCCTAAACCATATGGAACTGCAAAAACAAATAACGTGGCATAAGATGTAGAAATAGAAAAAAATCACTTATATTTGTTATATAAATAAGGCAATATCATTGGCTCAAACTATGGGTGCATATTTAAAGAGGTCTTGTGTTAATCGGTCAATGGGTATATGCTCATACTGAATATTAACCAAATCGGTCAACGGAGGCAGCTTATGAATGATAAATTTTATGCTTTGTCGGAAGAAAAACAATCGCAAATATTAAATGCTGCATATAAAGTATTTGCAACGAATCAATATAAAAAGGCACCAACCTCAGAAATTGCGGCAGAAGCTGGAATTTCCAAGTCACTTTTGTTTCATTATTTTTATAACAAGCAGGAGCTGTATATTTTTTTATGGAATTATGCAGCGGATTTAACAAAAAAATATATGTGTAAATATAAGGTATATGAAACAGATGATTTTTTTGAAATGATGCGTCGTGGTCTGATGGCTAAGTGTGCAGTGATGAGAAAATACACATTTTTGTCTCTGTTTTCCATTAATTCATACTATGAAACAGAGCCGGATATTCAATCAATCATCCAACCGGATGTACAGGATGCTGCAAAAAAGACATTGGAATTGCTTTTGTCAATTTTGAATCTTGATTTAATCCGTAAGGATATAGAGTTTTCTCGTATATATAAAGAAATTCTGTATGCTTCAGAAGGGATGCTTAAATATTGGTACAGAACAGGAAATTATGATGTAACAGCTTTTGAGCAGGAATATCTGGAAATGATAAATCATTGGGAAATGGTTTATGGAAAGGGGACGGAAAATGACAGAAAACAGTTATAAGACACCTTGTGGCTTCATCCATTATTTTGTAAATATAATAGACAAGCAGAAAATTACATTAGTGTTTTTGCCGGGACTTACAGCAGATCACAGGCTTTTTGAAAAGCAGACAGAATATTTTGAGAATAAGCAGAATGTGTTTGTATGGGATGCGCCATCACATGCATTATCCAGACCATTTACGAATAATTACAGTCTGTCTGACATGGCAGAATGGCTTGATGAAATCTTAATAAAAGAAGAAATTTATTATCCGATTATTATCGGTCAGTCTATGGGAGGATACCTGGCTCAAATGTATATGGAATTATATCTGGATAAGATAAAGGGGTTTATCTCCATTGATTCTGCACCGCTTCAAAAGTCTTATATGACAGCAATGGAAATATGGCTTCTTGAAAGAGCAGAGCCATTATATAAGATATATCCATGGAAAGCACTTCTTAGGGCAGGTTCAAGAGGGTGCGCAGAGACGGATTATGGTCAGAAGCTTATGCGGAAAATGATGATGTCCTATGATTCAGAGCCTAAAGAATATGCAAGGCTTGCCGGTTTTGGTTATAGAATGCTTGCTGAGGCAATCAAAGCAGACCTGCAATATCGTATCAGTTGTCCGGCACTTCTTATCTGTGGCGAAAAGGATAAAGCGGGCTCAGCCAAAAGCTACAATAAGAAATGGCATCAGAGAGAAGGTTTACCGCTTAAGTGGATAAAAAATGCCGGTCATAATTCCAATACGGATCAGCCGGATGAAGTAAACAGACTTATAGAAAGATTTATCAGAGAAGTAGATAGGAAAGGAGTGTCAGGATGAAATTAAATATACAGTGGAAAAAAGTATTATATGGAATTATATTGATTGTTATTGGCATAATATTGGCTGCTCTTCATTTTACTGTGGCTGGAGATGGTATCAGAGATTTCATTTCCGGCATTATTGCAGTCATATCGGTATTGGTAATATTAGCAGGAACCTATATGACGTCAAGTGGAATTAAAAACTGTAAATGAATAATGCTTGCAAAGAATGTAAGTATGTCCTGGTTGATTGTAACTAGTATATGAGAGGTATATGATAATATTTTACAATGATTTTAGTTGACAGTCAGAAAATGAGATTATACAATTAATTCGACAAATGTTAAGAGTATATATTGGGTATATTATATTGGTGTGTTCAATATATTTTCTTAATATACAATATATTAAAAGTGAGGTGACGATAATGGACGGGCATGATAGTCCTCGAATAGGGAACAATGACATAGATTATAAGCCGACAAAGCTATTGTCTGCGTTTCTTAAGGGACGTGTGCAATAGTCTGTTAAAGTCGCGTATTTTCTAATCTTAGTCATTGTTCTTGCCATAATGAAAGGAGAATAATGATGAATAAGATTCTATCAAATGTAGTTATACATAAGGATTATAGCAAGGATATTGTTAGAGTCCTTAGAAGTAGTAAATCTGATGAATTAATCCGCAGGAAGTTATCTAAATATCACGAGAATGATATAGCAGATGCAATTAAGCTTTTGGACAAAGATACAAGAATAAGGCTTTACAAGATTCTTGGTGTAGACTGGACGGCAGAGATTTTCTCATATCTGGAAGATACACCTGAATACATTGAAGAATTTATGACAGAATTATCTGTAGATGAGGCAGCAGATGTCCTTGAAAAAATGGATGCTGATGATGCTGTAGATATTCTTGATAATGTATCAGAAGAAGAAAGACAGGCACTTATATCACATATGGAAAAGGATGCCAAAGATGATGTGTGTCTGATTTATTCATATGACGATGATGAGATTGGCAGTAAGATGACTACTAATTTCATATGCATAAACAATAAGCTTACAATAAAGGAAGCTATGAAAGAGCTTGTTGCACAGGCAGAAGAAAATGATAACGTCAATACAATATATGTGGTTGATGATAATAACATATATTATGGTGCAATAGATTTAAAAGATCTTATTGTAGCAAGAGATTACCAGAAGCTTGAGGATATAATAAGTACATCATATCCATATGTATATGCTCACGAAAAGATGAGCGAATGTATCGAAGATTTAAAGGATTACAGCGAAGATTCAATTCCAGTATTAAATAAAGACAAAGAAATAATAGGTGCTATCACATCTTCTGATATCATAGAAGCGGTAGATGAAGAGATGAGCGATGATTATGCAAAGCTTGCCGGTTTGACAGAGGAGAATGACCTTACAGAGGGGCTTTTTGCAAGTATGAAGAAAAGGCTTCCATGGCTTATTCTGTTACTGTTCCTTGGTATGGGAGTATCATCTGTAGTTGGCATATTTGAAAATGTAGTGTCACAGCTTGCGATTATTGTATGCTTCCAGTCACTCATACTTGATATGGCAGGAAATGTTGGAACACAGTCACTTGCCGTTACAATCAGAGTTCTTATGGACGAAGATATATCAGCTAAGCAGAAGCTTGAATTCGTGTTAAAAGAGATGAGAATTGGTTTTGCTAATGGCTTGCTGCTTGGTTCTATGGCATTTATATTACTTGGAATATATATTACCCTTGTTAAGGGCAAGCCAGTACATTACGCATTTGCAATATCGGGCTGTGTAGGTGTATCATTATTGCTGGCAATGCTTATATCAAGTCTTATTGGTGTGCTTACACCAATGTTCTTCCATAAGATAAAGATAGACCCAGCTGTAGCTTCGGGTCCACTTATAACAACAATTAATGACCTTGTTGCGGTTGTTACATATTATGGACTGGCTGCGGTTGTGCTTATCGGTATGCTTCATATAACAGGATAAATATAAATTAAGAATATATATTAGAAATATAATTATAAAAATATAATATAGAAAGGAAGCGCACTATGAGTGATATATTAGATGTTATTAAGACAAGAAGAAGCGTAAGAAAGTATAAAAATGATATGGTTCCTGCGGAGATTATAGATAAAATTATTGAAGCGGGAACATATGCGGCTACAGGAAAGGACAGACAGTCGCCAATTATACTTGCAGTTACTGACAAGGAATTAAGAGATAAGCTTTCTAAGATGAATTCTAGAATAATGGGAAAGTCAGAAGATTTTGATCCATTTTATGGTGCACCAGTTGTGCTTGTTGTTCTTGCTGATAAGAGTATGCCTACATATATATATGATGGTACTCTGGTTATGGGGAATCTTATGCTTGAGGCACACGCACTTGGTGTGGATAGCTGCTGGATACATAGAGCTAAGGAAGAATTTGAGAGCGAAGAAGGCAGAGAGATACTTAAATCACTCGGCATAGAAGGTGATTATGAAGGAATCGGACATTGTATACTGGGTTATGTAGATGGAGAAGAACCTCAGTGTCACCCAAGAAAAGATAACTGGGTATACAGAGCATAGCTTTTAATATTTTGATGAAATTATACATTTAATAGTTTTGCAAATTGATATTTAACAGATAAAAATGCAGGAAAAAGAAATGGAAGAATAAAGAAACTGATAGAAAAGGAGATTAAGATATATGGTTAAACACGTTATATTGTGGAAGTTAAAGGAAGAACTTACAGCAGAAGAGAAGGAAAATGTAAAGGTAGGTATTAAGGAAGGTCTTGAAGGACTTGCAGGAAATATACCGGGTCTTGTAGATATAAAGGTTAATATCAATGGTTTAGCAACATCAACAGTAGATGTTATGCTTGATACAACATTTACAGATGCAGATGCTCTTAAGGCATACAGCACTAATCCGCTTCACGTTGCCATAGCAGATGGAAAGGTACGCCCATATACGGCAGTAAGATCCTGCCTTGATTATGAAGTGTAGAATTAATTATTGAATAGACTTCAGAAATTGAATCATAATAATTTTTAAAAATGGAAAAATAAAGTTATAGATTGACATGATTCATAAGGATATGCTATTATTTATCTATATGAATATATTAAAGACTGGGAAAGAGACTTCTTTTCATGGAACCTGACAGGAAAGTGATGCCACCGACTGAAAGCATACACAGGGAATTGTCAAGAGGAACACTCTGGAGTTGAATATCTGAATTATATCAATGCCCTTGGAATATGTTATGAAATGCGTATGCATGCAGCTGTTATAGACAGGCAGGTGATATATGTAGGTTATTACGTTGTACGCGTTAAGTACTTAAAGAGGAATGATAAGAAGCCTGAGTGGTTAAGTTATTGATGACAAGTTTCTAGATGACAGCTATTCAGAAGCGGATTTCGTTCAATGCGGGTGGTACCGCGGATAATTATGTATTATTCGTCCCGGAATGCTGGTAAGGCATTCCGGGATTTTTTGCGTGCAGATAACGATTGCCACTAAGTCACATCGTTACAGCCTTTGCAGAAAGCAGGAACAATATATTTATCAGCTGCAACAAGACACACATTAACAATATAAAGCAATCAGAAAGGAGCTATTATCAAGATGGCAAACATTTACAGAGATGTCACATTACAGAATGTAAGTGAGAACGACATTGGAAAGCAGATGAAGGTATCAGGATGGGTTGAGAACATCCGTGATCACGGTGGAGTTTCATTCATCGATTTAAGAGATATGTACGGAGTATTACAGGTAGTTATCCGTGAACCAGAACTCTTAAAGGGTATTAAGAAGGAAGAATGTATCAGTATCGATGGTATTATGGAGCAGAGAGATGAGGAAACTTACAATCCTAAAATTCCATCAGGAACTATTGAACTTGAAGCTAAGAAGATTACAGTATTAGGACAGGTTTACCAGCAGGTTCCATTTGAAATCCAGACATCTAAGGAAGTAAGAGAGGATGTAAGACTTAAGTACAGATACTTAGACTTAAGAAACCCTAAGGTTAAGGATAATATGGTATTCCGTTCAAAGGTTATCTCATTCCTTCGTCAGAAGATGACAGATATGGGCTTCCTTGAAATCCAGACACCTATTCTTTGTGCTTCATCACCAGAAGGCGCAAGAGATTATATCGTTCCATCAAGAAAATATAAGGGCAAGTTCTATGCACTTCCACAGGCACCACAGCAGTACAAGCAGCTTCTTATGGTATCTGGTTTTGATAAGTATTTCCAGATAGCTCCTTGCTTCAGAGATGAAGATGCAAGAGCTGACCGTTCACCAGGAGAATTCTATCAGCTTGACTTCGAGATGAGCTTTGCTACTCAGGAAGAAGTATTTGCAGTTGGTGAAGAAGTGCTTACAGAGACATTTGCAAAGTTTGCACCAGAGGGTTCAGTTGTAACACAGGCTCCTTATCCAATTATAAGCTACAAGCAGGCTATGCTTGAATTCGGTTCAGATAAGCCAGACCTTAGAAACCCACTTAGAATTATAGATTTGTCCGATTTCTTCAATAAATGTACATTCAAGCCATTTCAGAATAAGACTGTAAGAGCTATCAATGTTCACGCTAAGCTTTCAAAGGGCCAGCACGAGAAGCTTCTTAAGTTCGCTACAGGAATTGGTATGGGTGGACTTGGTTACCTTGAGGTTCTTGAAGACCTTTCATATAAGGGACCAATTGATAAGTTCATTCCAGAAGAACTTAAAGGCGAAATCAGGGAACTTGCAGGACTTCAGGCAGGAGATACTATTTTCTTTATCGCTGATAAGGAAGATAAGGCTGCATTCTTTGCAGGACAGATTCGTAACGAACTTGGCACACGTCTTGATTTAATAGAGAAAAATGCATACAGATTCTGTTATGTAAATGACTTCCCTATGTTTGAAAGAGACCCAGAAACTAAGAAGATTGGTTTCACACACAATCCATTCTCTATGCCACAGGGTGGTCTTGAAGCACTTAATACTATGGATCCACTTGATATTCTTGCTTATCAGTATGATATCGTATGTAATGGTGTTGAATTATCATCAGGTGCTGTGCGTAACCATGATATGCAGATTATGGTTAAGGCATTTGAAATTGCCGGATATGATGAGGAAGTACTTAAGGCTAAGTTTGGAGCACTTTACAACGCATTCCAGTTCGGTGCACCACCACATGCAGGTATGGCACCAGGTGTTGACCGTATGATTATGCTTCTTAGAAATGAAGAGAATATCCGTGAGGTTATTCCATTCCCAATGAGTGGTACAGCACAGGATCTTATGTGTGGAGCACCTAATGAGGTAACAGAACAGCAGTTAAGAGAGGTTCATATTAAGGTCAGAGATTAATATGAAAGAAAGGATGGTATGTTATGGCTAATGTGATTAGTGATGAAACTATCGAATATGTAGGTATTCTTGCTAAGCTTGAGCTTTCTGAGTCGGAAAAAGAGGATGCCAAGAAGGATATGGCAAGTATGCTTGATTATATAGATAAGCTTGGCGAGCTTGATACAACAGGCGTTGAGCCTATGTCACACGTATTCCCTGTTAATAATGTTATGAGGGAAGATGTTGTTACTAACGGCGATGGAAGCAAGGCTACACTTGCCAATGCACCAGAAGCTAACGAATATGGATTTATAGTTCCAAAGACTGTTGAATAAGAAAGGGAAATGCTATGAGTTTATTAGATTGTACAGCCGTTGAACTTGCTGCAAAGATTAAGGCAGGTGAAGTGACAGCGGTAGAAGCTATGCAGGCTGTTGTTGCTCAGATTGAAAAGTCTGAAGACAAGCTTAACTGCTATGTGACATTTGACAAGGAAAAAGCATTACAGGCAGCAGCTAAGGCTGACGATGATATCAAGGCTGGAAAGCTTACGGGACCTTTAGCTGGTGTACCTTTTGCTATTAAGGATAATATGTGTACAGAAGGCATGCTTACAACATGTTCTTCTAAAATACTCGGTAACTTTGTTCCAACATTTTCTTCTGAAGCAGTTATAAAACTTCAGGAGGCAGGTGCAGTTATTATCGGTAAGACTAATATGGATGAGTTTGCCATGGGCTCAACAACAGAAACAAGTGCATTCGGAGCAACTAAGAATCCAAGAAATACAGAGCACGTTCCTGGTGGTTCATCAGGTGGTTCAGCTGCAGCAGTTGCAGCAAATGAATGCTTTGCGGCACTTGGTTCAGATACAGGTGGTTCTATAAGACAACCTGCATCTTACTGTGGTGTTGTAGGTATGAAGCCTACTTATGGTACTGTCTCAAGATATGGACTTATAGCTTATGGTTCATCACTTGATCAGATAGGACCATTATGTAAGGATGTAACAGACTGTGCTACTATTATGGAGGTAATAGCAGCAAAGGATGATAAGGATTCTACATCAGTAAAGAGAGAAGATACAGCATTTACAAAGGCTTTAGTAGATGATGTTAAGGGACTTAAGATAGGTATTCCAAGAGATTACTTTGGAGATGGACTTGATCCTGAGGTTAAGGAAGCTGTTATGTCGGCAGCTAAGGTGCTTGAAGAAAAGGGTGCCATAGTTGAAGAATTCGACTTAAGCCTTGTAGAGTACGCTATACCTACTTATTATACAATAGCTGCCGCTGAGGCAAGCTCTAACCTTGAAAGATTCGATGGCGTTAAGTATGGTTACAGGACAAGTGAGTATGAAGGTCTTCACAATATGTATAAGAAGACACGTTCAGAGGGCTTTGGACCTGAGGTTAAGAGAAGAATAATGCTTGGTTCATTCGTACTCAGCTCAGGCTATTATGATGCTTACTATTTAAAAGCATTAAGAGTCAAGGCTCTTATTAAGAAAGCATTTGATGAAGCATTTGCAAAGTATGATGTAATACTTGGACCTGTTGCACCAACAACTGCACCTAAGATAGGCTCATCTTTAGCAGACCCTATCAAGATGTATCTTGGCGATATATATACAATATCAGTTAACCTTGCAGGTCTTCCAGGAATAAGTGTACCTTGTGGAAAGGACTCTAAGGGGCTTCCAATAGGTGTACAGCTTATAGGTGACTGCTTTAAGGAAAATAATATAATACGTGCTGCATACTCATATGAGCAGGCACGAGGAAGATTTGAATAAGGAGGAGGTCAGGCAATGAAAGATTATGAAGTAGTTATTGGTCTTGAAGTTCACGTTGAGCTTGCTACAAAGACTAAGATATTCTGCGGCTGTTCAACAGCATTTGGTGGAGCCCCTAATACACACACATGCCCTGTTTGTACAGGTATGCCAGGCTCTCTTCCAGTTCTTAACAAGAAGGTAGTAGAGTATGCTATGGCGGTTGGTCTTGCAACTAACTGCTCTATAACAAGAGACTGCAAGTTTGATAGAAAGAATTATTTCTATCCTGATAATCCACAGAATTATCAGATATCACAGCTTTATCTGCCTATATGCCGTGATGGACATGTAGACGTAAAGCTTGAAGATGGAACAGAAAAGTCTATAAGAATCCACGAGATTCATATGGAAGAGGATGCAGGTAAGCTTATACATGATGAGTGGGAGGATGTATCCTATGTAGACTATAACCGTTCAGGTGTGCCTCTTATAGAAATCGTATCTGAGCCAGATATGAGAAATGCAGAAGAGGTTATTGCTTATCTTACTAAGTTAAGAAATACTATCCAGTATCTTGGAGCATCTGACTGCAAGTTACAGGAAGGTTCCATGAGAGCTGATGTCAATCTTTCTGTAAGAGAAAAAGGCAGCACTGAATTCGGTACAAGAACAGAAACTAAGAATCTTAACTCATTTTCAGCTATCCAGAGAGCTATTGAGGCTGAAACAGCCAGACAGATAGATATAATTGAAGCTGGTGGACAGGTTGTTCAGGAAACAAGAAGATGGAATGATGATAAGGAATATTCTTATGCTATGCGTTCTAAAGAGGATGCACAGGATTACAGATATTTCCCAGACCCAGACCTTGTACCAATCCACATAAGCGAAGAATGGCTTGATACTATTAAGGAAGCACAGCCTGAGTTTAAGGATGAGAAAATGCTTCGTTATAAGGAAGAATTTGGAATTCCTGATTATGATATCAATATGATTACTGATTCTAAGAAGCTTGCTGATATATTTGAAGAAACAACAGCTTTATGCAATAAGCCAAAGAAAGTATCTAACTGGCTTATTACAGAGACTATGCGTATTTTAAAGGAAAAGAATATGGATCCTGAGGATATCACATTCTCACCTAAGAGTCTTGCAAGAATTATTGAACTTGCAGATGAGGGCTCTATTAACAGTAATGTTGCTAAGGAAATATTCGAGAAGATATTTGACGAGGATATTGATCCGGATAAGTATATTGAGGAAAATGGACTTAAGCAGGTTAATGACGAAGGTGCACTTAAGGCAACAGTTGAGAAGGTTATAGCTGATAATCCACAGTCGGTAGCTGATTATAGAGCAGGTAAGGAGAAGGCTATCGGATTCCTTGTAGGCCAGACTATGAAGGCTATGCAGGGTAAGGCTAATCCGGGAATGGTTAATAAGCTTTTAAAAGAGCTGCTGTAGATTTTAGGAATATATTTAACAAAGACGATGTGGGAAGCGGCAAGGTGCAGAGTGCGGCGGACGGACGATTGGAGAAATCGGCGGAAGCAACAAAGACACGTTTGCACTGAGTGTCGCTCGCAGCGGTACTAAAGCACTAAAGGATAGCGCTTAAGTGCCGGCGGCTCCCCATCGTCTTTTTATGCTTCCGCCGGTTTCTCCAATCTGTGCGTTGGCGGACTGCGATGGTTGCGGGGCTGGAGGGGTGAACATATTTTGTTAAATGTATTTGGAGATAGACAGATAAACAGAAAGAGAGGGGGGTACCGCCTCTCTTTTTTGATGAAAATATACTAAAATATATATTTGGATTTATATGTTTGGGGTTATTCTGTGTGGGTTATTCCACTGTTTAGTGTGAATTATTTCACTTGGGTTATTAGGCTTGTGGGGGCTCGGTGTGTGAGCTGTAGTTGTCTACAGTGTCACCTATGACGGGTGACATTCCTACGAATTCACAGCCGTATGCGTAGAGGTCTGAGTTATCTACTGGCTGACAGCGGATGATTTTGACAACACAGTTTATTGGGTCTTTTTCATCATCTAACTGTAACACAGCATCAAAATAGAAATCTAAAGGTAAAATGCTTTTTGAGCGAAAGCCGATTCCACCTTTTGATATATCAGTTATATTTATAGGTGAGTCGAGATTTCTTATATTGATATAATCCTGATTAAAAAGCTTAGACACATTTAATGTTAAATTCGCCTTGTGGCGGTTATAGCGTCTTTTTTCAATTCCATCATTCATAGTACAATCCTCCATCTACAATTGCGTATAATAATAATCTGAATACATAAAAAAGTTGAATAAATAAAACATATTGTATAAAGATTTTCTATAATAATACAATTTTTAAGAATAATATGCAAGTATTGTCTATTGATTTTGGTAGTATACTGTTATATAATTTTTAGTTGTTGAGTGTATAATTAAATTCACTATTACTATAATTTAAAAGGATGGATGCGATCATGGAAAAGTTTAAGTTACTTTATGAAGGCAAAGTAAGAGAAGTGTATGATATAGGAGATAAGCTTGTTATAGCGGCAACAGATCGTATATCAGCATTTGACCACATTTTAAAGAATAAGGTCACAGATAAGGGTGCAATTCTTACTCAGATGTCTAAATTCTGGTTTGATTATACTAAGGATGTTATTCCTAATCATATGATATCTGTTGATGTTAATGATATGCCGGAATTCTTCCAGAATGAAAAGTATGCAAGAAGAAGTATGATGTGCAAGAAGTTAACTATGCTTCCAATCGAGTGCATCGTTAGAGGATATATAACAGGAAGTGGCTGGGCAAGCTATCAGAAGAATGGTACAGTCTGTGGAATTAAGCTTCCGGAAGGTCTTGAAGAGTCAGAGAAGCTTCCTGAGCCAATCTATACACCAAGTACTAAGGCTGAGGTTGGTGACCATGATGAGAATATCTCATTTGAGCAGAGTATTGAGGTATTAGAGAAGAAGTTCCCAGGTAGGGGTCTTGAATATGCAACTAAGATTAAGGATGCTACAATAGCACTTTATAAGAAGTGTGCAGAATATGCTTTAAGCAAGGGAATTATTATTGCTGATACTAAGTTTGAATTTGGTCTTGATGAGAATGGCGAAGTTGTAATCGGTGATGAAATGCTTACACCAGACAGCTCACGTTTCTGGCCATTAGAAGGATACAAGAAAGGACAGGGACAGCCATCTTACGATAAGCAGTTCGTTAGAAACTGGCTTCTTGCTAACCCTGATAGTGATTATCTTCTTCCAGATGATATCATTAACAAGACAGTAGAAAAGTACAAAGAGGCATATAAGCTTCTTACAGGTGAAGATTTCTAATTTGATTACATTGCTAATACGAATACTAAGACAGAGGTATATATGAACGACAGTTATATTGATGACAGAAAGCTTCACGAAGAATGTGGAGTGTTTGGCGCATATGACTTCGATTGCGGAGATGTTGCGTCAACGATATATTATGGCTTGTTTGCATTACAGCACAGAGGACAGGAAAGTTGTGGTATCGCTGTGAGTGATACAGAAGGCCCTAAGGGAAAGGTCCTTTCCCACAAGGATATGGGACTTGTGAATGAAGTGTTTAATTCTGAGAATTTAGAGAAGTTAAAGGGTAACATCGGTGTTGGACACGTCCGTTATTCTACAGCAGGAAGTTCTACAAGAGAAAATGCACAGCCACTTGTATTAAATTATGTTAAGGGTACACTTGGAATGGCACATAATGGTAACCTTCTTAATGCGGTTGAATTAAGGGAAGAACTTTCATATACAGGTGCTATATTCCAGACTACAATTGATTCAGAAGTTATTGCGTATTTAATAGCGAGAGAAAGACTTAATACACCTACGGTAGAAGAAGCTGTTAAAAATGCTATGAAGAAGATTAAGGGTGCATACTCGCTTATAGTGATGAGTCCTAGAAAGCTTATCGGAGCAAGAGATCCATTTGGTTTCAAGCCTCTTTGTATAGGAAAGAGAGATAATACATATTTCTTATCATCGGAGACTTGTGCACTTGATACAGTAGGTGCTGAATTTATAAGAGATGTATTACCAGGAGAGATAGTTACGATAACTAAAGATGGGATACAGTCAGATACATCACTCTGCCAGAAGAATACAGCAAGATGTATATTTGAATATATATATTTTGCAAGACCTGACAGCAGGATAGATGGTATGGGAGTATATGAATCAAGAGTTAATGCTGGTCGTATACTTGCAAAGACACATCCAGTAGAAGCAGACTTAGTTGTAGGTGTTCCGGAATCAGGAAATCCAGCAGCACTTGGTTATTCTATGGAGTCAGGTATTCCTTATGGTAATGCTTTTATAAAGAATAATTATGTTGGAAGAACATTTATTAAGCCAAAGCAGGAGCAGAGAGAGTCAAGCGTTAAGGTTAAACTTAACGTGTTGAAAGAGGAAGTTGCAGGCAAGAGAGTGGTTATGATAGATGATTCTATTGTAAGAGGAACAACAAGCCGCAGAATTGTTAATCTTTTAAGACAGGCAGGAGCTAAGGAGGTACATGTAAGAATAAGTTCTCCAGCATTCCTTCATCCTTGCTATTTTGGTACTGATATACCATCAGAGGATCAGCTTGTAGCATCAGGAAGAACAGTTGATGAAATCTGCAAGTACATAGAAGCAGATTCTCTTGGCTATCTTGAAACAGATAAATTAAGTGAAATGATATGTAATCAGACAGGCTTCTGCGATGCCTGCTTTACAGGTAATTATCCAATTGAACCACCAGAAATAGATATTCGTGGCGAGATGGGTTAAAATAACCGGATTGGGAGGGTAAAGCCCTCCCTTTTTGTGTAATAGGGAATTACGGTAGAATTCGTTGTTACGCGAAAGCACTATATGCCGATGATGTATATTCGTGCGATGATATGGTTTGTCACAAACGACCATACTTACTATGGGAATGTGCTTTGCACGTTTTTTTAAATATTAATATCGGGGAGAATAATTAATGAAGAATAGTAGTCAGGATAATAATTACAAGACTAATAATAATCAAGAGAATAATGATAAGGACAGATTAATTAAACAGATAAAATTTATAGAGGAGATTGATAAAGAGAAACTTATAGGAAGACAGACATATCTTGCAGATGCTTCAAGGAAAGAAAATGATGCTGAACACGCGTGGCATATGGCAATTATGGCGGTGCTGTTAAGCGAGTATTCTAATGAAAAGATTGATGTGTTAAAGACTATGACAATGCTTCTTATACACGATATAGTAGAGATTGATGCTGGTGATACTTATGCATATGATGAGGATGGCAAGAAGACGCAGAGGCAGAGAGAATTAACTGCTGCAGACAGAATATTCGGACTTCTTCCAAGTGATCAGGCTGGATATATGAGAGGGCTTTGGGACGAATTCGAGGAAAGAAAGACACCTGAGGCAAAGTTTGCAAGGACGCTTGATAATATACAGCCTGCAATGCTTAATAATGCTTCGGGTGGAAGAAGCTGGGAAGAAAAGTGTGTCCATTTAAACCAGATACTTAAAAGGAATGAGAATACTAAAGATGGTTCAGAGACTTTGTGGGATTATGCGTATAACAATTTTATCAAGCCAAATGTTGAAAAGGGAAAAATAAAAGAGGACTGACATCATATTGAATGAATAGAATATATATGGTACAATCTAATAAGTAGTGTTCAGTATATTCTATATATGCTGTATTGATGGTTAATAATAGCCGGCTACAATTATAAGAATTATGACAATTTAAGAAAGGCGGATTGCAGGAATGAACGACAGATATCAGACACCACTTGCAGAAAGATACGCAAGCAAAGAGATGCAGTACATTTTCTCTCCAGATATGAAGTTTAAGACATGGAGAAAGTTATGGATTGCATTAGCTGAAACAGAGGCAGAATTAGGACTTCCAATCACACAGGAGCAGATTGATGAACTTAAGGCTCATCAGGATGACATTAACTATGAAGATGCGAAGAAGCGTGAGAAGGAAGTACGTCACGATGTTATGTCACATGTATATGCTTATGGTCTTCAGTGTCCTAAGGCTAAGGGAATAATTCATCTTGGTGCTACATCTTGTTATGTTGGTGATAATACAGATATCATAATTATGACAGAGGGCTTAAAGCTTGTTCGTAAGAAGCTTGTTAATGTTATTAACGAACTTTCTAAGTTTGCTGACAAATATAAAGCACAGCCTACACTTGCTTTCACACATTTTCAGCCAGCACAGCCAACAACAGTTGGAAAGAGAGCGACATTATGGCTTAATGAATTAGTTATGGATTTAGAAGATCTTGACTATGTATTATCAACAATGAAGCTTTTAGGCTGTAAGGGAACAACAGGTACACAGGCTTCATTCCTTGAATTATTCAATGGAGATCAGGATAAGATTCGTCAGATAGATAAGAAGATTGCCACAAAGATGGGCTTTGAGGCGTGTGTTCCAGTATCAGGACAGACATATTCAAGAAAGGTTGATACAAGAGTTCTTAATGTTCTTGCAGGCATTGCTGCATCAGCACATAAGTTCTCTAATGATATAAGACTATTACAGCACCTTAAGGAAGTTGAAGAACCATTTGAGAAGTCACAGATAGGTTCATCAGCTATGGCATATAAGAGAAATCCTATGAGAAGTGAACGTATGGCTTCACTTGCAGATTATGTACTTTGTGATGCCCTTAACCCAGCTATAGTATCAAGCACACAGTGGTTTGAAAGAACACTTGACGACTCAGCTAATAAAAGACTTTCTGTACCAGAAGGCTTCCTTGCAGTTGATGGAATACTTGATCTTTACCTTAATGTTGTTGATGGACTTGTTGTATATGACAAGGTTATTATTAAGCATATGATGGCAGAGCTTCCATTTATGGCTACAGAGAACATTATGATGGATGCAGTTAAGGCTGGTGGAGACAGACAGGAACTTCACGAAAGAATAAGAGAACTTTCAATGATAGCTGGCAAGAGAGTTAAGCAGGAAGGTCTTGATAATAATCTTCTTGAGCTTATTGCAGATGATCCAATGTTTGGAGTTACTCTTGAAGAGCTTCAGGCTAAGCTTGACCCAATTAAGTATGTTGGACGTTCAAGAGAGCAGGTTGATGAATACCTTGCAGATGTTATTAAGCCAATACTTGATGATAACTCAGATATACTTGGTCTTACAGCTCAGATTAATGTATAAATCGTATATATCAGATTGAGGTATATATCAGATAAATGTATATATAAGTAACATTGTCAGGTTAAATAAGAACTATAATTATAATAATGACTGCTGCATTAAATGTATATGAATATGTGGCGGTCATTATTATTCGTATTGAATGTACTGGTATAACAAGGTTGTAAGTGCCGTAAAACAAGTCTTTTTTTTAACGGATAATAAAAAAGAAAAAAATTGTATTTTTTTTGAGTTTTTTTGAAAAAAGTAGTTGACAAATAGTGCATTTTAATATTATAATAGCGAAGCAGTGTTCGTGAGACACGAAACACTAACAAAGCGAACGGGATCTTAGCTCAGCTGGGAGAGCATCTGCCTTACAAGCAGAGGGTCACAGGTTCGAGCCCTGTAGGTCCCACTTAGGACATTAAGTCCTAATGTATGTGGTTTGCATACAATATAATATATGGCGAGATAGCTCAGTTGGCTAGAGCACACGGTTCATACCCGTGGTGTCGTGGGTTCAAATCCCTCTCTCGCTACTACTGTAAAAGAACGCGTTTGCGTTCTTTTTTTTTATGTAATTTTATTACAAAAATAGTGGTTTCATTGTGCAGTATCTGTGGACTGATTGTGAAATGTGCACAAGCAAAATATGTTATTATTGTAAATATCGGTGAAATTACATAAAACATCTTGAAAAATCAAATACAATATGCTATTTTAAATACACCATTACAAATACTTTTTACAAGATTATTTTTTTTCATATTGAATTCATCAATTATTTTAATTATAGGTGAATTCTCCCTCCTTTCATCATAGCATAAGCAGCTATGAATTTTGCCCCTTATGAGAGAACGGCTCATAAGGGGATTTTTTTATGTAATAGGAAATTCTATTAGAATTTCCTATTACATAAAAGGCACTATGTGCCGATGATGCGCACTCGCACGAAGAAGTAGTTTGCCGCAAGCGACCGTGCTCGGCGCAGGAATGTGCTTTGCACATTCTTTTTATTTATAAAATGGTAATACTTTGCATCTTGACATAATGCGTGTTATTAAGATAAATTATAATTGAGTTTAACGACACTAACTATAATTAGAGAGGACATATCGATGATAAAGAAACAATTAATTCAGACAATACCTGAGAGTAAAAAATATATAGCAGGAAATGTCATATTCCAATGGCTGGCTCTGGTTTCTAATATTGTGCTTATGACGATAATAACAACATTTATTGCGGGCCTTATAGACGGTGGCAGTGGAATAGGAAAATATAATTTTTCTAGTATGGCAGCTATGGTGATAAGTCTTATAGTATGCGTTATTGTAAGGGCAGTTTGTAATATTGGTTCATCAAAGATGAGCTATCTGTCATCTAAGACAGTAAAGAGAAATTTAAGACAGATGATATATGAAAAGCTTCTTCGTATGGGAGCATCATATAATGAGAAGGTTAAGACATCAGAACTTGTACAGGTTACAGTTGAAGGTGTAGACCAGCTTGAAACATATTTTGGAGCATATATGCCCCAGTTTTTTTATGCTATGCTTGCACCGCTTACATTATTTGTTTACATATGCACTATAAATGTGGTTTCGGCAGTAGTTCTGCTTATATGCGTACCGCTTATACCAATATCAATTGCATTTGTGCAGACCTGGGCCAAGAAGCTTTTATCTAAATACTGGTCACAATATACAGCTCTTGGCGACACATTTTTGGAAAATCTTGAAGGGCTTACAACTTTAAAGATATATCAGGCAGATGATTATAAGAACATACAGATGAACGAGGAGTCAGAAAAGTTCAGAAAGATAACAATGAAAGTGCTTACAATGCAGCTTAATTCTATTACAATAATGGATTTTGTTGCATATGGAGGAGCAGCTCTTGGAATTATTCTTTCTGTGACGCAGTTTAGGGCTGGTAATATTAATCTGGCAGGCTGTCTTCTGATTATACTTTTATCAGCGGATTTTTTTATTCCAATGCGACAGCTTGGCTCATTCTTTCATATAGCTATGAATGGAATGGCGGCAAGTGATAAGATATTTAATTTTCTTGCACTTGAGGAAGAGGATAAAGGAAGCAATGAGTTTCCGGCCAATGAAAATATAGAATTAAAAAATGTACATTTTTCGTATGAGAAAGACAGGGAAATTCTTAAAGGTGTTGATATGACATTTTCTGATAAGAGCTTTACAGCGATTGTAGGTGAGAGTGGCTGTGGTAAATCAACGCTTGCAGGAATACTTATGCACCGCAATAAGGGTTATACAGGAGATATCAGGATTGGAAGTGAGAAGCTTTCTGATATAAGCGAGGCTTCACTAATGCAAAATGTTACATATATAAGTCATCAGAGCTATCTGTTTAAAGGTACGATAAGGGATAACCTTATTGTTGCTTATCCGGAAGCGACAGATGAGCATATGTTAGATGTTCTTAAAAGAGTTAATCTATATGACTTTGTTATGTCTGAGGGCGGACTTGATATGAAACTTAATGAACAGGCTTCTAATCTTTCGGGTGGACAAAGGCAAAGACTTGCACTTGCAAGGGCACTTATGTATGACAGAAATATATATATATTTGATGAGGCAACTTCTAACATTGATATGGAGAGCGAAGACGATATTATGAGAGAGGTGCTTAATCTTGCAAAGACTAAAACAGTGATTCTTATATCTCACAGACTTGCTAATGTAGTTAATGCAGACAATATATATGTGATTGAAGCTGGCAGAGTTGCAGAGGCTGGAAAGCATAATGAGCTTTTAGCAAAAAATGGAGTATATTCAAGATTATGGAATGTACAGTATGAGCTTGAGAATTACGGTTTTAAAGATGATGTTGAAAAAAGAACATCAGGAAATGAGGCATAAATATGGGCAAGGTGGATAATAATAAGCATATTGTTAATAGTTCAGACGGAAAATCCGGACGTAGTGGATTAAATGTAATGTTAAGGCTTATAGGTCTTGTAAAACCGCTTGCTGGTTATATGGCGGTGGCAATTCTTATGGGACTTGCAGGACATTTATGTGCTTCTTTTATAACAATATTCGGTGGTTATGCAATACTCGATGTATCAGGGTATGATACAGGACTCACACTTGGTGTGATATTCGTGTGCGTAATTGTGTTCGCACTTGTAAGGGCAGGTTTCAGATATGCAGAACAGTCGTGTAATCATTTTATAGCATTTAAGTTACTTGCAATAATAAGAGATAAAGTATTCAGGGCATTAAGAAAGCTTTGTCCAGCCAGGCTTGAGGGCAGGGACAGAGGCGACCTTATATCTATAATAACTTCGGATATAGAGCTTCTTGAGGTGTTCTACGCACATACAATATCACCTATTGCGATAGCTGTATTGTATACAATAATTATGTGTTGTTATATAGGCTCATTTCACTGGTCGCTGGCACTTATTGCACTTATAGCATATATATGTGTAGGTGTTGCGATACCGCTTATTGCATCTAAGGCAAGCGGAGATGATGGTTTAAGATACAGAACTAAGTCGGGAGAACTCAGCAGCTTCGTACTTGAAAGCCTAAGAGGTGCTTCTGAGACAATACAGTACAGTAATGGCACTAAACGACTTGAACTTATGAATGGCAGGACGGATGATTTATCAGAAGATGCAAGAAGAATGAAGAATGTGTCTGGTGTTAATACAGCGGTTACTAATGTGTGTATACTGGTATTTGACATAATTATGCTTCTTGCAGGTGCTAAGCTTTATTATGCCGGAGTTATAGGCTTTGACGGAGTGCTTATTACTACTATTGCATTATTCTCATCATTTGGACCGGCAGTGGCGCTGGCGGCGTTAGGAAGTACATTGCAGAGTACATTTGCGGCAGGTAACAGAGTTCTTGATATATTAGATGAAGAACCGGTTATAGAGGAACTTACGGGTAATAAAGAAATTGAATTTGAAGGTATTAATGCGGAAGATGTTACATTTGCCTATGGACAAGAAACTATACTTGATAATTTCAGTATTGATATTAAGAAGGGTGAAATAACTGGAATAATAGGAAAGAGCGGAAGTGGAAAGTCAACGCTCCTTAAGCTGTTTATGCGTTTCTGGGATACAGATAAAGGAAGAATAAGTATTTCAGGCAGTGATATTAAGAATATTAACACTTCTAACTTAAGGGATATGGAAGGTTTTATGACACAGGATACACATCTGTTTCACGACAGCATAAAGAACAATATAAGAATTGCAAAGCTTGATGCGACAGATGAAGAAATTGTGAATGCCTGCAAGAAAGCTTCCATACACGATTTTATACAGTCGCTTCCACAGGGCTATGATACACCTGTAGGAGAATTGGGAGATACACTTTCGGGAGGAGAGAAACAGCGTATAGGACTTGCGAGGGTATTTCTTCATAATGCACCTTTAATACTCTTAGATGAGCCTACAAGCAATCTTGACAGTCTTAACGAGGCGGTTATCCTTAAATCGCTTAATGAGGAAAGACAGAATAAGACGGTTGTGCTGGTGTCACACAGACAGTCAACTATGAGAATTACGGATAAGATATATTCCGTAGAGAATGGACGAATGAGTTAATAATTATGAAAAAGACAGATATTAATAAAAAGAGAGAAAAAGAGAAGCAGATGGTTTCTTATATGATAGCGTTATATTGTAAGAAAAATCATCATAATAAATATAATAAGGGCAGTATCAATAAAAATGGCTTGTGTGCTGAGTGTCAGGAGCTTGCTGAGTATGCAGGATTAAGAAGTGATAAATGCCCATTTATGGAAACTAAGACATTCTGTGCTAACTGCAAGGTACATTGCTATAATCAGGAGATGAGGGGAAAGATAAAAGCAGTAATGAGATTTTCAGGACCGAGAATGATGTTTCATCATCCGGTTGCGGCTATTCATCACATTGTTTCAACAATGCGTGAGAAGAGAAGGCTAAGAAAGGAAAGTGAATATTAAATATGAGAATTGAGGCGGTATATGGAGTGTTAATTCCTTTATTGGGAACAACACTAGGAGCAGCTTGTGTATTTTTTATGAGGAAGAATATGAAAGATGGGATACAAAGAAGCCTTACAGGCTTTGCATCCGGAGTTATGGTTGCGGCTTCCGTATGGAGTCTGCTTATTCCGTCAATTGAACAGTCGGAAAGTATGGGAAGGTTTGCGTTCGTGCCGGCACTTGTCGGTTTATGGGCTGGTATGCTGTTCTTGCTGCTGCTTGATAATATAACGCCTCATCTGCATATTAATAGTGAGGTTTCGGAAGGACCAAGAACTAATCTAAAAAAAACGACTATGCTTGTCCTTGCAGTGACAATTCATAATATACCTGAGGGAATGGCAGTTGGTGTTGTGTATGCGGGCTTTCTGCTTGGTAATTCAGGAATTACAGCAATGGCGGCACTTGTGCTGTCGATTGGAATAGCAATTCAGAATTTTCCAGAGGGAGCTATTATATCAATGCCGCTAAGAGCTAACGGGCTTGGCAGGGGGAAGTCATTTTTGTATGGATTTCTGTCAGGCGTGGTTGAACCTGTAGCTGCATTCGTAACGATACTGGCAGCAGGAATAATTACACCTGCAATGCCATATTTTTTAAGCTTTGCGGCTGGAGCTATGATATATGTTGTAGTAGAAGAGCTTATTCCGGAGATGTCACAGGGGAGACATTCTAATATCGGGGTAATTGCATTTGCGATAGGTTTTGGAATAATGATGATGTTAGATGTGGCATTAGGATAAATGTGTATTAGGAACTTGTAAATGTTACTAAAATGTGGTTTACTTATAAGGATATGATATTGATAGGCTTATGCGTACTGAGAAAGGTATGGTTATTAGATGAGAGTTGGATTGGGTTATGATGTTCATAAGTTAGTTGAAGATAGAAAGCTTATAATCGGTGGAGTAGAGATTCCTTATGAGAAAGGATTGTTAGGTCATTCAGATGCGGATGTATTATTACACGCAATTATGGATGCACTTTTAGGTGCTGCGGCACTTGGAGATATAGGAAAGCATTTTCCAGATACAGATGATGCTTACAAGGGCATATCAAGCATTAAGCTTTTAGAGGAAGTCGGTGAGCTTCTTGATAAGAATAATTATATAATCGAGAATATAGATGCTACAATTATTGCACAGAAGCCTAAAATGCGTCCTTATATAGATACCATGAGAGAGAATATTGCAAAGGCATTAAAGATTGATGTTAACTGTGTTAATGTAAAGGCAACAACAGAAGAAGGTCTTGGCTTTACAGGAACAGGTGAGGGGATATCCTCACAGGCTATATGCAGTCTTATGTCAGTGTCTAATTATATATATGGTGATTCGGATATGACTAACTGTTGCAGCGGATGTGATGGATGTGCTGCAAGAAGAACACAGGAGTAAGTCTGGTCAAAGGATTACAATTGAGTAATTATTAGGAATTCAGCATATCTGATTGTGATTAAATATCATATAATAGATTAAGATTAATTAGTTAGGAAGTTATCAGATATGAAATATTTAGATTTTATAAAGCAGGAAATGGCTGTTATTATGGATAGGGATCCTGCGATTAAAAGTAAAATGGAGGTGTTCCTTTATCCAAGTTTCTGGGCATTATTAAAGTACAGAAAAGCCCATAAGCTTTATAAGAAAGGGCATTTCTACAGAGCAAGAAAGCTGTCACAAAGAACAGCAAGAAAGACAGGAATAGAAATCCACCCAGGTGCAACTATTGGCGAAGGGTTATTTATTGACCACGGACATGGTGTTGTCATCGGTGAAACTGCTATTATAGGAGATAATGTAACACTCTATCAGGGAGTTACGCTTGGTGGAACAGGTAAAGAGCAGGGCAAACGTCATCCGACACTTGGAAGCAACATAATGGTTGGTGCAGGTGCTAAGGTATTAGGTTCTGTGACTATAGGTGATAATTGTAAGATAGGTGCAGGTTCAGTAGTGCTAAAAAATGTGCCACCTAATTCAACAGTTGTAGGCGTCCCTGGCAGAGTTGTTATGAGAGGTGATGTAAGAGTGCTTGAAGATCTTGACCAGATACATCTTCCAGACCCGGTTATGAGCGATATAGAATATCTTAAGGAGCAGAATAAGAAGCTTAAGAAACGTATCGCACATCTTGAAAATCTTGTTAATGAGCCAAGAAATATAGAAGAATAGAAGATTAATTTTACCGACATAAAGAAAGGACTAAAGTTATTATGAAGATTTATAATACACTTTCAAGAAGTAAAGAAGAATTCGTGCCATTAGAAGAAGGCAAAGTTAAAATGTATGTATGTGGACCAACAGTGTATAACCTTATACATATTGGTAATGCAAGACCTATGATAGTGTTTGATACAGTAAGAAGATATCTTGAGTATAAGGGATATGATGTTAATTATGTATCTAACTTTACAGATGTGGATGATAAGATTATTAAGAAGGCTATAGAAGAGGGGGTTACAGCAGAAGAAATCTCTAAGCGTTATATTAAGGAATGTAAAAAGGATATGGCTGGAATGAATATTAAGCCGGCAACAACACATCCTCTTGCTACACAGGAAATTGACGGTATGATTGATATGATAAAGACGCTTATCGATAAAGGTTATGCCTATGAGAAGAATGGTACTGTATATTACAGAACAAGACGTTTTGAGGGTTATGGAAAGCTTTCTAAGAAGAATATAGATGACTTAGAGGCTGGACATAGAGATGATGCACACAAGCTTAAGGTATCAGGTGAAGATGAAAAGGAAGATCCACTTGATTTCGTATTATGGAAGCCAAAGAAGGACGGAGAGCCTTATTGGGAGTCACCTTGGAGTGAAGGACGTCCTGGCTGGCATATAGAGTGTTCTGTAATGTCTAAGAAGTATCTTGCAGATGAGATAGATATTCACGCAGGTGGTGAAGATTTAATATTCCCGCATCATGAGAATGAAATTGCACAGTCAGAAGCCGCTAACGGAGTTCCATTTGCCAAGTACTGGATGCACAATGCATTCCTTAATATTGATAATAAGAAAATGTCTAAGTCATTAGGTAATTTCTTTACAGTAAGAGATATTTCAAAGGAATATGATTTACAGGTATTAAGATTTTTTATGCTTTCAGCACATTACAGAAATCCTATTAATTTCAGCCACGACCTTATGGAAGCAGCCAAGAACGGTCTTGATAGAATAATTACAGCAGTTACTAATCTTACACATCTTGAAAAGAGTGCTAAAGATAGTGCTATGACAGAAGATGAGAAGAAGGTAATAGCTTCAACTAAAGACATTTATGGTAAATTTGAAGCTGCTATGGATGATGACTTTAATACAGCCGATGCAATATCAGCTGTATTTGAATTAGTTAAGCTTGCTAATTCTAATTCATCAGAGGACAATACTAAGGAATATATAACAGCAGTTAAGGAAAGTATTGTTACACTTGCTGATATCTTAGGACTTAAGGTTATTAAGGAAGAAGAACTTCTTGATGAAGATATAGAAGCACTTATCGCTGAAAGACAGCAGGCAAGAAAAGATAAGAATTTTGCAAGAGCTGACGAGATAAGAGATGAACTTATGGCTAAGGGAATTATTCTTGAGGATACAAGAGAAGGTGTCAGATGGAAGAGAGCATAAAAGATAACCTGACAAGTGATATATGGGATGTACTTGGACTAAAAAGTGTAAGTCCAAGACAGCTTTCCCCACTTGTTCTTGCGTATATAGGTGACAGTATATTTGACTTAGTAGTAAAGACTAAGATAGTTACTGCTGGCAATACACAGGTTAATAAGATGAACAGGGCTGCAAGCAGTATTGTCAAGGCTGAGTCACAGTCTAAGATGATAGGTTATCTTGAAGATAAGCTTACCGAGGAAGAAGGAAGTGTATACAAGAGAGGCAGAAATGCCAAATCCTACACATCAGCCAAGAATGCTTCCATAAGTGATTATAGAAGGGCGACAGGCTTTGAGGCACTTATGGGTTATCTATATTTGTCAGGGCGGTATGAAAGAATGTGCGAGCTTATTAAAGATGCACTTGACTGGCTTGAAAATGATAAGAAACGGGCATAAAAGAAAGGTTAGAATTCATAAATATGAGATATAAGGAATTAACATTTGAGGGACGTAATGCAGTCCTTGAGGCATTTCGTTCAGGAAAGACAATTGATAAGCTGTTTATTCTTGATGGCTGTCAGGATGGTCCTATAAAGAGTATTGTAAGAGAAGCTAAGAAGACTTCAACAATAATTAGCTATGTAGACAAGGAAAGACTTGACAGACTTGCTAATACAGGACACCATCAGGGCGTTGTTGCAATAGGTGCAGCTTATGAATATGCAGAAGTTGAAGATATATTAGAAGCTGCAAGAAGCAAGGGCGAAGCACCATTTATATTCGTTCTTGATGAGATTGAAGATCCACATAATCTTGGTGCGATAATAAGAACAGCTAATCTTGCAGGAGCACATGGTGTTATTATCCCTAAGAGAAGAGCTGTAGGACTTACAGCGACAGTAGCCAAGACATCAGCAGGTGCAATTAATTATACACCAGTAGCCAAGGTTACTAATATAGCTAACACTATTGAGGCATTAAAGAAAGAGGGCTTGTGGTTCGTATGTGCAGATATGGGCGGCGAAACTATGTATAACCTTGATTTAAAAGGACCGATAGGTCTTGTTATAGGCAATGAAGGCAATGGCGTAAGCCGTCTTGTAAAAGAGAAATGTGATTTTGTTGCCTCAATTCCTATGAAGGGAGATATAGATTCTCTTAATGCTTCGGTTGCGGCAGGAGTTATGGCATTTGAAATAGTAAGACAGAGAATGATACAGTAATTATATATGCGGGCAGATGGGAATGGAGAATGGTATGAAGCATTATGAGTTGTATAAAGATGAAGAACTTGTAAGTATGTATCGTGATGGAGATGCCAGAGCCGTAGATGAGATTATGGAAAGGTATAAGAATCTTGTCAGAAAAAAGGCTAATGCTATGTATATAGTCGGCGGGGATAAAGACGACCTTATACAGGAGGGAATGATAGGACTTTATAAGGCAGTCACAACATATGATGAGCTAAAGGCAGCTTCGTTTGCTACATTTGCCTCACTATGTATTAACGGACAGCTTATGAATGCAGTAAAAGCTTCTAATGCCAAGAAAAATACCCCTCTTAATTCCTATGTATCATTTGATACTCCAGCGAACAAATCAGACGATGAGTCAGATATGAAGCTTGTGGATACATTAGTACACGACAGTGAACAAAATCCAGAAGCACTATACATTGACAGGGAAGTAACAGACAATCTTGAAGAAAAAGCCTTCGAGTCATTGAGCCCGTTTGAGAAACAGGTAGTAACACTTCTTATGGAAGGTAACGACTATATAAAAATAGCCGACCAGCTAGGCAAGACACCTAAATCAATAGACAACGCAATACAGCGTTCAAGAAACAAGATAAAAATAATTGTAGATTAGCTATAAATATACTTGATTAATCATTACAAAAATGATATAAATAGAATTGCTGTAAAATACAGCAGTTATGCTATTGTAGCTCAGTGGCAGAGCACTTCATTGGTAATGAAGAGGTCGGGGGTCCAATTCCCCTCAATAGCTTGTACAAGCGTCCGTTCGCCACCCCTCAACATTCACATATCTCCAATTCCATGTGTCACTACGTATTAGACGAGTACCGCGACAACAGAAATAGCAAAGCTATTACTGTTGCAATTAACTAAATCTATGCACACGCTTTTAGTCGTGTGCGTAGGCTGTTTGAATATCTAAATCAAGCATATGCTTTAAGCCGCACGCAGACAGTCAAATTAAGTAAAATCACCTAACCACCACCGCCTGATAATAATACTTCTGATAATAAGTAACAAATTCCTCCATTGACCTCTCCACAATCCCATAAGTCGGGTCAGCCAATGTCACGACCCCTCTGTCAATATCATACCCTGCCAGTGCTGCACAATGCTCATTGCGAGGCCATGTAAATACAGTCCCATCATCAAGTGTTACATCATTATACTTAACCTCAGGGTCATTATAATTATAGCTTGTCCATACAATAACAGGATGTCCAAGTGACAATTCGGTAAACAGATCCTCAACCGGTGAGTAACTCATTATGTATGCTGAATAAGACGAATTCTGGCTCTTTAAAAATGAGTTGGCGGCATTAGCAATAGCAGGAGCGAAACAGCCGCTGCCTGTTGTCTTCCACGGAGAACCCCAGAAATATTCAACGAAACACCCTTGCGTTACAGTGTCACGCATATCAAGATAATTTCTTGCAAGAGTTTCTTTATCAATGCCATAGCCAAGATAATTAAGCACCTCTGTCAATGATGTTATCTCACAGCCTGTTGGAAGTTCAGGATACTGGCTCACAAAAGGAATATCAAGGCTGAAAGAATTAGGATATTCGTAATTCTCTGCAGCTCTTGTAGTGTGTTCAAGTATTGCTGATTTAATTCTTTCCGGGTCAACAGAAAGAGTTTCAAGTGTGCTGTCAACATTTAACACAACAGTGTTGTCGTCCTCCTTTTGTTTGTGGTTATCACGGTAATATATGCCAATAACCAGACACAGGGCAGTAATAGATATAAGAAGTATAAAGGTTGTTAATATATTTTTTCGTTTCTTGTTATTTTTTTTGTTCTTAGCGGCTTTATTGTTACCTGCCATATATAAAATCCTTTTCTTTTATTAATAATTAATGCTAATTTCTTAATATATGTAGTTCCTTGGTGGTTTTATATCCGATTGTCATCATGTAATGCACACCACGCACTGAGCACGTTAAGACAGTCTTTATTAAGCGTGTAGTGCGTTCGTGATACAGTTTTCTCGCAGTTGTTGATTGGCAATCTTAAATATGAGGTCTGTCCAGTTACAGCAAGAATATGAAGCAATTCTTCAATTTCACCATTGTTAAGAATTTGTTCAAATGAAGATGGAGAAAAATATTTGTTATTATGATTACGCATTAGCCACCTCCGTATACAATTATGATAATTATATATAAAAATGCCTTAAAGCTCAATCGTAAAACAGCAATCATTCTAATTTATGGTGTGACTAATTATAATTTGATATGCAGAATACATATGAAGTTCAAGAGCATATTATTATAATGAACTTGCTTGTTTTTTCAGAATAATTAAACTACTTTTGTAAACTTCTTTCATAAACCCATTGATTGAAACTGCCAACTTGTGTTATTATATCAGTTGTGGTTTTCTGTTTACAGGCCACTAATGTTATATGCTATATTAGGAACTAGCAGAATGGAGGAAGCTATGGTAAAAGCTATTGTTGGTGCGAACTGGGGAGATGAAGGTAAAGGTAAGATTACAGATATGCTTGCTGAAGAATCTGATATCGTTGTAAGATTCCAGGGAGGAAGTAACGCTGGACATACAATCATCAATGATTATGGTAAGTTTGCATTACATCTCCTGCCATCAGGAGTATTTTATAATCATATTACAAGTGTAATCGGTAATGGTGTTGCATTAAATATTCCATACCTTGTAAAGGAACTTAAAAGTCTTACAGACAGGAATGTTCCAATGCCTAAGATTCTTGTATCAGACAGAGCGCAGATTATGATGCCTTATCATATTGATTTTGATACATATGAAGAAGCAAGACTAGCAGGTAAGTCATTTGGTTCAACTAAGTCAGGAATTGCTCCATTCTATTCAGATAAATATGCTAAGATTGGTTTTCAGGTAAGTGAATTATTTGGAGATGAGAATACCCTTAAAGAGAAGATTGCCAATGTATGTACATTAAAGAATGTAATGCTTGAACACCTTTATCATCAGCCACTTCTTAATGAAGAAGATATATTTAATACACTTATGGAATATAAAGAGATGGTTAAGCCATATGTATGTGATACATCAGCTTATCTTCATCAGGCACTTAAGGAAGGCAAGAAGATTCTTCTTGAAGGTCAGTTAGGTTCACTTAAAGACCCAGACCACGGAATATATCCAATGGTTACATCTTCATCAACACTTGCTCCTTATGGTGCTATTGGTGCTGGTATTCCAGCAGCTTCAATTACAGATGTTGTAACAGTTGTTAAGGCATACTCATCAGCAGTAGGTGCTGGTGCATTTGTAAGTGAGATATTCGGAGAGGAAGCTGACGAGTTAAGAAAGCGCGGTGGTGACGGCGGCGAGTTCGGTGCTACAACAGGACGTCCAAGAAGAATGGGCTGGTTCGATGCAGTTGCTACACGTTATGGTGTGCGTATGCAGGGAACAACAGAAGTTGCTCTTACAGTAGTTGATGTACTTGGATATCTTGATGAAATTCCTATGTGTGTAGGCTATGAGATAGATGGAAAGGTTACTAAGGACTTCCCAACTACTTCAGAGCTTGAAAAGGCTAAGCCAGTATTAAAGACACTTCCAGGCTGGAAATGCGATATAAGAGGAATTAAGAATTACGAAGATCTTCCAAAGGAATGCCGTGATTATGTAGAAGCTATCGAGAAAGAGATAGAAGCACCTATAACAATGGTATCGAATGGACCAGGAAGACACGAGATTATTCACAGAGTAAGCTCATACAGCAAATAATTAATAATAACAATAATGCCGTATCTGTAGTCATTAAGATTATCAGATACGGCAAATTTGCGTTAAATAGATTGGTTATATATAATTAATGGTTTCGTCCGGACAGATATTTGTACATAAGCATCATAGCGTAGGCTACGATGGGAAGAACAATATCTGTAAAGATAAGACCTTTGAATAAAGTATGTGCTGTTTCATTATCAATAAATGCTGTGATTAAGGTTGTAAGCAGTAATATGCCCCACGCTATAACTATTATAAGTGCGGCGGCTTTTTTGAATTTTTTCATAAATTATCCTCATTTCTAATGGATTTAATAATATAGAAATGTTATCATATTTTTATTATATATAAAAGGGATATAATTATTAACTATATATAGTTATGTATAAAGAAATATAATTATATGAGTGCTGTGATTATCAGGCGGCTCATAGATGTGAGAGAAAGGTATTAACAGAGGTAGTGATTATGACAAAGAATGTATTGGATTATTTGTATACATCTAAAGAAAAGTTTCCATTAAAGACGGCAGTGGCTGATAATGTATCATCAATGACATATACAGAACTTGTAGATAATGCGACAACAATAGCTGTTGCACTTCTTAAGTACACAGGAGCAAGAAGGGCAGTTCCTATATATATGGATAAAAGTTGTGTTACACTTGCAGCATTTATGGGTGTAGTAATGACAGGCAATTTTTATGTGCTTTTAGAGCCAGCACATCCGGCAGAGAGAATTCACAGCATACTTGATACTCTTCAGGCGGATATTATTGTTACTAACAGAAAGAATGAGAAGAAGGCTGCAAAGCTCGAGTTTACAGGCAATATTGTATACATTGAAGACCTGCTTGAAGCACAGGTTACAGATGAGGACAGAAAGAAGCTTTCGGATATTAAGGCAAATGCTCTTGATATAGATCCATTATATGCAATATTTACATCAGGTTCTACAGGAGTACCTAAGGGAGTTGTTGTAAATCACCGTTCGGTTATAGATTTTATAGAATGTTTTACAGATATATTTGGAATAACAGACAAGGATGTAATTGGTAATCAGGCACCATTTGACTTTGATGTATCAGTTAAGGATATATATTCAAGCTTAAAATGCGGAGCAACACTCCAGATTATACCAAAGAGTATGTTCTCATTCCCGACAAGGCTCTTAGACTACCTTGATGATAACAATGTTACAACTCTTATATGGGCCGTATCAGCGTTATGTATAATTACTACACTTAAGGGCTTTGATTATAAAGTGCCAAAGGCAATTAATAAAGTTATATTCTCAGGTGAGGTAATGCCTATAAAGCACCTTAATATATGGAGAGAATATTATAAGGATGCGTTATTTGCCAACGTATATGGTCCTACAGAGATTACCTGCAATTGCACATATTATATTATAGACAGGGAATTTGCCATTGATGATGTCCTTCCAATGGGCAAGGCATTTCCTAATGAGAGAGTATTCTTATTAGATGAGAATGATAAACTTATTAAGAATAGTGAAGCTGATAAGACAGGCGAGATATGTGTATCAGGAACAGCGGTTACAATGGGTTACTTTAACAATAAAGAAAAGACAGACAGTGCATTTGTCCAGAACCCACTTAATGGCAGTTATAATGAAATTATATATAGAACTGGTGATTTGGGATATTATAATGATAATAAGGAAATGTGTTTCTCGTCAAGAAAGGACTTCCAGATAAAGCACAATGGACACAGAATTGAATTAGGAGAGCTTGATATGGCTATTAATTCAATGGATAACATACAGAGAGCCTGCTGTATATACCAGCAGGAGGAGAATAAGATATACGCTTTTTATGAGGGGGAGCAGGATAATAAGTCACTCACTCATTATCTTTTATCCAAACTTCCTAAATTTATGATTCCGGAGGTTATGATTAACGTAAAGTCAATGCCTCTTACTAAAAATGGAAAGATAGACAGAAAAGCTTTAATGGAGGAATATAATGCTTAGTACAGAAAAAATTATTGAGATAGCGGACCAACATTCAACACCATTGTATATATTAGATAAAGAAGCACTTGAAAATAGAATTAATGAGATAAAGGCTATATTAGGAGAAGGGGTTACACTCTGCTATGCTATGAAAGCTAATCCATTTTTTGTAGATGCATTTAAACATCTTAATACTAAGTATGAGGTGTGTTCACCGGGAGAATTTGCAATATGCGAGCGAGAGAAGGTCAATATGAAGGATATTGTATTATCCGGTGTTAATAAGGAGAAAGCTGATATATGCCACGTTTTAAATGATTGCGGCGGAGTTGGTGTTTATACAGTAGAGTCAAAGGAACAGTATAGCCTTTTATCAGAATGTGCAAGGGAAGCTGAAGTTACAATAGATGTGCTTTTAAGAGTAACAAGCGGCAACCAGTTCGGACTTGATGAGGAAGATATTAAGGATATTGTTAAGAACAGGGAGAAATATCCAGAACTTAATATTCGTGGTGTACAGTGTTATACAGGTACACAGAAGAAAAAGTTCGATATTATAAAGTCAGAAATAGAGTGGCTTGACGGACTTTGCGACAGCCTTTATGCAGATTATGGCTTTAAAGCAGAAGAATTAGAGTATGGTCCGGGACTTCCGGTATCATATTTTGGCGATGCGGCATATGATAATAAGTATGATATGTTAAAGGAGCTTGCAGCTTTACTTGAAAATTACAAGGCAAAGTACAGCATAACACTTGAAATGGGCAGATATCTTGTAGCTGAGTGTGGTATATATGTAACAGGAATTGCCGATATTAAGAAGAACAAGGGACAGCAGTATGTAATAGTTGATGGCGGCATTAACCATGTTAATTATTATGGACAGGCTATGGCTATGAAGATACCGGCATATTCATATGTAAAAGCAGATGGAACAGTAGTTAAGGATAGAAATGTAATGTCAAAGCTTAACGGAACAGATGATGAGAAATGGACAATATGCGGTTCACTCTGTACAGTTGCAGATCTCATTGTTAAGAATCTTCCAATTGGCACACCGGAATGTAATGACAAGATAATATTTTACAATATCGGAGCATATTCAATAACAGAGGGTATATATCTTTTCTTAAGCAGGAAGATGCCTGTTATAACAGCCTGCAATAAAGACGGAAGCGTGGAAGTGTACAGAGATGTAATATGTTCAGACAGAATTAATTCAAGACAGAATTTATTGAGTTAAATTTACTGGATTAAATATGGCTGATACGAAATAATCTGTATGGGATATTGCAGCTTATACAATATATGATAATAATTTATATAAAATATGCTTGACTTAATATATACATATGTTATATTTTGTATCTGATAGGATTCCTGTTTTTAGTGAGGGCAGAGTGCTTAATTGTAGCTGCCTTATATTATAATGGAATTATTTTAGATGGTGGAAGTTAACAATTTAACTATTCATGACGATATTTTTATTAAGAAAGGCTAGGTTTTTTATAATGGATCAGTTATTGGATATTTTGACAGAGGTTAATTCAGATGTGGATTACGAAACATGCGATACACTCGTAGATGATGGAATTTTAGATTCTTTTGATATTGTATCAATTGTAGGTGAATTAAATGACACATTTGATATCAATATTACACCTGTTGATATTGTACCTGAGAATTTTAATTCAGCAGAAGCTATGTGGGATATGATTCAGCGTCTTTCTGAGTAATTAACATAATATATGGCTGTTCTTAGAGCGTGGTACGTTTAAGGATAGTCATTAATAAGTTAATTGAAGTTAGTATGTATGTAAGGCACGGAGGCCGAAGTCAGCAGACAAGGAGGAATGGTTATGGCAACAATTTCAGCTTATACTTCCAGTTCAATTTCAACATTGTTTTCTGGTCTTAATTCAAGCAGCAGTAACAACAGCTTTGGAATTGGAAGTCTTGATCTTAGTACTTACAATTCAATTAAGACAGGTGCTTACAAGCAGTTATTAAAGTCTTATTATGCTAAGAATCCTGTTTCATCAGACAGCAGTTCATCTAAGACAGATAACAGCAGTGCAACAACAATTTCATCACAGAAGATTAATGCGACTAAGACTAAGGATGCTTCAAAGGCAGTTGTTAATGATGCAACTGATTTAAGAAAGACATCTTTATGGCAGAAGAAGTCTGTTACTAATGAAGATGGAACAACAGAGAATAAGTATGACGCAGATGCAATCTATAAGGCTGTATCAGCATTTGTCAAAGATTATAATTCTATGATTGATGCGACAGGTGACTCTTCTGATACAAGTGTATTAAGAACAGCATCTAATATGGTTAATACAACCAAAGCTAATTCCAAGGTATTAAAGGAACTTGGAATAAGCGTTGACAGCAATAACAAGCTCGTTATTGACAAGGACACATTTATGGCAGCGGATATGTCAGTTGCTAAGTCGGCATTTGCTGGTGCAGGCTCATTTGGACAGTCTGTTGCTAACAGTGCAGCATCTATATACAGTAGTTCGGCTACTACATTAGCTAAGTTACAGACACAGAACCTTTATGGCTCTGATGGCAGCTACAGCTATGTTTCAGCTTCTGTATATAATCAGTTTACTTAAAAGAGAGGTTAAATATAATGGCATTATTAGATACATGGAGAAATCTTGCTTACCAGACAGAGATGGATAATAAGACAGCTAACGAATTCTGGGGAAGCTATTTTACACAGGAAAAGGCAATATATGAGCAGATTCTTGCAGATCCGGATACAGTAGTTAAAGGAACTGTTAAAGAACTTGCTGATAAGTATGGAGTGGAAGTGCTTCTTATGACAGGATTTCTTGATGGAATCAATGACAGTCTTAAAACTCCTAATCCAATTGAGACAATGGAAGAGGATACAGAAGTAAGTCTTGATTATGACAAAGAAAAACTTTACTACAATATGGTTGCTTGTAAGGCAGATTGGTTATATGAGCTTCCACAGTGGGATAACCTTCTTGATGAAGCTACAAGAAAAGATTTATACAAGAAGCAGAAGTTATCAGGAACTATCGTTAAGGGCAAGAAGATTGGACGTAATGATCCATGTCCTTGCGGAAGCGGTAAGAAGTACAAACAGTGCTGTGGAAAGAACGCTTAATTGGTAATAAACAGTTTGTCGGTTAACCTGCAGGTAGTCTTAAGAGACTGCCCGCAGGTCTTTTGAATTTATGCGAATTGGAGATAATATGGAAGCATATACAGGATTTGCCTATGTCTATGATGAGTATATGGACAATATACCATATGACGAATGGGAAGAGTATTTAGTAGAACTATTAAAAGAGAATGGTATAGACAAAGATAATACAGTTATAGACCTTGGCTGTGGCACAGGAACAGTGACAAGAATGTTGGATAAAGAGGGGTATAACTGCATAGGAATAGATTTATCTGAGGATATGCTTTCTATAGCAAGTGACAAGACATATGACAGCGGACAGCAGATAATATACAGTTGTCAGGATATGAGGGATTTCGAAGTTCCATATGAGACAGATGCATTTATAAGCATTGGTGACTCAATGAATTATATAACAGCTAATGATGATTTGTGTGATGTGTTTAAATGTGTAAAGAAAGGCCTGAAACAGGGAGGAGTATTTATATTTGATTTAAAGACAATACATTTTTTTAAGGATATATTAGCTGATAATACATATGCTGAGAATAGGGAAGATTCAGCGTTTATATGGGACAATTATTATGATGAGGAAAGCTCTAACAATGAGTATGAGCTTGCCGTATTCGTAAGAAATGAAGATGGAACATTTGACAGATTTGAGGAAGAACACTACCAGCATGGTTTTACTTTGGGAGAAGTAGCTGATGCTGTAAAAAAAGCGGGACTTAAAATCAGGAATGTATATGATGCATTTTCACATAATGCACCTGATGATAATTCCGAAAGGCTGTATTATATAATAGAAAAATAGCTGCGTGCCATTATGCACGCATATAAGCAATAAAGTATTATATAACAAAAGTAATAATGAGTTATGTAATACGCAGATAGTGAATCGTGCACTGAAATATGCACAGGAAAGAGGAATGTTATGAAAGACTATATAGTAAGAGCAACAGCCGCTAATGGACAGGTAAGAGCATTTGCGGCTACTACAAGAGGTGTTGTTGAAACAGCAAGAAAAGATCATAATACAAGCCCTATAGCAACTGTGGCACTTGGAAGACTTCTTACGGGTGCAGCTATGATGGGAATAATGATGAAGAATGATTCAGATATACTTACTGTCCAGATTAAGGGAAATGGACCAATTGGTGCGATGACAGTAACAGCAGAGCCTAATGGACATGTAAAGGGCTTTGTTGCCAATCCGGAGGTTATGCTTCCATTAAAGAATGGACATATGGATATAGCCGGTGCAGTTGGTATCGGTGTTTTAAGTGTAATTAAGGATATTGGCTTAAGAGAGCCTTATGTTGGAGATACTATTCTTATAACAAGTGAGATAGCTGATGACCTGACATACTATTTTGCAACAAGTGAGCAGGTTCCATCATCAGTAGGACTTGGTGTTCTTATGAATAAGGACAACACAGTAAGGGAAGCTGGCGGATTTATTATACAGCTTATGCCTAACGCAACAGATGAGTTTATAGACAAGCTTGAAAAGAGAATTAAAGAGATTAAGTCGGTTACTAATATGCTTGATGAGGGCATGACACCGGAGGATATATTAGAGCATATATTAGGAGATATGGATTTACAGATACTTGATACAGTTCCTACAGAATTCTACTGCAACTGCTCTAAGGAAAGAGTAAGTGCGGCTGTAATAAGTGTTGGTAAAGAGGAACTTCAGAAGATGATAGATGAGGGCGAACCAATAGAGGTAAACTGCCATTTCTGTAACAGCCACTACAAATTCAGCGTTGATGAGTTAAAGGATATGCTTATTAAAGCAAGATAATGAATATAAATCAGCTATTTCTTGAATTTATTATATAATTGCTGTATTATTAATTTAATATGGATTGATTAAGCAGGAACTGTTTAGGAGGAACTTACTAATGGATAACGAGACTGTTTCAAAGAATTTTATTGAACAGATTATTGATAAGGATATTGAGGAGGGACATTGCCAGAAGGTAGTCACAAGATTCCCACCAGAACCTAATGGATATCTTCATATAGGACATGCCAAATCAATATTACTTAATTATGGACTTGCCAAGGAATATAATGGTCAGTTTAATATGAGATTTGATGATACTAACCCAACAAAGGAAAAGGTTGAGTTCGTAGACTCTATTAAGAAGGATGTTGAATGGCTTGGTGCTAAATGGAATGGAGATGTTCTTTTTGCATCTAATTATTTTCCACAGATGTATGAAGCTGCTATCAGACTTATCAAGAAGGGAAAGGCTTATGTAGATGACCTTTCAGCAGAGGAGATAAGACAGTATAGAGGAACACTTACAGAGCCGGGCAAGGAAAGTCCTTACAGAGAGCGTTCTGTAGAGGAAAATCTCAAGCTTTTTGAAGAGATGAAGGAAGGTAAGTATGCAGACGGAGAGAAAGTATTAAGAGCTAAGATTGATATGGCTTCTCCTAATATCAATATGAGAGATCCTATTATATACAGGGTTGCTCATATGACACACCACAGAACAGGTGATGAGTGGTGCATATATCCTATGTATGACTTTGCACATCCTATTGAGGATGCTGTTGAGGGAATAACACACTCTATCTGTACACTTGAGTTTGAAGACCACAGACCATTATATGACTGGGTTATTATTGAGACAGGATATAAGACATCACCAGAGGAAAATCCTAAGCAGATTGAGTTTGCCAAGTTATATCTTACTAATGTAGTAACAGGTAAAAGATATATTAAGAAGCTTGTAGAGGATGGTGTTGTAGACGGCTGGGACGACCCAAGGCTTGTATCTATAGCTGCTTTAAGAAGAAGAGGTTTTACACCAGAATCTATAAAGATGTTCGTGGACCTTGTAGGTGTTACTAAGGCACAGGGTTCAGTTGAATATCCTATGCTTGAATACTGCATAAGAGAAGACTTAAAGCTTAAGGTTAAGAGAATGATGGCTATTCTTGATCCTGTTAAACTTGTTATTGACAACTATCCAGAAGATCAGGTTGAATATATGGACGTTGCCAATAATCAGGAAAATCCAGAAATGGGAACAAGAAAAGTACCATTTACTAAAGAATTATACATTGAAAGGGAAGATTTTATGGAAGAACCTCCAAAGAAGTATTTCAGAATGTTCCCAGGCAATGAAGTAAGACTTATGAATGCTTATTATGTAACATGCACAGGCGTTGATAAAGACGAGAATGGCAATATTACTTGTATTCATTGTACTTACGATCCAGAGACAAAGGGCGGCAATTTTACTGGAAGAAAAGTTAAAGGAACTATACACTGGGTATCAGCATCAAGGGGAATAAATGCTGAGGTAAGATTGTATGATAATATTGTAGACGAAGAAAAGGGTGTATACAATGAGGATGGTTCTATGAACATTAATCCTAATTCACTTACAATTCTTAAGAACTGTGTATTAGAGCCAGAGCTTGCTAATGCCAGGCCAGAGGACAGATTCCAGTTTGTAAGAAATGGATATTTCTGTGTTGACAACAAGGATTCAAAGGGGAATGTATTGGTGTTCAATAGAATAGTTTCATTGAAAAGCTCATTTAAACTTCAGAAGTAATTAATGCCATTATAATGGCAGTATGGGTAATGATATGGAAATCAAAGATGAAAAGTCTTATATATTTGATAAGACGATGAAATGCAATGTATGTAACAAAGAGTTTACTACTAAGCAGGTAAGAACTGGCAAAGCCAGATATACAGGAACTAACGACATACTTAAGCCATTGTATACAGGAATAGATAGTACGAAGTATGATATTATTATGTGTCCTCATTGTGGCTATGCGGCAGTTCCGAGAACTTATGGAAAGCTGACACCTAAACAGAGGCAGCTTATCAGAGATAATATTGAAGGTAAATTCAAGGTTACATGGAAGGAAGAGGACAGCTATTCTTATGATGTAGCGATAAGACGTTGTAAAATGGCACTTCTTACGGAGATGATAACAGGTACTAAGATAAGTGAAAGTGCATATCTTTGTTTAAGATTAGCGTGGCTTTATGATGGCAGGATTGAAGAACTTAGAAGCCAGAATGCCAGTGAAGAAATAATTAACCAACACCTGAAATCCCAGCAGGAGTATATTCAGGATGCCTATAAAGGATTTAAGGAGGCAGTTCAGACACAATACCCTCCTATATGTGGTATGGATGAGAATACAATTAATTATCTGCTCGCCAGCCTTGGCATAAAATGCAAAGATTATGGTACAGCAAAGCAGTTTGCCTCATCAATAGTAACATCCAGGTCTGCACAGGCAGGTCTTAAGGAGAAGGCAAGGGGATTGTTAGGACAGATTAAAGCAAATGAATAGAATTAAGACAGTGTTTCAAAAGCTATGGTCATATGAGACATTTCATATATTCATGTATTCAATTGCACTAAATGCAGTGATTGAATGTCTTAATAACAGAGGATTAACAGGACTTTTGAAGATATTCACAAGTCCTGTTATCTTTCTTATGAACACCTTGATAATAATGACTACATTATCAATAGGGTTGTTCTTTAAGAGAAGAATATTTGTATATGTGCTTATGGCTGTATTGTGGATTATATTAGCATTTATTAACTTTGTAGTGTTGTATTCACGAAAGACACCATTTACAGCGATGGATATATATCTTATAAGTGATGCCATAAAGGTCATACCGCTGTATATTAATGTATTCCAGATGATACTTATAGTAGTCGGGATAATCGCAGTTATATCAGGGCTTGTAATGTTGTTTAAAAGAACAAAGGTATATACACAGGAACTGCCATTATATAAGCAGTTATTACATTCAGGCTTTAAGTTTGCAGTGATATTCCTGCTTACATATGCGGTTGCGGCAAGCCTTATAATTAATGGATATGTACAGACACATTTTGGCAATCTTGCACAGGCATATAAGCAGTATGGATTTGTGTATTGCTTTACAAGCAGTATTAAAGACCGTGGAATAAGCAAGTCCAAGGAATATTCAGAAGAATATATTGACGGAATTAAAGATGAGCTTGATGAAAGTGTACCTGATGCATCAGAGTCTTCACCTAATATAATATTTGTACAGCTTGAATCATTTTTTGACCCTAAGCTTGTAAAGGGTGTTACATTTTCAAGTAATCCAACACCTAATCTTGACAGGATAATGAAAGAATATTCGTCAGGATATCTGTCAGTGCCTTGCTTTGGTGCAGGTACGGCTAATACTGAATTTGAGGTTCAGACAGGCGTTAACCTTGATGATTTTGGACCAGGTGAATATCCTTACAGGACAGTTATGCAGTCAAAGACATGTGAGTCAGCCGCTTATGATTTAAGAAAGCTTGGCTATTCAACACACGCAATCCATAATAATGATGCAACATTTTATGACAGATATAAGGTGTTCTCACATCTTGGATACGATACTTTTACATCTATTGAATATATGGATAGTGATTATCAGAAGACACCACTTGGCTGGGCTAAGGATAAAATGCTTACAGCACAGATAAAGAAGGCTCTTGACTCAACAGAAGGAGCAGATTATATATTTACTATATCTGTTCAGGGACATGGAGATTATCCAACGACAATGCCAGAGGGTTTTATTTCAGGAATAACAGTTTCAGGATTTTTTGATGAAGAGGAACAGGTACAGTTCGAGTATTATGTTAATCAGATTCACGAGATGGATACCTTTATAGGTGAACTTACTAATATGTTATCCAGAAGAAATGAAGAAACCGTACTTGTTATGTATGGCGATCATCTTCCAACATTTAATTTCACTAATGATACTATGGAGAATGGTGATATATACCAGACAGAGTATTTTATATGGTCTAATTATGGTTTAGAGAAGGAAGATATTGATCTTCAGGCTTATCAGCTATCAGCAGCAGTATTTGACAGGCTCGGAATATCAGAAGGTTATATTATGAAGTTCCATCAGGCAAAGCATAATGATGCTGATTACCTTAAGAAGTTAAAGGTGCTTGAATACGATATATTGTATGGTGATAAACAGATATATGGTGGAAAAGTTCCCTATGTAGCAACAGATTTAAAAATGGGAATTGACGATATTACAATAGATGAAGTGTATGATTATAAGGATTATGTATGTATAAGCGGTAAGAATTTCAATGATTTCAGCACTGTATATATTAATAATAAAGAGCAGGAAAATGCAGAGCTTATAAGCAGTACAATGATAAGGGTGCCTAAACGCAGTATCAAATCAGGAGATGAAATAGCAATAGCCCAGAGAGGCAATGATAAGATAGAGCTTGGAAGAACCACATATATTGTGACAAATTAATTAGGATTATAATAAATAAATTGACACTAACAATTGAAAATGTTAATATGAAAAAGGTGTAATCACCACATATTAAATTTGGAGGTACTTGAAATGAAAGGTACAGTAAAGTGGTTCAATAACCAGAAGGGTTACGGCTTTATAAGTGATGAGTCTGGAAAGGATGTTTTTGTTCATTATTCAGGACTTAATATGGAAGGTTTCAAGTCTTTAGAGGAAGGCGCTGCTGTTGAGTTTGACGTAACAGAAGGTGCTAAGGGTCCTCAGGCTGTCAACGTAACAAAATTATAATCCGAATGGTTTGCAGTGTGCCTTTTCCTGATTTATATATAGATTTTTGAAAAGATATATTGTTATACAATTAAGATTATTAAAGAGCAGTCGCTTGTGGGTGACTGCTCTTTTGTATATAGTGGAGCTGATTATTATAATTTTATTTTATATATAGTTAATTGTATAAGAAGTGCATTGTATGTTAGAATTAATAACAGATAAATATTACGGAGGAATTATTGTGGAAGAATATGGTATCAGTTTAGAAAATGGAATACCTGCAGGAGCAGAGAATATGCTGTCAGCAGGCGGAATTCTTTTGTTATCGGCATTTATAGTGCTTACTATAGTTGTCATTAAAAGGTGGAATGGACGTTTTGTTAATGTGCTGGCTGGTGCATTTGCATACTCAATATTTGTATTTATATGCTGTAATCTGATTATGTCAGCACTTGCACTTATCCCATCAATAGATGAAGCATTTAATTATAACAGTACAGCATATACAGTTGTATATTCAATTCTTGCGGCTGTTGCAATGACATTTGCAAGATATGTATTGTGCAGGTTTATGAATGGAAGATTTGAAAGAAAAGGTGATATATATTTATCAGGTATAGGTCTTGCTTTAGGTGATGGAGTTCTATATGGACTTACAGTTATATCTACAATGTCAATAGCCACAGCTATTAACAATGAGGGAATTGATGCAATGATGGCAGGACTTACACAGAATGATACAGAAACATTTTACCAGACACTTGGTAATCTTGTTAATGCACCATCATATTTGTGGTTATTAATGGGAATAGCCTTCACACTTGATGTTATTCTTTCTATAGCACTCAGTGCTGCTATACAGGCATATGTTAAGGGTGTGGCTTCTTATATGACAGGCTGTTATGTTGCAATAATACAGTTTGCAAGTTATATATCATTCCAGATATTTGATTACAGTTCGCCAGTATCAATAATAGTCTGCTTTGTTATTAAGATGGTTATAGATATTGCGGCAATAGCATATGTGTTCAAGGTTGTTGTCAGGGAGATGAATTACGCTAATGACTGATATAGTAACTGGTTTAACAACAGAAGAGGTAAATAAATTAAAAGAGCAGGGTTTGGATAATATTCCTGTAGGTAATCAGTCTAAGACAATAGGACAGATAATAGCAGGAAATGTATTTACATATTTTAACTTTGTATTTGCGGTATTTGCAGCACTTTTAATTCTTGTAAGGTCATATATTAATATGACCTTTTTGCCTATTATATTGCTTAATACTATACTTGGTATAGTACAGGAAATAAAAGCTAAGATAGTATTAGACAGGCTTATTGTTGTTAATGCCCCTAGAACTAAGGTTATAAGGGACAGTGCTGTATCAGAGGTCGATTCAGTTACACTTGTTAAAGGCGATGTATGTATATTCACAGCGGGCAACCAGTTAAGTGCCGATGCCATACTTGCAGAGGGCTGTGTCAGAGTTAATGAGGCGATGGTAACAGGTGAATCTGACGAAGTTATTAAAAATAAAGGAGACATATTATTATCAGGAAGTTATATTGTATCAGGAGAATGTAAGGCAGTTCTTACGCAAGTAGGACATAAGGCGTATGCGGCAAGACTGGCATTGGAAGCCAAGGCAGGGCGTAAGAAAAAAAAGACCGATATGATGAAATCTTTGGATAATCTTGTCAAAATAATTGGAGTTGTAATAGTTCCACTTGGAATTATTATGTATGTGCAGAGCCATTTCTTTCTTGGGCATACTATAAAGAATAGTGTTGTATCTATGGTTGCCTCACTGGTAGGAATGATTCCGGAAGGTCTGTATCTGCTTGCCAGCGTGGCTTTAGTAGTCAGTGTCAAGAAGCTAGCCAGGAGCAATGTATTAGTACATGAGATGAATTGTGTGGAGACACTTGCAAGGGTTAATGTGTTGTGCGTTGATAAGACAGGTACAATTACAAGACCGGATATGTCTGTAAGTGATGTTGTATTTTTAAAGGACAATGTAGGAAAGCTTATTGCAGGAGTTGCCAGCAATATGGATGATGATAATGAAACGATGAAAGCGATAAAGAATTATTACCATATTACGGGCAGGGATAATAGTGCAGAGAGAGTATACTCATTTTCTTCACAGAACAAATACAGCGGAGCAGTATTAGATGGCAGATGTTATATATTCGGTGCACCTGAATATGTACTGCTTGATACATATGCAGAATATGAGGATATATTTGAAAGATATTCAGGACACGGAGAAAGAATACTTGTATTTGGCGAGTGTGTGGGTGACCCTTGCGGTAATATTATAGAAGAAGCGGTTAATCCTTATGCTTTTATAATATTGGAGAATGAGATAAGGGATACAGCCAAAGAAACATTTGGATACTTTGCTTCGCAAGGTGTGGATATAGTTGTTATATCCGGAGATAATCCGGTCACAGCTTCAAAGGTGGCTGTGAGGGCAGGAATTAACAATGCAGAGAATTATATAGATGCAACGACACTTAAGAGCAGACAGGATATAAGGGAAGCGATAACTAAGTATACTGTATTCGGGAGAGTTGTTCCAAGCCAGAAGAAGGAGATTATAGAAGCCTATAAAGAAAGCGGCAAGGTTGTAGCTATGACAGGAGATGGAGTTAATGATGTGCTAGCGTTAAAATGTGCTGACTGTAGTGTGGCTATGGCATCGGGAAGCGAGGCAGCAAGCAATGCGGCACAGGTAGTTCTTTTAGACTCAGATTTTTCCAAAATGCCTCAGGTTGTGCTTGAGGGCAGGCGTGTGGTTAATAATATACAGAGGTCAGCTTCTCTGTTTCTTGTTAAAAATATATTCTCGATATTAACGACAATATTTACACTTATAGCGGCTAACCTTTATCCGCTTTATCCAACTCAATTGTCACTGCTTGGAGCATTTACAATTGGAACACCGGCATTCTTTCTGGCATTACAGCCTAATAAGAATATAATACGTGGGGATTTCCTTACGAATGTCATTATAAAGGCACTGCCCGCAGGAATAACTGATTTTATTATGCTGGCGGTGATATCGATACATGGTGCAGTTATTGGAATGAGCAATGAGCAGATATCAACAGTTGCAATAATAGTACTTCTTATAATCGGAATGATGTCACTTATAAGAATATGCAGGCCATTTGACTGGCTGAGGGCATTGGTATGTATTGCGATGGGGGTTGGAATTGCAATATGTCTATTATTCTTTAAGAAGATATTTGCAATCGCAGCTATCAATATGGTAATGCTTAATATCATTATTGTGTATGCAGTTGTTGCAGTTGGACTGTTTGTACTGATATGCAGGATTGTAGGCACAGTAATAGAATATATTGAAGGTCATAGCAGAAGATTTAGAAAGCTTCTTAAGGGGTAGCTGCAAGGTTTATAAAGATTGGTGGAGCTCTTGGTTGTATCGGATTGAATATATAAAATGTATATAATATGCAAAGATATATAATATGCAAAAGATATATAATGTATAAAATGTATGGATTATGCCGCTGTGGCTGGATTATAATCCATACATTTTTAATTTTAAAAGGCAGATTTATTTTCCAGCCGCCTTTTTAGAATAGTCAGTTGTTACAAGCTTTTCATAAGGCACATCACTGCCAAGCTCGCCAGACTGCTTTAATATGTCTTTAAGAAGCTCAAAGCTTTTCTTTTCAAAGATAGTGTCGCCCTTCCATGTATCCTGCGTCTTGTAACGGTCAACAATGGTTGTTATAGTATCAAGGTCGGTTTCAGGAAACTGTGGAGCGATAACTTCTGCGATTTCACTGCTGGTGTGGGAATTGACGTAGTCAAGGCCTTTCTGGATAGCGTTAGTAAAGCCCTGGATTACATCAGGGTGTTTTTCAATAAAGCTTTTGTTAGCACAGTAGGCAGTATAAGGAACATATCCGCTGTCAGTACCAAGAGAAGCTACTACATAGCCTTCCTTCTGCTGTTCAAGGAGCGTTGCAGAAGGCTCAAATTCTACAGTGTAATCAGCTATTCCTGATGTGAAAGCGGCTGCTGTAGAACCAAAGTCAACATTTTGAAGTATTGTAAGGTCATCTACAGGAGATATTCCATTTTTCTTAAGGATATATTCGAAAAGCATCTGAGGCATACCACCGGCTCTGCCGCCAAGAACTGTCCTGCCTTTAAGATTATCCCATTTAAAATCAGTTTCATTATCGCGGGATACAAGAAAATTGCCTGCACGCTGGGTAAGCTGGGCGAAGTTGACAGCGTAGTCGGTAGAACCTTCCTGATATACATATATAGAACTTTCTGAACCCATAAAACCGATATCAGCTTCTTTTGATACAAGAGCGGTCATTACCTTATCAGCACCAAAGCCTGTGACAAGATTAAGGTCAATGCTCTCATCTTCAAAATATCCAAGCTCAATAGATACATATTGTGGTGCGTAGAATATAGAATGGGCAACCTCGCTGAGTGTAATCTTAACTGTAGAATTATCGGTATCTTTTCTGCACGCAAATGCACTCATTATCATCATTACACATAACAGCATAGCAATGACACGTTTGATTGTCTTCAATAAAATCCTCCATTCTAAATGTATAAAACACATTTTTATCTGTTCAATAATTATATTATTCAGATGAATTAATATATGTGATTAAATCTGTGAAAAATGTTAAAAAAGCTAATTATTTAGTTGGCTAAATATATTAAATATGTTAAAATGAATTATAAAAGTAGCAATGAATGGAGGTCGTTTTGTTATGTTTGGGAAAAATAGAACAGCACAAGACACATTAGGCAATGACAGAGAATTATTATTGCAGGCTATGGATAAGATTATAGCCGGCGATTTCAGTGAGGTCTCTGCTGAAGGTTTTAGAGATCCTATATATGCAGAAAAGCTTAACCAGATGATTGGTGCATATAAGAAAGCTAATAATAATTATATTATGAGACTTAATGATGCAATGAAGTCTATAGGAGATAATTCATATGTTAAGAATATGCTTGATCAGGTGTATACACAACAGCAGTCTATAACAGATATGAATTCTTCAAGCCAGATACTTAAGGAGTCAATTGGTAATATTTCAGATGCAATGGGTGAGATTCGTGATAATACCCACGATATGTTACAGGTGTCACAGAGTAGTGCCGCTAATATGAACGACAGTATAACAGTCGTTAATGAATCATCACAGAAGATAGCGGATATTAACAATCAGGTTAATGCATTCCACGAGAAGATTAATAAGATCGGCGAGATTGTTGATATTGTTAAGAAGGTAGCAAGCCAGAGCAATCTTCTTGCACTTAACGCTTCAATTGAGGCTGCAAGAGCAGGTGAAGCAGGAAAGGGCTTTGCAGTAGTTGCTGATCAGGTAAGACAGCTTTCAAGCAATACATCTGAGTCGGCAGAAGATATTGTTAAATATGTCAATGAACTTAAGCAGGATATTGAAGTGCTTGCTAATTCAATGAATGAGACAACAGTCAAGTTATCAGAAGGTAATGAAAAGGTAGAGATATCATTAAGAGATATTGAACGGATGAATGAACAGATGGTAGCAATCAATGCTTCTGTAGAAAGCATTTTCAATGACATTGACAGACAGTCAGAGACAACAACAGAATTTACTAATCAGGTACAGACAATAGCAGATTCTTACGGAATGCTGACTAAAGAATGTACAGAGACTGGTACCCATATATTCAAGATAGGAAGATATATAGATACCTGCCGAAGCGATATGTTCAGGGAAGCTGGTAAAGTAACAACTCAGGATATGTTAAAAATATTCGAGATTGACCACTTTATCCTTATGTGGAGAGTGTACAACAATGTTGCAGATTTCGAGAGATTAAAGATTACACAGCTTAACAATCCGGACAGTTGTAAGCTTGGTAAGTGGATGCATGCACAGACAGATCCTAAGATTACAGGATGTCAGGAATTCAAGAAGCTTGATTCTGCACACAGACTTGTTCACAAGTATGCTTGTGATTCTTGGACAGCTAAGGATAAGGGAGATGATGCTGCGGCTATTGCAGCATTTGAAAAGTGCCGTGAAGCTTATGGAGAATACAAGAAGGCCATCGGTGATATGAGGAACTATATGAGAACAATTGGATATACAGATGAGACTAAGATAGTTGTCTTCAGGAATTAGTTAAATATAATCACAGATTAATAAGATAAGCTGGAATTTACATAGCTGCCTTTAATGCAGAATATGCCTTAAGGATATAAGCTTGTAGAATTCCAGCTTTTTTGTTAATAAAAGTAATAAAATTTAATTATTTATATATGGGAATTGATTAACAAAATTTAACCATATATATAATGGATTTTAATAATAAAACTCAATCATCTATATACTGGACTTTTTAATAATAAGAGTTCATAATATGAGTTATGAATAAATAATGATATATTCGTGATTACTATGACAAGAAGGTATGTATTAAGACTGACTGTTGTCCCTTCGCAATACAGCAATGTTGTATTAAATTGCGTAAGAATGGAGATTGTTATGAGAGAGGTATATGTAATAGGGCATAAGAATCCGGATACAGATTCGGTGTGTTCAGCAATATGCTATTCCAGACTGAAAAATCTGATTACTGGAAGTGAGGATTACATTCCTAAAAGAGCCGGACATCTTAACGAAGAAACTCAGTATGTTCTTGAAAAATGTGGTGTAAAGCCTCCGGCATATATTAAAGATGTTAGACCTCAGGTAAGAGATATTGATGTCAGGAAGATAAGTGGAATATCGGAAGAACTTTCAGTAAGAAATGCGTGGAAATTAATGAAAGAAAGAGGTGTTGAGACACTTCCTATCATTGAAGATGATAAGCTGAAAGGACTTGTTACAATCAGTGATGTTGCTAAGTCATATTTTGAAATGTATGACAGTGATATATTATCTGTTTCAGGCACAAGTCTCAGTAATATCGTGGATACCCTTAAGGGCGAGGTTATAACTGGTGATATAGATAAGCATTTTAATAAGGGGAAGATGATTATTGCTGCCGCCAATCCTGATATGATGGAAAATATGATTGAAGAGGGTGATTTTGTAATTCTTGGCAATAGATATGAGTCACAATTATGTGCTATTGAGATGGAGGCGGGATGTCTTATAATATGTGAGGGTGCAAAGGTATCAAGCACAATAACCAAGATAGCTGCACAGCATAATTGTGTTATAATATCGACAGCGTATGATACATATACAGTTGCAAGACTTATTAATCAGGCCATTCCTGTAAGTTTCTTTATGAAGCAAGAAGCACTTATTAAGTTCAAGCTAAACGATTTTATTGAAGATATACAGGATATAATGGCTAAGAAGCGTTACAGGGATTTTCCGATTGAGGATGATACAGGCAGATATGTCGGTATGATTTCAAGAAGAAATATTATTAAGACCGATAAGAAGAAGGTAATTCTTGTGGATCATAATGAGAAAAACCAGGCTGTATTTGGTATTGAAGATACTGATATATTGGAGATAATAGATCATCACAGACTTGGATGTATACAGACGATAACACCTGTATTTTTCAGAAACCAGCCGCTTGGCTGTACTGCAACAATAATATATCAGATGTACTGTGAGCATAATATAGATATTGATAAGACGACAGCCGCACTGTTATGTTCGGCAATAATATCAGATACGCTTATATTAAAATCACCAACCTGCACACACTATGATGTTGATGCCTGTCAGGTATTAGCTGATATAGCTGGTATTGATATAGAAGAATACGGCAGGGAAATGTTCAGGGCAGGAAGTAATCTTTCTGATAAATCAGAAGAAGAGATATTCTATAGGGATTATAAGAAGTTCTCAATTGGAGAGATAACTGTAGGTGTTGGACAAGTAAATTGTATGAGTCAGGAAGAGATAGATGAGCTTATTAAGAAAGAAGCTTCTTATATCACAAGTGTTACGGATAAGTCAGATGAGATAAATATTGCATATCTTCTTCTGACAGATGTAATGAAAGAGACATCGTATGTTATGTTATCAGGTAAGAATGCTGAACAGGTGCTTATGCAGGCATTTAACCTTGATGAGATAACCAACAATTACGTAATACTTCCTGGTGTTGTTTCGCGTAAAAAGCAGTTCCTGCCAGCTATAGTTGAGGTATTACAGCAATAATGTGAAGATGAGGATATATAGCAGTAATTGGTAATTTGCAGGTATAGTTGATGTAGATATATTGTGGTATTGCATATGTATAACAGTATTATAAATTGGTATTGTATATATAGTAATATTACAGATTAGAAAGTGTATATATGCACAGAAATGAGGAGTAACAACAATGAAGAAGTTAATGAGAAATGACCCTTGCTGGTGTGGCAGTAAAAAGCCTTATTGTGAATGCCATATGGATTTTGATAAGAAAATTGAAATGTACAGAAAGAAATTCCACAAAGTTCCGCCAAGAAGCATTATAAAGAATGAAGAACAGCTTCAGGGTATGAGAGAGAGCAGTAAGATTAATATTGCTGTACTTGATTATGTAGCTGAGAACATTAAAGTGGGTATGACAACTCAGGAAATTGATGAGATGGTGTATGAAAAGACAACAGCTATGGGTGGAATTCCAGCACCTCTTAATTATGAAGGATTTCCAAAGAGTGTGTGTACATCTATTAACAATGAAGTATGTCACGGTATTCCATCATCTAATATAGTATTAGCAGATGGTGATATCGTAAATGTTGACTGCTCAACAATTCTTAATGGCTATTTTTCAGATTCTTCAAGAATGTTCTGTTTAGGAAATGTTGCACCAGAGCATAAGAAGCTTGTAGATGTTGCAAAGGAATGTGTGGAGCTTGGACTTGCACAGGTTAAGCCCTGGGGACATCTGGGGGATGTTGCAGATGCAATAAGCAAGCACGCCAAGGAAAATGGATATTCAGTGGTTCGTGAAGTGGGCGGACACGGAATTGGTCTTGAATTCCACGAAACACCATTTGTCAGTTATGTTATTAAGAAGGGAACAGGTATGGTTATGGCACCCGGTATGGTATTCACTATTGAGCCAATGATTAATGCCGGTTACCCGGACGTATATGTTGATGATGACAATGGCTGGACAATATACACAGAAGATGATTCATATTCAGCACAGTGGGAAATAATGGTTCACGTTACTGATGATGGATATGAGGTTATGACATACTAATTAAGAATATATAATTATTATTTGATACAAATTATTATTGGATATAGAAGCTATCTGATGTGGAAGAATTCGTATGGTTCACACGCAGCTTGTATAGACAGGAAATATAAGGAAGATACAGGAGAGCGTACACCTGCCAGACAGCTTTATATATTAATAAAGGGGCTGCCGCACTAAGAAATGTATATATTATATAGATTGATAGTTAAGTCGGTATATCTATATAGTTATATTTTCTTATTGCGACAGTCCAATTTTATGATATAGACTATGATTTCATATTGGCATAATTATTTCTTGATACAGTTGCAGTTTTTATCAAATTCAGGATTGTATAGATAGTAATTATTACAGTCAAGCTTGCTCTGTATTATAGATAAGGCTTCACCAAAACGTTGGAAGTGGACGATTTCACGCTCTCTTAAGAATTTAAGCGGGTCGAGAACATCGGGGTCATCTTTGGCAAGCCTTATAAGGTTATCGTAAGTTGTGCGTGCCTTTTGTTCTGCCGCCATATCTTCAACGATATCTGTTATAGAATCACCCTTTGACTGGAATTCGCACGCATTAAATGGAATACCACCTGCCGCCTGAGGCCACACTGCTGATGTATGGTCTACATAGTAGGCTTCAAAAGGAGTTCCTTTAATCTGTTCCATTGTAAGGTTTCTTGTGAGCTGGTGAACCATTGTACTAATCATTTCAAAATGCCCCAGCTCCTCAGTGCCGATATCTGTAAGCAGCCCGGCAACTTCCCTGTATGGCATAGAATATCTTTGCGAGATGTAACGCATAGAAGCACCAAGCTCGCCGTCCGGTCCACCATATTGACTGATTATCATAGCTGCCAGAGTAGGGTTCGTCTGTTTTATTTTAATAGGGTATTCAAGTCGTTTTTCATAATTCCACATATCAGCAGCCCTCCATTTCCCAAGGCATTGGAGTTGCTACCCACATCCAGTAATTGTCGTTGGAAATGTGTAATTTATCGAGTGGTCCATAATAATCTGCATACTGTGTCATATAATCGCGGTATTTATCTTTTATCTGTGCATAATATTCAATTGCTTCGAGGTCATCAGGGTGGGTGTCAAGGTAGAGATTGACTTCTGTTAGTACAAATCCCAGTTCATAAATATTATGCATAAGCCCACGTTTGTCGGCTGTTAAAGTACAACTGGACTGTCGGGTTGGAGTGAGGGTGCTGTTGGAATTGCCTCTGTTGTGCAGATTGTTATTGTAATTGCGGTTGTTATTACAGCTATTATTAGAATAGCCATTATTGCAATTCTGCTGGCAATTGCAGGAAGACCTCTGGTTCATAGATGGCTGGTTAGTCATATTATTCATACTCTGCCTCCTGCAAAAGGTTTGGATAATACAGGAAATAATGTTCCACATTTAAGGGCTTTGCAAGGGTCATACAAATCTCCCCATTTCTGCCACGGTACATAACACATAGCAATCGCCCATGTATTCTGCATTCTCATAATCGAAAAAACTCCATATATTAAACTTATTAGTATTATATGTGGAAAATGACTTGATGCTACTATATGTAATTATATTGAATTTGACATATAATATGAGATTAAATATAATATTTGTGTAACCTAACGGTAACAAAAGTGATAATAGAGCTGGATATAATAGAATTCGGCTAATTGTAGATTGATAGAGATACATTAATTGTATGCGGCTATGCTATAGGAGTAATTTCTACTGATTGTAGATTAAAGAGGTTAGGTTGTTAAATAACACGAAAGTGTTATTTTTTTAATTTACAAATAAAATAACTTAACACCTCTTTACAAAAAATACGAAAGGTGTTATTGTAAAAATATAAATGGCACTATTGTAATAATCAGAAATAATATATTTTTAAGCAATTATATATTCATTAATATTTATTAAGAAATCAGAGGAGGTACATCAATGAACAAAGCAGCAGACAATTATACAGGTGGTAATTACGATGAATTTATAGCGTTATCCAAAGTTCAGAAGACTTTAAGAAATGAACTAAAGCCAACTCCATTTACAGCAGAACATATCAAGCAGAGGGGAATTATCTCAGAGGATGAATATAGAGCACAACAGAGTCTGGAGTTAAAGAAGATAGCTGATGAATATTATAGGAATTATATTACACACAAGTTAAATGACATCAATAATTTGGATTTTTATAATTTATTTGATGCAATAAAAGAAAAATATAAGAAAAATGATAAAGACAACAGAGATAAGCTGAATTTGATGGAAGCATCAAAACGTAAAGAGATAGAGAAAATGTTATCAGCAGATGATAATTTTAAATCAATGTTTGAAGCCAAATTGATAACAAAGCTTCTTCCTGATTATGTGGAACGTAATTATGCAGGTGAGGATAAGGAGAAAGCACTTGAAACACTTACTCTTTTTAAAGGCTTTACTACATATTTTACTGATTATTTTAATATAAGAAAAAATATGTTTAAAGAAAATGGAGGAGCATCATCTATATGCTATAGGATTGTTAATGTTAATGCTTCGATATTTTACGATAATTTGAAGACATTTATGTGTATAAAGGAAAAAGCCGAAACCGAAATTGCGCTAATTGAAGAAGAATTAACAGAGTTGCTTGATAGCTGGAGATTAGAGCATATTTTTTCTGAGGATTATTATAATGAGCTGCTTGCACAGAAGGGCATAGATTATTACAATCAGATATGTGGGGATGTCAACAAACATATGAATTTGTACTGCCAGCAGAATAAGCTTAAAGCTAATGTATTTAAGATGACGAAGCTTCAAAAACAGATAATGGGTATATCAGAAAAGGCATTTGAAATTCCTCCAATGTATCAGAATGATGAAGAAGTGTATGCTTCATTTAATGAATTTATTAGCAGGCTCGAAGAAGTTAAGCTGACAGACAGGCTTAGAAATATTTTGCAGAACATTAATATATATAATACAGCAAAGATTTATATTAATGCCAGATATTATACAAATGTGTCAACTTATGTATATGGCGGTTGGGGCGTGATAGATTCAGCTATAGAACGATATTTATATAATACAATAGCAGGAAAAGGTCAAAGCAAAGTTAAGAAAATAGAAAATTCTAAGAAAGATAATAAATTTATGAGCGTTAAAGAACTGGATAGTATCGTGGCAGAGTATGAGCCAGATTATTTTAATGCTCCATATATTGATGATGACGATAATGCAGTTAAGGCTTTCGGTGGACAGGGTGTGCTTGGCTATTTTAATAAAATGTCGGAGCTGTTAGCAGATGTCAGCCTGTATACAATAGATTATAATTCTGATGACAGTCTTATAGAGAATAAGGAAAGTGCGCTTAAAATAAAAAAACAGCTGGATGATATAATGTCGTTATATCACTGGTTACAGACATTTATTATAGATGAAGTCGTAGAAAAAGATAACGCATTTTATGCTGAGCTGGAAGATATATGCTGTGAATTGGAAAATGTGGTAACACTGTATGACAGAATTCGCAATTATGTTACTAAGAAGCCTTACAGCACACAGAAGTTCAAGCTTAATTTTGCTTCACCAACACTTGCCAGTGGCTGGTCAAGGAGTAAGGAATTTGATAATAATGCAATAATATTGCTTAGGAACAACAAATATTATATAGCGATATTTAATGTGAATAATAAGCCTGATAAACAGATAATAAAAGGTAGTGAAGAGCAGCGATTATCGACAGATTATAAAAAAATGGTATATAATCTCCTGCCTGGTCCTAATAAGATGCTTCCTAAGGTATTTATTAAATCTGATACAGGAAAAAGAGATTATAACCCATCATCATATATATTAGAAGGATATGAGAAGAACAGGCATATCAAATTAAGTGGTAATTTTGATATTAATTACTGCCACGATTTAATAGATTATTATAAAGCGTGTATAAATAAACATCCTGAATGGAAGAATTATGGATTCAAATTCAAGGAAACTACTCAATATAATGATATAGGCCAGTTCTATAAAGATGTTGAGAAGCAAGGATACTCAATTTCGTGGGCATATATAAGTGAAGCAGATATTAACAGGCTTGATGAGGAAGGGAAAATATATCTATTTGAGATATATAATAAAGATTTATCATCGCATAGTACAGGAAAAGACAATCTTCATACAATGTATCTAAAGAACATATTTAGTGAGGATAACCTTAAGAATATCTGCATTGAATTAAATGGTAATGCTGAGCTTTTCTATCGTAAATCGAGTATGAAAAGAAATATAACTCATAAGAAAGATACAGTTCTTGTTAATAAGACGTATATTAATGAAGCTGGAGTAAGGGTATCTTTAACTGATGAGGATTATATAAAAGTTTATAATTATTATAATAATGATTATGTTATTGATGTAGAAAAAGATAAAAAACTTGTTGAAATACTTGAAAGAATCGGACATCGTAAGAACCCAATAGATATTATTAAAGATAAGAGATATACAGAAGATAAATATTTCCTTCATCTTCCAATAACAATTAATTATGGAGTAGATGACGAAAATATTAATGCTAAGATGATTGAATACATAGCTAAGCATAATAATATGAATGTTATTGGAATAGATCGTGGCGAGAGAAATCTTATATACATTTCTGTCATTAATAATAAAGGAAATATTATAGAACAGAAATCATTTAATCTTGTCAATAATTATGACTATAAGAATAAACTTAAAAATATGGAAAAGACAAGAGATAATGCAAGAAAGAACTGGCAGGAAATAGGTAAGATTAAAGATGTTAAAAGTGGTTATCTGTCAGGCGTTATATCTAAGATAGCAAGAATGGTAATTGATTATAATGCAATAATTGTAATGGAAGATTTAAACAAAGGCTTTAAGAGAGGAAGATTTAAGGTTGAACGTCAAGTGTATCAGAAATTTGAAAATATGCTGATTAGTAAACTTAATTATCTTGTATTTAAAGAGAGAAAAGCTGATGAGAACGGAGGAATATTAAGGGGATATCAGCTTACATATATTCCTAAAAGCATAAAAAATGTTGGAAAGCAGTGCGGCTGTATATTCTATGTGCCAGCGGCTTATACATCAAAGATAGATCCATCCACAGGATTTATTAATATATTTGATTTTAAGAAATATTCAGGCAGTGGCATTAATGCTAAAGTTAAGGATAAAAAAGAATTTCTTATGAGTATGAATTCAATCAGATATATTAATGAAGGTTCAGAAGAATATGAAAAAATCGGACATAGAGAACTGTTTGCGTTTTCTTTTGATTATAATAACTTTAAAACATATAACGTAAGCAGTCCGGTAAATGAATGGACAGCCTACACATATGGGGAAAGAATTAAGAAGTTATATAAAGATGGCAGATGGTTACGTTCAGAAGTATTAAATCTTACAGAGAATTTAATTAAGCTTATGGAACAATACGGTATTGAATATAAAGATGGACACGATATAAGGGAAGATATATCGCATATGGATGAAACACGAAATGCTGATTTTATATGCAGTCTGTTTGAAGAATTAAAGTATACAGTTCAGCTAAGAAATAGCAAGAGTGAAGCAGAAGATGAGAATTATGACAGGCTTGTATCGCCAGTCTTAAATTCGCATAATGGATTTTTTGATTCATTTGATTATAAAGAAAATGAAAAATCAGATGATATTATTGATGATAAACAAATAATGCCAAAAGATGCAGATGCTAATGGAGCATATTGTATTGCATTAAAAGGACTATATGAGATTAATAAAATTAAAGAAAATTGGAGTGATGATAAGAAGTTAAAAGAAAGCGAATTGTATATAGGTGTTACTGAATGGCTTGATTATATTCAAAATAGAAGGTTTGAGTAGATGGAAGATTTGATATTAATTTCTAATCTCAATGATTTTATATTTTGTCCGGTTTCCATATATTTTCATAAATTATATGGAAATCAGGACAATTTGACATATCAATCACAGTATCAGATTAATGGTACGAAGGCACACGAGAAAGTAGATAATAAAAAATATTCTACGAGAAAAAGCGTAAAAATGGCATTAGATGTGTATTCAGATGAATATAAGATTGTTGGGAAAATAGATTTGTATGATGAAATTAGTAAGACACTTATAGAACGGAAAAAGTTTGTTAAGAAAATATATGACGGATATATTTTTCAATTATATGCCCAATATTATGCAATGACAGAGATGGGGTATGAGATTAATCATTTGGAAGTAAGAAGTCTTGATGATAATAAAAAATATAAAATTGCACTTCCAGATGATGATGTGGCAATGAAAAATAAATTTAAACAATTAATTAATCAGATTAGGTTATTTGATATGGATAAATTTGAGCAGACTAATAAAGAAAAATGCAGTAAATGCATATATGAACAGGCGTGTGATAAGTCATTAATAAAAGAGGGTATTTATGTTAAGTGCAAATGATTTTAAAAAGAAACAAGTCATTTTTTTAATGACAAACATAGGGGATAAATTATCATTTTCTAACGATAATGTTATAGTAAAAGATAAAGAAGGAAAGATTAAGTTTCAATCAACCTGTTATAGATTGTTTATGTTGTGTGTTGTTGGAAATATATCTATAACGAGTGGCTTGATACAAAGAAGTAAAAAATTTGGATTTTCTATATGTTTAATGAGTACAACGTTTAAAGTATATGATGTTATAGGTGCAAGAATGGAAGGTAACACACTTCTAAGGAAACACCAATATCAATATGATAGTAATGATATAGGCAGGCTTATTGAACAAAACAAAATTAAAAATCAAGCACAGGCATTAAAAAATATAAGAAAAAAGACAGAATACCAAAAAGAAGCAATTGAATTGTTAAATACAATGGTGGTAGAACTTGATAATTCCAAGGAGTATTTGGAAATTATGGGTATTGAAGGAAATGCTGCGAGAGTTTATTTCCCAAGAATGTTTGATAATGTACAGTGGAATGGAAGAAAGCCAAGAATTAAAAGTGACTATGTGAATGTTGTATTAGACATAGGTTATACAATGCTTTTTAATATTGTTGATGCAATGTTGCAAGTTTATGGATTTGATACATATTATGGGGTGTTTCATAAGTGTTTCTATATGAGGAAGTCATTAGTGTGCGACATAATGGAGCCGATAAGACCAATTATAGACTATGAGGTGCGAAAAGCTATTAATCTGGGACAGTGTAAAATTGATGATTTTGAAAAATATGATGAACACTGGTGTTTAAAATATAAGAATAATCCACAATATATTCAATTTTTAATGCAGGCAATTATGGAATATAAAGATGAAATATTTATGTATATACAAAGCTATTATAGATATTTTATGAAAATGAAAAGTGTATCAGAATTTCCGCAGTTTAATATATAACTAGATTGGAGGTATTATGGTAGTTGTAAGTTATGATATATCAAATGACAAATTAAGAACTAAATTTGCTAAATATCTTTCAAGATTTGGACATAGATTACAATATTCCGTGTTTGAAATTGACAACAGTGAAAAAATCGTTAATAATATAGTAAATGACTTGAAGAACAAATATGAGAAATCTTTTTCGCAAGAGGATAGTGTTATTATATTTAAACTTTCATCAAGTTGTGAAGTACTGAGGTTTGGATATGCAAAGAATGATGAGAAGGACTTTATTATAATAAGCTGAAACATTTGAGAATGCAAACCTTGACCTTAATATTTAAAATTAGATGGGTTACTTAATATAATATGTGTATATTGCATAAAAAATAATCAAAAAATGTTACTTAACAAAGGAATAATTGTATAATATGACGATATAAGAGTTAAGTAACCTAAATAATTTCTACTGTGTGTAGATTGACGTTCCTGGTATTGTGGCAAAAAAGTTAAGTAACCTAAATAATTTCTACTGTGTGTAGATACTGTGTACAGGCTTTTAATAGTCTAGTTAAGTAACCTAAATAATTTCTACTGTGTGTAGATATCCAGATAACTTTCCAAGAGTATCAGTTAAGTAACCTAAATAATTTCTACTGTGTGTAGATACGATATGACAGAACAGAGTGCAATAAGTTAAGTAACCTAAATAATTTCTACTGTGTGTAGATCTCAAGGACTTTGGGTATCTTGTTTGTTAAGTAACCTAAATAATTTCTACTGTGTGTAGATTTTGACTTTTGAGGATGTATTTTATATAAGTTAAGTAACCTAAATAATTTCTACTGTGTGTAGATAAAATGTAGCTGGTATTGCTATGGGTGTTAAGTAACCTAAATAATTTCTACTGTGTGTAGATATAATATTGTCTTAGACTTAATTTAGGGTTAAGTAACCTAAATAATTTCTACTGTGTGTAGATACTTTACAAGGTTCAGATATCCAACTAGGTTAAGTAACCTAAATAATTTCTACTGTGTGTAGATAAAATAGGAAAAGTGGAAAAAGAAATTGGTTAAGTAACCTAAATAATTTCTACTGTGTGTAGATCCTTTTCCTGAAGAAACAAGATAACAGTTAAGTAACCTAAATAATTTCTACTATGTGTAAATTCCGGTTCAGATTGATGATAAGACAAGTTAAGTAACCTAAATAACTTGGCTTCCCCAATATATTGAATATTCTCCCTATTCTTGCTAAAATACCACTACAAGATTAATAGAAAAGGATATCCAATTATGAAAGAAAAGATATATACAGTTCCAGTTAATGATGCGTTTGCGTTGGATAGTGAATGTCCGATTTGTTCAATGTTTGAAAAGCTGGAGAATGATGCGGTTGAGTATGCCATGGGTCCAAGCTATATGGAAGATGACATAAGAGAAAAGACTGATAAAATGGGATTTTGCAGCCGTCATATTAAGAAGATATACGAGCAGAATAACAGACTTGGTTATGCACTTGTTATGAAGACACATATGGATTATGTCATTAAGCAGATAGAAAGTTATAGATATGATAAGGGCACTGGAAAGACACTCCTAAAAAAAGGCAAAGAGGCACAGGTATGCAGTTATATAGATGAGCTTGAAGGAAAATGCTTTGTGTGCGATAAGGTAGAAGATACCATTGAAAGATACATAGATACAGTGTTTTATATGTATAAACACGACAAAGATTTTGTAGAGAAACTTAAGAACTGCAAAGGCTTTTGTACCAGCCACTATGGATTTTTGATGAAAATGGCGTGCGACAAGCTTTCGGGAGCACAGTATACAGAATTCACAGAGCTTATCACTAAGCTTTATATAGATAATATGAAGAGAGTAAGAGATGATGTAGCCTGGTTTATTAATAAATTTGATCACAAATATGCCAATGAGCCCTGGAAAAATGCTAAAGACTCACTTGTAAGAGCAACATTAAAAGATACTGGAGTTAATATCCAATAACATAATAATGTGTTATTTTTCGGAAGAAGATAAGTTCATTATGGTATAATGAGCACAAAAGTGCTCATCTTAAAAGTTCCTTATGGAACTTTATATGTGCAGAAAAGCTGCACAAGATTTATGGTATGATATATACATTATATTAAGAAATTAATTGATATTAATAAAAGCTGATTACCCTCATTAATAAAAATGGAGATAATCAGCTTTTTGTTGATATATAAATGTAATAATTATTACATTTATATATCAATTAATATGTAAATGTAACAGAATATAACGTGTAATTAACACGATCAATATTCTTATAAGAATAGGATAACTGCTGTCCGGTTCTTGATATTGCCTCTTTAAGATCTGCATTATAAGTTGTAGTGAATTCAATATGTGCAGTTTTATTTTTAATTGTTGAATATATGAGTTTATTTAGTTGGTTGACATTGCTTATTAAAGGTAGTTTTTTGTATCTGCAGTAGGAATATTTTGCACCACATTTTTCATAAGCGGAGTAACGGCTTCTGTCCCAAGTATGGTCGAGTGCCATATCGTCAGCACTGATATTAAAATATGAGTGGTCGATATAATTAGATGATGAACCGACAGGGTCATCCCACGTTACATCAACGTGATACCAGTGATTATCAAGGTTGACAACATTCCATATGTGCTGTTGTCCGCCAGCCTCTCCTGAAATCGTTGCATTTTCTATTCCAAGCATATCTAACAATGTCTTAAAACATTCAGTATAGCCACTACATACGGCGATTCCGTTGATTAATGCGCTGTAGGCGTTGTAGGAAGAGTCGCCGGTATCAACATAATTGATGTTATCAACGAGATAATCGTGTATGGCAATCTCCTTTTCAATATCAGATTGATTTGGCGAAATAATCTCTTCAAGTATTTTGGTATATTTGTCATAAAGCACAAGCTGGCGTTCATTAAGATTATATGTTGACTCACTTCTGTAAGCTTTAATGATTGCAGAAGTGTCCCAACATTCATAAGTTATCCGCACATTGAAACCATTTTTAATGCGCCTGTATTCACATCTTAACTGTTCTATGCCGTTTATTAATGAAAGCCATTTGTTGGCATCAATTAACTCCTCATCAGTAATAAATAATTCGCAGACATTATTGTCACTATCCATACTTGCAATTATAGCCTGAACAATCTCCTCAGTTGTATATGCGGACTGGGAAAATGCAGTCTTAGGTATTGTCATAGCTGAATTGGAAGACATATTAAATGATATTGGAATTGTACAGCCTGTCAATGCGACAGATAAAAGCACAAATGCGAGTATAATGCATACACGCTTGTGGATAGGCTTATATAAATTTTTCATATTATGTTAATAAATCTTTCTATAATAATTTAGGCTTATACTTTGTTAAATTAAATATAATTTGGTATTATTACATTATACATTATAATTATATTACATTATAAAATAATACACAACTGCTAGATATATGGATGTTTATGGCAGTCTGATGATAATATACCGTACATTTTATTTTGTACAGGGAGGAGAATTAATATGAGCGATTATATTATTAACAAACCTGATGATTTTGAATTGAATGAAACACTTGAATGTGGACAGTGCTTCCATTTTAATAAGCTTGATGAAAATGATTATGTCCTTACAGCATTTGGACATATGTTACATATAATACAGACTGAAAAAGAAATTGTATTTTATGATACTGATGAGAAGCTGTATATGGATTTGTGGAGAAATTACTTTGATATAGACAGGAATTATGGTCTTATAAAGGAAAGGCTTTTAAAGAAAGATGATAAGCTTAAGGAAGCAATTGAGGCAATGTCAGGTGTCAGAATTCTTAATCAGGAATTTTTTGAGACACTTATTTCATTTATTATATCGCAGAACAAACAGATACCACATATAAAGAAGATTGTTGCAGATATTTCTGCAAAGTATGGCGATTATGCGGGTGAGGTGAAAGGTGTACCTATGTATACATTTCCTGATGTAAGGAAGTTAGCCAAAGCAGAAGTAGAGGATTTGAAGGAATTAAAGACAGGCTTTAGAGCACCTTACATATATGATGCCGTAAAATGTGTCGGAGAGGGAAAAATTAGCTATGATGAGCTTATTGCACTGGATAGTGAGCAGGGCATTGAGAAAATGTGTCAGATAAAAGGGGTTGGCAACAAGGTCGCAAGCTGTGTAAGCCTTTTTGCATTGGGTAAAAGGGACAGCTTTCCTATTGATGTGTGGATAAAAAGAATAATGGAATATCTGTATTTTGACGGAAATGATACTTCCAAAGATGTTATAGCTGCATTTGCTAAGGAAAGATTTGGCGAGCTTGGCGGATATGCACAGCAGTATCTTTTCTATTATGGAAAGACTGTCAAGATGGGTGTCGCTAATAAGAATAAAAAATAAAAAAAGTATAATCAAAATGTTAAATCATTAATATATTTAGAAATAGCTGTTGACAAATTATTAGCTGGGTGCTATCTTAATTTTATTGGAATTAGCACTCGGCTGAAATGAGTGCTAACAAGCAAAAAACAAATTGCTGCCATATACATTTCAGACAGCGGAATGGAGGATATATATGAAATTAGTACCATTAGGAGACAGAGTTGTAATTAAAGCATTAGTTGCAGAAGAAACTACAAAGTCAGGTATCGTGTTACCAGGACAGGCAAAGGAGAAACCATCTCAGGCAGAGGTTGTTGCAGTAGGACCTGGTGGGGTTGTTGATGGCAAGGAAGTTACAATGCAGGTTAAGCCTGGTGATAAGGTAATATATTCTAAGTATGCTGGAACAGAAGTTAAGCTTGATGATGAAGAATACATCGTTGTAAAGCAGAATGATATTCTTGCGGTAATCGAGGACTAATCAGATACAGCCAGTTTACTGGCGTATATATGAAAAGTGATAGTTAGTTGATATCAGATATATTTTTATTACAGATAATAATGGAGGTAATAGCAATGGCAAAGGAAATTAAATACGGAATTGAAGCAAGAAAAGCTCTTGAAGAGGGTGTTAATAAATTAGCTAATACTGTAAGGGTTACAATCGGACCAAAGGGACGTAACGTAGTTCTTGATAAATCATATGGTGCACCACTTATCACTAACGATGGTGTTACAATCGCTAAGGATATCGAACTTGAAGATGCATTTGAGAATATGGGTGCCCAGCTTGTAAAGGAAGTTGCTACTAAGACTAATGATGTAGCAGGTGATGGTACAACAACAGCTACAGTTCTTGCACAGGCTATGGTTAATGCAGGTATGAAGAACTTAGCAGCAGGTGCTAACCCAATCATCTTAAGAAAAGGTATGAAGAAGGCTACTGATTGTGCAGTTGAAGCTATTGCACATATGAGCGAGAAGGTTACAGGAAAAGACCAGATTGCAAAGGTTGCATCTATCTCAGCTGGTGATGAAGAAGTAGGTCAGATGGTAGCTGATGCTATGGAAAAGGTTTCTAATGATGGTGTTATCACAATCGAAGAATCTAAGACAATGAAGACAGAACTTGATCTTGTAGAAGGTATGCAGTTCGATAGAGGATATATTTCAGCATATATGGCAACGGATATGGATAAGATGGAAGCTAACCTTGATAACCCATATATCCTTATCACAGATAAGAAGATTTCTAATATTCAGGAAATCTTACCAGTTCTTGAACAGATAGTCCAGAGCGGTGCTAAGCTTCTTATCATTGCAGAAGATGTTGAAGGTGAAGCTCTTACGACACTTATCGTTAATAAGTTAAGAGGTACATTCAATGTTGTAGCTGTCAAAGCACCTGGATATGGTGACAGACGTAAGGAAATGCTTAAGGATATCGCTATTCTTACAGGTGGTCAGGTTATTTCAGAAGAACTTGGCCTTGAACTTAAGGATACAACAATGGATATGCTTGGTAGAGCTAAGTCAGTTAAGGTTCAGAAAGAAAATACAGTTATCGTTGACGGCGAAGGTGCTAAGGAAGATATCGAAGCAAGAGTTGCACAGATTCGTGCACAGCTTGAAGAAACAACATCTGACTTTGATAAGGAAAAGTTACAGGAAAGACTTGCTAAGCTTGCAGGCGGCGTAGCTGTTATCAGAGTTGGTGCTGCAACAGAAACAGAGATGAAGGAAGCTAAGCTTCGTATGGAAGATGCCCTTAATGCAACAAGAGCTGCTGTAGAAGAAGGCGTTATCTCAGGTGGTGGTTCTGCTTATATCCACGCTTCTAAGAAGGTTGCAGAACTTGCTGCTACACTCAGTGGTGATGAGAAGACAGGTGCAGAGATTATTCTTAAGGCACTTGAAGCTCCTTTATACCACATTGCTCACAATGCAGGTCTTGAAGGTGCAGTAATCATCAACAAAGTAAGAGAGTCAGAAGTAGGAACAGGTTACGATGCTCTTAATGATGAATACGTTAATATGATTGATGCTGGTATTCTTGACCCAGCTAAGGTTACAAGAAGTGCATTACAGAATGCTACAAGTGTAGCTTCAACACTCCTTACAACAGAGTCAGTTGTAGCTGATATCAAAGAAGATACACCAGCAATGCCAGCAGGAGCTGCCGGTATGGGCGGAATGATGTAATAAGTAATAATTTGCTATACATCAGCAAGTTGATAAAATAAATTTAACACTTACATCTTATTAAAAAAGTCCCTTTGTTTATGTTTTATATTCATAAACAAGGGGGCTTTTTGTTGTGCAATATAAAAGGAATGTGTTATGCTATCAAGGTTATTAAGTGAATTGCAGCAGATTGAGCTGATTCATATATGTCAGGAGAGCTTGGTTTATGTTTTTTAGTAGAAGAAAGAATGATGATTTGTCAGAAAAGCTGGTTAAACTGGTTGTTCCGATAGCAATACAGCAGTTTATGTTGGCACTTGTAAGTGCCACAGATGCGGTTATGCTGGGATTTGTGGACCAGACCTCGTTGTCTGCAGCTTCACTTGCCGGACAGATACAGTTTGTGCTTAATCTGTTTATAGCAGGGATAACAGCAGGCTCAGGAATAATGATTTCACAGTACTGGGGAAAGAAGGACATAAAAGCTATTGAAAAGGTCATGCCGGTGGCTTTATATGCTAATCTGCTGTCAGGCGGCATATTCACTATTCTTGCGCTTCTCATACCTGAGGGACTTATAAGGATATTCACTAACGAACCGGAGCTTATTGCAAGCGGTACACTATATATCAGGGCGGTAGCCTTATCTTATGTGCTGTGTGCAGTATCGCAGGTATATCTGATTCTTCTTAAGAATACAGGAAGGGCGGCTCAAAGCTCTGTTATCAGCTCATCAGCAGTTGCTGTTAATATAGTCTGCAATGCTGTCCTTATATTTGGCTTGTTTGGTATGCCACGTCTTGGCATACGTGGAGCGGCTTATGCAACTGTAATATCGAGAGTGATAGAGCTTGTATGGGCATATATTGTAGTTAACAAAGACAGGATTGCCACTTTGGAATGGAAAGGAATTATTCATACAGATAAAGCACTGACAAGAGATTTCTGGTATTACACAACACCTGTGCTATGTGCCTCCTTAGTGTGGGGCATTGCATTTGTATTATACTCAGTTATACTTGGACATATGGGAAGTGATGCTGTTGCAGCGAATTCCATAGCCAGTATAGTAAAGAGCATGGTGCAGTGCGTTATAAGGGGTGTTAGTGCCGGGGCAGGAATTATTATAGGTAATCTTCTAGGAGCAGGTAAGCTTGATAAAGCCAGGAAATATGGTGGAAGAATTACAAGACTGTCAATAGCCATTGGGATAATAACAGGTCTGCTTCTTATCGTTGTAGCTCCGGTTGTATCGCGTGCAGCCCCTATGTCAGATACAGCGAAGGGGTATCTTGGCTTTATGCTGATAGTCCTCGGCATTAATCTGATGGGGCAGTCGGTGAATACAACTGTTCTGGATGGGATATTCTGTGCCGGAGGTGATGCAAAGTTTGATATGAAGGGGAATATTGGTGCAATGTGGTGCTTTGCGGTTCCGCTTGGCTTTATAGCAGCATTTGTATTTAATGCACCAGTCTGGCTTGTATATATCATAATAAGCCTGGATGAGCTGGTAAAGCTCCCGGCAGTATATATACATTATAAGAAGTATATCTGGGTAAGAAATATTACAAGATAAAACATTAGTGAAAAATACCAGGGATAGTTGTTTCTATTTAAAAAAGTCAGGGGGTATGTTATAATACTTCCATATTGGATTTTAATTGTCACGCAGGAGGAATGGTAATGGCTGATATTGATGAGCTTAAAAAGAAACTTGAAGATGGATGGATAAAGGGTGAACCTTATGTATTTGTAAGTTATGCAAGTAAGGATAAAGAGAAGGTTTATGAATTTGTATATGAACTTAGAAAACGTGGAATTAATGTATATATAGATATAGAACTTCAGGAGAATATTTCTAAGAACTGGTTACAGAATATTAAGGAGCGTTTATATGATGTTGATTGTGTTGCTATGATTTCATTTCTTAGTCTTAACTATTTCCGTAGTTATGCCTGCCTTATAGAACAGCTTGTAACACGTTCAGAGGATTTAAAGATGGAAAAAGGCAGGTATCTTGAGAATTTTTATATTGCATTGGATGATAATATGTCTACAATACAAAAAATGGAAGATGCAGTGTATAATAATACAGTTGCAAAAGAAAGTCAGAGTATGGCAATAAAGATGGTTCCAGAGGAAGTAAATGTCCTTAAAGATGTCATGGAAGATAATATTGCAGTAAAGAGCAAGTTAAAGAAAGATGTCAGGTCAACTATAGATGGTCTGAATACAGCACATAGAGTTGCGATAAGTATGCTTAGTTATATTTTTAAAGAGTCAAGCTATAGTATTCAGAAATATGGAACAGCTGGTGATTGTGCACAGTTAATGTATAACAATTTTACTAATGACAAGAATGATAAAATTAATATTGCTGTATTGGAGGAACTTAAAGAAAAGTACAACAATGCTTTATCATTCACAACGGCTGCATCATCTACAGAAAGTCAGAATCGTGCCTCTACATCAGCAGTTCAGGATAATACGGCAGAAGCTGACATTGAGAATGATAGGACTTCTGATAATATTCAGAGTACAGAGTATAGCAATGTGGCAAATAATAATGATACAAATAGCGATGAAATAAACAGCAATGATATTATTGGCGATGAAAACAACACAGCAATAGACAGCGTTGCTACAGATGACCTTGCCACATCAACAGACAACGTCAACACAACTGATAACAGCAGGACAAGACAGGCTACAAGTACAGGTGATATCAGATTTACGCTTTATGGCAAGGAGTATGAGCTTAATCAGTCAGATATGATGCTTACATTTTTTGCACACGTTCTTAATAAACATCAGGATATTGTGGACGAACTTCCTTCATATAATGGGATGACCTGCGTGTCTGATGTTGATTACAGTCTTCCTAAGAATCGTAAGGCAGATATGCCTACATATTTCAGAAGCTGTGAATTCTTTGAATTTGCTAATGGAAGCCATATATGCGTCGGAACATCATATTCAGTAGTAGACAAGTTAAAGAAAATGGCACTTCTGCTTAATATATGTGGTGAAAGCCCGGAAATATTCAGTTCAGAACAGGTTGAACTTCCAGCGGTAAAAGTAAGAGGCGGTTCTTCTGCTGTCGGCAAGGGAAGTGGAGCACTTGTGAAATTCAGCGTATACGGCAATAAATACGAGCAGAACCAGACAGATATGCTTGGAACAATATGCAGTTCTGTTATAACTAAGCACCCAGACAAGTTAGAGGAAGCAGCAGATGTTTTATTGTGTTTGGATGTTAAAGATTATACAGATGTTGCAAAAGAGGACAGACCAGTATATTTCTCATCAATGAACAGATATGAAGTAAATGGTACAGCATATAGTGTTGGTGGAAGCTTCGGAATGAAAGAAAAGCTTAAAATGATTGCCAGATTACTTATAATGTGTGACGAAAGCAAGGATATAATTGATATAGAAGATTATGAGATACCAGATGTAAAGATTAAGGCAGCAGCAGGCACTAAGAAAAAAATTAATTACTTTGATTAATTGGAAGTATTACAAGATAGGAGAGGCTTTATGTTTGATATAGCAGTAGAACAGATAGTGAAGGTAAAACCACCTAAGACAGCAGTTATTTATAAGGCATTGCTTATAATAGGCTGTATTGTGGCGGCTACAACCATACCACAGACAAGAACATTTGGAATAATTGTGCTTGCATTATTTGCGGTGATGACATTTTTAGTATTCCAGTATTATAATGCAGAGCTTGAGTATTCGATAGTGGATGATACGCTTACGATTGACAGGATTATGGCAAAATCAGCAAGAAAAAGATGTGGTGTGTATACACTTAAAAGAGCAAAGCTTGTGGCAAGAGCTGATTCGCAGGATGCACTCCGTATGAACCATATGGACGTTAAGACTTATGATTATTCAGTTGGTGCAAGCAATCACGATTCAGTTGTAATATATGCGTATAATGAACATAACGAATTAGTCAGGGTATTTATATATCCTGATGAACGTGTTCTTCACAGCATACAAAATGTTGTTGAAAAAGATGTGTTTAAAGTTATTGACTTTTAAAAAATGCTCTGATACAATTCTAATATTATAAACAAAAGGAATATGATAGAGCGTTTATCAGATTTCTCCACACAGAAATGTCCGAATTGAGTATTCGGATTTTTTTGTACAAAGAATTGCGTTATTATGCGCATATAACTTAATTATATTATTCACAGGAAAGCGAGGACAAAGGAAAATGGGTACAATTATTGGTGAGGGCATTACATTTGACGATGTGTTATTAGTTCCACAGTATTCAGAAGTAACACCTAATATGATCGATTTAACAACTAATCTTACAAAGAATATTAAGCTTAATATTCCTTTAATGAGTGCTGGTATGGACACAGTTACTGAACATAGAATGGCAATCGCTATGGCAAGACAGGGTGGTATTGGTATTATTCATAAGAATATGTCAGTTGAACAGCAGGCAGAGGAAGTTGATAAGGTAAAAAGATCAGAGAATGGAGTAATTACAGATCCATTTTTCTTACATCCAGATAATACATTACAGGAAGCTAACGAACTTATGGGTAAGTTCAGAATTTCTGGTGTTCCTATCACAGATGATGATAGAAAGCTTGTTGGTATTATTACTAACAGAGATCTTAAATTTGAAGAAGATTTCTCAAGACCAATTAAGGAATGTATGACAAGCGAGAATCTTGTAACAGCTCCAGTTGGAATTACTCTTGAAGAGGCTAAGAAGATCCTTGGCAAGGCAAGAAAAGAAAAGCTTCCAATCGTTGATGATGAATTCAAGTTAAGAGGGCTTATTACAATAAAGGATATTGAGAAGTCTATTAAGTATCCTGCATCTGCACATGATTCACAGGGAAGACTTCTTGCAGGTGCTGCAGTTGGTATTACAGCCAATGTTATGGATAGAGTTCAGGCTCTTGTTGATGCAAGTGTTGACTGTATTGTAATTGATTCAGCACATGGTCACTCTAAGAATATTATTACAACATTAAAGAATATCAAGTCAGCATTCCCTGATTTACAGGTAATCGCTGGTAACATTGCTACAGGTGCAGCTGCTAAGGCACTTTGCGAAGCTGGTGTAGATGCAGTTAAGGTTGGTATAGGACCTGGTTCTATCTGTACAACAAGAGTTGTTGCTGGTATTGGTGTACCTCAGGTAACAGCAGTTATGGATGCTTATGCAGAAGCTAAGAAGTTCGGTATTCCAGTTATCGCTGATGGTGGTATCAAGTTCTCAGGTGATATTGTTAAGGCTATTGCTGCCGGTGGTAGTGTATGTATGCTCGGAAGTCTTCTTGCAGGCTGTGATGAAGCTCCTGGTTCATTTGAGTTATTCCAGGGAAGAAAGTATAAAGTATATAGAGGTATGGGTTCTATCGCTGCTATGGAGAACGGAAGCAAGGACAGATACTTCCAGACAGGTGCGAAGAAACTTGTTCCAGAAGGTGTTGAAGGACGAGTTGCATATAAAGGACTTGTTGAAGATACTATATTCCAGCTTATGGGAGGACTCCGTTCAGGTATGGGTTACTGTGGAGCACAGACTATTCCAGTACTTCAGGAGACAGGTAAGTTTATTAAGATGTCATCTGCTGCATTAAGAGAGAGTCATCCACACGATATTCATATCACTAAGGAAGCCCCTAACTACTCAGTAGAGAACGCTTAATATAAAGCTGTTATTATAAACAGATTAGAATAATAGATATTTAATCAACCCCGGCATTAATTAATTTTAATGCTGGGGTTGTTTGTGCGTCAATTTTAGTGTATTATCTTTGGGATATTAAATGTGAAATATGCACAAGTTGTATATGATAAATGTGGCAAATTGAATAAACTGTCTAAACAATTAAACTGATAAGCATTTATAAGTGAAAATAAAATCCGATAATAAGTGTTTATAAGTGAAAATTGATGTTGCTAATATATGTTTTCTTGATGTATAATAATCTTACAGTAAAATTGTATGAATAATGTATTTATAGAAGGTTATGCACAAGGAGAAGAGGTATGCAGGATAAGATGATTAACAAGTATATTGCTAAGAATCATTCTGGATCTGTATTTACTGACAATGAATTGCAGGTTATCAAGGATGGTAATATAGATGATATGGTTACAACATTTCTTGATATGAATACAGAATATTATAATAAGCAGATGCAGAGTGTTTTAAAGGTATTTACACAGTTTATGAGCACTGAGATTGAACTTGAGAGAATAATATATCAGAAGGAATTTGATGGCAAATTTGTTGGCTGTCAGATTATGGACGGAGATATAGATGTATTCTTAGGGATAGCAGGTGAAGATGCTGACCTTCTTTGCGTTGCATCTACATTTTCCCAGGAAGATATGAATAAGTTTGATGCTGATGCTTATGATGCAATATGCGAGCTTATTAATATTATTAATGGTGCATATGCGACTAAACTCAGTTATGAAGAGATAGAGGTGTCTTTACACCCACCGGTATTTTATCAGGATACACAGATTAAAGCTGATAATGGAATGTATGTAGTTACATTTAATATGAAAGGACATAGATTTAATCTGCTTATGGTTGCGGATGATAAAGTTAAGCTTAATGTATAAAAATATATGTATATAATTAAGGCGTATTACAGAAGCTGAAGTTGTTAATAATTGTTAGTCAATTATCTGTTAGTTGTTGAATTGTTATAGATATATTGCATTTGCAGTTGATTACAGATACTAAATGCTTCTGCACAAGCCGGGTGGTTAATTATAGACATATGGAACGGAGGAATATTATGGCGAAGATTTTGATAGTAGATGATTCTAAGACTTCAAGAAAGTTCTTAAGAAATATGCTTGAACAGGCTGGACACGAGATTGTTGCAGAGGCTGTTGATGGAGCAGAAGGCGTTGAAAAGTTCAGAATATACAGACCGGATATAACAACTATGGACATTACAATGCCTGTTCTTGGCGGAATAGATGCAGTTAAGGATATTATAGAGATAGACCCTGATGCCAAGATTATTATGGTAACAGCGGCAGGACAGAAGGCTAATATGATAGAGGCTCTTAAGAAAGGAGCGGCTGATTTTATACAGAAGCCTTTTGATATGGACGTGATTGTTAATACAATTGAAAAGGTTATGGAAGAATAGATGTACAATTATAGATTACAACTTCAATATGATGGTGGGAGATATGACGGCTGGGTCAGAATGGGCAAGGACTCCAATTCTAACACTATAGAATGTAAGATTAAAGAGATAATTCAGAAGATGACAGGTGAAGATATTGATATATATGTTGGATGCAGAACAGAAAAAGGTGTTCATGCACTTAATCAGACAGCTAATTTCAAGCTTAATGATAAGTACCAGCCTGTAGAGGTTAAGAATTACCTTAACAGATATCTTCCAAGGGATATAGCTGTTAATCGCGTGGAATTAGTAGATGAAAGATTTCATAGCCAGCTTAATGCGAGGGAGAAGACATATGTATACAAGATAGATATGGCTAATGTAGCGAATGTATTTACAAGAAAGTATGCTTATCATACATTTGATACTCCGGATATTAAGGCTATGAAGCAGGCAGCTTTTTATATGATTGGAAAGCATGATTTTAAAGCATTTACTACTGCGAAGAAGAGCAAGTCTACAGTAAGGGATATCAAAGATGTAGAGATAACTACAGATGGAGATACTTGTGAGATAAGAATAACAGCAGACGATTTCCTTCATAATATGGCAAGATATATGATTGGTATGCTTCTTGATGTAGGAAGCGGACTTAAGAAGGTGGAAGATGTAGAGAATATCATAGCTGGCAAAGATGTTGTTATGTCACTTCCAGCTGAGAGCTATGGACTTTTCCTTGAAAGTGTTTTATACTAAATAGATGATTTTATTAAAGAATCTCGGATTTCGGGATTCTTTTCTTGTTACTTTATAATAATATATTTTATGAAGCAGAATTTAACAGGAATGGAGAATATAATGAAGACCATAATTGAACTTATGACAGATGAATTTAAGAAAGCATTTGCAGAATGTGGATATTCAGAAGAATACGCAAGAATTACTATATCTAACAGACCTGACTTATGCGAATTCCAGTGCAATGGCGCGATGGCAGCAGCTAAGACTTATAAAAAAGCTCCATTTGTTATTGCAGATGAGATAGTTGCAAAGCTTACATCTAATGGTATGTTTGACACAATTGAAAGTGTTAAGCCAGGATTTATCAATATAAAGGTAAGTGCTGGATATCTTTCAGATTATCTTAATAAGATGTCAGAAGATGATAAGTACGGATATGAGAACAGCGAGGAAGCTAAGACTGTAATAGTGGATTATGGTGGAGCTAATGCAGCTAAGCCATTACATGTAGGACATTTAAGATCTGCTGTAATTGGTGAGAGTGTTAAGAGAATTAACAGATACGCAGGCAACAATACAATAGGTGATGTACACCTTGGAGACTGGGGACTTCAGATGGGTCTTATCATAGAGGAGTTAAGGGACAGAAAGCCTGAACTTCCATATTTTGATGAGGCGTATACAGGAGAGTATCCAAGTGAACCCCCATTTACGATATCAGAGCTTGAACAGATATATCCGGCGGCAAGTGCTAAGTCTAAGGAAGATGAAGAATTCGCTAAGAGAGCACACGAATCCACACTTAAGCTTCAGAGCGGGGACAGAGCATGCACAGCAATATGGAAGCATATTATGAATGTTTCCAAGAAGGATTTAAAGAAGAATTATGATAATCTTAATGTATCATTTGACTTATGGAAGGGTGAAAGTGATGCACAGCCATATATTAAAGATATGGTTGATAAGATGGTTGAAGATGGAATTGCCTATGAAAGCCAGGGAGCTACAGTAGTAGATATTGCAGAGCCAACAGATACTAAGGAACTTCCTCCTTGCATAGTAAGAAAGTCAGACGGTGCGGCACTTTATGCTACATCAGATCTTGCAACTATTGTTGAGAGAGAGAAGTTATATAAGCCGGATACATATATTTATCTCGCTGATAAAAGACAGGAGCTTCATTTTACTCAGGTATTCAGAACAGCTAAGAAGGCTGGAATTGTAAGACCAGATGCAGATATGAGATTTGTTGGTTTTGGTACTATGAATGGAAAGGATGGCAAGCCATTTAAGACACGTTCAGGTGGTGTTATGCGTCTTGAACATCTTATATCCGATATTAATGAAGTTATTCTTAATAAGATTAAAGAGAACCGTTCAATGACGGATGAAGAAGCTGATAATATATCTAAGATTGTGGGTCTTGCTGCACTTAAGTATGGTGATTTATCTAATCAGGCATCTAAAGATTATGTATTTGATGTAGATAGATTTGCTTCATTTGAAGGTAATACAGGTCCTTATATTTTGTATACAATAGTAAGAATAAAGTCTATTCTTGCAAAGTATAAGGAAACAGGCGTAAGTGTTGGTAATCTTACAATACTGCCTTCAAAAGAACAGTCAGAGAAGGCTTTATCACTTGCACTTATTAAGTTCTCAGATGTTATAGATGGAGCATACAAGGATAATGCACCTCACAGGATATGCCAGTATATATATGAGGTTTCTAACTCATTTAACGGATTTTATCATAACACAAAGATTCTTGCAGAAGAGGATAAGAAACAGCAGGAAAGCTATATTGCATTAATCACACTTACTAAAGAGATACTTGAAACTTGTATTGATTTATTAGGTATACAGTGTCCTGACAGAATGTAGAGATTGGAGATATTATATGAAGTTATTATCATTTGCAATTCCATGTTATAATTCAGCAGCATATATGGAAAAATGTATCAAATCATGCCTTGCAGGTGGTGACGATGTAGAGATAATAATTGTTGATGATGGTTCAACAAAAGATGATACATTAAAGATTGCCAAGGAATATGAAGCAAAATATCCTAACATAGTCAAGGCTGTACATCAGGAGAATGGTGGACATGGACAGGCTGTTAATACAGGTCTTGCCAATGCCACAGGGATGTTCTTTAAGGTTGTAGACAGCGACGACTGGGTTGATGTTAAAAGCTATAAGAAGATATTAACTAAGCTTAAGAGCTTTGTTGAGGAAGATGACCTACCAGATATGCTTATTGCGAATTATGTATATGAAAAGGTTGGTGCTAAGAGAAAGAAAGTCATTCACTATGAGAATGCACTTCCAGTTGACAGAATGTTTGGATGGGATGAGATGGGACACTTCAAGGTAGACCAGTATATTCTTATGCACTCAGTAATATACAGAACACAACTTATAAAGGAATTTGGTCTGAAGCTTCCTGAGCATACATTTTATGTAGATAATATATTTGTATTTGAGCCATTGCCGGTTGTTCAGAAAATGTACTATATGAATGTTAATTTCTACAGATATTTTATTGGAAGGGAAGACCAGTCAGTTAATGAAACAGTTATGATTTCAAGAATTGACCAGCAGTTAAGAGTTACAAGACGTCTTATAGATTCATATCTTGGCAATAAGCCCGTCAATGAAAGATGCAGAAAGTATATGGTGACATATCTTAGAATTATGATGGAAGTATCATCAATATTCCTGATTATATCAGGCACAGATGAGAACCTTGTTAAGAAAAAGGAACTTTGGAAGTATGTTAAGGATTCAGATTCCAAGCTCTATAAAGAGTTAAGATACAGCATACTTGGCAATACAGTTAATCTTCCGGGCAAAGTCGGCAGAGGAATATCTAAGACTGGTTATAAAGTAATGAATAAACTTATTGGATTTAATTAAAATGGCGTGTGCAGAAATGAGGGAATACTATGATATTAGATTTGTTTAAACTTGACGGAAAAGTAGCAGTTGTCACAGGTGCTAACACAGGTCTAGGACAGGGAATGGCAGTAGCTTTAGCTCAGGCAGGAGCTAAGGTTCTTGGCGTTGCAAGACGTTCCTGCGAAGATACTAAGAATAAGATAGAAGCAGATGGTGGTGCGTTCGCAGAGGTTATAGCTGACCTTTCAGATATGGCTTCAATAGATGTAGTTATGAAAGCAGCAATTGATACATATGGCAGAGTGGATATTCTTGTTAATAATGCGGGAATTATTAAAAGACAGGATGCAATTGAATTCACAGAGGAGAATTGGGATTCGGTAATTCAGGTTAATCAGAAAATGGTATTCTTCTTAAGTCAGGCATTTGCTAAGCAGCTTATGAAGCAGGGAGAAGGCGGAAAGATAATTAATGTATGCTCAATGCTTTCATATCAGGGTGGAATAAGAGTTCCGTCATACACAGCAAGCAAGAGTGCAATTATAGGCTTAACAAGAGCGTTAGCCAATGAATGGGCAAAGTATAACATTAATGTAAATGGAATTGCACCAGGATATATGGCAACTAATAACACAGCACAGTTAAGAGATGATGCCGACAGAAGCGAAGCTATTCTTGACAGAATTCCAGCAGGCAGATGGGGCACACCACAAGATATGGAAGGTGCAGTAATATACCTTGCATCTAAAGCCTCAGACTACGTCAACGGCTTTACCCTCGCAGTAGACGGCGGCTGGTTGGCAAGATAAAACAAAAAATTATGAAATAGCTATTAAAAGAGCTTTCCAATTAAAGGAAAGCTCTTTTTTGCTTATAGACTTAGACTTATATACCAAAATGGGACTTATAGGACAAAATGTGTTGATAAAAACCGCAACTAAAAAACAGGCAGACTTTAACGAAGTTTAGATGTTAAAGTCTGCCTGTTTCCTCATAATTAAACATATTTAATCCGTGTCGATATCTCCCTTTATTTGGTAAGCACATTTTTAAAATATTTTAACATAAACATTTTACGATAATTATTTAGTATTCGCATAATTTCGCTAATTACATTTTACATTCTGCCATACTCAGTTGTGTAGCTTTACTATATTGCAAGCTGGGTGCTTTTGCAGCCGTCGGCACTTAGCGGCTGTATTTTAGCCGCTTACGTGTCCGCTACGGCTACAAGCAGCGAGAGCGTGCCCAGCGGTAATATAGTAAAACTACACAACGTCCGTATGCCATAAGAACGTCCGTCTGTCATAAAGTAAGAGTATGCTTGTCACGAAATATGTTAAAATCCCCCTCTTATTACACTATCCTGCACTTATTTCTATCTACATGCTCCATAATAAATCTGCCCACATTCTTCTTGATATTCTCAGGCATATCATTACTATTAAGCATTACAACCATTTGCTTCCCGTTAAACAACATATAATATCCATATTTGAAATATACAGTTGTGAATTGTTCCCATTCGTAAGTGTATATTAAATTATGGTCTGGAATATCAGCAAGTATCGCATTATCCATTAATGTTATTGTGCAGGGAGCATCTTCTGATGCATCTCTGTGCTTCAAGTGGTAATTAACGCTTGATTTGAACTGGAATGCAAATATATATATAGGATAGAACCAGCATATTGCATATATAATTAATAAAAATGTGTTGTATCTGCCAGAGGCAAGCATAATTATTGAGATAACGGCAGGAACCCACGAAAGTATAAGTTCGACAGGGTTTCTTAAAAATCTGTTCCAGAATACAATCTTTTTGTAATCATTGCCTGAAGCTTTCAGGGTAGTATTATATTTGTAAATATTATCCATAAATTCTCCTGTTCTTACATAGTAATGTGCTGCAATATTTTAATTAAGTGTTCTGCATACACCAGTTGGAAAACACTTGCAGAATGAGTTTATAAAATCTGCATAAAAACATAATATTCATAATATCACGCATAGTTTAATAAAACAATTAAAAATTGAATTTCATTTCGTATGTAATTTAAAAAATATATAAAAACAGTTTCCAAACTGGTATAAATATTATATAATTAGTCTATGTAAAACATTCTGGAGGCAGGAGTTTTGGGAGAGACTAATAATAAGTTTGAAGTGTTGTCAGAATTGATAGAAAGCCTTGAGTCAAGAGATACATTTCAGCATACAGTAGAACTAATATTACATAAGACTATAGCATACATTAATGCTGATTGTATTGCATTGCTTCAGAAGGGTTCAGATGATGAATGGACAGTAATTGCATCTGAGGGTGAATGTATAGAGGAAGCTAAGAAATGCGATGTTATGGCACTGAATGGTGAGAACAGCATAAGCGTTCCTATTAGGATTAATGACATAGATGCTATGCATTTTGTCATATATGATAAGAACAATATAAAGCTATGGTCCGATAATGAGGACAATATGCATTTTATATATGATGTTACAGGTATTATTCAGAGTATTGCCCAGATGAGAGTAACTAATAATTCACTGCTTTCATCATATGAAGTCTTAAAGGATATTCTTAATAACATAGGTTCAGGTATTATTGTATGTGATACTGCTACAGGCAATATTCTGTTTGAGAATAAGGTGGCGGCTGAGTCGAAGGAGATTAAAGATACAATAAAAGAATGTATGCAGGATATTCTTGTACCGACAGAAGAAGATGTAGAGAAGACACTTGAAGAATATATTAATAATGCTGAGGGCAATAATATTGATGGATATTATGATTTTTCTGATTATACAAGACAATACATAAGACCTGTGGAGAAGTATAATGCTGAGTCAGGTCTGTGGTTTGAAGTAAGATTTACCAAGCTTATATGGATAGATGCAAGTGAGGTAATTGTATGTACAGCTTCTGATATAACACAGAAGAAAAAGAATCAGCAGAAGATTGAATTTCAGGCACATAACGATTTCCTTACCGGTCTTTATAATCGTATGAAGTGTGAGTCAGACTTAAAGACTATAATTAACGAAGCTGTAAGAGATGGTGTTAAGGGGGCGGTTTTGTTTATCGACCTTGATGATTTCAAGCACATTAATGATGGTCTTGGACACCAGTATGGAGATATTCTTTTACAGCAGATTGCGGCAGGACTTCAGAGTATAGTAGGTCTTAGAGGCAGATGTTACAGAATGGGTGGTGACGAATTTGTTGCCATAGTAATGCCTGATATGTTCCTTGAATTAGAGAGAATTGCCAATAAGGTTAAAGAGATATTTAACAAACCGTGGTATCTTATGGAGACAGAATATTTCTGTACTATGAGTATGGGTATTGCGGTATTTCCAGATGACAGCAAAGATGTACACGAGATTATCAGAATGGCTGATATAGCAATGTATGAGTCTAAGAAGAATGGTAAGAATGGATATTCTTTTTATGATGTGTGCAACAAACAGAATTCTGTAAGACGCCTTGATATTGAAAATAATATGCGGCAGGCTGTTGCGACAGGAATTGATGAATTCGTTGTATTCTACCAGCCTGTAGTTGATATTAACACAGAGGAATGTGCATCGTGCGAAGCACTGGTAAGATGGGACAGTAAGTCGCTTGGATTTATGGGTCCGGGTGATTTTATTCCGCTTGCTGAATATCTTGGACTTATAACTTCAATTGGTGATTATGTTCTTGAGGAAGCTTGCAGACAGTGCAGATACTGGAATGAACATGGTATGCCGGATTTCCATATCAATGTTAATCTGTCGGTTGTCCAGCTTCTTCAGAAAGATATAGTAGATACAGTAGCTAAAGTGCTTAAGAGGACAGGAGTTAATCCTGTGAATATCGTGTTGGAGATTACAGAGAGCTTTGCTATTAATGATATGGACAGGGTTCTTAATATAATTAATGGCATAAGGCAATTAGGACCAAAGATAGCGCTTGATGATTTCGGTACAGGATATTCATCACTTAACTACATTAAACAGCTTCCTTTTGATATTATTAAAGTTGACAAGACATTTATTGATGATATAACGGAAGATGAGTATGCACAGGCATTCATTAAGCTTATAGTTGAATTGTCTGCTACTATAGGAACTAAGATAGTTGTAGAAGGTGTTGAGGATAAGAGCCAGTTAGATATATTAAGAGAGCTGGGTGTTGACTTCATACAGGGATACTATTATGGTAAACCTGAACCTGCTTACGAGTTTGAAAGATTAAATTTTAAGGGGAGGATTAATATATGAGAATGTTAATTAAGAACGGAAGAGTTATTGACCCTGCAAGTAACACTGATGACATTAGGGATATTCTTGTTGAAGATGGGGTTATAGCAGAAGTGGCAAAGGATATTGACAAGGCAGCAGATACAGTTATTGATGCTAAGGGCTGTATGGTTATGCCAGGACTTGTGGATTTACATGTACATTTCAGAGAACCAGGCTTTGAACATAAGGAAACAATAAGAACTGGTGCAAGAGCTGCGGCAAGAGGTGGATTTACAACAGTGTGTCCAATGCCTAATACTAAGCCTGCAATTGACAGCGTTGAGATGGTTGAATACATAAAGAATAAGTCAGAAGAAGTAACAGATATTAATATTCTTCCTATAGCAGCTATGACAGCAGGTCAGGACGGAGAGTATATAACTGATTATGAGAGGCTTTATGAGGAAGGAGCTGTAGCAGTAAGCGAGGATGGGAAGTCTGTTATGAATGCTAGAGTAGCAAGACAGGCTATGAGGCTTGCGGCAGAAGTAGGAATACCGGTATTTGCACATTGTGAAGATAAGGATCTTGCAGCAAGGGGAGTTATGAATGCCGGCAATAAAGCAAGAGAACTTGGATTTTACGGAATTATGAATTCTGTAGAAGATATTATGGTGGCAAGAGATTTACTCCTTGCTAAGAATACGGGTGCCAAGCTTCATATATGCCATGTTTCAACAGAGGACAGCGTAAGAATGATAGCGGCAGCCAAGAAAGAAGGTCTTGATGTTACAGCAGAGGTAACGCCACACCATTTAACACTTACAGAAGATGATATTAATGAAGATGATGCTAACTACAAGGTTAATCCACCATTAAGAACTAATAAGGATAAAGATATGCTTATTAAGGGCCTTAAGGACGGAACAATAGACATAATTGCAACAGACCACGCACCACATCATCTTACAGAGAAAGACAGAGGTTTTGTAGAAGCACCATTTGGAATATCAGGTCTTGAAACAGCTGTTGCTATTATAATGACAGATCTTGTTAAGAAAAATGTTATTACACCTCTTGAGATGGCAGATAAGATGAGTTATACACCTGCTAAGATTATCGGTATAGACAAGGGAACACTTCTTGTTGGCAAGACTGCTGATATTACTATAATTGATCCGGATGCAGAGTATGTTATAGACAGTAAGACATTTGCTTCAAGAGGCAAGAACACTCCATTTAACGGCAAGAAGGTAAGTGGTGAGATTAAGTATACAATAGCTGGTGGTAAGATTGTATATTCTAATATCAACGGAACAGAAGTTATTATTGATAAAGATGTTCCAAAGTTGTAATATAAGATAGATTAATTGATATGTAAGGAGAATATAGATGATTAACAAATTAGTTGACAAAATCGTTAAGACAAATGCACCCGTAGTTGTAGGCTTAGATCCTATGATGAAGTATATTCCAGAGCATGTTCAAAAGGAAGCTTTTGAGCAGTATGGAGAAACTCTTGAAGGTGCGGCAGAAGCTATCTGGCAGTATAATAAGGCAATCATTGATAATATATATGATATTGTACCAGCAGTTAAGCCACAGATTGCTATGTATGAGCAGTTCGGTATTGAAGGACTTAAGGTGTTTAAGAAGACTGTTGATTATTGTCACGAGAAGGATATGGTTGTAATCGGTGATGTTAAGAGAGGCGATATAGGTTCAACATCTGAGGCTTATGCAGTAGCACATCTTGGAAAGGTTAAAGTTGGTTCTAAGCTTTTAACACCATTTGATGAAGATTTTGCAACAGTTAATCCATATCTTGGTTCTGACGGAATTAATCCATTTATTAAGGTATGCAATGAAGAAGACAAAGGTATATTTATCCTTGTAAAGACTTCTAATCCTTCAAGTGGAGAATTTCAGGATCAGCTTATAGACGGCAAGCCATTATATGAGCATGTAGGTGCTAAGGTTAATGAATGGGGAAGCCAGTGTATGGGCGATGCTTATAGTAATGTAGGTGCGGTAGTTGGTGCTACATATCCAGAGATGGGTAAGGTATTAAGAAAGGTTATGCCAAAGGCTTATATCCTTGTTCCTGGTTATGGGGCACAGGGTGGCAAGGCTGAAGACCTTACAGCTTTCTTTAACCCAGACGGACTTGGCGCGATAGTTAATAGTTCAAGAGGAATTATAGCTGCATATGCTAAAGATGAGTATGCTAAGTTTGGAGCTAAGAATTTCGGTGAAGCTTCAAGACAGGCAGCTCTTGATATGATTGCAGATATTAATGGAGCACTTGGAAAGTAAATAATTATTATAATAAGCGGCAGTACCACTCAGCAACAGACTGGTAATGCCGCTTTTATAAAGAATGGAGATAATATTGAGAACTTTAATTAAGAATGGACATATAATAGATCCAGCAAGACATATGTCATATAAGGCAGATATTCTTGTGGAAAATGGAATAATAAGCGGTATAATACAGGTAAAAGCATTTGATGTGCCTGTATCCGACATAGCTGTAGATGAAGTAATTGATGCAGAAGGTCTTGTGGTAGCACCTGGTCTTATAGATACACACGTTCATTTCAGGGATCCAGGTTTTACTTATAAAGAAGATATTAATACAGGAGCTGCGGCAGCTGCGGCAGGAGGTTTTACAACAGTTCTTTGTATGGCTAATACTAATCCTATAGTAGATAATAAAGAAACGTTGCAGTATGTAATAGAAAAGGGAAGAACTACGCCGATAAATGTATATTCAGCTGCGGCAGTATCTAAAGGCTTTAAGGGAGAAGAACTTACTGACTTTACGGAACTTAAGAATGGCGGGGCACTTGTATTTACAGATGATGGTATTCCACTTAAGAGTGAAATGCTTGTAAAGGAAGCTATGCAGAAAGCTAAAGAGCTTGATATGCCGTTAAGTTTTCACGAGGAAAATCCTGCATATATAGAACAACAGGGAATTAATAAAGGCGTTGTATCAGACAAGCTTAATATAGGTGGAGCACCAGCCTGCTCAGAGTATATGATGGTAGCACGGGATTGTATGCTTGCACTTGAAACCAAGGCAACAATATGTATACAGCACATAAGCTCAGCGGTATCAGTAGAGCTTGTAAGGACAGCTAAGAAGCTGGGAGCAGATGTACATGCAGAGTCTACTCCACAGCATTTTTCGCTTACAGAAGACATTGTGCTTGAGAAAGGCACACTTGCAAGAGTAAATCCACCAATAAGAACAGAAGCTGACAGGCTTGCTGTAATTGAAGGCCTTAAGGACGGAACAATAGACATAATTGCAACAGATCACGCACCACATAGCAGGGATGAGAAAGCTAAGGAGTTCAAGGCAGCACCGAGCGGAATGATAGGGCTTGAAACATCACTTGCACTTGGAATTACTAATCTTGTAAAGAAAGGCTATTTAACACTTGAGGAACTGCTCACTAAGATGACAGTTAATCCAGCAAAGCTTTACAAAATGGACAAAGGCTGTATTGAGGCTGGAAAGATAGCTGATTTGGTTATATTTAATCCAGATGAGGAGTGGGAGGTTACAGAGAATTTCTTATCGAAAGCTAGTAATTCACCATTTATCGGACAGAAGCTTTATGGTAAAATAAAATATACTATATGCAATGGAAATGTTGTATACAAGGATTTGAAATAATTAATTAAGAATGGAGAATACATATGTCATACAGAGAAAATGCATTAATAATTAAGACTTCGTGTTTAGCCGAAGGCATATATGAAATGTGGTTAAAGACAGATAAGATGGCAGGAGAGGCTGTACCGGGACAGTTCATATCGGTATATTCTAACGATGGAGCAAGACTTCTTCCAAGACCAATAAGCATATGCAGAATAGATAAAGATAATTTAAGGATTGTATACAGGGTTGCTGGAAAGGGGACAGAGGAGTTCTCTAAGATGAAGGAGGGGGAATATGTTAATATTCAAGGACCTCTTGGCAATGGATATGATATTAAGTCTATTATGGAATATGTAAAGAATGTCACAGGAAATGATTGTGCGGACACAGAGTTAAAGGCAATTCTTTTTGGTGGTGGAATTGGTGTTCCTCCAATGCTTGAGCTTGCCAAGCAGCTTGAATGTAAGAAGCAGGCTGTACTTGGTTACAGAAACTCACAGATGTTTTTAAAAGATGAATTTGAGCAGTTTGCTGATGTATATGTTGCAACAGAGGACGGAAGTGCTGGAACTAAAGGTAATGTATTAGATGCAGTAAGAGAGAATAACTTAACAGCAGATGTAATATTTGCCTGCGGCCCTACACCAATGTTAAGAGCAATTAAAGAGTATGCGGTAAGCAATAATATCGCCTGTTTCGTATCCTTAGAGGAAAAAATGGCTTGCGGAATAGGAGCGTGCCTTGCCTGCGTATGTCAGTCAACAGATATTGATGACCATTCAAAGGTTAAGAATAAGAGAGTATGTAAAGAAGGTCCTGTATTCAATGTTAAGGAGGTAGAGTTATAATGGCTAATAGAGTAAATCCAATTAATCCGGCAGACGTTAATATGAAAGTAAATATTGCGGGAGTTGAATTTAATAATCCTGTTACTGTTGCCTCAGGAACATTTGGTTCAGGTATGGAATATTGTGAGTATGTAGACCTTAATAAATTAGGTGCGGTCACAACTAAGGGTGTGGCAAATGTACCTTGGCCGGGCAATCCAACACCTAGAATAGCAGAGACTTACGGTGGAATGATTAATGCAATCGGACTTCAAAATCCGGGGCTTGATACATTTGTAAAGAGAGATATTCCATTTCTTAAGCAGTATGATACTAAGATAATAGTAAATGTGTGTGGAAAGACAGAAGAAGATTACGTTGATGCTGTGGAAAAGTTAGGCGAACAGCCAGTTGATATGCTTGAGATTAACATATCCTGCCCTAATGTAAAAGAGGGTGGTATTGCTTTCGGACAGGTTCCAGCTTCAGCAGAGCGTATTACAAAGGCGGTAAAAAAGGTTGCCAAGCAGCCTGTAATTATGAAGTTAAGCCCTAATGTGACAGATATTACAGAGATGGCTAAAGCTGTTGAGGCAGGTGGTGCTGATGCGGTATCCCTTATTAATACATTAACAGGAATGAAGATTGATATTAATAGAAGAACATTTGCTGTTGCCAATAAGACAGGCGGTCTTTCAGGTCCAGCTATAAAGCCTGTTGCAGTAAGAATGGTATATCAGGTTGCCAATGCTGTAGCACTTCCTATTATTGGAATGGGCGGAATTGCCAATGCAGATGATGCGCTTGAGTTTATTATGGCAGGTGCGACAATGGTATCAGTTGGTACAGCTAATTTTAATGACCCTCTTACAACAATTAAGGTTGTGGACGGAATAAGAGATTATTGTGCTAAAAATGGAGTAGCAGGTATTAACGAACTTATTGGCTGCGTTAAGTAAAATTATAATTTAACAAAGACTTTACATAGATTTCTTGTAGCAGTGGTATTGCATTTTACATACCACTGCTATTCTTTTATCTGTCGATAAGACATAGACCTTTAAAAAGAAAAGTGAGGAAAAAATTTATGAGAAAGATGAATTTTAAGAAAAGCGCAGCTGTAATTCTTAGTACAGTATGTATGGTAACAGCACTTGTTGGCTGTGGAAGCAACAGTGCAGATGCAGACTCTAACCTTAGCGGAAGCATAACAGCAGCAGGTTCATCAGCATTAAAGCCACTTGTTGATGATGCGGCAGACCTTTTTAATGAAAAATATCCAGATGTTAACATAACAATCGATGCAGGTGGTTCTGGTGAAGGACTTAAGCAGGTATCAGAGGGAACAGTTAACATTGGTAACTCTGATGTAGAGGCAGCAGAAAAGCTTGATGCAGCTAAGGCAGCAGAACTTGTAGACCATAAGGTATGTGTAGTAGCAATGGCACCTATCGTAAACAAGGACGTAACAGCAGGTGGTGTTAAGAACCTTACAAAGGCACAGCTTACAGATATTTTTACAGGAAAGATTACTAACTGGAAAGAAGTTGGTGGTGCTGATGAAGCAATCGTACTTATCACTCGTCCAGAATCTTCTGGTACAAGAGCAACATTTAAGAAATATGCATTAGACGGTGCAAGCGAAGCTTCTAACAAGTCAATGGAAACAGATGATTCAGGTGTACTTTTACAGAATGTTAAGACAACAAAGGGTGCTATCGGATATGTAGCTTTATCTTACCTTGTAAGCAACCCAGGCGTTGATACAGTATCAATTGATGGTGTTGAACCAACACTTGAGAATACATATGCTGGCAAATACCCAGTATGGACATATGAGCATATGTACACAAAGGGCAACGCAGATGAAGTATCCCAGAAGTTCCTCGACTACATCACATCAGATGAATACGGCAAGAAAATGGAATCATTAGGCTACGGCGTATCATCAAAGATGACAGTAAAAGAACACTAAAAAATAGTTGTTAAAACCCACTTAATTAAAAAGTAAGACAAAATCTTACAAATCACCAGCAATCCAAATTAAAAGATTGAAAGAAAATCAATCAAAAAATTATAAGATTACAATTAAATCAAGATAAAAAATAAATGTTAGAAAAATTGATAGTCATAAAAAATATAGCATTTAGGCGAGCAGTATCCTGCCCGCCTAAACGCATAGAAATTAATAACATATAAAATGAAAATGTAAAAAAGAAATAACAAAGAGCAAATAACGAAGAATAAATAACAAAGAGTAAAGAAGATACATAAAGCTGATAAATAATTCAACGCGGGTTAATCGCAATCCAGTTGTGTGGAGTGTTATATTGCAAGCTGGGTACTGTTGAAACCGTCGGCACTTAGCGGCTGTCCTTTAGCCGCTTAGTACCGCTACGGTTTCAAGTAGCGTAAGCGTGCCCAGCGGTAATATAACACTCCGCACAACGTCCGTTATTATTAATCCCCCCGCCGTTGAATATATAACAGCGAAATTTTATATGTTAAGAATGGAGAAAGTATGAATATTAAAAGAGGTATGTTTACCAAAGAGTACCTATGGCGTACAATCGTCACCCTATGTGGCTTTTTCGTTATAGTGCTTACTCTTGGGATAGGTGGATTTCTTGTATACAAGGGTTCAGGAACATTCTTAAAATTCCATCATTCAATCGTTGAGTTTCTGTTTTCACCTGACTGGGCGCCTATAGACAATATGGAAGGTGGAGGTTCAGTAGGTACACTTATATTTATAGTAGGTTCATTAAGCACTTGTGGTCTTGCACTGCTTATTGCAACACCATTTGCACTTGGTTCGGCTATATTTATGACAGAGATTTCGCCTAAATTTGGTGAGAAATTTTACCGCCCTGTAATCCAGATATTTGCAGGAATTCCTTCAGTGGTATATGGCTGGGTCGGACTCACCGTGCTTGTGCCGTTTATAAGAGATATGTTTCACAGACAGGTAGGACATTCAATATTAGCAGCAGGTATTGTGCTTGCAATAATGATATTCCCTACTATAACAAGTGTGTCAGCAGATGCAATCAGGTCAGTTCCTAAAGATTACAGAATGGGTGCTTATGGAATGGGCTCAACACGCTGGCAGACAATATATAAAATAGTGCTTCCAGCTTCAGCTTCTGGAATATTCTCAGGCATAATACTTGGTCTTGCAAGAGCATTTGGTGAGGCATTAGCAGTTGCGATGGTAATAGGACAGACAACAGCACTTCCAGACAGCATATTCTCAACAACCAAATCACTTACAACAGAGATAACAGCCCAGATGGGAAATGCGATGGAAGGCGGAGAAACTAAGACAGCGTTGTGGACACTTGCATTGCTTTTGTTCCTTATATCACTTTTGTTCATATTTTTAATACATTTTCTGTCTGCTAAGCAGTCAGAGGAATCTGGAAATAAAAAGAAGAGTGCAAAGACTAATTAAAATCGCCTGTTAAGGTTAATAAAGGGTGAAAATGGATATTAGTGCGCAGAAGCGTGCACAGAAATGGAGATTATATGAATAGGATAAAACGTGCCAAGGCACAGGATAAAGTAATGACAGTTATATTTTACTGCATAGCCGTATTCTTCTTTGTGCTTCTTGCGGCATTTGCCGGATATGTAATTATTAAGGGCTTTGCTGGTGCAAAACCTTCAATGTTCGGCTTTACAAGGCGTGGTGCTATAGGCAACCAGCTTTTTAATACGATATATCTTGTATTCTTGTCATTGCTTATAACAGTGCCAATTGGAACATTTGCAGGAATATATCTTGCAAAATATGCCAGAGGAGGACTTATTACAAAGTTCATAAGAATATGTATAGAAACACTTTCGTCACTTCCATCTATTGTTGTTGGTTTATTTGGCTACCTCATCTTTCTTGTAATTATGGGACTGGATAAAAGCCTTATGGCTGGAGCATTGTCCGTATCAATCATAACACTGCCACTTATAACAACAACAACAGAGGATGCCATAAAAGGACTTCCTAGGGGATATTTTGAAGCGGGTATGGGACTTGGTTCAACACGCTGGCAGGCAATATTCCACATATTACTGCCAGCCTGCCTTCCAAGAATTATGACAGGTGTAATACTTGCAGCAGGACGAGGCTTTGGTGAAGCGGCAGTTCTTTTGTATACAACAGGTTCAGGAACTAACATAAGATGGAGCAACTGGAATCTTGCATCATCAACTTGTCCACTTAACCCATTTCGTTCAGCAGAGACATTGTCATTGCAGATATGGGATTTACAGGTTAATGGACAAAACCAGGATCTGGCTAACCTTGCATCAGCGGTACTTCTTATACTTGTGCTTGCATTCAGCATAGGAGCTAATGTGTTAAGTAATAAGATAAATAAGAAGAACTCTGGTGAGAAAGCGTAGAAATGAGGATAAGTATGAGTAATATAGATATGAATAAGAATTCTGAAAATGGAAGCAGTAATTATACAGGTGATGATAAATTTGTAATCAAAAATCTTAATCTTCATTATGGGGATTTTCACGCATTAAAAAATATTAATATGAATATTCCTAAGAATCAGATTACAGCATTTATTGGACCATCTGGATGTGGTAAATCTACATTTTTAAAGACACTTAACAGAATGAATGACTTAATTGAGGGTGTTAAGATTGATGGTGAAGTATACCTTGACGGAGCCAATATATTTACAGAGATGGACGACATAACATTAAGACACAGGGTTGGAATGGTATTCCAGCAGCCTAATCCATTTCCTAAAAGCATATATGACAATATAGCTTACGGACCAAGGTTATTTGGAGTGCACAAGAAAGCAGAACTTGATATTATAGTAGAAAAAGCTTTAAAGCAGGCTGCTATATGGGACGAGGTGAAGGACAGGCTTAAAAAGTCAGCTCTTGGACTTTCAGGTGGACAGCAGCAGAGATTATGTATTGCAAGAACTCTTGCAGTTGAACCTGAGGTTATTCTTATGGATGAGCCAACATCAGCCCTTGACCCAATATCAACTTCAAGAATTGAAGACCTTGCGATTGAGTTAAAGAATGATTATACAATAATAATGGTAACACACAATATGCAGCAGGCGACAAGAATATCAGATAATACAGCCTTCTTCCTGTTAGGAGAGATGATTGAATACGACAAGACAGAGCAGTTATTCTCTATGCCTAAGAACAAGAAGACAGAAGATTATATTACAGGACGTTTTGGATGATAATTACATATTTTAGTACCTTGTTATTAAAATATTTAAGAAGTATAATAAAGCTAATTAGTTATAATGTGATTAATTAATATAGATATATTAATGCGAGGTATTTATTATATGGAATACGTTAAATTTGATATGCACTGTCATACAGCTGAGGGATCAGTAGATGCCAAGGTTGGTATAGATGATTATATCAAGATACTTAAGAGCAAAGGTTTTAAAGGAATGGTTGTAACAGACCATGACTCATATGGTGGATATGATGCGTATCTTTCATATGGTAAGAAATATGATGATTTCGTGGTATTAAGAGGCATAGAATATGATAGCCTGGAGTTCGGACATTTTATAGTTATTTTTCCACAGGATACACCTAAAGAGGTATATGAGCTTATGAGATATAAGGGGCTTACTTTAGATAAGCTTATATATATTGTACATTGTTGTGATGGAATATTAGGACCTGCACATCCTTATGGAGAACCATTTATGAGCTTTGCATCTACTATGTACTGGAATCAGTCAAAGCAGATTGCACATATGGTTCATTTTGATTTTGTAGAAGGTTATAATGCCTGCGAGAGTGAGAAAAGCAATAAGTATGCAAGAAAGTTTGCCAAGGGGTGCAGGGTAGCACTTACAGGCGGAAGCGATGCCCATAACAGTAATTGTGTCGGTATGGGATATGCACTTATTCCAGATACAATAAAGACAGAGGACGACCTTATAAAATATTATAAAGATGGCAATCATCCTAAGGTTGGTGGAACAAGATATATATACACAACCAAGGATAAGATAGGAAAGCTTAACAAAGTACTTGTATATTCTTTTTATATGTATAACAAGATTGGAGCAATGTTTAAGTATCCTAAGAGAGCGAAAGCGTTCAGAAGTGCGTTAAGGGCATTAAACAGACGTTTTATAATATATAGAAAAAGATAATCTATAATGACCAGGGAATTCATCATATTAACTTAATAGAACCTGTCAGCAATATTGAAATAATTGAGTGTTAGACCGTGTGCCAATAGAAGCACAGGAAAAGAGGTTAATATGAGAAATAGATTTGACAGACAGTTAGTACAACTTAATAATGAATTAATTGAAATGGGTGGTATGATTGAGAAGGCTATATCTGATACAGTAAAGGCACTTGTTAATCAGGATATTGAGCTTGCTTCAAATGTAATAGAATATGACGAGGAGATTGACCATCAGGAACGTGAGATTGAACAGTTATGTCTTAAGTTATTATTACAGCAGCAGCCGGTTGCAAAGGATTTACGACTTATATCAGCAGCATTAAAGATGATTACAGATATGGAAAGAATAGGGGACCATGCAACTGATATTTCAGAGATTACAATAGAACTTTCTAAAGAATCATATATTAAGAAGCTTGACCATATACAGCAGATGGCTAAAGAAACTATGGTAATGCTAGTCCAGAGTGTTGAAGCATTTGTTAACAAGGATATGGATAAGGCGAGGGCGGTTATCGCACACGATGATGTTGTTGATGATTTATTCAACAAGGTAAAGGCTGAGCTTATAGCTATGATTCACGAAGATGTTAATGCAGGTGAGCAGGCATCAGATCTGCTGATGGCTGCCAAGTATTTTGAGAGAATAGGGGATCACGCGACTAATATATCAGAATGGGTTATATTCTCTATAACAGGTCAGCACCCAGATGATAAATAATAATCAATAATGGTTATTTAACATTAATTTTACATTTTACATTGAATTTACATAAGGTTCATATAAGTTTCATATAACTGTTTTACACTCCAAAACGTAAACAAAAAGTAAAGTCTATAAGAAATTTTGGAGGAAAAATGGATATATTTGGTGTATTAGCATTACTTGGAGGATTGGCGATATTCCTCTATGGAATGGATTTATTAGGTGAAGGCTTAACGGGAGCATCAGGAGGAAAGTTAGAGAATATACTTGAAAAGCTTACTTCTAACCCGATAAAGGCTGTTCTTTTAGGAGCTGGTGTTACAGCGGTTATACAGTCATCATCAGCGACGACCGTTATGGTTGTAGGTTTTGTTAATTCAGGTATTATGAAGTTAAGACAGGCAATTGGCATTATAATGGGTGCTAACATAGGTACTACCATAACTTCATGGATATTAAGCCTTACTGGTATTGAGAGTGATAATTTCTTTATAAGAATGTTGAAACCAACATCATTTTCACCAATCCTTGCAGTTATTGGTGTTGTGATGCTTGTATTCCTAAAGAAAGACAAATTTAAAAATCCGGCTAAGATATTTATTGGATTTGCACTTCTTATGTATGGTATGGAAGCTATGAGTTCATCTGTAGAGCCGCTTGCCGAAGTTCCACAGTTTCAGGCTTTATTAACAACATTTAAAAACCCAATACTTGGTATGATTGCAGGACTTGTATTTACAGCAATAATACAGAGTTCATCAGCTTCAGTTGGTATATTACAGGCATTATGTTCTACAGGAATATTAAGCTATGCAACTGTTCTTCCTATAATAATGGGACAGAATATCGGTACTTGTGCAACAGCTATGTTATCAAGTATTGGTGCAAGCAAGAATGGTAAAAGAGCAGCTATAGTTCATCTGTACTTTAATGTTATAGGTACAGTTGTATTTATGACGGTGTTCTATACAGTTAATATGTTTGTACATTTTTCATTTCTGAATGATACAGCTAATGAGATGGGAATTGCGGTAATACATACAACCTTTAATATTATTACAACTGCACTTCTTCTTCCGTTAAGAAATGTGCTTGAGAAGCTCGCATATATGACTATAAGGGTTGATGATGAGGAAAAGGCTCTTATGGAAAGACAGAGTGTTAATGAATTTGCACTTTTAGATGACAGATTTCTTGAGTCACCAAGCCTTGCAGTTGAACATTGTAAGACAGTTATAGGCAATATGGCTGATATATCAAGGGAGTCATTATTTACAGCACTTGGACTTATCGGTAATTATGATGAGAATAAGGCATTGTATGTTGGTGAGCTTGAGAGCAGGGTTGATAAATATGAAGATGAGCTTGGTACATATATTATGAAGATAAGTACCAAGATACTTAATAAAGATGACTCAGAGACACTTAATATGGTGCTTCACAGCATAGGCGATTTTGAAAGAATTTCAGACCACGCCTGTAATCTGTGCGACTCTGCAAGAGAATTGCATAATAAGCAGATGGAATTCTCGCCTAAAGCTAAGACGGAGTTAGATATATTATGTTCGGCAGTAAGAGAGGTTGTAGATATATCTTTTGATTCCTTTAAGACTAATAATATTAAAGAAGCAGATAAAGTTGAACCATTAGAAGAACTTATCGATACATTAACAGTTGAGCTTAAGGCAAGACATATAAGAAGATTAAGAGAAGGAAAATGTACTATTGAACTGGGATTTGCACATTCAGATATTCTTAATAATCTTGAGAGAGTGTCAGACCATTGTTCTAATATAGCAGTAGATGTTATCCAGTCAGATAAGGAAAATTTTGATACACACGAATATCTTGATGCAATGAAGAACAGGGATAACCAGCAGTTTGCAAGAGAGTATAAAGAATACAAGGAAAAATACAGACTTCCAGAAACTAGAAAATTTGTGTAAAGCGTAGATATCAGCGGATACATTTTGTGTAATCTTTTAAAGATAAAATGTATTAATATGCTGAAATCTGTCGCAGAAATCGAGGATATTATGGCATATGTATATGTTGTTGAAGATGATAAAAATATAAGCGAGATTGAAAGCTTTGCTTTAAAGAATGCAGGACATACAGTTGCTGAGTGTGCAAGCGGCAAAGAATTCCATAAGCTTATGAGAGACAGAATACCAGATATGATACTTCTTGATGTTATGCTTCCAGATGAAGATGGATTAGAGATATTAAGAAAGATAAGACAGACTCCAGAAACAAGAAGAGTTCCTGTTATAATGGTTACAGCTAAGACAACAGAGCTTGATAAAGTTAAAGGACTTGACCTTGGAGCTGATGATTATATAACCAAACCATTTGGAATTATGGAATTAATATCAAGAGTTAAAGCACTTCTTAGAAGGACAGGAAGTTCTGATGAAGAGAAGCTTATAGGAATTGGAAGTCTTTTTATTGATGATGAAAAACGAGTTGCATATGTCGATGATAAACCTGTTGAGCTTACTTATAAAGAGTATGAATTATTAAAATATCTTGCACTTAACCGTGGAATTGTCTTGACAAGAGATAATATAATGGACAGAATATGGAGTACAGATTACGAGGGTGAGTCAAGAACTCTTGATGTTCATATAAAGACATTAAGACATAAGCTTGGTGCGGCTGGTAATTATATAAAGACTGTCCGTAATGTAGGATATTTTATGGATGATGAGGCCAGATAATGAAAAAAAGAATTAATCTTTTGTATATGGTAATGGCACTTGTTACTATTGTGGCATCTGTATCTATAGCGTGTACTGTGTTCTACAATGTACTAAAGCATGAAGTGCTTGAAGATATGCACAATTACATAGATGTGTTTATTGGTGCAGATGCATGGGGAATGGTAACAGACCCTGATAATATAGTTGAACAGAAGGTAATTGATAATTACGATGGAAATCTTAGAATAACATTTATTAATTCACAGGGTTATGCGGTAGTCGATACACTTGTTGATATTGATAAAATGGAAAATCATAACGAACGTCCTGAGGTTGTTGCGGCTAGACGGAATGGTTATGGATGTGACATAAGAAGGTCCGTAACACTTAATAATAATTCTTATTATTATGCAGTTGCACTTGATAATGGATATGTGCTAAGAGTTTCAAGGGAAGTAAGCAGTATGACGAGTATTATGACAAGTATGTTCCCTGTTATAATTGTGTTATGTGTAATTCTCTTTATAATCTGTATGATAAGTTCACATTTTCTGACAAAAAGCATTGTTGAGCCGATTGAGTATCTTGCCAATAATATGGATGCTTCGGAGTCGGTTAAAGTATATAAGGAACTTGTTCCATTTGTTACAACTATTAAAAGGCAGCATGAGGATATTATGCGCAATGCCAATATGAGGCAGGAATTCACGGCAAATGTTTCGCACGAATTAAAGACACCGCTGACATCAATATCAGGTTATTCTGAGCTTATTGAAAGTGGTATGGCGGCAGGTGATGATGCCAAGAGATTTGCAGGTGAAATACATAAAAGCTCACAAAGACTTCTCTCACTTATCAATGATATTATAAGAATATCAGAGCTTGATGCCATATCGACAGAAGAAATATTCGAGACAGTTAATCTGTATGAAACAGCCAGGTCAACGGTGCAGATGCTTGAGATAAGTGCACAGAAGCACAGTATTATTATTGATGTTACAGGAAGTGATGTTAAAATTACTGCTGATAAGCAGATGCTTGAGGAGCTTATATATAACCTGTGTGATAATGCGATACGTTACAATAATCCGGGTGGAAAAGTTAAGGTATCTGTGTATACAAGACAGAATAATGGTGTGACAGAAAATGTTCTTGAAGTAGCGGATAATGGTATAGGAATACCTAAGGAACATCAGGACAGGATATTTGAAAGATTTTACAGAGTTGATAAGAGCAGGTCAAAATCTACTGGTGGTACAGGACTTGGGCTTGCGATTGTAAAGCATATAGTAGCCAAACACCATAATGCACATATAGAGCTTGAAAGTGAATTAGGAAAGGGAACTACTATAAGAGTTGTATTTGCTGATAATATGACAGTATAGGCAGTATACTGATTTGATATTAGTAGGTATCAAAGTCGGGGCTTTTGACCCCGGCATCATTATATAATTAAATATACAAATATTGTAGTTAAAGTATGTAAATATTGCAGTTAAATATGTAAATAAAGGTTGACGTTCGCTTATTAATTGATTATCTTATACGAGGTAAGTTAGTTAAGAAATGGAGCGTCAATTTTTTATGAGTAAATTATTAGCAGATAAAAAGAAATTATTTGATATTGATAAGGATAATCTGCTGTTTCACAATAAAGCACTGTTTGCACTTCTTATACCAATAGTTGTCGAACAGCTGCTTAACTCATTTATGGGTATGGTGGATACTATGATGGTAAGTAACCTTGGAAGCCAGGCAATATCGGGTGTATCGCTTGTTGACTCGGTTAATAACCTTATCGTACAGTTATTTTCTGCTATGGCTACAGGTGCGGCAATTATATGTTCACATTATATAGGAATGAAAAACCGTGAGGGTGCTAACAAGGCGGCAAGACAGGTTGTGCTTACAGTTGCCACAATAGCGGTTGTCATAACTATAGCAGGACTTATATTAAGAAGACCTCTTTTAAGTTTTATATTTGGTAAAGTAGAACCTGAGGTTATGAGCAATGCAGTAACATATTTTCTGTATACAGCTTTAAGTTATCCATTTCTTGCGCTGTTTAGTGCAGGCTCAGCGATATTCAGGTCGTGTGGTAATTCAAGATATCCTATGATGGTATCAGTAATCTCTAACGTAATAAATGTATGTGGAAATGCACTTCTTATGTTTGTATTTAATATGGGAGTTGCAGGTGCAGCTATATCAACACTTGTATCAAGAGTGTTCTGTATGGTTGTTATATTTATAGCATTATCCAAGCCAAAGATAGATATTGTTGTATCAGAATATCATAAGATAAGACCGGATTATAAGCTTATAGGTTCGATACTTGCGATAGGTGTTCCATCAGGAATTGAGAACAGTATGTTCCAGTTCGGTAAGCTTGCAATCCAGTCAACAGTATCAACTATGGGAACAGCGGCTATTGCGGCACAGGCTATGACTAATATATTAGAAAATGTTAATGGTGTCTTTGGAATAGGTGTTGGTATGTGCCTTATGACTGTTGTAGGACAGTGTCTTGGAGCAGGAAGAAAGGAAGAAGCCAAGTATTACATAGTCAAATTGTGTGGGATAGCAGAGGTTGGAATTATTGTATCTTGTATTATTGTGTATGCGCTTGTACGTCCTATAACGGTTCTTGGTGGAATGGAGACAGACAGTGCAAGAATGTGTATAGAGATGGTTGGTGCGATAACAATATATAAGCCAATTGCGTGGGTATTCTCATTCGTTCCAGCATACGGAATGAGAGCGGCAGGAGATGTAAAGTTCTCAATGATAACATCAATGACAACTATGTGGTGTTGCAGGGTTGCATTGTGTATTGGTCTTGTTAAGGTATTCAATATGGGACCAATGGCTGTATGGTATGGTATGTTCGCAGACTGGACAGTAAGAGGAATAGTCTTTGTAAGCAGATACTTTAGCGGTAAGTGGATTAAGAAGGTTATATAGTATATAGCATATGGAATGGGCATTTAATACAATGATTAAATTGTTAACAGATTAAATGCTAAATTAATAAAGGTAAACGGTTAAAAAATGGAAATTTTATTACATTAACGGTTGAAATTATATATAATATCGGTTGACAAATGGAAACTTGCCTCCTATACTTTAATTAAAGTAACTTATAGACATTAGACCTATTATACGGAGGTGCTGCATATGACTATTCAGGAGATGAGGGATAAGAAGAAAGAAAAAGGCTACACATATGCACAGATGGCAGAGTTATCGGGAGTACCATTAGGAACAATACAGAAGATATTTTCTGGAGAAACAGAAAGTCCACGTTATGATACGCTTCTGGCACTTGAACAGATTTTTACAGAGCAATCTGTAGTGTGCGAGGCTGCTGCTTCTTATAAGACTGACAGGAATGGAAGTTATACGCTTGATGATTATTATGCACTGCCAGAGGATCAGAGAGTGGAGTTAATTGATGGATATTTCTATACAATGCTGTCGCCTACATTTGGACATCAGTCAATTGGTGGGGAGATATATCGTCAGATTGCTAATTATATTATGGAGCATAACGGAAGCTGCCGTCCATTTATTGCACCGGTAGATGTACAGCTTGACTGCGATAATAAGACAATGGTTGAGCCAGATGTTGGCATAATATGTGATCCTTCCAAGATTAAGAGATTTGGAATATATGGAGCACCGGATTTTGTTCTTGAAGTAATATCTCCATCTACTAAGAAAAGGGACTATGCCCTTAAGCTGTCAAAGTATATGGAAGCTGGTGTCCGCGAATACTGGATAGTGGATTTCGTGCAGGCGAAGATACTTGTGTATTATTTTGAAGGTGATAATTACCCTGTTATATATGGATTTGACAAGCCGGTTCCAGTGAATATCTATGGCGGAGACCTTACTATAGACTTTTCTAATATTGCTAAGTGGCTTGAGGAAGGGATGGAATAAGGAAAGTGCCGATAAAAAAGTGCCGATAGAATTCGAGAGAAATAAAAATATAAGCTGTAAATGCAAATCATCTTAGCATTTACAGCTTATTGTTATGTATACATTTAATTAATGAACATTAAATGCCTTAATTCCAGGATATACGGCTGAGTCACCGAGTTCTTCTTCAATTCTAAGTAACTGGTTATACTTAGCAACACGTTCTGAACGAGAAGGTGCACCAGTCTTTATCTGGCAGGTATTAAGAGCTACTGCAAGGTCAGCGATTGTTGTATCGGCTGTTTCACCTGAACGGTGTGAGCTGATAGCTGTGTAGCCAGCCTTATGAGCCATCTTAATAGCTTCAAGTGTTTCAGATACAGAACCAATCTGATTAAGCTTTATAAGAATAGCATTACCAGCACCAAGGCTTATACCCTTAGAAAGTCTTTCAGTATTAGTTACGAAAAGGTCATCACCGACGAGCTGAACCTTGTCGCCAAGTCTTGCTGTAAGCTTCTGCCAGCCTTCCCAGTCCTCTTCATCAAGACCATCTTCGATAGAGATGATAGGATATTTTTCGCAGAGAGCTGCCCAGTGTTCAATAAGCTGTTCAGCAGTATATTCTGTACCAGCCTTAGGAAGCTTGTAGTAACCTTTTCCTTTTTCAGATTTCCATTCAGAAGAAGCTGCATCCATAGCAATTCTGAAATCTTTGTATGGTTCATATCCAGCCTTCTTAACGGCTTCAAGAATAGTTTCGATAGCTTCTTCATCAGACTTTAATGCAGGAGCAAAACCACCTTCATCACCAACAGAAGTTGCAAGTCCACGTTCCTTTAATATAGAAGCAAGTGCGTGGAATACTTCTGAGCACCATCTTAAACATTCTTTAAATGAAGGTGCGCCAACAGGCATAATCATAAATTCCTGAACATCAAGTCCAGATGATAAAGCGTGACAGCCACCATTAATAATATTCATCATAGGAACTGGGAGTCTGTTGCCTGAAATTCCACCTAAGAATTTATAAAGAGGAATATCAAGAGCAATGCTTGCAGCTCTACAGCAGGCAATTGATACAGCAAGTATTGCGTTAGCACCAAGCTTAGATTTATCCTTAGTTCCATCAGCCTTAATCATAGCGGCATCAACAGCATATATATCAGACGCATCAAGACCTACAAGTGTATCATTGATAATTGTATTAATATTATCAACAGCCTTTGTAACTCCTTTGCCTAAATATCTTGACTTATCACCATCCCTTAACTCAAGAGCCTCAAATTCACCAGTTGAAGCACCAGATGGAGCAGTACCACGACCAACAGTACCATCAATAAGATAAACTTCTGCTTCTACAGTTGGGTTACCTCTTGAATCAAGAATTTCTCGTCCTATTACTTTTTCGATTTCTAAATATGACATAATTCCTCCATTCTGATCCAGCCTATATTCAATATAAGACTGAATTACATTAGTTAAGTGGACTTCTTTCAGGCATCAGCAGTACCTGAAAATGTGCTGACAACCATATCTTAATGTAACAGATTTAGATTGTTGTAAACACATAATGAAAGGAGTCCACATGATTTATACACAAGAGTTAGGACAATCTAACGTGGATTAGAAGTCAATAACTCAAAGCGATAATATTTATCATATGGGTGTTTAGATACAGAATTTATTCTGAATAGCACTGATTAAATACCAAATAACACATCTCAATTGAAAGTGTATAGTCATTGTGATACATTTTATTTATGAATAAAGAAATGAGGATTAGTATGAAAACAGTAGAGATAGCAGTATGTGATGATGAACAAGTGCATATAGACAGAATTGTTAAATATATAGAGGTATATTCGGAAGAATCTGAAATAAATATTAATATAACATCATATAATTCAGGAATGGCATTGTTGAAGGATATAGAAAATGATGATTTAAAGTATGATATTATATTTCTTGATGTTGAAATGCCAGAAATTAATGGAGTAGATATAGCAAGGCAGATACGTAAAATTACACAAGATGTAATAATATGTTTTGTGACGAGTTTTGATAAATACGCAATACAAGCTTATGGTGTTGAAGCATTAGCATATGTTGTAAAACCAGTTGCATATGCTGAATTGAAAAGAGTGCTGTCAAGAGCTGTTGTATTGGTGCAATATACATTTGATTATAAGGAAGCAGAGGAACGATACATAGAGGTTCCTGTTTCGAGAAATACCCGAATAGTAGACGTAAGGACTATACAGTATATTGAAAAACGAAGAAATAAATGCGTTTTACATTGTACAGATGCAGAGATAACGTGTTATGAAACATTAAAGAAGATTTGTAGTAAGTTAGATCAAAATATATTTATATATGTGCATCAAGGGTATATAGTCAATTTTGATGCAATAAAAGAAGTTAAAGAAAATGTGGTATGTCTTGGGGATGGCGTTGAAGTGCCATTAAGCAGAAGTCATTATAAAGAAGTGAAGAATAGGCATATGAGTAAAATAAGAAAGCTGCTTGAAGAAAGAAAAATGTAGAGATAACACTATTGTTAATTACAGATAATAATTAAATACTATTATCTGTAATTAGGAATAAGTATATCAACAATGAAGGTAGTATCATTGTAGTTAATATCAATTGTGCCACCGTATTTATTAACATTATTCGTAACACTAATAAGACCTAATCCGTGCAAAGGATTAGCCTTAGAGCCAGAAGAAGGTTTGCTGGAGATAAAGCGACCTTCTCTTTTTTTGATTTTTTCGTGGTGATTATTTTCACAATGTATTGCCAGATATGTATCTGCCTGTTTAATAGCAAGATTAATATATCCGTTATCGAGTTTGGAAGCGGCAGTTATAGCATTATCTAATATGTTTCCAAGCACTGTTATGAGAGTAAAGTCATTTATATAGATGTTGTTAAAATCTAGCTGTGTATCAAATGCTATTTTATTATCATCACATATGAGCTTTTTAGAGTTAAGAAGTGCTGATATGGTAGATGAAGTGGAAGATATAGCCTGAGTCTGGTTAAGTTCATCAGTTATCTTATGTATGTAATCGTGAATTTGTTTATTTTTACCATCAACAGACAAACTGTCAATAATAAGAAGGTGATTTTTCATATCGTGTCTTAATGTGTGGAGCTGTTGTAATTTATCGTCAATCTGAGAATTATATTCAGATTCCATAGCAGCTTTTTCAATTTGAATTTTATTCATAGCATTTTCTTCAAGAGTAATTGCAATTCTACTATAAGTAGTAAGACAAAATATGATTATTAGCGCGATTAATATAAAAAACATAGGAATAAGCATCTGTGAATTAAGTATTGTTGGTTCAGTGAGAATAGGTGCTATTGATAAAGTGATGATAGTTGCAATTGATATAAAATCATATAGAAATATGTAGGGTTTTGCTGTACTTAATGATTTGATTTTTTTAGTGTTAAAATATATACAGGCAATGATATAAGAAATGATAATACCAGAAGTCGAATTATAATGTGTGTAAAGTTGATTTGAAGCAATTTGTAATAAATCTCTAAAAAATAATGCATGCAGTAATATAATTATAAATGTAGAAATATAATCATACATAAAATATTTAATGGCAGTAATGAGGCGTTTGATAAGTGCTCCGTTGCAGCTTACTAAAATATAGGCAAGTATAATAATATTTAATATATATACGAACCAGTTAGGAAAAGTTATTATTGCATAGAATATTCTAAATGTTAAAAATACAGGTCTGAAAATATGTTTATAATGAAAATTATAGCCATTATTTTTAATGAATAAATCTATAATTAAAAAATCAAAGATATTCTCAATAATATCAAAGAAAATGTCGTAGTAGTTCATAAATACCCCCAATTTACTCATAAAAACATTATACAAAATGTAAAAAATATGTCAAATTATACCAAATAGCACCGTTTAAATACCAAATAGCACATGTCTATTGCATTGGAAATATAGAAGTGATATGTTTGCTGAGAAAGGAGATGATAAAAATGAACTATATCAGTTTTTTTGTGCCAGTATCAGAAATTGAACAAATGAATATTAGTGGTGGAAGTTCAAAAGGAAAAGAAACCTATTGGAAAAATGTGTATGATGTATTGTTGAATTTATTTGGAATGAAATAAATTCATATATACACAAAGTGCAAAAAAATGAGGAAATATGTGTGAAGAAACAAAGTAAAGTACAAATTCTTATTATAACTATAATGATATTATTGTGCATATTATCAGTAACTTATACATTGATAATATATCATAAAGTTATTATTAGAGATGTGATTTTATTAATCATTTTTTTATTATTAATTATATTCTTATGCAGGAAGAATAATTAATAGAAATATTAATAGTAAGTATCAAATGTAATTTTATTATAAGGAGAAGAATATGTATAAAGGTTTAAATGAAATGAATATGGAAGAATTAATATGTACCGATGGTGGTGGAGTTGGATGGTTAGCTGTAGCAGGTGCTGTAGTGACAATAGGTACCTTGGTTTCGTGGGGATATGAAGTATATGAAGGCTGGAAAGATTATACTAGATAGTAAAAAATAAAAGGGATTAAGATTATGAAGTTTGAAGAATTAAATGAAAATGAACTTTTTAGGATAAAAGGTGGGGAAGATAATTCGTTGTTTTATCAAATTGGCTGGTAGTTAGCTGAACGATTTAAGTATAGGGATAATATTGGTTCTTCTGGTGGTCACTTTTAGTTGATAGAGTGAATATATTTACAAATTTAATATTAGTTTAAAGAGGTTGTTGTATTAAAAACTTTATATATTGTGTTTGCAGGACCATTTGTTGAAGAAATAATATTTAGAAAGAACATATACACATTTATACAAAATATTGCAGGTGTTAAATGTGCGGTGGTATTCTCGGCATTAATATTTGCTCTTTACCACTGTGATATAGCGATTTTTCTGAATATGGAATTCAGTCAGATATTAGCAGTAATACCGCTATTTTTTATGGGACTTGGACTGGCGTATATACAGGCAAAGACACAAGATATATTATGTCCTGTGTTAGTGCATATGATAATAAATATTATTTCGCTGAGCTGAGAATTCATCGAATTAATAGAAATAGATTAGACAGATAAGAAACAGATATAAACTAATATAAAGTTTATATCAGATAAAGGGGAGAAATTTTAATGAAATGTACTAATTGTGGAAGTCAGAAAATGGTTAAAATGGCGCTTATAGCTAACCAGATTTGGAAGGTAAAGGTTGCTGACGAGATTAAGAAAAATAAATATGATAAAAAATCAGAAAAAGGCATAGATGCATATTTATGTGAAGAATGTGGACATATAGACTTATGGTTACAGTCCTATGCACAAAAGGAATAGTTTTTTGAAAATTTAAGCTTGTTGAGAGAGTTCAAATAATTAAAAAATACATAAAAATACTGAAAGGTGATAGAAAACAGAAAGATTAGAGAGGAGACAATATGAACAAGAAATATTTATTGAATTTTACATTTATTATCACAATAATAATGCTTATCTACGCAGTATTGTGCGTTATAGATGGAGTGTCATTATTAAATCCACTTTTGACTTATATTGTGGCATTTATAGTATATGCATTGCCAGTGGCTTATATTTCAAGCAGACAGGCAGAATTAATTGGTATGACTTTTAAGAATGAAAGTGGCAAAGAAGAAAGTATTGAACATATAATATGTGACAAGACCAGAAGAAAATCAGAAACTGAAAATAATGGTGAAAAGATTTATCTTAAAACTAACAGGTATTGCAGGTGGCTAACTAACAGAGTGATAGTGAAGACAGAGGCTGAAAAAATATATTTGACAATTCCTAGAGAATATGGGAAGTGTTTTAAGAAAATAGAGGCTGATAAACTGGAATTAAAATGTAAAAAGTTCAGCAATATAAATACTATGCTTGTAGTCAGTGTATTAGCAGGTGCGGTATTAGGTGGAATAGCTGGGCTTGCAGGTGCAGCTTTCTATGGAGCATTTAACGGATATATTGTGGGAATGAATTTGTATCGCGCATATGCAGCGTTTGCGCTGGTGGGTGCGGCAATAGGACTATACACTCCGGTATAATTGAAATATTCCGAATTCTGTCAAAAAAATCCTATTTATGCAATTTTTTTTCGATAATGCTGCCGAATGAGCAGCATTATTGAGTATGATAAAATTATCTGATTATGTCTTAATCTGAAATTCAAGAATAACTTTATCGTATTTGTATGTTTTTTATATATAAATTTTATTTTAAAAATAAATATATATTAGTTATATATTTATTAGGATCACTATGCTGTGGTGGACCTTCAAGATACACTTCCCTGAAATCTCCAGTATGTGGAATTTTATTTATATCTGCGTATTGAAGCAGATGTGTTCTTGTATGGTCAATATTCTGATAAGAGCCATAATGGCAGGCAGCCAGAGCATTTTTCGAGGTCATAGTAACTATATCATCACCACAGCTGTTGCTATCAACTGTTGCACAGAAAAGTATATCAGATGGATTTTTGTAATTGAATTCTATAAAATACTGTGGCTTTGAAAAGTCAGTTTTATATTTGGTAATGGCTATGATAGCAGTATCTCTTAAAAAGTCAGTTTTTTCCTGAAGATTATCTGATACCTTTCTTCTTGTACAAACAGTTTGTGCTGGAACTGTAATCTGGGATATTTTAATATCAGAAGTAGCTATTCTTTCGTACAGGCTGTTAATATTGTCATTCAGCCGATCTCTAATTGCTTCAAGTCTGTGTACCAGCGAAATAAGGTCTGTTGAGCCTGCAAAATATTCGCGTATTTCAGGAAGTGCTAATCCATAGCTTTGAAACAGACGTATTATGCGTATTTTTGTAATGGTATCAATTGTATAATATCTATTACCATTAATACCATTTTTGACATCAGGAGCAACCAATCCACAGACTAGTACGGTAGCAACGTTTTCTGAGAATTGTGTAATTAAAAATTGCCTTTTTGAAAATAATGAATGTGATTCAGGTGGAACGGTGAATGTTTCACATTATGGAACGCTTGAAGTGGTAGATACGGATATTACAGGTAATATATGTACATCAGATGAAGAGGATGATAGTACTACAGCAGGAATTTGTATTGATGTTTGTGGAAAGCTTGTACTTAATGGAAAAGTAAACATTACAGGAAATACATACAATAATAAGGAAAATAATTTGATATTTTATCCTTACGGCATAGCTAGATTTTTGATTGTTCTAGGTGAGCAATTTGATGCGGCTTCAAAGGTAGGGCTCAAAGTAAGGAAGGATGCAATAAATTATGCATATGACGTTATTGAGAACATAGGCGAATTTAAAGAATCCTTTGTGTGTGACCATGAAAATGGTGAATTGTATGTTGAAGATGGTAAGCTGTATTTCAAAAAAAGGCATATCCACAAAAAAAATCTACATAAATCCAGGGTGGAAGCAACCTGTGTTATACCAGGACATATTGAGTATTATACCTGTACCGGATGTGACAAGCTGTTAGATGAAGAAGGAAAAGAGATAACAGAAGATATAGAAATACCAGCACTAGGACACGATTTCACAGGTGAATGGACAGTAACTAAGCCTGCAGCCTGTACAGAGAGTGGGGTTAAGGCAAGAAAGTGCAGCCGCTGCAGGGAAACTGAGAAAGAGACAATTCCTGCTACTGGTCACACAGAAGCAGAGGACGCCGCAGTAGCAGCAACCTGTACTACTGCTGGAAAGACAGCAGGAATCCATTGCCTGGTATGTAATACAATAATTAAGGCACAGGAGGAGATTCCAGCCACCGGTCATAGTTTTGGTAAGTGGGAGAAGGTTAAAGCACCAACATGTATGGGTAGAGGAAGCGTAAAGCGTGTATGTGATATCTGCAGATATATAGAGATAAAGGATATAGCTGCAAACGGACACGTATGGAATACTGATTACACAGTAGACAAACAGCCAACCTGCACAGAAACAGGAAGCAAGTCAATCCATTGCAGGAACTGTGAAGAAGTAAAGGATAGCAAGGTTATTGAGGCGTCAGGACATACTTTGGGAGACTGGATTATAGACAAGCCTGCAACTGTAGAAACAGCAGGAAGCAGACATAAGGAATGTGAAACTTGTGGCGCGATTCTTGAAAAAGAAGAAATCAAGAAATTAGAGTTACCAGCATATAAGATTATAGATGGTGCTGAAAGCACATGGACACAGAATACCAATACAGATGGCAGCCTTGTAATCAGAGGAGACGGGGCAATTGCCAAGTTCAAAGAGGTAAGAGTTGATGGTGTAGTTATAGACGTAAAGAACTATACAGTAACAGAAGGTTCAACAATAATTACCTTGAAGACTGAGTATCTTAAAACCTTGCCAGCTGGAAAGCATACATTTGAAATTGCATGGACCGATGGCTCAGCAGCTACTTATTTCACCGTTGCTGGAAGCACAACCGAAGAAGATAATAAGCTGGAAGATAATACTATCGATGATAAAAAGGCGGAAGATAACAATGTCGAAAACAGTCGGAGTGATGTAGATAGTAATGCATCCTTAAAGACAGGAGATACAACAGACATAAGACTTTGGTTGATACTGCTTATGTCAGCTTTAACAATAATGACAGGATTAACAGTAAAAAGTAAAAGAAACGATTGTGAATAAATCGAAATAGAACTTTATAATAGAACTTTATTATTCTCTGAAGCTAAGATGAATGTAATCCATGCATTTGTAATTATGCAAATGCATGGGTTTTTTAGTTTGAAATAATTATAAATATTATAACACAAAACAAATGGTCTGTAATATTTTACAGATTTAAAATAATTTTTACCAAGCAACGCAGAGCGTGTTGATAATGCAAATACACATTGAAACCAATAAAGTTTTATGTTAGAATAGACCCAATATAACAATAACAGTGCGAAGCCGCATATACAGGAGGTTTTAAGATACAATGGAAGCATACAAGCAGGAATTTATAGATTTTATGGTTGAGAGTGATGTGTTAAAGTTTGGAGATTTCACATTAAAGAGTGGAAGAAAGTCACCATTTTTTATGAATGCAGGTGCATATGTAACAGGTACACAGCTTATGCGTCTTGGCGAGTATTATGCTAAGGCAATTCACGAGACATATGGTGATGATTTTGATGTGCTTTTTGGACCAGCATATAAGGGAATTCCAATCAGCGTAGTTACAGCCGTTGCTTATGCTAAGCTTTATGGTAAGGAAGTGCGTTATTGTTCAGACCGTAAGGAAGAAAAGGACCACGGTGCAGATAAGGGAAGTTTTCTTGGAAGCAAGTTAAAAGATGGCGACAGAGTTATTATGATAGAAGATGTTACAACATCAGGTAAGTCAATGGAAGAGACAGTTCCTAAGGTAAGAGGAGCAGCTGATGTTACAATTATCGGTCTTATGGTATCACTTAACCGTATGGAAGTAGGTCTTGGCGGCAAGGTGAGCGCGTTAGATGAGATTAAGGAAAGATATGGCTTTGAGACAAGTGCAATTGTTTCAATGGCAGATGTTGTAGAACATCTTTATAATAAAGAATGTGAAGGCAGGGTTGTCATTGACGATAAGTTAAAGACAGCTATAGATGCTTATTATGAACAATATGGGGTACGTAATTAATCAGTCAGTTTGAGTTTATTAATCTGGCAGGAATGGAGGATTGTTGTGGAAGAAAAATTATATAAAAAAATGAAGTCAGTTGGCGTATCAAATCTTGTGTTTGGAATTGTAACAATCGTTTTTGGTATTGGAGCTGGTGTTATGATGATAGTTAATGGAGCAAGACTTCTTGCACATAAATCAGATATATTATTTTAAATGTATATACTGCCTGATATATTATTGCAATGCTTTAACAGGGCGTTGCAATGGTATGTCAGGCATATTATATTGTGTGGAGAGAGATTATGAATAAGCAGAAGTTTCATAATGCTATGAAATGGATAATTTTTGTTATATATATGTGCCTGCTTATATACGTTGTATTCTTTGCTGAGTCAATGGGAAGAACATCGCAGACAAGACACATATACAATCTCGAACCTTTTAAAGAAATAAAAAGGTTCTGGAAATATATATTAGATAATGATTCACTTGGAAGAATAGCAAGACTTAATATTATAGGAAATGTTGTTGCGTTTATTCCTTTTGGAATATTTCTTCCAGTGCTATCTCACAGAAGAATTAAATTAATAGCAACAACTTTATATTCATTTAGTCTTTCTTTGGCAATAGAGCTTACACAGCTTATAACTATGGTTGGAAGCTGCGATGTAGATGATTTGATATTAAATTGTCTGGGAGGACTGACAGGATACATCATATATGCAGTCTGGTACAAAATTATTAGAAGAGAGGATTAAGCGTGAAATTATTTAATAAATACAAGTTTTCGGATAAAAGGCAGTCGCTTGGTGGAATAATATCTACCATAATGGGTCTGCTTGCATTGGCTTCCTTAATATATGGCGTGTATTTATCCTACAAAGCTGAAGGATATGCAGGTTTAAAGGTAGGAAGTCTTGGACTGTTAAGTCTGTTATTTTCAATAATAGGTTCAGTAATCGGGCTTCTTAGCTTTAAGGAAGATGATAAATTCTATACTTTATCAAAGGTGGGCTCACTGTTATGTGGAATACTCGCAGTATTTATGGCAGCGGTATTCCTTATGGGTATAGTGTAATTGCTAATATATTTTTGTGTAACAATAAAGAATAATATAATAGTTGTGCAGTATTAGAGATTAGTACATTTGTTGTGTGACAATGTAAAATAATATGATTGTTATATATATAGTAATGGATATTAATATATATATTTATTATAGAAATGGAGATTAATATGTTTGATGATAATATAGAAGAAAGATATTCGCTTGCAATAGAAAGAATATCAGAGATTAATAAAGATGATGAGTTGTCAGATTATGGTGCTGGCAGTTATGCGGATTATTTTAAAAATGTATCGGCTTTTATACTGCTTATGGATAAGCTTAGGAACGATATAGCTGACAAAGCATTTGATAATGCTTCATTAGAAGAGCTTGGCGAATATAACAGGGCTTTATATAAAGATGTGACAGGAGAAGCCTATAATACAAGTTATGTCAATCCAAGAGTTAGTGTTAGGTGCTTTGGAGAGCAGTGCGGAAGATTATTCTCAATGGTATATATGGAAATCAGGGGTCTGATTGTATATATGTATGAGCGAAGATTAGCAGATGCAACAGCACTTATTGAGCTGTTTATTGAGCTTTATTGTATAGTTAAGGACTGTGCGGCTGATAATACAGAGGCTGATTATAAGCAGCTTAAAGAAGCAGTCTACTGGTATGTAAGTGATTATAGTGATGACCATATTGAATACAGGATAAGGGAACTTATAGACCCATCACTGGATTTTGCTGTAAGAATTATTATGGACAGCAATTTGAATGATTTAAGATATCTGTACAGATATGGGGAATATATCACTGATAATGAAATTAAAATGGCCCAGCATTTGAACTCTTTACCTGAACAGCAGATAAAGGATATGGCGGCAACATTTACAGAAGGATACCGCAAGGGATTTATTCTTGGTAATAAGCCGTTAGAGAAGAAGCAGACTGTCAATATCAGATACTGCGTAGGCTTTGAAAGACTTGTAAGAGAAGAGATAAAGCAGTTTGAGGCAATGGGACTTAAGCCTACTATATACAGGGCGGCAGTTAATTCAATTAACAAGCGTATGCATATTAAGATAGGCTATTATGGTGCAAGTCCTAATAAACAGATGGAATTTGACCATAGATTTGATAATGCACTCTATCTTGACGGAGATTTTGTTGAAAGAAAGCTTGGTGCATTAAAAAATGCGTATGAGAAGCATAAAGAGCTTGCCGATGTACACGGCGGACCTGCTGTTATGGAAGTATTTGGTGAGAAGCCATTTGAGCCAGATGATGCTAAGGAATGTTATCATCTTGATGATAAACAGCAGAAGCTTATAGTCAAATATAATAATGAATCAGGAGCTATAGTTAATTCATATATTAAAGGCGAGGAGAGAAGCTTTACTATAATAGCTTATCCATCACCAGAGACAGGCAATAAGTTCACTGAGATTTTTGATGAGATTGTCAAGATAAATACTCTTGACTATGACAAGTATAAGGTTGTCCAGCAGAGAATTATAGATGTGCTTGATACAGCAGAGTATGTCAGGGTCAAGGGCTGTAATGGTAATGAAACAGATATGAAAGTATCTATAATGAAGGTTAATGATGGCAGTAAGCAGACAGTATTTGAGAACTGTCTTGCAGATGTTAATATACCGCTTGGTGAAGTATTTACATCGCCGGTTCTTAAGGGAACAGAGGGCGTACTTAATGTAAGCAGGGTATATCTTAACGACATTAATTTCAAGAACCTTAAGGTGCATTTTAAAGATGGTTTTGTCACGGATTATATGTGTGATAATTATGAGGATGAAAAGCGTTGCAAGGATTTATTTAAAGAAAATGTCCTGTTTAACCACAATACACTTCCAATCGGTGAATTTGCAATAGGAACTAATACTACAGCATATGTGTCAGCGAACAGATATGATATTGTGTATCTACTTCCAATTCTTATTGTTGAGAAAATGGGACCACATTTTGCACTTGGTGATACGTGCTATTCAAGGTCAGAGGATGTTGCAGTGTTCAATCCTGATGGCAAGGAGATAATCTCAAGGGATAATGAGGTGTCTTTATTAAGAAAGAGTGAGCCTGACAAGGCATATTACAATTGTCATACAGATATTACAATTCCATATGATGAAATTGGAAGAATATCAGTTGTAGACTATTCAGGAAAAGAAACAAGCATAATAGAAAATGGAAGATTTGTGCTTTCAGGAACTGATATGCTTAACGAACCGTTTGAAGATTAAAACAGACATTGGTTCAATAACACGGTTTATGTTAAATTCCTTGACGATATATCTAAAACAAAGTAAAATATTATAGGTATTGTATTATATTATCTGTTTAATTATCCAGATGGATGATTTATCAGATAATATGAAATGATAAGTGATTTAATATTATTTTAAGATGATAGTTGTATTTCTATCAGAATGGAGGAAGTTAAACATGGCTTTAGTAGGAATAGTTATGGGTAGTGATTCTGATATGCCTGTTATGGCAAAGGCAGCAGACATATTAGACAAGTTAGGTATCTCATATGAGATGACAATTATCTCTGCTCACAGAGAACCAGATGTATTCTTTGAATATGCGAAGACAGCAGAACAGAAAGGATTCAAGGTTATCATTGCAGGAGCAGGAATGGCAGCACATCTGCCAGGAATGTGTGCGGCAATATTCCCTATGCCAGTTATTGGTATTCCAATGCACACAACTTCTTTAGGTGGTAGAGATTCGTTATATTCAATAGTACAGATGCCAACAGGAATTCCTGTTGCAACAGTTGCTATTAATGGTGGTGCTAATGCAGGTATTCTTGCAGCTAAGATTCTTGCGACATCAGATGAACAGCTTCTTGAAAGGCTTAAGAATTATACTAAGGAATTAAAGGAAAGTGTTCAGGCTAAAGATGCAAGACTTCAGGAAGTAGGATACAAGAATTACGCAAAGTAATTAAAATATCAGATTGTCGTTAAATTATAAAATGATGCTTATAAAGCATACATAGTTATTCGCAGATAAGCTGCGTAAGAATGGAGGATTACAATGGATTACAAGAATGCTGGTGTTGATATCGAAGCAGGTTACAAGTCAGTTGAATTAATGAAAGATGCGGTCAAGTCTACATTCAGACCAGAAGTGTTAGGTGGTATCGGTGGATTTTCAGGTGCATTTTCACTTGAGAAGATTAAGCAGATGGAAGACCCGGTTCTTCTTTCAGGAACAGATGGCTGTGGAACAAAGGTTAAGCTTGCTTTTATTATGGATAAGCACGATACAATCGGTATTGATGCAGTTGCAATGTGTGTTAATGATGTTGTATGTGCAGGTGGAGAACCTCTTTTCTTCCTTGACTATATTGCATGTGGAAAGAATTATCCAGAAAAGATTGCAACAATCGTAGGTGGTGTAGCAGAGGGCTGCCGTCAGTCAGAATGTGCACTTATCGGAGGTGAAACAGCAGAACATCCAGGACTTATGCCAGTAGATGAATATGATGTTGCTGGATTTGCTGTAGGTGTTGTAGATAGAAAAGACCTTATAACAGGTGAGAATATTAAGCCGGGCGATACACTTATCGGTATTGCTTCAAGTGGTGTTCATTCTAATGGATTTTCACTTGTAAGAAGTGTATTCACAATAACAGAAGAGTCACTTAATACATATTACGATTCACTTGGCAAGACACTTGGAGAGGCTTTACTTGCTCCAACTAAGATATATGTTAAGACTATGAAGTCTATTAAGAACGCAGGAGTTCGTGTTAAGGGATGCAGCCATATCACAGGTGGCGGTTTCTATGAGAACATTCCAAGAATGTTACCAGATGGTGTAAGAGCTGTTGTAAAGAAAGACAGCTATGAAGTTCCTCCAATCTTTAAGATGTTACAGACAGATGGCGAGATTGAAGAAGATATGATGTATAACACATTTAATATGGGTATTGGTCTTGTACTTGCAGTAGCCCCTGAGGACGTAGATACAACTATGGAAGCTATTAAAGCTGCTGGTGAGACATCTTATGTTATCGGTAATATTGAAGCAGGTGAGAAGGGAGTAACTTTATGCTAAGAATAGCTGTTATGGTATCTGGAGGTGGAACTAATCTTCAGGCTATAATTGATGGTGTAAAGGACAAGACAATTACTAATACACAGATTGCTGCTGTTATAAGTAATAATGCTAATGCTTATGCTCTTACAAGAGCTAAAGAGAACGGAATACCAGCTTATTGTGTATCACCTAAGGATTATGCTACAAGAGATGAATTTAATAAAGCACTTCTTGAAAAGGTTAATTCGCTTAATGTAGACCTTGTTGTGCTTGCGGGCTTCCTTGTTAAAATTCCAGAAGAAATGGTACACGAATACAGTCATAGAATTATTAATATCCACCCATCACTCATCCCATCTTTTTGCGGTGTAGGCTTTTATGGACTTCGTGTTCACGAAGCTGCACTTGCCAAAGGTGTTAAGGTTACAGGTGCAACGGTGCATTATGTAGATGAAGGAATGGATACAGGAGAGATTATATTCCAGAAAGCTGTTGAAGTTAAAGATGGTGACACGCCAGAAATTCTTCAAAAGAGAGTTATGGAACAGGCAGAATGGAAGTTACTGCCTGCCGCTATTAACAAGATAGCTAATGAACATGATAACTAGAAAGACTAGATTATATTGGAGGAAGAACAGATGAAGGTTTTAGTTGTAGGCAGCGGTGGACGTGAGCACGCCATATGCTGGAAGATAAGCCAGAGCCCTAAGGTTGATAAGATATATTGTGCACCTGGTAATGCAGGTATTGCTGAGGTTGCGGAATGTGTTGATATTAAAGCTATGGAATTTGATAAGCTTGTTGCATTTGCTAAGGAAAATGCAATCGACCTTACTGTAATTGGTATGGATGATCCACTTGTTGGCGGTATTGTTGATGCATTTGAGGCAGAAGGTTTAAGGGTATTCGGACCTAGAAAGAATGCAGCTATACTTGAGGGTTCAAAGGCATTTTCTAAGGACCTTATGAAGAAATACAATATACCAACAGCAGCATATGAGACATTTACATCTGCTGATGAAGCTAAGAAGTATCTTGAAACAGCTAAGTATCCTATCGTTCTTAAGGCTGATGGTCTTGCACTTGGAAAGGGCGTTCTTATATGTGAAGACAAGCAGATGGCACTTGACGGTGTAGACGAGCTTATGCTTGACAAGAAGTTCGGTTCAGCAGGTAATACAATTGTAGTAGAAGAATTTATGACAGGACGCGAAGTTTCAGTTCTTTCATTTGTTGACGGTAATACTATAAAGATAATGTCTTCTGCACAGGATCATAAGAGAGCCAAGGACGGAGATCAGGGGCTTAATACAGGTGGTATGGGTAACTTCTCACCATCACCATTTTATACTAAGGAAGTTGATGATTTCTGCAAGGCACACATATATCAGGCAACAGTTGATGCGATGAAGGCAGAGGGAAGACCATTTAAGGGTGTTATATTCTTTGGACTTATGCTTACACCAGAAGGTCCTAAGGTACTTGAATATAATGCAAGATTTGGTGATCCTGAAGCACAGGTTGTTCTTCCAAGAATGGAGAATGATATAATTGATGTATTTGAAGCGTGCATAGACGGAACATTAGATAAGATAGATCTTAAGTTTACTGATAATGCGTGTGTATGCGTAGTTCTTGCATCAGACGGTTACCCACTTGAGTACAAGAAGGGCTTTGAGATAACAGGTATGGAGAATTTCAAGGGTAAAGATTCATACTTTTTATTCCACGCTGGTACTAAGTTCAACGAAGAAGGCAAGGTTGTTACTAATGGTGGACGAGTTCTTGGCGTAACAGCATTAGGTGAGGATTTAAAGAAAGCCCGTGCTAATGCTTATGAAGCGACAGAATGGGTTAATTTTGATAATAAATATATGCGTCACGATATAGGTAAAGCTATAGACGAAGCATAATTGTTAATTGAATGTGTTTAAGTAACTCCCGCCACATATAATGGTGGGAGTTATTGTGTAATAATTGTAATAATGGAGGACAATGGAATGAAGATTACATCTGTAAAAGGTACTAATGATTATCTTCCTAATGAAGTAGAGATAAGAGATTATCTCCAGAATGAAATATTAAAAGTATATGTAGAGAATGGTTTTGAACATATAACAACTCCGGTTATTGAAGATATTGAAAATCTTGATAAGAGTGATGGTGGAGAAAACCTTAATCTTATATTTAAGATTATGAAGAGAGGCGACAAGCTTGACAAGGCACTTGCAAGCGGAGTCACTTCACAGAATGAAAATGTTCTTGCAGATATGGGCTTAAGATATGACCTTACACTTCCTTTAAGCAGATATTTTGCTAATAATAAGGATAAGCTTACACTTCCAATGAAGTGTATACAGATGGACAGAGTGTACAGGGCAGAACGTCCACAGAAGGGTAGATTAAGAGAATTCGTACAGTGTGATATAGATATTATAGGTTCTGACTCAAGAGATTCAGAGGTTGAGCTTATACTTATAACAACTAAGGCACTTAAAGCTATAGGAATGAAGAACTTTAAGGTTAAAGTTAATGACAGACGACTTTTAAGAGCATTTCTTATGGACTGCGGATTTGAAGAAAGCCAGCTTGACAGTGTATGTATAACATTTGATAAGATGGATAAGATTGGTCTTGAAGGTGTTAAGAATGAACTTGAGGAGAAGGAATTCGCAGAAGCAGCTATAGCCAAGTTTACAGGATTTCTTGCAAATGTAAGCAATCCACAGGAGATTTCTTTAGAGTCAGTTAAAGATATTCTTGTAGATAAAGCACCAGCAGAAAGCCTTGAATATATTATGAAGTCAGTTAATGAGCTTTGTAATGGTGAGTTCAATGTTGTATTCGACCTTTCATTAGTAAGAGGACAGGGATACTATACAGGAACTGTATTTGAGGTTGAAAGCATTGACTTTAAGGGTGCTATTGCAGGTGGTGGAAGATATGATAACCTTATTGGCAAGTTCTTAGGACAGCAGGTAAGTGCAGTAGGATTTTCTATCGGATTTGAGAGAATATTCTCTATACTTATGGAACACGGAATTGACCTTCCTAATAAGGGCAATAAGATAGCGGTAATGTACGATGAGGGTGAGCTTACAGCAGCGTATAAGCTTGCAGAAAAGTACAGGGCAGAAGGTAAGATATGTTCACTTTATGTTAAGCCAAAGAAGATGGGCAAGTTCTTAGGAAAGCTTGAAGAAAGAGGCTATGCAGGCTTTATTAATGTAAGTAATGATGACGGGATAAGTTATTTTGAGAACTAATAATTAAAATAGAACTTCGGGTGATCTATGAACAAACTGGATATAGATTACCCGAAGTTTTTACATACGTCTGTATAGAAAGTGTGTTACAGACGGCTGTGTCTGATGTAAAAAGTTTATCTGAAAGACTTAAATGCTTTACGCAGTTAGTTCCTTGCCTTGGCAAGTGCACTGTCTATAGCTGATAACAGCATAGTTGCTGTATATTTACTACCTGCATTATAAGTAATATTATCTGTTGAGCCGTTGTTGATAACGGCGGTCTTTATCTCATCAAATGAAGAATTAAGCATAGGATACATAGTCTGCACGGACTCTGAAAGATTAATCATTTCGATATTGTTGATATTGTCGGAGTCAACTGTAACCTGAATATCTATAGGAGTACCATTAAGAAGTATTGAGGAAGTGTATACACCTGGTGAATATGTAGGACAAGATGTATTCTTTTTTACTGTGTCAGTGCTTGTGCTTATATTAACACCTGTACTTTTGGCAGCATCTGAACTGCTTCCGCCAAATATAAATATTGCCGCTAATATAATAAGAGCAGCGATTATGCATATCATAATTATCAGTTTCTTAAGTGGAATTACCACAATTCTGGTTGAACCGCTCATATATCCCCCTCATATAACACACATTTATTTTGATAAAATATATGAGCATTCATATATAAATAGAACTTATATATGGTATACTTAAATGAGTTTCATTGAATAAAAATGTGCACGGAAATGAGGATTATTATGTCATTACAACTTATACTTGGAGGATCGGGTGCTGGCAAGTCAACATATTTATATAGTTCAATAATAGAGGAGTCGATTAACAATCCAGACACAGATTATATAATTATCGTGCCAGAGCAGTACACTATGGCAACACAGAAGCGTGTGGTTGAGCTTCACCCACGAAAGGGGATTCTTAATATAGATGTTATAAGCTTTGAAAGGCTTGCTTATAGAGTATTTGAGGAGGTCGGGGCTTCTGACTATCCGGTGCTAGATGATACAGGAAAGAATCTTATAGTAAGAAGAATATTAGAACAGCACAAGAAAGAACTTCGATTCTTTAGTGGTAATATATCCAATACCGGATTTGTGGCTGAGATGAAATCAGTCATATCAGAGATGTTACAGTATGATATAACTGTTGATAAGATAGATGAAATTAATAAAACTGTTGATAATAACAGTCTGCTTGGAATGAAATTAAGTGACATTAATGTTGTTTATAGTGGATTTAGGAATTTTATAAAAGATAATTACATTACATCAGAGGAGATACTTGATCTTCTGTGCAGGAAAGTGCAGGAGTCAGAAAAGCTTAAAGACAGTGTGATAGCACTTGATGGTTTTACTGGCTTTACGCCTGTACAGTACAGGCTTATTGGTCTGCTTCTTGATATATGCACGGATATTAAGGTGGCACTGACTATAGATACAAGTGAGAAGGTTAATGTCAATGAGGGCATTGAGAACCTTTTCTATATGACTAAGGATACAGTGGCACATTTGTATAAGATATGTGATGAACAGCATATTAATATAGAAAATGCTGTGATGATTGATGATGATAATATATCACGTTTTAAGTCGTCAAAGGAGCTTGCATTTCTTGAAAAGAATATATTCAGGGCTGGAAGCAGGCATTATAATGGTCAAGTAAATGATATAGCTTTGTATGCAGGGACAACGCCGAAGGACGAATTGCAGTATATAACAGGAAAGATACTTGAGCTTACACGTCTGTCAGGCTACAGATACAGTGATATAGCGGTTGTTACAGGTGATATTGGTGTGTATGGAAAGCTTGCCGCTAATATATTTTCCCAGAATGAAATACCATTTTTCTTAGACCAGAAACGTCATATAACAGATAACTGCTTAGTGGAAATGATTACCGCAGTACTTGATATTATCGAGAAGAATTATGCCTATGACAGTATGTTCAGATATCTAAGAACAGGATTTACCCAACTTACAAGAGATGAGATAGATATTCTTGATAATTATTGTCTTGCGGTTGGCATAAAGGGCAGGAAGCAGTGGAACAATGAATGGATAAGAAAGTTCAGGACAGGAAGGGAAGATACAGACCTTGGACTTCTTAACAGATTAAGACGCGAAGTCATTACTCCAATAGATGTTCTTCACAAAGATATTAAGGAGGCAGATGGAAATGTAGCTGCCATTACCAGGGCTTTATATGAATTCATAGCCGGACTTGATTGTGAAAGAAAGCTGTCATCTATAGATGTGGATAGTGAAGAATATGGACAGATATATAAGAAGATAATAGAACTATTAGATAAGATAGTTGAATTATTAGGCAGTGAGAAGGTTACATTAAAAGAATACAATCATATTATAGCATCTGGATTGGAGGAGATTAAGATAGGACTTATACCTCCGGCTAACGACTGCGTTGTAATAGGTGATATTGAGAGAACAAGACTTGATAATATAAAGGTAATGTTCTTTGCGGGCGTTAATGATGGGTATGTTCCAAAAAAAAGCGACAACAGAAGCGTTCTTTCAGAAACAGACAGGGACAGGCTTAAGGGTATGGACGTATCATTATCAATGTCAGTCAGGGAAAAAGCGTTTATTCAGAGATTTTATTTATACCTTATTATGACAAAGACATCAGAAAAGCTTTATATAACTTATGCACGCAATGGCATGGATATGAAAGCGGTTCTTCCTTCTTACATAATAAGAATGATTAAGAAAATGTTTCCGCTTGTTAAAGAGTACGCAAGAGAGGATACATTTGCAGAACACGCATATATACGAATTCCAAAAGCAGACATTGTATGGAGCGAGGGCAATCTTAATAAAGTGCTTGCAGAGGGAATTGCACTTGAATTATATGGAAGGGAGCTTACAGGAAGCGTAACATCATTTGAACAGTTCGCTTCGTGCCAGTTCGCATATTTCTGCCAGTATGGACTTGGGCTTAAAGAGAGGGAAGAATATCAGTTTGCGGTTAATGACTTTGGTACAATTCTTCACGCTGTAATTGAAGATGTGTCAAAAAATATAAAGCAGAACAATAAATCATTCGTGCTTTTAAGTGATGAGGAAAGAAGCCAGATGGTATCAGAGAGTATCAATGCAATAGCTGAGAATTATGGCAATACGATACTTAAGGACTCAAGCCGTAATGAGTATCTTATACAGAGAATGAAGAATTACGCTGACAGGACACTGTGGGCAATTGGAAAGCAGCTTGCTGACGGAATATTCAGGCCAGATGCATTTGAGAAGGGATTTCTTACACAGATAGAAGAACTTCCGCACGATGTACTATTTTATATGAAGGGCAAGATAGACCGTATAGATGTGTGCGAGGATGACGAAAATTTATATGTCAAAGTTGTGGATTACAAGACAGGACAGTCAGATTTTAATCTTTTAAAGACATATTATGGCTTGAAAATCCAGCTCCTTACATATATGAGGGAAGCAATGATATATGAAAAGAAGAAATATGGTGACAAGAATATAATTCCAGCAGGGCTTTTATATTATAATATTCAGGACCCGATAGTTGAGGCGAAGAAAGATGATGACGAGGTCGAGGCACTTATAAGAAAAGAATTAAGAATGAAAGGCGTTGTTAATTCTAATAAGAATATTATAAGTATGATGGATTCAACAGAGGGTTCATCTGTTAATATTCCTGTCAGTTATAATAAATCTGGTGAACTTGATATGCGATACAGCAGGGTTATGACAACTGATGAGTTCGATAAGCTTGGTGAATATGTTGATAAAGAAAATGTCAATAACGCAGGAAAGATACTTAATGGAAGCATTAATATCAATCCGTATATTAAGGGTAATGAGAACAGTTGTACTTATTGTCAGTATAACAGTGTGTGTGGATTTAGCACAGATATGCCGGGTACAAGTTATCGAAGACTTCCGAATTTAAGCAAAGAAGATATATGGAAATTAATAGATGAGAATAACAGCGGTGAAGCGTACAGCAGTAGTAAAGAGCATAACAGTACAGAAAAGTATAACGATAGTGAAGAATATAACAAAGAAACTGACAGTAATTCAGAGGTGTAATGATGGCAAAGAAATGGACTGATGAACAGCTTAAGGCAATAGATACTAAGAACAGGAATATACTTGTGTCAGCCGCCGCAGGTTCAGGAAAGACAGCGGTTCTTGTTGAACGAATTATCAATATGATTACAGGTGAGAACAGCACAGATATAGACAGACTTGTTGTTGTTACATTTACCAAGGCCGCCGCGGCAGAGATGAAAGCAAGAATAAGAAACAGGCTTGATGATATGCTTGACAATAATGAGGCAGATACCAATCTTTTAAAGCAGATTGCACTTATTAACAATGCACATATAACAACAATAGATAGTTTCTGTCTGTGGATAATAAAAAATCATTTTTCAGAGATTGAATTAGACCCCGGTTTCAGGGCGGCAGATAATGGAGAGATTACACTTCTTGAGAATGATGTAATGCAGGAGCTTCTTGAGGACTATTATACAGAGGCAGATGAGGATTTTATTAATCTTGTAGAGGCTTATGGAACAGGACGTAATGACCAGAATATAGAAGAACTTATTAAGAAAATATATAATCTTGCACGAAGCAATCCATGGCCTTCTGAATGGTATAAGGAAACGCTTGATATGTATGAAGCACCAGATAATTCTAACAACAGGGCGATAGCTGACCTGTATGAAAGCATTATCAATTCGCTGAGTGATTACTGCCGCAAATATGAATATATGATTGAACTTTGCCAGCACGTAGACGGTCCGGTGTCATATCTTGATGCAATCAATTCAGATTATATGAATATCAAAAGAATACTTGAAGCACCAGACTTTGATGACCTTTCGGTAAGAATAAGAAAGACGGTATTTGACAGATTAAGCAATAAGAAAATGCCTGATGCGAGGGAAGATTTAAAAGAATATGTCAAGAATGAAAGAAATAATTTCAAGAAATATATTAATTCCCTTATCAGTGGTGTGTTCACAGCAGATATTGATACATTAATGGAAGATGTGAAAGCTAATGCACCAATGATTGCTATGATGGTAAAGCTTGCTAATGATTTTGCACAAAGAATGTCAGAACAGAAAAAAGACCGTGGGATAATAGATTTTAATGATATGGAACATCTTGCACTTGATATTCTTGTAAAGAATAATGCTGGTATTATTGAGTATACCAGGACAGCAGATGAACTTGCAGAGAGCTTTGATGAGATATTAATAGACGAGTATCAGGATTCCAACCAGTTACAGGAAGAAATACTTACTGCTGTATCAAGGCAGAGAATGTCCAATTATTTCAATAATGTATATATGGTTGGAGATGTTAAGCAGAGTATATATAAGTTCAGACTTGCGTGTCCTGAGTTATTTATGAGCAAGTATGATAATTATTCATCGCAGAATGATAACTGCAAAGATACAGCACAGTATAATGACTGCGAAGATATATCATTTGGCGGTGGTGAGCAGAATATAAGTTCTTGTAAGATAGAATTACAGAAGAATTTCCGAAGCAGAAGTAATGTTCTTGATAGTACCAATGATGTGTTCTTCCGTGTTATGAATAAGAATTTCTGCGGCATACAGTATGATGATAGGCAGCAGCTTAACTGTGGGTTAGATTATCCAGCGTGTGAGGATAAAAGAAACTTCGGGCAGGACAGTGAGAAAAGCACAGATATTGTGCTTGTTGATATGTCGGGTGATGAGGACGGCGATGGAATAAGGGCAGAGGCAAGATATGCCGCATTAAGAATAAGAGAACTTATGTCAGAAGATAAGGCTTATTACGTGTATGATGCTGACCTTGAAGATTACAGGAGAATAAAATATGGTGATATTGTTATTCTCACAAGAACGCTTACAGGCTGGGCAGATGTGCTTGTCAATGAACTGCTTGACTGCGGAGTGCCGGCTATGGCAGATACTGCACAGCAGTATTTTAAATTAAGGGAGATAAAGGTACTTATAAGCCTGCTTACCTGCATAGACAATCCATTGCAGGATATACCTATGGCTTCTGTGCTTCTGTCATACTTTGGAGGTTTTACGGAAGATGAATTATGCAAGATAAGAATATCAGGAAAGAAATATTCACAGAAGTTTCTTATCAGGCAGATGAAGAGCATAGCAGAGAATGAGGATGAGGATTGCGATTATAAGAAATGCAGTGCATTTATTGATAAGCTTAATGCCTTAAGAGATAAATCCAGAATAATGACTATCTATGATTTGCTGTGGGAGATTGTATACAACACAGGTTATTATGATTACGCAGGAACTATGCCGGCAGGAGCTAAAAGACAATCTAATATAGATGTGCTTCTGGACAGGGCATCTTCATTTGAGGGAACAAGCTATAGCGGACTTTTTAATTTCTTAAGATATATAGAAAGATTGCAGAAATACGACATAGATATAACCGACTCACAAGGTATGGGGGATAACGGCGACTCTGTAAGGGTAATGAGCATACATAAGAGCAAGGGTCTTGAGTTTCCGGTTGTAATTGTAGCCGGACTTAACAAGCAGATTAATAAAATGGATGCAAGAAGCAGGATTGTTATTGATAAAGAGCTTGGCATAGGTGCTGATTATGTTAATCTTGACCGCAAGACCAAGACATCTACTATTATAAAAGGGGCGATTGCAAGAAAGATTGTAAGAGATGGAATATCCGAGGAAGAAAGAGTTCTGTATGTTGCAATGACACGAGCAAGGGAAAAGCTTATTATGATGGGAAATGTCACTGACACAGACAAGGCAATGACAGGCTGGAATTCAATTGCTGACGAGATTAGAATGTCTGGAATATATTCTTATGCTGACTGCGAGAAGATAGACAAGTTCGCAGATATGGTAATTCCAGTTGTACTTACTGGAAAGGAATACAATAAAGGAGAATTCAATATAAAGCTTATTGGTGTGGAAGAAATTAATTCATTATTGAACAAATCGGACATAGACCAGGCCGGAAGCCAAGCAACAGATGAAAGTCAGGTAGGTGAAAAAACAGCCTATGGAACTTCGCCTTTAAAGGAGCTTCCGCCATATATTAAAGACCCTGATGCAGACAGAAAAGTAAAAGTAACTGTCAGTGAGTTAAAGAAAATGCAGAATGAAGCAGATTACGAGCAAAATGCTTTTGCGGCAGACAGTATCAAAAAGGCTGTGGGCATTATGGAGGCAGAAAGAATTAAAGAAGCGGCTGGCGGTGTTAAAGAAGCAGACGGCGGGACAGAACCTGAAGCTGCAGACGAATATATTCCAACAGTTCCTAAGTTTATAAGCAGTGAAGAAAAAGAGCTTGTAAGTAATGAACGTGGAACGGCATACCACAGGGTTATGGAATGTCTGAATTATTCAAAAGCTGGAAGCACTGAGGATATAAAGAATGAAATTGACAGAATGGTAAGAGAAGAAAAGCTGTCATTAAAACAAGCTGAATGCATAAAGCTTAAGGATATAGATACATTTGCAGGATCATCAATAGGTGAAAGAATTAAGCGTGCATATGCTTACGGCGGGGTGAAAAGGGAACAGCCATTTGTATTTGAATATGACAGACAGCTTGTACAGGGGGTCATTGACCTGTATTTTATTGAGGACGGACAGCTTGTTATAGTTGATTATAAGACTGACCGGGTGTTAAGAGGCAGGGCAGGAGAGGACGAGCTTAGAAGAAGATATTCTATCCAGCTTGATTACTATGCTATGGCGCTGTCACAGATAACAGGCTTAAAGGTTAAAGAAAAAGTAATATATTCCTTTGCACTGGGAAGAAGCTTAACTGTAGAGTAATTATCTGGAATAGGTAATAGAATAAACTGAGTAGTTTATAAAATAGTCCGGCACTAAGTAGTTGAATTAAATTGATGGATAATATATACTAGATTAGTTAAAGTGTAAAATGATTTAAGAAATGGAGAAATTATGTCAGATATTACAAGTGAAATTAAGAAAAGAAGGACATTTGCAATCATATCCCACCCGGATGCTGGTAAGACAACACTTACTGAGAAGTTCTTGTTATATGGTGGTGCTATTAATCTTGCTGGTTCTGTAAAGGGTAAGAAGACAGCGAAACACGCAGTATCAGACTGGATGGAGATTGAGAAGGAAAGAGGTATCTCTGTAACATCTTCAGTACTTCAGTTTAATTATGATGGATATTGCATTAATATTCTTGATACACCTGGACACGAAGATTTCTCAGAGGATACTTATAGAACTCTTATGGCTGCTGACTCAGCCGTAATGGTTATAGATGCTTCAAAGGGTGTTGAGAAACAGACTATTAAGCTTTTTAAAGTATGTGTTATGAGACATATTCCGATCTTTACATTTATTAATAAAATGGATAGAGAAGCCAACGACCCATTCGAGCTTCTTGATGAGATAGAAAATGTACTTGGAATTGCTACTTGTCCTATCAACTGGCCTATAGGCTGTGGTAAGGCATTTAAGGGTGTATATGACAGAAAGCAGAAAGAGGTATCACTCTTTAAGGCGGCAATGAATGGACAGAAGGAAGTAGATACTAAGAATATATCAATAGATGATGATGAGCTTAAGGCAGAGATTGGTGATGATTACTGGGCTAAGCTTGAAGAAGATGTGGAACTCTTAGATGGTGCAAGTGCAGAATTTGATCTTGCCAAGGTTCAGGCAGGAGATTTAACACCTGTATTCTTTGGTTCAGCACTTACTAACTTTGGTGTAGAGACATTTTTACAGCATTTCCTTGATATGACTACATCACCACTTCCACGTAATTCGTCAGTAGGTCTTATAGACCCATTTAAGGAAGATTTCTCTGCTTTTGTATTTAAGATACAGGCTAATATGAATAAGGCACATAGAGATAGAATTGCATTTATGCGTATATGTTCAGGAAAGTTCACTGCCGGTATGGAAGCTAACCACGTTCAGGGTGGCAAGAAGATAAGGCTTTCACAGCCACAGCAGATGATGGCACAGGAAAGACACATTGTAGAAGAAGCTTATGCAGGAGATATAATAGGTGTATTCGATCCGGGTATATTCTCAATAGGTGATACTATATGTACTTCTAATAAGAAGTTCCAGTTTGATGGAATTCCTACATTCGCACCGGAACATTTTGCAAGAGTAAGACAGATTGATACAATGAAGCGTAAGCAGTTCATTAAGGGAATAAGCCAGATTGCACAGGAAGGTGCTATTCAGATATTTCAGGAATATAATACTGGAATGGAAGAAATTATTGTCGGCGTTGTCGGTGTACTTCAGTTTGAAGTTCTTGAATACAGACTTAAGAATGAGTACAATGTAGATATAAAGTTAGAGCCGCTTCCATATGAACATATCAGATGGATTGAAAATCCAGAAGAAGTTGATGTGAACAGAATTGTCGGTACTTCTGATATGAAGAAGATTAAAGACCTTAAGGGCAATCCGTTATTGGTATTTGCTAACAGCTGGTCAGTTAATATGGTGCTTGAACGTAATGAGGGACTTAAGTTATCTGAGTTTGGAAAGAACAACTAAATTGCAGATTTAATAAGGAACAAGGTGATTAGATGAACGTAAGCTACAGAGAGATTATAAAAAAAGCAGTAGCCATAGTACTTATGGCAGTCATTCTTGTATGTATGGTGACAGGATTTTCGTATACATTTACCGCTAAAGCAGATGATACAATTATTGCTACAGGTTATGTTAATTATGATGTAACAAGCCTTAGAATAAGGACAGCACCTGTTAATGGAAGTGTAATTACAAAGGTAGATGGTGGATTTAAGTTCGATATATACGAAGAAGTGAATACGAGTGCGACATATAAGTGGTACAGCATAGGTTTTTATCTCAATGGTGAATACACAAGAGGATATATAACATCAGAGTATACTACTAGGGAAGCAAAGTCAGATTATACACCAGATAATAATTTTGAAGATTATCTTGAGACACAGAATTTTCCGGCTTCCTACAGGGAAAGCTTAAGGCAGCTTCACAGTGCATATCCATTATGGGTATTTGTAGCAGACCATAATGGAAGGGACTGGGATACTATGGTAAATGCCCAGAATGTATTAGGACGAAGTCTTATATACAGTTCGGCAGATGCTTCGTGGAAGTCTACGGCTGATGGCTGTTATGACTGGAATACAGGTGAGTATACAGAGCTTGACAGTGGTGGCTGGGTTCAGGCATCTGAGGGACTTGTGAAATATGCACTTGACCCAAGAAACTTTCTTGATGATACATACATATTTATGTTTGAAAGTCTTTCTTATGACTCATCAGTACATAATATAGACGGTGTGCGCAATATTATAAGCGGAACATTTATGGAGAATTCAAGCCACAATCTTGACGGCTATGACTATGCTTCACTGCTTATGTATGCAGGTGAAGTATCCAAGGTAAGCCCATATCACCTTGCAACAAGAATTATTCAGGAACAGGGTGCAGACGGACGAGGCAACCAGATATCTGGAAATGTAAGCGGATACGAGGGCTATTATAATTATTACAGCCAGAACGCTTATGCAAGCGGCGGTCTGTCAGCAGTCCAGAATGGTTTGAAATATGCTAGACAGACCGACAGCTCTAATATGAGGCCTTGGAATTCGCGTTACAGGGCTGTTGTAGGTGGTGCTGTCAATCTTGGAAAATGGTACATTAACAAGGGTCAGGATACTATATATTATGAGAAGTTTGATGTTAAGAACTTCTCACACCAGTATATGACCAATGTGCTTGCACCAAGGTCAGAAGCGACAAGGGCTAAGAAGGCATATAGTTCATACACGCTTAATAATACAACATTTAAGTTTAACATTCCGGTATATGATAATATGCCATCGTCAAGATGTATAATACCAGATGGCAACCAGAGTGCGAATAACAGGCTTAGTTCATTATCAGTAGATGGTTATACATTAACTCCTACATTTTCATCTGATAATACTGATTACAGTCTCATTGTAGAAAATGATATTACAAGTGTTAATGTATCGGCAGGACTTATAGATGGCAATGCAACAGTAAGCGGACGTGGAAGCCACAGCTTAAGCGTTGGCAATAATGTAATCAATATTACTGTAACGGCTGAAAATGGTGACATAAAGACATATGTAATAAATATAACAAGAAAGTCTGCACAATCTGGTGGTAATACAGATGGTTTTAAGACAGATTATAATGTCGATTCATCAAAGAAGATAATGACTAAGATAGGTGTCGGAAGTCAGGCATCAAGTGTTCTTGATAATGTATCATACAGCAATGGCTGTTATGGAAAAATATTAAAGAATGACGGAAGCGAGAGAGGCGACACAGTAGTTACTGGTGATAAGTTAGTTGTATACAAGGCAGACGGAAGTGTATATGATGAATATTCTATAGTTATATATGGAGATGTTAATGGTGACGGAGTTATAGATTTATATGATTTCGTGGCTATTAAGAGAGCAGTTCTTGGAATTGGACAGCCACAGGGCAGTTATAAAGAGGCTGCGGATATTAACAGGGACGGAGTTATAGATTTGTATGATTTCGTTGCTATTAAAAGACACATATTAAATATAGGATATATCCAGCAGTAGTGACTGCAAGAAGAGAGGACATATATGAATAAGGTTAAAAAGATAATTTCAGCACTGCTTATTATATGTATGTGTGCTGTAATGGCTTTTGTGAATAAGACAGATATATTAGCGGCAGGAACAGCAAGAGTATCAATTGGTTCAGCAAGTGGTACGGTAGGCGATACAGTATCCATAGATGTGTCAATCAGTGCATCGAGCGGAATAGGTGGAGCTACAATATATGTATCCTATGACCCATCAATATTAGCATTAAGCGGAAGCTCAAGTAATTCGGGAACTGCGATGGTCAGCTTTATGGACGAAAGTACAGCAAGCAGCCAGTCAAAGACAATAACATTTAAGATTATCGGAGCTGGTACTTCAAGCCTTAATGTTATAGGTGATTCCAAGGTTATTGATATAGATATGCAGGCGTGCAGTATATCCAAATCGTCAGGTTCAGTTACAGCTTCTGCACCAGCTTCATATTCATCAGATAATACATTAAGTTCATTACAGATAAGTCCTGGTGTGTTATCTCCAGCATTTTCACCAGATGTAACTACTTATACAACATCTGTTGGTGCTGACTGTGCAAGCCTTACAGTAAGTGCAGTTCCTAATGATTCAAAGGCAACTGTAAGCGTATCTGGCAAGAGAATGGATCCAGGATTTAACACAACAACAATTACTGTAACAGCAGAAAATGGCAGTAAAAGAACTTATACAATAAAGACAACCAAGGAAACTAATTCAGCTTCTAATGAAAATAATCAGGCAACAGGTTCGGACTCATCTAATGGATCAACAGACAATAATAATATTCCTGATGTGCAGGATCCTAACAGTGAAGCAATACAAGAGCCGAATATTACAGTAGATAATGCTGAATATAAGATTGTATCTGCTAATGATGAACACCCACTTCCAGATGGCTATACTCCAACAGAGTATGATTATAATGGAACAAAGGTATCAGCAGGTGTTGGAATTGATACAGGAGTAACAATTGTCTATCTTGAAAGTACAGATGGCAAAGGTGAGAGCGGTTATTATGTATACGATTCGGTGAGAAAGACATTTTCACAATTCGTAGAAGTAAGCCAGCCACAATTTACATACTGCATACTTGCCATAGATGAGGCGTCTATGGAACTTCCAGAAGGCTATGATGTTGGAAGAACAGTAATCAATGGCAAAGAAGTCGATGCCCTTCTTGATAGAACAGGCAACTACGCATTATTCTACGGCGTAAGCTCTACAGGAGAAACAGGCTGGTTCAGATACAATGTCAATGATGGCACAATACAAGGCTACGCCGGTTACAATATGGCAGATGAACAGGTAATCAACACCAACATAAAGACAGCTGACAGTGATAAGGCATTTAATACAGTCAGCAGTTATATATTCGTTATATTAGCAGTCCTTGCTGTTGTAATAATAGCATTAATAGTTGTAGTTATAGCCTTAAGCATTAAGCTTTCAAAGAGCAAAAAAGCCTTCGTAGGAGCAATGGACGGCTACGAAGACGAAGATATAGACGAGGAAGACTTAGACGATATGGAACTTGAAGATGATGAAGAAGATATCTTATATGATGCTTCAGAAGAAGATATAGATGAAGAAGTATCTGATGATGCCGTCCCATATCAGTCATCAACCACAAAAGATCTCCCCGAAGAATACAATGAGTCTGAAGAACTGGAACTAGAAGAAATAGACGATAAATAATAAATATCTATCGTCCACCATAAACAGCCAGCAAATAGTTAAATCATAATCAGATAATAAATAGGTGACAACCACAACAGTCTGACAATAGAGCCTCAATCCCCGGTCCCCGCCTTACTGGCTTGTCCAGTAACAGGGGACATCCTCTTTTCGTAAATCTATTGTCTGGCTGTTTTTTTTACGCAAAAATCCCCCATCTCTATTCCATTCCTAATTCACTGAAATATATTTTAAAATTAGTCAAATATAACATATTGACAAATATATTTTACTATGCTATAAAATCTACTTAATAAATAAAACAAAATATACTCAGGGTTGAAAGAAAGCCAGCGATGCTAAAGCTAATAGAAGCATAAGAAGACGGACGCTGGGGAGCCGCCGGTCCTTAGCTGGCAGTTCCAACTGGCAGCTTAGTACCGCTGCGAGCGACACGCAGTGCAAACGTGTCTTTGTTGCTTCTATTCGCTTTAACAACGCGTCCGGGGTCCGTCTATCTTCCACCCCATCAATTTAAAGAAGGAGATGTACAAGAATGATATCTAAATTACACCAACTAAATTTACACGACAAAATAAAATACATTTACGCTACTGTAATTAAATTTATGATTTTATCAGGAATCGTAAGCATAATTGGTTTATCTCTTCTGGATATAAGATTTAATTCTTATGTAAAAGGGGCTCAGAAAGCAAATAATGCTGCTAAAGAAAGTATTATAGATATTAGTTCTGCTGCCCGCAATATAAGAGAGATGGCATTAAATGACGACAGTTCAACTTATGAGAATTATAAGAATAATGTTAAGACAGTTCTTACAGACTCCCAGACACAGCTTGATATTATAAAGAATACCAATATAATAGATGATGATTTGTATAACCAGTATGTTAAAGCACTTAATGAATGGGGCAATATCGGTTACGATATAATTAACCAGATTGAAAAGGGCGACCTTGCAAGTGCCAAGAATAAAATCCACACAGTATGTACACCTGCACTTAACAATCTTATGAGTATTGCGGATAAAATGGAGGATGAAACCAACAAAGAGGCGGATCAGGCAATATTGTTAAGTAATGTTGTGGCAGTCATAGGCGGTGTGGCTATTGTGTTATTTATTGTAATAGCGAGCCTTATATCAAAGAAAATAGGTGCTAAGATTACAGAGATGATAATAGAACCATTAAGGGATATAGATAATGTAGCTAAAGACCTTGCTAGTGGTAACCTGCACAGTGAGCTTACATACCATTCAGATGATGAATTAGGAACATTAGCCCACAGCCTGCGTAAGTCAATAAGAACATTAAGTTCATATGTTGATGATATTAAAAGGTCTATGCAGGAATTCTCACATGGTAACTTTGATGTTAAGCCAGAAGTTGAGTGGAAGGGTGATTTTGAGGAAATATTACAAGCATTTATGAGCTTTGAAGCAAGTATGGCAGATCTTGTAAAGCATCTTCAAAGAGTAGCTGACCAGGTGGCAGAAGGTTCAGAACAGATAGCCTCAAGTTCAACAGAGCTTGCAGAAGGAGCGACTAATCAGGCGGCTTCAGTTGAGGAGCTTACAGCTTCCCTTGCAAGTGTGTCAGAAAGTGTTGCACAGAATTCACAGAATGCAAGAGAAATAAGTGGCAAAGTAAATGAACTAGGAACACAGCTTGATGAAAGTAACGGCAAAATGGGTGAGATGGTCACATCAATGGGTGAAATAGAAAAAGCTTCCAAAGAAATCAGCAAGATAATAGAAACTATCAACCAGATAGCTTCACAGACTAATCTTCTGGCACTCAATGCTTCTATAGAGGCAGCAAGGGCTGGAGATGCCGGAAAAGGCTTTGCAGTAGTTGCAGATCAGGTATCAGCACTTGCGGCACAGAGTGCAGAAGCGGCTAAGGAGTCAGCTTCATTAATAGATACATCTGTTGCGGCAGTTGAGAAAGGTATGGTTATTGCCAATGACACAGCTTCCCAGCTTGGTGTGGTTGTGGATAATTCAAGGCATATAGTTGATGAAGTTAATAACATTGCAGATGTTCTCAATACTCAGACAGAGACAATTAAGCAGGTTGATGACGGCATTGAAGATATCAATGATGTAGTACAGACTAATTCTGCCACATCACAGGAGTGTGCCGCTGCAAGTCAGGATATGAGTACACAGGCAGATACATTAAGGGGGCTTATTGCAACACTTAAAATAGCACATTTTAAGAAAAAATAACTCCTGATAATAATTATTAAAATGGCAGATAAAGATATATTTGTGAAATATGTATATGAGTGTTTAATAATATAAAAGTTTGTGATTAATAAGTACAAATAATAAATAATAAAAAAATAATAAAAGGCAGTAAAGGCACAAGTGGTTATCTAAAATATATTCGTTTTACAGGGCAGACAGGTAATGAGAATATATTAAAAAGCTTTTACTGCTTTTTTCTTGTAAGAATATATGTTCTGCCTTATAATGGAATTCAATGTATAAAGTATGTAAGCATATATAATGAATGCAAAAGAAAATTATTATATAATAAACATATATGTATACAATAGATTGAAATATAAGTTTTAGACAGGTTATGGACAGAACATTGAACAATATATTATATGAAACATCGGAATATGAAGATTACGAGGCATTTGTTAATGCTAAAGATAGGATAATTGGCAAGGCACATAATAACAAGGGGATAGGAACATTATCAGAAAAGACACTTCACGCTGTCCTTAAGCTGTACTATGAACCTGATGAGGACAAGCACGAGGTCGCTATGAGCGGTTATTATGCGGATATATACAATGACAAAGGGATAATAGAGATACAGACACGCCAGCTTAATAAGCTGAGGGATAAGCTTGCGGTATTTCTACAAGACTATCACGTTACAGTGGTGTATCCGCTTCCATTTAACAAATGGTTAAGCTGGGTTAATCCTGATAATGGGGAGACTCGGGGCAGGAGAAAATCGCCAAGACATTTTACGGAATATGATGCATTTTACGAGTTATATAAGATAAAAAGCTATCTTAAAAATCCTAATCTTTCAATCAATCTTGTGCTTATGGATATGGAAGAATATAAACTTCTTAACGGCTGGAGCTATGATAAGAAAAGAGGCTCAACAAGATATGACAGAGTACCAGTTGGGATAAGAAGAATAGTAAAGTTTGACAGGATAGAGGATTATATGCAGTTAGTTCCAGCGGATTTGAAGGAAGATTTTACGGTGAAAGACTTTGCCATAGCGGCTGGGGTCAGTGTTGAAGCGTCAAGATATACGCTTAATATTCTTAATTATCTTGAGATAGTAAAGCGTACTGGCAGAGTAAAGAATGGGTATGTCTATAACGTCACAGAAGAATTTTAGTATAATGAGCACAAAAGTGCTCATCTTAAAAGTTCCTTGCGGAACTTTATATGCGCTGAAAAGCTGCGCAAAAATTATGATATAATTAGCACAAAAAATACGCAGAAATATGATATATAAGGAGGCACAGATATGTATGTAATTAAGGATAATACATTTAATATATCAGTAAGAAATCTGGTTGAATTTATGTGCCTTGGCGGGGATATTGATAACAGGGATACAGGTGTTACTGACGTTAAGGTTATGCAGGAGGGTGCGAGGCTTCACAGGAAAATCCAGCACTCTATGGGTTCTAATTACAGGGCAGAGGTGCTTCTTAGGAATAAAGAGGAGCTGACATCAGAGGGTGGAATTGAATACGAGCTTAGAATAGAGGGCAGGGCAGACGGAATAATAGCTGACATTGAGGAAGATGAGGATGGCAATAAGCTGCCGATAGGTGAGGTTACAATTGATGAGATTAAGACTATGCAGTCAGATGTAGGAAAGCTTAAAGAGCCGGTGTATGTGCATAAGGCACAGGCTATGGTGTACGCTTATATATATTTAACAAAGTATAATCTGGAGAGCATTGATGTACAGCTCACATACTGTAACACAGAAACTGAGAAAATAGTAAGATTTAAAGAACGGTATGATAGTGAGTCAATTATAAAATGGTACACAGAACTTGTAGCTGGCTTTAAAAAGTGGATGGATTATGTATTTGATGAAAGGGCAGAAAGGAATGCTTCAATTCAGAAACTGCATTTTCCGTTTGAGTACCGTGAGGGGCAGAAGAAGCTGGTTGCGAGTGTATACCACACGGTAAAAGAACAGAAGGTGTTATACATACAAGCACCGACAGGAGTAGGAAAGACTATATCAACAGTATATCCAGCCGTGCAGTCGTGCAGTAATGGCTTAACTGACAAGATATTCTATCTTACCTCCAAGACAATAACGAGAACTGTGGCAGAGGAAACTTATGCGATACTAAGGAGTGCAGGACTACACTTTCGCACAGTGACACTGACAGCCAAGGATAAGATATGCCATCTTGATGAGCACAACTGTAATCCAGAGGTGTGCGAGTATGCAAAGGGGCATTTTGACAGGGTAAATGAGGCTGTTTACGATATAATCACTAATGAAGCAGTGATTAACAGGGATACGATATTGCAGTATTCAGTGAAGCATAAGGTGTGTCCGTATGAAATGTCGCTTGATGTTTCATACTGGTGCGATGGAATAATATGCGATTACAATTATGTATTTGACCCAGATGCTTCATTAAAGAGATATTTTGGTGATGGCGGCAAAGGCAATTATGTATTTCTTGTAGATGAGGCACATAATCTTGTTGACAGGGCAAGGGAGATGTATAGTGCAACGCTTGTCAAGGAAGATTTTCTTGCCTGCAAAAGAGTAGTTAAGGATATGGACAAAAGGCTGACTTCATACCTTGAAAAATGCAACAAATATCTTCTTGAATTAAAGAGAGCCTGTGATAAAGAATATATAATAATAGATGATTACTGTGGCACATTTTTAGCTAATCTGCAATCGTGTTATTCGTATATGCAGAAGTTCTTGGATAAGAATAAAGGAAAGCCGGTGTGCGATGAGATAATAGAATTCTTCTTTAAGATAAGACATTTTATTAATATGTATGACTGCATAGATGAGAAGTATGTTATATATGCTGAGCATATCGATGACGGTGACTTTGCACTTCATCTGTACTGTGTTGACCCGTCAGGACAGTTATCGCAGAGATTAAGTCAGGGAATATCGACAATAATGTTCTCGGCGACACTTCTTCCAGTGAATTATTTTAAGGAAATGCTTTCAGGAAATGCAGATGACTATGCTGTGTATGCACATTCGCCGTTTGATACTGATAATAAGAGAGTGCTTATTGGACGTGACGTTACAAGCAGGTATACGAGGCGTAATTATAATGAGTATGCTAAGATTGCAGGTTATATCCACACACTTACGCAGTCGAAGCAAGGCAAATATATGATATTCTTTCCTTCTTACAGCTATATGAGAGAGGTGTATGATATATATATACAAAAATATGCCTGCAATGTTATAGATCTGCACGATGTTGAGGATGGAAGCTACATTTATCATATCTCTGAGGGAGAAAATGTATTGATACAGGATAATAATATGACGGAAGCCGATAAAGAGAATTTCTTGTCAGTATTTATGGATAATACAAGTGGAAATGTCACGGGCTTTTGTGTGCTTGGCGGTATATTTTCTGAGGGAATTGACCTAAGGGATAAGTCACTTATAGGGGCGTGTATTGTAGGAACAGGTATACCTATGATATGCAGACAGCGTAATATATTAAGAAATTATTTTGACAGTATAGGTAAGAATGGCTATCAGTATGCGTATGTATTTCCGGGAATGAACAAGGTGCTGCAGGCGGCTGGAAGAGTTATAAGAACTGCAGATGACAAGGGTATAATACTTCTGTTAGATGACCGTTTTATGACACAGGAATACCAGATGCAGTATCCAAGGGAATGGGATAAAGTGTACCCTGTAGATATTAATAATACAGGAAAATGTATTGAGGATTTCTGGAGATTATAAGGCATATGGGGAATTATGAGGAAATTTGTCGATTACGGTGAAATTCGGCAAGTAATATGTTGAGAAATTGTCAGACATATGCTATTATTTTAGTATAAATACGGACTGTGACAATTAATTATATGATTATTTATATTGGAGAGAACTATGGGAGAGAATGAAATCAGGAATTTAGCGGATTCCCATGCGGGAATAGATGAATGGAAGAAAGCTGGATTTAACGAACTTCAGGTGCTTGAGATTACTAAAGGTAATGATAATGGCGTTGACATTTCAATATATGCCAGTCCCGAATATAATTCAAGGCAGATGAAGGTTATACGAATGGCACTTGAGGAAGGGATTGATGTAAGTGCTATGGCAGATCCGGAGTATAATTATATGCAGATGGAGCAGATTAAAGAAGGCATAAAAGAGGGTATTGATTTATCGCTTATATGCAATCCGAAGTACGATTATTCTGTTATGAGAGAGATTCGTCTTGCATTAAAGTACAGATTTGATCTTACAAGATACGCAAGGCTTGGATATTCTGGAGAGGTGTTAAGACAGATAAGGCTGGCTAAGAGAGATGATGTTGATTTAACATTTTTCGTTGATGAGAATTTCGATGCACACCAGCTTAACGAGATTAGAATAGGCTTGTTAAAATGTGTAGATGTATCGAAGTATATGCTTCATGAATATACAGCAGACCAGATGAAACAGTTAAGGTTAGGACTTGAGGCTGGAATAGATATTACCAAGTATAATATGATAGGTTTCTCCTCAGGACAGATGGAACAGATAAGGTTAGGAGAAGAAGAAGGGATAGATGTAAGTCCATATGCAGATCCATTTATCAATGCTGTCCAGATGAAAGAGATGAGAGAACAGATTGAGAATGATGGCAAGGTTCAGGAAGAGCCACAGCTTAATGAACTTCAAAGTCAGGAGATACTGCTTGGACTTCAGAGTGGTGTAGATGTAAGCGTATACGCCGATGCAAGATATACTTGCAGACAGATGGAGCAGATAAGAATAATGCTTGAGAGGGGTCTTGATCCTTCGGAATTATTAGTACATAAAGACCAGTAATTAAGGACATACATATAAGGGGAATTCGATTATAAAGATGACATAAGACAATGTGCTATGGTTGATTGGAGGAGTCAGAATTGAATGATGTACTTAGAGAACAGATACAGTTAAATACCAAAGAAGTAGTTGTCAATGTTGATAATGATCATATGAAAGCAAGTATAGTCCTTAATGGCATAGGCAGTGATGAAGCTTATACATACGAGGAGATTGCAGACAAGCTTTCACAGGCAGGTGTGCGTACAGGAATTAATGAAGCGAGAATACGCGAAGTTATTCTTAATAAGCTGTACGATATTGAAATCGTGGTAGCAGAAGGCAAAAGTGCAGTTAACGGTACTGATGGTTATTACAACTTCTTCTTTGATTCAGAGTATGAAAGAGATAATAAGCCTACATTAAGAGAAGATGGTTCTGTTGATTATTTTAATGTAAAGCTTTTTGAGAAGGTTAATAAAGATGATAAGCTTGCAGAGTATATAGAACCTACCAAGGGTGAATTTGGATATGATATATTTGGAAAGCTTTTAGTTCCAAAGCCAGGAAGACCAGGACCTAAGTTAAGAGGCAAGGGCTTTACAGTGTCAGAGGACGGCAAGTCTTATTATGCCCAGTTAAGCGGCAAAGTAGAATATCGTAACTACGACCTTAATGTAAGTAATGTATATAATGTCAGCGGTGATGTTGATGTTGGAACAGGAAGCATAGATTTTAATGGTGACGTAGAGATTAACGGAAGTGTCAGAGGCAGTGTCAAGATACACGCTATGGGTAATATATACATAGGCGGATATGTTGAAGATGCAGATATATGGTCAGGGCAGGATATTATTATACAGGATGGTGTTAATGCAGGTGAGAACGGAAGAATCGAAGCTATGGGCAATATATCAGCAAGGTTTTTCGAGAATGCACATATTATAAGCCATAGTGATATAAAGTGTGATTATATGCTTAATACAACAGCTTTGGCATATGGCGGAATATATCTTGAGGGCAAGAGAGGTTCTGTAATAGGCGGAGATGTCACAGGCGTAAGGGGCATATGTATTAAAGCTTGTGGAAGTGAGTCTTATTCTAAGACTGTATTAAGAGTTGGTGTAACTAAGGAGATAAGCAGTGAATATGCCAAGGTGCTTATGGTGCTTAAGGATATAGATACGCAGATAGACAGATTTAATCAGGCTTTACAGAAGCTTGATATATTAAAGAAGGCAGGTTCTGATAAGTTTGATGAAACACTTAACAGAAAGCTGTTGCAGTCAAAGATTGTTAAGACAGCAGAGAAAGCCAAATATGAAGAAAAAAGCCGTAATCTTTATACACTTGTAAGGGAGTCAGACAGGGCAGTTGTAAGGATTGATAAGAATATATATCCAGGAAGCCGTGTATTTATGGGCGATAAGACGTATGTTCCTAGTACTGTATTTACGCATATTGCCTTAAAGAAGACTTCACAGGGTGTATTGATAAGAAATTATGATTCTATGTAGTGAGAATATATTTACAGAGGTTAGTTTATGATAGAAGAGGTTGTTTCAATAGAGCTTCCTGTACATGAGAGAATGGTTATTAAGAAGAACAGGCTCACACCGAAAGATTATGCTGGCGAGCCTGTTCCAAGAATATCTATTGTTACAGGAATACATGGTGATGAGCTTGATGGGCAGTATGTGTGCTACGAAGTCATAAGACGTGTTAATAATAATCTGGAAAGATTAAAAGGAATTATAGATATATATCCAGATGTAAATCCCCTTGGAATAGATACAGGTTCAAGGGGAATTCCTATGTTTGAGCTTGATATGAACAGAGTATTTCCAGGTGATAATAATGGAGCTGTGGCAGAGAGTGTTGCGGCAGGAATTGTCAACGATATAATTGGAAGTGATTTCTGTCTTGATATTCATTCAAGCAATATTTTTGTAAGGGAGATGCCGCAGGTAAGACTGAATGAAGAAAATGCGGAAAGGCTGCTTCCATTTGCAAAGATGTTAAATGCGGATTTTGTATGGATATTTTCATCAATAACAGTGCTTGATGCGACACTGGCATACAGCCTTAATCATCTTGGTGTACCTACTCTTGTAGCAGAGATGGGCGTTGGTAACAGAATTAACAGGGAATACAGCCAGCAGCTTATTGATGGAATATTTAACCTTATGAGTAATCTGGGAATATGGGAAATACCAGAGGCTGATAATAAAATAGCTGTCAGAGAGCCTATTATCTCAACAGAGGGGGAAGTTAATTTCCTGACAGCGAAGGAAAGCGGAATATTTGTTCCATCTATTAATTCATGTGGCAATATCCATATGGGAGATGCCATAGGCGACATAATAGAGCCAATAGAGGGAAGGATAATCCAGCATATTGAATCTCCGGTAGATGGTATTGTATTCACATTGAGGGAAAATCCAGTTGTATACAAGGGGGCACTTCTTGCGAGAGTACACGGAGGAAGAGTGTAATGAAAAAAGAAGTTTTATATAGTCTTAAGGGAATATACAGAGAGAATTTTGAAATAGAAGGCTACAGGTTTGGGCATGGTGAGAAGTCAGCATGTATAGTCGGAGCTATGAGGGGTAATGAGATACAGCAGTTATACATATGCTCACAGCTTATAAAGGTGTTAAAAGACCTTGAAATGAGAGGTGCAATATCACATAACCACGAGATTTTAGTGATTCCGTCAGCTAACAGATTTTCTATGAATGTTGAAAAGAGGTTCTGGCCTGTAGATAATACAGATATTAACAGAATGTTTCCTGGTGATGAAGCGGGAGATACTACTAAGCAGATAGCTGATGCTATATTTGAAAGCAGTAAGGGCTACAGCTATGGAATACAGTTTGCAAGCTTTTATATGCCGGGAGATTTCATACCTCATGTACGTATGATGGAAACGGGATATCAGAGTGCGAGTCTTGCCAATCTTTTTGGACTGCAGTATGTTGTTATAAGAAAGCCAAAGCCTATGGATACGGCAACGCTTAATTATAGCTGGCAGATGAATGGAACAAATGCGTTTTCGATATATACGAACAGTACAGATATGGTTGATGAAAAGTCTGCAAGACAGGCAGTATCGTCAGTGTTAAGATTTCTTACGAGAATGGGAATATTAAAATATAACAATCACAGCGGTTACATAGCAAGTGTCATTAACGAGTATGATTTATCAGCCGTTAAGACATATGATGCAGGCTTTTACAAAAGACTTAAAGAACCGGGTGACCCGGTTGTCCATAATGAGGTAATAGGTCAGGTTATTGATCCGTGTGAGGGATACGTCAAGAGTGAGATATTATCACCGACAGACGGCATAGTATTCTTTGCACATACAGCCCCTCTTGTTATGGGTAATGAAGTTGTATACAAGATTATAAGACGTATGCATGAATAGTGTATACAATATAGAAATATACACAACATTGTTCTTGTGTCTTGTTTCTTTAGTAATGATATGATAAAATATTCTACATTCTTGTTGAAATAGTAGTGACAGGAGTACAGCTGATTAAGAAAGGAAATAATTAAAATGAGTGGCGTTAAAAGAGTTTTTGTTGAGAAAAAGAAACCTTTTGCTGTTAATGCAAAGGAGTTACACGATGAAATCACAGGTTATCTCGGTATTAAGACAATTACAGATGTAAGGGTGCTTATCAGATATGATATTGAGAATCTTTCTGATGAGACATATAAGAAAGCACTTACAACAGTATTTGCAGAACCACCTGTTGATGATGTGTATGAGAATGAATTTAAGGCTTCAGATGATGATTTTGTATTTTCTGTAGAATATCTTCCGGGACAGTTCGACCAGAGAGCTGATTCGGCAGAGCAGTGTGTTAAGTTCCTTAATGAGAATGAAACTCCTGTAATTAAGACTGCAACTACTTATATTATATCAGGCAAGCTTACAGATGATGATAAGGCTAAGATTAAAAACCATTGTATCAATCCGGTAGATTCAAGAGTAGCTGATGAGAAGCTTCCAGATACACTTGTTACTAAGTTTGATACACCAGCAGATGTTGTTGTATTTGATGGCTTCAAGGATATGAGCGGGGACAAGCTTAAGGAATTATATGATTCACTTGGTCTTGCTATGACATTTAAGGATTTCAAATTTATTCAGGATTACTTCAAGAATGAAGAGAACAGAGATCCATCTATGACAGAAATCAGAGTTCTTGATACATACTGGTCTGACCACTGCCGCCACACAACATTTGCTACAGAATTAAAGAATGTAGAATTTAAGGACGGATATTACAGAGCTCCTATGGAAGAAACTTACAATAAGTATCTTGCTGACAGAGCTGTTATATATAAAGACAGAAAAGATAAGTTCGTATGTCTTATGGATTTAGCCCTTATGGGTATGAAGAAGTTAAAGGCAGAAGGCAAGCTTGAAGATCAGGAAGAGTCTGATGAGATTAATGCCTGCTCTATAGTTGTTCCTGTTGAGATTGACGGAAAGACAGAGGAGTGGCTTGTAAACTTCAAGAACGAAACTCATAACCACCCAACAGAGATAGAGCCATTTGGTGGTGCTGCTACCTGCCTTGGTGGAGCTATAAGAGATCCACTTTCAGGACGTACATATGTATATCAGGCTATGCGTATCACAGGTGCGGCAGACCCTACAGTTCCGGTAGCAGATACACTTCACGGCAAGCTTCCACAGAGAAAGATTGTTACAGAAGCAGCTCACGGCTACAGCTCATATGGTAACCAGATTGGTCTTGCTACAGGTTATGTTAAAGAAATATACCACCCAGATTATGTTGCTAAGCGTATGGAGATTGGTGCGGTTATAGCGGCAGCTCCAAGAAGCGCAGTTAAGAGAGAGAATTCTGATCCAGGAGATATTATTATCCTTCTTGGTGGACGTACAGGACGTGATGGCTGTGGTGGTGCTACAGGTTCATCTAAGGTTCACACAGAGGAGTCTATAGAGACTTGTGGAGCAGAGGTTCAGAAAGGTAATGCACCTACAGAGCGTAAGATGCAGAGACTTTTCAGACGTCCGGAAGTAACTAAGCTTATTAAGAAATGTAATGACTTTGGTGCAGGCGGTGTATCAGTTGCAATCGGTGAACTTGCAGCAGGTCTTACAGTAGATTTAGATAAAGTTCCTAAGAAGTATGAAGGTCTTGACGGAACAGAACTTGCTATATCAGAGTCACAGGAAAGAATGGCAGTTGTTGTTGACCCAGCAGATGTTAAAGCATTTTTAGAGTATGCTGAAGAGGAGAACCTTGAAGCTGTTGAGGTTGCAGTTGTAACAGAAGAACCAAGACTTGTACTTAACTGGAGAGGCAAGGATATCGTTAATATTTCAAGAGCTTTCCTTGATACTAACGGTGCACATCAGGAGACATCAGTACTTGTAGATATCCCAGATGACAAGGCTAATTACCTTGAAGCTAAGCCAGTAGATGATGTTAAGGGCAGATGGCTTAAGACACTTGCAGACCTTAACGAGTGCTCACAGAAGGGACTTGTTGAAAGATTTGATGGTTCAATCGGTGCTGGTTCAGTACTTATGCCATTTGGTGGAAAGTACCAGCTTACAGAGACACAGGCTATGGTTGCCAAGCTTCCAGTGCTTAAGGGCAAGTGCGATACAGTAACTATGATGGCTTATGGATTTGATCCATATCTTTCTAAGTGGAGTCCATATCACGGAGCTATGTATGCAGTAACAGACTCGGTTGCTAAGATTGTTGCGGCTGGTGGCGATTACAGCAAGATTAGATTTACATATCAGGAATATTTCAGAAGAATGACAGAAGATCCTTCAAGATGGAGCCAGCCATTTGCAGCACTTCTTGGTGCATATGAGGCACAGATTGGCTTAGGACTTCCATCAATCGGTGGTAAAGATTCTATGTCAGGAACATTTGAACATATAGATGTACCACCTACATTATGCTCATTCGCTATTGATGTAGCTAAAGAGCAGGATATTATAACACCTGAATTAAAGAAAGCTGGCAATGTACTTGTAAGATTTGACATTGAAAGAGATAAATATGACCTTCCTGTATTCTCACAGATTAAGGAATTATATTCATCTATCCACGAAGCTATTAAGAGCAAGGCAATTGTGTCTGCATATGTTCTTGATGCTAACGGCTTAGTTCCAGCAATAAGCAAGATGGCATTTGGTAATATGCTTGGTGTAGCTGTTGAGCCATCTGTATCAAAGGAAGAATTATTCGCACCAGCATATGGCTGTATAGTAGCAGAAGTAGACAGCTCTAAGCTTTCAGAGATTAAGGCAGCTTATACTAAGGTTGGTACAGTAACAGAAGAAGCTAAGTTTACATATGAAGATGTTTCAATCAATATTGAGGAAGCATTAAGTGTATGGAAAGATACATTAGAGGGTGTATTCCCAACAAAGGTTTCTAAGGAAACTGATAGGGTTGAGTCACCTGTATATTCAAAGGGCAATGTATATGTATGCAAGAATAAGGTTGCGAAACCAACAGTATTTATACCAGTATTCCCAGGTACTAACTGTGAATATGACAGTGCCAGGGCGTTTGAGAGAGCTGGTGCAGATACTATTGTCAAAGTATTCAAGAACCTTGATGCTGCAAGCATAAGAGAATCTGTTGATGAATTTGAAAAAGCAATTAACCAGTCACAGATTATTATGTTCCCAGGTGGATTTTCAGCAGGTGATGAACCAGATGGTTCTGCTAAGTTCTTTGCAACAGCCTTCCGTAATGCTAAGATGAAGGAAGCAGTTGAGAAGCTCCTTAATGAAAGAGATGGTCTTGCACTTGGTATATGTAATGGTTTCCAGGCTCTTATCAAGCTTGGTTTAGTACCTAATGGCAAGATAACAGGACAGGATTCTAATTCACCTACACTTACATTTAACACAATTAACCGTCACATCTCTAAGATGGTATATACAAAGGTTGTTACTAATAAGAGTCCTTGGCTTGCAGAAGCAAAGCTTGGCGGAGTATACTGCAATCCAGCTTCACATGGTGAAGGAAGATTTGTTGCACCTAAGGAATGGCTTGATAAGCTCTTTGAAAATGGTCAGGTAGCAACACAGTACTGTGACCCGGAAGGTAATGTATCTATGGACGAAGAATGGAATGTCAATGGCTCATATATGGCTATTGAGGGTATTACAAGCCCGGACGGAAGATGCTTAGGTAAGATGGCACATTCTGAAAGACGTGGTGATTCTGTAGCTATTAATATCTATGGAGAACAAGATATTAAGATATTCGAGTCAGGTGTTAAGTACTTTAAGTAAATAGAATAACTATCTGTGCGTAAGAACAGAATATTGTAAATTATAAACTCCTAATGTATATTATACGGGTAAGCCTTAACTAACAAAGGTTTGTATAGTATACATCAGGAGTTTTTTATGTAGAATCAGGATAATAAAAAGTAATAAAAAGTAATAAAAAGTAATAAAAAGCTGTTGACAAAATAACTAAGTTAGACTATTATAATGATAGTTAGTAACGGCTAACGCATATGCCTTTATATTTATTTAACGGGTCCTCGACCCGTTTATTTAAAAGTTATAGGTTAGTAATAACTAACACAAGTTAGAATAAAACTAACAGTGAAATGTATACTATATATCTATTTAGCAGGATGAGGAGGACTAATATGAGTGTAGTTATAATTGGCGGTAATGAATGTATGGTATGTCAATATGAGAAGATATGTAAACAGCATGGCTGTAAAGCCAAGGTATTTGTTAAGGAGAAGAGTGGCTTTGGCAAGAAGATTGGCAACCCTGACCTTATGATACTTTTTACTAACACAGTATCACACAAAATGGTACATAGTGCTGTTACAGAAGCAAAGAGCAAGGACATTCGGATTGTGCGTTCACATTCAAGCAGTGCTTCATCACTTAATGCAGTTCTTCAGGAATATGTAGCAGACGGAAAAGCTTGTTAATTGTAACTGACACAGACAGCAGGCAGAGTAATGCGTAATATAAGGAATGGAGATTATATGCTTAGAAAGCTGGAGAATGAGATTGTAAAAGAATGTGCACCTACATTGGCTGGAATTAAGATGGCTAATCTTTTTAATTATAGATTTGTATCAGAAGATGAATTCGATTCTGAGATTAAGACTGCCAATATGAACCTTAATGAGAAGGGCGTATATATAGAAGTCTTAAGAAAGACAGATATGAGTTCATTGATATATGTATACAGACCAAGTATGTTATTTAAGGCAGTCAATAATGATGATGTATGGAATATATTATCCAGCTATGGATACATAGAACGAAGTATACAGGCATGTATTAATACACTTAAGGAACGTCTTATGACACAGCCCTGTTTTCCACACGAGATAGGTTTATTTCTTGGATATCCTGTAGAAGATGTAAAGGAGTTCATTTTTAATAAAGGACAGAACTGCAAATGTTGTGGTGTATGGAAGGTATATTACAATGAACAGGAAAGTGTCAGAACATTTGCAAGATTCAAGAAATGTTCTGAGGTATATCAGAAGGTCTTTATAGGAGGACGAACATTAAATCAGTTGACCGTGAATATATGATTCACTCAACATAAATATGCACAAGCATTAAATTAAAGTAGTAATGGAGGAATGATAATGAGTAAAGTTGCAGTTGTATATTGGAGCGGAACAGGTAATACAGAGGCTATGGCCAATGCTGTTGTTGATGGAGCAAAGGAAAAAGGAGCAGAGGTAACATTATTCACTGCTTCAGAATTCTCATCAGCAAAGGTTGCAGAATTCGACGGAATAGCTTTCGGATGCCCTGCTATGGGAGCAGAAAATCTTGAAGAGTCAGAATTTGAGCCGATGTTTACAGACTGTGAAGCGGCACTTTCAGGAAAGAAGATAGCACTCTTTGGTTCTTACGGCTGGGGAAGCGGAGAATGGATGGATGACTGGGCAGAAAGAAGCAGGAATGCTGGTGCTGACCTTAGCTGTGACCCGGTAATCTGTAATGAAGCTCCTGATGATGAAGCTGTAAGCAATTGCAAGGATCTTGGTGCTTCTCTTGCATAATCAGAGTGTATGTACAATTAAGAATATGCATAGTTAAAGTATGTGTATAATCAGATATGTGCATAATATAAAGTAATATAATGAATATATTAATAAGTGACATATTTATTCTGGACACTTCCCAATATAATATTAATAAGTGAGTAATGACCGCATACATATTAATTTTACTGTATATGTATGCGGTTATTATGTGAAAATTAATAATATGAAAATTTTCTTAAAATGGTAATTGACATCTAATAAGTGTTAGTATATACTAACACAGTAGCAAATGAAAAACATTATCAACATAGATACAGATAGGAGTGATAAGTTATGCCATTATCAATGATAGGTGAGGGAGAGACAGCAACAATCACAAGGATTGGTGGGAAAGAAGAGACGAGAAGATTTCTTGAGAATCTAGGCTTTGTAGTTGGAGCTATAGTGACGGTCATTTCTAAGACTGGCGGTAATGTTATAGTTAATATTAAAGAATCACGAGTAGCTATAGGAAGCGATATGGCTTCAAAGATTATGGTATAAAGACTTGAGTTTCAAGCCTCTATATAGATATTTACAATATTTTAATGAGAAGGAGAGATTAAGATGACTTTAAAGGAAGTTGCTGTTGGTCAGACTGTTAAAGTTGCTAAGCTTAATGGTGAAGGTCCGGTTAAGAGAAGGATTATGGACATGGGAATCACTAAAGGCGTAGAAGTCTATGTCAGAAAAGTTGCACCATTGGGAGATCCAATAGAAGTAACAGTACGAGGATATGAGTTATCACTTCGTAAGGCAGATGCAGCTATGATAGAGGTAAATTAATATTTATTTTTTGCCAAAAGGTTAGCATTAACTAATTATAGCAAGCATAATCTAAATGAAGAAAGTTACAACTAATTATTAACTCATTAAGAAAAGAGGTAAAAGAATGTCAATTAAGATTGCATTAGCAGGTAACCCTAACTGCGGTAAAACAACATTGTTTAATGCTCTTACAGGTTCTAACCAGTTCGTAGGTAACTGGCCAGGTGTTACTGTAGAGAAGAAGGAAGGTAGATTAAAGGGACATAAAGATGTTGCCATTATGGATTTACCAGGTATTTACTCACTTTCTCCATATACATTAGAGGAAGTTGTAGCAAGAAATTATCTTATTAATGAAAGACCAGATGCTATCATCAATATTGTTGATGGTACTAACATTGAAAGAAACTTATATCTTTCAACACAGATTATGGAACTTGGTATTCCGGTAATTATGGCTGTTAATATGATCGACCTTTTAGCTAAGAATGGTATTGAACTTAACATTGCAAAGCTTTCAGAGAAGCTTGGCTGTGAAGTAGTTGAAATTTCAGCTCTTAAGGGAACTGGTATTAGGGAAGCAGCAGAAAAGGCTGTAAAGCTTGCTGAGTCTAAGAAGATTAATAAGCTTGCACATAAATTCAGTGATGAAGTTGAATCTGTTATCGAAGCAGTTGAAGATAAGATTGGTCTTGATGTAGTAGAAGAACAGAAGAGATTTTTCGCTATCAAGTTATTAGAGAAAGATGACAAAATCGGACAGCTTATGTCTAGTGTACCTGATGTTACAGCAGAGATTGATAAACTTGAGAAAGATTTTGATGATGATACAGAAAGTATTATCACTAATGAAAGATATACATACATTTCATCAATTATCGGAGAGTGTGTAAAGAAGGCTCATTCTAAGGATAAGCTTACAACATCTGATAAGATTGATAAAATCGTAACTAACAGAATATTAGCACTTCCTATATTCGCAGTAGTTATGTTCTTAGTATATTACATTGCAATGGTAACAGTTGGTACAGCAGCTACAGACTGGGCTAATGATGGCTTGTTCGGTGATGGTTTCCACCTTTTCGGTATCGGTACTTCAGCTTATGAAGAAGTAGAAGAAGAATATGGCGACTCAGATGAAATCATTGCAGCATATGTAGAAAGCCTTGGTTCTAAGGGCGAAGCAATAGCAGATGCTATTGATACAGAAGCAGAAGACTATGACTCAGAAGCTGCTGTTAAGGCTCTTACAACTCTTAAGTCTATGGTTAAGTCATCAGATTCAGTTGATTATACTGTAGAAGATGATGAAACACTTGCAACAGAAGATTTCACAGCAGATGCTGATGATATTAAAGAAGCTATTAACCTCGCTATCGAATATGATGGTACAGCTCCAGATCCAGCAGATTATGGCATATGGGTTCCTGGTATCCCAGTTCTTATTGGTGACGGACTCGATGCAATCGGTTGTGCAGATTGGTTAAATGGTCTTATCCTTGATGGTATTGTAGCCGGTGTTGGTGCTGTACTTGGTTTCGTTCCTCAGATGTTAGTATTATTCTTATTACTTGCTATCTTAGAGGCTTGCGGATATATGGCACGTATCGCATTCATTATGGATAGAATCTTTAGAAGATTCGGTCTTTCAGGTAAGTCATTCATACCTATCCTTATTGGTACAGGTTGTGGTGTTCCAGGTATTATGGCTTCCCGTACAATCGAGAACGAAAGAGACCGTCGTATGACAATTATGACAACAACATTTATACCTTGTGGTGCTAAGACACCATTCATCGCTATGATTGCAGGTGCTATCTTCGGTGGTTCACCTTGGGTTGCAACATCAGCTTACTTCATCGGTATGGCAGCAATTATCGTATCAGGTATTATTTTAAAGAAGACAAAGTTATTCAGCGGAGATCCAGCACCATTCGTTATGGAACTTCCTGCATATCATATTCCAACAGTTGGCAACGTACTTAGAAGTATGTGGGAGCGTGGCTGGTCATTCATCAAGAAGGCTGGTACAATTATCCTTCTTTCTACAATCGTTGTATGGTTCACAACATATTTTGGATTTGCTGATGACGGATTCAGAATGTTAGCAGAAGATGAAATTGATATGAGTATTTTAGCTAAGATTGGTAATGCAATCGGCTGGATATTCACTCCACTTGGATGGGGTAACTGGCAGGCAGCCGTTGCTTCAATCACAGGACTTGTAGCTAAGGAAAATATCGTTGGTACTATGGGTATCCTTTACGGTGGTGGAGATGTATCTCCATATGCAGCACTTGCACTTGCATTTACTAAGTTAGCAGGTTTCTCATTCCTTACATTCAACCTTCTCTGTGCTCCTTGTTTCGCAGCAATCGGTGCTATTAAGAGAGAGATGAACAGTGCTAAATGGACTTGGATAGCAATTGGTTACCAGTGTGGATTTGCATATGTAGTATCACTTTGCATCTACAATATCGGAAGCCTTATCGCTGATGGAGTATTTAGTATCTGGACAGTTGTAGCATTTGTATTAGTAGCTGGTTTCCTTTATCTTTTATTCAGACCAACAAAGGAAGCGGAAGAATACAAGAAAGCAGCAGCTAACTAAGATTACTTCCTAATCATAATTATATAAGTGTTCAATCCGTCACTAAGTGGCGGATTGGATATATATTTTATTCATCAGATATAGCGGCAGATGTCAGAGTTGGTGTAAGAATGGAGGATTAATATGGGTACAGTAATCGTATTGGTGGTATTGGTGGTAATTGTAGCCGCTATTGTGTATACAATGGTTAAAGGCAAGAAGAATGGCAAACATTCATGCGGTGGAGATTGTGGTCATTGTGGAGGCTGCCACTAGGATAGGAGGCATTAATGCAGAAATACTATTCATGTGATAAAAATGCTTCTGAAGTAGTTGGCTATGAAAGAAGCGAAATGCAGAAGGACATAATTCTGCAAAGATTAAGAAACAGGGGATGCAGAATAACGAAACAGAGAATGATGCTTTTAGACATTATTCTTAATGAAGAATGTTCGTGCTGCAAAGAAATATATTATAAGGCATCAAAGCTTGATCCTAATATTGGAACAGCTACAGTATACCGTATGATTAATACACTTGAGGAGATTGGTGCTATTAACAGAAGAAATATGTACCGTGTATCGTGTGGAAGTGAATGTAATATGAACAACACATACACAGTTGAGTTTGACGATAATTCAGTAATCAATCTGTCAGCTAAGAAATGGAACCAGATAGTGCAGAAAGGATTAGCTGCCTGTGGTTATATAGACAGTAAGACAGTTAAGAGTATAACAGGAGGGTCATGATTATAATGCCCCTCCTGTTTTTGATAAAGTTTCTCAATTAATAAAAAATATGTGGTAAAACTAAAAAGTATGGTATAAGATAATACCTAAACAAAAAATCAAAGTCAATTACATCAGCCAGGTATCTTCAGACAATTATACCATCCAGATATTAATGGACAGTTATATCATCCAGATGCTAATAATTAGTTACGTCAGGCAGATGTTAATTGGGAATGGAGAACATAATGAAAAACGTATTTAAGAAAATTGATGCAGTTAAGACAGGAATATTTGCAGCAGGTGTACTTTTTGGTACAGCAGGAATTAAGGTTTTATCAAGTCAGGATGCTAAGAAAGTATATACTAACTGTACAGCAGCAGTTCTTCGTGCTAAGAAGTGTGTAATGAAGACAGCTACAACAATTCAGGAGAATGCTGGTGATATCTATGCTGAGGCTAAGGCTATCAACGAAGAAAGAGAAGCAGCAGAAGAAGCTGTAGATGATACAGTAGAATTAAATGAAGTATCAGAAGAAACAGAAAGCACAGAGCAGTAAAATGCTATAATAATGTGCTAAGAGGCAGAATATGAAATTTTATATTAAACATAGTATGACTGGACGTTTAAGAGTTCATATGGATATGAAGCATATGAGCTTTAAACAGGCAGATATATTAGAGTATTATATTAAGAATATAGAAACAGTTACTTCTGTCAAAGTATATGAAAAAACTTGCGATGCTGTTATAGAATTTAGCGGTGATAAAGTGCAGATTATTAATGCACTTAAGCATTTTACATATTCGCAGGTGGCTGTTCCTGATGATGTTCTTAACAGTTCAGGAAGAGAGATGAATTCTTATTATCAGGATAAGCTGGTTAATAAGGTATTCTTAAGAGCTGCAAGTAAGCTGTTCCTTCCTATATCTGTAAGAAATGTTGTGACAACTGTAAAGTCAGTAAAATATATTGGCAGCGGTATTAAGACATTGCTTAAAGGAAAGATGGAAGTACCTGTGCTTGATGCGACAGCAATTGGTGTTTCTATATTAAGAAATGATTTCAATACCGCAGGTTCTGTTATGTTCCTTCTTGGAATAGGTGAGATTATTGAAGAATGGACACATAAGAAGTCTGTAGGAGATCTGGCAAGGACTATGTCACTTAATGTAAGCAAGGTATGGCTTAAGACAGCCGATACAGAGGTATTAGTCCCTGTTAATGAGATTAAAAATGGTGATGAGATTATAGTTCATGTAAGTAATGTCATTCCATTTGATGGAGTTGTAGTTACCGGTGAAGCTATGGTTAATCAGGCTTCACTAACCGGTGAAGCAGTGCCGGTAAGCAAGAATACAGGAAGCGCTGTATTTGCAGGAACAGTTATTGAGGAAGGTGAACTTACAATAAAGGTTAAGCAGAGCGGCGGTAACAGTAAGTATGACAAGATTGTCAAGATGATTGAGGAATCAGAGAAGCTTAAGTCTGGTCTTGAGAGTAAGGCAGAGCATCTTGCTGATTCGTTAGTTCCATACACATTAGGTGGAACAGCACTTACATATCTTCTTACAAGAAATGTAACAAAGGCATTATCAATACTTATGGTTGACTTCTCATGTGCGCTTAAGCTTGCAATGCCAATAACGGTATTGTCAGCTATAAGACAGGCTGGACAGAATGATATTACAGTAAAGGGCGGTAAGTTCTTAGAGGCAGTAGCTGATGCAGATACTATTGTATTTGATAAGACAGGAACGCTTACTAAGGCTGCACCTACAGTAAAGTATGTGTATTCATTTAATGGTGACAGCGAAGATGAACTTTTAAGAATGGCTGCCTGTATGGAAGAGCATTTTCCACATTCTATGGCAAAGGCAGTTGTTGATGCAGCGGCTAAGAAGAACTTACGCCACGAAGAAATGCATACCAAGGTAGAGTATATAGTTGCACATGGTATATCAACTACTATTAATAATAAGAAGACTATAATCGGAAGCTATCATTTTGTATTTGAAGATGAAGGCTGTACTGTGCCTGAAGGCAGACAGGAAATGTTTGATAAGCTTCCAGAAGAATATTCACATCTTTATCTTGCAATTGAGGATAAGCTTGCAGCAGTTATCTGTATAGAAGACCCTGTAAGACCAGAAGCCAAGGAAGTAATAAGTTCACTTAAAGCTCTTGGAATATCTAAGATTGTAATGATGACAGGTGATAGTGAACGTACAGCTAAGGCTATTGCAGGCAAGGTTGGTGTTGATGAATATTATTCAGAGGTACTTCCGGAAGATAAGGCTTCATTTGTTGAAAATGAAAAAGCTGCCGGACGTAAGGTTATAATGATTGGTGATGGTATTAACGATTCTCCAGCATTGTCAGCAGCAGATGTTGGTATTGCAATAAGTGATGGTGCGCAGATTGCAAGAGAGATTGCGGATATTACAGTAAGCGCGGACGATTTAGGACAGATTGTATATCTTAAAGATTTAAGTAACAATCTTATAAGGAAGATTAACCGCAATTACAGAACTATAGTTTCCTTTAATTCAGGACTAATAGCACTTGGTGTATTAGGTGTAATACAGCCGACTACATCAGCATTATTACATAATACATCAACACTCTTTATCAGTATGAATAGTATGAAGAACATACCATTAGCCGAGGAGCAGAAGTAATAATTTCAAATTACATATTATAAAAAATATAAAAAGGAACGCGTTAATTGATATATTTTATCAATTAATGTGTTCCTTTTTTATGTTATTGAGATTATAATACTAATAAGGGTTAGAGGCAGCTAACTCAATATTATTAAAATATGAAGGAGAGAAAGCTATATGTTTCTTACTGTAAAAGATTTAAAAAAATCATTTGGCAGTGCTTCTAATAAAGTGGAAGTTCTTAAGGGAATTAATTTTGAAGTCAATAAAGGGGAAATATGCGTTCTGCTTGGACCATCAGGTTCGGGAAAGTCAACACTTCTTAATATAATAGGTGGAATTGATGATGCTGATTCGGGATATGTAAGCATTAATAATGAAAAGACTAAAGATATGAAAGAAAAGGAGCTTACAAGATATAGAAGAAAGCATCTTGGGTATGTATTCCAGATGTATAACCTTATACCTAACCTTAATGTTAAGGAGAATATAGAGGTTGGTGCTTATCTTAGCGATTCACCGCTTGATATTAATGAACTGCTTAATACACTTGGACTTTATGAGCATAGACATAAGCTTCCTAACCAGTTATCAGGCGGACAGCAGCAAAGAACAGCAATAGGAAGGGCTATTGTGAAAAATCCGGACATATTATTATGTGATGAGCCAACAGGAGCGCTTGATTACCATACCTCTAAGGAGATATTAAAGCTTATTGAAGATGTTAATAAGAAATATGGTAACACAGTAATAATGGTAACTCATAACGATGCTATCCAGAATATGGCAGACAGGGTTATCAAATTAAGAGATGGACAGATAAGAGACAATATTGTCAATAATAATAAGATATCTGCTGCTGATCTTGAATGGTAGATTATGTGCAATATTAATATATTTAGTCAAAAGAAATTAAATAATGGGAGTCAGATATGAAAAATCCTTTAATTAAACGGTTGCCAAGAGAATTTGCTGGTGAAATTGCAAAATATATAGTCATATTTATATTTATGACAGCAGTTATAGGACTTATAAGTGGTTTTCTTATAGCTGATGGCAGTATGCTTGATACATATAATAAGAGCTTTGATAAATATAATATTGAAAATGGTAATTTTGAATTATATCCCAAGGCTGATGATAAGCTTATTGACAGGCTTGAAGAAGAAAATGTAACTATATATGAGAATTTCTATAAAGAAGAGACTGTAAAGGTACATAATAATGAGAAGTTGAGTGAAGACGACCAGAGCGTAATACGTTTCTATATCAACAGGAAAGATATAGATAAGGTTGATGTTATGGAAGGCAGACTTGCAGAAGATATTAATGAGATTGCTATAGACAGAATGTATGCGGTTAATAATAATATTAAAGTAGGAGACACAATTAATGCTGGTGGAAGAATACTGAAGGTGACAGGCTATGTTGCATTATCTGATTATAGCTGCCTTTTTTCCGACAATTCAGATACAATGTTTGACTCTGTAAAATTCGGTGTTGGGGTAGTGTCAGAGAGCTGCTTTGAAGCATATGATGATACACATATTCATTATGTATATTCGTGGAAATACGATAATGAACCAGCAGATGATATAGAAGAAAAAGAGATGGCAGATGATTTTATGAAAGTAATATCCAATAATGCCATACTTACTAATTATATTCCGGGATATCTTAATCAGGCAATACACTTTACTGGTGATGATATTGGAAGTGACAGAGCTATGATGATAGTGCTTTTATATGTTGTTATAGTTATTATGGCATTTGTATTTGCTGTGACAACTAATAATACAATATTCAAAGAAGCTAATGTTATTGGTACTTTAAGAGCTTCAGGGTATACCAGAGGTGAACTGCTGTCACATTATATTCTGCTTCCAATAATTGTTACAATAATTGGTGCGTTAGTCGGTAATATATTAGGCTATACAGTATTTAAGAATATATTTGTAAATGCATATTATGAGAGCTATTTGCTTACAACATATACAACACTCTGGAATGCTGAAGCTTTCTTACTGACAACAATTGTCCCATTTGTGATAATGGTTGTTATAAATGTATTGATTATAGGATACAGATTAAGATTGTCACCGCTTAAATTCCTAAGAAAGGATTTAGCTGTAAGAAAGAAAAAGAAAGCTCTGCGCCTGCCGGGATTTAAGTTCTTTAACAGATTCAGGTTAAGAATAATAATACAGAATATGCCTAATTACATTACACTATTTATTGGAATATTATTTGCTAATATACTGCTTATTTTTGGTCTTATGATGAGTCCGCTGCTTGCACATTACCAGAATGAAATACAGGATAAGCTTATAGCACAGCATCAATATGTGTTAAAAGTTCCTGTTGAGGTGGATAACGATGAGGCTGAGAAGTATTGCGCAAAGACACTTTCGACTATTGACGGACGTTTAAAGAGCGAAGATGTGTTAATATATGGAGCAGCCAATAACAGCAGATATATTGATATTAATAGTAATGAACTTAAACCGGGTGAAGTATATGTATCTAATGGTTATGCCGAAAAGTTCAGAATTAACAAGGGCGATAAGATAACACTTAAAGAAAAATACGAGGATAAGGAGTATACCTTTACAGTTAAAGGTATGTATGATTATCCTTCTTCATTTGCAATATTTATGAGTGATGACTATTTTAAAGATATATTTGATAAAGCAGAGGATTATTATTCAGGTTATCTTTCATCAGAAAAGCTTGATATTGATGAGAAATATGTAGCAACAGAAATTACATTAGATGACCTGACTAAAGTATCCAGACAGCTTGACCGTTCTATGGGAACATCATTTGAACTTGTAAAAATATTTGCTGTTGTATTATTTGCAGTATTAATGTTCTTATTAACCAAGCTTATTGTTGAGAAGAATTCAACATCAATCTCCATGGTTAAGATATTAGGTTATTCCAACAGGGAGATAAGCAGGCTGTATGTCACATCTACAACGATAGTTGTTGTTATATCTGTCATTATTAATATTATGCTGTCGGTTGTTATTATGAACTGGCTGTTCAGGGTATTTATGGAGCAGATGTCAGGCTGGATTTCCTGCTATTATGCGCCATATGTATTTGTACTTATGTTTGTACTGAATGTTGGTGTATATGCCCTGATTTCAGTATTTATGATGTATAAGATAAAGAAGATACCTATGGACGAGGCATTAAAGAATGTAGAGTAACTAAAATTACAATGATATTAATTATAATAATATTAATTAAAGTAACATAATAATATTAATTAAAAAAAGATGTCCTGTACAATGAATTAGATTAAAGTGAGATAATTACATCTGCTTGCTTTAATCTGTCATTAGCAGGACATCTTTATGTTAGTTTGAGTGAATTCCCTGAAATACCTGATTAAAGAGAATTGGCATAGTTTACAGATGGTTAGTTAAGCCGCATATTCTGAGTCACCAAAGAAGTCATTGTACCATACAAGGAACATATATACTGTCCAGATTTTTCTTGAATTATCTGTCTTGCCTTCTTTATGTTCATCAAGATACTTAACAAGCTCATCTGTGTTGAAGTACTTGTTAGCAGCTTCGCTTGTGAAAGCTTTTTTAATCATATTGTAATATTTCTCGTCCTTTAACCATATTCTGATTGGCACTGGGAAACCAAGCTTCTTCTTCTCAGCAACCATATCAGGAAGATATTGGTTAGCAGCTTTACGCATAGCGTATTTAGTATTAGATTTATTAACTTTGTACTTAGTTGGGAGAGTTCTTGCTACATTGAATACTTCCTTATCAAGGAAAGGAACTCTTACTTCAAGGCTGTGTGCCATACTCATCTTATCAGCCTTAAGAAGAATATCACCGATAAGCCAGAAGTTAATATCTATATACTGCATTTTAGTTACATCATCTTTATCTTTAACTTTGTCATAAAATGGCTTAGTAAGTTCTTTATGGTTATACTTTCCAGTAGGGTTCTTTAATATCTTGGCACGTTCTTTTTCGTTGAACATAAATGCGTTACCGATAAAGCGTTCTTCAATATCCTTGCTTCCTCTTATAAGGAAATTCTTGCCCTTGAACTTAAATGGAACAGCCTGTGCAGCATTGGCAAGACACTTGCGGAGTCCCTTTGGAAGCTTTCTATAGCCAGCTGTATCAAGAGGTTCTTTGTAAATGTTATATCCGCCAAAGAACTCATCAGCACCCTCGCCTGACATTGAAACCTTAACATACTTAGAAGCAGTCTGGCTTACAAAGTAAAGGGCAATAGCAGCAGGGTCAGCTAAAGGCTCGTCCATATGATACTGGATTTTAGGGATAGCTGCCCAGTATTCTTCACTTGATACAAGCTTAGAATAATTGTCTATCTGGATTTTCTCAGATAAGGCTTTAGCGTAATCTATCTCGTTATATTTTTCGTAGTCAAATCCAACTGTAAATGTCTTGTCACCATTAAATGTAGCGGCAACATAGCTTGAGTCAACACCGCTTGAAAGGAATGAACCAACCTCAACATCACTAATCTTGTGGTGTTCAACTGAGTCGTGCATAGCATCGTCAATCTCTTTGACGAATTCATTTAAAGACTTGCTCTCATCAGCTTCAAATGTAGGCTCCCAGTATCTTTTTATGTTGATTTCTCCATTATGGAAAGTAAAGCAGTGACCTGGCATAAGCTTGTATACACCCTTAAAGAATGTTTCAGGAAGCACTGAATACTGGAATGTGAGGTAATTTTCAAGAGCAACATCATTAACTTCCTTCTTATATGCAGGGTGTGCCAATATACTCTTAATCTCAGAACCATATATAATGTTGCCGTTAACTACAGTGTAGTAGAAAGGCTTAATTCCAAAGAAATCCCTTGCACCAAAGAGAGTCTCCTTCTCGCTGTCCCATATAACAAATGCAAACATACCACGAAGCTTATTTAACATATCTTCACCGTATTCTTCATAAGCGTGAATAAGAACTTCTGTATCAGAGTTATTCGCAAATATATGACCCTTTTCAATGAGGTCTTTTCTTAAATCCTGATAATTATATATCTCACCATTAAATGTGATAACAATCTTTTTATTTTCGTTGAACATAGGCTGGCTTCCGTTATCAAGGTCGATGATTGAAAGTCTTCTAAAGCCCATATAAGCCTTGTCGTCTATATACTGACCGGCACTGTCAGGTCCTCTGTGGATGATTTTATTCATCATATCAGTAAGTACATCCTTACCATTTTCAAGGTATCCTGTAAATCCAGCAAATCCGCACATATTACAAAACCGTCCTTTCTTAAATGTGATTTATTACTATAATCCTTTAAAATACAGGCACAATAAAACCTGCATATTAATAATGTTTACACGAATATTACAACATATACGGCAGTATTTAGAATAACAGCCACCGTAAATGGCAAACCCTATGTAAATCAATTATGTAATTATAGCAAACTGGGATATTTAATACAAGATAATTGTTATGGCAAAACAGGCATTTACAAAGTAATAAAAATATTTTATAATTGTAAGCAAATTTTAATAATAGCTTGGATATAGTTCCAGTATTAAATGCACAATATGGAGGATTAGTAATGGAAAAGATTAAGATGACAACACCACTCGTTGAGATGGATGGAGATGAGATGACAAGAGTATTGTGGAAGCTTATTAAGGAAGAACTGCTTTTACCTTATGTAGACCTTAATACAGAGTATTATGATCTTGGACTCGTCCATCGTAATGAAACTAATGATCAAGTTACTGTTGACTCAGCAGAAGCAACTAAGAAATATGGTGTTGCTGTCAAGTGTGCTACAATCACTCCTAATGCAGCAAGAGTTAAGGAATATGACCTTAAGGAAATGTATAAAAGCCCTAATGGAACAATCAGAGCAATATTAGATGGTACTGTATTCAGAGCACCTATTATTGTTAAGGGTGTTGAGCCATATGTTAAGACTTGGAAAAAGCCTATCACAATAGCAAGACACGCTTATGGTGATGTATACAAGGCATCAGAGATGAAGATTCCAGCAGCTGGCAAGGCAGAGCTTGTATATACAGATGAGCAGGGTAACGAATCAAGAGAGCTTATTCATAACTTTAAGGGGGCAGGAATTATTCAGGGTATGCATAACCTTAACGATTCTATTGAGAATTTTGCAAGAAGCTGCTTTAATTTTGCACTTGAAACTAAGCAGGATCTCTGGTTTGCAACTAAGGATACAATCTCTAAGAAGTACGATCATACATTTAAGGATATATTCCAGGATATATATGATAAGGATTATGCTGATAAGTTCAAGGAAGCAGGAATTGAGTATTTCTATACATTAATAGATGATGCAGTTGCAAGAGTTATCCGTTCAGAAGGTGGATATATCTGGGCATGCAAGAACTATGATGGTGACGTTATGTCAGATATGGTTGCAACAGCATTTGGTTCATTATCAATGATGACATCAGTTCTGGTATCTCCACAGGGATATTATGAATATGAGGCTGCTCATGGAACAGTTCAAAGACATTATTACAAGCACCTTAAGGGAGAAGAAACATCTACTAACCCTATTGCTACTATATTTGCATGGACAGGAGCTTTAAGAAAGAGAGGAGAACTCGACTCACTTCCAGAGCTTTCAAAGTTCGCAGATACACTTGAAAAGGCTTGCATCAAGACAGTAGAAGATGGTAAGATGACTAAGGATTTAGCACTTATTACTACATTAGGTAATCCTGTAACACTTAATACACAAGGTTTTATTAAGGCAGTTAAGGAGACACTTGAAAGTCTTTTATAATTGTGCCAATAAAGGGTATTATTATATAGGATATTATATATAGAAGTGTTGGATTTCACTTGTGATATCTATAGATATTCGTATGAATTGAGGATTTTGAATGAAGTTTAAGTTTGAGGTTAAAGATCTTTTTAAACTCCCCAATATTTTATGTTATATAAGAATTGCACTGGTTCCGCTGTTTGTATATCTTTATTTTACGGCAGAAGAACCAGTGGATTATTATGTTGCGACACTTGTTGTAATGCTTTCGGGGATAACAGATTTTCTTGATGGGCAGATAGCAAGACGTTGTAATATGATAACTGATTTGGGTAAGATTATTGATCCGGCAGCAGATAAGCTTATGCAGCTTGCAATGTTAGTTACTCTGGCTATTAATATTCCATATATGTGCATACTTGCTGTATATCTTATTGTCAAAGAGGTAGTTATGGCACTTATGGGTCTTGTAGTTATGAAAAGGGCGAATAGGAGATTAGATGGTGCTAAATGGTATGGCAAGGTATGTACAGCAGTATTGTATGTGTGTATGCTTGCTTTAGTTGCATTTCCGCATATGCCGGTTAATCTTCAATATGTTATAATGATAGTGTGTGCAGCAGTATTGACATTTGCATTTATTATGTATATAAGAATATATATAATAATGTTAAAAGATAACCATTATGGTAATGATGAAAGAAAGTTGTATTAATATGTATAATATATTTGATATTACATTTAGGGAAATGAATGTTAACCAGTTAGCGGTATGGTTTTTTATATATAGTTTTTTTGGCTGGGCTATGGAATGTATAGTCATAAGAAAACAGCTTGGATATTGGGAGAACAGGGGTTTTGCCAAGCTTCCGTTCTGCGTTATATATGGATTTGGCGTGTTTATAGCATTTCATATATTTGCACCAATTGAGGGTAATTACCCTGCTTTATACATTGCTGGTGCTATATGTGCGACAATATTTGAGTATATGACAGCAAGACTTATGCAGAAGCTTTTTGGTGAAGTATGGTGGAATTACGACCATCTAAGATTTAATTATAAAGGAATAATATGCCTTCAAAGCACTCTTGGCTGGGGGGTATTAGCAGTTCTTATATTTAGTGTATTCAATAAAATGGTAGAACGTGTTGTATTCAGTATGGATATGAGGGTAACTACAGTGTTATCAATTGTGCTTGTTATATCATATGTTGTGGATTTCTCTTACCATTTTACTAAGAGAATTGCTAATAAGAAAATGGAAAGTGTAGTTGCACAGGCTTCAAGTGCTGGCAGCCTTCAGAGGTTTTTTCATAGATAATCAGCGGGGTGGACAATGTTAGAAAGTCTTAAGAATAATGTCAGGCTGCTTCGCAGGAGCAAACGACACGTAATTCTGTTTGAACTGACATATAAGTTACTGGCAGTAGCAGTTATATATCCTATATTAACTGCCGCCATTAATCTTTGTATGAAGGTTGCAGGAATCAGATATTTAACAAATGAATATATTGTAAAGGCACTGACAAACCCTGTTGTTATTATAGCTTTGTTTACAGGCATTATACTGTTTGTCGGTTACTGCATTTACGAGATGGCATATTTGGCTGTGTGCTTTGAAACTAAGAGAAAAGGTAATAACGCATCTATAATTGATAATATATATAATGCGTACCTGCGTCTTAAAAATTTAATCCGAATTCAAAGCATACCGCTTTTTTTATTTTTCTTTATTTCGATTATATTTATAAATGTTACAATTGTCGCTAATCTTATATATTCAGATACATTGAGCAATCTTATCGGAAGTACGATGAGAAGAAACAGGTATATGATATATATGCTTGTGGCAATAGTTATGGTTCTTATATATTATTATGTTATAAGAGGAATTTTCTCATTTAATATATATATGATGGAGGGGAAGAATTTCAGACAGTCATATAAGAAAAGCTCACAGATTGTAAGAAATAACAGATTAAGGGTAATTATGTCTGTTATTGTATATAATCTTGCAATATTTGTAGCTATAGCAGTGTTCTATACAGTTATTTCGCTTATACTTATAGGCGGTGTTAAGCTGTTGGATATGGCTTATCTTGGAAGTGCGGTATATTTATCAGTTCTTAGGGAATTGAGGGCCGGTGTGAAGATTTTTCTTGTGTTTATATCAATACCTTGTTCATTCTCAATGATTTCATATATGTATTATAAATATTCCGATCTGGATGATATTGAATTTGAATTCGTGGATATTGACGAAGGTTCAGCAAGGGTCAACAGGATAATATATGCAGTTGTGCTGGCATTATCCATAGTGCTTGATATTATATATATAATTGGGTCATTTAATAATAATCCGTTTGAGAGAGTGGCTATATTTCATAATACGGATATAACTGCCCACAGAGGTGCTTCAGTAGATGCACCTGAGAATACTCTTGCGGCATTCAGTAAGGCGATTGAAGATATGGCTGATGTTATAGAGTTAGATGTCCAGATGACCAAGGATGGCTATATTGTTGTTATGCATGATACATCAGCATACAGGACTACAGGTGTTCTAAAGAATATTACGGAGCTTACTTTAAGAGAAGTTAAAAGACTTGATGCCGGGTATTGGTATTCAGAGGAGTACAAGGGCGAGAAAGTTCCAACACTTGAAGAAGTATTGCAGCTTGCCAAAGGAAAGATTAAACTTAATATAGAGATTAAAACGGCGGATAACAGTGATGAGGTAGCAAAGAAGGTTGTAAAGCTTATACAGAAATATTCAATGCAGGATTCGTGCGTTATCACCTCATTTGATTATAGTGCATTGCAGGCTGTTAGGTCTTATGATGAGGACATAGAAGTCGGGTATATATTATCGGTGGCTTATGGAAAGTTCTATGAGATAGATGACGTGGATTTCTTTAGCGTCAATGCTTCGTTCCTTACTAAGAGAGTTGTCGATGCTATTCATAATTCAGGAAAGCAGGTATATGCGTGGACTGTTAATAATGACGCTTCTATAAAGAATCTTACTAATAAAGGTGTTGATAATATAATAACTGACAAACCTGTAACGGCAAGAGAGGTTATATATTCAAGAGATACAAGTGAGACATTGATTAATATGATAAAGTATGTATTTAACCAGTGATTAGCTTGGTAACATATATGCGTAAATGTACGCGGAAACGGGGGTCTATATGTTAAGAGGTATAGGTACATCTAAGGGAATTGGTATAGGAAAAGCACTTATTATCCATAAGTGTAAGAATGCTGTCAGCCGTGTTAAGATTAAGGATACAGAAGCTGAGGTTGATAAGTTCAATGAGGCTGTGGAAAAGTTCATACAGGAAACTAATGAGCTTGTGGATAAGTTGTCACAGAAGCTTAATGGTGATGATAAGAATGCTCTTGTATTAAAAAATCAGGAATATCTTATAAGAGATCCTGAGTTTACCAGTGGTGTAATAAGTGCTATAACTAATGACAAGCTTAATGCAGAAGCTGCGGTTGAAGATACCTGTGAGATGTTAAAGAACATATTCTTAAGCTTTAACAATGATACGATGACACAGAGAGTAGCCGATATTGAAGATATGAAACAGCGTCTTATAGCAATAATGCAGGGACAGAAGCATATTGATCTTACTAATCTTTCTGATAATACTGTTATTATTGCCGATGAAATCCATCCATCTATGACAGCTAATATGGATACAGAGCATATTGCCGGTATTATATCAGAGAAGGGTGGAGATACATCACACGCTTCAATTCTTGCAAGAGCATTGGAAATCCCTGCTGTATTAAGTGTTAAGGATGTATGCAGTAAAATTACAGAGGGTGAAGAAGTTATAGTTGATGGAGCTTACGGCGAAGTATTTGTCAATCCTACACCTATAACTCTTAAGATATATAATAAAAAGAAAAAAGCATATGATGAAAGAGTTAAGGAACTTAAGAAATATATAGATAAACAGACTGTTACAAAGGACGGCAGAAAAGTAATGCTTGCTGCTAATATAGGCAATGCTGATGAGGCGGCTAAAGCGGTAAAGGCTGGAGCTGAGGGTGTCGGACTTTTCAGGACGGAGTTCTTATTTATGAACAAGCAGGCGCTCCCAACAGAGGAGGAGCAGTATAACGAATATAAGAAAGCGGCAGTTGTGCTTGATGGCAGACAGCTTACGATAAGAACGCTTGATATTGGCGGAGATAAAGACATTCCTTATATGGGACTTACAAAGGAATTAAATCCATTTCTTGGATACAGAGCCATAAGGTTCTGCCTTGACAGGGTAGATATATTTACAACCCAGTTAAGGGCTGTATTAAGGGCAAGTGCATATGGTAATATAAGAATTATGATTCCTATGATAACTTCTGTTACAGAGGTGCAGTCAGTTAAGAAGATTATAAATGGTATATGCAGGGATCTGGACAAGAAAGACATTAAGTATGATAAGGACATAAAGATAGGTGTTATGATAGAGACACCAGCCGCGGCAATAATGGCAGATGTACTAGCACATGAGGTTGATTTCTTCTCAATCGGTACGAATGATTTGACACAGTATACACTTGCTGTTGACAGAGGCAATGAGAATGTTGCTTATCTTTACTCTGCACTCAATCCAGCCGTTATACGAAGTATTAAATACATAATTGAGTGTGCACATAACGCAGGTATTGAAGCAGGAATGTGTGGAGAAGCGGCGGCAGATGAAAGAATGATACCACTTCTTCTTAATTTCGGACTTGACGAGTTCTCTGTTACAGTGAGCAGGGTGCTTGAAACTAGAAAAGAGATAGCTTCGTGGAGCAGTAAGGAAGTAAAAGAGATAACAGAAAATGTTATGAATTATTCGGAAGAAAAGGAAGTATCTAACTATCTTAGCGACTGCATAGCAAAAGAATAGATTATTATATAATAAATGCTTTGTGTTGATTGATATGTTAAGACATCTGCTTCTGGCATAATAGAATTGATTGGAGGAAAATATGGCATTATATGATACAGATGACGAGCAGGAAAAGGTTGTACTTGTCGGCGTAGAGTTAAATCCTCTTGACGACTGCGAGAAGTCGTTAGAGGAGTTGGCAGAGCTTGCTAAGACTGCCGGAGCGGTCACAGTAGGAAAGATGATACAGCCACGTGACAGCTTTCACCCTGCAACATATATTGGTAAGGGTAAGCTTGAAGAATTAAGGCTTATGATAGATGAGCTTGGTGCAACAGGCATAATATGTGATGATGAGCTGTCACCAGCCCAGTTAAGAAATCTTGAAGATGCTCTTAATACTAAGATTATGGACAGAACAATGGTTATTCTTGATATATTTGCCGCAAGAGCTTCATCAAGTGAAGGTAAGATACAGGTTGAGATGGCACAGTTAAAATACAGGTCAACAAGACTTGCAGGACTTGGAACAACACTCTCAAGACTTGGTGGTGGAATAGGAACAAGAGGACCGGGTGAGAAGAAGATAGAAACAGACAGGAGAATAATAAGGGACAGGATTGCTCATTTGTCAGGTGAGTTAAAGGAGATTAAGAGTCACAGAGATGTGCAAAGACAGAACAGACAGGACAGTTCTACACCAGTTGCAGCTATAGTAGGTTATACTAATGCGGGTAAGTCAACACTTCTTAACAGGCTGACCGATGCAGGTGTATTATCTGAGGACAAGCTGTTTGCAACACTTGATCCTACAACGAGGGCACTTACACTTCCTAATAAGGAAAAAGTGCTTATGACAGATACTGTTGGATTTATCAGAAAGCTTCCACATAATCTTATAGAGGCATTTAAGAGTACACTTGAGGAAGCGAAATATGCAGATATGATAATTCACGTTGTGGACTGCTCTAATGATGATTACGAAAGACATATGGCAACAGTATATGAGACATTGAAGCAGTTAGATGTAGGTGATAAGCCGATAATTACACTTTTTAATAAATGTGATAAATACGGCGAACTTCCTATACTCAAGGACAGCAAAGCTGATTATGTTGAGAATATTTCAGCAAGGACGGGTGTGGGAATAGATGAATTTCTGGAAGATGTGCAGGATATTATATTAAAGAGCAGAATTAGAATAGAAAGAGTATTTCCTTACAGCGATGCAGGCAAAATCCAGCTTATAAGAGAATACGGACAGCTTGAAAGTGAGGAATACACACAGGAGGGCATAAGTGTCAAAGGATATGTGCCAGCCTGGGTAGGAGGCAAACTATGAATTTAATTGCACTTGTTGATAAAAAATGGGGAATAGCTAATAAAGGAAGAGAACTTGTTGATATTCCAGAGGATAAGAAGTTGTTCCGTGAAGAAACTTATGGAAAAGTTGTTATTATGGGAAGAAAGACATTAGAAGCACTTCCTAACCAGTCAGCACTTGTTGGAAGAAAGAATATTGTTCTTACAAGAAATAAAGATTATGAAGCTAAAGATGTATGTTTATGCCATAGTGTTGAAGATGTGCTTGAGAAGGTAAAAAATGTGGATAGTAAGGACGTATATGTCATCGGTGGTGGACAGATATACAAAGAATTCCTTCCATATTGTGATACAGCACATATTACAAAGGTTGATTACTCTTACGAAGCTGATACCTATATAAGTGATTTCGATAAGCTTAAAGACTGGAGAATTACAGGACAGAGTGATGAACATACATACTTTGATATATGTTATGAATTTGTAAGGTATGAAAGAAAGGGTAAGGCTGATGAAATGCCAGAATAAAAAGAAAAATGTAAAGCGTGCTGTGGCTGGTATAATATTTCTTTCCGTAATAGCAATAATATTATCGGCATATGGCGTTACACAAATGTATGCTTCTCCAGAGAAAAAAGCTTTAAAAACGATGTTGAAATCTGGAGAACTTTTACAAAGCACAGTTGAAAAATATATAAACAACATAGATGTAAGTGCCAATAACTATACTGGAAAAATTAATATATCGGAGTTGGTATATGATAATACTGATTATATGCAGGGTAAGAATAGTGCAGAATATACCATTACAGCTAATATCGATAATAACGGAATAAATGTAGTTATACCTGAATTGACTAATGATACATTTTTAATATCTAAAGCTGATATATCAAGATATATTAATATAGATGCAGATCAGCTTAAGCCTGTTTTAAAAGCTGCATTAGCTGACTTTGTGAAGGGCTATGAAGTTATGGCAATGGATTGCGTGAATACAGTCAGCGAAACAGGAAAACACACTTATAATATTAATATAGACGAAACAGCTTTAGTTAATGGCTTTAATACATTTGTGGATGAATTATATAAAGATTCACAGGTTCTTCCATATATTTCGTTGTTAAATGTATATGGCATAAAAAAGGACAGTATTAAATCTGAATTTGCCACGGAAGTAAAGGACTGCAATGTAGTGCTTGATATAGAGGCTGACAGGGATAATAACCTTGCAAAGGTGAGTGCTGTAGTATATTACAATCAAAACGCTGTCTGTAATATGGTTGTTGATTTTGATGGACTGGATAATATGACGCTATATATTATGGCTGAATATTCACAGGCTGAATATGTGAATTCGGTAATACAGATAGATATGCAAAGTGATAATGTAATAGGAGTGTCAGCCGATGCAGATATACATTTTATGAATCACAGTTTAAAACTTAAGGCATCAGGAAATATTAATATCCAATAAGTCTTCGCAAAATAATTATTTTACATTTCTGTAACCAATCCTGAAAAAAGCGTACTCTATAAGTGAAAGCTTTCAAAAAGAAATAATTAAGGACGATTTAATAAAGTGTGCAGCGAAGAAAAAATAATTGATTTAATAGCAAACAGAGATGAATCTGGAATGCGTGAATTAATGGAGCGGTATCAAAGACCATTAATGAAGCTTGCAATGAATATGCTTGACAGTGAGGAAGATGCAAGAGAATGTGTTAATGATACGTTTTATGAAGTATGGAAATCAGTTCCAGATAACAGACCGCAATATTTGTTTGCATATTCAGCTACTATATGCAGACATATAATCTGCAAGAGAATAGACCATGACAATGCATTAAAAAGAAGCTCTAATGTTATAGAACTTACAGCCGAGATGGAACAGTGTATCGGCAAGCCTGATAAAGCACTTGAGGGTGATGAACATATGGTAGGAGAATTGATTAATACATTTCTTAAAACATTGGATACTGATAAGAGAAATATATTTATCAAAAGATACTGGTATTCACAACCTGTTAAAGTTATATCAAAAGAACTTGGAAAGAGCGAAAGTTCAGTTAAGGTTGCACTGCACAGATTAAGGAAAGATTTAAAGAAGTTTTTGGAAAGTGAGGGCGTTTTGGTATGAATGGTGAGAAATTATTTAAGTCAATGAACAATATTAATCAGGAGTGGATTGAGCAGGCAAAGCCAGCTAATAAGCCTGTCATAATGAGAACCAGATCAAAAATATATAGAAATATAGCAGCAGCGGCAGCCGCAGTGATTGCAATCTCGGGATTAACTTACACTGGTGTATACGCGTACCAGAAGTATCTTGTCCCAAAGAGTAATGTCAATTTTGAATCTCATATAAGCGGGGATAGTTCGGTTAATGTCTATAATACAGGTAATGTTACATCTACAGAAGAATCTAATGTTGACGTGGAATGGGGAAAATATGTTGCTAATGGTGGAAGATTTTATATTGAACTGACTATAAAGTCAAAAGACGGAAGTCCGATTATACCTAATGATGATACCTTAAGTCCAATAATTGGTACATTTGATTTTGCAGATACTGTAATAAAAATAAGTGATGAAACAGACCAGTTCAAATCAACAGGTACATTATACCATCTTAATTATAATGGTATGTCAGATGATGGTTCAGAAATATATGCAGAATTAATATATGTTAATGCTGATTCAAGAGATATTGTTAATCATAACATTTCGATTGATGTTAAGGATATTAAGTGTACGTACAGAAATGGTGAAGATAATAAAACAAGAGAAACCAGAACCTTAGCAACAGGGGAGTGGTCTTTTGAAACAGTTCTTAAGAGTAGCAGCACAGGTGTGCTTAGTACAACTCCTAATATATCGGTTACATCATCTTGTAATGCAGACCAGACTATCAATATAGATACACTTAAATGTGATGGATTCGTACTTGATATATATGGAACAGGAAATGCAGACTTTAAGTGGTTTGGCATGAGTGGTAAATATGCACCTGTAGTACATCTTAAAGATGGCACAGTTGTTAGTATTGACAACAAAACTTCTGATTTAAGTGCCAAAGCAGGTATTATGCATATATCATTTGCATTAAAACAGGTTATCAGTGTTGATAATATTGCATCTATTGAGTGGCATGGTGTAACAATATATTCAGCAGAATAATAAACTATAATTAATAACTACAGCTCCTAAAATGTAAAATAACCTAAAATAAACCCTTCAAAAGTAAGACACTGTTTCTGACTTTTGGAGGGTTTTAAATGTTTATTAATTAAATAGCAATCTGTTATGAATATACAATGTATGTGCTGTAGCGGAATCTTCTTAAACGCTGTTCCATTTTAATAGCATTTAAGAGAATACGGTAAGCACCGACCTGGACTTTATAATAGCCGTCCTCATATATTATAAATGCAGGAAAGCCGTCCATTAAAAGTGAATTAAGCATTCTATCGGAATTATCCTTGTTGCGGTATGCGCCAACCTGTACACGGTAAAGTGCTTCATTTTCTGTGTCATAATCATTATTGTCACAAGGACATTGTGGCATAATATTTGAACTGCTGACAGGGACAGAAAATACCTCGTTATCAGATGGGATGGAATTAACCATAGCTGTGCTGTCAATTGGGGCAGAAGCAGTTCTGCCAGAGTTATTCATTTGGCTGTTGCTGCTATTATTGTTGTTACTATTGTTGTTGCTATTATTATTGTTGTCAGTGCGATTGCTTTTATTGGAAGTGGTATTTCCGGGTTTGCCTGATGGTATGCTTTCTAATATTCCGTCTGCGATTGCCTGTGCAATACTGTCAAATTCTTCATCAAATAGATAATTGTCTTTATCGTTGTTAATAAATCCAGCTTCAACAAGAACGGCTGGCATTTTGGTACGCTTAAGGACAACAAGGTTTTTGCGTTCGTCTACACCAAGATTTTTAAAGCCTGCATCTTCAAGCTGGTTATTAATATTTCTTGCCACCTCAGCCTTTAAACCAGTATCGCTGTATACAAGGGTTTCAACGCCAGAATATTGGTTAGGATTTTCTGAGGAATTGCGGTGTATTGATACGAAAAGGTTGGCACCGGAATTATTCGCATCGGTTGCTTTCTTAAATGGGGTTTCGTATTCGTCAGTAGTTCTTGTGTAATATACATCTATGCCATTTTTTTTAAGTATGTCACCGACAGCTAAAGTAAGGTCGAGAGTGTCCTCTTTTTCCTGTCTACCCTTATATACAGCACCGGGGTCGCTTCCACCGTGTCCGGCATCAAGGGCGATTTTATAATCAGCCATAAATCCTCCTAAAGGAAATATCAGTTTATTTTATTCATAAAATTTCATAAAGATACATATAATAATCAAAAATATAATGAATAATATAAGAGGAATTAGATTATGGTGTATGTACATACAATGGAAACTCCTGCCGATGCAATAGATAAAGGAAAAATGCGCATTAATGTATATGATAAACAGCAGGGTATACCATTGGCAGATGCAAGGATTTCACTTGCATATACAGGAAATCCTGAAAGAATTATCAATGAGATAACTACTGACTCAGAAGGAGCAGTTAATCTTGATGACCTTCTTACACCACCGGTGGAGTATAGTATGGAACCAGGTGAGAACCAGCCATTTTCGGAATACACTATTGATGTTAATGCAGATGGCTACGAGGAGATTAATATATCCGGTATTGATGTATTCTCAGGGGAAACAAGTATTCAGAATGTGTATTTGAATGAAGATAACAGGGGGATTCCAGAGAATAATATTGTAATTCCGGTTAATACGCTGTATGGCAGCTATCCTGCCAAGATACCAGAGACTGAGATTAAGCCGGTACGCCAGTCGGGGGAGATTGTGTTAAGCCGCGTTGTAATACCAGAAACAATAGTTGTGCACGATGGTGTTCCTACAGACTCCACAGCACTTGATTATTATGTGAGATACAAGGATTATATTAAAAATGTAGCGAGCAGTGAAATATATTCGACATGGCCAAGACAGACGTTGGAAGCTAATATTTTAGCGATTATGTCCTTTACATTAAACAGAGTGTATACAGAGTGGTACAGAAACCAGAATTACAACTTTACGATAACCTCATCAACTGCATTTGACCACAAATGGGTCAACGGACGTAATATATTTGAAAGTATTTCACAGGTTGTGGATGAAATATTTGATAATTATCTGTCAAGACCGAATGTAAAACAGCCGATATTAACACAGTATTGTGATGGAAAGAAATCAAGCTGTCCTGACTGGATGACACAATGGGGAAGCAAATATCTGGGTGATCAGGGATATTCCTCAATAGATATATTAAGATATTATTATGGAGATAATATGTACATTAATACGGCTGAACAGATACAGGGTATTCCGTCATCGTGGCCTGGAGCAGATCTTGATATAGGCTCATCGGGGCAGAAGGTAAGGCAGCTGCAGGAACAGCTTAATCTTATAGGCGATTATTACACGGCAATACCGGCACTGACGGTTGACGGGATATATGGAGAGCGTACAGCGGAGGCAGTAAGGCAGTTTCAGAGAATTAATAATATGCCGCAGACTGGTGTTGTGGATTTCCCAACGTGGTACAGAATATCGGACAGATATGTAAGGCTGTCAGGAATTGCAGAGCTTAATTGAAAATTTCTGCAATTATTTTCATAATTATATAAAATATTAGTTGACAGCTATAATTATTAGTGATACACTCTAATAGTTGTTAAACAAAGCAGAGTATCCACTCTCACCTTAGCGCAATCGGGCGACTTGGGTTTATATTTTTAAGAATGTGCATGATAAACAGCAATTAAGATGCATTATGATTAAAAAGTGGATAGTCTGACTATCCACTTTTTTTGATTTTGGAGGTGCACTACTATTAGCGAATTAATGATTAACGAGCAGATCCGTGATAAGGAAGTTCGTGTTATTGGAGAAGAAGGACAGCAGCTTGGAGTTATGTCTCCTAAGGATGCTATGAAACTGGCAAGAGAGGCAGAGGTTGATTTAGTAAAGGTTGCCCCATCTGCAAAGCCACCTGTATGTAAGCTTGTGGATTATGGCAAGTATAAGTATGAACTTGTCAGAAAAGAGAAGGAAGCTAAGAAGAAGCAGAGAACAATAGAAGTCAAAGAAGTTCGTTTGTCACCTAACATAGATGTTAATGATTTGAATACTAAGTGTAATTCGGCAAGAAAGTTCATCGAGAAAGGCAATAAAGTAAAGGTATCTTTAAGATTTAGAGGCCGTGAGATGGCGCATATCGATTCCAGCAAGCATATATTAGAAGATTTTGCTGAGAAGTTAAGTGATATTGCAGTAGTAGACAAAGCTCCAAAGTTAGAAGGCAGGAGCATGACTATGTTTTTAACTGAAAAACGTTAAAATATTATTTATTCCATATGAGAATTAAATTAGGAGGATTATTATGCCAAAGGTAAAGACAAAAAGAGCAGCTGCAAAGCGTTTTAAAGTAACTGGAACAGGTAAATTAAAGAGAATGAAAGCTTACAAGAGCCATATTCTTACAAAGAAGACTACTAAGAGAAAGAGAAATCTTAGACATGCAGCTATGACAGATGCAACTAATGTAAAGACAATGAAGAAGATTATGCCATATTTATAAGATATGGATGTCTGTGATTGATTATTAGGAGGAAATTAAGAAATGGCAAGAATTAAAGGCGGTATGAACGCAAAGAAGAAGCATAATAGAGTATTAAAGCTCGCTAAGGGTTATAGAGGAGCTAGATCTAAGCAGTACAGAGTTGCTAAGCAGTCTGTAATGAGAGCTCTTACAGAGAGCTACAAGGGTAGAAAGCAGAAGAAGAGACAGTTCAGACAGTTATGGATCGCAAGAATCAATGCTGCAGCAAGAATGAATGGTCTTTCATACAGCAAGTTTATGTATGGTTTAAAGTTAGCTAACATCGACCTTAACAGAAAGGTATTAGCTGAGATGGCTGTAAATGATGCAGAAGGATTTGCTAAGTTAGCAGAAGTAGCTAAGGCTAAGATTGCTTAATTAAGATTTATGTTGGTATTAATACCAGTTATATAAAAGGCAAAAAGCGAATTGATGTGTTCCAGTAATTCGGGAGCATATCAGATTGGGCTTTTTGCCTTTTTTTGTGATAATATTGTGAAACATTTGCATAATACTGGTTTTAAATGTGATATTGTGGTATAGTTTATAAGTCGGTGTTACGGCAATATTTAATGTGGAGACAGGTTATGAGAAAAGTATTAAAGAATAAAGTTGTAAAATATGCTGTTACAGCAGCTATGGTTATGTCAGTTATGATGACAACAGCCTGTAACAGTAAGATAAAGGTAGATTATGGATACAATCCAACTGATTATGTAGAGCTTGGAGATTATAAGGGAATTCAGGCTGAGGTTGATGTAACAGCCATAACTAATCAGGTTATAGATGATAAGATTGCAGAACAGCTTGAAAGTGAGACAACATATACAGATGTTAACAGGGAAGCACAGAAAGGCGATAAGGTTACATTTGGTTATACTGGTACATCAGGCGGACTTTCAATAGATGATTTTACTGGTTCTGATTATAGTATGACACTTGGTAAGGATGCTTTCCCTGTTGCAGGAACTGGCTTAGATAAAGAATTATATGGAATGGTTGCAGGACAGACTAAGGTAATAACAATCACACTTCCAGAGAATTCAAAGTATTCTGATTATGCTGGCAAGAGAGTTGTATTTGAGCTTACAATGAGTTATGTACAGCAGGCTAATGTTCCTATGCTTACAGATGCTTTTGTTAAGAGTGCGTTCAACTGCGAAACAGTTGATTCATATAAGGCACATGTTAAGAATGATGTCAGTGGAACAATAGAAACTAAGATAACAGAAGCTAAGAATGAAGCAATACTTACCCAGCTCCTTGACAAATGCAAGGTTACAGGTTATCCAGAGGAATTCCTTGCACAGCAGTCATCAAAGCTTGAGGAATCAATAAGCTTTTACAGTACACTTCAGGGTAAGACTAATGATGAATATTGCCAGAACCTTTATGGCATGACATTTGATGAATTCGTTAAGGCATCAGCAGGACAGCAGCTTGTATATCAGGCAATTGCAGAAAAGGAATGTCTTGCAATTACAGATTATGAATACAAGGATGACCTTGAGCAGTTCGCTAAGGACAGCGGTTATTCAAAGGTAGATACATTTACAGATAAATATGACAAAGAAACTATTGTTAAGTCTATGCTTGTTAAGAAGGCACAGAATTTAGTAATGGATAATGCAGTCATAACAGAGAAGTAGGATATATAAGAATATATTTGTTCAATATATGTAAAATGTATTGTTACATAATATATAAAGAGTTATATATTTGTTGAATATACGGAAAATGTATGTTTGCGGAATATAAAAAACTATATACTTATGGAATATATAATAAAGTATATATTATAAATCAGAAATCATAGCTGGATAAATATATTTAATGATATACTAATTCAGACAATGGTTTCTGATTTTTTGCTTTTAAAAATATCGAACATTTGTTATACTGAATTATGATACTGTGTATGCACAGTATGTGAAGGTTAAGTTTAGATGCACTGTTGATTTTAATTAAGTGCATTTGTAAGTTAAAGTGGAGATAGTGTGAGTATGATCACACATTGGATTGGAGCGTATATGAATTTAGATGGTTTAAATGACTGCCAGAAAAGAGCGGTTAAAAGGACAGAGGGTCCGCTTCTTATTATAGCGGGAGCAGGTTCTGGAAAGACAAGAGTTCTTACTAACAGGATAGCCTATCTTATAGATGATTGTGGTGTAGCACCATATAATATACTTGCTATTACATTTACTAATAAAGCGGCAAGGGAGATGAGAGAGAGAGTTGATGCGACAGTAGGACAGCAGGCTGGCGAAGTGTGGGTAAGCACCTTCCACTCTACCTGTGTGCGGATTCTCAGGCGTTATATAGATAGAATTGGTTATTCCAATACATTTACAATATATGATACAGATGACGTTAAGAGTGTTATAAAGGATATATGTAAGAAGTTCAATATAGATACGAAGATGCTCAAGGAAAAGACAATTATGAATGCGATATCGCACGCCAAAGATGAGCTTATGAGCCCGGACCAGATGGAGCTTGAGGCTGGTGGCGACTACAACGGCAAGAGAATTGCCAATGTATACAGGGAGTATCAGAAGACATTAAAGCTTAATAATGCACTTGATTTTGATGATTTAATATACAAGACAGTAGAATTATTGGAAAATGATGCTGAAGTACTTAATTATTATCAGGAACGATTTAAGTATATTATGGTTGATGAGTATCAGGATACTAATACATCGCAGTTTAAGCTTATATCAATGCTTGCCGCCAAATATGGCAATCTCTGCGTTGTTGGTGATGATGATCAGTCAATATACAAGTTCAGGGGTGCCAATATTACCAACATATTGAATTTTGAGAATACATTTGCAGGAACTAAAGTAATAAAACTTGAGCAGAATTACCGTTCAACACAGACAATTCTTAATGTAGCCAATGCGGTCATAAGCAATAATATAGGAAGAAAAGCAAAGAGCCTGTGGACAGAGAATGGAGAGGGTGAAAAGGTTAATTATACACTTTATGAAAATGGATATGATGAGGCACAGGGTGTTGTTGACAGCATAAGTTCTATGGTAAGGGACGGCTGGAATTACAACGATATTGCCATATTATACAGGACTAATGCCCAGTCTAGAGCGTTGGAAGAAAAGCTTATGTTAAAGAATATACCATACCGTATATATGGTGGAATAAGTTTTTATCAGCGTAAGGAAATAAAAGATATACTTGCATATTTAAAGACTATAGACAATGGTATGGACGGACAGGCAGTAAAGCGTATTATCAATGTTCCAAAGCGTGGAATTGGTGCGACAACCATTGAACGTGTCCAGGAATATGCAGATCAGAATGACATAACATTCTGGCAGGCTCTGTGCGATGCTGAGCATATTGATACGATAAAACGAGGTGTTGGAAAGCTAGAGCCATTTGTTACACTTATAGGTTCACTTAAGGCAAAGCAGGAATTTATGAGCATAAAAGAACTTGCCGAAACCGTTATAAGTGACACAAGATATATAGAATGTCTTGCAGAGAGCGAAACAGCAGAAGAAATAGAAGCAAGACAGGAAAATATAGATGAATTGATTAACAAAATAGTAAGCTATGAGGAGAGCTGCCGACAGAAGGAAGAAACTCCTACATTAAGCGGTTTCCTTGAAGAAGTTGCACTCATAGCAGATATTGATAATCTTAATGAGTCAGATAAGCAGGTAATGCTTATGACATTACATAGTGCTAAAGGTCTTGAATTTCCTATTGTGTATATGACAGGAATGGAAGATGGTCTTTTTCCAAGTTATATGACAATAGTGTCAGATGACCCTGCAGAGATAGAGGAAGAAAGACGACTTTGCTATGTAGGAATAACAAGAGCAGAGAAGATACTTAACTTAAGCAGTGCGAAGATGCGTATGGTACGCGGTGAAACACAGATGAATAAAGTATCACGCTTTATTAAAGAAATTCCCGAAGAATATATGCACATAGAAAATAATAGTTCAGGATATAATAAAGGTAAGATTGCATATGGAGGAAAAGATGACTCAGAGGAAACACCTTCGTATAATATCAGAGCCAATGCCAAAGCCGCTCTTAACAGATACGGTTCAGGCAATGTGAATTATAAAGAACCAAAACGTGTATCAATCGGCGGCTCAACCTCAACAGGTTACAGGTCTTCTGTGAGAAAGGCGAATACTAAGGTTGGTTTTGGTAAAGAATTTCCTATGGATATATTTGATTTAAAGAAGTCATCGAAGGCTGATGGAGCTGGAGGCAGTGGAATTGGCAGTAAATTGACAGCTGGTGGAAAATCTGTATCAGGCGGAAGTTATGCAGGTACTTCATATGGCACGGCGGGTTCGACTGCCTTTGCTGGCAGTGCTGGAGGAACATCTGAACTTGGATATGGTGTTGGCGATACCGTGGTCCATGCCAAATTTGGAAAGGGAAAAGTGATTTCAATTGATAATGGCGCAAGAGATTATATGGTAACTGTAACATTTGATGAGTATGGTTTAAAGAAAATGCTTGCAGGCTTTGCAAGGCTTAAAAAAGCCTAAATATGGTGACAAATGAAATATGTTGTGATACAATATATTTACTTTAAAAGTGTTTTGAAAGGAGCGGTTGTTATGAATAAGGATAAGATTGAAGAGCTTATTGCGGCAAGCAAGCTCAATGAACTTCTTCACAAGAAAGATGTAGAAGAGAGCAAGAAGAAAAGTAATGTAATTATCATAGTATTAGCAGTTATTGGAGCGGTTGCAGCATTAGCAGCTATCGTATATGCAATCTATAGATACTTCACACCAGATTATCTTGATGATTTTGATGATGATTTCGATGATGACGACTTCGATGAAGACTTTGAAGATGATGATGATGAATTCGAGAACTAATTATTCTGCCAATTAAAGAATGATTAAGACAAAGACCACTGGCTGGCTTACAGCCAGTGGTTTTTTAGATGTTCGGTGATGTGGGAGGAAGGCTGGTTAGTTTCCTGATTGATTATATAGAAGGATTGGAGATAAAAGATGAAAAAAGGCGGCATATATACAGGTTATGTAGAAAGCGTGGATTTTCCTAATAAGGGAAATGTAATAGTTAAGACAGAGGAAGACGGACAGACTATAGAGGAAAAGGCTGTTGTAAAGAATTCAATACCGGGACAGACAGTTAAATTTATGGTAAACAAGAAGAAGCACGGCAAATGTGAAGGAAGGCTTCTTGAAGTTGTCTGTCAGGCAGATACAGAAACTAACGAAAGATGTGAGCATTTTGGCAAATGCGGTGGCTGCGTATATCAGACTGTAAGGTACGAAGAACAGTTAAAGATGAAAGAAAATGCAGTGAAGAAGCTTCTTGCTCCTGTTATTAATACAGAATATGAGTGGGAGGGAATAATTGGAAGCCCTGTATCAAGTGAATACCGTAATAAGATGGAATTCTCATTTGGCGATGAGGTAAAAGATGGTCCGATAGCCCTCGGTTTACATAAGAGAAACAGTATGTATGACATAGTAACAGTAACAGGCTGTAAGATTGTGGATAATGATTACAGAAAAATACTCAAGTGTGTATATGATTATGCACTTGAGAAAAATCTCACTTATTACCACAAAATGAAGCACGAGGGGTATCTTAGACATTTGCTTGTAAGAAAAGCTGTAAAGACAGGACAAATCCTTGTGGATATTGTGACAACTACAATTAATGATATCCCTATGGACGAACTTGCAGACAGATTAAAAGCACTGTCACTTGACGGAGAGATAACCGGATTCCTGCACACCTACAATGACAGTGTTGCCGATGCGGTAATCAATGAAAAGACAGAGATAGTATTCGGAAGGGATTATATTGAAGAAGAGCTTCTTGGACTTAAATTCAAGATTACAACATTTTCATTTTTCCAGACTAATTCACTTGGTGCAGAAGTCCTGTACTCAAAGGCAAGAGATTATGTCGGAACAACCAAAGACAAGGTAATTTTTGATCTGTACAGCGGAACAGGAACAATAGCGCAGATGTTAGCCCCAGTTGCAAAGAAAGTCATCGGCGTTGAGATAATACCAGAAGCTGTCGAAGCAGCCAGGATTAATGCCGGCATAAATGGACTTGATAACTGCGAATTCATCGCAGATGATGTGCTTAATGCCCTCGATAACATAAAGGACAAGCCAGACTTTATCGTCCTCGACCCACCAAGAGATGGTATCAATCCTAAGGCACTTAAGAAAATAATTGACTATGGCGTGGAGTCAATGGTGTATATTTCTTGCAAGCCTACAAGTCTTGCAAGAGATCTGGTTATGTTGCAGGAGAGCGGGTATGAGGTTAAGAAAGGGTGCTGTGTGGATATGTTTCCAAATACGGGGCATGTGGAAACTGTAATTTTGTTGTCCCGAAAAGCTCCAGATGCCGAAATTAAGGTAAGATTGGATATGTCGGAATTAGACATAACAAGTGCAGAAAGCAAAGCAACATATAAAGAAATACAGGAATATGTAAAAAATAAATATGACCTGCATGTAACAAATTTATATATAGCACAAGTAAAACGTGAATTTGGAATTATAGAAAGAGAAAACTATAACACAGGTGAAGGCAAGGCAAAAGTGCCACAAGTAACAGCTGAAAAAAGGGAAGCTATTATAGATGCACTTAGATACTTCCAGATGATTGAATAAAAAGGCTATACAGAAAAGAACTCCTTCGGGGGTTCTTTTTAATTTTTGGAAGAAAGTTGGCTTTTTGATAAATCCATATACTTAATATCTCTTAATAGAATTATCTCATACAAATAGATATATTCTTATACTTCTTAATCTATCAAGATATGATTACTATTACTTAATCTTATTAATACAGATACATTAATGTTATCTATAAAGGTATCATGTATCTTTATATAACAGTTAAATAAATCTATTAGTTAATACTCACTCTCTTATTAATGTTACTAATATAAATAGTAAATCTATTAGTTAATATTCTAACATGATTAATTATTTTTTCTACGCAACAACAATCAAACAAAATGTTTGAGCATTGAAAATCCAATGACAAATGGTTCATACCATTTATTTTTACCTGCTTTAGATCATGCCTTACTGCTTAACAAATAAGATTATGAATGATATGTGCGCAGTGCGGCATTACAAATAAATTTAGTTAGTGGGAATCCACTAAACTAATTTCATTGATTTTCGGAAATGACTAACTTCATAAGAAATGTTACCGTGAGCAAAGAAGAGACTGCGTATTCACTTCATCAGAAATCTGGTTTTAAATGAATTTAATTCGTGAAACGATACAATCGACGATCAAGTGAGGTGTGACGGTACATTTAAAACTACTGGTGTGCATATGTACATAACATTTATATAAAGGTTGTGAGTAGAAACTACAAGATTTATCTGTACTGTTTTATACTTCTTACATTTCTAATAATATGATTCTAATTATTTTATTCTAAAATAATTTCTGGCTTTTTTTAGCAAAACGCTGGAAGGCTTAATATTACTGGCTTTATAAGGTGTCAAAAAAAAATATAGGTGGAAGAAAGTTGGGGTATAGGTGGAAGAAAGTTGGGGTGATAGGTGGAAAGAAGTTGGGGTTGAAGTGGAAAATAAAAAAAATTTTCCACTTTCATTTTCATCTGTCATATTAATATTGGAGGTGTTGAATATGGCAAAAAAATTAAAATATCAACTAACAAAAAACACATTTGTAGACAATGATATAGTAAGGTACAGCGATGCATTTAAAAACCTAAATGCATCACAAATTAATTTGTTTTTATTTTTATGCTGTCTTGCAAAACAGCAATATGATGTAGAAAAAGATGATGAAACAGAAGGTAAAAAAACTGGATGGTCAGATGAAATAAAAATCAACATGATTGACTTTTGTAAAGTATGTGGCAAAAAAACAGACTGGTTTGATATGCCAAAAGAGAAGAAAGATGCAATATTAGATTGTTTTAGGGATTTACAAAAACAGCAATTTACACTTTATAAATCAAAAAGAAGATCATTATCAGATGGTTTTGAAAGCTATAATTATCTTTCGTATGTAATATATAAAAACAATGTATTAACAATAAGTATGGATGAAAAAACCAGATTATTTTTCATGAATTATGATTGCTTTTTTACATCCTATGAAATAGGGCAGGTAATACAACTTAAAAGTGAAACTTCAAAATTGTTATATATCTATCTTAGATCATTTTGGGATGCTAACAAGAAACAATTTTTACCAACATCATTATCATTAGATAATTTTAGGGATATTGTAGGAAAAACAGGTAGCTATTTAGAATATAAAGATTTAAAGAGGCATGTACTTGAAAAGGCTATTGCGGAAATTAACGAAAAAACAGATATTATAATAAGTGGTGATTATGATGTATATAGACATTTAACAAATGGAAATGAAGAAAATATGACACCAGAAGAAATAAATAAATGTAGAATAAAATCTATGGAAATGCGTACAGATGATGAAAACAGAAAAACTGTAACAGGATTGACATTTAGAATGACAATGAAGCCTAAAGAAGTAGCTGAAGATTATTTGTATGATCTTTTTGATGATGAACTAATAGCAGAAAGAATGAGATTAAAAGCTATGAAAAAAAGGGTAAATGAAAATTTAGAAGAAAATAAAAAATTCAGAAGAAATAATAATACACCAAACAAAAAGATTTAGCATGCCAGTGCTTTTTCTGGCTCGGTAAATTTTTTGTGCGGTAGACTGGGAATTGTACGAAGTACAAGGCGTGTAGCGCAAAAAAAGATAATGCAGAAGGTTCGATTTTATGGTAAAATATTCTCTATATATTTACATTCAGAATTGTACTTTGTGCATTTTATATAAATTGGCAAAGGAGATAGTTATAGATGGCTAAAAAAGAAGTAAAGACAGATTTATGGGTATATGATTTATTAAAAGATGCAGAAATAGAATTAGATCCACAAGGAAGTTCTATAAAAGAAATAGATGATGCTTTAAAGACTGCCAGCAAAAAAGGAACAGGGCATGTAGGCTTTCCAGAATATGTTGGTGTTGTAAAGGATTTTATAATTGTTATAGAAGATAAGCCAAAAACAGACAAACATGTGCTTTTAGATGGTAGTGTTATCAGTTTAGAAACAAATGCAGTTGTAAATTTTGCTATGAATGGAGCTTTATTTTATGCAAAGCATTTAGCAAAGAACACCACATATAAAAAGATAATTGCAATCGGTGTATCTGGAGATAAGAAGAAACACAAAATCAGTCCAATATATGTTGATGATACAGATTATTATAGAGAGCTTCCAGATGTAGAATCATTTATATCATTTAATGAAAAGAATATAGATGAATACTACACAAGAGAAATTTTAAAGGAAGATACAAACACAGAAAAAGAACTTGCTGAAATATTGAAAGATGCGGCATCATTACACGAAGATTTAAGAAATTATGGAAATTTAAAAGACATAGATAAACCTTTGGTTGTATCTGGAATTTTGCTTGCATTGAATGAAATTGAAAAGAAAAGTTTCAGTATAGATAATTTGGTAGGCGATACAGTAGAAACAGACGGACAGAAAATATATAAAGCTATTGAGTCAAATTTGAAACGTGTTAATGTGCAACCACAAGTCAAATTAGACAAGATTTTAAGCCAGTTTTCTATTATTCGTGATACACAGATATTAAATGAGATTAATGATACATTAGGTGAAACACCTTTAAAATATTATGCAAAATTCTTATATGAAAGGATTTTCAAGAGTATAAAATATACCAGCTCATCAGAAGATTATTTAGGTAGATTTTATGGTGAATTTATGAGTTATTCTGGTGGTGATGGTCAGACACTTGGAATTGTACTAACTCCAAAGCATATAACAGAATTATTTTGTGAATTGCTTGATTTGAAGCCAGAAGATGTTGTATTAGATCCTTGTTGTGGTACAGCAGGATTTTTAATAGCGGCTATGCATATGATGTTAAAGAAAGCAAAAGATGATACACAAAAGAAGCATATAAGAAAAGAACAATTACATGGTATAGAATTACAACCATATATGTTTACGATTGCTACAACAAATATGATTTTGCGTGGTGATGGAAAAAGTAACTTGATAAATGAAAACTTTTTAAAGCAGGAATCAGATAAATTACAGTTAAAGAGTCCTACTGTTGGAATGATGAATCCGCCATATTCACAGGGATCTAAAAAGAATCCAGATTTATATGAAATCTGTTTTACTGAGCATTTATTAGATAGTTTGGTTGAAGGTGGTAGATGTGCTGTTATTGTTCCTCAATCATCTATGACAGGAAAGACTAAAGAGGAGCAGGCAGTAAAAGAAAATATTTTAAAACATCACACATTAGAAGGTGTAATAACATTAAATAAAGATACCTTTTATGGTGTTGGTGTAATGCCATGTATAGCGATTTTTACAGCAGGAGAACCACATCCAGCAAATAAAGAATGTAAGTTTATCAATTTTGAAAATGATGGATATAAGGTATCACCACATATAGGACTTATAGAAACAGAATCGGCAAAAGATAAGAAGCAACATTTATTAGATGTATGGTTTGACAGAATCGAAGCAGATACAAAATTCTGTGTAAAAACGACCATAGAAGCAACAGATGAATGGTTACATAGTTTTTATTATTTCAATGATGAAATACCAACGGATGCAGATTTTGATAAAACAGTTGGTGATTATTTATCATTTGAATTTTCAATGATAATGCAAGGAAGAAAATATTTGTTTGAAGATGGGAATGAATAATTATGACCCTAAATGATAGAAAATGGAAAGAATTTTTTATAGCAGGTGATAAAGGACTTTTTGATATATCATCAACAGCAAGTGGCATAGATAAAAATAAATTAAATATTGAAGGTGGAGATATTCCATATTTGACACGAAGTAATGAAACTAATGGAATTAATTTATTTATTTCAGATAAACAAGATTCTAAATGGAGAATGGATGAAAAAAATGTTATTACTATTGGGTTAGATACTCAAACGGTTTTTTATCAGCCATATAAATTCTATACTGGGCAAAATATACAAGTATTAAGGCATCAAAAAATTAACAAGGATATTGCAATGTTTATTATTTCTATGCTTAAAGTGCAAATGGAAAAATTTAACTGGGGCGGAAATGGTGCAACATTAGGAAGATTATGTAGAACAAAGATGATGCTTCCAGTAGATGAAAATGGTGATCCAGATTGGGCTTTTATGGAGCAGTATATTCAAGATATAAATGAAGAAAAAAGGAAACACTACTTGATATTCTGTAAAGAACAATTAGCATCTATAGGTGAGCTTGTAAATATAAAATCATTTTCAGAAATTGAATGGAAGCCTTTTTATATCAATGATATTTTTAAAATTGATTCTGGTAAGAGATTAGAAAGTTATAATATGGTTGTTGGAAAAAGACCATTTATTGGATCAACAGATTCAAGAAATGGAATAACAAATTATATAGCTAATAAAAATGCTTCATTAGATAGAAATGTATTGGGGGTAAATTATAATGGCGGAACCGCTATAAGTTTTTATCACCCATATGAATGTGTTTTTTCTGATGATGTTAAGCGTTTTCATTTGAAAGAATATACAGATAATAAATTTGTACTATTGTTTTTTAAGACAATTATTTTACAGCAAAAAAACAAGTATAGTTATGCATATAAATTTAACAGTACAAGAATGAAGAGACAAATAATCATGTTACCAGTAAATGATGCAGGCAATCCAGATTATGAATATATGGAACAGTATATTAAAAATTTAATGATAAAAAAATATAAAGCATATTTAGAATATGTTGAGAAGTAGCTTCCAGAAATGAAAGCTATTTTTTTCATAATTAATACGGCACTATAATTCATATTTCCTTTGTAAAAAGGAGAGGACAAAATATGTTGAAGAAGTGTAAATTAATATATGAAAAAGTACCAGAATTAAAAGATAAGAAATGGAGAGAATTTTGTATTGGTGAAATATTTGAATTAAAAAAAGGAAAATGTTCTAATGCTTCAATTCTTAATAATGGAAAAATACCATATGTTGGTGCTACCAATAGAAATAATGGTATATTGGAATTTGTCGATGCTACAGATAAAATGTTATCAGATGAAAATTGTATAGTGTTTATTGGTGCAGGAGATGGTTCAGCAGGGTATTCAGTATATAAAAAAGAAAAATTCGTTTGTGCATCAAGTAATGTATGCGGATATAATGATCATCTAAATGAATATATAGGATTATTTATTTCTGCTTGCTCAGATATGAATGAAAGCAAATATTCTCATGGATATAGTAGAAATATGAAACGATTAAAAAGAGATAAAATTATGTTACCAGTAAATGATGCAGGTAATCCAGACTATGAATATATGGAACAGTATATAAAAAATTTGGAATACAATAAAATAATTGAATACATGGTATATATAGCATAAAAGCAGGTTGAAATACATCTGCTTTTTTTATACTTGAAAATACACCACAATATATAGTATTATAAAAGGGAAGTAAACCACAATATAATGTATAAAATTCGGCTGGAGACGATAGAAATATTTTTTGTTAGCAAAACATCATAAATATAAAGTTGTCATAAAATGTCATATGATTTCATATTGTGCTTTTGAAAATGAACGACTAATATATATTTATAAGTTGTTACATTTGTTACGAAAGAAAGTATTAATATGAAGATATAAAAGCTGTGACAGGAGGTAAATTATATGTCAGAGACAACAAGAGAAGTGTTAGATAGCTATCAAAAAGTATTTGGCGGCGATTGTTATAAAAATATGGAAATGGTTGTGGCAGCAGTAGGGGCTGCATGTAAATCCTTAATGCAAGTTAATGGTAATGAGCAGATACAGGCATGGCAGGATGCTTTATATGATCCAGAAAGTTCTATTAATAAATCTATACGTGCGTGGTCTAAATATCCTAAACAAATCAAAATTGAAGAATTAGCTGGTTTGCAAGTAGGATTGCAAAAGCTTGTAGATTATATACCACAATATGATATAAAATCATTATCATTATTACAAACATTTAATTTTAATAAGTTATTTAATACAGATACTGAAATTGGTAAAAACTTTACAGAAACATATGACTATGCATATGAAACAGCAGAAAAGGATGTTGGAGAACCAGATATTGATAAAGAAGAATTAAAAAGCACCATTATAGAAGAAATTAAAAATAAAGCACTTGGAAAGGCTTGTATTATAAAAAGTAAGTTTCAAACATGTGTATATGCATTATTGGGTATAAGTATTACATGGATGTTTTTATATTTGTTACAGGAAAAAGTTGATAGTGGTTTTGTATATTTTTTAATTGACAATTTTTTAAATCCAACAATTCAAAATATAATGTGTGATTTCATTAAAGAAAAAATAGGAGTATCATCAGAAAAAAATATAACTATAAATATTCAGAATGTGAATATTGGTTGCACATTTTATGAACCAGAAGTACAGAATAAATAGTAAAATATGAATTCATATAGGTGTCGGATTTTGGTATAATTTAGGTATCACAAAAGGAAATGGAGGGCTAAATATGCCAAGAAAAAACATATTTTCTGGCAAGTATGAACCAGATCGGGACACTTGCACAGAAGCAAATGAAGATAATGTTGCCAGATTCAGAACAGCAATGTTAAAGTTAGACAGAATACATAATGATGAAAATGAAAAAGATCTGACTGAAAACATTATGCAGTTATGCTCCAGAAACAATAAGACTGGGGAAAAAATTGATTTAAGTGCTGATTATGAATTTGAAGATGCAATGGACTGGCTGGAAAAAGTCTATAATGATGTAGATGCTGATTTAATGATAATGGCAATAGACCAATTAGCAGAAAGATATGGTTATACATCAGATATGGATGAAACTATTGAAATTGAGCAAGAGGATAAGTGGCGTTGTTGGGAAACTTTTGAAAGTGTAATTAATAAAAGTATAACAACATATGGTTCACTTCCAACAGCAAAACGACAGGAAGATTTTAAAACAAGAATAGCTGCAGGATATAGATTATATGAAATGGAAAGCCAATCAAGACAGCGTGTACATAGGGGTGAAATCTGGAGGGTAGAAGTGCCGACAGGTGTAGGAAGTGAAACAACTGGTATGAGATGGGCGCTTGTAATATCTCAAAAGGCACATGCAAAAGGAAGTTATACATTTAATGCGGTTTATTTAGATGGACAAGCAGTTAAAAAAAGTGCTTGGCAAATGGAAATAACAGAAGCGGATCTGGAATATGGTGATTTAATAAAGGAAACAGAAGATAATAAATGTAGAATCAATCTTACAGACATATACACATTAGATAGAAAGCGATTAATGGATCGCAAGGGAAAAGTAAATAATGCATTTATGAAAAAAGTAATGACAAGAATTGCATCACAATTAGGAATCACATTAGATAGTGGATGTAATATAGAAGGCATTTAATTTCAAGTTATTGCATAAATTCAAAATACATATTATAATTGTCTCATTGAAGATATGGAGATTATACATTTCTAATCAATGATTAGATATTGCTGGTAGAAAACCAGATAGTGCTGATAGAAAATCAGATAGTACCAATAGAAAATTGGTGTAGGGTAAACAGGAGTAGTGAGTGACCTCGTTTATACTGAATCATAGCTTCACAAAAAACACATCTGGAAACAGGTGTGTTTTTTTAATGCAAAAAAGCATCACAGGAAGATTTAAGGTTTTAGTGATGGTAAAAAGGCATTGCAAAAAAGTATACAAAATAACACTATGTTTTTATATTCCCAAAAAGCCAAGGGAGGACTTTTTGGGAGCTCCCAAAAGTTTTTCATAACTTTTTGGGAATATCTATCATTCTATATATGAAAACTTATGGAGGTGTAAGTATGCAGAAGAATAAAATTAATTGAAATTTTGGATGAAATTCCTATATTAATAATGATAATGGGATTTATTTTATTTGGAATAGGATGTGCAATAGACTGTATAATTGCGTTTATTATGTTATTAACAGGTATAATTTTAGTATCAGCGAAAGTTTATATAATAATAATGGGAGCACCAATATTAAGTGCTCCAGTACTAAGTTTATTATCTGCGTTTATTATATGGTTGCTTAGATTTTTTATTGATTGACGAAGGTTATGATTATGAAAAAAATAATAAAATATATATTTGACAATATAGGACAAGTAATGATTTTTAATCTAATATTGATGTTAGTTGTAATTATTTTAGCAACGATCCTTTTAATAGTTGGAATTGTATCGCTTAATATTTTTTATGCTATTGGATTCATTGTATTAATTGACTCTGCATTAATAGATTTAATTATCTTCCTTGTTTAAATATTGTAATTTTCTTATAGATAATTGTCTTTTAGTGTATGAAATAAAATAAGCTAATAAGGTTAATGATGAAATGAGATTAGGTGTTTTATCAAGCATAGAATTAGGTATACTAATAAATTTTGCAATACCATTGTATGTAAAGGCAAATACCATTAATAAAATAAGAGCAAATAATAAAGGGTAGTTATAGTTAAGGCTTTTTCTTGTTTTATTTTTTGGGGAATTGATAAAAATATACCATTCATTAATTTCAAAAGCAGCAGTCACACATGTTGAAAACAAAGCTAATGCAAGTGAAAATCCAATAGAAGAGTCTATAATAGATTCTAAAACAAAAACAATGCCATATGCAATAGCGGGAAAGGAAGTTTTTATAATATCAAATAAATCTTGCCAATATCTTTTTTTACGTCTTTTTTCATAGCATTCCTTATTTCGTTTAAGTAAATTTGTGGAAAATTTTGCACACATACTATAATCTCCATTCGTTTTATTAATATAGTATATCTTAAAAATATAGTAAGCACAATGTTTTATATTAAGAAGGGAAGTGATTGGATGATATATGGTTATCATAGAACAAGCACACGTGAGCAACACTTAGATCGTGGTATAGCTGAAATTACAAAATATTGTCAAGAACATAATATGAAATTAGAAAAAGTATATACCGACCAGCAGACAGGCAAGAATTTTGAAAGAGCCAGATACATTGTTTTAACAGAAGATGTATTAAGGGCAGGTGACACATTAATTATCACTGAGATAGATAGACTTGGAAGAACTAAACAAGATACATTAGATGAACTTAGAAAGCTAAAAGAAAAGAATGTGCGTGTTATGGTTTTGGAACTTCCAACAACTTTAATAGATTATTCTTCAATAGATAATGAAATGGCAAAAATGATGATGGAAACAGTCAATAATATGATGATTGAATTATATGCATCTATGGCAGAAGCAGAAATGCATAAAAAGCAAAAAAGGCAAAAAGAAGGATATGAAGCATTAAAGGCAAGGGGCGAATGGGATAAATTAGGCAGACCAGCGGCAATAGATTATAAGAAATTCTGTAAGGAATATGAAAAGGTTGAATCTGGCAAAAAGAAACCATTTGAACTTATGAAGGAATTAAAACTAAATCAATCAACCTATTATAGATATAGAAAAAGATATTTAAAAGAACATAAGGAGGATGCATGATGAAATATAGTAAACTAACTCAATCAATAGTGTCATACATCTTTGTGATGATATTAATCGCTTCAAGTCTTATTATACTTCATCCAACAAAAGTTTATGCAGCCGAAAATGTAAAATTTTCATTTATAAACAGTGAAACATATAACTATAACATAGAGGGGGATGTAAGAACATCTTATAATAATAATGGATATATAACTATTCTAAAAGTAGGTGATACAGCACAAAAAGTAACAGGATCTAACAATGGAGAAGCTACAATAGATGGTGTAACTATCAAAACTGAATATATATCAAAGCAAAACGGAACATATGCAGGTGTTGTTTATACAATAGAAAATACTAATACAACATCAAAAAAAATGTATTTAGGAGAAGGTCTTGATGTTCAAATTGGCACAAATGATAAAGCACCTGTGACTGTACTCGATAATGGAAGAGGATTTTATATGGAGGATTCTGGACATATGTTTAATATATTATTGAGAAATACATATGGGTCAACAGATGTTACTGGAATATGGATAGGATCTTATAGTGAATACAAGAATCTTAGAGATGCTAATAATTTCTTTATATCACAGGAAAAAAATTATAGTGGTGGTGATTCTGCCGCATTTTGGTATTGGGAATATACATTAGAACCAGGAGAAGTGAAAACTTTTTCACATTCAATTGGTGTAGGAGAATTAAATAATCCACCAGAAATATCGGATATAACAGGAGTAGGAACGAATCACTGTACAGGAGATTTAATTAATGTAAGTGGGTATGTGTCAGATGAAAATAAAACAGATACAGTAAATGTTAAATATAGTTTTGATGATGGAACTGAAAATACTTTAGCAACAAATATTGCAACGAATGGAAGCAAAAAACATTTTAATGGAACAATAACTGTACCAAGCATTGATTCTGGAAAGCACAAATTAACAATATATACAGAAGATAATAATGGAAATATATCAAAAGCTATAACGAAAGAATTTGAGGCACACACAATTCCAGATATATATATCAAACAAATAATGGTATCGAAAACGGAATAAGATATAAACAATGTACTAATTGTGGGAAAATAATTGATAAAGAATATTTGTTATCATTAGATAAAACTGCGGGAATAGAGGCAGTAACAGGTGGAGGATATTACAAAGAAGGAAAGAAAATAGTTGTATCAGCAAAATTAGGAAATGCAAGTGGGTTTAAATGCTGGTCAGGAAGTGATTTAACAAAACAGGAAGCAATATATACTATGCCAGCACAAGCTATGAAATTAACCGCTACGTCATTTTACAAAAATAAGTATGAACACTGGGCATGGGGATTCAAAAATGAAGGTAATAACAGCAATAAAACAGCCTTTTTATTACAAACAACATATGGCGAAGAGACATATGGAGAAGAATTTACACCAGATGCAACTTATGGATTGACAGTACCTAATGGATTCTATTTAGTGCAAAGATTTGGAACTGGACAGATAACAGGTAAGTGGACAACATTTAATTTTGGAACAAAATTAACACAACCTGCATATGTGATGAATTTTGAATATGATTACTATCCAACTGATTACACAATAACGTATAATTTAGATGGTGGAACAAATAGCAGTTCTAATCCAGACAGTTATACAGTATTGTATGGGGTAACATTTTCTAATCCAATAAAAGCAGGATATGATTTTGCAGGTTGGTATGATGCAAATGGAAATAAGATAACAGGAATCAATGAAGGCTGTAATGCAACATTTAGTGATACAGCAGATTTATACAGCAAATTAAAGACCAGAAAAACAGGAAATGTAAGTATAACAGCAAAATGGACACCACATAATTATACAATTTCGTATAACTTAAATGGTGGTACAGCAAACAACAAAACAAGCTATACAATAGAAACTGAAAAGTTTACATTAAATGCACCAACAAAGAAAGGGTATACATTCTTAGGTTGGACAGGTTCAAATGGAACAACACCACAAAAAACTGTAAGTATTGCAAAGGGATCTACAGGTAATAAATCATATACAGCAATATTTGAAAAAACCATTTATACAATAACAACAAGTAAAGTTGGAAGCGGAGCATTGTCGGATATTAGTAAAGTTGAATATGATGATGGTACATCAGTATTTATAATACCAGCAGAAGGCTATACAACAAGTAGTTTAAAAATAGATGGTGTATCGGTAAGTCCAGTAACAAAATATAATTTCTTAAATGTAAATAAAGATCACAAAGTAGAAGCAACATTTACAATAAGTCAAAATAGAAAGATGGAGCTTATGCAAAAAGGATATAGCTGGATAGATTTAAAATTATAAAATATGAAAGCAGATTCAG